>Ga0102595_100028_pt1 | contig 486914 bp, 460 predicted proteins | sample Araplaol_mTSA_r2_2_FD_76864 | JGI IMG/M metagenome (GOLD analysis project Ga0102595, IMG submission 76864) | Arabidopsis root microbial communities from North Carolina, USA - plate scrape MF_Col_mTSA_r2 (SPADES assembly) (version 2) | ecosystem: Host-associated > Plants > Roots > Endosphere... | reverse complement strand
TGATATGGGGGCTGCGGCCGGATTACCAATGGATGCCGATACCGGGGCTAACATTCTGACGGAAACGCCCTAGCCCGCGACCGCTCCTCATGCTGCCGGCAAGTATTCCGGCACGCATCATGGCCAGGCAAGGCGAATGCATGTACAAAGCGCAGATCGTCGACTCATCCGCTTCGCAAGCGCGCGACGCCCGAGAGAAATTCAATTGCTCCCGCTTGCCCACGGGAGAAATCATGTGTCGATCAATTCCATATTCTGCGAACTGAAGCGGCCCCATGCCGCGGTCACTGACCTGCCTGCAGATGTTTCGGAAGCACTTCTCAGCGTCTCGGCCGCAAACGATAGCGGCCGCCCGGAGGCGGACGGACAATGCTATTTCGAAATCTATCGTGCCGATGAGGTGCGCCTCACTTCCATCCTGTTGTCCGGCGGCGACTGGCGGTGGCAATTCCGCTCTGGATCCGGCGCGCTGCTAGCGACCAGTGCCGGCTATAAGAGTGAGCAGGAATGCGCCGCCGCCGTAGTGGCTCTTCGCACCGGCGCCGGCTCCGCTACGATCCTGAGCGGAAAAGGTGCCAGTCTGGGATGTCGCTGATTTGGCGTAATCACGCCGGGGCGCGTGGGGGCATCAGGCCTGTGCATCCGCTCGCACCCACCATGAAGACAGGTCAGTTCCATTCGTCGTTCCCGCGACTTCCTGTTCCGCGGAGCCGACGCGAGCCGGCTTGTTTACAAGCCAACTCTGCTTCGCCGTGGGGCAAGGCGAATACGGCCAAGCAGCTTGAAAGGAATCTCCCATGTCCCGCGCGCTGAACATTGATGCCACCGTTGCAGATGTAACGGCGATGTCGGCCAAACATGCCGCCGCCATTAGTGCAATCGAACCCTTGCTGTCGCGAGGAACGCACGTCGTCTTCATGAACGCCAAAGATGCAGCCACTATGGCGCAAGCCTATGGGTCGCGCGTCCTCAGCGGGGCGGTTAAGCGTGCTCCTTGGGCGTCGCGCCGAGACATTTAGCCCAGCCCCAGGCATCATTTTTATATTATTAGATATGATAATTGTGATATGTTGCGCACATAAAGGGCGACTCGCCGGGCAACCTTGACTTGAGATCATCGTGCTCCGTTTCACGGGAGCGTGCACGATGAGTATGGAGTATTATGCGAGGCGGCTGAAGCAATCTTTGGCTGCAGCTAAGGCTGCGGCAGAGCCCACTTCCCGGATCGCCCATGAAGGTATGGCAAAGGCCTATCGCGGATTGCTGGACACGGTGGTTGTTCCGCTGGAGCAAACCTGGCGCAAGATCCGCCCTGAAACGCGCGACGATCAACTGCGCAAGGCGCTTGACGATTGGGAAAATGAAGGTGGCGGGAATCGCAAATAGTTCAGCCGTTCGGTTTGAATTACTTTCCGTCTCCGGAAGTGTTAGCTTTCTGATCGGAGAAGGATTGTGAGGAGCTTCTGAAAGTCCGACGCTAATGGTCGTTCGGCTGACTCCCTATTGGCAGCTATTGCGGACTGGCTTCCAGGAGCGGTCAGGCAGCAAACGGCCCAATAGCCGCCACTCCACTATATCGACCAGCGCGGGCGCTGCGGTCGCACACTGCGGCCTCACGAGGCCTGCAGGGTGCGACAGCTTCTGTCGCCCGTGCGAGCACACTTGCCTCTGCCGGAAGGGCGCGGCAGCGGCTGGAGCACAGTTGCGTGCGCACGCTGCCGCGACGACCGGCAAGGCCCAAGGGGGCCGGGGGGAGGGGCGGAGCGACGCCCGCCGAAATGAAATCGAATATCCGCCCAGGCTATGCAGCGAGCGCAAGTCCGTTCACAGATCGATCTCGCCTTCGCGGATCTTGCGGTCGCGTTCCTCGAGTTCCGCTTCGTCCGCGGGAAACAGCATCGCCATGCCCTCGGTCGCCGCGCGCTCCTGGACCTGCTCGACAAAGGGGCGAAGACCGTCTTCATATTCGCGGAACGCGGTGGCGTGGTCGTTCGGATGGCGCTGGAGGGCGTTGGCGAGGTGCGCTGCACCGATCAGGGCCATCGATCCGCCGAGACCGGCCACCGGGGAGGGGCAATAGCCGGCGTCGCCGACCAGCGCCACGCGTCCCTTCGACCAGCTCTTCATGCGGATCTGGTTCGCCCGGTCGAAATAGAAGTCGCCCTCAGCATCGACATGGCCAAGCATCTCCCGGACCTTCCAGCCAAGGCCGTCGAAATGCTCGTGGATCAGGCGGCGCTGTGCCGCCTTGTCGCGAAAGTCATAGTCGATCTGCTGATCGGAGCGGAATGCGAGCCCGATGTCGGTGCGGTCGTGATAGCCGTTCAGCATCGCCGTCCGGCCCGCGACGCTGAAGATCTGCGATCTGTTCTCCGGTAGCAGCCCGGTCTCGGGCACCACCCGCAGGTAGAAATAGCCGCCCATGAAATAGACTGCGCTCTCCGCGTTGTCGAACACCAGCGACCGGGTGTTGGAGCGGTTGCCGTCACAGCCGAAGACCAATGCGAATTCGCGGCTCGAGCCATTGTTGAAGGTGACGGACACGCTGTCCGGTCCATCGACCAGCTGGGTGATCGAAAGCTCGAAGAGCAGTTCGACGGAGCCATCGACCGCTGCGAAGAGGATGTCGAGCAGATCATCCCGGTGGATCTCGTAGCGGGCTTCGTCCTGATCGCCCGGGTTGGAGGCGGCCATCAGCCCGCCAAGAGTCGTGTCGTCCGCGCCCTTGAACTCGAAGTCTCGTGGGGGCAGCGCCTTGGCGCGCACGGCGTCGATCATCCCCATACGGCTGAGGATGTCGATCGTCTCTCCCTCGATGTCGACGGGCGTGCCGCCTCGGCGCAGGCCACTTGCAGCCTCGATGACCGTCACCTTGTAGCCGAGCTTCACCAGCCAGAATGCCGTGGCGAGACCCGAAAAGCTCGCACCGCTCACCAGCACGGGGATGTGGCCGGGCGTTGCGGTTGCGGAGACGGAGGTTGACGGATCGATCATGGTGACCTCAATTTCGGGTGACTCATTATTAGACTTGGTCTATAAATGTACTGAGTATAGAAAGCAAGCCATGCCTGAGCCGGCCGATGAGAGACGAACCCGCAAGCGGCTGCACACCCGCCAGACGATCTCGGACGTGGCGACGCGCCTGTTCTTCGAGCGGGGCTTCGACAATGTAACGATCGACGAGATCGCCAAGGCTGCCGATGTCGGGCGAATGACGGTGTTCAATCACTTCCCGCGCAAGGAAGACATGTTCTTCGATCGGGAGGACGAGATGCGCGACATCGCCTTCGCGGCCATCCGGGAGCGCGGCGCGAGCATTTCACCCGTGCAGGCGATGCAGGCGCTGGCGCACCGGATGATCGAGCAGCCGCATCCCTCCTATCCGCTTTTCCGCGGCACCTGGCTGTTCGTCGAGACGGCGCTGGCGAGTGAATCGCTGAAGGCGCGCGCGCGTCAGATGCGCGACGATTTCGTGCGGGCGCTGGCTGCCGAGCTTGCCGGCGTCGTGGGGCATGAACCCGAGGATCCGAACGCGCATCTGGCGGCGGGACTGATTGCGTCGGTCTGGAGCATTGCCTTCACCCAGGCGCACGAAGCCTTTGGGCGGACACAGGACCCTGGACAGGCGAACCGCACCTTCTTGGCGCTGATCGATCGGGGCATTGCGGGTGTCGAGGCTGCCTTGGCGGGTACTGGCTATGCCTGAGCTGCGCCTCGGCACACGACGGCGGCGCGGTCCTGGGCTGCTTTGCTCAGCGTCAGTCCCGGAGGTCGGATACCTGCCGTTCCGAGGGCGGCTGTCCGGCGACAGCCGCCCGCTGCTCCGCGGACAACTTTTCCTTGGCCAGAAACGGCGGAACGGGCGCCGTGCCGAAATGCTTCACGATGAACCCACTCTGTGACTGGTCGCTTGCGATCACATAGTGCTGGGCGCGTTGGACAATCAGCTTGTTCATTATCCGGACCGCCAGCTTGGGCCCCATCGCGTCGGCCGTGGCCTTCATGCGATCGCTTGAGGTAGCGACCAGATACTTTGTCGGGCTGAGGGGCATCGCGACGTGCCCCTCATCCGTCGCAAGCGGCACAAGGACCACCGGGTGATCCGACAGCAACAGCTGGTAGCCCGCGTCGGAACAGTCGAATATCCGCCAGGGGAGGCTCATGAGATGCGCGGTCGTTCGGTCAGCAGCCATGGCGTCCGCGAACAGCTGGAATGCGCTCTCCTTCGCGATATTGGGGTTCAGCATTTCGAGATATTCTGTCGATGTCGCGGGCATGTCGGGCGTCCGCATCCGAGCATATTTCTCGGAGAGTCCTTCGTCCGCGTCGCGCCAGATTTGCTCCAGCGACGCCAATGTTGCGGCCATCTGGTAAGGGGTTCGAAGCAACATGGTCCGCAAGAACACGGCCCAGTCTCGTCGAACGGCGTGGTCGCGCAAAGCTTCCTTGTCCTTCAGCATAGCGTCCAATGCCTTTGACCCGGCATCGTCAATGCGTTTGAAAATTGCCCATTCGAGCGCCTGGGCCTCCAGCTCGGCCATCTCGGCTCTCGGATGGCGATATAAATCCTCCTGAAAGCCGGCGGCGCTCGGAAAGACGCGACGACTAACCACCGCACCATTGATGCGCTCGAACCGTTCGACCCGACGATCCTCGCCAGTCCATTGCTTCTGATAGAATTCCGGAATGTAGTGGTGCCGGCGCGGAGGGTTATCCTTCACGAGCTAGACCGTGACCAAATCCGCAAGCTTTGCCGCCACGCCTGCCAGTGTATCGTCCGCGGTGTTCAGGCCATTTCGCGATGCCAGCAGCGGGCTGACTTCGCGCAGGTCGTCATAGGTCGTCTGGTGCACGATCGGAACGAGCCGCTCGCCCTGGAGGAGAGCCGAGAGCTCCTTGTCGGCAACGCCTCCAGTCGGGAGGCTGCGCAGCATCGCAGGCGTGACTAGCACGATCTCCACGCGCGAGTTCGCCAGGCCCTTGTCGATGGCGCGCATGAAGGGATCGCCGAGGCCGATGTCCTTTTCGCTGAACCAGACCCGCACGCCGCGCGCCTCGAGCAGATCATGCAGCTCCTGAGCGGGACCCTTCCTGTCATCCCAGGCATGGCAAAGGAAGATATCTCTAAGGTCGGGCTGCTTGACCGCCAGGGTCTCGACATTGGCCCGGACCGGCGTGAGCTCTCGCAGCTCCGTGGGCGTGTAGAACACGGTCGAGCCGGGCTTCGACCAACTCGCTCTCACGCGCCCGGAACCCCCGCCGCTGCTTCGGCCGCCTCCACTGCTTCCCGAAGAGGAATAGGAAGGGGGCGGTGAGTAATAGGAAGGCGTGTATCCGCCGCCATAGCCGTAGCGGGAACGGCCACGACATGCGGGGCAATTCGCCGCCGCACTAGCCGAACGATGACCCTCTCTGGGCGCTGTGCATCTAGCCATGTCGCGGATCATAACAGGAACAGCGGTTACGCTCAAGCGGCGGGGCAGCGGAAACGCCGGCGAAGTGACTGCCATTACCAAACAGTAAGAGGACGGCCACAAGACATTTTGCCAAGCGGTAACGTTAAGTTCAGGCAGTTCTCGAAACTATATTCTAGAACTGCCACTTTCTTCGATTAGATTCTGCGCCTCAAGGCTTGGTCCGAACCACATTGGCAAAGGTCGGTTGTGGGTTTGTCGGGCCTCCCTTTATATTGATGACCTTCATCGCTTCCGCGCGAAGTTTTTCGTTCTCTGCCCTAAGCGAATCGTTATCCGTTTCGAGGACAGCGCAGCGAGCTTCAAGCCGTTCATACTCGAGTTTGAAGGTGTCGAATTCCTGGGCGAGAAGGGCAATGCTTCGCTCCAACTGCGTGGCGTCATTGCCTTTTGCAGAGCGAGGTCCTACGGGAGTGCCTTTTGCTTTCGTCCGCGTGAGCCACCTCTTGACTGATGCTCGAGTGTTTTCATGTGTAGGATTCTTTAGAGTCGAGGCGCCGATCCCCGCTCGACGAAAAAGTTCCTTTGCGTTCAAGCGGCCGCCGTTTTCAGGGTAGTAACCGAGGTTTTCGAGTTCCTGTTCGATAGCGGCTTGAGCGGCGTTAAGCTTCTCGATGATCTGCTGACGCTGATTCTTCTGAAACTCGATTAGCCGAGAGATCATGCCGTTTTCTCCAACAGTGTCAGGGCGGCAGTGCGCTGAGATGGCGTGAGGGAGGTAAGGGCATCGAGCTTCACATCCTTGAGTGCGGCTCCAAGGCGGGGGTCCATCAACAATTCAGCAGTCAAATCCGGAAATGGCAGGAGATGCGCCACCATCTGCCCCTGCCACCAGACTCGCATCATTCCCTCAGAGTTTTCGAATTCATCGAGGGCTTGTCCGATCGCAATGCGGTGATCGTGCCTGGCTGCTGCAAGCTCAAGACGGTGGACACAGTCGATCTGGCAGTTGCCAATATCAGGGTTTCCAATGCTTTTATTGCAGGGACCGGCTTGATTAAGTGTTTTTGTGCAAAGTGTGTTCTTTTTTACCATCATCACTCGGCCATTCTGGGATAGGATCTCGGCGACGACCTGCAACGAGCTTTCGTCTAGTTCCTTCTCAGCTGAGCGTGCTCCGAAGCGTGCGGCGAGTTCCCTGACACCGGGGGCTGCCGGCCCCCCATTTTCATTTGCCCCGTGCACTGCCTCCTTAGCCATCACGAGTGCTGCCTCCCGCGCGATCTTGCGCATTTCGCTTTGCAGTTCGGGATCCGATAAGATGTAATTGAGTGTCATCTCCGGATCCCGATGGCCAAGGATGTCGAATAGAATCTGATTGGCGCCGACGAGCGAGAGTGCTGCTAGCCTCGCAACCGTTTTTCGGTAACGATGGCTGTGGACATTCCCGTCGCATTGCGAAGTCAAGGGGCGGCCGTCCCGTGTGAATACGGCATCCGTGAACTTGTGTGCCGGTATCTGATAGCGATCCCGTTCGTTCACCCGCTTCGAACTACGCCCAAACGAAGCGAAGAGCTTCGTTCCTCCGGGGTCGAGAACTTCTGCCAGGCGTTGTTGTTGTCGAATGGCGAACACGGCTACCGCCGGGAGTGGCCAATCCCGTACCTCCTGATCCTCGGCGAGCTTGAAGGTGTAACCTCTGAGCAGGGTTCCATTCATTACCTCCCGCAGGCAATCACGAGGCAACGAGGTGAGCTCTCCATTCCGCGGCCCGCAGGCGAGGTTTATTACTGCGGCATGCGCTTCTTGAAGGATACTGGCGAGGCTCTCGACCATCATGGGTTGTAAGTCAGCCCATGAGGTAAGGATGAAGCTGTGGGTCTTGTCTCCATCGGAGGCTACCACCCGGAAATGATATTCGAACGGTAGATCCGCCTTAAGGACCTTACCTTCCCAATTGGAGAGGAAATTGGAGCGCAGGCGTCTCCCCTTCCGGGGATGGCTTGTTGAAATTCGCTGTCCGCGCATGTGGCGCAAGACAGTCCAACACTCGAGAAGGTCGGGCCCAAGGACCTCAATAACCCATAGCGATGCGTGGCCGACCAGCGCGGTAAACTCGTCGGAGAATGGCTGCCACCGACGCTTCACCTTTTGCTTTTCGTTTACGCTGACGTCCCGAGCTGGCCAATCATCGAAATGTCCGTGCCTGTAGAGGGCATTCAGTCGCGGAGTACTGCCGGCGAAGAACGTCGCGTGCTTCTCGGCCAACGATCGCGTTTGGTCGGGTGTTAGATTTGCGAAAATCGGATGTGCATCGGGACACAATGTCTGGTGGTTCGCAACCGTCGGCAGCTGCAGCGCATCGCTTGCCACCCTGCATGTTAACTGCATCATCACGACCCAGGTGGAAGGCAGCGGCGGTTTTCGAACTTGCTCTTGCAGCCGCAACGTCTGGGTAAAAAGAAGCACTGCAAGCCGTTTAAGGCGCCGGATGACCGCTTCCGAAATCTCGCTATTTCGGTTCCAGTCAGGGGGAAGGGCCTTCGTGAAATCGACTGTTCTCTGGCCGATATTCTGCCGAGGTCCCGATGCTGCCCAATTAGGAGGCAGTGTCCAAATGTCGAGACTAAGGGGCGATCCAGGGAGAAGCTCAATGGCTTCAAGCGTCGGCCAAGGCGAGGTCCAAATCTCGTCGAGCGGCCACCGCGAGTCGAACTCGCTGCGGTAATCCTGGATATGTGCGAGCCCGGCGGCTGTATGAATCACACCGCTTCTCCGAATGCAAGTGCCGGAGATACTTGGTCAAAGAGATATGTCTCCTTGTTTTCCAACCGCTTAAGGTGACGTAGAACAGCGCCTTCGAACTCCTCGCGACGCGCACTGAATATGTTTTCGACGATCGTAAGAATCGCGAGCCATTCGTACTGGAAGCTCGAATTTTGGAAGCGTTCGGCGGCTACTCTGCCGCGGATGAAACGGAGTTCCGCCTGTCGAACTGCCAGATGCGGCAGGGTGTCCTCGAATACGACCCCATGTACGCAGAGCGTGCATCGCTGGACCGCACAAAGACCACCTGCGTGCCGTGGGGCTACGGTTGCCGGTGGCGACGAGGGCTCAAGGCAACCCATCCCCATCCTGGTGCGCATTCTTCGGTCGGCTAAACGGTGCCGTTGCTCGTCGCTGATCTCATTTAGCGTCAGCCGAATGTAAAGTATCGTCGGATCGACGGCTCGGAACCGCTTAATCTCGTCGAACAAGGTCTCCTGGAATGTTGTGAATTGTTCAAAGCGCTGCGCAATTTGACGGCGTTGGCGAAGGTAGGCGCGCGTTGTGCGGACGTTCCCATGGCTCAATGCCTGTTTTAGCAAGATGACATTAAAAAGGCTGTTGTCGTAGATGAATGAAGCAAACCCGTCGCGTATGTCCGATAGATTAAGATCGTCGATATCTCCCTCAAATGAAATCTCTTCTCCTAAAGGATGGCCGTTTTCGATTGAGGAATATACCTCTTTGCAAAACTCTCTGAATACCTGATTTGTAGTAAATCTAAGTATACCAACGCGGCCGCCAGTTCCAAATTTCCGCATCATAAAATATAGCCAGGGAGACCGGGCCATCCACCTGAGCTCGGTGATCTCGCGTTGCTGGACTTTGGTTGGCGATTCGAGCAGCTCTAGCGCGCCAAGATCATTTTGCAGTTGTGCGCGAAGGGGGGCGGTTCGTTCGATCATCGCCTTGATGATCTGATAGGGGTGACCCAATGGACGCCGGAGCGAAAAGGCGATTTGCTCCTTGTGAGCACGACCCTTGTATCCGTAAATGGCGACTGTTGCGGTTTTCGAGTTCGGATCTTGATCCGAGTCGAGGCGATGATCCGCCCAAGCTTTCAGTTCCGAGACATCGATGTTGAGCACCGTCTCGGCATTCCAGCCAGTATGAAGCATAATTAGGATGAAGGCGGCTGTAGTATCTTCAACGGTGGGTACGAACCACCGGATCGCGTCCGACGCAGTTCGTTTGTCCGCCGATAAATAAGCCGGCCCGCAGGGTATTAGGCTGTAATTCTTTGGGTTATTGAAGCGTGGCCCCGCGAAAGAGTGCATCGTCACGTCGCCATCGGCGAGTGCTGCCTTGACCCAGCCTGCGGCCAGATAGGCATAGTTCGCAGGATCAGACCAAGCTGACCGATCGTCGCCATTCTTGATGAGTCTAGGGTCGCACCCTCTCGCGAGTAAGGCTGACCCTTCCGCAGCGGCTGCGAGGAAGCCGAGATGATACCGTTTCAGATAATGATAGAGAGGGCGCAGAAACCGAGGGTCGACATCTCGGTGCTGCGTCCCTCTCGAATTCTGGATCGAGGGCCATAAGAGGCCCGGCATCGGCACTCCCGCAATAAGCCGTGCCTGTTCAAGCCAGTATCTAACGGTTCCAATTTCTTGGCGGCTTCGATTAGCGCCGATTTTCCAGGTGCGAAGAAGGTAGATTTTAAATAGCTGGCCGTGTCCGTGATTGATGCATTCAACACTTTCGACCCGTCCAGCGCCGGATTCCTCCATCGCATCCAAGAAGCGCCACAGCTTGGTGAGACCGCCAGTGATTTTGCCCCTGAATTGCTTCCCTCGGCCGTGGCTGTGCGCTCGAATCGCAGGGGCGAGTTGTTTGGCGAGCAATTCACGCCCGGTGATGCCTCGCGAAGGATCTCCATCAGCGTAAGCTTGAATATCAGCATCCCAGGACGGCTGGCCGTTCGTGGGGTGGACTTCCCACTGAAGAGCCGCAGGGGCCGCGAACTCGATCACGTTCTCCGACATGGGAACGTCGATCTGGAGCTCGGGCATTTTGCTCGAGAACCTACTCATCGCCGTCCTCCAGATAACTCGTCCAGGCTCGTCGGTGTTCGGACACCCAGAGGTGATCCGCGACCCATTCGAGGTATGTTTCCGTGGTTTTTTCGTCGACGTGCCCCATCACGGGGCTCAGAAAGACGGAAATGAGATTCTCGACTTGAAGAAGAGTTTGGGCTCGAGGGACGCTGCTGAGGGTTCGCTGGATCAGTGCCGCTTCCTCGGTGAGCAACCTAAGGAGCTGGTAGCAGGCGAACGCGTGCCGCCCGAGGTGGGGGCTCCAGCCAGGGAATGGGAGGTTCACCGCTGTTTTCCACGCCCGATAAATTGCCTGTGTGGACAGCGGGCGCCCGGTATCCTCGTCGAGGAAGAGCCGTAATGGGAGCGGGGCGGCCTCGTCTCGAGCGCGAAATGCTTTCAGGGCCTTCTCGCGCGCAAGCTCTTTGTAGTTGTGTAGCTCTACCAAAAAACTTCGGCTGAATCGAAGTGTCCGTGGCTTGCCTCTCAAGTCCGGATCAAATGGGTTTCGCTTGCCCTTGGTGCCAAACTCAATGTCCATCCTCGCGGGCATATCCAAGTCGATGGACTGTGGATCGGGCACCTGGGCGGCGCGTACGAGAGATGTTTCCTCAAGCCGACAGCCCGTCTGGAGAATGAACTTGATCGCCATGTAGCGGGCGCGGCCGTGCCGTGCACGAACCTCAGCAAGCCAGATCTCGATTTCTTCACTTGTTGGCAGGCGAAGCCGCTTGGGATTTGCCCGGTGAATGCCGACGCGAGAATCAATGGGACTGTCGGAAGACCACGAACGAGCCCGAGCGGCTCTACGCTGAGGTAAGGCGCTGCGTTGTATCTGAAATTCCCCTCGGATCTGCCGGTCGCTTGCCCAGAGAAGAAATTCAACGACAGTGTTCATGCGCCGGTTGATGGTCGACGCTGCTAGAGGGTTTTTGCCTCTGCTCCGCCACTTCCCAGTACTCTGATCTACGTCATAGGTGTCTAGTAGCTGCTGATACGTTAGGGTTGTCCAGGACAGCCGCTTTGTCTCGAGATAGGAGGCGAAATTCTTTAAATCGTCGGCATAAGCCGACGCCGAATTAGCGCCGAGCGCCCGCACACGACCGAACGCGGTGCCGCTTCGATTGTTCGGGTGCCATGTGCCGAGAGCCCGTTCCCTTAGGAAGCGATTGAACTCGTCGAGGTATTTCATGTCCCGGGACAATAAAAAAGGGACATGAGCGTAGGGCGAGAAGCCGAGCTCCGCCATCTGGCCGCTATCGCGACTCACCAGGAATGCCATTGATCAAACCCAACGCGCGCGGCGGAGTTGGCACTCACAAGGTTCGACGATCATCGTTACACCTCCTATGACCGCGAGGATCGGCGGAGGGTATCCCCTAAGTCCTCGTCAAAGCCTTATTGCAGTGTTCGATATATAACCGCGATAGTCGCTGTCGATCGTGCCGGGGGTGTTGAGGCAGGTGATGCCGTGCTTGAGCGCGAGGCCCGAGCGCGGGCGGACCTGGACCTCGTAGCCGAGGGGAATCGCCATCGCGAAGCCGGTCGCCACCGCATGGCGCGCGCCGGGGGCGAGCACCACATCCTCGGCCGCGACCACGTCCATGCCGGCGGCGCCCGCGGTGGCATAGGCGGGGAGCGGCAGGCCCTCGCCATGCGGGAGGCGTTGCAGGGCGATACGGATCGGAGCGAGCATCAGGACTTTCCAGGAAGGGCGGCGGCAAGGCGCTGGAGCGCGGAGATCACTTCGGGATCGCCGAGCAGCTCATGGTCCTTGCCGGGGATGATACGATAGTCGGTGGCGATGCCGCGCAGCGACAGGGCCTCGGCGAAGGTCCGCGAGAAGCGCACCGGCGTGGTCTTGTCGTCGGCGCCGACCAGCACCGCGGCGCGCAGGCTGGGCGCCATGCCGCCGACCAGCTGGACGGGGTCGAGGCTGGTGACGGGCGCGTCCCAGAGCGGCGTCGGCGACACCTTCTTCATGTGCTTGCGCCACTCGGGCAGGGCGCAGGGGCAGGAGACGAGGACGATGCCGTCGACCAGCCCGGGATGCGTCGCGGCGAGATCGGCGGCGATCGCGGCACCGCCCGAATGGCCGACCAGCACGGTGCGGGCCAGGGCATAGCGGCGCTGGAGATGGCGGATCGTCGCGGCGACCGCGTTGATCCGGTCGGCGGTGTAGTTGTCGCCGGTGGTCTCGCCGCGCTCGCCGGGCGAGCGATGGCCCTGCGGATCCTCGTAGCCGGGGCGCAGCAGCGCGACCGCGATGCTGTCCGGCACCGCTTCCGAGGCGGCGCGGGCAAAGGCATAGTGATAGTCGGGCTTGGTCGTCGGCGAATCGCCGTGCAGCACGACGATCATCGTGCGGACCTGTTTGGCGGGCGTATTGCCGAAGCTCTGGCTGTACAGGCCGTTGACGGGTGCGGGCGGCTCGGCGGGGGCACCCGCGCGCGGCGAGCAGGCGGCGAGGCTTGCGCCGAGCAGCAGCAGCGCGAGGCTAGAGCGCATCGGCGATACGCTCCGCCAGCCGGCGGGCGACGTCTTGCTTGGGCAGTCTTTCCCAGTGTTCGACACCGTCGGCGGTGACGAGATGGATGGCATTGGCTTCACCGCCCATCACATCGCCCGAAACATCGTTGGCGACAATCCAGTCCGCGCCCTTGCGAGTCCTTTTCGCGACGGCATGATCGACGACCCGCTCGGTTTCCGCGGCGAAGCCCACCACCAGCGCCGGCCGGCGCGGGCTGGCGGCGAGCATGGCGAGGATGTCGGGGTTCTCGGACAGGTGGAGCGTCGGCGGGGCGCCGCCTTCCTTCTTGAGCTTCTGCGCGGCCGCCTCGACATGCCAGTCGCCGACCGCGGCAACCATCACCGCCGCATCGGCGGGGAGCGCCTGCGCCACGGCATTGGCCATGTCCTGCGCGGTCTCGACATCGACGCGGGTGACGCCGGGGGGCGTGGCGAGGGTGACGGGGCCGGAGACCAGGGTGACGCGGGCGCCCAGCGCGGCGAGCGCGCCGGCAATGGCATAGCCCTGCTTCCCCGAGGAGCGATTGGCGATGTAGCGCACCGGGTCGATCGGCTCATGGGTGGGTCCGGCGGTGACGAGGATGTGCTTGCCGGCGAGAGTTCCCCTTCCGCTTGCGGGAGGGGTTAGGGGAGGGGCTGTCAGGAGCGAGGCGGTATTTGCGGCCGGCCCCTCCCCCGACCCCTCCCGCAAGTGGGAGGGGAGATTTTGGATCGCCCGCAGGATAGCCTCGGGCTCGGGCAGGCGGCCGGGGCCGTATTCGCCGCAGGCCATCGGGCCCTCATCGGGCTCGAGGATCGTCACGCCGTCGCCGCGCAGGGTGGCGACGTTGCGGCGGGTGGCGGCGTGCTGCCACATGCGCACGTTCATCGCGGGGGCGGCGAGCACCGGCTTGTCGGTGGCGAGCAGCAGGGTGGTGGCGAGATCGTCGGCGATGCCGGCGGCCATCTTGGCCAGCAGGTCGGCAGTGGCGGGGGCGACCACGACCAGATCGGCCTCGCGGCTGAGCTGGATATGGCCCATCTCGGCCTCGTCCTTGAGGTCGAAGAGGTTGGTGTAGACCTGGTTCTCGGACAGGGCCGCGAGCGTCATCGGGGTGACGAAATGCTGGCCGCCCGCGGTCAGCACGCATTTCACTTCGATCCCGGCCTTGCGGCACAGGCGGATCAGCTCGCACGCCTTGTAGGCAGCGATGCCGCCGCCGACGATCAGGAGGATTTTTCGGGTCATGCCAGCCAGGCTCCATGGCGAAGGCGATAGGCCGCGAGGGTGCCCAGCAGCCCAAAGGCGTAGGTGAGCAGTCCGGGCCCGAAGTCACTCATCGCACCACCTTTGTCACGGTGATCCTGCGCCTGTCGAGCGCCTGGCGGAACAGGTCGCGCAGGGCGTCGGGCACGAAGGCGAGGCCGATCAGCGAGAGCGGGGCGACCATCAATGCCCAATAGAAGGTATCGGGCCGCGCGAACAGGCCGAGCGCGACGCCATAGGCGGCCAGGGTGAGGAAGACGCGGCCGGCGGCCTGGTCGCGCCAGCCCGCCCAGCCGAACAGCGCGAGGGTGAAGAGCAGCACGGCCAGCGCCATCGGGAAGAGCTGGAGCGCGCTCGACAGCACCATCGCCTTGGCGAAGAAGCCATAGCCGTGCAGCCCGGCCCAACCGGGCGAGACGGGATCGGCGGCACTGGTAACCTGGCCGACGGCATGGGCGTGGAAGCCGAGCGCGACGGCGAGGCAGGCCAGCGCGACCGCCCAGCCGATCGCCTCGCGGCGCTGGCCCTCGAACCAGGCGGTGGCGAGCATGACGAGGGCGAACAGCGCAGCGGTCTCGCGGATCAGCATGGCGATCAGCGCGATGCCGACCGCCTCGATCCAGCGGCCGGGCCGGCGGATGCCGAGGGCGAGGGCGACGAGCAGGCCCGCCCAGATCTCGTGGAACGCCCAGAGATCGGGCTGGACGAAGGCCATCAGCCCGCCGGCGAGCAGGGTGAGGCCGATCGCCACCGGCGGCCAGCGCGTCATCCCCTTGCGCAGCTTCATCGCCCAGACGGCGAAGACCGAGGCGACCAGGGCATAGAGCAGGCCGAGGATTGCCAGGCGCGGGAGGTGCGCCTCGAGCGTGGCCAGGCCGGGCAAGCGGAAGGTGACGAAGGGGCGCAGCGGATAATTGCCGGCGCGCAGCGCATCGGCGGTGACGGCATAGTAATTGCCGCCATGCGCCACGCCGGCGACGATGCTCTCATAGAGGACGACGTCGCTTTGGTCGTCGGCGCGCTTCGCCGGGTCGCCGCTCACCGGGGGCGGGCCGGCGGTGACCAAAGCGGTCAGCGAGAGCAGCAGGAACAGGCCGAGAAGGGCGAGCGCGATCCGGGCACGGCCGCGGTTCAGCGCAGCGAAGCGCGTCGGCTCGGCCAGCCACTGGACCGCGGGCAGCTTCACGACAGCAGGTACATCATGATCGCCGCGCCGACCGCGCCCGAGAGCACCGCCACCGCGGCATAGCGCCAGCCGCCGACCACGCGGATCCGCTCGATCTCCTTGAGCGGCGGTGCGGGCGGGGCGCCGCCCGGGGCCGGGAAGCGCAGCTCGATGTTGCGGATCAGGTCGGGCAGGCGGGCGAGGGTGCGGATGTCCTCGACCAGCCGGTCGGCGATCTTGGCCTCGGGGCCGAGCTCGGTGCGGATCCATTCGCGCACGAAGGGCGCGGAGACGTCCCACAGATTGATGTCGGGATCGAGCGTGCGCGCCACGCCTTCGACCATCACCATCGTCTTCTGGAGAAGCAGGAGGTGCGGCTGGGTCTGCATGTCGAAGTCGCGGGTGATCGAGAACAGGCCGTCGAGCATCGCGCCCATCGACATGTCCTTGACCGGCAGGCCGCGCATCGGCTCGCCCACGGCACGCAGCGCGGTGGCGAACTCGGCGACATTGTGGTGCGGGGGGACGTAGCCCGCCTCGAAATGGATCTCGGCGACGCGCTTGTAGTTGCCGGTGATCAGCCCGTAGAGGATCTCGGCCAGCCAGACCCGCGCGCGCCGGTCGATCCGGCCCATGATGCCGAAGTCGATCGCGGCGATGCGGCCGTCGGGGAGCGCGAACAAATTCCCCTGGTGCATGTCGGCATGGAAGAAGCCCTCGGCAATCGCCTGGCGGAGGAACGCCTTGATCAGCCGGCTGGCGAGGACGCTGGGATCATGGCCGGCGGCGACGATGCGGTCGCGGTGCGAGAGCTTGATGCCGTCGATCCACTCGAGCGTCATCACCTTGCCGGTGGTGCGCTGCCAGTCGATCTGCGGGACCATGAAGTCGGGCTCGGCCTGCATGCCCTCGGCCAGCTCCGAGGCGGAGGCGGCTTCGCGGCGCAGGTCGAGCTCGCGCGCGGTCCAGCGCTTGAAGGTCTCGATCACCAGGCGCGGGCGCAGGCGCGAGGCCTCGCCACCCATCGCCTCGACCTGGGCGGCGGCCCATTCATAGGTGTCGATCGCCTTGGCGAACTCGGCCTCGATGCCCGGGCGCAGCACCTTCACCGCGACCTGGCGGCCATCGGTGGTGACCGCGCGGTGGACCTGCGCGATCGAGGCGGCGCCGACGGGATGCTCGTCGAACTCGGCGAAGAAGGTCTCGAGCGGGCAGCCGAAGCTGCCCTCGATCCGCTGGCGGATCACCGGGAAGGGGAGCGGCGGCAGCGCGTCCTGCAGGCGGAGCAGGTCATGTGCGGCGTCGTCGCCGACCAGGTCGGGGCGAGTGGCGAGCGTCTGGCCGAGCTTGATCGCGGCGGGGCCGATCGCCTGGAAGGCATCGGCATAATGCGGAACCCTGGGCACGCGCGCGCCGAAGCGGGCGATGCGCGCCACGCGGCGCACGGGCCTGGGCGTGTGCGGATCCTGCTCGATACCGCGCAGCGCGCCGTGGCGCGCGAGGATGCGGCCCCATTTGAGCAGGCGCCAGAGATGGATGGCGGGGGCGGTCACCTGTTCCCCTTCCGCTTGCGGGAGGGGCTAGGGGAGGGGAAGCAATGACGGGCCGGGCTTTTTCTCAGGCCCTCCCCCGACCCCTCCCGCAAGCGGAAGGGGAGCAGAAGAAGAGAAGCCATCAAATCTTCCAGCCCGAATGGATCGCGACCAGCCCGCCGAGCAGCGGCTCGACCTTGGTCTGGGTGAAGCCGGCCTCGCGGATCATCCGCTCGAACTCGGGCATCTTCGGGAAGCGGCGGATCGATTCGATCAGGTAGCGATAGCTGTCCGCATCGCCCGCCAGCATCTGGCCGAGCTTGGGCACCAGCTTGTGCGAATAGGCGTCGTACACCTCGGCGAAGCCCGGCCATTGGGTGGTCGAGAACTCCAGCACGAACAGCCGGCCGCCGCGCTTCAAGACGCGGTGTGCCTCGCGCAGCGCCTTGGGGATGTCGGTGACGTTCCGGATGCCGAAGGCGATCGTATAGGCGTCGAAGAACCTGTCGGGCCATTGCAGCGTCTCGGCATTGGCCTCGCTCCACACCAGCCCGTCGATCCCGCGCTCGGCGGCGCGCTCGACGCCGACGGCGAGCATCTCGGGATTGATGTCGGCGACGGTGATCGCCGCGCCCGAGGGGGCCATGCGGAAAGCGATGTCGCCGGTGCCGCCGGCCATGTCGAGGATATGCTCGCCTTCGCGCGGCTTCACCCGGCGGACGAACTTGTCCTTCCACAGGCGGTGGAGGCCGCCCGACATGGCATCGTTCATCAGGTCGTATTTGGCCGCGACGCTGGAGAAGACCTCGCCGACGCGGCGGGTCTTCTCCTCGGGGGCCACGTCTTCGTAGCCGAAGGAGACGGTGTCGGTCATGCGAGCGGCTCTAGCGTTGGAAATTTCCCGCGTCATCCGTCCTTATCGTCCTGCCAGCCCACATCGTCATCCCGGCGAAAGCCGGGATCTCGTGCGGCTCCTTCCCCGCGCCTTCGCCTGAGATCCCGGCTTTCGCCGGGATGACGGGACGGGTACGGAAGCGCCATGCCAGAACTCCCCGAAGTAGAGACCACCGTCCGCGGGCTGGAGCCCGTGCTCAAGGGCGAGACGATCACCCGCGTCACCCTCCACCGCGGCGACCTGCGCCGGCCCTTTCCGGAAGGACTGGGCCAGAGGCTGACCGGCGCGACCGTGACGGCCATGGGCCGGCGGGCGAAATATGGGCTGATCGAGACGAATCGCGGCGACACGCTGATCTTCCATCTCGGCATGTCCGGGCGCTGGCGGATCGATCCGGGCGAGATCGGCAAGCATGATCATATGGTGCTGGAGACCCAACATCACCGCCTCGCCCTCAACGATCCGCGGCGGTTCGGCTCGGTCGACCTGGTGCCGACTGCCGAGGTCGCTACCTGGCCGCCCTTTATGGCGCTGGGGCCGGAGCCGCTGGGGCCGGACTTCAACGCCGCGCATCTCGCGCGGATGTTCAAGGACCGGGTGGCGCCGGTGAAGGCGCTGCTGCTCGACCAGCGCGTGGTGGCGGGGCTGGGCAATATCTATGTGTGCGAGGCGCTCTATATCGCGCGCATCTCGCCGGTCCGGGAGGCCGGAACGATCAGCAAGGCGCGGCTGGAGAAGCTGGCGACGGCGATTCGCGACGTGCTGGAGAGCGCGATCGCCGCCGGCGGCTCGACGATTCGCGATTATGCGCAGCCCGACGGCGAGCTCGGCTATTTCGCCAAGGAATGGCGGGTGTACGGGCGGGAAGGCGAGCCGTGCGGTTGTGGCGGGCTGGTCGAGCGGCGTGTCGATTCGGGCAGGTCGACCTTCTGGTGCCCGCGGTGCCAGAAATGAAAGGGAGCCGTCATCCCGGCGAAAGCCGGGGTCTCAAGCGGCTCCTGCCCCGCGCCTTCGCCTGAGATCCCGGCTTTCGCCGGGATGACGGACTTGGCTCGGGATGCGCGCAAGACGGTTGACCCGAATCACCTGTGGGGTTAAGGGGCCCGTCTTTCCGGGCGTGGCGGCATGTTCCCCGCGCCCTAAACATTTCGAGCTAGGAACGACACGGCATGGCGAATACGCCGCAAGCGAAGAAGCGTATCCGGCGCAATGCGCGCCGCGCGGAGATCAACGGCACCCGCGTGAGCCGTATCCGCACCTTCGTGAAGAAGGTCGAGTCGGCCCTTGAGGCCGGCGACAAGACTGCGGCCGCTGCCGCGCTCGCCGCTGCGCAGCCGGAAATGGCACGCGGCGTCGCCAAGGGCGTGCTTCACAAGAATACGGCTTCGCGCAAGTTCGCGCGTCTGAACAAGCGCGTCGAAGCGCTGGCATAACCGTAACTTTTCCGTAACAAAGCCCCGCGGGACCCCGGTTCCGCGGGGTTTTTGTCGTGTCCGAAAGGGCTTGTGGAACGAATCGTGGTTAGTGTTCTGGAACCCTGAGATTCGCGCGAGTCGCAGTGTCTTGGACTTGCAATAATCTGAAGAAGCCAGTGTTTTCATGGGTTTGTTAGATAGTGCCCACGGTTTTCCGTGGGTTACGGCGAGTCAACAAAACTATTTCAGTATCTTTACAGCCGACCCCCTTGATCGACTCAGAAAGGGGTTCCTAAAACAGACCTCCCAGGCGAGCTCTCGCCGGGGTGTTAGCGAAGCCCTCTACACAGGGACCGGGGATGTCCGGTGTCGGGGGGCCTCTTGTCGGATTGAATTGGCGCGCGGGATGCAGCTGCTTCCCGCGAAGGAGGGGTGCGTCAGGGTGACTCAGGTTCAGGCCTTGGATCGGGACGGAATGGAAGCTGCGGTTGCCAAGGCTTGGTCGCATGTGCGCGCTAATCTGCGGCGCTCTGCGGGCCAGCGCCTGTTCGACCAGTGGCTCAAGCCGGTCGTCCTGATCGAAGGCAGCAATGCCGATGTGGTCCGTCTTGGCCTGCCCTCGGCGTTCATGACGCAGTGGGTGAAGAACCACTATGCCGAGCGGCTGCTGCTCGAGTTCCGGGGCCAGATCCCGGCGGTGCGCGCCGTGTCGATCGAAACGGTGGCGGAAGAGCCCAAGCGCGTCCTGAGCGCGGCACCGGCGGCGCCGGTTGCCGATTCGGCGCCGGTGGCGGCCGCCGCGGTCGAGCGCCCCCAGTTCGACCAGCGCTTCACCTTCGAGCGATTCGTCATCGACGCGACCAACCGCGTCGCCTGCAACGCCGCCAAGGCGATGGCGCAGCCGGGCGCGCCGCAGTTCAGCCCGCTCTACCTCCATGCCGGCACGGGCCAGGGCAAGACGCACCTGATGCACGCGATCGGTCATGCGTTCCTGGATGCGAATCCGGAAGCGACGGCGATCTACGTGACCGCCGAGCGCTTCATGTTCGAGTTCGTGCAGGCGCTGCGCAACAAGGACACCCACGCGTTCAAGGCGCGGCTGCGCTCGGTCGATCTGCTGATGATCGACGACCTGCAGTTCATCGGCGGCAAGGACGCGACGCAGCAGGAATTCTTCCACACGGTCAACGAGTTCATGTCCTCGGGCAAGCGACTCGTGATTGCCGCCGATCGTGCGCCCCAGGCGCTCGAGGGCTTCGAGCCGCGCCTGGCCGGCCGTCTCGGCTCGGGCCTGGTCGCCGACATCAAACCGGCCGAGCTGGAGCTGCGCCGCGCGATCGTCGGCCGCAAGCTGCTCGACATGCCGGCGGTGAGCATGCCGCACGAGGTGATGGACCTGCTGGCGGCGCGAATCACCACCAATGTCCGCGAGCTCGAGGGTGCGCTCAACCGTCTGGTCGCTTATGCCCAGCTCAACAGCGAAGTGATCACGATCGACTTCGCCACCAATGTGCTCGGCGAAGTACTGCGCTCGGCCCAGCGCCGAATCACGATCGACGAGATCCAGCGCGCGGTCTCGGCGCATTTCGAGGTGAAGCAGATCGACCTGATCTCCGAGCGCCGCGCCGTGGCGATCGCCCGGCCGCGCCAGATCGCGATGTATCTGGCTAAGCGTTTGACAACGCGGTCTTTGCCCGAGATCGGGCGGAAGTTCGGCAATCGCGACCATTCGACCGTGATCCACGCGGTGAAGCGCATCGAGGACCTGCGCGCCAAGGACGTGGAGATCGACACCGCCGTGCGCACGCTGATGCGCACGCTGGAGGGCTAACAGGCTGTAATCCCGCCCCTTTCAGGGGCGGGCGGGGTGGAGGAGCTGAGAGCGGGGCAACGCAGATCGGTCACGCCTCCACCCTTCAAAACGGAAAGGCCGGAGCTCCCGAGGGAGCTCCGGCCTTTTTGTCTAGACATAAGCGGGATGCGGTTTCCCTCAGGGCACCAGCCGGAAATAATAGCTGTAGTTGCGCGCCGCGCCGCCAACGACGACGTTGCTGATCGTCACGTCATAGGTCGTGTTCGCCGCGAGCCCGGACACGCTCCATTGCAGGTTGTTGGGCAAGCCATAGCCTTCATTGTCGAACGAGATGTTCGACACGGTGAGCGCCGCGCCGCCGCGCACACGGACGGCGATCGTCGCACCCGAGAAATTGACCGTCTGGTTCGCGCCGAAGTTCGAGCTCTTGTTGGCGATCACCCCGAAGGAGAGCAGCGCCCCGTTCTCGAAATAGCGCGCCGGGTAATCCTCGAACGGATAGGCGACATAGTCGGGCAGCGGACCCGCGGTGTTCTGGGTGGAGTTGATCACCTTGATCGAGGCGCCGTCGGCACGATTATTCGTCTGCCACACCCCGGCGACGCGGCCATAGGCGATGGTCGAGAGGAAGGGGTAGAGCAGCCAGCGGCGATGGCCGATATTGTTCGCGGTGATGTTGTTGGTGTCGGTCAGCCAGCCGATCAGGATGTCGGCATCCTGCGAATAGCGCAGCCCGCCCGTGCCCAGATAGATGTTGCTCTGCCCCGCGGCGGTGGCGCCGGCGCTGGTGTAGCAGTTCCAGCTGCTTGGCGGGAAATGGCTGAGCGCGCCATTGGCGGCCATCATCAGCGCCGATTGCTGGACCGCAGGCTCGTCGGCCGGGGCATAGGTGACGGCGGGCAGGCGGTGATGCGCGCGGATGTCGTTGAGCGTCGCCAGCACGCGCGCGCCGACCTCGGCCTTGAGCGTGCCCGCCTGACAGGCGGCGATGTTGGGCTGGGCGCTGTAGAGAAGCGCGACCGAGCTGAGGAAGTCGGAGCCGGTGGCGGGCTCGTTGCTGGTCGGGGTGGGGGTTGCCGTCGGCGAAGGCGTGGGCGTCGTGGTGGGCGTGGGGGTCGGCGTCGGCGTGACGACGGTGCCGCCGTCCGAGCCTCCGCCGCCGCTGCAACCTGCGATCGCGCTCCCGAGAAGAAGCAGGGGGATCAATCTACGCATCAGGCACTCTCCGGCTCAGAAACCCGGCGGTACCTGTAACTGTTCCCTTGTTGGAGTTCGGTAAATTCCGGGGCCGGCGTTCCCAGCTTCTTTTCCTGTTCCCCGGCGAAAGCCGGGGTCCAGGGTCACAAGCGACACGGCAGAGAAACCCTGGACCCCGGCTTTCGCCGGGGAACAGCTAGGGTTGCGATCGTCATCCCCGCCTTCGCGGGGATGACGAAGTAATAGGGTACCGATTTACACCTGCAGCCCGACCGCCTTTTGCGCGGCGAGCAGCGTCGGGGCGGCGAGTTCGCTCGCGCGCGCGGCACCCTTGGCCAGTTGCGCGCCGACGGCCTCGCGGTCGCCCAGCAGCTGGTTGAGCCGCTCGCGCACCGGCGAGAGCGTCGCGATGGCCAAGTCCGCCAGCGCCGGCTTGAACGCACCGAAGCCCTGGCCGGCGAACTCGGCGACCACCGACTGGGGATCGCGGTCCGACAACGCGGCGAAGATCGTCACCAGGTTCTTCGCCTCGGGCCGCTCGGCGAGCGCGTCGAACGAATCGGGCAGCGGCTCGGGATCGGTCTTCGCCTTCCTGAACTTCTGCGCGATCGTGTCGTCATCGTCGGACAGGTTGATGCGCGACAGGTCCGAGGGATCGGACTTGGACATCTTGGCGCTGCCGTCGCGCAGCGACATGATCCGCGGCGCCGCCTTGGAGATGAATGGCTCGGGCAGCGGGAAGAGATCGACCTCATAGTCGGTGTTGAACTTGGTCGCGATGTCGCGGGCCAGCTCGAGATGCTGCTTCTGGTCCTCGCCCACGGGGACGTGCGTCGCCTTGTAGGCGAGGACGTCCGCCGCCTGGAGCACCGGATAGGTGAACAGGCCGACGGACGCCCCTTCACGATTCTTGCCCGCCTTGTCCTTCCACTGGGTCATGCGGTTCAGCCAGCCCATGCGCGCGGTGCCGTTGAGGATCCAGCACAGCTCGGCATGCGCGGGAACGCGCGCCTGGTTGAACAGGATGGCGCGATCGTCGATGCCCGACGCCATCAGCGTCGCGGCCATCTCGATCGTCGAATTGGCGAGCTCCTGCGGCGAGATATTGCCCGTCAGCGCATGGAGATCGGCGAGGAAGAAGAGGCACTCCCCCTGGTCCTGCATCGCCACCCACTGCTTGATCGCCCCGAGATAGTTGCCGAGGTGGAGATTGCCGGTGGTCTGGATGCCGGAGACGACACGCATGTTCATTCCTTCCACGCCCGGGCTGACCGTTCGGCCTTTGGACGGGCCGCGGGTCCGAGACGGCGGGGACGCAGCCGCACGATGATGTCAGGGACGGGGGCGTCCTAGTCGAAGGGTATCGCGAGGGTAAGACCTATTCCGTCATCCCGGCGAAAGCCGGGATCTCAGGCGAAGGCGCAGGGACGGAGCCGCACGAGATCCCGACTTTCGTCGGGATGACGGCTTGGGGTGGAGGGCGATTAGGGATCAGACGCGCCTGCGTCGCACCAATGCCTTGAGGTCCGAAACCCGGAAGGCCCGCGTCACGAAACAGGCGACGGCATAGATCGCCACGCCGGCCCCGACCAGCACCACCAGTGCCGCGTAACGCTGCCAGAGCTGCCCGCTCAGCCACGGATCGAGCAGCCGGTCGAAGCCGAAGATCGCGGCGCCCATCAGCAGCGCGGCGAGCGCGAGGCGGGGGAGGCGGCGCTTGAGCTGGGTGTCGGCGACGAAGTGGCCGCGCTTCCGCAGCTCGGCATAGAGCATCCAGACATTGACCGTGGACGACAGCGCGGTCGCCAGCGGCGGGCCGATATGACCGATCAGCGGGATCAGCGCGAGATTGGCGACGATGTTCACCGCAACCGAGATGGTGGCGAAACGCACCGGGGTCTTCGTGTCCTGCCGTGCGTAGAAGCCGGGGGTGAGCACCTTGACCAGCACATAGCTGGGCAGGCCGATCGAGAAGCCGGCCAGTGCCCAGGCGCATTTCACCGTGTCGTCGGCGGTGAAGTGGCCGTACTGGAACAGCCCGCGGACGATCGGCTCGGCGGCGACGATCAGCGCGACCATCGCGGGCAGGGTGAGGAACAGTGCCAGCTCCATGCCGCGATTCTGCGTCTCCATCGCCTCCGCCTCCTTGCCGGCGCCAAGCAGGCGCGAGACGGTGGGGAGCAGGATGGTACCCAGGCCAATGCCGATCATGCCGAGCGGCAGCTGGTTGAGCCGGTCGGCATAATAGATGAACGAGATCGATCCCTCGCCGAGCAGATAGCCGGAGAGCGCGGTGGAGATGACGAGGTTGAGCTGGACCGCCCCGGCGCCGAGCGCGGCAGGGAGGATCAGCTTCATCAGCCTTTTCACCTCGGGATCGAGCCGGGGCAGGCGGGGGCGCAGCGACACGCCGGCGGCGCGGCAGGCGAACCACAGCCAGAGCAGCTGGATCAGGCCGCCGATCGGGATCGAGATCGCCTGGGCGCGCGCCGTCTCCTCGGGCGTGCCGTGGAAGACGAACAGGGCGGTCACCATCGCGACGTTGAGCAGGATCGGCGCGGCGGCATTGACCCAGAATTTGTCGAGCGAATTGAGCAGGCCGCCGAGCAGGGAGGCCAGGCAGATCAGCATCAGATAGGGGATGGTGATCCGGCTCAGCTCGACCGCGAAGGCGAATTGTTCGTGCGTCGGCGCCTGTTTGTGGAAGCCGCCCGAGAGCAGGGCGGTGAGCGGCCAGGCGGCGGCGAGCATCACCACCGTCATCACCGCCAGGAAGGTGAACAGCACCGCCAGGGTGCGCTCGGCGAAGTCGAAGGCCGGCCCGCGCTCGCCGTCATGCTCGGCGAGCTTGCGGTTGAACATCGGGATGAACGCCGAGGAGAAGGCCCCTTCCGCGAAGAAGGCGCGGAACATGTTGGGCAGGCGGAAGGCGACGAGGAACGCGTCCGAGGCGAAATTCGCGCCGACATAGCGCGCCTGGAGCGAATCGCGGACCAGCGCGAGGATGCGGCTGGCGAGGGTGAGGCCGCCGACCGAGCCGAGGCTGCGGGCGAGCTTCATGCCGCCTCCGTCATCCCCGCGAAAGCGGGGACCCAGCTCGGAGAGAGGCCGCGAGCAACCCCGGCGGTGCCAGTGGATAGTACGGGAGATGGGCCCCCGCTTTCGCGGGGGTGACGATCAGGGGTCACGAGGCCCAGTCTCCCGACTATCGGATCAGGCTTCGCCTGCCACGTCGCCGGTCAGGCCTGACTCGTTCGCCGCGCGCTGCTGGAGATAGATGCCGCCGAAATCGATCGGCTCGAGCATCAGCGGCGGGAAGCCGCCGTCGCGCACCGCGTCGGCCAGCACGCGGCGGGCGAACGGGAAGAGCAGGCGCGGGGCCTCGCCGAGCAGGAAGCCGTCGAGCGCCTCGCCCTCGGGCACGTTGCGGATGCCGAACAGGCCGGCGTACGACAGGTCGACGATGAACGCGGTCTGGCTCTCGGCGGTGGCGCGCACCTCGATCTTGAGCACGACTTCGAACACCTCGTCGGCGACCTTGCCCGAGCCGATGTTGAACTGCACGTCGATCGCAGGCGCGGTCTGGCTCTGGAAGATGGCCGGGGCGTTCGGATTCTCGAACGAGAAGTCCTTCACATATTGCGACAGCAGGCCGGCGGCCGGGGTGGTGTCCTCACCGTTGGCTGCGGGCTCGCCGAATCCGGCGATCGTGTCGTTCTCGGCCATTACAAAATCCTCTTTTCGGAAAGTTTCGCGCTATTGAAGCGTTGGATCGGCTGCGCGCCTAGCAGGCGGGCGCAACGGTTTCAATTGCCCCCGGTTTTGGCCGGATTTGAAACCGGCGCCGCTTGGGCCTATGTTAACCGGCGAAGCGTTTGGAGGCGTAGTGTACACGATAATCCTGTTCGCAATGGTGGCCGGCTTTTTGGCACTCCGACTCTATGCCGTGCTCGGCAAGCGCACCGGCCATGAGCAGGCATTGCCCAAGCCGAGCGAGGAGCGCGTGGCGGTGCCGCCCGCTGCCCGCACCATCGACCAGACCCCCGACGTGCGCGAAGCCAGCGCCCGGGTGATCGGCAACGGCGCGGAATCGGGCCTCAAGGCCGTGATCGCCGCCGATTCCAGCTTCGACGTCGCCCAGTTCGTCGATGGCGCCAAGAGCGCGTACAAGATGATCCTCGAGGCCTTCTGGAAGGGCGACGAAGAGACGCTGGCCTGGCTGGTGGAGGACGATGTCCGCGCCGGCTTCGCCCAGGCGATCGCCGACCGCAAGGCCGCCGGCCATGTGCTGGACAACCGGCTGGTCGCGATCGAGCGCGCGCTGATCTCGGACGCCGTGGTGGAGGGCAAGACCGCCCGCATCACCGTGCGCTTCGATGCCGATATCGCGGCGGTGACTCGTGATGCCGAGGGCAATGTGGTCGCTGGTTCACTGAGCGACGCAGTCGAGACCCACGACATCTGGACCTTCGCGCGGAACCTGCGCAGCGACGATCCCAACTGGAAGCTCGTCGAGACCGACGAAGCCTGAAGAGGGCCATTATGCGAATCTGGGGGGGAGTCGCGCTCGCGGCGCTGCTGAGCGCCTGTTCGGGCGGCGTGGTGCCGCATTCGGTCGAGCCGGGGTATAATCCGCCACCGCGCAATGTGCCGCGCGAGACGCCGCGCGAGAACCCGCGGATCTCCGAGCCGCATGGCAATCCCGCCGTGCGCCAGCCGATCCCGGCGACGCCGCTGGCCGCGCTTCCCGCGCCGGCTGCGCCTGCCGGCACGCTCACCGCTTCCTCGGCCGGGCTGCTCGCCGGTCCTTCCCTCGATTCGCTGCCGCTGAGCGACGACGGCGCGGCGCGCGCGCTGGTCGCCTATCGGCTGAGCTGCCCCTCGCTGGTGCGCCGCACCGATGCGAGCGGGCTGACCCAGGGGCGCGACTGGCAGGCTTCGTGCGACGCCGCCAAGACCTGGCCCGAGCGCGATGCGCGGGCCTTCTTCGCGCGCTGGTTCGAGACGGTGCAGGTCGCCGACGGCAAGGCGCAGGCGACCGGCTATTACGAGCCTGAGATCGCCGGATCGCGGCATCGCCGCTCGGGCTATGAAGTGCCGGTCTATGCCAAGCCGGACGACATCATCGAAGTCGATCTCGGCCAGTTCTCCGCCGACATGAAGGGCAAGAAGATCCGCGGTCGCGTCGCGGGCAAGACCTTCCTTCCCTATTACGACCGCAAGGACATCGACCAGGGCGCGCTCGACGGGCGCGGGCTGGAGATCGCCTGGGCGGCGGATCCGATCGAGCTGTTCTTCCTGCAGATCCAGGGATCGGGACGGCTGCGCGGGCCGAACGGCGAAGTGATGCGCATCGGTTTCGCCGGGCAGAATGGCCGCGAATATGTCGGCATCGGCGCGCTGATGCGCGAGCGCGGGCTGCTCCAGCCGGGCAAGGCCTCGATGCAGGGCATCATGGAATATCTCCGCACGCACCCCGAGGAGGGGCGCGACATCATGTGGGAGAACAAGAGCTATGTGTTCTTCCAGGAGCTGAAGGGGGCGGGGCCGAACGGCTCGCTCGGGCTGCCGGTGACCGGGCAGGTGAGTGCCGCGGTCGATCCCAGGTTCATTCCGCTGGGCGCGCCGGTGTTCCTCTCGATGGACCGGGCCGAGGCGAACGGGCTGTGGATCGCGCAGGATACCGGCGGGGCGATCAAGGGCAGCAACCGGGTCGATACCTTCTGGGGTGCGGGCGATGACGCGCGGGCGATCGCGGGCGGGATGAATGCGCGCGGCACCGCCTGGCTGCTGCTGCCGGTGGGCACGCTCAGCCGGCTGGGCGGCGCGCCGATCGCCACGGTGCCGACGCCCAGCCGCCAGCGGTGAGGCGCCTCGCGCCCGAGGAAGCGGCGCTGTGGAAACGCGTGATCGCCAGCGTGACGCCGCTCGAGGCGCGTCCGGTCAAGTCGGTCGAGGCGATCGAGAAATCCGCGACGCCTGCGCCTGTTCCGGTGCCGGGGGCGCCCAAGGTGAAGGGGCGGGTGCCGCCGCCGCGGATTGCCGCACCTGCGCCGGCCAGGCCCGCGCGCGGGCAGGCGGTCAACACGCTCGACGCCTCCTGGGACCGGCGGCTGGGGCGCGGGCTGGTCTCGCCCGAATCGACCGTCGACCTGCACGGACACACGCTTTCCTCAGCCTATGACCGGCTCGATTTCGGGCTGGAGGCGGCGCTTGCGCGGGGCGACCGGGTGCTGCTGCTCGTCACCGGCAAGCCGCCGCGGCCGGAATCCGAGCGCCCGCACGCCCGCGGCGCGATCCGCGCGGCGGTGGGCGACTGGCTCGCCGCATCGCGCTTTTCGGATCGTATCGCTGCCGTAAGAACCGCGCATTCCCGCCACGGCGGGACCGGAGCCCTCTATATAGTCCTGCGCCGGCCCCGAGAGAAATCTTAACCTCTCTCTGCGAATGATCGTCCCCGGGTCGCCGCCGGTTTTTCCGGCCGGCGAGGGATTCTGGGGGACGGGCGGAGCATAGTGGAAGGATTCTCGCTCAAGAGCCGTGCGATAGCCTTTGCGATGTGCGCCGGTGCCGTGGCGTTCATCCTCGCCTTGGCTGCCGCCTCCACACCGGGCATGATCAGCGTCGAGAGCGCCGGACGGGCGCTGATCGCCGCGATCGTCTGCGGCGTGATGTGCTGGGCCTCGGCCGAGCGCAGCATCGCCTCGACCGCCGAAGCCATCGACGCCGCGATCGAGCGCCTCCAGGGCGCCGCCAATGGTGACCTGCAGAGCGGCATCCCGCCCCAGGTGCATGAATCGGTGCCGACGCTGGCGCGGGCGATGGACGGGCTGTTCCGCCAGCTCCACGCCAATCTGGAGAGCGTCCAGCGGCTCGCGATGTTTGATCCGGTGACCTCGCTGCCCAACCGCACCAATTTCCGCCGCACCGCCGAGCGGATGCTCGCCGATCTGCCGCCGGGCAATATCGCGGTGCTCTATTTCATCGATCTCGACCGCTTCAAGCATGTCAACGACACGCTGGGCCATGCCACGGGCGATGCGCTGCTCGCCATGGTGGCCAACCGGCTGCGTGCTGTCGCCGACCGTTTCGCCGCCGAGGCCGATGCCCGGCCGCCGCTGATCGGGCGCCTTGCCGGCGACGAGTTCACCATGTTCTTCCCGACGCTGCGCAACGTGCGCGACGCCGAGCGGATCGGCCGCGGTATCCTTTATGCCCTGTCCGAGCCGTTCGACCTGGCCGACCAGGAAGTGTCGATCGGCGCCTCGATCGGCATCGCGCTGCGCCCCGAGCACGGCACCACGCTGCACGACCTGATGCGTGCCGCCGACGCCGCCATGTACCATGCCAAGGCGATGGGCCGCGGCCGTGCCGAGCATTTCACCGAGATCCTCGCCGCCGAGATCGCAGACCGGGCGCGGCTGGAGAGCGACCTGCGCGAGGCGGTGGACAAGGACCAGTTCACCCTGGTCTACCAGCCTCAAGTCTCCGCCGCCGACGGCCGCATCGTCGCCGCCGAGGCGCTGCTGCGCTGGCGTCATCCGGACGGGCTCAAGATGCCCGGCACCTTCATCCAGCGCGCCGAGGAGACCGGCCTGATCGTCGAGATCGGCGAATGGGTGGTCGAGAGCGTCGCCGAGACGATCTCGCGCTGGGGGCGGCTCGGCATCCAGCAGCGGCTCGCGGTCAACATCAGCCCGCGCCAGCTCGACCATGCCAGCTTCTTCCGCAAGCTGCGCGAGGCGATGCTGGCGGCCAATGCGCCGGCGAGCCTGCTCGAGCTGGAGATCACCGAGACGCTGGCGATGCATTGCTCGAGCGAAGTGCTCGAGGCGATCGCGCTGCTGCGCCACGACGGTGCGACCATCGCCATAGACGATTTCGGCACCGGCTATTCGAACATCGCTCGCCTGCGTAAGCTGCCGATCGACCGGATCAAGCTCGACCGCAGCCTGATCGAGCATGTCGCCGACAGCGCCGATGCGCGGACCATTGCCCAGGCGCTGATCGGGCTGATCCATGGCCTGAACTGCGAGGCGGTGGCCGAGGGCATCGAGAGCGAGGCCCAGGCCACGGTGCTGCGCGTCATCGGCTGCGACATCCTTCAGGGCTATGCCGTGGCGACGCCGATGGAGGAGGACGCCTTCCTCGAATGGGCGCGGGGCGTGGAGCCGCAGCGCATCGCGGGTTGATCCAGTGGCGTCATCCCGACGAAAGTCGGGATGACGGCTATTAGGCGAAAGCCCGCTTCAGGATTTCCGCATAGACATCCGTCAGCGCTTCCAGGTCGGCCAGGGCCACCGCCTCGTCTAGCTTGTGCATCGTCGCGTTGAGCAGGCCGAACTCCACCACCGGGCAGAGCTTCGAGAGGAAGCGCGCGTCCGAGGTGCCGCCGGTGGTCGACAGCTCGGTCTCGACGCCCAGCCGGTCGCGGATGGCGCCGGAGATCAGCGCGGAGAGCTCTCCCGGCTCGGTGAGGAAGGCCTCGCCATAGACGCGGCCCTTGACGATCCCGAGCGGCGCGTGGCGCTGCACGATCTCCTCGATCCGGGCGATAAGGTCGGGGCCATATTGCTGATCGTTGAAGCGGATGCTGATCCGCGCCCTGGCCTCGCCGGGAATGACGTTGGTGGCGGGATTGCCCACGGTCAGATCGATGATCTCGATGTTCGAGGGCTGGAACCAGGCATTGCCCTCGTCCAGTACGATCGCGTCGATCTCGGCGAGCGCGCGGACGAGGCGCGGGACCGGGTTGTCGGCGAGGTGAGGATAGGCGACATGGCCCTGCCTGCCGGGCACGGTGATGTCGATCACCGTCGAGCCGCGGCGGCCGATCTTGATCATGTCGCCGAGCCGGTGCTGCGAGGTGGGCTCGCCGACCAGGCACAGGTCGGGCAGCAGGCCGCGCTCGGCCATCCGCTCGATGAGACGGGGGGTGCCATAGGTGGCGGGGCCTTCCTCGTCGCCGGTGATGATCAGCGTGGTCACCCCGCCCTCGACCCGCGCCGCCGCGGCGACGAAGGCGGCAATCGCGCCCTTCATGTCGACCGCGCCGCGGCCATAGAGCAGGTCGCCGCGCACCTCGGGCTGGAAGGCGTCGCTGGTCCAGCCCTGACCCGGCGGCACCACGTCGAGATGGCCGGCAAAGGCAAAGTGGCGCCCGCTGGTGCCCCGCACCGCCAGCAGGTTCTCCACCGGCCCCTCGGGCGCTTCGCCCTCGACGAAGCGCTCGACTCTGAAGCCGAGCGGGAGCAGCGCCGCCTCCAGCACGTCGAACACGCTGCCACGCGCGGGGGTGACGCTTTCAGCAGCGATCAGGGCCTTGGTGAGTTCGATGACGTCGGGCAAGATGGTCTCCGGCATTGGTGGAGGTGGCATTGCCCAAGCGCGACGAGGATACAATCCCGGCCTGGCGGATCGGCGCATGACGCTGCTGCTGTTCGCGGCGCTTCTGACGCCTGGCCAGGAAACGGCGCCCACGCCCACGCGAGGCCTTTGCCGGCTGACAGGCATCAAGGTCGAGATGCTTGCGGACTCCGAGACGCTCGCCCGTGGCCGATACCGTACCGCGGAGGACCAGCGCGTCGGCGAGGCGCGACATGCCATGCTGGAGAAGCTGGCGGCAGCGCTGAAGGCCCGCTTCGGCACCGCGCAGCCATCGCGCGTCGAGCTTCAGCGCAGCGACAGTCTCGACAATGACGCGATGCTCAGTCTTGCGGCGGCGTGCCGCGACCTGCCCCAATAGGTGCCGACATGCCCAAGCTCGATCTCGATGCCATCCCGCAGACCAATGCGACGGGATATCCGCCCGAATTTGCCGGGCCGGTGCAGGGGCGCTGGTATCGCCGGCTGGCGCCCGCGAGCGGGATCACCGACTTCGGCTACAGCCATGTCACGCTCGAGCCGGGTGCCTGGTCCGCCCAGCGGCACTGGCATGAAGGGGAGGACGAGTTCGTCGTGATGCTCGCCGGCGAGGCGGTGCTGGTCGATGATGGCGGCGAAACGGTGATGCGGCCCGGCGATGTTGCGGCATTTCCCAAGAATGACGGCAACGGGCATGTGCTGCAGAACCGCGGCGATGCGCCTTGCGTCTATATCGCGGTGGGAAGGCCTTCGGTGACCGACTGTCATTACCCTGACATCGACATGCATTTGCCTGCCGGGCAGGGATTTCGGCGAAAGGATGGGAGCCCGTTTACATGATCGCCTTCGCATTGCTGCTCGCGGCCATGGTTTCGGACGATGCCGAACCGAAGATCGATGATCCCATCCTGACGCTCAGGATCGCCGAAACGCTCGTTTCGAAGCGCATGGCAGTACGGATTGGCATCCGGCCCGTGACCGAGCCGGTGCAGGAAGTGACGGCCGACCGTATCCAGTTCGTGGCCAATTACGAGGATCGCGGCCGGATAAGTCGGCGCTGGACCGATGGCGCGAAATGCCCAGGTGCGATGAACGTGCTCCTCGAGGTCGAGAAGCTGACGATGCCAAGCCCAAGGCTCCCGCTCGTAACGCGATCGATGCAGGGCGGGTATATTGTGATGGACGGCACAAGCTATGACCTGGATGTCGCCTCCAGTTCGCTGCGGCAACAGGATACTGGGCCGATCCACATTGCCACCAATGTGGGTACCGATCTGGCCAAATGGGCCGATGCGCTGTCCGCCGCGCTCGAGAATTGCTGGGTTCCTGCGCGCAGCTGGCCTTAAAGGATCAGCGCCCTCATCTTGGCGTACCGGTCCTGGCGGTCGGCCCAGCCATTGGGGTCCTTGGTCGATGTAGGGCTGCCGCGGTTGATGCCGTTGGAGACGGCCCTGAGATTGTCCTGGTCCGCCCAGCTGTTGAGGCTGCAATTGTCCCAATAGGCGCAGAAGGCGAGCAGACCGAGCGACCAGATCTCGAGCAGTTCGGGATTGCTCTCCAGATCGATGCCGAGCTTGCGGCCATAGAGGCGGTAATTGGCGCGGCCGGTGAGCTGGCCGGGGCCGCGGCCGAGATAGCGCAGGCCGTCGCCTGGCTGATCATTGCCCAGCGCCGCGTTCATCTCGTACTTTTTCTGCGCAGCGGTGGGCCCCCAGATCTCGCGATTATAGCGGAAGCCGCCGCTCTCATGCGCGCATTGTGCCATGAAATGGGCGAGGCGCAGGCCGTTCTCCACGATGCCATAGCTGCGGAAATGGACGTTCGCGGCGAGGCCGAGCTCGGGTGCGATCGTCGCCGATGCACCTGCCTTGACGAACAAGGCCGCAAGCGTGCCGCGCCCCAGCGCACCGTCTGCCGTCACGCCCAGCCGCTGCTGCAGCTTCTTCACGTCGAACATGGATGATCCCCCGACTGATCCGCCCGATCCGGTGGATTGTTGCCTAGTGGAATCTGGACGCAGCTGCAGAGCCGCGCAAGTATATCAGACCGTATCGGCTTCGAATTGCTGGATCACCCAATCCTCTTCCTGCGCCGCGGCGATCCAGTCCTGCATGAAGGGGTGCTGGAGCACCGCATTCATATAGGCAGGGGCGAAGCGGGCGACGGGCAGCGAATAGGTGACGAGGCGCGTCACCACCGGCGCGAACATGATGTCGGCTGCGCCGAACGCGCCGAACAGGAACTGGCCATCGCCACCGAAGCGGGCACGGGCCTGGGCCCAGAGCTCCATGATCCGGCCGATATCCTGGATCACGTCGGCATCGGGCGTCTTGGGCGGATAGACCTGGCGCACGTTCATGCTGTGCTTGCGGCGCAGGGCCGCGAAGCTGGAGTGCATCTCCGCCGCCATCGAGCGGGCCATGGCGCGTGCCGCCGGGTCTTCCGGCCAGAACTTCGTGTTGCCGGTCTTGTCGTTGAGATATTCGACGATCGCCAGGCTGTCCCATACCACGGCGTCGCCGTCCCACAGGATCGGCACCTTGCCCGAGGACGGCGCGAACTCGTCGCCCTCGCGGCGCTTTTCCCAGTCCTGGTCATACAGCGGCACCACCACTTCCTCGAAGGGCAGGCCGGATTGCTTGCAGGCGAGCCAGCCGCGCAGCGACCAGGAGGAATAGGCCTTGTTGCCGATGTAGAGCTTCATGGCAGCCGGGATAGCGAGCGGTTGCGCAAGGGGCAATCGCGCGTGGTGTGCCGAAGTGGAAACGGTGGCATCTTGTCTTGCCAACGTAACGAAATCGCACGAAGAATCCCGACTGCAAGATTTGGGGGAATCCATGCGAGGCAAGTGGTTCGGGTCGACGGCATTGGCCGTAGTGGCCCTTGGTATCGGTTTTCCGGCGGCTGTTCACGCGCAGACGGCCCCGACTGTATCCTCGGCACCGGCCGCCGCGCCGGCTGCGCGGCCGACACGCTACGACACGGCGGTCTTCGCCGAGCTGCCCGCGATCGAGGCGCCTTCGCTTTCGCCCTCCGGGGACAAGATCGCTGCGCGCATCGCGGTGGACGGCGTCCAGTATTTCGGCATCTATCCGGTAGCCGGCGGCGATCCGGCGATCGTGGCGCTAGGCGACACCGATCTGAACTGGTGGCGCTGGGTGAATGACGACTGGCTGGTCATCGGTATCGGCCAGACCGTGCCGGTTCAGGACGAGGAATGGTACCTCACCCGCGCATTCGGCGTGAAGACCGACGGCAAGAAGCTGGTGAAGCTCAACAAGGAGACCGCCGGCCAGAATGCGTCCGACCTGATATGGGTGGCGCGCGACGGATCGCCGCGGGTCCTGCTGGGCTCGCAGAACTCGATCTATGGCGACAATGTCGATTTCTGGCCGCGGGTCGACGAGATCGATGTCACCACCGGCCGGGCGAAGCGGGTCCAGGCCGGCCAGTCCGGCGTCTGGAACTGGTATGCCGACGGCAGCGGCACGGTCCGCATGGGCTATGCCCTGTCCGACGACGGGCGCAAGCGGCGGCTCTATTACCGCCAGCAGCGCGGCGACAGTTTCAAGGTGATCGATCGGGCGACGTCGATCGACGATTCGCTGGAGATGCCGGCGATGTTCCTGGGCGACCCTACCAAGGCGCTGATCATCGGCGACGATGCGGACGGCTATTCGGCGCTGTACGAATATGACCTGACCAAGCTGGAGCGCGGCAAGCAGCTGTTCGCGTCCAAGGGCTATGACATTGGCGGCCTGTGGAGCGATGCCAGCGATACCGGCTATCTCGGCATCGACGTGACCCGCGACAAGCCGGGCATGGTGTGGACCGACCCGGCGATGCTGGAGCTGCAGAAGCGGCTCGACGGCATGATCAAGGGCGGGCAACCGGAAATCGTCTCGATGAGCCGGGATCATGGCACGGTGATCTTCCGCGCCGGCGCGGCCTCGGGGCCGGGCGGCTATTTCCTGTTCCATGCCGCCGACGGCACGGTCGATGCGATCGGCAACGTCAACCGCACGATCGGGATGAAGCTGGTCCACCGGGTGCGCACGATCCGCTACAAGGCGCGCGACGGGCTGGAGATCCCGGCGGTGCTGACCCTGCCCAATGGCGATCCGCACAACGCCCCGCTGATCGTGATGCCGCATGGCGGCCCGTTCGCGCGCGACACCGAGGAATGGGACTGGTGGGCGCAGTTCCTCGCGGACCGCGGCTATGTGGTGATCCAGCCCAATTATCGCGGCTCCTCGGGCTATGGCACCAAGTTCTCCCGCAAGGGGATCGGGCAATGGGGCCTGGCGATGCAGGACGACCTGGACGACGCGGTGACCGCGCTCGCCGCTCAGGGGCTGATCGATCCCAAGCGGGTGTGCATGGTCGGTGCCTCCTATGGCGGCTATGCGGCGATGCGGGCGGCGCAGCGGGACGGATCGCGCTATCGCTGCGCGGTCTCCTATGCCGGGGTGTCCGACCTCAACCGGATGCTGCGCTTCAACGGCAACTTCCTCGGCGCTGGCGCGCGGCAGGACTGGTTGCGGCAGCAGGTGGGGGATTTGAAGGGGGTGTCGCCGCTCAACTTCCCCGAGCAATTCTCGACGCCGATCCTGATCGTCCATGGCAAGAAGGACCGCACCGTCCCCGTCTCGCAATCGCGGCTGATGGCCAAGCGGCTGAAGGAGGCGGGCAGGAACGCGACCTATATCGAGCAGCCCGAGGGTGATCACCATTTCACCCGCGAGGCAGATCGGCTAGAGTTCCTCAAGGCGCTTGAGGACTTCCTGGCGAAGTACAACCCGGCCTGAGCCGGGATCCGCGCTTGATGTATATGCATGATGTGTACGCATGATGCATATACATCGTTGATCGATGGATTTGATGCATATACATGATGTGTATGCATCAAGAGTCGCTTCCTGCCGTCTGCGCCTGCACCATGCTGCGCAAGGCCGCGCGTACCGTCGGCCGCGTCTATGACGAGGCGCTGGCCGGTCATGGCATGACCACGGCGCAATTCGCGATCCTGCGCCATGTCGCTCGGGACGAGCCGCTGGCGCTCAGCCGGCTGGCCGAGCAGCTCGAGATGGACCGCAGCTCGCTCTACCGCGCGCTGGCACCGATCGAGAAGCGCGGCTGGGTGGTGGTGAAGCCCGGTGCCGGGCGCAGCAAGTGCGCGACCCTGTCCGAGGCGGGCAGGGCGGCGCTCCATGCCGCGGAGCCCGACTGGGCGGCGATCCAGCGGCGGGTGGAGGAGGAGGCGGGTTCCGCACTCTGGTCGGTGATGAAGGCCGGGCTCAAGTCGCTCACCGAAAGCGTCGAGCGCGCGGGAGGCCGGGCATGATCGCGCTGCTCTCCCGCCTGCCGGTCGGCGCGCGCGGTTATGCCGGCCTTGTCGCGGCGATCACCTTTGTGGCGCTGCTGGTGTCGGCGGGACTTCGCTCGGCGCCTGGCGTGATGATGCTGCCGCTCGAGCAGCATTTCGGCTGGGACCGCGCGACCATCTCCGCTGCCGCCGCGATCGGCATCTTCCTCTACGGGCTGGTCGGACCGTTCGCCGCCGCACTGATGCTCAGCGTGGGGATCAAGCGGACGATGCTGGGCGGGCTGGTGCTGATGTCGCTGGCGACCTTCGCCAGCCTGTGGATGTCCGAGCCCTGGCAATATGTGCTGAGCTGGGGCGTGTTCTCGGGCGTGGGCAGCGGCGCCGTGGCGTCGGTGCTGGGCGCGGCGGTGGTCAATCGCTGGTTCGCCACCCGGCAGGGCCTGGTGATGGGCATGCTGACCGCCAGCACCGCGACCGGTGCGCTGGTGTTCCTGCCGTTGCTCGCCTGGCTGGCCGAAGGCGGGGCGTGGCGGCCGGTGGCGCTCGCCGTGTCGATCGCCAGCGCCTGCGTGATCCCGCTGGTGCTGTTCTTCGTGCCGGAGCACCCACAAGACCTTGGCGTGCGCCGCTTCGGCGAGACCGCGGAGAGCGCGCCGCCACCGCCGATGAAACAGGCGTCGACCCCGGCGCTGGCCTTCACCGCGCTGTTCCGCGCCTCGAAGAGCATGACCTTCTGGCTGCTGTTCGGCACCTTCTTCGTCTGCGGGCTGACCACCAACGGGCTGGTCGGCACCCACCTGATCGCCTTCTGCGGCGACCATGGCATCGCGCCGGTGCAGGCGGCGGGGCTGCTCAGCCTGATGGGGCTGTTCGACCTGATCGGCACCACCGCATCGGGCTGGCTGACCGACCGCTATGATCCCCGCAAGCTGCTGTTCGTCTATTACGGGCTGCGCGGGCTCTCGCTGCTGGCGCTGCCGTTCCTCGACTTCAGCGCTTCCAGCCTGCTGATCTTCGCGATCTTCTACGGGCTCGACTGGATCGCGACCGTGCCGCCGACGGTGAAGCTGGCCAACGTCCATTTCGGCGAGCGCGACGCGCCGATCGTGTTCGGCTGGGTGATGGTGGGGCACCAGATCGGCGCTGCGACCGCGGCGTTCGGCGCCGGCGCGGTACGGGCCTGGACGGGGACCTATACCCCGGCCTTCCTGGTGGCGGGCGCCTTCGGACTGGTCGCGGCGGTGGCGATCCTGGCGGCGCGGGCGGAGAAGCCGGGCACGCGGATGGCGCTGGCTTAGGCCGCGCGCAGCGTTCCCAGGAAGCTCTGCATCTCGCCGAGCAGGCGGCGGGCCTGGCCGACCAGCTCGTCGGTGGCGGCGTCCATCTCGGCGGTGGTGCGGGCCGCGGCGTCGGTGGCGCTCTCGGCGCTGGCGGCGCCGGCCTGGAGATCGGCGGTGAGCGAGGCGGCGGTGCCGGCATAGCTCTGGATCGAGCGGATCACGTCGCCCTGGCGCGTCATCGCATCGCCCACCGCGCCGCCGACTTCGCCGATCCGGTCGAAGCTGCCGCGCATTTCGCCGACGATCGAGGTGGTCGCCTGCACCGCGCCGCTCATCCGGCTGAGCTGGGCGCGGATGTCGTCGGTGGCATGGGCGGTCTGGGCGGCGAGGCTCTTCACTTCCTGCGCGACGATTGCGAAGCCGCGGCCTGCCTCGCCGGCACGTGCCGCCTCGATGCTGGCGTTGAGCGCGAGCAGGTTGGTGCGCGCGGCGATCTCGGCGATCATGTCGGCGATGCTGCCGACGCTGGCGCTGTGCTCGACCAGCGTGGCGAAGCGGGCATCGGCCGAGCGGGAGAGGGTGTGGAGATGCGCGGTGGTCTCGGCCTGGGCGCCGAGGCTGGCCTCGACCGCGACGAGCGACAGGCCGAGATTGGCCGATTCCTCGAGCAGCGTGGTGGCGCCGGTATCGGCGCGCACCGCCCGGCTGGCCATGCCGCGGATCTCGTCATGGGTGGCGAGGGTGGAGGTCTTGAGCCCCTCGGCGGAGACGCGGGTCTGCTCGGCGGCGGCGGCGAGCTCGCTGATCGCCGAGACGAACTGGCGCTCGAACTGGTCGGCGATGCGGGCGATCTCGGCGCGGCGATCGCGCTCGCCCTCGATCTGGGCGCGGTGGCGGGCCTCGGCGGCGGAGGCAGCCTGTTGCAGCTCCTCGCGCTGGGCGGCGGCGCGCAGCAGGTTGCGCTCGCTGGCGGCGCGGGCGAGCGCCTCGCCCTGGGCGAACTGCTCGCTGACCAGCGCGGCCTGGCCGATCACGGTGCGGGCGAGCAGGGCGACGAAGACGGCGAGGAAGACGAACACGCCGGCCGGGATGTTGGCGAAGATGGCGTACAGCGCGCAGATCACCACGGCGATGCCGAGATAGGCGAGGCTGGCGGGCGGGAGCGGGGCGTAGCGCAGCGCGCCGATCGCGGCGACGCCGGCGATGGTGGTCGTCGTGACGATCAGCTGCTGGTCGGTGGCGCCGAGGCCGAGGGTCGACAGGAACAGGAACCAGCCGAGCGAGACGGCGGCGGCCTCGATCACCGTGGCGCGCAGGGCGGCACCGGTGTCGGTGACCTGCCAATCGCGGGCGCGACCGTTGCGCCAGCGGACGAGCACCGCAGTGCTGACCGCGAGGTGGAGCGAAAAGGTAGAGATCTGCCAGGGCAGATAGCCATTGCCGTGGATCGTCAGGATCAGCAGGAGACTGACGAAGATGCTGGCGACGAAAGACACGGGGTAGGCGCGCTGGATGGCGATGCCATGGGCGCGCATCAGGCTGGTCGGCAGCGCCGCCCATTTGCCCCAGAACGCCCCTTTCAGGGCCTCAAGTCTCGCCTCTCCCATCCGGCCCGCTCTAGCCGCACATGGTTACCAGCCCGTTTACAGTCGCATATGGATTCCACGACGGTGGAGCGGGATGAGCAGGGCGATCACCAGCAGCAGCACCGCCAGCGCGAACAGGAACGAGGCGAGGAGGAGATTGCCGGGGAGCAGCGCGGAAAGCGCTTCCCACGCCCAGGCCTGGAAGCCGGTGCGCATCGCGGCGAGCGAGAGCAGCAGCGAGAGCAGATAGCCGAGGATCGCGTTCATCCCCAGCACGTCGAGCGGCCATAGCGCCTTGCGCACCGCGGCGCTGCGCGATGCGACGATGCAGCCGGTGAACAGGATCGCCGAAAGGCCCGAGGTCCAGAGCGCGAAGCTGCTGGTCCACAGCTTCTTGTTGAGCGGGCAGGCGAAGGAGAAGGCATAGCCCAGCGCGGCAAGCGCGATCCCGGCGAGCAGGATGCGCATCGTCGCGCGATCCGGCGCGGCCTTCCACCACAAAGCGGCGAGAGCGCCGAGCAGGACGTTTACGAGGGCGGGGAGGGTGGAGAGCAGCCCTTCGGGATCATAGACCACATTGCCCGCCGCATCGGTGCCCATGCGGTACATGTGATGGGTGGTGACCGTGATCCGGTCGATATAGCCGGCGAGATTGCCCTCGGGGCTCAGATCGCCTGCGGCATGGCCCGGCGTGGCGACGAAGCTGAGCAGCGCCCAATAGCCGATCAGCAGGGCGGCGCTGGCAATGCCGAGCGCGGGGGCACTGAGATGGGCGCGGCCATCGGCGTCCCTGCGTGCGGTGAGGATCGCCAGCGCGGCGGCGAGGCCGTAGCAGAGGCCGAGGCGGGGCAGCACGCCGAACACGCGGAAGTCCGCCAGGCCGGGGCGGGCGAGCATCTGCCATGCCCATCCGATAATGATTAGCAATAGCGTACGGCGAAGCACGCGATTCCAGAGCCTTGCGTCGATCCTGCGGGGAAAGGACAGGCCCAGCGCCACGCCCATCGCGCAGAGAAAGGCGGGGAAGACGAGGTCGGTCGGGGTGAAGCCGTGCCACTCGGCATGATCGAGCGGCCACCAGACATGCGACCAACTGCCGGGCGTGTTGACGATGACCATGAAGGCGACGGTCAGCCCGCGGAACAGGTCGAGCCCGGCAAGGCGGGCGGGTGCGCTGGGCGCTTCGGTCATTGGCGATCCCCTCCGGTTGAAGGGGAGTGTGGCGCGGTTGGCGGTAGAGGTCAAAAGGCGCTTCCTACATCGACGGCGCGGCGACTCGGCCAAAGAACACGAAGTACACGCCAAGAGCGGGTTTTCGGCGGTGGAAGTTCACTAAGTTCATGCCATCGACGGCCGACCATTGGTCGTCGCGCAACATGCTTGCGCGATCGTGATCCTATTTTTCCAACAATAGGAAAGAGCGGCGCGAGGCTTCCCCCGGCCGCTCGAGCCAATCAGACCAAATCCTACATTGCAAGCGGTGGCGATGCGGGCAGGGGCTGCTACCCGGCCAGGGCTTCGTCACCGAGCAGCGCGTCGATCGCCTGCTGCGTCTGGTCCATCGCCTGCTGCATCGCCGCCGCGATCGCGTCGTCGATCTGCTGCTGTTGCACGGGGCTCATCGGCGGAACAGGAACCTGCGGTTCCGGAATCGCGCCGGGCACGCCCGGCACCGGCATGCCTGACTGTGCGCGGAAGACTGCCTGGATCGTCTCCTGCATCGCCTTCAGCGACTGCTGCTGGATGATCGTGATCTGCTGCTTCAGCTCCGCGACACGCTCGGCGGCCTGCTGCCGCATCCACTTGATCTGCTGTTCCGTGGCCGGGTTGGCCGGTGGGGCTTCCATCGCATCTCTCCCGATCGGCGCGCCGGGACAGCGGCTGCCATTACTGGGCAGCCTATCAGCTAAAATCGCCGTGGCAGATGAAGATCGTGCCGGATCGCTTAGGTTGGGGACTCAATCAGGCGAGTGCTGGGCTGGAGGCTCATCTGACAGTGCTGGAGGCATAGTGGACCCCGGCACAAGGCCGGGGTGACGGTGTGTTGTTGTCAGGCCTTCACATAGACCCAGGCGCTGGTGCCGCTGGCCAGCGGCGCCTCGACGCGCATGTAATTCTCGCTCTCGTACACGTCCGCCGCAGCCAGCTCCTCGGCGGTCAGGCGGAAGACCTTGCCGGGGATGGGCGGGGCGTCGGCGTCGGGGACCAGGGCGAGGTGCACCTCGATGCCGCTGGCTTCGAGCACGTCCGGATCGCGGATCGTGATCTCGATCTGCCGATAGCCGTGGAGCGTGTCGTCGCGGCCTTCGAGCAGACGGCCGAACTGGGTCAGCTGCACATTCTCCAGCTGGAGCGTGCCGTAGGAGAAGAGCAGGGCCTCGGCCTGGCTCACCCGATCGCCTCGAGCACCGCGGCGCGCAGCTCGGGGATGCCCATGCCCTTTTCGGACGAGGTGGAGATGATGTCCGGGTGCGCGGCAGGGCGCTTGCGGGCCGCCGCCTGGGTGCGCTCGAGGACCTCGGCCAGCTCGCTCGCCTTGATCTTGTCGGTCTTGGTCAGGACGATGCGGTAGCTCACCGCCGCCGTGTCGAGCATGTCGAGGATCTCGTTGTCGACTTCCTTGATGCCGTGGCGGCTGTCGATCAGCACCAGGGCACGCTTGAGCACGTCACGCCCGCGCAGGAAGTCGTTCACCAGGTAGCGCCACTGGCGCAGCATGTCCTTGGGCGCCTTGGCGAAGCCGTAGCCGGGCATGTCGACCAGGCGGAACTTGAGCGGATCGCCGACGTCGAAGAAGTTGAGCTCCTGCGTGCGCCCCGGGGTGTTCGAGGTGCGCGCCAGGCCGTTGCGGTTGGCGAGCGCGTTGAGCAGCGACGACTTGCCCACGTTCGACCGGCCGGCGAACGCCACCTCGGGCACCACCGGGCTGGGGAGGTGCTCGAGCTTGGGGGCCGATTTCAGGAAGGCGACCGGGCCGGCGAAGATCTTCCGCGCGGCTTCCAGCTGCTCGGCGTCGAAGGGATCAGACATGAGCCGTCATCCCGGCGAAAGCCGGGATCTCCATCAGGAGCGCGCGCCCGCGGCACGAGATCCCGGCTTTCGCCGGGATGACGGACAGAAAATGGCTCACTTCGCCTTGGCTTCCTTCTTCATCGGCTGCTTCAGCACCGGGTGGCGCGAATAGAGCCACTGCTGCTGCAGCACGGTGATCACGTTCGAGGTGATCCAGTAGACCTGCAGGCCGACGGCGAACGGCGCCATCAGGAACATCAGCATCCACGGCATGATCGCGAAGACCTGCTTCTGGATCTCGTCCATCGGCGCCGGGTTGAACTTCATCTGGAAGTACATCGAGACGCCGAGCAGCACCGGCACCACGCCGATCGCCAGGAAGCCCGGCGGGGTGAAGTGGAGATAGCCGAACAGGTTGATGATCGTCGCGGGATCGGGCGCGGAAAGGTCGCGAATCCACAGCACGAAGGGCTGGTGGCGCATTTCGATCGTGAGCAGCAGCACCTTGTAGAGCGCGAACATGATCGGAATCTGCAGCAGGATCGGGAGGCAGCCCGCGAGCGGGTTCACCTTCTCTTCCTTGTAGAGCTTCATGATCTCCTGCTGCTGGCGCTGCTTGTCGTCCTTGTAGCGTTCCTGCAGCGCCTTCATCTTCGGCTGGATGACGCGCATGCGCGCCATCGACTCGAACTGCTTGTGGGCGATCGGGAAGAGCAGGCCGCGGATGGTGATCGTCAGCAGGATGATCGCCACGCCGAAATTGCCGACCAGGCGGAACAGCCAGTCGAGATAGTAGAAGATCGGCTGCTCGATCATGCCGAACCAGCCCCAGTCGATCGCGCGATCGAACTGCACGATGCCGAGGTCCTTCTGATAGCCCTCGAGCAGCTTCACTTCCTTCGCGCCGGCGAAGAAGCGGCTGGAATAGGTGACCTTCTTGCCCGGCGCGATGCTGAGCGCGTCGGTCAGACTGTAGTCGGCCTGATAGGTCTGCTTGGCGGTGCCGCGCTGCTGGAGCGAGACGGGCACGCGCTGATCGGGGACGAGCGCGGTCAGCCAGTAATGGTCGCTATAGCCGATCCAGCCGCCGGTGGTGCTGAGCTGCGTCGGGGCGCTCTCGATGTCGCCCCAGTTGATGTACTTGGCGGCGCCCTGCGCGACCGCGATCGGGCCGACATGCGCGGCCCACTGGTCGACGTCCTTCGAGCGCTCCGAGCGCGAGACCAGGGCATAGGGGGTGATGGTGACCGGTGCCTGGCCGACATTGGCGACCGTCTGGCGGACGGTGAACATATAGTCCTTGTCGACCGACAGCTCGATGCGGAACACCTGGCCCGTGGCGGTCCTGGTGGTCAGCGTGACCGGGGTGGTGGGGGTCAGCTTCGTGCCGCTCGCCTGCCACACCGTGTTCTGGTCCGGCGCCTGGACGCCGGCGCCCTGCCAGCCGAACTGGGCGAAATAGGCGCTCTGCGTGCCGCTGGGGCTGAGCAGGCGGATCGGCGGCGACTTCTTGGCGACCGTCTCGGCATATTCGACCAGGACAAGATCGTCGATCCGCGCGCCCTTGAGGTTGATCGAGCCCTTGAGCGACGGCGTGTCGATCGCGACGCGCGGCGTCTCGGCCAGCACGATGGCGCGATCGCGCAGCACTGCCGGCGAATCGGCATTGGGGCCGGCGGTGCCGGGGGTCGGCTTGGCGACCTGCTTGCCGTTCACCATCTCGGTCGAGGCGGTCTGCTTCTGCTGCGGGAAGAACCAGTTGGTGACCACGGGCCATGCGAACAGCAACAGCCCCGCGATGACCGCGAACAGCAGGAAATTCTTCTGGTCTTCCTTCACGTACCGATTCCCCGGAAAAACTTATGGCACTGGGTCGTAGCCGTGCCCGCCCCATGGGTGGCAGCGGGCGATCCGCCGGACGGCGAGCCAGCTGCCTTTGACAGCCCCATAGCGGCGAAGCGCCTCGATTGCATAGGCCGAACAGCTTGGCTGGTAGCGGCAGCTGGGCGGCAGGACCGCCGAAGGGCCGATCTGCCAGGCCCGGGCGAGCAGGATGAGGAGCTTAGCGAGCATCGCCACACTCCCGTCCGTCATCCCCGCGAAAGCGGGGACCCATCTCCCGGACCATCCAACCGTCCCACCGCCGTGATGCGCATGACATCTGCAGGAGATGGACCCCCGCTTTCGCGGGGGTGACGGTTGGGGTCGGAGCGATCACCGCTTCACCTTCCCCAGCGCCTTGGCCAGTTCGGCCTTGAGATCGTCGAACGGGCGCTCGACACCGCCGGCGCGGCCGACCAGCACATGATCGGCGCCGGGCAGGCCAGCCACGGGCAGCACCTCGCGGACGAGCGCGCGGAAGCGGCGCTTCATCCGGTTGCGAACCACTGCGTTGCCGACTTTCTTGGATACGGTAATGCCGACCCGCATCAACGGATCGGCATCGTCACGCGCACGCACGATCAGGACGAAGCCGGGCATGGGAGCCCGCTTGCCTGCGTTCGCCGCGAGATAATCCTTGCGCTGCGTGAGCCGGGCGAGGCTCACGGCGTCACGGTCGGTGATTACGCCGACAGCTTCTTGCGGCCGCGGGCACGGCGGGCGCGAATCACATTGCGGCCGCCCGGGGTCGCCATGCGGCTGCGGAAGCCGTGCCGGCGCGCACGCACCAGGTTGCTCGGCTGAAAAGTCCGCTTCATCGCTCATCCTCGAGTATCTAGAACGTAAAATGGCCACCACAGGGGCGGCCGCGTGTCGGGTGCCCATAGTGGGACGATCCGGACGAGTCAACGCGTTCCGTTCCCCAAACCGAGCAGTTCGGCCTCTGCGCGGGCGATTTCCGCGTCCTTTTCGCGCTGGCGGCGGCGCCGGGCGCTGCGGCGGCGGAGCGCCATGTCGGCATAGTGGCCGAATCGCGGCCAGCGCCGCTTCATCCGGCAGAAGGCGCGCTGCGCCCAATTGGCGTTCTGGAGGACCAGCACCAGGCCCGCGGCGAACACCAGGATGCCGCCGGGGCCGGGGATGATGCCGACCAGCGGCGACAGGGCGATCACGACGAACCCGGTGATTACCAGGATCGTGCGGACCAGCGGGCTGCGCTTGCGTGCCATGGATAGCAGGTGGGGAGCGTGTGTTGGTTGTGCAAGACACATGCGTGCGGCTGGTCGCGCGCGGGCGCGGTTTCGTCGTGCCGCCGGATGCATCCGTTCCGGTCGCATCCCTCGCCGCATCGGGGGAATCGGGCGCTATCGTCGGGGTTTCCGGGGGAGGGGCAGGGCTTGGTCGCGAGCGTTTCGACGGTTGCCTATCTGGGATTGGAGGCCCGGGCGGTGGAGGTGCAGTGCAACCTCGTCGCCGGCCTGCCCAAGTTCGTGGTGGTCGGCCTGCCCGACAAGGCCGTGGCGGAGAGCCGCGAGCGGGTGCGCGCCGCGATGGCGGCGATCGGGCTGGCGCTGCCGCCCAAGCACATCATCCTCAACCTCTCGCCCGCCGACCTGCCCAAGGAAGGATCGCATTTCGACCTGGCGGTGGCGCTGGCGCTGCTGGGGGCGATGGGCGTGGTCGATGCCGAGACGCTGTCGGGCTATGTCGTGGTCGGCGAACTCGCGCTGGACGGGCGGATCGCGCCGAGCCCGGGCGTGCTGCTCGCCGCGCTCCATGCCGCCGAGACGGGCAAGGGACTGGTCTGCCCTGCCGCCCAGGGGCCCGAGGCGAGCTGGGCAGGGCAGGTCGAGGTGGTCGCGGCGCCCGACCTGATCGCGCTGCTCAACCATTTCAAGGGCAACCAGCTGCTGCCGGCGCCGGCTGCGGGCGTGGTCGATACGGTGGTGCCGGGGCCCGACCTCGCCCAGGTGAAGGGGCAGGAGACGGCGCGGCGTGCGCTCGAGATCGCCGCGGCGGGCGGGCATAACCTGTTGATGTGCGGGCCGCCGGGAGCGGGCAAGTCGCTGCTCGCCTCGTGCCTGCCGGGCATCCTGCCGCCGCTCGATGCAGGCGAGGCGCTGGAAGTGTCGATGGTCGCCTCGGTCGCGGGGACGCTGCAGGGCGGCCGGCTCACCCGAGCGCGGCCTTTCCGTTCGCCGCATCACAGCGCCTCGATGGCGGCGCTTACCGGCGGCGGGCTGCGGGTGAAGCCGGGCGAGGTGAGCCTGGCGCATCTCGGCGTGCTGTTCCTCGACGAGCTGCCCGAGTTCCAGCGCGCGGTGCTCGATTCGCTGCGCCAGCCGATCGAGGCGGGCGTGGTCAGCGTCGCCCGGGCGAATGCGCACGTCACCTTCCCGGCGCGGGTGCAACTGGTCGCGGCGATGAATCCCTGCCGCTGCGGCCATCTGGGCGACCCGGCGCTCGCCTGTGCCCGGGCGCCGCGCTGCGCTGCGGATTACCAAGCCAAGGTCTCGGGCCCGCTGCTCGACCGGATCGACCTGCATGTCGAGGTCCAGCCGGTGACCGCCGCCGACCTGGTGCTCGACCGGCCGGTGGAGGGTTCGGCCGAAGTGGCTGCACGGGTGGCCGAAGCGCGGGCGGTGCAGTCGGCGCGCTATCGGGATGTGCCGGCGCGGACCAATGCCGAAGCCGATGGCGACGCGCTTACCGGCCATGCCACGCCCGACGAGGCCGGACGCAAGCTGCTGGCCCAGGCGGCCGAGGCGATGCGGCTCTCCGCGCGCGGCTATACAAGGGTGCTGCGCGTGGCACGGACCATCGCCGACCTGGCGGGCGCCGAGGGGGTGGGGCGGATCCATGTCGCCGAGGCGCTCAGCTACCGGCGCCAGGCGCCGCGGGGATGACAATGTTGGGACTTGCCCTGATGCTGATTGGGCAGGAAATCGCGCCGCAGACGACCCTGGGGCCCGCGCTCGACGCTGCCGCAAGGGCCTTGCTCCGCGCCGAGGCCTGCGCCGGCATCTCGTCCCGCGCCGAAGAAGCCTATGCGCGCCGGGAGCGCCGTTACTACGACCTCTCCCACAAGGTGGTAGCCCTATGGGGTGACAGAGTGGACTGGGACGAGCTTCTCATCGACCCGCCGCGCCGATGCCTGCGAGCGCACCTTGAAGCCGAGCTTGGGCGCGTCGATGTGGCGCTCGATCGCCTGGAGCGGATATTCGAGCAGGGCATCCTGCCGATACGGCGCGGCCTGTGGATAGGAGCATTGCGGCTGTGCCGCGAGGCAGTGGCCCGAGTTGAAGAGGCCAAGGACCTCGCGGGCGATCCGGTGTTACGCATCGCATTGGCACCCGAGGCCAGTGCCCGTTTCGCGGGGCTGACCGAACGGATGTCGAGCGGAGGACATGGCAATGGCAGGATCGCACTGCGACTGAACGGCAAGGTCCTTACGGAAATGGGAGTCCGTGAACGCATGGAGGGCGGCTCGCTCGACCTGCCTGCCACGATAGCCAGTGAGGCCGATTTCCCGTCGTTGATCGGACCGCTCGCCGAACCTTGCTGATCCGGGCATCGCGGAACCGCTGGAAATCGGCGAAAGGCCTGCTTATAGCGGCCGTTCGTCGATGCCGGCCCGCGCCGGAACGGCATGCGGGTGTGGCGGAATGGTAGACGCAGCGGACTCAAAATCCGCCGTTGGCAACAACATGTCGGTTCGAGTCCGACCACCCGTACCAATCTCCAGATAACCAGAGAATCCAGCCGCTCGCCCGGGCGCCTTGTCGTGCGCGGCCAGAAGAAAGGGCCGCCGCATCGGGTGATGCGACGGCCCCCTAGTTGGATCGCGGAGGCGATCAGAGCTTCAGGCGAGCGCCGAACAGGATCGTGCGGCCGAAATGGTTGTTCTCGTAGCTCCGCTCGGCATCGACGTCGGTGTAGCGGTAGCGATATTCGTCGGTCAGGTTGTTGCCCTCGACCGAGAGCTCCAGCCACTCGTTGACCTTGTAGCGGACCGAGGCATCGACGTTGACGGTCGAGCCATAGCCTTCGAACACGTTGCCGGTGCCGCTGTTCGCATCGACATAGGGCCCGCGATAGGTGCCCATCACGCGGGCGCTGAACCGGCCGTCGTCATAATAGAGCGTGCCGTTGAACGCGCGCTTGGAGACGCCGAACAGCGTCGAGTCACGCGTCACATTGGTGAGCGGGCCGAGCGCGCCGGTGGCCGGCACATAGGCCACCGTGATCGGCCCCTGGGTCGTGTAGCTGGCGGTGGAGTCGATGAAGGTCGCGTTGGCGAGCACGCCGAAGTGCTTGAACACGCCCGGCAGGAAGGTCAGCGGGACCTGCGCCGCGATTTCCACGCCGCGCAGCTTCGCGCCCGCACCGTTCACGTTCGCCGTGATCGTGTACTCCTGGTTGGGATCGAAGTTGATATAGGCCGGCGAGCTGGTCGGCAGCGCCGACTTCGGCAGGCCGGTCGAAGCGAAGCTCGCGGTAAAGGCGCGCGAGATCGGGAAGCTGGCGATGTTCTTCTGGAACAGCGCCACCGAGAAGATCGACTGGGGCGCGAAATACCATTCCACGGCCAGGTCGAAATTGGTCGCCCGGTAGGGATCCAGCTGCGGATTGCCGTAGCTGATCCGGTAGTTGAAGCCGTCGATCGTGCCGCCGGGGGTCAGGTTGCCCAGCGAGGGGCGGGTGATGACCTTTGCGATCGCGCCGCGGACAGTGATGTCGTGCGTCGGATAGAAGGCGAGGTTGAACGACGGCAGCCAGTCGTCATAGGTGCGCTCGACCGTGACGGTGGTGCCGCTGAGGACGCCGGTCGAGGACTGGTCGGTCTTGGCGTAGCGCATGCCGGCGTTGCCCGCGAATTCGAGGCCGAGCAGGTTGCCCTTGACGTCGAACTGCAGATAGCCGCCCTTCACCGTCTCCTGCACGCTGCGATTGTTGCCCACGTCGAGGAGCAGCGGGCGGCTGTACAGATTGGTATAGGCGGCGGCGGCCGGCAGGTTGGCGACCAGCCACTGGTTGGTGTTGCCCGAAGGCTGGCCGGCGCTGCCCAGGTTGAACTGCTCCGACAGGGCCGAGGTCACCGGGAAGCCATAGACCGCACCGGGGCCGAAGACCGTGGTGGCCGAGCAGGTGATCGTGCCGAGCACCAGATCGGCGCCGCCATTGCCGCACACCGCGGTGTCGCGCATGTACGCCTTGGTATCGAAGTTGAAGCGCCGCCACATGGCGCCCGCCTTGATCTGGAAGCCTTCCGCCACGTCCCATTCGGTGCGCAGCTGGCCGGTCTTGAACTTGTTGGTGACGTTCGACGGGCGATCGCGGATCTCGGCGAGCTGGAAATTGGCCGGATCGGTCACGCTGGTGCCGAAGGTCAGCACCGGGCTCTTCATGTTGGTATAGTCGTATTTGTAACCCTGCGCGTCGCGATCGTCGAAGGCGATCGTCGTCTCGACGGGAATATCGGCATCCGACTTGGACAGGCCGCCCAGCAGGGTGAAGCGGAACTTGTCGGTGACGTCCTGATCCCAGGTGCCGCCGAACTGATAGAATTGGGTGTTCGACTTGCGGAGGTAATGCTCGGTACGGACATAGACGTCGTTGAGCGTCGCCGAGATCATGTTGTTGTTGGCGTCGTACACCGGGTTCACGACATCGACGGCGCGCTCGTTCGAGCGCAGCAGCACCTCACCCCAGCGCTCCTCGCGGTCTTCCTTGAAGCGCGAATAGAGCGCGTCGAGCGAAATCTTGGTCGATTCGGTCGGCGCGAACTGGATCGAGCCGGTCAGACCCAGGCGATCGCGGCGGTGCTCGACCTGGCCATAGCGCGGAATACGCGGGTGGAAGGACAGCGTCGCCTGGTCGCAGGCCGCGCTGGGGCGATAGGTACCGCCGCTGTTCGTGCGGGGCGTGGTGTAGACCACGTTCGGCGGCGGCGCGCTGGTGTTGTAGAAGCAGGGCGTGCCGTTGACCGAGTCGAAGCGCGCCTGCGCCCAGCGCACCGAGTTGTTGCCCAGCTCGAGCGTGTTGACCTTCGAATAGGCGGCCGAGACCGCGACGCCGAAGGTGCCGGCATCGTTCTTCCAGCTCAGCAACCCGGCAACGCGCGGGCCGAGATCCTTGGACAGATCGTTGTACGAGCCGAGCACCGAGACCACGCCGTGCAGGCCGGACTTGCCGGCCAGCGGATTGCCGGTGTTCAGATCGACGACCGCGCCGAGCGAACCTTCGTCGAGCGAGGCTTCCGCGGTCTTGTGGACCACCAGCGAGCTGAACAGCTCGGAGGCGAAGACGTTGAAATCGAAGGCGCGATCGCGATTGGCGCTGGCGCCGTCGCTCGACGTCGCCACGGTCTCGAGGCCGTTCAGACGGACGCGGGTGAACTGCGCGCCGAGACCGCGCACGGTGATCGCGCGGCCTTCGCCGCCGTCACGCTGGATCGAGATGCCGGGAATGCGCTGCAGCGATTCCGCGAGGTTCTGGTCGGGGAACTTGGCGATATCCTCGGCGACGATCGCATCGACTGCGCCGATCGACTCGCGCTTGAGGTTGAGCGCCTTTTGCAGTGACTGGCGGAAACCGGTGACAACGATGGCGCCGTCAGTGGCCTGGTCCTGCTCCTGCACGGTCGTATCGGCGGGGGCGGGGGCCTGCGTGTCCTGCGCCAGCGCAGGGGGCGCGATGCTCGCGCCGGCCATCACCGCCAGCGACGCGCCGGCACACCACAGATTCCGCCTCTTAGTTCCTTTACGCATCCCAATTCTCCCATGGTCAGTATCCCAGGTCCCGCCGCGCACGCAGCTCGCCTGGTGTCTTGGCCGGCTGATGCCGGCTCTCTGCTCGTCCTGGCCGGCTTGCGCCGGCCCTTATCCGATCATCGCCAAGCGCTTGCGGCCGTCGGCCAGCACCTTGCGATGGAATTTCCTGAGCGATTCCGGACCGTTGCGCTGTGCAGCGGCCCCCATGCGGGCCAGCCCTAACCAGGTGAGCGCCTCCGCGGCGCGCATGGCGGGTTCAATGCAGATTCGCTCGATATCCTGCGCCATCGGCGCGAAATAGGCCGCCTCTCCCTGCAGTTTCGCGAGCTTGCTGCTCGTCTGTGCCAGTGTTTCTTGTCCGATATGGACACCGGTGTCAACCAGTCCGCGGCCAATCCGGAACAGCAACCAGTTCAAATGGCCCAGAAGGGCACGATCGTCGCCGGCAAAGGCGCCTTGGGAGGCCATCAGCTGCTCGGTATAGATCGCCCAGCCCTCGGCGAAGGCGGGGGCATATTCGAGTCGCAGGGGATGCGGGTTGGCGGCGGCCTCGATCGGCAGCTGGATCATGTGGCCGGGCAGCAATTCGTGATGGACCACGGCGGGCAAGGTCCAGGACGGGCGGTCGCGGATGCGCTTGAGGTCCGGGTAATAGGCGCCGGCCGTGCTGGGCGTGGGGACGGTGCGATAGCCCTGCTTGCTCTCGGCCTCCTCGGCCCGGGTCATCCGCACCGTGGCGACGTTCAGGCACTGGGGCGGCAGCGGGCCGAACAGCGCGGGCAGGCGGGCCGGAATGCCGGCGAGCGCCACATTCATGTCGGCGACTGCGCGGTCGCGCCCGGCATCGTCGTCGCTGTAGAGGAAGCGCGGGTCCCTGAACGCGGCGCTGATCCGCGCGCCGACGCTGCCTTTGGTGTAGCCCAGACGCTTGAGGACGGTGTCGGCGCGGGCAGTGAGCTCGCGCGCCTTGTGGAGCATAATCCGGTGCGCTTCCGCCGGGTCGATCCGGCCGTAATGGCGTTCGAGCAGTAGCGCGAAATAGTCGCGGCCCCCGGGGAAGCGTCCGGTTCCCGGCTCGGCGGGCGCCCGGGAGGCAAGCTCGGCGAGCAAAGCTGCCTGTTTGCGCAGGGCCTCGGTAGCGGCACCGCCGGCCTTGTCGGCTGCCGCGTCGATCCCCGCGCGCGTTTTCGCCAGTAGCGGGGCGGGGAGGATCACGCCCCGCCGGGCATCGGCCTCGATCTGTGCGGTCTCGGCTTCGACCCGCTCCGCAGACGGCGCGGCTTCGCGCCAGGCGCCCGCATTCGGCGCGATCACATAGGGCGAACGGCCGAAGCGCCCGATGGGAAACAGCCGGATCATCGCGGAATCGGCCTCTAGTCCCGCGCGAACCGTATCCAGGTCGATCCGCGACGACGCCGAAAGCCCGTCCGGATCGAATCCGGAGACCCGGCCCAGCTTTACCGAAGGGGTGCCGGAAAGCCCGTCGAGCATCGCCCTGAGTTCGGCGTCGCGGTCGGGGGCGGCCAGGGCGACGCGCGGGAGCGCGGCGACACTGGCGGCGGCGAGGAACTGGCGGCGGTGCATCGCGGTCCTCCGGTTCAGTTGGGCAGCTTCACCACATTGTTCAGCTGTGTCACCTCCGGTGCGTTGCCGGGAAGCGCGACGCGGATGCGGGCGGCGCCCTTGGGCATGGTGAGCTTCAGCGTCGCGGTTTTGGGGGTGAGGTCGAGCGGGGCGGCGAGGGCGGGGATGGGCGCGGTGGCGAGCGCCTTGCCCGACGCGTCTTCAACGGTGAGCGTGCCGCCCTTCGCATCCTTGGCGCCGAGGCTGTGGACGGTGACGGCGAGCCTGCCGCCCTTCACCACCACATCGTCGCTGCCGATGCCGAGATCGGGCCGAGTAGCGACGTCGTCGCCTGGGGTCTTCAGGGTGAACTCGATCTCGGTGGTGGCGTGCGGGGCGAAGGTGACGCGGGTGGCGGCGCTGCGCTCGAGATGGAGCGGCGTGGTGGTGCCGTTCGTCACCATCTCCCATTCACCCGCCTGCACGTTCCAGGTCGACATCTCGGCCGATTGCGGCGTGTCGCCCGTGTTGTAGGCGATCACCTTGAAGTGGGTCGGCGTCGCGCCGGGGACGAGGATCGCGGTCTTGAGCGCGCCTTCGGGATCGTCGAAGCGCCAGCTCACCGCATTGCCCGGCCAGGTCTGATTCCGGCGCAGTGCGATGCCGCCGAGGCGCTCGCGCTGGAGGATCTCGTTGGGCTGGTCGACACGGTCGGACCACCAATGGCCCTCGGTGTACATATATTGGCGCTGCGACTTGTCCTCGATCGCGGCGGCGTGGAGCGATTCCAGATATTTGGTGTCGCCGGTCGCGTCCCAGGCGGCCCATTGCTCGAAGGCTCCGCCCTTCTTCGCACGGTCGGTGAGCGTCTTCGACCAGTCCTTGCCGGCGCCGATCAGCTTGACGACGTTCTCGTTGATGTCCTGCACCGAGGCGGGGCCGCTCTTGCCGACGCGGGCGAGGATCGGGCCCAGATACTTTGCGTCGCCGGTGAAGCGATAGGCCGACCAGACCGCCTGGATCGGGGTGGAGGCCCCGCCGCCGTCGCCGGCGCGCTCGGCATCGCTGCGCCAGTTGATCTCGTTGGGGTAGGTCCAGTTGCCCTTGGCGTCCTGCTTGCCATGCGCCAGCAGCCCGTCGACCGTGCCGGTGATCAGGCCCTTCGCATCGGGATTGCCGTTATAGACGCCGAGCAGCACCGGGGCGTGGAGGACGACCCAGCTATAGGGCTTCTGCCATTCGAACGGGCCCTCGCGGTAGATTTTCTGCGCGCCGTACCAGTTGCTGGCGAAGTGCATGTGCCCGGCAGGGTTGGGGAGGATGATCGTCTTGAGCGCCTTCACCGTCGCCATCAGCCGCTCGACCGAACGCGGCTCGCCCCAGTTGAGGTAGAGGCGCTCGGCGTCCGAGTTCATGCCCTCCTCATAGGCGTGCAACTCGTCGGTGGTGATGTGGCCAAGGCCGTTCACCATCATGCCGTTTCTGTACACGGCCTCCGAAAGCGCACGCAGTGAGGCGTTGATCTTGTCCGGATCGACGCCCATCAGCGCAAGGCCGGGCCATTGCTGGGTGAGGTCGGTATCGTCCGAGATGCCGCCGCCGAAATCGCCATAGGGGACCTGGCGATTGTCGATCCACCAGTTGACGAACTGGCGAGTGATCTTGAGGTCCTTGAGCTGGCGGAACGCCCAGAGCGGTACCCCGGCGGGGGCTTCGGGCTGCTTGAAGTCGGGCAGGTTCTGGGGGCCGTAGCTGATGTCCGCCCAGTAGCGGCGCCCCTCGACATTGTCGGGATCGACGCGGAGCAGGTCCTGTGCATCGGCGAAGACGCGGGCATACATGGCGGCGCGCTTCGAGGCGGTGTGCTCCTCGACCAGGAAGCCCCAATTGTCCTTCATTTGGTTGAAGCGGTCGGCGATGTGCTCGAGGAGTGCGTCCTTGCGGTCCTTGAAGATGAGGCGGATGTTCATGCCGTCGAGCGAGGCCGGACCGAAGTCCGGCGCGGCGGAGGCGACGCTCAGGTATAGGCTGTCGTTGGTGAGGATACGGTCCCGCAGGTCGAGCCAGAGCGTGCGGGCCTCGTTCGGGCGGATAGAGACCGACAGATCGATCATGTCGCGGCCCGGCCAGATCGGATCCTTCACCTTGATGTTGAGCGGGATGAGGCCGTCCTTGCCGGGCGTGGCCTTGAGCGCGGGGAGGTCGATCGCGATGCCGTCGAGGCCGTCGCGGCTGTTCTCCCAGCCATAGTTCCAGGCGCGGGCGAGGGCGCGGCCGGCAAAGGCGTCGCCGAAGCCCGAGGGGATGAGGACATGGACGATCGGCATCGCGCCTTCGACATGCGCGGCGGCACCGGTCGAGGCGGCGCTGCCCGCGCCTGCGGCGGCTGAGCCTGCGCCCGGGGGCAGGGCGAGCACGGTGTTGCGTTCGTCGGCGGGGTAACGGCCGCGGATGAACCTGTTGAGCGGGGCGAGCGCGGCGAGATCGGAGGAAACGCCGGCGTTCACCGTGTAGCTAAGCTTGTAGGCGCCCTCGGGCTCCTTGCCGGCGCCGACATCATAGGCCCAGATTTCCTGGATCGGCTGTTCCTGCATCACATTGGTGAAGCGGAGCGTGCCGCCCTGCGCCTCCCCGAGCGCGGTGACGCTGTGGACGACGCCCTGAGGGCGCCTGGCCAGGCTGCGGAAGCTGGTGCCATCGGCGCTGTAGTCGAGCGCGCCATAGGCGGCGCCGCGGATCTCGACGCGGTTGAACTTCTCGGCGGCGGGGATGGTCAGCGTGTAGGTCTTGCCGCCCTCGACATAGACGTTCCAGTCGGGCAGCTCGAAATAATCGTCGCGGCCGGGCAGGCGCGAGCGGTTGTAGACGCCGGGCCAGGTGGTCTCGGCAATGCCGTCCACGCCCTTCCACATCCATTCTTTCAGGTCCTTCGCGTCTGCGAACTCGACCTTGCGGACGCTGGTGACCTTGTCATCGAGCACCGGTGGCGAGGTGCTGTCCCAGCCGAAGCGGTGGAGCCAGGCGGCGCGCTTGCCGGCATCGGCCACGGCGGGCGAAGGCGCGGGCTCGGCCTTTGCGGCGAGCGCGGCGATGCCGGCGGCATCGAGCATGCGGTCATATACGCGGATCTCGTCGAGATCGCTGCCGCGCATGAAATTGTAGCGGCTCTGCACCTGGTGTGGCGCCATCACGCGCCCGGCGAGACCGAACTGGTCGAGCCCGGTGTCGAGATCGGCCTTCTGGTCCTTGCGGGCGACTTCCTTGCCGTCGACGAAAAGGCGCACGCCAACCGCCTCGTCCCAGGCAAAGGCGATATGCTGCCAGGCATCGGGCGCGGGGTTGGCGGGGAGCTTGAAAGAGACGCGGACGCGCGAGAGGTTCGCGTCGGTGACGAAGGCGTCGAAGCCGTGGCCATTCCAGTCGATCCGCAGGAACGCCATGTCCCAGCTCGAATGATCGGCATAGCCGACGCGGAAGATCACGAAGGGCGCTTCGCCCACCGGCTCGCGGCTGCGCCAGAAGAAGGAGAGGGTGCCGCGTTGCGCCTGGATGTTCCCCGGCGCGTTCCAGGCGAGATAGCCGTCGTCCGCCCAGCGGAAGGCGCCGCCGATCGCGCCGTCCGGCACATTGGTGACCTTGGTCTGGAAATTGGGGACGGCATCGCCGCCCGCCTTCTCCGCAGTGCTGCCCTTGTCGCCCGAAGCGCGGAAGAGCAGGCCGTCGTCCGTGCCCTGCGCGAAGGCGGGGCTCGCGGCGAGCGCGAGTGCCCATGCCAGAGCGATGCTGGTGGACGTGCGGATCATGACATGCCTCTCTGAACCATTAGCAGGACGGTCTCAGCCGCCTTTATTGTCAAGCATGACGGCGCTTGACACCGGTGACAACAGCTTTCTCATTTCCCGACCATGTCCGGGCTGAAGCCGGGCAAAAGGTACATTCCCGGGCGAGACAGGCGGCGATGGGGGCGTGCCGATGTTTCCGCTACCAATGCGGCAGGGGCTTCGACATGCGTTGACGTGCGCATCTGACACCGGTAGCATCATGCCGACATTCCGCGGACCCGCGCAAAGCCGGCCGTGGCCACTCGGAGAGGAGATCGCGCGCAAGTTACTCGACATGGTCCGGCACCGGTTCGGCCCGTCTTCTCCACATATCCGCGGATCGCAGGAGGCGAGCGGTCCCCGGAAAGTGCGAAGCGGGTGGAACGGCGATGTCGGACGACGGCTGCGTTTGCGCGGTCGAGACATGGCGGGCGACCCTCACGCGACCGGAACATGGGGAATTTAGCGTTGATTGAAGGACGGGAACCGGCCGAGGCCATCGCCCAAGCATTTGTTGCGGCCCGACAGGCAGGGAATGCACCGATCGACTATCCGGGCGAACTGCCCGGCACGCTCGACGAGGCCTATGGCATCCAGGAGCGTGCAATCGAACTGTTCGGCGACAGGGTCGCCGGCTGGAAGGTCGGCAAGATCCCGGCGCCCCTCGATGCCACCTATGGCTCCAACCGGCTGGCCGGCCCGATCTTCGCCGATTCGGTGGTGACCGCCGCCGAGGGCGATGTGCCGGTGATGCCGGTGTTCGAGCGCGGCTTCGCGGCGGGCGAGGCGGAATATCTGCTGCGCCTGGGCACGTTGCCGGAGAATTTCGACCGCGCCTGGACCAATGCCGAAGTCGCCGAATATGTCGACGCCGTCCATGTCGGCATCGAAGTTGCGAGCTCGCCCTTCCCGGGGATCAACGAGCATGGCCCGGCCGTGACCGTCTCCGACTTCGGCAACAATAACGGCCTGGTGATCGGCGCGGAAATTCCGCGCGACATGGATTTCCTTGAGTGGCCGGTAGCGCTAACAATCGAAGGTGAAGTGGCAGGCGAGGCGACGGCGAGCACCATGCTCGACGGTCCGTTCGGTGCCGTCCGCTTCCTGTTCGAGCTTGCGGCTAACCGGCAGCTTCCGCTCGCGAAGGGCCAGTGGATTTCCACTGGCGCTGTCACGGGTGTCCATCCGGTTCGCGTAGGCGATCTGGTGGAGGCGCGGTTCGCCGATGATTACAGCGTCAGGTGCCGTATCGTCGGCATTCACGACGCCTGATTCGGCGGTCGCGGAAGAAAATAAAAGGGAGAGAATGATGGCGAGTAAGGGAGAGGCGGCAGTCTCCGGCGCGGTGTCGCGCGTCGGTCGCTACCGCTGGGTGATCGTGGGGCTGCTGTTCGCCGCCACCGCCATCAACTATGTCGACCGGCAGATGATCGCGGTGCTGAAGCCCGATCTCTCCAAGGAGCTCGGCTGGTCCGAGACCGACTACGCCAACATCGTCTTCTACTTCCAGGCCGCCTATGCGATCGGCTATCTCGCCTTCGGCAAGATCGTCGACGCGATCGGCGCGCGCTTCGGCTATGCCATCGCGGTCGTGATCTGGACGATCGCGCACGTGGCGCATGGTGGCGTGCATAGCGTCATGCAGTTCACCCTGGCACGCTTCGGCCTGGGCATCGGTGAATCGGGCAACTTCCCGGCGGGCGTGAAGACCGTCGCCGACTGGTTCCCGGCCAAGGAGCGCGCCTTCGCGGTGGGCCTATTCAATGCCGGCTCGAACGTCGGCGCGATCCTGACGCCGCTGCTGATCTGGGCGATGGTGCCCGCGTTCGGCTGGCGCATGACCTTCGTGATCACGGGCGTGTTCGGCGTGATCTGGCTGATCGCCTGGCTCGCCATCTTCCGCGACAAGCCGGCCGACCACCCCAAGGTGGGTGCGACCGAGCTCGCCTATATCACCCAGGATCCGGCCGATCCCGAAATCAAGGTGAAGAATCTGTGGGGCAAGCTGCTCCGCACCAAGGAAACCTGGGCCTTCGCGCTCGGCAAGTTCTTCATCGACCCGATCTGGTGGTTCTATCTGTTCTGGCTGCCGAGCTGGCTGGGCAAGGAATATGGCCTTAACCTGACGAGCTGGGACACGCCGACCGCGGCGATCGCGCTGGGCGCCATCTACCTGATCTCGGACGTCGGTTCGATCGCGGGCGGCTGGCTGTCGGGCAAGCTGATGGCCACCGGCATGAGCGTGAACAAGGCGCGCAAGCTGACCATGCTGATCTCGGCGTGCTTCGTGCTGCCGGTGATGTTCACCACCTTCTACGGCAATCTGTGGCTCAGCGTGTTCGTGGTCGGCGTGGCCGCGGCGGCGCACCAGAGCTTCTCGGCGACGCTCTACACCATCCCTTCCGACACCGTGCCGCGCTTCGCGGTGGGCTCGGTCATCGGCATCGGCGGCACGGTCGGCGCGGTGGGCGGCATGGTCTTCTCGAAGTACGCCGGCTATGTGCTCGACGTGATCGGCAGCTATGCGCCGCTCTTCATCGTCGCCGGTGCGGCGTATTTCCTGGCGCTGCTTTCGATCCACCTGCTTTCGCCGCGCCTCGAGCGCGCCGACGTCGCGTAAACCGAGAGGATTGAGAGATGGCCCGGCCCCTGAAGCTTGACCCTGACCGGCTGTTCCCGGCGGAGGAGCGCACGCGGAGTATCGCGCGTGCGCTCTATGCCGAGGTGGCCGGGCTGCCGATCATCAGCCCGCACGGGCACACCGATCCGACCTGGTTCTCGACCAATGCCAACTGGTCGAACGCCACCGAGCTGCTGCTCTCGCCGGATCACTATATCTACCGCATGCTCTATTCGCAGGGCGTGTCGCTCGACGCGCTGTGCGTGCCGAGCAAGGCGGGCATGCCGGCGACCGATCCGCGCGAGGCGTGGCGGACCTTTGCCCAGCATACCTACCTGTTCCGCGGCACCCCTTCGTCGATGTGGCTGAGCCATGTGTTCGGCGAGGTGTTCGGCTTCGACGTGGCGCTCGATGCCAGCACCGCCGATCTCTATTACGACACGATCAACGAGAAGCTGGCGACCGACGCGTTCAAGCCGCGCGCATTGTTCGATCGCTTCAACATCGGCTTCCTCGCCACCACCGAGGGGCCGCAGGACGATCTGTCGCCGCATCACGCGATCCACAACAGCGGCTGGAACGGCCGGGTGGTCACCACCTATCGCCCCGACGCGGTGATCGACGTCGAGCACGAGCAGTTCGCCGGCGCGATGAAGATCTTCGCCGAGAAGACCGGCGAGGATGTGTACAGCTGGGACGGCTATCTGGCCGCGCATCGCAAGCGCCGCGCCGACTTCCGGGCGGCGGGTGCCACTGCGACCGACCATGGCCACCCGACCGCGGCTACGGCCAACCTGAGCAAGGATGAGGCCGAGCGGCTGTTCCGCACGATCCTGTCGGACCGCTGGACCCCGCAGGATGCCGAGCTGTTCCGCGCGCAGATGCTGACCGAGATGGCGACGATGAGCGTCGAGGACGGGATGGTCATGCAGATCCACCCTGGCAGCTTCCGCAACCACAATGGCGGGCTGTTCGAGAGCCATGGCCGCGACAAGGGCGCGGACATCCCGATGCGCACCGATTATGTGCACGGCCTGAAGCCGCTGCTCGACCGGTTCGGCACTTCGACCGATCTCTCGATCATCCTCTTCACGCTCGACGAGACGGTCTATGCCCGCGAGCTGGCGCCGCTGGCTGGCCATTATCCGTGCCTGAAGCTGGGCCCGAGCTGGTGGTTCCATGACTCGCCGGAGGGCATGCGCCGCTTCCGCGAGCAGGTGACCGAGACCGCCGGCTTCTACAACACCGTCGGCTTCAACGACGATACGCGCGCCTTCCTCTCGATCCCGGCGCGCCACGATGTTGCCCGCCGTGTCGATTGCGCCTTCCTCGCGCGGCTGGTCGCCGAGGGGCGGCTGCTCGACTGGGAAGCGGCGGAACTCGCGCACGAACTTACCAACGGGCTGGTGCGCAAGGCGTACAAGCTCGACCAACCCGCGCCGGCGCCCGTCGCCGCCGCTGCCTGAACGGAGCACCCATGTTCGACCGTACCTATTACGCCACGCACCCTGACATGATGGAGTGCGTCTCGAACGAGGAACTGCGCGATCGCTATCTGATCACCGACCTGTTCCGCGGCGGCGAGGTCGTGCTCAACTATACCCATGCTGATCGCATGGTGATCGGCGGCGTCGCAGTCGCCGGCGGCTCGGTGAAGCTACCCGACCAGACCGAGCCGGCTTCGGCCGCTGGCCATCCGTTCCTCGAGCGCCGCGAGCTGGCAGTGGTCAACATCGGCGGTGTCGAAGGCACCGTGACGGTGGACGGCGAGGCCTTCACGCTGGGCAACAAGGACTGCCTGTACGTGACGATGGGCGCCAAGGACGTGCAGTTCTCGGGCGACGGCGCGCGCTTCTACCTGGTCTCGTGCCCGGCGCATAAGGGCTTCCAGACGCGCAAGCTCGGCATCGCCGACGCCAACCGGCTGGACCGCGGCACGCTGGAGGAATCGAACGAGCGCTCGATCTATCAGCTGGTCATCCCCGGCGTGTGCGACAGCGCGCAGCTGGTGATGGGTCTGACGGTGCTGAAGCCGGGCTCGGTGTGGAACACCATGCCCCCGCACATCCATGAGCGCCGCAGCGAGATCTACCTGTACTTCGAGCTCGACGACCTCGCGAAGGACCGCGTGTTCCATTACATGGGCCAGGAGGATGCGCTGCGGCACATCGTCGTCCAGAACGAGGAGGCGGTGATCAGCCCGCCTTGGTCGGTCCATATGGGTTCGGGCACCAAGGCCTATGCCTTCATCTGGGCGATGGCCGGCGAGAACCAGGACTATACCGACATGAACGTGCTGGACATCTGCCAGCTGGCGTAAGCCTTTCGACTCCCCTCCCGCTTGCGGGAGGGGCTGGGGGAGGGCGTGTCCCTCCCCGCGCATTGCAGGCCCTCCCCCGACCCCTCCCGCTCCGCGGAAGGGGAGCGAAGATGGTGAGGGATGGGAGTGAACATGACCAATCCCTTCGATCTTTCCGGCAAGGTTGCCGTGGTGACCGGCGCCAATACCGGCATCGGCCAGGGCATCGCGCTGGCGCTGGCCGCGGCGGGTGCGGACGTCGCCGCCGTGGGCCGCACGCCGGCGCAGGAAACGGTGGAGAAGGTCCGTGCGCTGGGCCGCCGTGCCGAGATCATCTCGGCCGATCTCTCGACCATTGAGCCTGTGGGCAGGGTTGTGGACGAAGCTGTGGATAAGTTGGGCGGGGTCAACATCCTTGTCAACAATGCCGGCATCATCCGCCGCAACGACAGCCTCGACTTCACCGAGGAGGATTGGGACGCGGTGGTCGACACCAACCTCAAGTCGGTGTTCTTCCTCTGCCAGGCCGCGGGCCGGCACATGGTCGCGAACGGCGGCGGCAAGATCATCAACATCGCCTCGATGCTGACCTTCCAGGGCGGCATCCGCGTGCCGAGCTACACCGCGTCCAAGTCGGGCATCGGCGGGCTGACCAAGCTGCTCGCCAACGAATGGGCGGGCAAGGGCATCAACGTGAACGCGATCGCGCCCGGCTATATCGCCACCAACAACACGGCGGCGCTGCAGGCCGACGAGACGCGCAACCGCCAGATCATGGAGCGCATCCCCGCGGCCCGCTGGGGCTCGCCCGAGGACATGGGCGGCGCGGCGGTGTTCCTCGCCTCCTCGGCGGCGGACTATGTCCAGGGGCATATCCTGGCGGTCGACGGCGGGTGGCTGGCGCGATGACCATCGCCTTTTTCGGTGAGCTGATGCTGCGGCTCTCGCCCCCGGGGCGCGAGTTGCTGCTGCAGACGCCGAAGCTCGAAGTGAATGTCGGCGGGGCCGAGGCGAATGTCGCAACGGGCTTGGCATGCCTGGGCCACTCCGTCCGCATGATCTCCGCGGTGGCGGACAATCCGCTGGGCGGCGCAGTGATCGGCGAGTTGCGCCGGCGCGGAGTCGATACCGCGACGATCGCGTCCGAGCCGGGCCGGCTGGGCTTGTATTTCCTGACGCCCGGCGCAGGGCTGCGCGCCTCCGAGGTCGTCTATGACCGGGCCTACTCGGTGTTCGCGCAGCGGCCGGCGGAAAGCTGGGATTGGGACAAGCTGCTCGAAGGCGCCACGCGGCTGCATCTGTCGGGGATCACCCCGGCGCTTGGCCACAACACCGCCAGCGCGGCGATTGCGGCGGCCGAGGCGGCGAGCGCCAGGGGCATCCCGGTGTCGTTCGACGGCAATTACCGCGCCAAGCTGTGGGAGAGCTGGGACAGCGATCCCAAGGCGGTGCTGACCCGGCTGATCGGCCATGCCGACCTGCTGTTCGGCAACCACCGCGACATCTCGCTGCTGCTCGGGCGCGAATTCTCGGGCGACGGCCCCGATCGGCGGCGCGAGGCGGCGGAGGCGGCGTTCGCGGCCTTCCCGAAGCTCCAGACGATCGCCAACACCGCGCGCCATGTCGACGATGCCGACAGTCACCGCATCTCGGCACGGGTCGATACGCGGGCGGGCGGCTACCAGACCGAGGAAGTGCTGATCGCCGGCATCGTCGATCGTATCGGCGCGGGCGATGCCTTTGCCGCAGGGGTGATGCACGGGCTGATCGAGAGCAATGGCGATGCGAAGGCCGCGGCGCATGCCGGGCTGGCGCTCACCGCGCTCAAGCACTCGCTGCCGGGCGATGCGAGCCTGTTCACGCGTGCCGATCTGGCCGCATTCGCCGAGGGCGGACTCGACGTCCGTCGTTGAACCTCGCCCGATCCGAGGCGGGGATATTTGGGTCGGGAGAGAGAGATGCAGGTTTCGCGGCGTAGCGTTGTGGCGGGCGGCATGGTGCTGGCGGCGACGCCGCTGATCGCGCGCGCGGCATCGGGTGAGGCGATAGTCGAGACGCGGGCAGGGCGCTTCGAGGGCGATCGACTCGACGGCGGCATGCTGCGCTTCCGTGGCATCCGCTATGGCAACGCGCCCCGCTTCCGCGCGCCGGTGGCCTTCGCGACGCCGGGCGTAAGCGTGCCCGCGCATGATTATGGCCCGATCTGTCCCCAGGGCAGGGGCGACCAGACCCAGTCCGAGGACTGCCTTTTCCTCAATGTCTGGACACCCGGCGCGAACCCCGGGGCGAAGCGCCCGGTGATGCTCTACATCCATGGCGGCGCCTATTCGAACGGCACCGTCACCGTGCCGCTCAACGACGGCGCGAAGCTGGCTGCGACCGAGGATGTGGTGGTGGTGACGGTCAACCACCGGCTGAACGCGCTCGGCTATCTCTACCTTGCCCGCTTCGATCCGCGCTTCGCGGACAGCGGCAATCTCGGCCAGCTCGACCTGGTCCTCGCGCTGCAATGGGTGCGGGACAATATCGCGGCGTTCGGCGGCGATCCGAAGCGGGTGTTCGTCTTCGGCCAGTCGGGCGGCGGCGCCAAGATCGCGACGCTGATGGGCATGCCGGCGGCGAGGGGTCTGTTCCACTCAGCCGCGACGATGAGCGGGCAGCAAGTCACCGCCTCGGGTCCGATCAACGCAACCAAGCGCGCCCAGGCCTATCTGGCGAAGCTGGGGGTGAAGGAGGACAATCTCCAGCCGATGCTCGACATGCCCACCGAGAAGCTGGTCGATGCGCTCGACGCGACCGATCCGATTCTTGGCGGGGGGCTCTATTTCGGGCCGGTGCTCGACATGAAGTGGCTCACCCGCCACCCGTTCTGGCCGGACGCCAATCCGCAGTCGCTGTCGATCCCGATGATCCTCGGCAACACGCATGACGAGACACGCGCCTTCATCGATCCGGGTTCGGCGAAGGTGAAGGGGCTGACCTGGGACAATGTCGCCGCGCGGATGGCGCCGGAGCTGCGCATGGACCTGCTGCCTGAATGGGTGGTGGGGCAGTATCGCGCGCATTTCCCGTCGGACACGCCCGAGCAGCTCTTCTATCGCGCCACCACCGCCGGGCGGAGCTGGCCGGGGCAATGGCTCGAGGCGGATGCCCGGGCCGCTGCAGGGGCCAAGGCGACCTGGGTCTATCAGGTCGATTTCCAGTCGCCGACCAAGCCCGAGCGCGGCGCGCCGCATACGATGGATATCGCGCTGGCCTTCGGCACGCTCGACGCGCCAGGATCCTATGCCGGCACCGGGGCGGCAGCGCAGAAGCTGAGCGGGCAGGTGATGGGCGCCTTCGCGGCATTGGCGCGGACGGGGCGGCCGGTGGCGAAGGGGCTGCCCGCCTGGGCGCCCTACACGCTGCCCAACCGTGCGACGATGGTCTTCGACGCGCCGAGCCGGCTGGCCAACGATCCGCGCAAATGGGAGCGCGAGCTGTGGGGCAGGGTGCCGTATATCCAGCCGGGGAGCTGAGGCGCCCACCGTCATCCCCGCGAATGCATCGTCATCCCCGCTAAGGCGGGGATCCAGGGTTTCTCTGCCGGCTCGCCCGTGGCTTTGGATCCACGCCTTCGCGGGGGATGGCGGTGGGAATTTATGATACCGGTTACCAAATTGCTGCGCACGCAAGCAGGTTTGTCTTTGTCTCGCGAGCCATTATGGTCGCACGATGGAGAGAACCGGAAAGCCCACGATCAACGACGTCGCGCGTATCGCCGGCGTCTCGAAAAAGACCGTCAGCCGGGTGATCAATCGCTCGCCGCTGCTCAACGGCGAGACGCGGGCCAAGGTCGAGCAGGTGATCGCCGACCTGGGCTATGTCCCCAATGTCCAGGCGCGCGCGCTGGCGCTGCGCCGCAACTTCCTGATCGGCCTGATCCACGACAATCCCAACGCGCAGATGGTGATGAACGTGCAGGCCGGCATGCTCGAGGCGATGCGCGACACCGAGTTCGAACTGATCGTCCGCCCGATCGACCGCGGCAGCTCGACCATGCTCGAGGATGTGCGCAATTTCCTCGAGCGCCAGCGCCTCTATGGCGTGATGTTCCTGCCGCCGGTCTCGGAGAACGAGATGGTGGCCGAGCTCTGCCGCGAACTCGGCATCCGCTATGTCCGGATGGGTTCGGCGACGCTGGACAGCTCCGAGCACATGGTCGCGTCGAACGATAGCGACGTGGTGACCGAGGCGGTGAACCACCTGATCTCGCTCGGCCATCGCCGCATCGGCCTGATCGCCGGGCCGCACGGATTCCGCTCCGCCCGCGAGCGCCGGAAGGGCTTCGAGAATGCGCTGGAAGAGGCGGGGATCAAGCTGCCGCGCAGCCTGATCGCGGACGGAAACTACACGTTCGAGACCGGACTCGCCGCCGCCGACCGGTTGCTCGACCTGTCGCCGCGCCCCACCGCGATCTTCGCCTCGAACGACGAGATGGCGGCGGCCACGCTCCACGCCGCGCGCCGCCGCGGGATGAGCGTGCCCGAGGACCTGTCGATCGTCGGCTTCGACGACACCGCCATCGCCTCGCACATCTGGCCGCCGCTCACCACGGTGCACTGGCCGATCATCTCGATGGCGCGCTCGGCGGCGCTCAAGCTGCTTGCCGAGTTCTTTGGCGACGACGGCAGCGCGGTGGAGGAGCCGTCGCTCTTCCCCTCGACGTTGATCCACCGCGCCTCGGTCGCCCCGCCGCGCGAGGGGTAGCTGCATTCCCCTCCCTGCAAGGGAGGGGCTAGGGGTGGGTTAGAAAAGGTCGGGCTCGATGCCCGGCCTTTTCTGTTTTCGGCTACCGGCCGGCTGGGCTCGCTGCGCTCGCAACCCACCCCCGACCCATCATCAGGTGAACAGCGCCCCGCGCTGTTCAGGTCATGCCGGGGGCATGACCGACCTGATGATCTTGCAGGGAGGGGAGGTAGAAGGGCGTGCCTTCGCTGGATTTGGGCGCTGCACGCCGGCATTTCCCCGATGTTGCTGAAATGCCGCAATCCCCCGATTGTGACATTTTCTTCAATGACACCGGTTGACATCGGTGAATGGTAGCGTGATCAATAGGGTGAACAAGCGTGACTGATACGCTTGCGCCCAAGCGGACGAGAAGATTCGCACAAAGGGGCGTGGGAGGGGGCAAGTCGCGACATGGCTGGAAACTTGCGGGGCGACGGAGGTCGTTTTCCGCGATGCTGTGTCGTACCCTGATTCCAGGCTTCCCGGGGCGCATCGACCAGTGCTTGTCGATGAAAGATCCTTGGGGAGGATATCGATGATTTCTACCGCTGACACTCTGGCCCTGCGCCGTTCCGCGCTGCGTGGCACGACGGCGCTGGGCGCGCTCGGCATGGCGCTGCTGATGGCTGCGCCGGCCTGGGCCCAGACCACCGGGGCGACGACCGCGGTCACCGCCGCCGCCCAGGACGATCCGCAGGCGCGGCCGCAGGACCAGACCGAGAGCGGCGATTCGATCGTTGTCACCGGTTTCCGCGCCTCGCTGGCCAATTCGGTCAACATCAAGCGCAACTCGAACCAGATCGTCGATGCGATCACCGCCGAGGACATTGCCGACTTCCCGGACGCGAACCTGGCGGAATCGATCCAGCGCCTGCCGGGCGTCTCGATCGACCGCGACAATGGCGAGGGCCGCACGATCACCGTTCGCGGCCTGGGCGGCGATTTCCAGGCGGTGCGCCTGAACGGTGCCGATGCTCAGAACGTCGCGGGCGGCAACCAGTCCGACGCCGGCGCCAACCGCTCGCGCGGCTTCGACTTCAACACCTTCGCCTCCGAGCTGTTCGGCGGCATCAAGGTGACCAAGTCAACCGCGGCCGAGAATGACGAGGGCTCGCTCGGCGCGATCATCGACCTGACCACCGGCCGCCCGCTCTCGTACAAGAAGAACCGCTTCGCGGTGGGCGCCGAGGCCGAGTATCGCGAGAACGGCAAGAAGTGGAACCCGCGCTTCACCGGCCTGGCTTCGGTGCGCGTGACCGACAATTTCGGCATCCTGGTTTCCGGCGCCTACCAGAAGCAGGAACAGCAGATCGACGCCTATCGCCGCAATATCGGCGTGTTCGAATATACCTATCGCAACTCGCAGATCGCCGGCGTGACGCCGAACGTGTTCGGCTTCGCCCGCCCGAGCAATCAGGGTACCGGCGCCACCTTCGGCTCGGATCCGGCCGCCTATGCGCTGGTCACGCCGACCACGATCATCCCGGGCCTGCCCTCGATCGGCCGCCAGTATCTCGATTATGAGCGGATCGGCGCCACCGCGACGATGCAGTGGAAGCCGAGCGCGGGCACCGAGATCACGCTGGACGGCGTCTGGTCGCGCTACGACCAGAACAGCAACAACACCGGCATCACCCCGATCGGCCTCAACCGCAACGGCACCAATGCGCGCGTGGTCGGGACCGGCAGCGCCGGCCTGCGGGCGATCGGCACGACCAACGGCAATGCCGACCGCGTCGCGCTCTATGCCAATTGCGTGCCCAGCGCGATCATCGACTGCAATGGCGAGCAGGCGGGCAATGGCGTGGGCCAGGCGGCGCTGCCGGGCTATCTGAACAGCCTCAACCCGAACAACCTCAACCCGTTCGATTACTACAACAACCCGGCCTCGCCGGGCTATGTCGCGACGGCGAACCAGACCGGCTATTACAACGAGCTGCTCGGCCGCCCGAACACCAAGATCCGCGCGGCGCACGTCAACGGGGCCGGCCAGGCCGACTATCTCGTTCTCGACGATGTCGACTGGCGCAGCTTCGCCGACACCCAGTTCGGCCGGACCGACTTCAAGCAGGTGACGCTGAACGTCCATCAGGAATTCGCGCCGGGCTTCTATGCCGATGCGACCGGCGGCTGGTCCAAGTCCGAATTCCGCGCCTATGGCCTGCTCGCCGAGTTCAACGCGATCGACCGCGACGGCTATACGTTCGACGAGCGCGACGGCGGCAAGATGCCGGTGTTCAACCCGGGCTTCGACGTGGCGAACCCGAACAACTGGACGCTGGTCAAGGGCCTGTCGACGATCCGCTACTTCACCAATACCGTGGACAATGAGTTCAAGGTGGCGCGGGTCAACTTCACCTATGAAGCGCTGCCCGAGATGTCGATCCGCTTCGGCGGCACGGCCAAGCAGTTCGCCTATGAAGGCGACCAGGGCCGCCGCAACCAGTCGATCGAGGCGATCAACCCGACGCTGGCCGAGGCGAAGCTCAACATCACCGATCTCGGCCAGACCATCGGCTTCGGCCAGGGCCTGAACGTGACCCAGGGCACGCCGACCAGCTATTATGCGCCGGACATCAACAAGTTCATCAGCCAGTTCGGCATCAACTGCAACTGCGTGAACAAATGGGGCGATTTCCGTGCGGTGGTCGATGGCCGCCAGCGCTCGGGCGTGACCGAGAATGACGTGTCGGGCTTCTTCCAGGTCGACTACAACGTCAACCTGCTCGGCCGTCCACTGCGCGGCAATGTCGGCCTGCGCGTCGCCAATACCCGGGTCTCGGGCGCGGGCAATGTCGGTGGCGCGGACGGCGTCGCCGGCCTGGCGGTGACCGCCAAGAACGAATATTGGGACTGGCTGCCCTCGATGAACGCGAACTGGGAGGTGATGGACGACCTGCTCGTCCGCTTCGCCGCGTCGAAGGTGATGTCGCGGCCGCAGCTCTCCAGCCTGACGCCGGGCACCACGGCCTTCACCACCAGCCTGAACGCCAACGGCACGGCGCCGTCGCTGACGGTGGGCAATCCCTATCTCAACCCGTTCCGCGCGACCAATCTCGACCTGAGCATCGAGAAGTATTTCGCGCACAACGGCCTGATCGCGGTGAACCTGTTCAAGAAGAAGATCGACAGCTTCCCGCAGCAGGTCGCGCTCGAGGCGCCGCTGGGCGCGGTGTTCGAGCCGGAAGTCTATCAGCAGGTGCTTGGCTTCATCACCAATCCCGCGCTGCTCAACTACACCATGGCGGGCGGCACCTGGGCGATCCGCCAGTTCAAGGATGCGCCGGGCGGCGACATCAAGGGCATCGAAGTCAATCTGCAGACCGACTTCTTCTTCCTGCCGGGCTTCCTCAAGCATTTCGGCGTGACGGCGAACTACACGCATATCGACTCGAACCTGAGCTATCTGACCGGCACGGTGCTCAACACCAGCCAGACGATCTCGGGCACGGCGGTGAACAGCTATGCAGAGGGGCCGTTCCTCAACACCTCGCCGGATGCGTTCAACGCGACGCTCTATTACGAGGACAGCAAGTTCTCGGCCCGCGTCTCGGGTTCGTGGCGGGCCCGCTACGTCAACCGCTTCCCGCTGTCGACCGGCACCTGCTCGGTGGGCACCACCACCGTCGGCGGCGGCCCCTGCAACTCGCCGGTGTTCGCCGACTTCGGCTATAACGAGGACCAGCTGAACATCGACTTCGCGCTGTCCTATGCGGTGACCGACTTCGCCAAGCTGTCGGTCGAGGGCCGCAACATGACCAACTCGCCGCAGTATCGCACCATGTATGCGGCGAACCCGGTCTCGCAGACCTATGCCAGCACCGGGCGGATTATCACCGCCGGGCTGCGCATGACCTTCTGACCTTCGGGGGAGGGCGTGGGGCGGTGCCGGCTGGCGCCGCTCCATTCCTGGCCGCGTGCGTGATCCTACTATCCTGGCCGGCGCCACGCCTCCGTGCGCCGGTCGTTTTGTGTGCGGATGACGGGCTAGGGGGACGGAGCGGGGCTAGATTTCCACCTGGCTGCCCAGTTCAACCACGCGGTTGGTCGGCAGCTTGAAGAACTCCATCGCGCTTTCCGCATTGCGGACCATCCAGGCGAACAGCTTCTCGCGCCAGATCGCCATGCCGGGGCGCGACGAGGCGATCAGCGTCTGGCGGGCGAGGAAATAGCTGGTCTCCATCGGCTTGAACGGCTCGCCCGCCTCGGCACCCAGCCCGCGCAGGGCGGCGGGGATGTCGACTTCGTCCATGAAGCCATAGTGAAGGACGACCCGGTAGAAGCCGGCGCCGAGCTGGGTCACGTCGTTGCGAGCTTCGGGCGCGACATGTGGTACCTGCTCGATCGCCACGGTGAGGATCACGACGCGCTCGTGCAGCACCTTGTTGTGCTTGAGGTTGTGGAGCAGCGCCGGGGGAATGTCGTCGGTACTGGCGAGGAAGACCGCGGTGCCGGGCACGCGCTGCACCGAATGGCCGGCGGACTGGATGAATATCTGGATCGGCATCGCCCCTTCGTGCAGCCGCGCGCGAACCAGCTTGCGCCCGGTCGCCCAGGTGGTGAGCAGGGTGAAGGCGATCGCGGCGACGAGCAGCGGGAACCAGCCTCCATCGGGGATCTTGGTGACGTTCGAGGCGAAATAGAGCCCGTCGATCAGCAGGAAGCCGCCGGTGACCAGCCCGGCCACCACCGGCGGCCATTTCCACACCGCGAAGGTCAGCACGCCGAGCATGCAGGCGGTGATGAACATCGTGCCGGTGACGGCGATGCCATAGGCCGCGGCGAGGTTGCTCGAACTGCGGAAGCCGAGGACAAGCAGGATGACCATGACCAGCAGCAGCCAGTTGGCGAGCGGGACATAGATCTGGCCGGCCGCCTTCGCGCTGGTGTGGAGGATACGCAGCCGGGGCAGGAAGCCGAGCTGGACGGCCTGTTGGGTGACCGAGAAGGCGCCCGAGATCACCGCCTGCGACGCGATCACCGTTGCCATCGTCGCGAGGATGACCAGGGGGAGTCGGGCCCAGTCGGGCGCCAGCAGGAAGAAGGGGTTCTGGACCGATGCCGGGTGGCTGAGCAGCAGCGCCGACTGGCCGAGATAGTTGAGCATCAGGCAGGGGAAGGCGATGTAAAGCCAGGAGACCATGATCGCCTTGCGGCCGAAATGGCCCATGTCGGCATAGAGCGCCTCCGCGCCCGTCACCGCCAGCACCACCGAGCCGAGCGCGAGGAAGGCGAGCATCGGATCGAGCAGGAAGAAGTTGAGCGCGTACCAGGGGTTGAGCGCCCAGAGGATATCCGGGTTCTTCGCGATGCCGAACGCACCGAGCACCGCGATCACCAGGAAATAGAAGACCATCACCGGGCCGAACAGCTTCCCCACCCGGGCGGTGCCGTGCGACTGGATCGCGAACAGGCCGATCAGGATGACGATGCTGATCGGCAGCACCAGCTCGGACAGCGAGCTCTGGACGGTGGCGAGGCCCTCCACGGCGGACAGCACCGAGACCGCCGGCGTGATGATCGCGTCGCCATAGAAGAGCGCGGTGGCGGTCACGCCCAGCGCGGCGATCCACGGCGTCCAGCGCGTCTCGCCGAGCTTGCGCTGGATCAGCGCGAGCAGCGCCAGGCTGCCGCCTTCGCCCTTGTTGTCCGCGCGCAGGATGATGAAGACATATTTGACCGTCACCACCAGCATCATCGTCCAGAAGACCAGCGACAGCACCCCGAAGATGTGCGCCCGGTCCACCGCCAGCGGGTGGTGGCCGATGAAGCTTTCCTTGAGCGAATAGAGCGGCGAGGTGCCGATATCGCCGAACACCACGCCGATCGCGCCTACCGCCAGGGTGCCTAGCCGATCCTGATGGCCGGGTTCGGCCGTGTGTGTGGTGTCCAAGGCGTAGCTTTCACTTCCGGCACCGCCCTCGGCGCCCTCGAACCCGCCTAGTATCCAGAGGTTCCGGCCCCAGCCAACGATTTTATGGAATCTTTATGGTGGGTACCAACTTCCCCGTGGAACCTTAACTCCCCCCCGGACCACATCGCCACGCGACAATGTGGGAGTTTCACCGTGGGTTTGTCGTTGCGTCATCTGGAGGAAGGAACCGGCGGCTGGCGTGCCCAGCTCGGGCTCCGGCTGGGCGGCGTGCTGCTGCTCGGCGCCTGCGCGCTCGCTGTGTGGGCGCTGGTCGTCTCGATGCATCGCCCGCCAGAGCACAGCGCAAGTCCCGCCGAGTTCGGCGAGGCCATCTCCTCCGTCGCGGCCTGGATGCTGGGCTGGGCGCTGCTGATCGAGGGACCAGGCCTGTTCCGCCTGATCCCGGTGCCGCCCCGCCACGTTCGCTTTGACAAGGGGCGCTTCGACAAGGGGCGCTTCGACAGATCGCGCTTCGACGCACCCCATTCGAAATAGGGAAGAAAACCATGAACGACCTGATCTGGCTGGGGGCACTGGCAGGGCTGGTCCTGCTCACCCTCGGCTTTGTCCGCCTCTGCGACCGGGCCTGAGGAGAACCGCCATGCCGCTGCCGCTCATTCTCGCCGGGCTCACCGCTTTGGGCCTGCTTCTTTACCTCGTGGCCGTGCTCGTCCGGCCCGAGCGCTTCTGATCGGAAATCTCCATGACCGTCCAAGGCTGGATGCTGATCCTCGTCTTCACGCTCATCCTCGTCGCGCTCGCGAAGCCGGTGGGGCTGTGGCTGTTCGCCATCTATGAGGGGCGGCGCACGCCGCTCCACACCGTGCTCGGCCCCGTCGAACGCGGCTTCTACAAGCTCGCGGGGGTGGACCCGAATGCCGAGCAGGGCTGGCGCCGCTACGCGCTGCACATGCTGGCCTTCCAGGTCGCGACCTTCGCCTTCACCTATTTCGTCCTGCGCTTCCAGGACGTGCTGCCGCTCAATCCGCGCGGGCTCGCCGGCCAGTCGCCCGACCTTGCCTTCAACACCGCGGTGAGCTTCACCACGAACACGAACTGGCAGAGCTATTCGGGCGAGACGCTGTCGATCCTGAGCCAGATGCTCGGCCTGGCGATCCACAACTTCCTGTCGGCGGCCACAGGCATCGCAGTCGCCTTCGCGCTGTTCCGCGGTTTCGCCCGCAGGCAGGCGAACGGCATCGGCAATTTCTGGGCCGACATGACCCGGGTGACGCTCTATGTGCTGCTGCCCGCGTGCATCGTCTATGCGGTCTATCTGATCGCCAGCGGCGTGCCGCAGACCTTCCTGAGCTCGGTCGACGCGACCACGCTGGAAGGTGCCAAGCAGACCATCCTGATGGGGCCGGTGGCTTCGCAGGAAGCGATCAAGATGCTCGGCACCAATGGCGGCGGCTTCTTCAACGCCAATTCCGCGCATCCGTTCGAGAATCCGAGCGCGCTGACCAACCTGATCCAGATGCTGTCGATCCTCGTGATCGGCGCGGGCCTGACCTATACCTTCGGCAAGGCCGTGGGGAACACGCGCCAGGGCTGGGTGATCCTCGCCGCGATGCTGACGCTGTTCGTCGCCGGTACTGCGGTCACCTATTGGCAGGAAGCCGCGGGCACGCCGATGCTCCACCAGCTCGGCCTTGCCGGCGGCAGCATGGAAGGCAAGGAAGTCCGCTTCGGCATTGCGGCCAGCGCGCTGTTCAGCGTGGTGACCACCGCGGCCTCGTGCGGCGCGGTCAATGCGATGCACGACAGCCTGACCCCGCTGGGCGGCCTGATCCCGCTGTTCAACATGCAGCTCGGCGAAGTCGTGATCGGCGGCGTCGGTGCCGGTATCTACGGCTTCCTGCTCTTCGCCATCCTCGCGGTGTTCGTCGCGGGCCTGATGGTCGGCCGCACGCCGGAATATGTCGGCAAGAAGATCGAGAGCCGCGAAGTGAAGCTCGCGGTGCTGGCCATCGCGGTGCTGCCGCTGATGATCCTGGGCTGTACCGCGCTCGCCTCGGTGCTGCCGGCCGGGCTTGCGGGTCCGCTCAACAAGGGGCCACACGGCTTCAGCGAGATCCTCTACGCCTTCACGTCCGCCACGGCCAATAACGGCTCCGCCTTTGCCGGCCTGAGCGCCAACACGCCCTTCTACAACGGGCTGCTGGGTCTCGCGATGTGGATCGGCCGCTTCTTCATCATCGTGCCCGTGCTCGCCATCGCCGGCAGCCTGGCCGCGAAGAAGGTGCACCCGGAAAGCGCGGGCTCGTTCCCGACGACCGGCCTGCTCTGGATCGGCCTGCTCGTCGGCATCATCCTGGTCCTGGGCGGGCTTACCTTCCTTCCCAGCCTCGCGCTCGGTCCCATCGCCGATCATCTCGCGATGATCCACGGCCAGCTCTTCTGAGGTCCAATCCCATGACGACCGCAACCATGTTCAAACCGTCCCTGATCGGCCCGGCCATCGGCGACGCGTTCAAGAAGCTCGACCCGCGCCAGCTGGTGAAGAACCCCGTGCTCTTCACCACCGCGGTGGTCGCGCTGCTGCTCACCGTGCTGCTGTTCATCGGCGGCACCAACCTCTCCATGGCCTTCCAGATCCAGCTGATCGTGTGGCTGTGGCTGACCGTCCTCTTCGGCACCTTCGCCGAGGCGCTGGCGGAGGGCAGGGGCCGCGCCCAGGCCGCCTCGCTGCGTGCCACCAAGTCGGACCTGACCGCCAAGCTGCCCAACGGCAAGACCGTCCCCGCCTCGCAGCTCAAGAAGGGCGACGTCGTCCTGGTCGCGACCGGCGACCTGATCCCGGCCGACGGCGAGGTGATCGAGGGCGTCGCCTCGGTCAACGAAAGCGCGATCACCGGCGAAAGCGCGCCGGTGATCCGCGAGGCGGGCGGCGACCGCTCGGCAGTGACCGCTGGCACCCGCGTGATCTCGGACCATATCAAGGTCCGCGTGACGCAGGAGCCGGGCCAGGGCTTCCTCGACCGCATGATCGCGCTGGTCGAAGGCGCCGAGCGCCAGAAGACCCCGAACGAGATCGCGCTGACGATCCTGCTCGTCGGCCTGACGATCATCTTCCTGATCGCCGTCTCGACCATCCCGGGCTTCGCATCCTATGCGGGCGGCCAGGTGCCGGTGGCGATCCTGGCAGCACTGCTGATCACGCTGATCCCGACCACGATCGCGGCTTTGCTCTCGGCAATCGGCATTGCCGGCATGGACCGTCTCGTCCGCTTCAACGTGCTCGCCAAGTCGGGCCGTGCGGTGGAAGCCGCGGGCGACATCGACGTGCTGCTGCTCGACAAGACCGGCACGATCACGATCGGCGACCGTGCGGCGAGCGACTTCCGTCCGCTGGGCGGCGTCACCACCGACGAGCTGGCGCGTGCCGCGCTGCTCGCCAGCCTGGCCGACGAGACGCCCGAGGGCCGCTCGGTCGTCACCCTCGCCCAGGGCAAGTACGCGGTCGAGATCCGCGAGCTGCCCAAGACGGCGGAGATCATCGCCTTCACCGCCCAGACCCGCATCTCGGGCGTCCGTATCGGTTCGACGCTGATCCAGAAGGGCGCGGTCGATGCGATCCTGCGCGCCCATCCGGGGCTGGGCGACACCGCCGTGGCTTCGGACATGCGCCGCGTCTCGGAGGAGATCGCACGCCAGGGCCAGACCCCGCTGGCAGTGGCCGAGGATGGCCGTCTGCTCGGCGTGATCGCGCTCAAGGACGTGGTGAAGGCGGGCGTGCGCGAGCGGTTCGGCGAGCTGCGCCGAATGGGCATCCGCACCGTGATGATCACCGGTGACAATCCGCTGACTGCCGCTGCAATCGCTGCCGAGGCCGGTGTGGACGACTTCCTCGCGGAAGCCACGCCCGAGGACAAGCTCGCGCTGATCCGCAAGGAACAGCAGGGCGGCCGGCTGGTCGCGATGTGCGGCGACGGCACCAACGACGCCCCGGCGCTCGCCCAGTCGGACGTCGGCGTGGCGATGAACACCGGCACCCAGGCTGCGCGCGAGGCGGGCAACATGGTCGATCTCGACAGCGATCCGACCAAGCTCATCGAGATCGTCGGCCTGGGCAAGCAGCTGCTGATGACGCGCGGCGCGCTGACCACCTTCTCGGTGGCCAACGACATCGCCAAGTATTTCGCGATCATCCCGGCGATGTTCATCGCGCTCTATCCGTCGCTCGCCGTGCTCAACGTGATGCAGCTGGCCAGTCCCCAGAGCGCCATCCTGTCGGCGATCATCTTCAACGCGCTGATCATCCCGGCGCTGGTGCCGCTGGCGTTGAAGGGCGTGAAGTATCGCCCGATCGGTGCCGGCCCGCTGCTCGCCCGGAACCTCGCGATCTACGGCCTGGGCGGCGTGCTGGCTCCGTTCGTCGGGATCAAGCTGATCGACCTGGTCGTGGCGGGGCTGCACCTGGCGTGACCGAGAACGCCCCTCCCGCCTGCGGGAGGGGTTGGGGGAGGGCCTGTCCCCACCTCTCGTCACAGGCCCTCCCCCCGACCCCCTCCCGCAAGCGGGAGGGGGAGGAAGAAGGAAGAACAAGATGTTGAAAGACCTGACCACTGCGCTTCGTCCGGCGATCGTCCTGACGATCCTGTTCGCCGCCCTGCTCGGCATCGCCTATCCGGCGGCGCTTACCGGGATCGGCAGCGTCGCCTTCCCGCACCAGGCGGGCGGCAGCCTGATCGTCGAGAACGGCAAGGTCCGCGGCTCCGAGCTGCTCGGCCAGAACTTCGCCGGTGCCGGCTATTTCCATGGCCGTCCCTCGGCCGCCGGTGCGGACGGCAACGACCCCACCGCATCCTCCGGCTCCAATCTCGGCCCGACCTCCCAGGCGCTGCACGACCGTGTCGCCAAGGACGTCGCGGCCCTCCGCAACACACCAGGAAGTTCGGTTCCCGCCGATCTGGTGACCACCTCCGCCTCGGGGCTCGACCCTGACATCAGCCCCGAGGCGGCCTTTTTCCAGGTGGACCGCGTCGCCGAGGCGCGCGGGGTGCGTGCGGACAAGGTGCGGCGCATCGCCGAGGCGCATATCGAGAAGCCGCTGCTCGGCTTCATCGGCGAGGCGCATGTCAATGTGCTCGCGCTCAATCGTGACCTCGACAAGCAGGTGCCGCAGAGCGCAAAAGCTGCCGAGTGAGCGCGGAAGACAATCGACCCGATCCCGATGCCCTTCTGCGCGCCGCCGCGCAGGAGGGCGTTGGCCGTCTGAAGGTGTTCCTTGGCGCTGCGCCGGGGGTGGGCAAGACCTATGAGATGCTCACCGAGGCCGCGGCGCGGCGCAAGGCGGGCACCGATGTCGTCATCGGCGTGGTCGAGACGCATGGCCGGGCCGAGACCGAGGCGCTGGTCCATGGGCTGGAGATCGTGCCGCGCCGGCCGGTCGACTATCATGGCCGCAGCATCGCCGAGATGGACATCGACGCGATTCTGACGCGGGCGCCGCAGCTGGTGCTGGTCGACGAGCTCGCCCACACCAATGCGCCGGGCAGCCGGCACGACAAGCGCTACCAGGATGTCGAGGAGCTGCTCGCCGCGGGGATCGACGTCTATTCGACGGTCAACATCCAGCACATCGAGAGCCTGAACGACGTCGTTGCCAGCTTCACCAAGGTGCGGGTGCGCGAGACGGTGCCGGACCGCGTGCTCGAAGCGGCGGATATCGAGATCGTCGACCTGCCGCCCGACGAGCTGATCGAGCGGCTGCGCGAGGGCAAGGTCTATGTGCCCGAGGAAGCGACCCGGGCGCTCGGGCATTTCTTCTCCAAGTCGAACCTGACCGCGCTGCGCGAGCTGGCCTTGCGCCGCGCCGCCCAGGCAGTCGATGCGCAGATGCTCGACTACCTCCGCACGCATGCGCTGGCGGGCACCTGGGCAGCGAGCGAGCGGCTGGTGGTGGCGGTGAGCGAGCTGCCCGGCTCGGCCGAGCTGGTCCGCGCCGCCAAGCGCATCGCCGACGGGCTGCGCGCACCCTGGACCGCGGTGCATATCGAGACGCCGCGCACCGCCCGGCTGAGCGACGCGGAGAATGCCCAGGTCGCCGCCTCGCTCCACCTCGCCAGCCAGCTGGGCGGGCAGGTGGCGACGGTGCCGGCGGAATCGGTGATCGAGGGATTGAAGCGCTTCACCATCGAGGCGCGGGCGACCCAGCTGATTGTCGGCAAGTCGGCGCGCTCGCGCTGGTTCGAGCTGCGGCACGGATCGGTGGTCGATCAGCTGGTGCGCGGGACGCCCGGCGTCGCGGTGCATGTGCTGCCGATGCTGGAGGCGCCCAAGCCCGCCGCGGCGCATCGCCGGCCGGCCGGGCAATGGGGCTCGCCCACCGAATATGCGGCGTCGCTCGGGCTGGTGGCGGCGGTCACCCTGCTCGGCGCGACGATCTTCTCGCTGGGCAACATCACCAATATCGGGCTGCTCTACCTGCTGCCGGTGATGGTCGCGGCGACGCGCTACGGCGTGCGCGCGGGGGTGGTGACCGGGCTGATCTCGTCGCTCGCCTACAATTTCTTCTTCATCCCGCCGACCCACACTTTCACCATCCAGGACCCGCAGAACATCATCACCGTGCTGGTGCTGATGGGCGTGGCGGTGGTCTCCAGCCAGCTCGCCGCGCGGGTGCGGGCCCAGGCCGAGCTGGCCCAGCGCAGCGCGGCGCAGAACAGCACGCTCGCCGGCTTCGCCCGGCTGCTCACTGGGGTGAGCACCCAGGAGGATCTGGGGCAGACCCTGTGCGCGGAAGTGGCGCGGCTGCTCGACGTCAGCACGGTGCTGCTGCTCCCCGAGCGGAGCCAGCTGGCGCTGAGCGCGGCCTATCCGCCCGAGGACCGGCTGGAGATGATCGAGCAGGCGGCGGCGCAGTGGGCGTTCGAGCATAACAGCCCGGCCGGGCGCGGATCGGATACGCTCACCGCCTCGGAATGGCTGTTCCATCCGCTGGCAGCGGGAGGCCGGGCGCTGGGGGTGTTCGGCGTGGCGCGGATCGATGCGGGCAATCCGCTGCGATCGGACCAGCTGCCGCTGCTGCTCAGCCTGCTCGACCAGGCCGCGCTCGCTTTCGAGCGGATCGCGCTGGAGAGCGAGATGGCGACGGTCACCCAGCTCAAGGAACGCGACCGGCTGCGGGCGGCTTTGCTCTCCTCGGTGAGCCATGACCTGCGTACGCCGCTGACCACGATCCTGGGCATGCTCGGCGAGATGCAGCCGGTGGGCGAGGGGCAGGGGGAACAGCTCGCCGCCGCCCGGGCCGAGGCGGAGCGGCTCAACCGCTTCGTCGCCAACCTGCTCGACATGGTGCGGATCGAGGCGGGGGCGCTGCACCAGTCGATCGAGCCGGTCGACCTGGCCGAGGCGGTTGCAGCGGCGGTGCACGATCTGCGCCGCGTGCTGGAGGATCATCCGGTGCAGCTCGACGTCTCGCCCGAGCTGCCCTTCGTCTCGGTCGACCCGCAGCTGTTCCATCATTGCCTGATCAACCTCATTGAGAATGCGGGGAAATATGGCGATCCCGGCTCGCCGATCACCATCGCCGCGCGGCGCCAGCCGGGCAGCATGACGCTGAGCGTGATGGACGAGGGCCCCGGCCTGCCGCCCGGCGACGAGACGCGGATCTTCGAGACCTTCACCCGGATCGAGGGTTCCGACCGCAAGGGGGGCACCGGGCTGGGGTTGGCGATCGTCAAGGGTTTCGCCGAGGCGATGGGGCTGAGCGTCTCGGCCGCGAACCGCAATGAGCCGGCGGGGGCGATTTTCACGATACGGTTTCCGGAGGCGCTGTTGCGCAAGATGAGTGCCAGCGATGAGTAACCAGGCCAAGATCCTCGTCGTGGACGACGAGCCGGCGATCCGGCGGCTGCTGAGCGCCGGACTGACGCGGGTGGGCTACCGGGTGGTCGAGGCCGGCAGCGCGCGCGACGCGCTCACCGCGGTGCAGATCGACAAGCCCGAGGCGGTGCTGCTCGACCTGGGACTGCCTGACCGCGACGGGCTGGAACTGGTGCCTTTGCTCAAGGCGGCGGGCGCGTCGGTGCTGGTCGTCTCGGCGCGCGACGCGACCGAGCAGAAGGTGACCGCGCTCGACCTGGGCGCGGACGACTATGTCACCAAGCCCTTCGACACCGAGGAGGTGCTCGCCCGCATCCGCACCGCGCTGCGCCACCGGCTGTCCGCCGAGGCCGAGATGCCGGTGGTACGGATCGGCGCGATCGAGATAGACCTCGGCGCGCGGCTGGTCCGCAAGGGCGGGGAGGAGGTTCACCTGACCCCCAAGGAGTTCGGCTTCCTCGCCGAGCTGGCCAAGCATCCGGGCAAGGTGGTGACGCACAGCCAGCTGCTCCGCACCGTCTGGGGGCCGGGGCACGAGCGCGACGTCGAGTATCTGCGGGTGGCGGCGCGGGGGGTGCGGCGCAAGCTGGAGGACGATCCCGCCATGCCCTCGGCGATCCGCAACGAGCCGGGAGTGGGCTACCGCCTGATGGCGTGAGTGGTGCCGGTTGCAGGAATCGAACCCGCGACCTTCGGTTTACAAAACCGCTGCTCTACCAGCTGAGCTAAACCGGCACGGCCCCGCCCTTGATCGGCTTGGGCCGAGCGGTCAAGGCCGAACTAAGCAGGGCCGATCGGTGCGGGGCGGGTGACGATCCACAGCGCCGAGGCGGCCATCGCCGCCGCCACGCCGAGCGCGAGGGCGAGATGCGGGCGCACCGTCACCCAGAACACGGCATAGCCGAACGCAATGCCGGCACAGGCGGCGATCTTGCCCTTGCGCGGGATCGCGCCCTGCTCGCGCCACTGGCGGATCGGCGGGCCGACCTTGGGATGATCGAGCAGCCAGGCCTCGAGCCGGGCCGAGCCGCGAGCGAAGCAGCCAGCGGCGAGGATCAGGAAGATGGTGGTCGGCATGACCGGCAGCAGCGCCCCGATCACGCCGAGCGCGACGAAGAAGAACCCGAGCAGCACCCAGAACAGGCGCACTGCACGATTGCCTAGGCGCGGCTCAGGCGGGATGGCGGCGGGCCTGAAGGGAGGCGGTCACGGGGATCTCCTTGGTGGCGCGACTGTGCCAGCGGCGCATGCGCGGATCAATGCCGGCTGGCATGACGCTCGGCCATGTAGCGGCCGGGCGAGGTGCCCAGCGCCTTGCGGAACATGGTGACGAAGCTGGGGACGCTCTCATAGCCGAGGTCGCCCGCGACCTGCTGGATCGAGGCGCCGCCGGCCAGCCATTTGACAGCGAGCATCACCGCCAGCTGCTGGCGCCAGCGCCCGAAGCTCATGCCGGTCTCGCGGTGGATGAGGCGGGCCAAAGTGCGCTCGCTGAGGCCGGCGCGGCGGGCCCAGACGTCGAGCGTGCCGCGGTCGGCAGGGGCGTCCATCAGCAGATCGACCACCCGGCGCAGCCGGGCGTCGGCGGGCATGGGAAGGTGGAGATCCTCGACCCCGGCCGCGGCGATCTCGTCGAGCAGGACCGCGACCAGCCGGGCATTGGCGCCGGTCTCCTCGTAGAGCACCGGCAGGACGGCGGCGCGGGTGAGCAGCTCGCGCAGCAGCGGGGTGACCGAGAGGGCGCAGCAGGCCTGGGGCAGGCCCGCCTCGACGTCCGGCCCGACAAAGGCGTTGTAGCCTTCCAGCACCCCGGTCGCCTTGACCGAATGGAGGGCGCCGCCGGGAATCCACAGGGCGCTGCGGGGCGGGACGATCCACAGCCCGCCCTCGACCTCGCAGCTGAGCGCCCCCCTTTGGGCGAGGATGATCTGGCCCTTGGCATGGCGATGCAGGTCGAGCTCGATGCTGTCGAAATCGTCGGTGATGAAGCCATAGGTGACCACCGGGCGGGGCACTTCGTCCGGATCCACCCACTCCGAATCTTTGCTATGTTTAGTCAGGATGGGCATCAGCCAGGTCCGTCCGATTGGCGGGATTGAATAATATTCTGTCCAGGCTTCGCAATGACGCCGTTGTTGCGAGCCATTATCAGCTCTTTCCGGAACAGTCGAGCCGGGAAGGGCCGCATCAATGGACACATTGGACACGGATATTGTCGCGCAGCTGCTCGAACGGCTGCACCGCGAGGCGCACGCGGCCGATCATGCGCATTTCGAGCAGGTGATGGCCGAGATCGAAAGCTCGGGCCAGACCGCCGAGCAATGGGCCGAAACGCTGCTCGTCGAGGAGAGAGCGGGGCTCCGCCCAGTCTATCAGGGCTATGCCGAGCACTTCCTGTCGGTCACCCCAGGGTATGGCGAATTCCTCTACGCGATGGCGCGTGCAAACAATGCCGTCCGGATCGTCGAGTTCGGCACCTCGATGGGGGTCTCGACCGTCTATCTGGCGGCGGCGCTGCGGGACAATGGCGGCGGCAAGCTGATCGGCAGCGAGCTGGAACCAACCAAGGTGTCCAGAGCGCGCGGGCATCTGGAAGCGGCCGGTCTGGCCGACCTGGTCGAGATCCGCGAAGGCGATGCGCGCGAAACGCTCGCCGATGTTGGCGCGGCGCTGGGCGGGCCGATCGACCTGGTGCTGCTCGACGGCGCCTTCTCGCTCTATCTGCCGGTGCTCAAGCTGCTCGAGCCGCATCTGCGCCCCGGCGCGGTGGTGCTCGGCGAGAACGCCTTCGACCCCGAATACCAGGCTTATGTCCGCGATCCCGCCAATGGCTATCGCTCGCGCACGCTCGCGATCGACGAGGGGCGCGGCAATGAATTCAGCGTGAGGACCAAGTGATGCTGGCAATGCAATCCCCCGAACGACCCGTGGCGAGAGCGCCCGGACCGATCAGCCAGGCGCTGATCCGGCTGCTGATGAAACGTGCGACGGTGAGCGCGGTCGAGCAGCTGGCCGGGCCCTTCCGGCTGATCACGCTGGAAGGCCCGGCACTGGAAGGCGTGGGCTGGACGCCGGGGCAGAAGATCCAGATCGCGATGGGATCGGCGTTCACCGCGCGCACCTATACGCCGATCGAGTGGAACCCGCTGACCGGGCGTGCCTGCATCCTGGGCTATGTCCATGGCGACGGGCCGGGCAGCGCCTGGGTGCGTGACGTGGCGCCGGGCGATGCCTGCGACATCTTCGGTCCGCGATCCTCGCTCGACGCGAGCCGGATGGCCGGGCCGCTGGCGGTGTTCGGCGACGAGACCTCGATCGGGCTCGCCCATGCGCTGGCCTATCAGGACCGCAGCCGCAGCGTGGCGGGCTATTTCGAGGTGGGCGACGCCGAGAGCAGCTGCCTGGCATCCGAGCAGCTGGGCCTCGACCGGGTGGCGCTGTTCGGCCGGGTGCCGGGGGAGGCGCATCTCGACGAGATGCTCGACCGGCTGGACGGGCTGGCGGCCTCGGGCGCTTCGTTCGTGCTGACCGGCAAGGCGGGGACGATCCAGCAGCTGCGGCGGGAACTCAAGCGGCTGGGCGTGCCGGGCAGCCGGATTGCGACCAAGGCCTATTGGGCGCCGGGCAAGACGGGTCTGGACTGAAAGGATGCGGGAGCGCCGGAGGGGGGAGGGCGCTCCCGCAGCTTCCGGGGGCGGAAGCCTTTGGCAAGGCCCCGATGCCGAGGGGGCTGAGTTGGCATCGCGACCTTGCGAGGTTGGTATGCGCCGATTGAGGGGTGGGGGATATTGTACGTTGGTTTGGGGTGGGTTGGGTTTTCTCCCTCTCCCCTTCAGGGATCATCAGTCGGTCACGCCCCCGCACGACCTAAACAGCGCGGGGTGCTGTTTACCTGATGATGGCTGGCACGTGTCCCTTTGAAGCAAATAGATCGTCATCCCCGCAAAGGCGGGGATCCAGAGCGGCAGAGCGATGTCCTTCGTGGCTCTGGATCCCCGCCTTCGCGGGGATGACGACAAAAAGCGTTGTTCAAGCGGGATAGTCGCCATGACGGTTGGGGAGAGGGGCGGGACTTTGCCTCGGCTTCCCGGCTATCGATTGAGACACACTCCCCCTCTCCCCGGCCCTCTCCCCTGAAGGGGAGAGGGAGTTTGGGTTCATCCCTTGGTAGCGTTGCCTGTGCGGCTCTCGGGACGTTAGGGAGCGGCATGCGCATTTCGCTTCCCCGCATCGCGACCGCCCCATTCTGTCCGGCCGAAGTGCAGGGGAGCGTCGCGGTGCCGGCGGGCATGCCGGGCTGGCGGCGGCTGTTGCGGTCGGCGGGGCCGGGGCTGCTCGTCGCGGTCGGCTATATGGACCCGGGCAACTGGGCGACCGATATCGAGGCGGGCTCGCGCTACGGGTACGATTTGCTGTTCGTCGTGCTGTTCTGCGGCGTGGCGGCGATGCTGCTGCAATGGCTGGCGATGCGGCTGGGGCTGGTCGCGCGGCGCGACCTCGCCCAGATGGCGCGCGACCGCTACAGCGTGGGAACCACCCGCACGCTGTGGCTGCTCGCCGAGCTGGCGATCATCGCCACCGATGTCGCCGAGGTGCTGGGATCGGCGCTTGCCTTCAACCTGCTGCTCGGGGTGCCGCTCTGGCTGGGCGTGCTGCTCACCGGGCTCGACACGCTGATCGTGCTGGGGCTGAAGGGCCAGGGCTTCCGCCAGCTCGAGGCGATCGTGCTGGGGCTGATCTCGACGATCGCGATCTGCTTCGCCGTGCAGCTGACGATCGTCGGGCCGAGCTTCGAGGGGCTGCTGCACGGGGCGATGCCGAAGCTGCACATCTTCCAGGACCCGCACGCGCTCTACCTTGCGGTGGGCATCCTTGGGGCGACGGTGATGCCGCATAATCTCTATCTGCACAGCTCGGTGGTGCAGACGCGGGTGACCGCCAACAGCGAGCCGGCGACGCGCGAGGCGCTGCGCTTCGCGACGATCGACATCGTGGTGGCGCTGTTCCTGGCGACCCTGGTGAACTGCGCGATCCTGACGCTGGCGGCGGCGACCTTCCACAGCAACGGCTATACCGGCGTGGCGGAGATCGACGACGCGTACCGGCTGCTCGAGCCGCTGACCGGCGCGGCGGCGGCGGCGCTGCTGTTCGGCATCGCGCTGTTCGCATCGGGCCAGAGCGCGACCTTCACCGGGACGATCGCGGGTCAGGTGATCCTGGAGGGGTTCCTGAACCTGAGCATCCCGTGCTGGCTGCGCCGGGTGATCACCCGCGGGCTGGCGCTGATCCCGGCGCTGATCGGCGTGGTCTGGATGGGCGAGGACGGGGTGGGCAGGCTGCTGGTGCTGACCCAGGTCGTGCTGTCGCTGCAACTGCCCTTCGCGATCTGGCCGCTGATCCGCTTCACCAGCGATCGCGGGGTGATGGGGGTGTATGCCAATGGGCTGGCGGTGAAGGTGATCGCCTGGGCGCTGTTCGGGCTGATCGCGGGGGCGAATCTGTGGCTGATCTGGCGGTGGGTTGGGTAGTCGATTTTTCCCTCTCCCGCTTTCGCGGGAGAGGGAGGGAGCCGCGCAGCGGCGGAAGGGTGAGGGTGTGAGCGGGCCGCGAGCGACGTGCTTGCCTCCCTTACTCACCCTCACCCAGGCTCCCCCGGCTTTCGCCGGGCTCGCCGTCCCTCTCCCGCAAAAGCGGTAGAGGGAGATTAGAAACTCCCCCGCACCGTGAAGGTGAAGATCGGGCCGATCAGCTGGTCGTTGCGCTGGCGGAAGAGCAGGGGGCTGGCGTTGCGGCGGCCGTCATGGACGGTGCGGTCGAAATAATGCCGCGCGCTGAAGATGTTGCCGACCTGGGCGCGCAGGGTGAGGCCGAACACGTCCTTGTGCTCGACGAACGCGTTGACGAACCAGGGGCCTTCATTCTCCTGGTTCACCTCGGTCAGATAGACATATCGCGTATAGTGATAGAGGCTGGCGGTGGCGCCCCAGGCGAAGTCGCTCTTCGGGATGTCGTGGCGGAAGTTGAGCTCGGCCCAGCGGTCCTGGGTGCCGCTGATCGGGCGCATCTCGCCGGTGAGGGGATCGCGGACCCGGGCGATCTCGAAGCCGAGCTTGGCATCGAGCTTGGCGCCGGGCAGGCCGAGGGGCGCGAACTGGATCGTGCTGGTGCTCTCCACGCCGAAGCGGGTGGCGTGGGGCAGGTTGCCGACGCCTTCGCCGTCCGCGCCGATCGGCACGATGTCGACGATGTCCTCGACCGCGTAATAATAGCCGCGCAGCCGGGTCTTGCCCGCGGCGCCGAGCGAGCGGCCGACCTCCAGCTCGACTTCCCAGCTCTGCGGTGGGACGAGATCGGGATTGCCGCTGTTCTGCCGCTCCGACTTGAGGTTGGGCTGGGCTAGGAAGTCGTAGAAGCTGATCTGGCCGACGCGGCGGCGCAGCTTGAGGCTGAGGTCCCAGTTCTTGTCGGGCTGCCAGCCGAGCGTGAGGCTGCCCTTGGGACGGAAGAAGCGGCGCGGGGCGAGGTCGCCGTCGACTCGCTCGAGCGTACTGGTCTCGCCGCCGGCGGCGAGCTGGAGGTTGAAGCCCGAGCCGAGCGGGCGGCTGAGCGTGGCCATCCCCTCATAGCGAACCTCGCGGACGATGCCGCTGCCGCCGGGAAAGGGGACGGGAACGAAATCGCCCTGGGGATCGAGCGTGGCGAGTGCGCCGCGCTGGTCGAGCCCGTTGACCGCGCGCTCCAGCGAGACCTGGAGGTCGTTCTTCCCCATCTTCCAGCGATATTCGCCGCGGGCGATCGTCTCGGTGACGTGCGAGTCGCGGGTGAAGCGGGTGCCCTGGTCGGGCGCGCCGCTGGCGAAGCTATCGACCTGGGTGGAGACGATCGGCTCGTGGTCGAAGTGGCGCAGGCCGATCACCTTGAGGCGGCCGGGGCCGAAGGCGAATTCGTAATCGGCATTGATGTCGTACATCCAGCCGTCGAGCTTCTGGAGGCGAAGGCGGGTGCCGTCATTGCCGTCGGCGCGGAAGCGCTGCTCATAATCGTAGACCGGGTTCCAATAGGGCGAATAGCCGAGGGTGAGGTTGCCCTTGGCGGTGCCCGGCCCGTCGAACGCCAGGCGGAGCTTGGCGGTGACGGTGTCCGATTCCTGGTGGAAGACCTCCTCGCGCCGCTCGATCAGCGAGCCGTCGGCGGCGTAGAAATGCTCGGGGCCGCCGATCGCGCCGCGGCCGGCCTGGTCTTCGAGCGATAGGGTATAGTCGATCCCGCCGGTCTTGCCGGTATAGCTGATATTGCCGCGGAACAGGTTGGGGCGGGAATAATGCGCGCGGAAGTCCGGGCGCCATTCGAACTGGCCGCCGGCCTTGCGCGCGTCCTTGAGGATGATGTTGGCGACCTGGCCGGCAAGCCCGGCGATGCCGAGGCTGGAGGCGTCGACGATCTCGATCCGCTCGACATTGGCGAAGGCGATGCGCTGGAGCTCGGCGATCGCGCCGCCGGTCTTGTTGGCGATGCGCTCGCCGTTGATCAGGACATTCTCCGACGCCTGGCCGAGGCCGCGCTCCTGATCGGCCTCGCGGATGGTGAAGCCGGGGACCTGGACGAGCATGTCATAGGCGGTCCTGGGCGCGAAGCGGGCGAAGTCGGCAGGGGCGTGGACCTGCTTGGCGGTTGCCGCGGCGGGGGCGGTCTGGGCTGCCGCGCTCCAGGGAAGGAGCGCGGTGCCGGCGAGGAACAGGGCGGCGAGACGCATGGACTGGGGCTTTCCGGGGTGCGCTAGCGATCAGTGGCCGAGCACGTGCAGCTGGACGAGCTGCTCGGTGGAGGGCTTCTCGATGCCGATCTTGCGGGCGCGACGGACATCCTCGGCGGTGACGCCGACGGCGCGCAGCTCGACCAGCTTGTTCGCCGGCAGGTTGGGATAGCCGAGATCGGCGATCTCGCGGACATAGGCGGGGGTGACGCCAACGGCCTTGAGCTGCACCGCGTCGTCGGCGCTGAGGTTGCGCAGGCCGGCCTGCTTCATGCCGGCGAGGAAGTCCGGCGAGACGTCGAGCGCCTTGAGCTGGATCAGGTCGTGTGGACGGACCTCGCCCAGGCCGGCGCGGAGCATGGCGCCGGCATAGCTGGCGTCGATCTTGAGCGCGGTGAAGGCGATCAGGTCTTCGAGGTCATCAGGACGGACGCCCTGGCGGGCGAGGTCGGCGATATAGGCGGGCGAGGTGCCGAGCGCGGACAGGGCGACGAGCTGGTCGATGCTCGGCTTGGGATAATTGGCCTCGGCGAGCGCATCGACCAGCGCCTTGTTCGCGCCGGTCAGCGCGAGGTCGAGCGACTGCTCGAAGCTGGGGGTGCCGATGCCGCGGCTGGCGAGATAGCCGGAGAAGCCGGCGTCGGGGGTGAAGCTGCACTTGCCGGTGGCCACGCGGCTGGCGGTGTCGCCGGCGCAGTCGAGCCGGCCGGGCTCGCGGGCGAGGGCGAAGCGCAGCGGGCCGTTGGCGCCGAGCGCGCCGCTGTCGAGGCCGAGCTGCTCGCTTTTGATCTGGGTGTTCATGTTGTGGCGCTCGCCCATCGACAGCTTGAGCTCGAAGCGGCTGCCGCTGGCTTCCAGCGATAGCCGGAAGCTGATCGGGCTGGAGGCAGTGACGGGATCGCGATCACGGGCCCGGTCGCCGGCGATGGCGGTGGTGGCGAAGAGCGCGAGGGAGGCGATGACGGCGAGGGTGCGGTTCATGGCATTTCTCCTGGGTGCAAAGAGGCAAGCCGGGGGCGTTCACCCCGGCGGGGGTGTTGTTTTTCGGCAGTCGAGGGTCGGGTTAGGCGGGCTTAGTCGTTGGGATCCGGATCCGAGTCCGGATCGGGTGCCGGGTTGGCGCCGTGCTTGATGAGGGCGAGGCTATCGACCCCGACCGGCATGCCGGAGCGCTTCAGGCGGCGGACATCGTCGGCCGTCACCTTCATGCCGGCGAGCGCGATATAGTCGTCGAGGTCGCCGCGATAGCCGGCGGAGACGATGCTGCGGATATAGCCGGGGTTCACGCCCACGGCGCGGGCGCCCATGATGTCGTCGAACGAGCGGATGCGCAGGCCGGTGGCCATCATCGCCTGGACATATTCCGGGGTGAGGCCGAGCGCGCGGGCGCCGGTGGCATCGTCGAGGCCGATGCCGAGCTGCGGGGCGGCGCGGCGCAGGCGCTCGATATAGTCGGGCGTGACGCCGACTGCCTTGGCGCCGATGATCGCATCGAGCTCGCGGTGCTGCTGATCGTTGCGATCGGCGCGGTGGTCCTGGGGCGTCGCGGCGGGGGCCGGGCTCGCCGTAGGGGCTGGTGCCGCGGCGGAGGCGATGCGGGCGGGCGCGGTCGCGGTGGTGGCAGCGACGGCGGGGTTGGTGCGGGCCTCGGCGTCGTGCCGGGCGGTATCGGCGGCGGCGTGGCGCTCGGTGGCGCCGACGGTGAGCGCGGCGAGCGGGGCGGCCATCACCAGCATGCCGGCACCGAAGCCGGCGATCCACGAGCCCTGGGCGCGGCCGCGCGGCAGGGTCGCGTCGAGCACGCGGCCGACACGGCGCTTCAGGCTGCCCTTGCCGGGGGCGACGCCGTGGGCGCCGAGCAGCAGGCCCTTGCTCTCGTGCCGGGCGACGCGGACGAGCAGCTGGGCATAGTCCGGCGCGTCGATATTGGCGGCGAGCACCGCGTCGTCGGCGGCTTCCTCGCGCAGCTGGTGCGCCTCGCGGGCCAGGCGCCAGGCGAGCGGGTTGAACCAGTGGATGGCGGTGGCGACGCGGGCGAGCATCAGCTTGGCCCAGTCGAGCGCGGAGACGTGCGCCAGCTCATGCGCGATGATCGCCTCGGCCTCGTCGGTCGCCGCCAGCGCATCGGCGCTGAGCAGGATGGTCGGGCGGGCAAGGCCCCAGGAGATCGGCGAGGGCAGGGCGTCGCTGACCAGCAGCGCGGTGCCGCTCTTCATCCCCATGCGGCGCTGGGCGTGCGCGAGTGCGCTCAGCCAGACCGGATCGACCAGCACCTCGGCACCGGCGCGCAGGCGCACCAGGCGGAGCAGCGCTACGGCGGTGAGCAGCAGCAGCGCCAGCACCGGCAGCGCATAGGCATAGCGTTCCCAGCCCTGGGGCAGGGTGAACCAGGGCTCCGCGGTGTCGGCGGTGACGACCGGCGTCGTCGTGCTGGGCGCGGCGACCTGGCGTGCGGGCAGGTCCGTGCTGGGGAGCAGCGCGGTATCGGTGGCGGGCGCCTCGAACCGGCTCTGGACGAATTCGGGCACCGGCAGCGGCATCGACGGCAGCAGCAGCGTGGCGAGCGGCAGGATCACCAGCCCGGCAAGGCCGAGATGCGCGATCAGCGAGCGTTCCGCCGCCGAACGGCCGCTAGTGAGGCGCAGCAGGAGCAGGGTGATGCCGGCGATCACCAGCGACTTGAGCACAAGGCCGAGCAATGCGGTCATGTTCAGGCTCCCTTCTTGGCGCGGGCCGCGGCGATCATCGCCTCCAGCTCGTCGAGGTCGTTGTCGTCGAGCTTCTCGCTCATGCCGAGCAGCGCGCTGGCGGCATGGGTGGTCGATCCGTTGAAGAAGGTCCGCACGACATGGCCGAGCGCAGTGACGCTCGCCTTGCTCTCGGCCTCGACCGGCGCGAAGACATAGCCGCGCTCGCTCATCGTGCGCTTGACCGCTCCCTTCTGCTCGAGCCGGGTGAGCATCGCGCGGACCGCCGAGGCGGAGAGCTTGTCGGGCAGGGCTTCGCAGACATCTGCCACGGCCATTGCGCCATGCACATAGAGCAGGTCGACGATCTGGCGTTCGCGGGGCGGGAGGTTGTTCAACATGGGAATCTCTCTCAGCTACATTTGTAGCTATGTGCTACATTTGTAGCGCGCGCAAGTGGCATTATTCTTCCCCGTCATCCCCGCGAAGGCGGGGATCCAGAGTCACGGGCAGGATGTGCGGGGCTCGCGTTGGGTGCTCCGGAGAGGAATGCGCTCAATCGCGTCGTTCTCCCGCGCTACCCTGGATCCCCGCCTTCGCGGGGATGACGGAATGGGGGCGGGGGTGGCCGAGTAGACGGGGCAGTGGAAGTGGGCGGAGCGCTCTCAGCCCAGCGCGGCCAGGTCTGCTTCCACCTTCAGCTCCCAGGCGCGCGCGCCCTGTTCCCGGGCGAGTGCCAGTGCATCCTCCAGTACCGCCCGGCCCGCCTCCGGCGCCGAGTCGCAGTGAGCGAGGATGCCGGCCTTGAGGCGGAGCAGCTCGGGTACCGAATAGCGCTCGCCATTGGCGTTGCAGCGGGCGAGGGCGGCGTCGATCAGGTCGAGCGCCTCGGGGCAGCGCCCGTCGAGCACGAGCCCGCGGGCGAGCGCGATCGAGAAGGGGGTGGTCAGCAGCTCGTAACGCGCGGCGCGCAGGCGCGAGAGGCTTTCCTCCACCGCGCCCAGCGCCTCGCCGCCCTGGCCACGTGCGATCGCCAGCTCGCCCCGGAAGCCCGCAGCCGCGGCGACATAGGGGCCAAGCGCATTGGCCTCGGCACAGGCGCTGAAGGCGGCGAGGTCCTCCTCTGCGGCGGGGAAGTCCTCCATCCAGATATAGACCGCCCAGGACCAGATCAGCGCGATGCAATAGGTCACCGAGTGATCGAGCTGCGCCGCCTCGCGGATCGTCTGGCCCGCGAGGCGCGCGGCCTGATCGGCATGGCCGGAGAGCCAGAGGGTCCGCGCCAGCGCGATCCCCGAGCGGTTGCGGTGATCGAAGCCGTAATGGATCGTCCGGCTGCGCGCCGAGGGCGGGCTGTTCTGCAGCGACAGCTCGAGCTCGCGCCGGGCGCTCTTCTGGTCGCCGCCGAGATGGTGCGAGATGCCGAGCAGCGAATAGGCCACCCCGAGCGCCTCGGGCGCGCCGATCTGCTCGGCGACCTGCACTGCGTGCCGGGCATGCCCCATCGCGGTGGCATATTCGCCGATCCGCTCATGGAAGATGTGGAGCCGGCCGAGCAGGCGCAGCTGGTTCCAGCGATCCTCGAGCGCCGTGGCGATCTCCAGCGCCCGGGCGAGCGCGCTGCCCGCCGCCTCGCTGTTGCCGCGGGTGAACATCAGCGTGATGCCGAGCGCCGCCTGCAGCTCCAGCTCGACCGCGGTGCTGCGCTGGCCGTCCTCGATCTCGGCAAGCGCGCGGCCGCACCAGGTGCGGCACTCGATCAGGTGGGAGAGGTTGAGGAACACCGGCGCGCTGGCGGCGGCGAGGCGCACCGCGATCCGGCGGTCGCCATGCGGGCCGAAGCACCAGTCGAGCGCGCTGCGGATATTGCCGAGCTGGAGGCGGAGCGGCCGGGCGTCCTGCAGCACGCCTTCGTCCTGCTCGGCCATCACCAGCTCGGCGAGGAAATAGGCGGCGTGGCGGCGGGCGATGCCGGCCTGCGCTTCCGGCCCGCGCGCGAACAGCTTCTCGCGGGCATAGGCGCGGGTCATCTCGAGCAGGCGATAGGTGCCGGTGCGGCGCGAGCGATCGGGCGAGATCAGCGACTTGGAGACCAGCTCGTCGAGCGCGAAGGCGACTGCGTCCGATCCGATTTCGGCATCGGCGACCACGTCCAGCGCCGCGTCGATCGAGAAGGGGCCGACGAAGATCGACAGGCGCTCCAGCACGATCCGCTCGACATCGGAGAGCAGCTCGTAGCTCCAGTCGAGCGTCGCCTGCAGCGTCTGCTGCCTGGGCTGGGCAGTGCGCCGGCCCGACCAGCCGAGGCTGAACCGCTCGCCGAGCTGGCGGGCGGTCGCCTCGATCCCGTGCGTGGCAACGCGGACGGCGGCCAGCTCGATCGGCAGCGCCATGCCGCCCAGGCGCTGGCACATCTCGGCAATCAGCCGGGCGGCCTCCGCGTCGATCACCAGCGCGCTGTCGGCGGCGGTGGCGCGCTCGCGGAACAGCTCGACGGCGGGATAGGCGAGGATCTGCTCGGTGGTCAGCCCGGCCAGCTCCTCGGGATAGGCCAGCGCGTCCAGCCGCAGGACATGCTCGGCGCGGACACGCAGCGGCTCGCGCGAGGTGGCGAGGATGCGGGCGTGCGGCGCCTCCTCGACGATCCGCTCGACGATCGCGGCGACCGGCTCGATGACATGCTCGCAATTGTCGAGGATTAGAAGGAAGGGCCGGTCGCGGATATGGCCGAGGATCACGGCGAGCGGATCCTCGCTCTGCACCGCGATGCCCATCGCGCCGGCGATCATCGAGGGCACCACGGCCATGTTCTCGAGCATGCTGAAGTCGACGAAGGCGACCTGGTCGGCGAAGGCGGGGGCGAGGCGGTGGCCGATCTCGATGGCGAGCGAGGTCTTGCCGACGCCGGCGGCGCCGACGATCGAGAAGAGCGGGGTGTCGGCGACGCGCTCGACGAGGAATTCGACGTCGCGCTCACGCCCGATCAGATGGGGCAGGCGGGCGGGCAGGTTGGTGGTGCTGACGGGGGCCTTGATGCTCTCGTCGGCCGGGCGGCGCGGGGCGGTACCGCCCTGGCGCTCGATCGGCGCGACGAACGCGTAGCCGACGCCGACCTGGGTGGCGATGTAGCGCGCGCCGTCGGTGCCGTCGCCGAGCAGCTTGCGCAGGCCGGCCATGTGGAAGCGCAGGCTGCCGTCCTCGACCACGACATCGGACCAGACGCGCTTGAGCAGCTCGCGCTTGGACAGGACGCGGCCGGGCTGCTCGGTAAGCACCACGAGGAGATCGAAGGAGCGGCCGCCGATCTCGACCGGCTCGCCATGCTTGGTCAGCAGCCGCTCGCCCGGCGCCAGGCAGAAGGGCCCGAAGCACATGCGCTCGCCAAGCTGTTGATCCACGTCCGCCACGATCTGCCATTACCCCATTTATGGTCGAGCGTTCCATGCCGCGCGGGGTGGCGCACCTCAATCCTACCTAAGTGTTATTCTTTGCATTCAGGCGGTTCGGGGCGCTTCCTTATCGTCCTTTGTCCGTCATCCCCGCGAAGGCGGGGATCCAGGGTAACAGAGCGCTGTCCTTCGTGACTCTGGATCCCCGCCTTCGCGGGGATGACGGGGTAGGGTGCGGGGATGACGAATCTAGGATGGGAGCCTAGTCCTTCGGAAAATCGGTCGACAGGCTGAGCGTGCGCCAGCGGTCCAGCTCGTCGAGCCGGGCCCTGTCGCTGCGCTCGATCGCGGCGACGGCGTCGCTGCCGAGCGGCAGGCGGAGCGGCGGTTCGTCGGCGGCGACGACCTGAAGGATCGCCTGGGCGCCGCGGCGGGGATCGCCGGGCTGGTTGCCGTGATAGGCCGCCTGCATCCGTGCGGCATTGCCGACCACCGCGTCATATTCCGGACGGCCGGCTTCGAGCGTGGTCGAGGCGCCGGCGAAGTCGGTGCGGAAGCCGCCCGGCTCGACGATCGTCACGCGCACGCCGACCAGCTTCATTTCCTGGGCAAGCACTTCGGAGAAGCCCTCGACGCCCCATTTCGCCGCCGAATAGGGCGCGCGGCCCGGGGCGCCGAGCCGGCCGCCGACCGAGGAGAATTGCACGATATGGCCGCTGCGGCGCGCGCGCATGTGCGGGATCACCGCCTTGGTCATGATGATCGTGCCGAACAGATTGGTCGCGATCTGGCGGCGGAACGAAGCGAGCGGTGTGTCCTCGACCGAGCCGACATCGCCGTATCCGGCATTGTTGACCAGTATGTCGAGCGCGCCGAACGCCTCGATCGCGGCGGCCACCGCGGCGGCGGCGTCCTCCTCGCACGTCACGTCGAGCCGGGCGGTGGCGAGCTTGCCCGGCCGGCCGTCGCCCAGCCCAGCGAGCTGGTCGGGATCGCGCGCCGTCGCCAGCAGATTGTCGCCCGCATCGAGTATCGCCTCGCACAGCGCGCGCCCGAAGCCGCGCGAGCTGCCGGTTACCAGCCAGGTTTTCGTCATGGGTTTGCTCCCTCAGCCGAAGGTGAAGACATAGGCGCGCACGCCGGGGCGGGCGAACTCGATCGTGACGGTGCGGTCGGCGATCATGCCGGGCTGGCGGACGAGCTGGTAGAGCCGGTCCTCCTTCACCTGGCCCCAGCCCTGGGCATCGACATCGACGCCGTGGCTGGCGCCGGGCGCGCGGCCGTCGATCGTCACGCGGAAGCGGACGGGCTGGCCGTCGGGCGCGCCGCCGAGCACGAGATGCGCGTCGCGGGCGTGGAAGCGGAAGCGGATCGTGCCGGGGCCGCCTTCGAGCAGCGCATATTCGCCGCCGACCTTCCAGCTGCCGGCCAGGTCCCATTGGTTGAGCGAGAGGTCCGCCGCCGAGCTATAGGCGTGCGCCATGTCCTGCTTCAGCCCGCCGGGGGAGGCGAAGTCGACGGCCTTGTCATAGCCGATATAGGCCTCGGGCGAGCGGAGATCGGCCCAGTCGGCCTGGGCCTCGACCCCCTTTGCCTCGATCGAGGCGAGGGGGATGTCGGAGACGTCCTGGCCGGCTTCGGCCAGCAGCGTGCGGATCAGCCGCTCGCCTTCGTCATACTTGCCTTCGCCCAAGCGATAGCCGCGCACCTTGCCCTTCGCGTCGATGAAGTAGATGCCCGGCCAGCCCTGGTTGGCGAAGTCGCGCCACACGGCATAGTCATTGTCCTGCAGGTTCGGGTAGCGGACACCCAGCTGGCTGGTGGCCAGGCGGACATTGGCCGGGTTCTTCTCGAAGCCGAATTCGGGGGCATGGACGCCGACCACCTCCAGGCCCTTCGCACCGTAGCGCTCGCTCCAGGCGCGCAGATAGGGAAGCGCGCGCAGCGAGTTGATGCAGGAATAGGTCCAGAAGTTGACGACCACGACCTTGCCGCGCAGCGCCCTGGGGCTGCCGGGCACGGGGGTGAGCCAGGGGGCGGCGCCCTCCAGCGCGTCGATCGGGCGCCCGGTGGCGCCGAAGGGGGCGGAGGCGATGTCCTCGCTTGCCTTGGCGGAGGAGCGGACCAGGCCGAGCGCGTCGCCGAAGCAGATGGCGGTGGTGGCGGCCGCGGCCACAACGGCGGCGGCGGCGAAGCCTAGGGAGCGTTTCTGGTTCATGATGCCTGCCTCATCTTGCGGTTGAACGCCGATGTAGGCCGCCCGCGCGCCGGCGCCCGTTAGCCCTCGCCGGGCGCGCGTTAGTTCCTGAAAGTCGCCGCCCACGCGCGCTAACGCCGCATCACTCCACTTAACGGGCGCCGCGCCGCCATTCCCCTATCTGTGCCCCATCAGATTTGGAGGGAGTGCAAAGTGTTCGGAGACAATGAAGCGACGCGTCGCCAGTTCGTGGTCGGCGCTGCCATCGCCGGGGCGGTGAGCGCGATCCCGTCGCGGGTGCTCGCCCAGGCGGGCAGCGATGCGGTCCGGCCATTCAGGGCGGCGATCCCCGAGGCGGACGTCCGCGCGATGAAGCGGCGGATCGCCGAGACGCGCTGGGCGGATGCCCAGCCGGTCGCCGACGACAGCCAGGGCGTGCGCCGCCAGGAGCTCGAGCCGCTGATGCGCTACTGGGCGCAGGGCTATGACTGGCGCACGTTCGAGGCGCGGCTGAACGCGCTGCCGATGTTCCTGACCGAGATCGACGGGCTCGACATCCACTTCATCCATGTCCGCTCGCGCCACGACAAGGCGATGCCGCTGATCCTGACGCATGGCTGGCCGGGCTCGATCATCGAGTTCCTCGGCGTGATCGACCTGCTGACCAACCCGACCGCGCATGGCGGCAAGGCCGAGGACGCGTTCCATGTCGTCGTCCCATCGATCCCTGGCTTCGGCTTCTCCGCCCGCCCGACGGTGCCGGGCTGGGGCTCGGATCATATCGGCCGCGCCTGGAGCGTGCTGATGCGGCGGCTGGGCTATGACCGCTTCGTCAGCCAGGGCGGCGATTGCGGCTCGGTGATCTCGCAGCGCATGGCGCTCCAGCATGTGCCGGGGCTGATCGGCATCCACCTGACCATGCCCGCGGTCGTCCCCGCCGAGATTGCGCACATCCTCGCCGCCGGCGATCCGGCGCCGGCAAGCCTGTCGGAGAAGGAGCGCTTCGCCTTCGACCAGCTCGTCGCCTTCTACCGCGACAATTCGGCCTATGCGGCGATGATGAACACCCGGCCGCAGACGATCGGCTATTCGCTGGTCGACTCGCCGGTCGGCATGGCGGCCTGGATGTACGAGAAGATCGGCCAGTGGACCTATCCCGCCGGCGATCCCCAGCGCGTGCTCGGCCGCGACGCGATCCTCGACGACATGTCGCTCTACTGGCTGACCCAGACCGGCGCCTCCGCCGCGCGCATCTATTGGGAAGACCACACCAACAACTTCAACGCCCGCGGCGTCATCGACCTGCCGGTTTCGGTGAGCGTGTTCCCCGGCGAGATCTTCCGTGCGCCGAAGAGCTGGGCCGAGCGCTGCTACACCAACCTCTATTACTTCAACGAAGCCAGCAATGGCGGCCATTTCGCGGCCTGGGAACAGCCCCGGATCTTCGCCGAGGAAGTGCGCGCCGCCTTCCGCCCGCTGCGCTGAACCACCCGATCCCAAGGAGAATATCGATGTCCGACAAGACCCTGTACACCGCCCATGTCCATGTGACCGGTGGCCGCGAAGGCGCCGCCCGCAGCTCGGACGGCCGCCTCGACGTCCAGCTCGCCGTGCCCGGCAGCGCCGGCGCGGGCACCAATCCCGAGCAGCTCTTCGCCGCGGGCTGGTCCGCCTGCTTCGAAGGCGCGATGGGCATCGCCGCCAAGGCGAAGGGCATCACCCTGCCGGCCGATCTCGCGATCGACGCCGAGGTCGACCTGCGCCACGGCGACGACGGCTATTCGCTCGCCGCTCGCCTCAACGTCAGCGTCCCCGGCGTGGAGCCGGAGATCGCCCGCCAGCTGATCGAGGCCGCGCACCGCACCTGCCCCTATTCCAAGGCGATCAAGGGCAATATCGACGCCGTCGTCGCGCTCGTCTGAGCGCGGCGCTGAAGGGAGAATCACCATGAAGAAGCTCATCGCCGGCGCGCTCCTGCTCGCCGCCACCGCCCTGGCGCCCGCCGCGCAGGCCCAGGCCGTCAAGCCGACCGTCGTCCTCGTCCACGGCGCCTTTGCCGACTCGTCGAGCTGGAACGGCGTGATCAAGATCCTCGAGCGCGACGGCTATACCGTCATCGCCGCCGCCAACCCGCTGCGCAGCGTGCGCGGCGACGCCGACTCGGTGGCCGATCTGCTCAAGAGCATCGACGGGCCGGTCGTGCTCGTCGGGCATAGCTATGGCGGCTCGGTGATCAGCGAGGCGGCCGAGGGTGCGCCGAACGTCAAGGCCTTGGTCTATGTCTCGGCCTTCGCGCCCGACGAAGGCGAGAGCGCGCTCGGCCTGACCGGCAAGTTCCCGGGCAGCACGCTGCCGCCGACGCTCGCCCCGCCGGTCAAGCTCGCCGGCGGCGGCAACGACCTCTACATCCTCCAGGCGAAGTTCCACGATCAGTTCGCGGCGGACGTGCCCTTGGCCGACGCCAAGCTGATGGCCGCCGGCCAGCGCCCGATCGCCGATGCGGCACTGGGCGAGGCGAGCACCGCGCCCGCGTGGAAGCATGTGCCCTCGTGGTTCATCTATGGCGATGCGGACAAGAACATCCCGCCGGTCGCGCTCAAGTTCATGGCCGATCGCGCCAAGTCGCGCGGCACGGTGGTGGTGAAGGGCGCCTCGCACGTGGTGATGGTCTCGCACGCCCAGGCGGTGGCCAGCCAGATCGAGAAGGCGGCGACCGCGCAATGAGTTGAGGCGCCGGCGGTCCCAGCGCCCCCCTGCGCCGGCGCCCATGCCCACGGTCGGCCACCAGCGTCGCCGACCGTGGGCATTTTTTTGTCCGCCGAACCTTCCGCACGCCTCCATCCGCGCCCGATCGAGCCGGAATGGCGCATCAACTGCGCGCAAAGCGAGGAACTTTCTGCCGCGAAAGGGGTTCGACTGCGGGGCCACAAGACGGGCCTTCTGACGGTTGCGTTGCGTGGGGGAGCTGGTTTGACGCGATTTCGGCATGCCTTGTTCCTGACTGCGCTAGCCTCCCTCACAATCGCCTGTGCCCCCGCGGCGCTTTCGTCGCCCCCGATGCAGGCCGAGGCGAGCTTTGCCCCGCGCAGCGATCCGGCGTTCGGCGATGCGGCGCCGGCGATCCGGCGGCTGCTCGCCGAGATCACGCCGCGCCCCAAGGGCCCCCAGCATTTCTGCGCGATCGGCTATCGCGGTCCCGAAGGCACCGCCGGCTGGGTGCATTGGCGCGAAGGTGATCGGCTGATCCTCTGGCTCGGCCGGGGCGACGGCAGCGATTCCGCCGACGCGCTGCTGCGCTCGAACCGCAATCTGAACCTTAAGACCGATGTGGTCGCGACCGAGGCGGATGTCGCGGGCAGCACCTATCTCGTCACCCGCGCCTGGGTCGCCGCGAAGCTCGCCGACTGCGCCGCCAAGGGTGACAAATACTCGATCAGCGCATCCTGAACGGCAGACGAGGGGAACGCGAATGGCCGATCTGCAATGGTTGTCCGGACAGTCCGTCGCGACGCCGATCGTCGCGGTGGCGGGCAATTCCCTCAGGTTGAAAGTGCTGCCCGGCGCCGGCGAGAAGCTGCCGCTGGCCATCGTGTCCTCCACCCCGGCCGTTGCGAACCCGGTCGAGGTCAACAACCGGATGGGACCGAATTTCACCACCTTCATCCTGCATGCGGTGCTGGCCGGCGAGACCAGCCTGTCGATCCGCTCGGGCGACCGCGTCGTCTATGGACCGGTGCAGGTCCGGGTGCAGCCGGTGCTGACCCTGCCGGACCAGACCACCGATGCCGGGCTGCTCGCCCGCCTGCTGCTCGCCGAGGCGCCGAACCCCACGCTGGTGGCGGCCAATGCCCAGGCCGAGATCGGCGAATCGCTGCGGCTGATGCGGGTGGTGGTCGAGAATCGCCGCGCCAAGCCGTCGAGCCGCTGGGGCTCGCAGGGCGCGACCAGCCTGGGCGACGTGATCCGCGCGCCCGGGCAATTCCATGGCCTGGGCAGCTATCCGACGATCGCCGGCGACGTGCTGGCCAATATCAACAACATCCTGCGCCTCGCCAACGAAGCGGGCGACCAGCGCCAGCCGGTGCTGCGCGCGCATGTCGAGGCGGTGCTCCAGATCGCCCGCGGGCCGCGCCCACCCGACCCGACGGGCGGCAAGCTCTACTGGTGGCGCACCGCCGGCAGCGGCGCGCCGAGCAGCGATGTCACACTTTACAAGACGCTCGCGGGAAACAGTTTCTATCAGGAGCGTTGAATGTTCCGGTCGCGACACAAAGCTGAAAGATTAGCTTACTAACATATCTGCAGATATCGGGTTACCGCGTAGTAAAATAATAATAAATTATAAGAAAATCGCCAAATGGCGATTGTGGGTTCGTGCGTTCAGGATTGGCACCGTTCTGGTGCCACAGGCGTTTTAAGGGGAAGCGCGGCGTGCATCGTTCAGGGTGGTTCTATCGTAATGGTTGCGGCATGGGCGCCTTGCTCGCCGGGCTGCTGTGGAGCGGCGCGGCCGCGGCGCAGACCAATCCGCCGCAACAGAGCCTGCCGTCACCGGAGCAGGTGACGCCGCCGACCCCGGAGATCCAGAAGCGCTCGACCGTCAATGTCGACTCGCGCAGCGCCTTCCAGGCGGAGACCTGTCCGTTCGAGGATTCGCCGCTGCGGCTGGACCTGAAGAAGGTCGAATTCTCGCGGCCCGACGGCTCTGCGCTGCAGCCGGAGATCGCGGCGGCGATATCGGACCTCAGGTTGCCGAGTGGCGACCAGTCGATTCGCGTGGTCTGCGAGCTGCGCGACAGCGTCAACGCGGCGCTTCGCCGGCGCGGCTGGATCGCCTCGGTGCAGATCCCCGCGCAGGAGATCACCGACGGGGTGCTCAAGCTGCAGATCGTCACCGCGCGCATGGTCGAGACCCGCGTGCGCGGCAATCCCGGGCCGTACGAGACGCTGCTGCGCGATCGGCTCGCCCAGCTCCAGGCCTATGACCCGCTCAACGAGCGCACGGTCGAGCGGCTGCTGCTGCTCGCCGGCGACGTGCCCGGGCTCGACGTCCAGCTCGCGCTGCGCCCGGCCGGCGGGCGCCAGGGCGACGTGATCGGCGAAGTGACGATCAACTATCGCCGCTTCACCGTGCTCGCCAACGCGCAGAACTATAATTCCAAGGTGCTCGGCCGCGAGACCGCCTATGTCCGCGGCGAATATTACGGCCTTACGGGCATGGGCGACCTGACCTATCTCGGCGTGTCGAGCACTGCCGATTTCCACGAGCAGAAGATCCTCCAGGCCGGGCACATCATCAGCCTGGACGGGCAGGGCTCCACCTTTGGCGGGCGGCTGAGCTACGCCTGGTCGCGGCCCGATCTCGGCGCGCTCGACTATCGCACCGACACGCTGATCGCCGGCTTCGACTTCACCCGGCCGCTGGTCCGCTCGCTCAACACCAACATCTCGGTCGGCGCGGGCGTCGACTATATCGACCAGGACACCAACATCTATTCGGGCGGCACGAAGCTGCCGCTGACCCGCGACCGGATGCGGATCGTCTATGCCAGCGTGAGCGGCGACATGCGCGACCTCCGGCAGGATGGCAGCGTCATCTGGTCGCTGCGGACGGCGATCGAGTTGCGCAAGGGATTCGATATCCTGGGCGCGTCGAAGCAGGGATTCGTCGACGGGCACGTCCAGTCGCGCATCGACGGCAATTCGGACGCGTTCGTCGCGCGCGGCAGCGTCGAGGGGATCGTGGGACCCAGCCCCTGGTTCCGGCTGATCGGCAAGGGCCAGGTCCAGTGGACCAATGTCTCGCTGCTCAACTATGAGGAATTCTCGCTCGGCAACCTGACGATCGGGCGCGGCTATGATCCCGGCGCGAACAGCGGCGACCGGGCGGTGGGCCTGAGCGCCGAGGCCGAGTTCACCCTGCCGATCTCGCAGCACTTCACCGTGCAGCCCTTCGGCTTCTACGACTTCGTCTATCTCGACAATCTCGACCGCGGCGCGACCGAGCGCAACCGCAAGCTCTCCAGCTTCGGCGGCGGCGTGCGGCTCACCCTGCCGGGCATGGCGCTGCTCGAGGTGACCTATGCCCATCCCAAGGACAAGGCGCTGACGATCGACCAGCGGCGCCCGCCCAATCGCCTGCTTGTGTCCCTGTCGCTGCGGTTCAGCGACGCTGCCCGCTGAGTCCGGCCCGTTGTTCGAGGAGCGTATCATGCTGACCCACCCCGCCAAGGCCCGCGCCGCGCGATCCTCGACCCTGCGGGCGCTGGCATTGTCCACCGCGCTCGCCGGCGGCATGACGCTGATGCCGGGCATGGCCCGCGCGCAGAACAACACGCCGGGCGGGCAGACCGTGGTCACCCCCACCGGCGCCGGCGCGCCGACCTTCAACGGCGGCACCGGCAACCTGAGCGGCAACGCGACCAACCTCGACGTCGACCTGCGCGCGCAGAGCACGATCATCAACTGGGACCGGTTCAACATCGCCCAGGGCAGCCGGGTGAACTTCGAGACCGGGCTGGCCGGCGAGGTCGCGGTGCTCAACCGGGTGACCGGCACCGGCGCCTCCAACATCCGCGGCGCGCTCAACTCCGATCCCAATGTCAGCGTGTTCCTGGTCAATCCCAACGGGATCATGATCAGCGGCACCGGCAGCGTCTCGACCGGCTCGTTCGTCGCCTCGACGCGGGACATCTCGAACAGCGACTTCCTCGCCGGCACCTACCAGTTCTCGGGCAACAGCAGCGGCGACATCACCGTCAACGGCAGCATCACCACGCGCGGGACCGGCATCGGCCTGATCCTGCTCGGGCGGCAGGTGATCAGCAACGGCACGCTGGATTCGGGCACGCAGGACACCGCGCTGGTCGCCGCCGACGACGTGACGCTCAACTTCACGCCCGGCAGCCCGCTCGGCATCCAGATCACCCGCGGCACCAATATGAGCCAGGCGATGCAGATCGTCGGCGGGACGATCCAGGGCCGCAACGTCTATTTCGCGATGGCGACGCGGGGCTCGGCGACCAACTCGCTGCTCCAGGTCGATGCCAATGTCCGTGCCGTCGCCGGCACCAAGGGCATCGTCATCGTCGGCGGCCAGTCCTCGATCGATGCCGACATCCGGGCGACCGGCGTCAACACCAACAACAGCGTCGGCGTGCGGGTGGGCGGCACGCTGACCTATCAGGGCGGCGCCGGCAATGCCGGGGTGCATATCGGCGGCACGGGCACCGTCACCGTCGAAGGCACGGTCTCCAGCCAGGGCGACTACAAGGTCCGCGGGCCCAGCGTGGTCCTGGGCAAGACCGGCAGCACGATCCTGCAGCGGGCCAATGGCGCGGTGTCGGTAGTGGCCTATGACGGCGATATCAGCGGCATCGGTTCGCTCCTGCTGGAGGCCGACGGCGATGGCGGCGGCAGCCAGGCGCTCGTCCTCGACGCCGATGACGATATCGACTTCGGCACCGGCACCACGCTCAAGGCCGGCGGCGCGGGGCTGGCCTCGGCGGTCAACATCTTCACCGGCGATCGCAGCGCCAATATCCGGCTCGGCGACGTCGAGGCGCTGACGCTCGACGGCGGCCTGTCGGGCGGCGCGCTCGAGGGCAAGCTCTCCCGCGCAGCATTCCTCGGCAATGGCGGCGACATCACGCTGGGCACGGTGACGCTTGGTGGCGCGGCGACGATCGAAGCCGACGACCTCACCCTGACCAGCCTGACCGCCGCCGGAACGGTGACGCTCGAGGCGGCGAACGTGATGCGGGCAGGCGCGGTCGCCTCGAACGGCGGGGCGGTGATGCTCGACGCCGCGACGCTGACCGGCGAGACCAGCGGCACGCGCGCCAGCGTTTCCGCCGCCGGGACGGTCGATATCGACGTCGATGGCAGCGCCTTGCTCGGCACCGTGCGCTCGACCGGCGGGGCGGTAACGCTCGACGCCGGATCGTTCGATGCGTCCAATGTGCAGGCGGTGACCGGCGCCACGCTCACCAGCCACAACGGCAACGCGCGGCTCGGCGGGCTGAGCGTGACGAACGGCACGGCGGCGCTCAATGCCGAGGACGACGCCTTCGTCGTCGGCAATGTCTCGGTCAGCGGCGACTATAGCGTGATCGGCGACGCCGTGACGCTGGGCGGCGGCCAGCAGGCGGGCGGGGCGGTGACGGTCACCGCGCGCAGCGGCCCGCTGAGCAACAGCGGCGTGCTGGGCCTGACCAGCAATGTCGACGGCGTCGGCACCGAGGCGCTGACCCTGCGCGGGCGGATGACGCTGGGCGCCACCACCACGCTCAACGGCGGCATCGCCAACCAGTCCGCGGTGGTGATCGACACCAATGCGAACAACGACATCAACCTGGGCAACATCAACGGCGCCTCGCTCTCGATCGCCGGCGGCGCGCCGCTGACCGGCGACCTGGTGCTGGGCAATGTCAGCACCACCGCGGCGCTGGACCTGGTATCGAGCGCGTCGATCACCACCGGCAACCTCAGCAGCGGCGGCCAGATCCGCCTGCAGGCGCCGATCCTCGACACGCGAAACATCAACAGCGCGACCAATGTGATCCTGTCGGGCCGACAGGTCGATTTCGACGCGATCACCACGAACACGGCGACGCTCTCGACCACGGGCGGCAGCGGCACACGCTATCTTGCCGGCCTGTCGATCACCGCCACCGGCGCGGTGACGCTCAACAGCAGCGGCGGGGTGATCTCGGTCGGTCCGCTCGCCGCCGGGGCGCTCACCGTCGCCTCGGCAGGCGCAGTGTCGTTCGATACCGTGGTGGTGACCGGCGCGGCTAGCGTCACCACGACCGGTTCCAACGATATCGGCTTCAACACTTTCGTCGCGGGCGGAAATGTCTCGCTGACCAGCGGCGACGACATCGCGATCGGATCGCTCTCCAGCACCGGCGGCACGGTGACGCTCAATGCGGCGGACGACATCACGGGCACCGGCGGCGGCCGTGCCGCGCTGGGCGCCGGTGGCGCGCTCTCGGTGACGGCGGGCGGCGACGCCCGGCTGGCCGCGGTCAGCGGCAGCACGGTCAACCTTCAGGCCGCGACGATCGACGCCGGCGCGGTGAGCGGGGCGGGCGGCATCACGCTGAAGGCGACCGCGGGCGGGCTGACGCTCAACGGGCTCGCCACCACCGGTGGCAATGCCAGCGTCACCGCGAGCGGCGCGGTGACCATCGACGGACCGGTCTCGATCGCCGGCAATTACGCAGTGACCGGCAGGGGCGTCACGCTCGGCGGCACCCAGGATGCGACGGGCACGGTCGACATCACCGCGACCAACGGCAGCACCATCTCCAGCATCGCCGGGCTCCAGCTCACCGCCAATTCCGACGGGGTGGGCACCGAGGCGCTGACGCTGCACGGCGGCGCCAATCTCGGCACCGACAGCCTGTTGCGCGGCGGGCCGGGGCGGCAGTCGCTGGTGGTGATCGATTCGGCGACGACGGGCAATTTCCGCCTCGGTGACGTCGATGCGAACGGCCTGGTGATCGCCGGCGGCGCGCCGCTGGCCGGCAGCCTGACCTTCGGCAACGTGACGGTGAACGGCGCGGTGAACCTGGTCGTCGATGGCGGGATCACCGGCACCGGGATCACCAGCACCGGGGGCGCGATCTCGCTGAGCGGCGCCGGCGGCGCGACGATCGGCACGCTTTCGGCGAGCACGATCGACGTGGCGATGCAGGGCCATCTCACGTTCGGCGACTTCACCGCCACTGCCGGCGCGGCGCATTTCGCCTCGACCGGCGGCACGGTGACGCTCGGCTCGGGCACGGCCACCGGCGACGTCCGCGTCGAAGGCAGCGCGGTGTCGATCACCGATGCGATCAGCGCGGGCGGCGACTATCGCGTGCGCGGCACCACGGTGGCGCTGGGCGTGGACAATGATGCCGAGCTCCAGTCGGCCGGCGGCGTGGTCGACATCGTCGCGACCAGCGGCGCGATCACCGGCGGCAACCGGCTGACCCTGCGCAGCGGCACCGGGGCGCTGATCCTCGATGGCGCGGGCGGGATCGATTTCGGCGCGGGCGTGCTCCAGGCGGGCAGCACCGGCACCGGCCAGTTCGGCTTGCGCGCGGGCAATGGCCAACTGATCGACCTGGGCGACAATGTGAAGGCCGGGACGGTCGGTTCGGTCGATGCCGGCCACACCGCAATCGCCGCTTCGCTCACCCACAATGGCAGCCTGCGCTTCGGCACGCTCGATTCCACAGGCGCGGTCGATTTCCACCTGACCAATGGCAACCTCACCGGCACCGCGCTCAACGGCGCGGGCACGGTGGCGATCGATGCGAGCGGCGGCACCGTCGATCTCGGGACGCTCAACGGCACCACGCTGACCGTCCATGGCGGCGCGCTCAGGGGCGGTTCCTGGACGGCGAGCGGCAATGCGGTGCTCACCGGCGGCACGATCACGCTGGTCGGGCTCGACAGCACCGGCGGCGCGGCGAGCGCCACGACGAGCTCGGGCACGCTGTCGATCGACACCGCCCATGCCCTGACCGACCTGGTGCTGACCGCCAATGGCGGTGACGTCTCGGTCGGCACCGCGAGCGCGGGCGGCAATGTCTCGCTGATCGCGCTGGCCGGCAACATCCTCACCGACAGCGCGACGGCGGGCGCGACGCTGACGCTCAAGTCGGGCGGCGACATCCGCGGCCGCAGCGGCACCAGCCCCGGTCTCGCCGGCACCGATGTGGTGCTGGAGGTGATCGGCAACCTCGCCACCGGCAGCATCACCTCGCCGGGCGGCCTCAGCATCACCTCGGGATCGATGAACATCGGCAGCGTCAACGCCGGCGCGGCGCTGAGCCTGACCGCGGTGAGCGGCGCGATGACGCTAGGCAGCGCCACTGCCGGCGGCGCGATCAGTCTGACCGCGACCGGCGGGATCGATGTCGGTACGCTGACCAGCGGCGGCGGCGTGACGCTCGATTCGGGCGCGGCGCTCGCCGTCCACCAGCTGACCGCGCCGGGCGCGGTGACCGCGCGCGCGGGCACGAGCCTGACGCTCGACCAGGTCCAGGCCGCGGGCCTCACCAGCAACGCCGCCTCGGCGACGCTCGGCACGCTCACCCTCGGCACGCTGACGCTGCAGGGCGGATCGGCGAGCATCGCCGATGCGACGGTGACCGGCGCGACCGTCTCCAACCTGGCCGGCACGCTGGCGATCGACACGCTGACCGGCGCCGATGTGACGCTGCGCGCGGCCGGCATCACCGCGAACAGCCTCACAGCCAGCGGAGTCACCACGCTCACCAGCACCGGCGGGACGATCGATCTCGGCCAGCTCGCTGGCACCGGCGCGGTCACGCTGGACTCGGCGGTCGGTGTCTCGATCGACAGCTGGCAGGCGCCGGCTGGCTTGACCATCTCCGCGATCGGCGATGTGACGCTGGGCACCGGTACCTCGAGCCTGCTGGCCGTGACCGGCAGGGGCATCACCATTACCGACGCCACCGTCGGGGGCGCCGCGACGCTCACCGCGACTGGCGCGCTCAACGTCCAGACGCTGCGCGGCGGCAACCTCGTCTTCCGCGCAGGCAGCATCACTGCCGACAGCCTCACCGCAGCCGGCACGACGGCGCTCACCAGCACGGCCGGGGCGATCGACCTCGGTCAGCTCGACGGCACCGGTGCGGTGACGCTGGACTCGGCGGCGGGCGTCTCGCTTGACACCTGGCAGGCGCCGGCCGGGCTGACCGTCTCCGCGATCGGCGACGTGGTGCTGGGCACCGGCACCTCGAGCCTGCTGACCGTGAGTGGGCGGGCCATCACTGTCACCGACGCGACCGTTGCGGGTGCCGCGACGCTCACCGCGGGCGGTGCGCTCAATGTCCAGACGCTGCGTGGCGGCAATCTGGTCTTCCGGGCGGGGAGCATCACTGCCGACAGCCTGACCGCTACCGGCACGACCGCGCTTACCAGCACCGGCGGGACGATCGATCTCGGCCAGCTCGACAGCACCGGCGCGGTCATGCTGGATTCGGCACAGGGTGTCTCACTCGACAGCTGGCAGGCGCCGGCCGGGCTGACCGTCTCCGCGATCGGCGACGTTGCGCTGGGCACGGGAACCTCTAGCCTGCTGGCGGTGACGGGCAGGGCCATCACCGTTACCGACGCCACCGTCACGGGCGACGCGACGCTCACCGCGAGCGGCGCGCTCGACGTCCAGGCGCTGCGCGGCGGCAACCTCGCCTTCCGGGCGGCCAGCATCACTGCCGACGGCCTGACCGCGACCGGCACCACAACGCTCACCAGCACCGCCGGCGTGATCGACCTTGGCCAGCTGACCAGCGCCGGCGCGATCACCCTTGGCTCGGCCCAGGGCGTGGCGATCGACAGCTGGCAGGCGACGGCGGGAATGACGGTCACCGCCGCCAATGCCGTCGACCTGGGCACCGGCACGGGCAGCGGGCTGCGCGTCACGGCGGGCAGCATCCAGCTGGCCGACGGCAATCTGACGGGCGACGCCAACCTGACCTCCACCGGTACCCTGGGGATCACCAGGCTCCGCGCGGCCAATGCCGTGCTCAAGGGCGGCACCATGACGCTGGGCACGCTCAACCTGGGTTCGCTGAACCTGAGCGGCGTCACCGCGACGATCGCCGATGCGACGGTGAGCGGCGACGCCACGGTGGATTTGACCGGCGCGCTCGGGCTGGACAAGCTGACCGCCGCGACCGCCACCCTGCGCGCGGGGGGCACCGCGACCCTTGGCGGCCTCACCGCCACCAATGCGCTCACCGTGCGTGCCGGCGACCTGGTCCTGAACGGCACGCTCCGCGCGCCCATCGTCACCGTCGGCAGCAGCGATCCCGCCCGCGGCCTGCGTCTCGGCACCGCAGCCGATGCGGGGGGCGTCGGCCCCGGCCTGAGCGAGAGCGAGATCGCCCGGATCGACGCGGATCGCGCCGTGTTCGATGGCGGCGCCGGCGATGTGACGATCGGCACGCTTGCCTTTGGTGCGCAGACCGGCCGCAGCCATGTCGATATCCTCACCACCGGCGACCTCAAGATCGTCGGCGTGGTCGAGGGCGATGGGGTCGGGCGGCTGTTCCGCTTCGGCGGCTCGGCCACCGACACGACGCTGGCCCGCACGATCCAGATCCTCGCCACCGCCGATGCCGGCGGGCGGCTGTTCTTCTCCAACGCCGATGTCGAGCTGCGCGGGGCGAAGATCGCGCTTGGCCAGAGCGGCCTGCTCGACGGGCTGTTCGCCAATGGCGGTGCCTCGGCCGACCAGGCGGCGGCGCTGATCGGCAATTCCAACTCGCCGCTCTACAGCGCGCTCGCCGGCGGCTCGCCCTATGTCACCGGCGAGGAGACCACGCTCACCGCGGCGCGGCTCACCGTGCGGTTCAACGACTTCGCGCTGTTCCAGAATACCGGCACGCGCGGGATGAATACCGGCGTGGTGCTGGCGGGGAGCCCGACCGGCGGTCCGGCGCTCAGCCTGTTCGGCCCCGGCAACGGCACCCGCACCGCCTTTGCGCTGTTCGGCACGATCAACGGCGTCGGCGGCACCTCTACCGCGATCCTGGGCAACACGGTGATCAGCGCGAACGGCATCGATCTGGCCAATGCCCGGGTCAATGGCTGCGTGCTCGGCACCGCGGCGGGCTGCCTGACCACGACGATCTCGCAGCCGACCCTCAACGTGTTCGACCCCGGCCGGCTCGTCGTGTTCCGCGCCGAGGCGGACTTCACTTTGCCGTTCGATCCGGTGCTCGGCAGCAACAACGAGGCACTGTTCGCCGGCGTCGGCTCGATCGCCGAGCCGGGCGCGCCGGGCATCGAGCCCCAGCCCATCCCCCAGGAGCAGAAGTGACGATGCGCATGCCCCATGCCCGTACCCGGCTGGCCGCCACCACCGCGATCCTCGCGATGCTCGCCGGATGCGCGTCCGAAGGCGGGCGGCCACGCACTCAGCTCGACAGCCTGAGCCTGGGCCGCAACACCGCCGACGAGCCCTGCATCGCCAGCCGCACCTGGCGCGATGCCGGCGCGAAGGACCTGTTCGACAGCGCCTATCTGATCACCTGCCGCAACGTCACCGCCAGCCGCCCGCTCGGCGCGATGCGGGTGGTGCGCGACACGCCCGATGCGCTCAAGGCGGTGGACGCGCTGTTCGATTGCGGGGCCGAAGCGGAGGTGACGATCGCTGGCGCACCCGCCCGTGCGCGCCGCTGCACCGACAAGACCTTGGGCATCGAGACCGTCCGCGTCGACGTGCCGATGGGTCGCGACAAGCTGATCGCCAATGCCACCCCCTCGCTGCTCGGCCAGCTCGAGGAAGGCGTCGGCATGCTCACCGGCCGCCGCAAGCTTGATGGCGATCCGCGCCGCGACGTGAAGGCCACGATCGACCTGGCCGCGCTCCCCGCCGGCCCCGGCAGCGCGCCGGTGGTGGCGGATGCGGGCGGCGAAGCGTTCGACGCCGCCGCATCGCTGCGCCAGGGCATCCAGCTCAACCATAATGGCCGCTATGCCGAGGCCTCGCGCCTGCTCAACGACGCGATCAGCCGCCTGCCCCAGGGCACCGACCCTGCGACCCGCACCGAGCTGCTGCTCGAGGCCGGGCTCGCCGATTCCAACGTCTCGTTCAACGACAGCGCCCAGCAGCGCTTCACCCAGGCCGATGCGCTGATCGGCCAGAACGAAGGCGAGCGTGCCGCTTACCTCCAGCGCAAGCGCGACGCCTATGTTGCGCTCGACCAGCTCAACCGCCGCCAGTTCGCCGCGGCGCTGACCACGCTCGACCGGCTGGTCTCGGTCGAGGCGCGGGCCGACCAGCCGCTGATGGACGTCTCGACGATCCGCCAGCTCAACCAGTCGCGCCCCGGCAAGGTGAGCAATGCCGTGGCGGTGCCGGACACCCGCCAGCTGTCGCAGCTGGTGATCGACGCCCAGGCCAATTGGGCGCGCAGCGTCGCGCTGCTCGCGCTCGGCCAGGACGACCGCGCCACCGCCGCGCTCGACGCCTCGACCCGCGCCTATCGCGCGCTGCTCGGCGAGCCGATCGACCCGACCCAGTCGCTCTGGCTCGGCGCGCGGATCGAGCGCCAGCGCGGCCGCCTCGCTGCACGGCGCAAGGACTGGCCGGTCGCGCTCGCATCGTTCGATCGCGCGCTGCAATATCTCCGCCGCAGTGCGGTCGGCTCGCTCGGTACCGGCAGCGAGCCGGCGATTGCCGAGGCGCAGCTGGAGCGCGCGGGCGTGCTGGCGCGCAGCGGCGCCTCGGCCGCGCAGATCCGCCAGGAATATGCCGTTGCGGTCGATGCGCTGGTCGCTTCGAACAGCACGGGCAGCATCCTGCCGACCGGGCTGGAGAATTATCTCGACGTGCTGGTCGCCGAGGCCAAGGCCAAGCCGCGCGCGGACACCTATGAGCTGTTCTTCCGCGCGGTGCAGTCGGGCGGGCAGCCGGGCGTGGCGCGCCAGCTCAACCAGCTGCAGAACGTCGTCTCGGCCGATCCCGAGCTGGCCAATCTCGTCCGCAGCCGTGCTACGCTCGAGCGCGAGATCACCCGGCTCCGCTACGCCATTGCCGACAAGGCAGCTGCGCCGGGCGAGACGGTCGGCGACCTGGAGAACCAGCGCCAGCGCGCCGAGGGGCAGCTGCTGGTGGTCAACGACCAGCTCTCGCGCAACCAGCGCTTCCGCGCGGTCGACGATACGCCAGCGACGGTCTCGGCGATCCGCGACGCGCTGCGCCCGGGCGAGGGCTATCTGAAGCTCTACCAGCTCAGCAACCGCGTCTATGGCATCTACATCACCCGCGAGCAGACCTTCATCTATCCGGTCGTCGCCAGCGCGAAGGAACGCACCGAGCTCGACGGGCTGGCCGATACCGTACGCCGCTCGATCGACGGGCGCCTCGCCGATGGCCAGCTGGTGCCCTATGACGCGGGCGGCGCGCACGTGCTGTTCCGCCTGATCGCCGGGCCGGCGCGCGAGGCGATGCTGCGGACCGGCTCGCTGGTCGTCGATCCGGCCGGGCCGCTGACCATGCTGCCGATCGGCGCGCTGGTCACCGACTATGACCCCAAGGTCGTGCACGAGGATCCGTTCGACTTCTCGCAGACCGCCTTCCTCGCCGCCAAGACGACGATCTCGACCGCGCTGTCGCCGCGCTCGTTCCTGGTCTCGCGCGGGCTGCCGCAATCGACTGCGCGGCATGCGCTGCTCGGCTTCGGCGCGCATACCCCGCCGGTGCAGAATGCCGGGGTGAACCGGATGGTCGATGTCGGCTTCGGCTGTACCGTCGGCTACAACCAGCTCGCCTCGATCTCGCGCGGCTTTGCGCCGATCGACAAGGCCGAGCTGGTCACCGCCGCCCAGGCGCTCGGCGACCCCGACGCGCCCTTGGTCACCGCCGCCGCCTTCACCGACACGGCGATCGAGCAGCGCGGCGACCTGGCCGATTACCAAGTGATCCACTTCGCCACCCACGGCCTGCAGGAAGGGCAATGGGGCTGCGCCAAGTCGCCGCCGGCGCTGGTCACTTCGTTCGGCGACGCCGGGTCCGACGGGCTGCTGAGCTTCTCCGAGATCGCCCAGCTCCACTTCAACGCCAATCTCGTCGTGCTCTCGGCCTGCGACACGATCAGCGGCGTGCGCGACCAAGGGCTTGCCCGCGCCTCGGGCCAGGAGGAATCGGGGACGACGCTCGAGGGGCTGGTCCGCGCCTTCCTCGCCGCCAATGCCCGCTCGGTGATGGCGACCTATTGGCAGGTCTCGGCCGAGCAGGAATCGCAGGACCTGATGCGGACCTTCTACGGCGCGGCGCGCACCCAGACGATCGGCCAGGCGCTGCAGAGCGCGCAGCAGACGCTGATGCGCGACCCGAAATACTCGCATCCCTTCTACTGGGCGCCCTATTTCATCGTCGGCGACAGCACCAAGACGATGCTTTCTGGCGCGTCCAGGCCGCCCGTGGTGGCGGGCCGCTGATGGCCGAACCCGGCACCGGCATGCGCGAACAGGTTGCGGCGGCGGGATCGCTGGGAGCGGGGCTCGGCCTGATGGCCGCGATCCTGCTCGCCGGTCCCGGCCTCGTCGCACCGCTGCTGCCGGCTAGCTGGTCCCCGGCAGGTCAGGAGACGGGCTTCGTCCTCGCCCTTTATGGCGCGATGGTGGTCGTCGCGCTGGCAGCAGGCGCGGTGCTGCGCCACCGGGTCGCGGCGCTCGGGATCAGCCCGGGCTGGCGGTTCGCGGCCGGCCTCGGCCTCGGCCTGCTTGGCATCTGCCTTGCCACCACCTTCGCGACGATCGCCGGCGGACTGCGCTTCGGCCCGGGCGGCGGCGGGGCGGCGGTGCTGTTCTTCGGGCCGGTGCTGGTGTTCTTCCAGGCCGCCGCCGAGGAGCTGTACTTCCGCGGCTGGATCCAGCCGGTGCTGGCGCGCGCCTGGGGCGTGCTGCCGGCGATCGGGGTGACCGCGCTGGGCTTCGCCGCGCTCCACATGCTGGGTGCCGCCGCCGCGCCGCTTTCCTTCCTCAACCTGCTGCTCGGCGGGCTGTTCTTCGGTACCCTCGCCGCGCAGGGCGGGGGACTTGCCGGCGCGATCGGCGCGCATTTCGCCTGGAACGGCACCGAGCAGCTGGTGCTCGGGCTCGATCCCAATCCGGGTATCGGCAGCTTCGGCAGCCTGCTCGATCTCGACCTGGCCGGCCCCGCCGCCTGGGGTGGCTCGGCCGAGGGGCTCAATGCCAGCTGGGCGATGGCGATGGCGCTGGTGGTGGTGCTGGTCCCGCTCGCGATGCGGGCGCGCACCGCCGCGCCGGCGCCCGCGGTCAGTTCGAGGTAGCGGCGCGTTGCTGGTCGATCCGATCCCGTTCCTTGCGGAAAGCCGCGAGCGCCTTGCCCTCGAGCGTCTTGCCCGTGCCGGTCGGGATCGTCATCGGGTCGACCGGCTGACCGTCGATATGGACCTCGTAGTGCAGGTGCGGCCCGGTCGAGCGGCCGGTGGTACCGACCTCGCCGATCTGCTGCCCCTGCGAGACATGCGCGCCGGCGGTGACGCCGGGCAGGATGCGGTTCATGTGCAAATAGAGCGTCTCCCAGCCATTGTCGTGGCGCAGGCGGACGAAATTGCCATTGGCGCCCTTGGGGCCGGAGAACTCCACCGTGGCGCTGCCCGAGGCATAGATCGGCGTGCCGGTGGGCGCGGCGAAATCGGTGCCGCGGTGCATCTTCTGATAGCCGAGGATCGGATGCTCGCGCATCCCGAAGCGCGAGGTGATGCGGGCCGAGTCCACCGGCGTGCGCATCAGCGAGCGGATCGTGCTGAGGCCGTTGCCGTCGAACCAGCCGGCCTCGCGCTCGCCGGGCGGGGTGAAGCGGTAGAGCGCGCGCGACTTGGCGGCGGTGCGCAGCGAGACATAGACGAGGCGGGGCACGCCCACCGCCTCGCCGGCGGGGTTATAGGCCTGCTCGAACCCGGCCTCGAAGATGTCGCCGGGCGCCACTTCGCGCTGCATGTCGAAATCGAAGCTGAAGGCGTTGGCGAAGTCGCTGATCAGGCTGTCGGTGACGCCCGCCGTGACCGCCGAGCTGTAGAAGCTGTTGCTGTCCAGCTCGCCCCGCACCACGGTGACGCGGGTCTTGAGCGCAGCGGCGAGCTTCTTGGCGTCGAAGCTGCCGTCTGCAGCGCGGCGCAGGACCAGCCCGGCGCCATCAGCGCGGGTGGCCTCGAGCGAGTCCAAATGTGCGGATCCCGGCTCGCCGTGCAGGTCGAAGATCAAGCGGATCTCGCCGGGCGCGGTGCCCAGCGCTTCGCGTGCCTGGCGGGCTGCGTTGCTCGCTTCGGCGGGGACGATGCCGCCCGAGCGCAGCGTGTCCTCGATCTCGGCGGCGCCGGCGAGAACGAGGGTGCGCCGGCTCGACGTAGCCACCGGCTGGGCGGGCAGCGTAGCGCTTGCCTCTGCCCTGGGCGTGACGGGGTGGGTGGAGCGATTGGCGAAGGCGATCACCGCGCCGGCCAGCGCCAGCACCGCTCCGGTGCCCAGCGCGATGCCATAGCCACGCAGGCGCGGGTCGATCGGCTCGCGGTGGATCGGCGGCGGGGGCAGCGTCGGGCCGCGACCCCAGCGGCGCACATCGAACGACGCATCCTGCGTGGCGGCAGCGGGTCTGCTCGAGCCCCAGGTCCTCGGGTCGAACGAAGGCTCGTCACGATCCTGCATCTACGCGCCCTGTTCCACGCGCGGGCGGTGCTGCCCGCAGGCGCCCCAGATAACCTTGCTTTATGGGAATCGGAAGCTGTGCTTAAACAAAGCCCTCTGCTCGAAGGAGTGGGATATGGCCGGTAATAACCGCGTCGCCTGGCGTGAGGGCATGTTCCTGCGGCCGCAGCATTTCCAGGCGCAGGACCGCTATATCGATGCGCTGGTCCGCGCTCGGGTCAACAGCGTCTGCCCCTGGCCCTGGGGCTTCACCGAACTGGTGATCGACGAGGATCTGGCGAGCCTCGGCAAGTTCGGCGTGGTCCGCGCGACCGGGGTGCTGCCCGACGGCACGCCCTTCGCGATTCCCGACGACATGCCGCCGCCCGAGCCGCTCGACGTGCCGGCCGAGGCGCGCGATTCGGTGATCTTCCTGACGCTCCCCGCCCATCAGGACGGCGTCACCGAGTTCCGCGACGCCGAGACCAATGCGCTCGACGCGCGCTTCCTGGTCGACGAGCGCGAGACCGCCGACGCCTTCTCCGACGATCGCACCACCGAGGGCATCGATTATGGCCGGGCGAACCTGCGCTACGGCATCCTGCGCGACCAGATCTATGGCCGGGTGACGCTCGGCGTCGCGCGGGTGCGCGAGGTGCACAACAAGCGCGTCATGTTCGACGACCGCTTCATCCCGCCGACGCTCGACAAGAACGCCTCGCAGCGGCTGCGCGGCGCGGTGACCGACATCCTCGGCCGCGCCGAGCAGCGCGCCGAGGAGCTGGCGATCCGCGCGGTCGAGGCGACCGATGGCGGTGCCGAGACCTTCGGTTCCTTCCTCCTCCTCCAGTCGCTCAACCGCTGGGTGCCCGTGCTCCAGCATGCCGAGCGGCTGCCGATGCTCCACCCCGAGCGGCTCTACGAGAATTTCGTCGCCATGGCCGGCGAGATCGCCACGATGATCCGCCCCGAGCGCAAGCCGCCGCCCTTGCCGCGCTACGATCACGAGCATCCCCAGACCTGCTTCGATCCGGTGCTCGACCTGCTCCAGTCGATGCTGGCCGCGGTGTTCGATCGTTCGGCGATCCAGCTCCCGCTCGATAATGCTGGGCCGGGCGCATACGTCTCCAAGATCACCGATCATAACCTGTTCCAGAACGGCTATTTCTACCTTGCCGTCGCTGCCTCGGCGCCGCTCGAGGAGATACGCGGGCTGTTCCCCTCGGTCGCCAAGATCGGGGCGATCGGCAAGATGCGGCAGATCGTCGACAGCGCGCTGCCCGGCGTGCCGCTGCGCCACACCCCCACGCCGCCGCCCCAGATCCGCGTGCTGCCCGGCTTCGTCTATTTCGAGCTCGACCGCGGCGCTGCCGACTGGCGCGACGTCACCACCGCGCCCGCGCTCGGCCTGCACGTCGCCGGTGACTGGCCGCAGCTCAAGCTCGAATTGTGGTGCGTGAAGAGGTCCGGCCGATGAGTAACGATCCGGGTGACGGCAACCGCACCGTCTTTCGCCCGTCGCCGCTGCAGGGGCTGCGCGGCAATGAAGGGCAGGGCGGCTATGACCCGGCCCCGCCGCTGTCGCGCACCGGCCAGGGCCAGCAGGCGGGCGTCCGCCTCGATCCCTCGCGCCTCGCCGAGGACGACGTCCCCCGGCCCGCGAAACCCCGCGCCGTGCGCAACGTCATGCTCACCGAGGCGGCGCCGGTGCTCGCGCTCGCCGCCGGCATCCGTTCGGGCCGCGTCCGCGCGCCGATGCCGCAGTTTCACCGCGAGGCGACCCAGCTGATCGCGTCGTTCGAGCGCGCCATCGCCCAGCATTATCCCGAAGAGACCCGTCAGCGCGCGAAGTACGCGGTCTGCGCGACGATCGACGACATCGCCCAGAACCTGCCCAATATCGGCACCGACGGCGCCGAATGGGCGCGCCGCTCGATGGTCGTCCAGTTCTTCCAGGAGAATATCGGCGGCGACCGCTTCTGGCAGCTCACCGACGACATGCTGCGCGCGCCCGCCGACAATCTCGACATCATCGAGCTCTACCACGCCTGCCTCGCCGCCGGGTTCGAGGGCCGCTTCCGGGTGATGCCCGACGGCAAGCGCCGCCTGCACGAGATCATGGCCAAGCTCCAGGGCGCGCTCACCCATACGCGCTCGCTGTCGCAGACCGAGCTGGTGCCGCACTGGCGCGGTGTCGCGGCACCCCTGAAGCGCCTCGGCTTGTGGAACCTGATCGCGCTCGCCGCTGCCGGCGCCGCGGCGCTATTGCTACTCGTTTTCATCATCCTGCGCCTGATCCTGATGTCGAGCGGCGAGGCGCCGTCCTCCGCGCTGGCCTCGGTCTCCCCCGGCGCCCCGCTGACCCTGTCCCGCCCCGCTGCCGCGCTGCCTGCCACCGGCAGCGCCCAGGCCGAGGGGCTGCGCAAGTTCCTCGAGCCCGAGATCCGCGAGCATCTCGTCACCGTCGAGGAAGACGCACAGACCGTCCGCGTCCGCACTACGGTCGGCCAGCTCTTCCAGTCCGGCTCGGACCAGCTCGAATCCGGCCGCGAGACGCTGTTCAAGCGGATCGGCGATGCGATCGAGAAGGAGAAGGGCGCGGTCACGATCGAGGGCCATGCCGACAGCGACCGCGTCGCGACGCTGAGCTTCCCCGACAACATGGCGCTGTCCCAGGCACGCGCCGAGACCGTCGGCACGATCATCCGCGCCTCGCTCAGCGACCCGAACCGCGTCACCACCAAGGGGCTCGGCGAAACCGTACCGATCGCGTCGAACGACACGGCGGCAGGCAAATCGAAGAACCGGCGCGTCGAGATCATCGTGCCGCGGCGTTATTGAGCGGAGCAGAGCGAATGCGTCGTCTCTTCAAGAACTGGTGGTTCGTCACCATCGCCTGCGCGCTGATCGTCGCGCTGCTGCTCGCGCTCGGCCTGCCGATCTTCGTCAAGTTCCTGCGGCCCCTGTGGGTGCGGATCCTCTGCGTCGTGCTGGTCGCCGCGATCTGGGGCCTGTTCGCGTATCTCCGCCACCGCCGCCACAAGCGCGCCGCGGATGCGATCGCCGCCGAGCTCGCCGCGCCCGATCCGGCCGGCGAGGAGAGCAAGGCGCTTGGGGCACGGATGCGTGAGGCCGTCGCCCAGCTCAAATCCGCCTCGGGCAAACAGCGCAACTATCTCTACACGCGCCCCTGGTACGTCATCATCGGCCCGCCCGGCGCCGGCAAGACCACCGCGCTGCTCAACTCCGGCCTGCGCTTCCCCTTCGGCGACACTGCGATGAAGGGCGTCGGCGGCACCCGCAATCTCGATTTCTGGTTCGCCGACGAAGCGGTGATGGTCGATACCGCCGGTCGCTACACCACCCAGGATTCGGACTATCAGGTCGACAGCCGTGGCTGGACCTCGTTCCTCTCGCTCCTGAAGAAGAACCGCCCGCTCCAGCCGGTCAACGGCGTGATCGTCGCGATCGGGGTGGACGAATTGCTCGCCAGCGACTGCGCCAGGATTGATGCCCATGCCGCCGCGGTCCGCCGCCGGCTGGTCGAGGTGCGCAGGACGCTCGAAGTCGCCGCGCCGATCTATGTGCTGCTCACCAAGGCGGACCTGCTCGCCGGCTTCACCGAGTTCTTCGACGATCTCGATGTCGAGGGCCGCCGCGCCGTGCTCGGCCACAGCTTCGATCAGCCGCGCGGCCGCCCGTCCGCCGATGACGTCGCCACCGCATTCGACGAAGTCGCTCAGGCGGTGGCGGACCGTCAGGCGAAGCGCTTGTTCGACGAAGTCGATCCGCTGCGCCGCGCGCTGCTGCTCGGCTTCCCCGCCCAGCTCGGGTCGCTGCGCGCCCGCGTCGCCCGCTTCCTCGAAGGCGCCTTCACCAGCGGCGACGAGCCGAGCGGCCAGCTCCGGGGCTTCTACCTCACCAGCGGCGTCCAGCAGGGCGCGCCGCTCGACCGCATCCTGGCGGGCATGGCCGACATCTATGATCGCCCCGCCCAGCCGGCCCAGGGCAGCGGTAGCTCGGGCCGCGCCTATTTCCTCAACCGGCTACTCGGCGACGTGATGTTCGGCGAATCCGGGCTGGTGACGATGGACCCCGCCGCCCGCCGCCGCCAGCGCGCCCGGCTGGTCGCCGGGCTCACCGCGATCACGGCGGTAGTGCTGCTCACCTTTACCGCCTGGGGTGTCAGCTTCGCGCGCAACCGCGGCTTCCAGAACGACCTGCTGGCGAAGACCGAAGCTGCCCGCGGCCAGTTCCGCGAAGCCGGGATCGACTTGCAACAGGTCCGCGAGAGCGACGGCGATCTGCGCGCCGCGCTCGGCGGTCTCAATGCACTGCGGACGCTGCCGCGCGGCTATGCCGATCGCCAGCGCGGCGGCCCGCCGCTGATGATGACTTTCGGCCTGTACGAAAGCGGGCTCAGCAGCCAGGCCGAGGAGACCTATCGCGAGGCGCTGCGCCGCGTGATGCTGCCCCGGCTGATGCTGCGGCTGGAGCAATATATGCGCGGCCATGGCGGCGATGCGATGGCGCTGTACGAGCCGCTCAAGGTGTACCTCATGCTCGGCCAGCAGGGCCCGATGGATGCGAAGACGGTCAAGCGCTGGATCACCACCGATTGGGCGACCGAAGTCTATCCGGGTTCGGACAGCAATGCCGAGCGCGGCCAGCTTGCCCGCCATCTCGACGCGCTGCTCGAGGACAGGAACCTCGCCGGCGTCTGGGCCGATCGCAAGCCGCCGCTCGACGGCGCGCTGGTCGCCAGCGCCCGCGCGGCGATCGGCACGCTCTCGCTCGCCGACCGCGCCTATGCGGTGATGAAGCAGAAGGCCGCCACCGCCGGCGCCGATTGGGAAGCCGCCAACATCCTCTCTCAGGGCGACGCCATTGCCTTTGCCGATCGCGAGAAGGTGCTGTCCACCCGCGTGCCCTATTTCTTCACCCGTGACGGGTTCGAGAAGAGCTACACGCTCGGCCTCGCCACCGTGCAGGAAGACCTCAAGCGCGATCTCTGGGTGCTCGGCGGCGATGCCGATACCGGCGGCGTGCGCGACGAGATGAGCAACATCCGCCCCGGCGTCGCCGGCCTTTATGCCAAGGATTATATCGCCGCCTGGGAAGGCGTGATCGCCGCGATGCAGCCCGCGGACTATTTCCGCGATGCCTCTGCGTTCGGCGCGATGACCAAGAGCCCGTCGCCGATCAAGCGCGTGCTGCTCGAGCTGCGCAAGAACACGATCTTCGCCGGCGGTGCCCAGGCGGTCGGCAAGCGGATAGTGCAGGATCGGATCAACCGCTCGCGCTTCGGCCGCTATGCCGGAGACGCCACCAATGGCCGGGCCGCGGGGCTCGACGCGGGCGAGGAGATCACCGCCTATTTCCAGCCGCTCCACGACTATGTCGGCGATGGCAAGGGATCGGCCCCGATCGACGAGTTCGTCGCCGCGGTGAAGCAGGCGGGGCAGGCGGTGATCGCCGCCCAGTCGGTTGGCGGCGGCGGCGGATCGGACGCCACCCAGGCGCAGATGGCCACCGCCATGGCCTCGGTGAAGGCAGCCGCAGCCGGCGCGCCGCCCCAGCTCCAGGGCTTCGTCAACGCAGCGGCCGGCGGCGGATCGGCGGCGCAGATCAGCGCGGCCAAGGGCGCCGTCTCAGAAGCCTATGCCCAGGTTGTCCTCCCGGCGTGCCAGGAGGTCGCGCAGGAGCATTTCCCTTTTTTCGGAGCCGCCGCGGCCAAGGATGCCCCGGCGGTTGATGTGCTCCGCGTGTTCGGCATGGGCGGCACGCTCGATGGCTTCGTCCAGCAGCGCTTGAAGCCGCTGATCGACACCAGCGGCCCGGTCTGGCGCTGGAAGCAGGACGATCCGATCGCACGCACGCTCGATCCCGGCAGCCCCGAGCAGCTGGCCAAGGCGGCGCAGATCCGCGACCTGCTCGCCGGCGGGCTGCCGATCAAGGTGTCGATGGCCAGGTTCGGCCCGGGCGTGACCGCGGTCGAGGTGTCGAACGGCGGCTCGACCTACAAGTTCGATGCGACCAATAACTTGCCTAAACCATTGTTGTGGTCCGTGTCTGGCGGCCTGCCAGAAGCCTCGGTCGTGCTCTACCAGGCCGATGGCAAGGAGCTGCGCCGTTTCGAGGCCGAAGGCCCCTGGGCGCTGTTCCGCCTGATGGGCCAGGCGCAGATGGAGAATGCCGGCGCCCAGGCGATCCGCGCGACCTTCGGCGAAGGCTCCGGCAGTGCCACGCTGGCGATCCAGCTGCCCAGCCAGCGCAACCCGTTCAGCCGCGGCGACCTCTGGTCGTTTCGCTGCCCGGCGTCGCTATGAGCGCGCGCCTGTTCGGCAAGCTGCCGGCGCATGGTGATTTCGTCGCGCGCGGGCTCGGTGCGGCGGAGCGCGAGGCGCTCGATGCCTGGCTGTCGGCCGAGATGCTCGCCGCCCGCGAGGCGCTCGGCGTTGATTTCGAGGACCGCTACGACCGCGCACCGCCCTGGCGCTTCGCCGGGCCGGACGGGGCGGGCGTGCTGGTCGCCTCGGTCGACGGGGTGGGGCGGCGCTTTCCGCTCTATCTCGCGCTCGCGGGAGCAGGCGAAAGCGCCGCCGGGCAGATCGAGGACTTCGTCTATCGCACATTCGGCGAAGGCTGGGATGCGGATCGCCTGGCCGCAGAAGTTGGCAGTCTCGATCCGGCCGCCGAATCCGGCACTTCGGCGCCGCGCTGGTGGACGCTGGGCGGAGAGGGTTTCATGCCCGCTTCCTGCGAAGGCGACCGGCCCGAGGGGCTGCTCGCGAAGATGTTGATTTCCGAGGTGAATGCATGAGCGCGCAGCTGCGTCTCGACAGTGTCGGCGGCACCCATGTCGGCCGGGTGCGGACCAATAACGAGGATAGCTATGCCGTCCGCCCGGAACTTGCCTTCTGGGCGGTTGCGGACGGCATGGGCGGGCATGACAAGGGCGAATGGGCCTCGGCGGCGCTCACCGACGCGGCGGGTGCGCTGGTGCTGCCGAGGGACTTCGACCAGGCCTGCACCGCGATCGCCGACATGATCCACGCCGCCAATGCCCATATCCATGGCGAGGCGGCACAGCGCGGCATCCAGATGGGCTCGACCTTCGTCGCGCTCCACTTCAATGGCAGCGCCTTCGCCTTGTTCTGGGTGGGGGACAGCCGCGGCTATGTGCTGCGCGACGGCGTGCTCCACCAGCTCACCCGCGACCACAGCCAGGTCCAGGCGATGGTCGATCGCGGGCTGATCCGCCCCGAGGAAGCCGCCGGCCACCCGATGTCGCACGTCCTCGCTCGCGCCGTGGGTGCGCAGGCCGAGGTGGAGGTCGACGTCATCGTCGACCAGGCCCAGCCCGGGGACGTGTTCCTGCTGTGCAGCGACGGGCTGACCAACCGCGTCTCCGATGCCGAGATTGCCGAGGCGCTGGACGGGCATGGCCACCGCGAGGCGCTCGACTGGCTGATCGCGCTCACCCTCGAACGCGGCGCGCCGGACAATGTCACCGCGGTGATCATCGGGGTCAGCGAAACAACCCAGCTAAGCTTTGCCGCTACCGGGTTGGCGCGATGAGCGACCCCAAGGACGATCCCAAGACGGTGTTCGTGCCGTCCACGCCCGAGCCGGCGCCGGAACCGGCGACCGAGTTCCAGCCGGGCGTGCCGGCCGAGCCTGCGACGGAGTTCCAGCCCGGCGGAACCGGTTTCGCGCCGCGCGGCGAGGGGACGACGATCCAGGTCGGCGACGTCCTCAACCACCTGTTCGAGGTGAAGCGCTTCATCGCCCGGGGCGGGATGGGCGAGGTGTTCGAGGGCGTGAACATCAACACCGACGAGCGCGTCGCGATCAAGGTGATGCTCCCGGCGCTCGCCAAGGATCCGAACGTCGTCTCGATGTTCCGGCGCGAGGCGCAAACCCTGCGCCGGCTGCGCCACGATGCGCTGGTACATTACATCGTCCTCGCCGAGGAGCCGCAGCTCGGCGTGCTCTACATCGTCACCGAATTTATCGACGGTGCAAACTTATCGCTCGAAATGCGCCAGTTGGGGCCGGATTCGTCCGAACTGCTCGCATTGCTCAAGCGCCTGGCAGCCGGCCTCGACACCGCCCACCGCCTTGGCGCGATCCACCGCGACATCGCGCCGGACAATATCCTGCTCGAGGACGGCAGGCTCGACCGCGCAAAGATAATAGACTTCGGGATCGCAAAGGAGATGGACCCCGGCACCGCGACCATCGTCGGCGAGGGGTTCGCGGGCAAGCTCAACTATGTCGCCCCCGAGCAGTTGGGCGACTTCGGCCGCTCGATCGGCCCCTGGACCGATGTCTACAGCCTTGCCCTGGTGATCCTGGCCTTGGCGCAGCGCGGCGACGTGAAGATGGGCGGCTCGCTGGTCGATGCGGTCGACAAGCGCCGTGCCGGGCCGGACCTGAGTGCCGTCGAGGAGCCCCTGCGCGGGGTGCTGGCTAAGATGCTGGCGCCGAACCCGGCCGAGCGCCTCCAGTCGATGGAAGCGGTGCTGGCCGAGGTCGCGAAGATCGAGGCCGTAACCCCTTCAAAAAGCGATCCGAAGCGCTGGTGGCTGATCGGCGGTGGGGTGGGTGTCCTGGCGGTGGTGCTGGCCGGCGGCGGCCTGATGCTGACCCCGCGCGGCCCGGCGCCCTCGAAGACCGAGACTGCCCCGGCGGCCTCGAACGACCCGGTCCAGCTCGCCCGCTCGGCGATCGACGCGGCGCTGCCCTCGGTCGGCTGCACCTGGCTCCAGATCGTCGAGGTCGCTCCTGGCAAGCCCGGCCCGGTCGCCCGGCTGACGGGTGTGGCGGGCAATCCGTCAGCCTCGCAGAACGAGATTTCCCAGGTACTTGCCCAGCGCAAGATCGAGGGCGCGAGCATCGATTTCAGCGAGGTCGCCCAGATCACCCAGTCGGGCTGCGCCGCGCTCGACACCTATCGCCAGGTCCGTGCCCCGGACTCGCACCAGCTCAGCGTCCCCCAGCGCAAGTTCGAGATGCGGATGCAGCCCGCCGATCCCACGCTCAGCGGCTATCCCGGTGAGAAGGCGGCCAATGTCGTCCTGCAGATCGCCATCGCCAATCCCAAGGACGATATCGCGCTGATCGGGCTCGAGCCTTCGGGCGTGATCGACCCGGAATTCTCGGGCCCGGGCACCGGCGTGCTGGGCCGCGAGGGGCTGAAGAAACTCGCGGGGCAGACCCGGATGGTCACCGATCGCGGCGGCGACCGCTTCCAGATCCAGCTCGACGTCAACCATCCCGGGTGGTCGGGCGTGCTGATGATCAGCGGCAAGGGACCGTTCGACCAGGCCCTGATCGCCCCGCCGCTCGGCGGGCGCGGGCCGGAATGGACGAACAAGTTCGTCTCCCAGGCAGCTGCCAATGGCTGGCAGACCCAGATGGTGTGGTTCAAGGTGGTGGACGAGGTGACGGAGTAGCGTTGCTGCTTGCGCTTTTCGGGTGCTGGCACGCTTTACGATCCTGCGCTGCACTCTCCCCTTCGTCACCCCGGCCTTGTGCCGGGGTCCACCAAGCCTCCAAGATTGAACTTGGAGCCTCTTGTCCATGACGTGCCTCCCGGTGGACCCCGGCACAAGGCCGGGGTGACGGATGAGGGGGCTGATCGAGAGGGGGCGACGGCCTGCGAGCTACCCCCTCCGCTGCGCCCGCGACTGCTCCTCATAGGCGCGGCGGAATTCCTTGGCGAAGACGTCCATGAACGCCTCGTCCGATCCCTGCGCGACCCCGCCGAACTCCTTCTCATAGGCCTGCCACAAGGCAGCATCGCGCGCGCCGGGCAGGATCCTGGCGAGCAGCCCGCGGCTCTCAGCCCGCTGGCGGATCGCGGTCGGCGAGAAGCGGTCGAGCGTTGCCCGCAGCGCGCCCTGCATCGCGCGCAGCGTCGCGATCTGGTGCGATTGCAGGTCGAAGAATGCGTTCTCGATCGCCGGCCCGGCATCCTGGAAGCCGCGTGCCGGCGGGTTGAGCAGCGCGGCGATCGCCTCTTCGGGCGTGCGCGCGAACTTGATCGGGTTGTTGCCATCGACTTCGAACGCCGTCGATTCCGCACCCATCTGCGACTTGGCGCGTGCCCTCGCTTCCAGCATCACCACCAGCCCGGCGACCAGCCGGTGCAGCACCTGTCCAGCGCGGTCGAGCAGGGCGGGATTGCGCTGCTTGACGCTGCCCTCGACCCCGGCGGCGCGCAGGAACGCCTCGATCAGCGCGTAATCGGGCGCAGGCGAGGGCGGGGCCACCGGCGGGGCAGGCTGGGCGGTGCCATTGGGCCCGGTGGGACTGGCCGCAGGCATGGCGAAATGCTGTTCCGCCACTGATGCGCCGATCGGGGTGGGGGCGGGGACGTCGCGCGCGCCGAAGGGCCGGGCAGGCGCAACACCGAGCGCCTGTTCGGTTCCGACCGGACGGATGCCGAGCGGGTCGCCATTCTCCTGGATCGGCTGGCCGAAACCGCCACGCGCCCAGTCGACGACATTGCCTTCGGCGAGCCGGCCCCAGATATCGTCGGGCGCCGGCGCGGGCGGGCGGTCCGGCGCGGCGCTCGACCAGCCCGAGGCCGGCTGGGCGTCGGGCGCGGGCGTATGCCAGGCCGAAGCGACAGGGGCCTCGGGCGCCGGCGGGGCGGGCGCCCAGCCTTGCGCATTGTCGGAACGCGGGCCCCAGCTGTCATTGTCGCTCGGTGCCGAGGGGATCGGCGCGGCGCCCCAATTGCCGGGGGAGGGCGGCGGATCCCAGCCGGTGGCGGGCCGCTGCGAGGCCGGTTCTGCCGGGAGCGGAGCCGGCGCGGGGGGAGCGTTGCCCCAGCCATCCCATTGCGAGGTCGCATGGGCATGCACGGGGGCAGCGGCGCCGAGCGTCGCGCGGACCTCGTATCCGCCGATCGTCAGCATGTCGCCGTCCACCAAGCGGTGCGGCTGGGTCAGGCGTTCGGGACGGCCGTTCACGAAGGTGCCGTTCATGCTCAGGTCGCTGAGCAGATAGGCGCCATCCTGGTAGCGGATCTCGCAGTGGCGCGACGAGATATGGTTGCGCGGATCGGGCAGGCACCAGTCGCAATTGGGCGAGCGACCGATCAGCGCGCCGCGCTCGTTCAGCATGATCTCCGCGGGCACGCCATTGTCGAGCGTCGCGCGGCCGAGATTGGCGATGGCGAGGCGGAGGGTCATTGCCGGGGCTGGATCCCGTGCTCGGCGATCGCCTCGGCACGTTCGAGCGCCTGGGCGAAGAAGGTCTTGGGATCGGTGCTGCGCCAGGCCGCCTGGACGACCGCGACCACCGCCAGCCGGTTGGCGAGGCCGGGGGCGGGCTGGACGGGTGCGACGCCCTCGGGCGCGATCGAGCCGCCGCTGTAGAAGATCGCCGTCGCCAGCGTCCGCTCGGGTGCCTCGCGGTCGGCGGACTGGGCGGCGGCATAGGCCTCGCGGCGCCTGGAGTCGTCGGGGTCCTTCAGCCACAGCCGCGCGCGTTCGATCGCGGTGCGTTCGGGGGACGAGGGCGTGGCGGCGGCGGGGTCGATCAGCCCGGCCGCCCAGTGGATCGCCTCGCGCCGGGGCAGGGCGTGGCCGATATAGGCGACGGCCTTTGCGGGATCGGCTGCGCGCAACGCAGCGTAGTGCGCGCGCACGGGGACGTCCGGCGCAGGAAGCTCCGCGCCGCGCAACTCCATCAATTCCCCGACCTGGCGTGCCCGAGTGAGATGCACGCTACGCCACGGCTCCATGCACGGCCCCCTAGTTGATCTTCACCAAACCCCCGGTGAGCGTCAGCGTTCCCTTGCCGTCGACAGCGGTCTCGGGCGAGTTCATCGTCACCGAGCTGTTGCCGTTCACTTCGATCACCGGCGAGGTCATCGAGATCGATCCGGGCTTCATCTCGATCTTCGAATTGCCGACCTGCAGCACGATGCTGGTGTTGGCGGTCAGCTTGAACGACTGGGTGACGTCGATGATGTCGTCCTTGCCCACCTTGGAGTGGCGCTGGGCGACGATGGTGAGGTTCTGGTTGTTGCCGATCTCGACCGTCTCGTCGTTGACCACGCCGCGGGTGCGGTCGTGCCCGACATTGACCGTCTGGTCCTGGCCGACATGGTGCGTCTCGGCCAGGCGGATGCGCGTGTTCATGTCGCGCTCGGCATGGACGTAGATCTCCTCGGCGCCGCCCTTGTCCTCGAAGCGGATCTCGTTGGCGCCGGGCGCGCCGCTGTCGAGCGGCTGGGCGTTGGGATAGTCGCCGGTCTCGCCATAGCGCTTGGTGCGCCACAGCGCCCGGGTCTTGTTCCCCGGCAGGTCGTAGATCGGCATGTGGTTGGCGTTGAACACGCGGCCGACCACCACCGGGCGATCGGGATCGCCACCGAGGAAGTCGACCAGCACCTCGTGCCCGACGCGCGGCAGGATGAGGTTGCCCAGGCCGCCGGTCTGCGAGACGCGGATCCAGCAGGTCGCGGACTCGCCCGGCGTCGGCCCGCGGTCCCAGTGGAAGCGGACCTTCACCCGGCCGTACTTGTCGGTGTAGATTTCCTCGCCCGCCGGGCCGGCGATGATGCCGGTCTCCAGCCCCTGCACCACCGGGCGCGGCGTCGATTGCGCCGGGTGGAAGCGCGTCTCCGCCGGGATCGCCTCGAATCGTACGTTGAACGAAGTCTCGCGCGCGCTCTGGCCGCTGCGATAGCTCTCGGCGACGATGCTGTGATAGGCCGAGGTGATCAGATAGTCGCCGTTCATCCGGCCGACATGGTGGTTGGTCACGCCGACCTTGAAGCCGGTCGACAGGCCCGCCGATTGCGAGGAGCCGGTGAACACCCGCCGCTGCGCCCGCGCCCCGGCCAGCATCGTCTCGCTGCGCTCGCCGCCATGCGTCTCGACCGAGCCGGGATCGATCGACTCATGGTAGAAGCGGCCCGGATAGACATAGATCTCGCGATCGTCGCGCTCGTGCTGGCCCTCGCTCTCCGACTTGGCCTCGACGAAGCGGTTCGGCGCGCGGAAATCCCAGTCGCGCACCGTCACCTTCGAGCCCGCCTGGGTGCTCACCCGCTCGTGCCAGCTCTGCAGGTAGAACTTGCCCTGGCTGGCGCGCTCGGCGGAGTCTGCCGAGAAGACCGAGACCGAATTGGGCGCATAGGTGATGCTCGGCGGAGTGCCGGCGACGTGCGACGATGGCGCGTCACAGATCACCATCACATGGCTGTCGGCGCCGTGGCGGAAGAAATAATACCAGCCTTCCTCCTCCATCAGCCGCGAGGCGAAGGCGAAGTCGCTTTCCTGATACTGGACGCAATAGGTGCGCGGGCGCGGGGTGCCGGAGAGCTTGAATTCGAAATCCGAGATGCCGGCATTCTGGAACACCTGCTTGATGATGTCCTGCGCGGTCAGGTCCTGGAAGATCGCCATCGACCGCCCCTGCGCCAGGAAGAAGCTCCACGGCTTGAGCACCAGCCGGTAGCGATGCCCGGTCGGCGATTCGTCGATATATTCGCCCGAGATCACCAGCCCGTGGAAGTGGCGGCGCAGCTCGCCGTCCTCGCTCACCTTCAGGCCGCAGGGTTTCCCCAAATGTGGCTGAATGTCGACCTCTAATGGCGAGAATATGTCGACGGTTATGGTGAAAGGAGAACTAAGGGTCTCCATGGAGTCGATTCGTTCGAGCTCTACCTGCTCGTCCCCCAAATCGATCGTCATTTCGGAAAGTCTTGACGTGCCTGACAACGCGGCCTCCGACCTTACTCTTGCCCGATGCTCTTACGCTTGGGGAGCGAAACGGTTCAAGTCGGCGCGACAAACCGTTCCACTTTCATTTCGACCGTTCTATCGTAACGGCCCGTCGTTAAGCCGGCTTGCGAACGTTACGGACCCATTTTAGACTTGGTGCGTTCTCCGGGGGTGGGAAGCCAGCGAGGACGTGCATGCGTATTGCGTACCTGTCGACGATTGCCGGCACTGCGTTGCTTGTGGGCGTTCCGCCCGCGGCTGCGCAGCAACAGGCCGAGCCTACCGTCGAGGGATATCTCTGCACCTTTGCCGGCAAGTGCGGCAAGGTCCCGGAGGCTGAGCAGCCGACTCGGGCCGCGCCGGCGACCAAGGGGTTCCGGATCGCGCGGCCCGGTGCGCCTGCCGCGGCCGCCAGGCCTGCCGTCCGTGCCGCCAGCAGCGACTATCGCGCTCCGCGTGCGGCCGCACCCGCGCCGCGTCGCGGCGGTGGCGGTTATCCGAACTACACCCCGGCCTCGCGCGTGTCCGAGGGGCCGCGCGCCGATCTGATGATCGGCTTCGAGCTCAATTCCGCGCAGTTGACCGGCGACGGCATGGCCAAGGCGCGGATCTTCGCGCGCTCGCTGCTGATGCCCGAGCTGCGCGACAAGCGCTTTCTGATCGAGGGGCATACCGATTCGCTGGGCGGCGTGCCGTTCAACATGGAGCTGTCGCGCCGCCGTGCCGAGGCGGTGGCGGCCTATCTCTCCAGCCAGGGTGTCGAGCGGTCTCGCGTCGAGATCCGCGGCTTCGGGCCGAGCATTCCGCTCCCCGGCCGCCGCGCCGACGACCCGCATAACCGTCGTGTGGAGGCCAAGCTGATTTCCTGATCCCGTCGCGGCTTTCGTTTGATTTCGAAGGAGAGGGATTTGTCGGGAATGTGCAGGTGTTGATGCCGATTGGCGAGTTGCTCGCGCCCGTCTCGGAGGAGTCTCCGGGCGGGCTCGACCTGTATGACGATCCCGAGCGCCAGCAGATCGAGCAGGCGTTCGAGGAGGAGCCGTCGGGCGTCGACTGGCGCGAGATCGTCTCGAAGATCGAGGCGCAGAGCCAGCGTACCAAGGACCTGTGGCTGGCTGTCTATCTCGCCCGCGCCGGCGCGCGGATGGGGCGGCTCGATGTGGTCGTCACCGGCTGCGAGATGCTGGCCGGGCTGCTCGAATCCTATTGGGACGTGCTCCATCCCTCGCTCGAGGAATATGGGCTGCAGGGCCGCAAGGCGCCGTGCGAATCGCTAACCCGGATCGGCACCTTCCTCGGGCCGCTCAAGCGGATCGCGCTGATCGAGCATGCGCGGCTGGGCGACTACAGCGCCGAGGATCTCGAGCGGTTCGAGAACGAGGGCGAGGGCGCCGACGGGTTCGGCATGTTCCGCCATGCGGTGAGCGAGCTGCCCGCCGATGCGCTCGCCGGCACGATGGTGTCGCTGCGCGCGATGCGCTCGGCGATCGAGCGGGCGGACCAGGCGCTGATGGCGCATGCCGAGGGCGATACCGGCACCGACTTCCGATCGACCTATCAAGTTATCGATAACATGCTGCGCTGGATAACGCCTTATTCGGCAAATCCAGAGGAGGAAGCCTCGGCCGAAGGCGTCGATTCTGGAAACGAATCGGAAACTATATCTGCCCCGCAGAAAAGCTTCGGGCGCGTGGAATCACGCGAAGATGTTGCGCGTGCGCTCGACGCAATCGTTGAATATTATGCACGCAGGGAACCAACCAGCCCGATACCCGTTGCACTGCGTCGAGTAAGGGGGTGGATCAACATGGATTTCCTCGCAATTCTACGGGACATCGCACCGGGCGGCATGCACGAGGCGGGTTCCGTATTGCTTGCGCGTCCGGAGGAAGAAAGCTCCGGATACTGAAATAGATCCCTCAAATCCCTGACTTTTTTTGGATGATGCCCGAAAGGGGCGACGAAAGGCGGATCCGATGGTTGCAAAGAGTGGACAGCGTTTCATCAAGGAGAACCGGGCGCCGCGCGTCCATATCGAGTACGAGGTCGAGACCTACGGCTCGCGGCAGAAGATCGAACTGCCCTTCGTGATGGGCGTGCTCTCCGACCTTTCGGGCAAGAGCCATGTCGAGAAGAAGGATCTGTCGAAGCGCGACTTCGTCGAGTTCGACATGGACAATTTCGACGAGCGGATGGAGGCGATCGCGCCGCGCGCGGCCTTCACCGTGCAGAACACGCTGACCGGCGAGGGCAAGTTCGGCGTCGACCTGACCTTCAAGTCGGTCAACGACTTCACCCCCGGCGAGATCGTCAAGAACGTGCCGGCGCTCGCCCAGCTGCTCGAGGCGCGCCAGCAGCTCCAGGACCTGCTGATCTACATGGACGGCAAGGAAGGCGCGCAGGACCTGCTCGAAAAGGTGCTGAAGGACCCCGCGCTGCTCTCGGCCCTCAGCTCGGCCAAGGCGGCAGCGAATGACGAGACCGCGGGCGCGGCTCCGGTCGAGCAGGCTTGAAAGGGAAGATAGGCGATATGGCGCAAGAGGCACTTCAGCAGGCGCAGCCCCAGGCCGAGGCCGTCCAGTTCGACGAATTCTCGGCGCTCCTCCAGAAGGAGTTCAAGCCCGCCGACGACATCCGCAAGAACCGGATCGAGGAAGCGGTGCAGACGCTGGCGCAGCAGGCGCTGCAGGATGCGGCGATCATCGGCGACGACGTCTATGCGACCGTCGATGCGATGCGCGCGGCGATCGACCGCAAGCTGACCGAGCAGGTCAACCAGATCATCCACCAGGAGGAGTTCCAGGCGCTTGAGAGCGCGTGGCGCGGCCTCCACTACATGGTGATGAACACCTCGACCGGTAAGGACATGAAGATCCGGGTCATGAACATCTCGAAGGAGGAATGTCGCAAGATGTTCCGCCAGTATCGCGATGCGGCCTGGGACCAGAGTCCGCTGTTCAAGAAGGTGTACGAGAGCGAGTTCGGCCAGCTCGGCGGCCAGCCGTACGGCGCGTTCGTCTGCGACTATTATTTCGACCACACCGCGCCGAACCTGGAAGTGATGAAGGGTCTCGCCAAGATCGGCGCCGCGGCGCATGCGCCGTTCATCGCAGCCGCGGCGCCGCCGCTGTTCGGCATGGAGAGCTGGACCGAGCTCGCCAATCCGCGCGACCTGGGCAAGCTGTTCGACGCGCAGGAATATATGGCCTGGCGTTCGTTCCGGAATTCGGAAGACGCGCGCTACATGGCGTTGACCATGCCGCGGTTCCTCGGCCGTCCCGTCTATGGCGCGAAGACCGAGCCGGTCGACGAGTTCGACTTCGAGGAAGAGACCGAGGGCGCGCACGACCAGCATCTGTGGCTCAATGCCGCCTATGCGATGGGCACCCGGATCACCGAGGCGTTCAACACCTATGGCTGGTGCACCCGCATCCGCGGTGTGGAATCGGGCGGCACGGTCGAGGACCTGCCGACCGCGACCTTCCCCACCGACGAAGGCGGCATCGACCAGAAGTGCCCGACCGAGATCGCGATCTCGGACCGGCGCGAGGCGGAGCTTTCGGCGGCGGGCATGCTCGCGCTGATCCACCGCAAGAACACCGACCAGGCGACCTTCATCGGCGCGCAGACGCTGCACCGGCCGAAGAATTACGAGAATGTCGACGCGACCGCGAACGCCAATCTCTCGGCACGCCTGCCGTACATCTTCGCGAGCTGCCGCTTCGCGCATTACCTGAAGTGCATGGTGCGCGACTGGGTCGGCGGCAATCGCGAGGCCGACCAGCTGCAGCGCGACCTGCACAACTGGGTGCTCCAATATGTAGACGGTGCGCCAAGCTCGTCGAGCGAGGAGACCAAGGCGCGCCTGCCGCTGAAGGACGCCAAGATCGAAGTTACGCCGGATGAAGAGAATCCGGGTTACTACAAGGGCAAGTTCATGTTCGTTCCTCACTATCAGTTGGAAGGAATGGATATTGCTCTGAGCATGGTTTCGCGACTCCCACGGGCCAACTGAACTTTAGGTCATTTGGTCGCTTGGGCGTTGTGCCGAAGCATATCTGCAATAGTGCAAGTAAATATACGTCACGCAAGTCCGCGTATCTATGGAGGTAGGTGATGGCAGTTGATTTGTTCCTGAAGATCGATGGCATCGAGGGTGAGAGCCAGAAAAAGGGCCATGAGAAGGAGATCGACATCGTGTCGTTCAACTTCGGTGCGGCCCAGCACGGCTCGTTCCACACCGGTGGTGCTGGCGGTGGTTCGGGCAAGGCCGAGATCCGGGACATCTCGATCGTGAAGGAAGTCGACAAGTCTTCCCCCAAGCTGTTCAGCGCCTGTGCTTCGGGCAAGCACATCAAGGAGATCATCATCTACTCGCAGAAGGCGGGTGATGATCAGCAGCCGCTGACTTATTACAAGATCAAGCTGGAGGACGTGATCGTCTCCTCGGTCGACAACCAGGGCGCGAGCCATGGCGACGCGATCATGGAATCGATCGTGTTCAACACCGCCAAGGTGACCTTCGACTATCAGCCGCAGAGCCGCTCCGGCAGCAAGGACGGCGGCGTGGTCACGGCCAGCTACGACATCCGGCAGAACGTCGCCGCCTGATCCTGAAAGGTTCAGCGCCGATGTCGGATGCCGACACGCTGCTTCGTTCCGGCGATCTCGACGGTGCGCGCTCCGCGCTCGTCGAGACCGTCCGGGCGGAGCCCGCCAACCAGCAGGCACGGATGTTCCTGTTCCAGCTCCTCGCCGCGGCGGGGGAATGGGACAAGGCCCGGCGCCAGCTCGATACGCTCGCGCAGCTCTCGGGTGAGGCGCAGATGCTCGCCGTGGCCTATGGCCAGGCGATCGATGCCGAGCGCGAGCGTGCCGAGGTCTTTGCCGGCCGCGCTCGTGCGCGCCAGCACGTCGCCAGCGGCTGGCTCGGGGGCGTGATCGACGCCATCGAACATTTCGCCCAGGGCCGCATCGCCGAGGGCGAGGGTGCGCGCGACGCTGCCTTCGATGCCGCGCCCGATGTGGCGGGCAGCTTCAACGACATTCCCTTCGACTGGATCGCCGATGCCGATGCGCGCTTCGGGCCCAGCTTTGAAGCGATCATCGGCGGCCGCTATGGCCTCCAGGCTTTCGACCAGGTGGCCAGCATCACCAGCGAGGGGCCGCGCGATCTGCGCGACCTGATCTGGTATCCGGTGCAGATCGCCTTCCGCTCCGGCCAGTCGGTCGCCGCTTTCCTGCCCGCCCGCTATCCCGGCTCCGAAGCCGCTGCCGAGGTCTCCGAGCGGCTCGGCCGGGCGACGTCCTGGGCCGATGCCGAATGGGGCCAGGCGGGATCGGGCCAGCGGCTCTGGACCCTGTCCGATGGCGAGGATCAGGCGCTGCTGTCGCTGCGCACGCTGAGCTTGCGCTAGTCATGGCCGTCCGCCAGCGCCTCACGCCGACGCTGTTCGACAAGCTGATCGCCGATCTCGAGATATCGGGGCTGCGCGACATCGAGTCCGAGACGCCCCAGGTCGCGCGCGAGAAGTTCCGCCATTATGCGGTGCCGAAGCTCGACCGCTTCAACGAGGCGGCACTGCGGGCGACGATCCGGCGCGAGCTGGCCTGGCTGCTCAACACCACCAATATCGAGGCGCTGCACGACCTCGAACCCTATCCGCACGTCCAGGATTCGGTGCTCAACTATGGGCTGAGCGACCTGGCGGGCAAGGCGCTGACCCGGCGCGCGATCCTCCAGCGCGCCCGCGAGCTGCGCAAGGCGATCCGCCGCTTCGAGCCGCGGCTGGCCGGGGAATCGCTCACCGTCGATCCCGCCGAGAACCCGGACAAGCCGAACACGATCACCTTCGTGATCCGCGGCGACATCACCGCTGCCGCGCATGCCATGCCGGTCAAGTTCCGCACCGAGGTCGATCCCGAGACCGTCGCCGTCGACGTCACGGAGTAGCGCAGATGGATCCGCGCCTGCTGCGCCATTACAATGACGAGCTGGCCTATCTCCGCGAAGCCGCGCGCGAGTTCGGCGAGGAGCATGAGGAGGTCGCGGGCCGGCTCGGCCTGAAGACGCCGACCGACCCCGACCCCTATGTCGAGCGCCTGCTCGAGGGCGTGGCGTTCCTCGGCGCGCGCGTGCAGCTCAAGCTGGCCGACCAGTATCCCGAATTCACCTCGCACCTGCTCCACGCGATCCAGCCGCATTACCTCGCGCCGATGCCGTCGATCTGCGTCGCCGGCTTCGACCCCAAGGAAGGCGACCAGGTGCTGCTCAAGGGCCACAAGGTCCCGCACGGCACCCAGCTGACCGCCTTCGCCGCCAGCCAGGACAATGCGCCCGTCATCTTCCGCACCGGCCATGACGTGACGCTGTGGCCGATCAAGCTGGCCGAGGCGGAATATCTCTCCACCCGCGCGGCGGTGGCACCCTATGCGGCGGCGGCCAACGTCCGCGCCGAGGCCGGCCTCCGCCTGCGCTTCGTGGCGACGCCGGGGGCGGAGCTGCCCAAGGTGCCGGTGAAGGAGCTGCCGCTCTACCTGCATGGCGCCGAGGCGGTGCCCAACGAGCTCTACCGCCAGCTGATCGGCGAGACGCTGGCGGTGCTCGGCCGCTCCGCTGACGCCGTGCCCAACGCGCCCTGGGTGTCGCTGCCGGTCCCCGAGCAGGTCGGGTTCGCCGACGAGGAAGCGCTGCTCCCCGCCGACCAGCGCGCGTTCCGCGGCTACCGGCTGCTCTCCGAATATTTCGCCTGCCCCGAGCGCTTCCTGTTCGCGAAGCTGCGCGACCTGCACCGCGCCTTCCAGTCCTCCCCGCGCGCCTGCGACGTGGTCCTGTTGTTCGGCCGCTCCTCCCCGGCGCTCGCCCGCGCAGTCGATGCCAGCAATTTCAAGCTGTTCGCCACGCCCGCGATCAACCTGTTCGAGAAGCAGCTCGACCGCGTCCAGGTCCGCCCGCACGAGCATGAGCTCCACGTCATCCCCGATCGCACCAAGCGCTACGACTTCGAGGTGTTCCGCCTCACCGAGGTCAAGGCCTATGCCCGCGACAATGTCGATGCGCGCACGGTGGCGCCTCTCTATGCGTTCGGCGCGCTGCTCTATGACTGGCGCGAGGCGCTGTTCTACTCGACCCAGCTGCGCCCCCGCCGCCTCTCCACCCGCGAGCAGCGCCTCCGCCGCCGCAGCGAATATGTCGGCACCGAGACCTGGATCAGCCTGACCTCGCCGGGCGACGCCTCGCGGCTCGACGACGTCCACGAGCTCGCCGTCCGCGGGCTCGTCACCAATCGCGAGCTGCCCGAGCTGCTCACCTTCCGTGGCGACAAGCATTTCACCGTCTCCGGCGTGCCCGCGCGTGCCGTCTCGGTGCTGCGCGCGCCGACCCGGCCACGTCCGCCGCTGGGTCTCGGCGACGCCGCCTGGCGGGTGATCGCGCACCTCACCCCCAATTACGTCACGCTCGCGCCCGAGGACCATGACGACCCCTCGGCGCTGCGCGACCATCTCGCGCTCTACGGCCGCCAGGACGATGCCGTCCTCCGCCGCCAGATCGATGGCGTGCTCGGCATCAGCTCGTCCAAGGTCATGCGCCGCGTGCCCGGGCTCGACCGGATGGCGCTCGCCCGGGGGCACAAGATCCGCATCAAGCTCGACGATGCCGCCTTCGACAAGGGCGGCATGTTCCTGTTCACCGCCGTGCTCGAGCGTTTCCTGGCCGAGTTCGCCAGCATCAACGCCTTCACCGAGTGCAATTTCTTCAGTCCGAACGAAGGGGAGTTCGCGCAATGGCCGCCGAGGATGGGGCGCCAGCACAACATCTGAGCTTCCTGCGCCGCGTCGGCGAGCAGGCACGGAAGTTCGGAATGTTCCCCGCGGTCCGCGGGGCGGAGGCGCGTGCCCCCCATCTGCCGCGCCTCGGCCGCGCGCGCCGTCCGAACCAGAGCGTCGTCGACCTGGCGCAAGTGCCCGCGATGCACTTCCCGGCGCCGACCCTCCATTCCGCCGAGCCGCGCGGCGAGCGCATCCAGCTCAACGGCTATTGGCTCGGCCTCACCGGCCCCAACGGCCCGCTGCCGATCCACCTCACCGAGTTCGCCACCTTCGAGCATCGCTATGCCAAGCAGCGGCCGTTCGGGCGCTGGCTCGACGTGCTGGCCAACCGGATGCTGCAATTCTTCTTCCGCGCCTGGGCGGATTCGCAGCCCGTCGTCCATGCCGACCGGCCCGCGGACGACCGCTTCGCCGGCTATCTCGCCGCGCTCTCCGGTGCCACCGAAGGCGTCTCGCCCAAGGCGCTGTTCACCGCCCAGGCGCGCGTCCATTACGCCGCGCTGTTCGCCGGCCGGCGCAGCGCGATCGCGATCGAGGACGCGCTCGGCCATCTGCTCGGCCAGCCGGTCCAGGTGATCGAATACCGCCCCCGGTGGCGCGACATCCCGAAGGAAGACCGCAGCCGGCTCGGCCGCAGCTTCGCGACCCTGGGTGGTGACCTGGTACTCGGCGACCGCATCCGCATGGCCTCGGACGCGTTCAGCGTGGTGATCGAGGCGCGCTCCTTCGCCGAGTTCGAGAAGCTGCTGCCCTCGGGCCCGCGCTTCGCCATCGCGTCGGAAGCGCTCGATGCCTTCGCGCCGAGCCATCTCGAATGGGACATGCGGATCGAAATCGCCGAGCGGAACGTTCCAGCCGCGCGGCTGGACGGACGCACGCGGCTGGGCTGGACGGGCTGGATAGGCCCGCAGCCGAGCGACCGCATCCGATCGGACGCGCATCTGCGGCGGCTCAAGCCCGCCCATGCCGCACTTGGGGGACTTTGATGACGGAAATCAGCCGCTCTGCTCTGTTCGGTCGCCTGGGTCCCGTGTCGCTCAAGGCGATCGAGACCGCGACCAGCTTCTGCAAGATGCGCGGCAATCCCTATGTCGAGCTGGCGCATTGGGTGCACATCCTGCTCCAGGACCCGCGCAATGACGTTGCCGCGATCCGCACCGCCTTTGGCCTCAACGATAGCAAGCTGGTCGAGGACACCGTCGCCGCGCTCGACGCGCTGCCCCGCGGCGCCACCGCGATCTCGGACTTCGCGCCGCAGATCGAGGAAGCGATCGAGAAGGGCTGGCTCTACGCCTCGCTTCAGTTCGGCGCGGGCCGGGTGCGCAGCGGCCATCTGCTCTACGGCATGCTCAAGACGCCGACCCTGCGCAACGCGCTGTTCGCGCTGAGCCCGGAATGGCGCAAGGTCCAGGCCGAGAAGCTCGGCAGCGACTTTGACCTGGTCGTCCAGTCTTCCGCCGAGACCACCCAGCGCGACGCTGGCCCGGCCACTGCCGGCGGTGACGCCGAAGCCCCCGCCAGCACCGGCGTCGCCAGCCCGGGCGAGGCGCTCGGGAAGTATTCGATCGACCTCACCGCCAAGGCCAAGGCGGGCGAGCTCGACAGGATCGTCGGCCGGGACGCCGAGATCCGCCAGGTGATCGACATCCTGCTGCGCCGTCGCCAGAACAATCCGATCCTTGTCGGCGAGGCAGGCGTCGGCAAGACCGCGGTGGTTGAGGGCTTCGCTCGCCGCATCGCCGATGGCGATGTGCCGCCGGCGCTGCAGGGCGTCTCGCTGCGCACGCTCGACATCGGGCTGATGCAGGCCGGCGCCAGCGTGAAGGGCGAGTTCGAGAAGCGGCTGCGCCAGGTGATCGACGAAGTCGAAAGCTCGCCGACCCCGGTGATCCTGTTCATCGACGAGGCGCACACGCTGATCGGCGCGGGCGGGCAGGCGGGTACCGGCGATGCCGCAAACCTGCTCAAGCCGGCGCTGGCCCGCGGCCGGCTGCGCACGATTGCGGCGACCACCTATGCCGAATATCGCCAGTATTTCGAGAAGGACCCGGCGCTCACCCGCCGCTTCCAGACCGTCGATGTGAGCGAGCCCGAGACCGACAAGGCGATCGACATGATCCGCTCGGTCGCGCCGATGATGGAGGCGCATCACCAGGTGGTGGTGCTCGACGAGGCGGTATCGGCGGCGGTGACGCTGTCGCAGCGCTATGTCCCGGCGCGGCAGCTGCCCGACAAGGCGGTGAGCCTGCTCGATACCGCCTGCGCCCGCGTCGCGGTGTCGCAGCATGCCACGCCCGCCGCGGTCGAGGATCGCCGCCGCAAGGTCGAGCTGCTCGAGGTCGAACGCGAAGTCGTCGCCCGCGAGGCGAGCGGCCAGTACCGCGCCGACGACCGGCTGGCGAAGATCGACGAGGAACTGGCCGAGGCCGGCGCCGCTCGCGATGCGGTCGAGGCCAAGTGGAAGCGCGAGGAGCAGGCGCTCGACAGCGTCGTCCAGGCCCGCGCCGCGTTGCGCGATGCCCGTGCCGAAGCCGAGGGCGAGCCTGCCAACGAAGCCGAGTTGCGCGACGCGCTCGATGTCGCGATCGCCACCCTGCGCGAGGCGCAGGAGGACACGCCGATGGTGTTCGGCGTGGTCGACGCCGATGCCGTCGCCGCGGTGGTCGGCGACTGGACCGGCATCCCGGTCGGCCGGATGGTCAAGGACGAGATCCAGAGCGTGCTGACCATCGCCGACCAACTCAAGGCGCGCGTCGTCGGCCAGGATCATGCGATGGACGCGATCGCCAAGCGCATCCAGACCAGCCGCGCCAAGCTCGACAATCCCAACAAGCCGGTCGGCGTGTTCATGCTCTGCGGCCCCTCGGGCGTCGGCAAGACCGAGACCGCCCACGCGCTGGCCGAGCTGCTCTTCTCGGGCGATGACTCACTGATCGTCATCAACATGAGCGAGTTCCAGGAGGCGCATACCGTCTCCACGCTGAAGGGCGCGCCCGCCGGCTATGTCGGCTATGGTCAGGGCGGCGTGCTGACCGAGGCGGTGCGCCGCCGGCCCTATTCGGTGGTGCTGCTCGACGAGGTCGAGAAGGCGCACCCCGACGTCCATGAGATGTTCTTCCAGGTGTTCGACAAGGGGTTCATGAACGATAGCGAGGGGCGGTTCATCGACTTCAAGAACACGCTGATCCTGCTCACTTCCAACGTCGGCACCGATCTCGTCATGAACCTGTCCGAGGATGACGAGATGAAGCCCGAGCCCGAGGGGCTGGCGACGGCGCTGCGGCCCGAGCTGCTCAAGGTGTTCCCGCCGGCCCTGCTCGGCCGGCTGCTCGTGCTGCCCTATTATCCGCTGAGCCCGGCGATGCTCGCCGGCATCGTCAAGTTGCAGCTGAACCGCATCGTCCGGCGCCTCGCCGACAACCACAAGATCCGCCTGAGCTTCGCGGACTCGGTGGTCGATCTGATCGTCTCGCGCTGCAACGAGGTGGCCTCGGGCGGGCGCGTGATCGATGCGATCCTGACCAACACGATGCTCCCCGAAATGTCGATCGCGCTGCTCGAGCGCCAGATGCGCGGCGAGGATGTCGACGCCATTCATGTCGATACCGGGCCCGAGGGGTTCAGCTATGGGTTCGAAAGCGCGCGCGACAAGAAGCCGGAACCGGTCGAACAGAATAACGATGCGGTGGAGCGAGTTCCTGAAGCGGTGAACGAAGGATAATTCACAGATCGTGCAGTAGATAGTCATTCCGCTGCAAGATAACGCAAAGAAGCATATCTAGTCATGCCAATGCGGCATCAGTAGGGAGTAGGGGTATGTCAGCGGCCTTGCAGGGTTCAGTCGGATTGAATGGCAATAATGCCCGCGGCGATACGATCGCGGTGCAGAGTCTGCTCACGCGCGCCGGGATGAAGCTCGGCCTGATCGACGGCCGATGCGGGCCGAAGACGATTTCGGCCATCGTCAACTATCAGCGCAACCTGATGCGCAATCCCGACGGGCTGGTCGAGCCCAATGCGACGACCTGGCGACATCTGACCGGGCAGGGCAGTGCGGCGCGGTCCGCTGCGCCAGGCGGCGTCCGTCCCGCCACGCCCACCCGCAACGTCACCCCCGTCCGCACGCCGCCGCGGGTGGCCGCCAATGGCAATGGCGGTGGTGGCGCGCCGGCGATCATCGGCCGCGCGACGCCGCCGGCCGCCGCCGCGCCCACGCCCGGCAACAGTTCGACTTCCTACACGACGCTGGTGCCGCGCCCGGACCGCTCGACGCTCAACCGCGGGCTGACCTCGCCGGCCAACCGCGTGCTGCTCGCCAAGTTCGGCGCCCCGCGTGAGAATTACAGCCAGAACGACCAGCCGATCACCAATGCCAAGCTCGCCGCGATGATGAGCACGGAATCGGTCGGCCCGTTCCGCGTCACCGGCCTGCGCCCGGCCGTGGCCAGCCTGCGCGAGGTGCTGTCCGACGTGCAGCGCTCGATCCCCGATCTCTACAACTCGCTGAGCTCGGCGGGGATGAAGGTGGTCCGCAACGTGCGCGGCTCGTCCACCTCGATCTCGAACCACAGCTGGGGCACCGCGATCGACCTCAAGATCAACGGCAAGCTCGACGTCCGCGGCGACAACAAGGTCTATCACGGCCTCGTCCTGCTCGCTCCCTTTTTCAACGCACGCGGCTGGTATTGGGGCGCGGGTTTCCGAACGGAGGATGCAATGCATTTCGAATGTGGCGCCGCTCTCATCGCGAGCTTCCCCAACCCATGAGCGCGCGGATGATCCTGGGCGGCCTCGCCGCCGCCGCGCTGCTCGGTTGCCATCCCGTCGTCGCCTCGGGCAACAACCAGGCGCCGGCGAATGTCGCGGCTGAAACGCCAGAAGTGCCCGCCGCTGCCGTGCCCCTGAACGCATCGGCTCCCGCCGACGGCCAGCTGGTCTGGTCGCAGGATCCCGGCAGCAAGTGCCGCTTCGTCGCGCCCAAATCGCTGACCGCCGGGCCGACCAACTGGATCGGCGAGTGCCCGGGCGGCAAGGCGTCGGGCCTCGGCGTGCTGGTGCGGCGCGACGGCGGCAAGGCGACCGCGACCTTCTATGGCGAGCTGCGCGAGGGCGTGCCGGTGATCGGCGCGATCAACGTCGATGGCGGCTATGTCGTCGGCAAGTTCACCGGCGACGATCTGGTCCAGGGCGATCTCGAGCCGCAGGTGCGGATCGACTCGTTCAACGTCGCGGCCAAGGCGGCGCGTGCGGCGAGCGCGCGGTTCCAGGCGCAGAAGAATGCCGCGTCGGCGCGCTTCTATGCCGATGCGGCCAAGCAGCTCGACCTGCAGGTCGAATGAGCGAAGCTGCGCCCACGGCCTATGACGCGGTCGCCTATCCCAGCGCGATCTTCAGCCAGACGGCGCCCGATCGGCTGGCGACGATCGCGCGGCTGGCCGGCCTGTCGCCGCCGCCGATAGCCGGCGCCCGCGTGCTGGAGATCGGCGCGGGCGACGGGATGAACCTGCTCGCGCTCGCCGCCGCCTGGCCGCAGGCGCATTTCACTGGCTTCGACCTCGCGCCCACCGCGGTGGCGCGGGGCGAGCGCTGGCGGGCGCTTGCAGGGATCGCCAATGCCGAGCTTCGGGTGCTCGACATCCTCACCGCCGCTGATCATCTCGACGGGCCGTACGACTATATCGTCGCGCACGGCGTCTATGCCTGGGTGCCGCCGGCGGTGCGCGCGGCGACGATGGCGCTGATCGGCCAGCTGCTGTCGCCCGACGGCGTCGCCTTTGTCAGCTACAATGCGATGCCGGGCGGGCATATCCGGCTGGTGCTGCGCGAGGCGCTGCTGCTTCGGCTCGAAGGGCTGGAGGGCGCCGAGCGCTGGCAGGCCGCGCGCGACTATCTCACCGCGCTCGCCGCCGAGCCCGAGGGGCGCGAGAACCCCGCCCAGGCCGCGCTGCGCGACGCGGCGAAGCACACGCTCGACAAGCCCTGGTCGGTGCTCTGCCATGACGAGCTCGGCCCGCATTTCCACCCGCAGTCGCTCGCCGACGTCGTCTCAGAAGCCACTGCTAACGGCTTGCAATTCCTGGGGGATGCCGATCGCGAGCGGATGGGCGACGCCTTCTTGCCCGATGATGTGATGCCACAGGGGGATACCACCGCCCAGCTGGTCCGGCTGCTCCATGTGCGCGATGTTCACGACTTTCGCTTCTTCCGCCAGACGCTGCTCGTCCGCGACACCGCCAGGCCGAAGCGCCGCATCGACCTCGAAGCGCTCGGCGAACTCTACGCGGTCACGCGCTGTCACCGCGACGCCGACGGCATGTTCCGGATGAACGCCAATGTCTTCGAGGTGCAGGACGCGCCGCTCGCCGAGGCGCTCGGCTGGCTGGTCGACGCCCGGCCGGCGCGGATCCGTGTCGACGAACTGGTCGACACGCCCGCGCGCAAGCTGGCGCTGTTCGAGATGTTCGATGCCGGGCTGATCGACCTGTGCACCGCTCCCGCGCCCTATGCCGCCGAAGTCAGCGAGCGCCCTCGCGCCAGTCCGCTGATCCGAGCGATGCTCGGCGAGGGGCTCGAGAATATCTGCACGCTCGATCACCGGCTGATGACCATTCCCGAGTTCGGCCCGCGCCATGTCCTCGCGCATCTCGACGGCACCCGCGACCGTGCCGCCCTCGCAGCGGTGGCGCGCGAGGCCGGGCTCGACAGCGACGAGGCGCTCGACAAGGGCCTGCGCACCCTGGTGACCGAGGGGCTGATCGCGGCATGATCCTGACCGCGTTCCTCGTCCTTGCGACGGCGCCGCAGACCCTCCCGCGGGAGGTCCGCGCCTATGTCGCGCGGCGGGAGAAGTGCGACCATTTCCGCGGCGAGGACTCGCCCGACGAAGCGCGGCGGAGGGAAATTGAATCGGCCACGATACGGTTCTGCACCGGGGCCGATCGGCAACTGGCCCGTTTGAAGCGCCAATATGCGCATAACCGCGCGGTGCAGCGCCGGCTCGGCCGCTACGACCCGCGGATCGAGGACTGAACGGTGCCGATCACCGGATCCGTAGGCCGCGGCGGCGCCAATGTTCCCGCCGATGTCGCGCAGGTGCAGGAACTGCTCAACCTGCGCGTCGGCGAGATGGGCGTGCAGCCGCTGCCGACCAATGGCGTGATCGACAACGCCACCATGGCCGCGATCGGCCGCTACCAGTCGCTGGTGCTGGGCGGGCGCTCGGACGGGCGGGTCGATCCCAATGGCCGGACCTGGACCGCGCTGGCCGACACCCAGCCGACCACGCTGCTGCGCGACCGGCTGCGCGCCCAGGCGGCGCTGCCGAGGCTGAGCGGCGCGGCCTGGTTCAACGCCAACGAGGCGCGCTTCCCCAACAGCGACCGCGTCGCCGATCTCGCCCCGGCCTTCGCGACCCAGACGAGCAGCTTCATCGCCGCGCTCCAGCGTGCCGGCGCGACCGTCAGGGTGAGCGCGACCCTGCGCAACCGCAATCGCGCCTGGATCATGCATTATGCCTGGCAGGTCGCCCACGGTGCGGTCCAGCCCGGCGCGGTGCCCGCCAATCCGGAGGTCGACATACTCTGGGATCACGGCGACCCGACCGTCTCGCGCCGCGCCGCCCAGGCGATGGTCAATTTGTTCCACATCGCCTTCAAGCCCTCGCTCACCTCGAACCATATCGAGGGCACCGCGATCGACATGACGATAAGCTGGGACGGGCCGATCGACATCCTCGATGCTGCCGGCCAGACCCACAAGATCGACCAGCCGCGATCGGGCAACACCAACACCGATCTCCACGCCGTGGGCGCGACCTATGGCCTGCTCAAGCTCGCGAGCGATCCGCCGCATTGGTCCGCCAATGGCCGTTGAGCGTTCCAGCCTCACCCCGCGTATCTGGGAGTAAGACCATGCCGCCCGCCGCACGGATTACCGATACCGAAGCCTGCCCGATCAAGAACAAGGGCACGATCATGACCGGCGAGAAGTCGGTGCTGATCTGCGGCCTGCCCGCCGCGCGCAAGGGCGACACGCTCGACTGCGGCAGCCCCAGCCAGATCGAGAGCGGCTGCCCGACGGTGAAGATCGGCAACAACGAGGCCGCGCGGATCGGCGACAGCACCTGCCATGGCGGCAAGATCGCAACCGGCGCGCCGACCGTGCTGATCGGCGACGGCGCCAAGGCGCGCAGCACCACGCTTGGCGACGCGCACGGCAGCGGCGCGCCCTTCGTCACCGAATAAAGCATGGCGAGCGCCGCGCCCCCGATCCTGTTCGCGCCCGTCGCCGCGCGTGACGTCGCCGGCTGGGCGGCGGCGGGGCAGCTCTATGCGCTGGTCGATGGCTGTGTCTCGCCCGACATCCCGGTCATGGCCGAGCAGGCGGGGCATGGGCGGGCGGCCTGCCTCTATCTCGGCCGCGCCGCGATCAACTATCGCGAGCAGGCACCCTATCTGTTCCGCGTCGACCCCGCCCAGGCCGAGGCGCTGGCGACGCGCTTCGACGGCCAGCCCTGGGGCGTGTTCCTGATCTCCAGCGCGGGGTTCGACGCGACCCGGCGGCACCTGCGCCGCTTCCTCAAGGTCCGCTCGCCCGAAGGGGCGGGCTGGCTGTTCCGCTTCTACGATCCCCGGCTGCTCCCCGCCTTCCTGCGCAGCTCGACCCCGGACGAGCTGAACGCCTTCTTCGGCCCGGTCCAGGCCTTCCTGACCGTCGATGCCCGCGGCGAGGGGATGATGGCCTATCGCGCGCCGGAGATCGTCCGCGCCGCGCCGCGCGCCGCCGTCGGCGCCCGCCACCGGATCAGCGAGGCCAATGTCGCCGCCTTCCGCCGCCGCGCGCTCGGCGACCGGATCGCGGCGAGCTTCGACGGCACCCCGCAAAAGGCCCGGCGCGAGCCGCAATCGGACGATGTGCTGGTCACCAATCCCGATGGCGGCGTCATGCGGCTGGGCTTCGGGGCGAGCGGCATGCTCGACCGCGTCATCAGTCCGCTCGGTCGGCAATGGCGGGTGGCGAGCAACGAAAGGGGGCAGCTCAAGGGGTTCAAGCTCCCTTCGGGCTTGGAACTCGGCCTCGACTATGACGCGGCGGGCGACATCACCCATGTGTCGCGCGGCGGCGAGACGCGGTTCGGGGCGGGCTATGACGACCAGCACCGGCTGACCCGCATCGACTTCCCGGACGGCAGCTTCTCGGGCATCCGCTACCGCGACACCGGCATCGAGGCGACGCGCGACACGCGAGGCAAGTTCATCGCCGCCCAGCGCGACCGGGTCGGCCGGGTCGAGCGCTACGACTATGACGGCGACACGCTCGTCGCGATGGTCGACGGCAACGGCAACGCCACCCGTTTCGACTATGGCGCAGGCGAGCGGCCCGAGGCGCTGGTCCAGGCCGATGGCCGCCGCGAGGCCTATGCCTTCGATCCCGCCGGCCGGCTCCAGCAGATCACCCGCGCCGACGGGCATGTGCTCGACGTCGTCCAGGACGAGGCCGGCCGCGTCACCCGCCTGGCGACGCCGGACGGGGAGGTCGCGACCTTCGCCTATGACGAGAACGGCCTGCTGGTCGCCGCGAGGAACGGCGATGCCACGCTCGCCTGGGCCTATGACGACGGCGGCCGGCTGATCGAGGAGCGGCAGGGCGACCAGAGCGTCGCCTATGTCTATGACGATGCCGGCACGTTGACCGGCCTGACCTATCCGACCGGCGAGACGATCCGCTACACCCGCGACGCCGACCTGCGCCTGTCGAGCGTCACCGACTGGGCCGGGCGGCGCCATGCGATCGACTATGCGCCCGAAGAGGCCGGCTGGCGGCTGACCGCCCCCGAGGGGCTGACCACAAGCAGTTTCCAGAACCCCATCGGCCTTACCACCGGCATCCGCGTCGAGGCGGCGGGCAAGCCGGTGTTCGAGCAGGGTTTCGCCTGGGACGGCGACGACCGGCTGGTCGAGCAGCGCGACACGCGGCTAGGCGCGACGCGCTTCGGCTATGATGCGGAAGGCCAGCTGCTCGCGGTCGAACGCTCGAACGGTGCCGCCGAAGCCTTCGCCTATGATGGCGCCGGCAACCGCGTCTCGGGTCCCGCCGGACAGGCACAGTTCGACTCGCTGAACCGCCTGATCGGGCAGGGTAGCGAGCGCTTCGACTATGACGGGCGCGGCAACTGCGTCGCCCGTAGCGGCGGCGCGCAGGCCTGGCGCTATGCCTATGACGGGTTCGACCGGCTGGTGCGGGCCGAGGACGATGGCGGCCGGCTGGTCCGCTTCGGCTATGATCCACTCGGCCGGCGGATCTGGAAGGAAGTCAGCCAGGGCGGCACCCAGCGCATCACCCGCTATGTCTGGGCCGGCGAGCAGCTGATCCGCGAAGTCGAGCAGGTCCATGGCGAGGGTCGCGACTGGCAGGGCGGCGGCCCCGAGCGCACCCGCGACTATTGCTACTGGCCGCAGACGTGGAAGCCGCTGTTCCTGCGCGAGGGCGCCGCGATCCACCAATATCATTGCGACCCGCTGGGCGCGCCGATGCGGCTCACCGACGTGGCGGGCAAGGTGACCTGGGAGGCCGAGCGCAGCGGCTTCGGCGCGATGGCGGCGCTGCCCGGCGGGGTCGAGCAGCCGCTGCGCCTGCCCGGCCAGTATCACGATGCCGAGACCGGCCTCCATTACAACCGCTTCCGCTATTACGATCCGGCGCTTGGCCGCTATCTGAGCCGCGATCCGATCGGCGTGGCGGGCGGGCTCAATTTCTACGCCTATGCCGGCAACGATCCGGTCAACCGCGCCGACCCGACGGGCCTGTGGTGGAAGGCCGCGCTGGCGATCGTCGCGGCGGTGGCAGTGGCGGCGGTCGTCGTCCTGACCGCGCCGATCTCGGGGCCATTGCTGATCGTCGCCGCCGGCGCGGCGGCAGGTGCTGCGGGCGCGATGGTCAACGAGGCGCTCAACCAGAAGGAGTTCTGCCTCTCCTGCATCCTGCTCGCCGGCCTGAAGGGCGCGGTGGTCGGCGCGATCGCATCGGTGCCGTTCCTGTTGCTGCCGGAGATCGCCGGACTGGGCGCGTTCGTCGCCGCCGGTGCCGCGAGCGGCTTCATCGGCTATGCCGCCGATTGGGGTATCGACAATGCTACCGGCAAGCCGCGCCCGTGGAGCTGGAAGGACGCTGCGATCTCGACCGGCCTGGGCGGCGCGTTCGGTGCGGCAGGGCGCTATATCAGCGGCGGCCGCACGGGCACGGGCAGAGGCGTGGTGCCCGAGGAGACGGCACCGGTTGCCCCGCGCGCGGCGACGGCGGCGGACGTGGCGGAATCGCAGGCGGCGCTGGGCCGGGCGAACACCGCCAAGGCAGGCCTCACCAAGAAGGAATATGCGGTCAAGACGACTTCGTCGAACGACGCGAAGACGCTGAGCGGCTGGAAGCAGCCCCGGCCCGAGGGATTCGACGGCGCGACGGCGCAGCAGGTGCAGAACAAGGCCGGCCAGATCGGCCACGAGCTTGAGCCGCATCCCTTCGACAAGGATTTCCCCGGCCAGTACAACGCTTCCCATGCGGAGAAGCAGATGTCGGTGCTCAGTCCGGACCACCCGATCGGCGTGTCCAAGCCGATGTGCGCCGATTGCCAGGGCTATTTCTCCAAGCTGGCCCAGCACAATGGCGCCGACCAGGTCGTCACCGACCCGAACGGCACCTGGATATTCAAATCGGATGGCTCGGTGCTGAAGCCGGGCGATCCCAAGCCTTGAACAAGAGGACCGAATGGCAATCCAAGACAGTATCGCAGCGGCCCGGGACGATCTCGCGCGCAATCCGGAGGGCGCGCTGTCGCTGGGGCGTCGCACGGTGATCTGGCGCGATCTCGCTGCGCTGTCCGACGCGCGGACCGGCTATGCGCGCCGGGTGCGGCTGAACGATGCCTGTGTGCGGCACGTGCTCGGCCGCTGGGAGGAGCGTTTCCCGGGCGACGCGGGTGTCATCCAGATGCTGGACATCGCCGCGCAGCGCGTGGCGGGCACGATCGAGGACGAGGCTGCCGGCGATGCGCGGGACCGTTTCTATGTCGAGGTCGTCGAGAGCCGTAGCTATCCCGGCGACGCTTCCGCGATGTTCGTCGGCCTCGCCGCCGCCAACACCGTCATGGAAGCGCGGATCGAGGACAATGAGGACGCGATCCCCGAGGCGGAGGACGACGAGCAGCTCGATCCCGAAGCCTATGACACCAGCTACATGTGCGCATCGGCGGCGGCGCGCGGCCTGAACGGCCGGCCCGCCGACGCAGCGGCGCGGCGGGCGTTCTGGACCTGGTATCTCGATACGGCGATCCCGCAAGTCTATGGGATCTGACGGAGACCGGGCCCGGCCGCGGCGATGCGGCCAGGCCCGGTCTCCGGATCAGGCGTCGATCACTTCCTGGCGCTGCTCGCCCAGGCCGGCGATGCCGAGCGCGACGCGGTCGCCCTTGTGGAGCCAGACATTGGGGGTCTGGCCAAGCCCGACGCCCGGGGGCGTGCCGGTGGTGACGATGTCGCCCGGCTGCAGGCTCATGAAGCGGCTGAGATAGGAGAGGATGAAGGCGGGACGGAAGATCATCGTCGAGGTCGAGCCGTCCTGGTAGCGCTTGCCGTTGACCTCCAGCCACATGTGCAGGTCGCTGGTGTCGCCCACCTCGTCCGCGGTGACCAGCCAGGGGCCGATCGGGCCGAAGCTGTCACAGCCCTTGCCCTTGTCCCAGGTGCCGCCGCGCTCGAGCTGGAAGGCGCGCTCGGAGACGTCGTTGCAGACGAAATAGCCGGCGATCGCCGCTTCGGCCTGCGCCTCGTCGACATAGCGGCATTCGCTGCCGACGACGAAGGCGAGCTCGACTTCCCAGTCGAGCTTGGTCGCGTCGCGGGGCTTCACGATCGGGTCGTTCGGGCCGGAGAGCGCGCTGGTCGCCTTCATGAAGATAATCGGCTCCTCGGGAATCGCGGCGCCGGTCTCGGCGGCATGGTCGGCATAGTTGAGGCCGATGCAGAGGAACTTGCCCGGGCGCGCGACGCAGGGGCCGAGGCGCGGATCGCCCTCGACCAGCGGCAGGCTCGCCGGATCGATCGCGCGGAGCCGGTCCAGGCCCTCGGGGGTGATCGTGCTGCCGTCGATGTCGGAGACGATCCCGCTCAGGTCGCGGATATTGCCCTCGGCATCGACGAGGCCGGGCTTCTCGTTGCCGTTGGGGCCGAAGCGCAGCAATTTCATATCAAGGCTCCTTCAGGATGCGGAATCAGTTGGTCCAGCCGCCATCGATCACATGGATTTGGCCGGTGGTGAAAGCGGACTCGTCCGAGGCGAGATAAAGGGCGAGGGCGGCGACCTCTCCGGCCTGGCCGAGTCGGCCCATGGGCTGGCGCGCGACGAAGGCGGAGAGGGCGGCTTCATAGTCGCCGGTGGCGCGCAGCCGCTCGTGCAGCGACGGGGTCTCGATCGTGCCCGGACAGATCGCGTTGCAGCGGATGCCCTGGCCGACGAAATCGGCCGCGACCGCCTTGGTCAGGCCGATCACGCCCGCCTTGGTGACGCCGTAGGCGAAGCGGTTGGGCACGCCCTTTATCGAGCTGGCGACCGAGGACATGTTGACGATGCTGCCGCCGCCGCGCGCGATCATGGCGGGCAGGGCGGTGCGGATGATCCGGTACATGCTGGTGAGGTTGAGGTCCTGGGCCAGCGCCCATTGCTCGTCCGTGCAGTCGAGGATCGTTCCGCCGGGCACCGCGCCGGCGCAGTTGAACAGCACGTCGAGCGGGCCGGCGCTAGTCAGCGCCTCGGCGATCGAGGCTTCGTCGCGCACGTCGAGCCGCGCGGTCTGGCAGCCGGCGAGATCGGACAGGCCGTCGAGGTTGACGTCGGTCGCCCATACGGTGGCGCCTTCCGCGGCGAAGAGCTCCGCGGTCGCCCGGCCGATACCCTGTGCCGCTGCGGTCACCAGCGCGGTCTTGCCCGCCAGCCGGCCTGCCTTGGTCATTCCTTGTCTCCGTCAGAGCTTGTAGACGCGTGCCGCATTGGCACCGAAAATTGCCTCGCGCGCACGGCGGTCGCAGCCGGCGAGGAGGGTGTCCGTGATGGCGACCCAGCCGGCATGGCTGCCGGCCAGGGTCAGCACCGGCCAGTCGCTGCCCCACAGGATCCGGTCGGTGCCGAAGCTGCGCGCGACATGGTCGAACCAGGGGGCGAGGGTGGCTGCATCGGCATGCGCCGGCGCCTCGGTGAGTAGGCCCGAGAGCTTGACCGTCACATTGGGCATGCCGGCCAGCGCCGAGATCGCGTCCAGCCACGCATTGTCGGGCGCATCGCCGATCCGCGGCTTGCCGAAATGGTCGAGGACGATCGACAGGCCGGGATGCAGCGTGGCCAGGACAAGGATCGCGGGCAGCTGCTCCGTGCGGACCAGCGCGTCGAAAACCAGGCCGTGCGCCGCCATAGCGTCCAGGCCGGGACGCACGGCATCGCCGAGGATCCAGTCCGGGTCGTCCAGGTCCTGCAGCATCGGGCGCAGGCCGAGGATCTTGGGCGTCCCCGCCAGCGCGGCGACACGCGCCGGTGCGTCGCTGGCCGCCAAGTCGGCCCAGCCCACCACGCCGGCGATCCACGGGCGGGTCTCGGCATGGTCGAGCAGGAATGCGGTCTCGGCCTCGCTCGGCGCCGCCTGGACGAGGATCGCGGCGTCGATGCCGTGCGCCACCAGCAGCGGGGCGAATTCCTGCGGCTCGTAGTCGCGGTGGAGGATGCCGGTCGCCGGGGTCAGCCAGCCATAGTCCCCGCGCGCCGGTCGCCAGAGGTGGAAGTGCGCATCGATACGCATCGTCAGCGGTCCGCCGGGATCGGCGCGCCTTCGGCGATCAGGCCTGCCTCGCGCAGGTCCAGCCAGAATTGCGGCGGGATGCGGAATGCGTGCAACCCGATCGTCTCCTCGACCTGCCGCGGCGCACCCAGGCCGAGCAGCACGCTCGCTACCGCCGGATGAGCCAGCGGGAACTGCAGCGCGGCGGCGGCGAGCGGCACGCCATATTCCCGGCAGACCGCCTCGAGCCGGGCGACGCGCGCCACGATCTCGGCGGGAGCCTCGCCATAATCGTAGCGCAGCCCGGTCCCCGCCGCGGTGCCGGTCGCGAGGATGCCCGAATTATACGCGCCGCCGATGACCACCGCGACCTGCCGTTCGAAGCAGAGGGGCAGGAACTCGGCCAGCGCGCCCTGCTCGAGCAGCGTGTAGCGGCCGGCGAGCAGCATCACGTCGAGGTCCGCCTCGCGCAGCGCGTCGAGCCCGACCTGCCACTCGTTCGCCCCCACGCCGAAGCCGGCGATCGCGCCCTCGTCGCGCAGCCGCTCCAGTGCCCGGAAGCCGCCGCCCCGGGTCAGCTGGTCGAAATAGCGCGCATTGTCCGCGCCGTGTGTCCGCGTCCCGATGTCATGGACATAGAGCAGGTCGATCCGTGCCAGGCCGAGCCGCTGCAGGCTGTCCTCGTACGAGCGCAGGACGCCGTCATGCGTATAGTCGAAATGGCGCTCGAAGGGCAGCGGGGAGCGGAAACCCTGCCGCTCGCCATCGCCCCGCAGCGCAGGATCGGCGCGCAGCAGCCGCCCGACCTTGGTCGACAGCACCACGCCGGCGCGCGCGCGCAGCGTATCGCCGGTCCGCCGCTCGCTCAGCCCATGGCCGTAATGCGGCGCCGTATCGACATAGTTCATCCCCGCCGCGAGCGCATGCTCGAGCGTGGCGCGCGCCTCGAGGTCGGTGATCGGCTGGTACAGGTTCCCCAGCGGCGCGGCGCCGAACCCGATCTCGCTGACTTGGATCTTCGCGCGGGGAATCGTCCGTGTAGGAATCATGCCGTGGGCTGCTCGTCGAGCGCGAAGATGCGCGTCATCGGCAGCCATTTCGGGCTGCCGGATGCGATCGGGCGCTGATAGGCGTCCATCTCGGCTTCCCATTGGTCGACGATCGGCTGGACGTCGGGGTCGGAAGGAGCGAGACCCTCCGGCGCGATCTCGGCGAGCATGACCAGGCGGTTGGAAACGCGCCAGATCTCCATCTCGCGATAGCCGCGCCGGCGGATGTCGGCGACGATCTCGGGCCATACCGCTCCGGGCGCGTGGCGCGCCTCATAGGCGGCGATCAGGTCCGGATCATCTTCCAGGTCGAGGGCGAACAGGGCACGCGTCACTTGGGCAGTCCTTCACGAAGTCGCAGCACGGCAAAGCCCAATACGCCGGCAAAGGCGAGCATCGGAACCAGCATCATGTGGTGGACGCCGCCGATCTGCTCGGAGACCAGGCCCATCAGCGGCGGGAACACCGCGCCGCCGATGATCGCCATGATCAGGAAGGCCGCGCCGCTCTCGGTCTCCTCGCCCAACCCCTCGACGCCGAGCGCGAAGATGGTCGGGAACATGATCGACATGAAGAAGCTGGTCAGCCACAGCGCGCCCACCGCGGGCATACCGGTGGCGAAGGCGGCGAAGCCGCAGAGCAGGACGTTCGCCACCGCATAGACCGCAAGCAGCCGCGCCGGAGCGATCCGCTTCTGCAGGAAGGCGCCGCTGAACCGGCCGATCATCAGCATCCCCAGGCTCGCGGAAAGCAGGAAGGCGGTGGCCTGCTCGCTCAGCTGCGGCGCCTGGCTCTTGGCGAAGTCGATGAAGAAGCTCCACACGCCGACCTGGGCGCCGACATAGAGGAACAGCGCGAAGATCGCCGCGCGCAGCCGGCGATGGCGCAGCACCGCGAACAGCGGACGGCCGGTGCCGGCGGTCTTCTTCGCCTGCTCCAGGACCGGGAAGCGGGTAAGCGCGATGAGCAGCGCGAGCAGGCACACCGCCACGCCGATCGCGACATAGGGGCCCTGCACCGCAGTCGCCGCGGCGGACCGCCAGGCGGCGCGCTCGGCCGGCGCCATCGCGGCGATCTGCGCCTGGGTCCGTTCGTCCGAGGAGAAGATGAAGAGCCCGCCGATGATCGGGCCGATCACCGCGCCGATCCCGTAGAAGGACTGGGCCAGGTTCAGCCGCGCGGAGGCGGTCTGCGGGGCGCCGAGGATCGTCACATAGGGGTTGGACGCCGTCTCCAGGAAGGCGAGCCCGATCGCGATCACGTAGAGCGCGGCGAGGAACAGGCCATATTGCTCGGTGGCCGCCGCCGGATAGAAGAGGAAGGCGCCGCCCGCATAACAGGCCAGCCCGATCAGGATCGTGTTCTTGTAGCCCAGGCGCCGGATCAGCAGGCCGGCGGGAATGGCGGCGCAGAAATAACCGACATAGAAGGCGAACTGGATCAGGCTCGCTTCGGTGCGGGTGAGGTCGAGCGCCTTCTGGAACTGGCGGATCAGCACGTCGTTGAGCGCGGCCGCCAGCGCCCAGGAGAAGAACAGCGTGGTGACGAGCGCGAAGGCGACCGCATAGCGGCGCTCGATGATCGGCGGTGCGGCTGTGGACGCGCTACTGGCCATTACAGGTTCCTCCCCCGGCAAGGCCGGATATGCTCTTTTATAATTGCGTATTTAAAATACAAGTTCATAGGAAAAAGCAAGATAGGGACGCCTTGATGATCGCCACTTCGACCAGTGATTTCCGCCGGGCGGCGCAGCGGCGGTTGCCGCGCTTCCTGTTCGACTATGTCGATGGCGGGGCCGGGGCGGAGCTGACATTGGGGCGCAACCAGGCCGATCTGGAGACGCTGGCCATCCGCCAGCGCGTCCTTCGCGACGTGAGCCAGGTCGACCTGTCCTGCACCCTGTTCTCGCAGCAGCTCGCGCTTCCGCTCATGCTCGGGCCGGTCGGCCTGACGGGCATGTATGCGCGCCGCGGCGAAGTGCAGGCCGCGCGTGCGGCTGCGGATCGGAACATACCCTTTTGTCTCTCCACGGTATCCGTCTGCGCCCTGGACGAGGTCGCTGCGGCATCCTCAAGGCCGATCTGGTTCCAGCTCTACGTCATCCGGGACCGGGGCTTTATGCGGGACCTGCTCGCCCGCGCCAAGGCGCAAGGCGTGGACACTTTGGTGTTCACGGTCGACATGCCGGTGCCCGGCGCACGCCGACGCGATGCGCATAGCGGGCTTTCCGGGCCGATGGCAGGCATGCGGCGCCTCCTGCAAGCGGCGGGCCGGCCGGGCTGGGCATGGGACGTCGGTGTCCGCGGACGGCCGCATATCCTCGGCAATGTCGCGCCGGTGCTGGGCGAGGCGAGCGGGCTCGAGGATTTCATGGGCTGGCTCGCCGCCAATTTCGATCCCACCGTCCAGTGGCGCGACCTCGAATGGATCCGCGAGGCCTGGGACGGTTCGCTGATCATCAAGGGCATTCTCGATCCCGAGGATGCGCGGGATGCGGCCCGGCTCGGCGCGGACGGCATCGTCGTCTCCAACCATGGCGGACGCCAGCTCGATGGCGCGCTCTCGACCGCCCGCGCGCTGCCCTCCGTGGCGGAAGCGGTCCGGGGACAGCTCACCGTGCTGGCGGATTCGGGCATACGCTCCGGCCTCGACGTCGTGCGGATACTGGCGCTGGGCGCCGAGGGCGTGCTGCTTGGCCGGGCATGGGCCTATGCGCTGGCCGCGGCGGGGGAGGCGGGGGTGGCTCGCCTGCTCGATCTCTTCGCCGCCGAGATGCGCACCACCATGGCGCTGGCCGGCGCGCGCACGATCGCGGAGATCGATTCCTCGCTGCTCGACAGGCGCTAGAGCGATCCCGCCTTCCATTGCCGTCATCCCCGCGAAAGCGGGGACCCATCTCCTGCACGCGCCACCCGATCCGACAGCCGTTGCGGTCGTGGCATCTCCCCGAGATGGGTCCCCGCTTTCGCGGGGATGACGGCAGGAGAGCGGGATAGCGGTGGAAATCAGCCAGCGCGCTCGTGACCTTCGGCCCCGGCTTTGTCGGGGAACAGCCAATCAGCCGCTCAGGCCGCCTGGCCGCGCCCCGGGCGATACTGGTAGCGGGTCAGCGCTTCCGGCTTCATCTCGATCGAGAAGCCCGGGCGCTCGGGCGGCATATAGGCGGCCGAGCGGATCACGCAGGGATCGAGGAAATGCTCGTGGAGATGGTCGACATATTCGATCACCCGGCCCTCGCGCGTGCCGGCGAAGCAGAGATAGTCGATCATCGCGAGATGCTGGACATATTCGCACAGGCCGACACCGCCGGCATGCGGCCACACCGGCAGGTCGTATTTCGCCGCCATCAGCAGCACCGCCAGCACTTCGTTGACGCCGCCCAGGCGGCAGGCGTCGATCTGCACCACGTCGATCGCGCCGCTCATGATGAACTGCTTGAACAGGATGCGGTTCTGGCACATCTCGCCGGTCGCCACCTTGACCGGGGCGATGCCGGCGCGGATCCGGGCATGGCCCAGCACGTCGTCCGGGCTGGTCGGCTCCTCGATGAAGAAGGGCTTGGCGAAGGCGAGGGCGTTGACCCATTCGATCGCCTGGTCGACTTCCCAGACTTGGTTGGCGTCGATCATCAGCGTGCGATCGGGACCGAGCACTTCGCGTGCGATGGCGACACGCCGCTTGTCGTCTTCGAGGTCGACGCCGACCTTGAGCTTGATGTGGCGGAAGCCGGCATCGATCGCTTCCTGCGCCAGGCGGCGCAGCTTGGCGTCGTCATAGCCGAGCCAGCCGGCCGAGGTGGTGTAGCAGGGATAGCCCTCGGCCCGGAGCAGCGCGATCCGCTCCTCCTTGCCGGCGGCGCGGGCCTCGAGCAGCGCGAGTGCCTCCTCGGGCGTGATGCAGTCGGTGATGTAGCGGAAGTCGATCGCCCGGACGAGCTCGGCCGGCGACATGTCCGCTACCAGCTTCCATACCGGCTTGCCCTCGGCCTTCGCCCAGAGATCCCAGACGGCATTGACGATAGCGCCCGTCGCAAGATGGATTGCGCCCTTGTCGGGGCCGATCCAGCGCAGCTGGCTGTCGCCGGTGATATGGCGCCAGAAGGCGGCCGGCTCGGCCCGGATCGTGTCGAGCGACTGGCCGACCACCAGCGGGCGCAGTGCCTCGATCGCCGCCACGCAGATCTCGTTGCCGCGGCCGATCGTGAAGGTCAGGCCATGGCCGCTCAGGCCGGGGGTGTCCGTCTCCAGGATCACATAGGCGGCGGAGTAATCCGGATCGGGATTCATCGCATCCGAGCCGTCCAGCGAAAGGCTGGTCGGGAATCTGATGTCCAGCACGCGCAGGCCGGTGATCACGGTCATTGGCGATTTTTCTCTGTGACGGGAGGAAACAAACATCGGGTACGATTGGAGACTTTCCATATTGACCCTAGTTCATTTTGTATATGGAAATATGATTTCTAGATGAAATCGGATGTTTCTCCTCTCGTGACGGGCGTGAGGCACAGGTACGCGGCTGCGGGGCGGGCCCGCCAAATTCCATTGTCGTCGATCCAGGGCGCGGGCGCCATCCGTCGCGCGACTTCGCATGTCGCCGGGCGGGTTTGCTGCCGGCGTGCGGCGCCGTAGGCCTAGCCGGCCTTGCGGCTCCGGCGTACGCGCTTCGGTTCCGGCACCGAAAGGCTCGGCACTACCGGCGCCTCCTCGCGGTCGTACCAGCCGAGCACGGTCGATATGTCGAGCGCCGCGGCCTTCAGGAGTGCGAGCGTCTCCTCCAGCGACAGGTGCGGCGCATCGTCGATCACCGCCAGATACGGGATGGTGAGCGCCGCGACCACGCTGCCGTTGAAGCCGAAGATCGGGCAGGAGAGGTCCGAGACGCCGGCGAGCCGCGAGCTGGCGATCGATTCATAGCCCTGGGCGCGCACCGTCGCCAGGCGCTTGGCCAGCTTGTTCGACGGCGCTTCGCCGAGCACTTCCTCGCGCCGCGCCTCGTCCATGAATGCCAGCAGCACATGGCCCGAGCAGCTGTTCTCCAGCGGGATCTCGGTGCCCAGGCGCACGGCGAACCCGGTCGGGCCCGAGCTTTCCTGGCGTGCGACGATCAGGCCGCGGCTCTCGTTGACGACCGCGAGGTGGCAGGACTGCATCGTCGCCACCGCCAGGTCGTGCATGCGCGGCGCGGCGACATAGGTCAGCTCCTGCGCCGGCGTTGCGCGGTGGGCGAGCTCGAGCAGCTTGTAGGTGACGCGGTAGCGGTCGCTCGCGGCATCCTTGTGCAGCCATCCCCGCCGGTCCAGCGCGACGATCACGCGGAACAGCTCGCTCACCGAGCGGCCGAGGCGCTGCGATATCTCGGTGATGGTGAGGCCGAACGGCTCGTTGCCGAGCAGCTCGATCACGTCGATGCCCTTCTCCAGCGCGGGGGCGCTGTAGTTGGGCGATGCGGACTTGTCGTCCGACTGGCTAGTCTTTGCGGCCGGCTTGCGCTGCGATGCGGGCTTGGGGGGCATCGGGGGACGCTAGCGTAGCGGAAACGGCTTGTCATGCCTTCCGCGCATGGGCGGTGCGAGTGCTGCCATCGGTCAGAGGTCCGAGAGTTCCGCGACGAAGTCATAGGCGTCGCCGCGATACCAGGACTGGGTATATTCGACCGGCCGGCCGTCGCGCAGGAAGCCGCAGCGCTCGATCAGCAGCCCGGGCGTGCCGGCATCGACATGGAGCAGCCGCGCCTGGGACGCGGTGAAGGGCACCGCGCGAAGCCGTTGCAGGGCGCGTACCGGGCGGTGGTCGGTGCGGGCGAGCGCGGCATAGAGCGATTCGGAAACCTCTTGCACATCGTCCAGACAATAGGCGGGGACGGTCGAGAACTCGATCGCCATCGGCGCGTCGTCGGCGATGCGGACGCGGTGGAACCGCATCACCGGCGCACCGGGGGAGAGGTTGAGCTGCATCGCCTCGGCGGGCGTGACGATGCCCTGGGCGCGCAGGATCCAGCTGCTGCTCGCCACTTGCCCGCGCGCGGCCATCTCCTCGGAGAAGGAGCTGATCCGCGAGAAATTCTGTTCGATGCGGCGAGTGACGGTGGTGCCCGCGCCCTGCTTGCGCGACAGCAGTCCGTCTTCCGCCAGCTCGGCGATCGCCTTGCGGATAGTCATGCGCGACAGGCCATATTCGGCGGCCAGGTCGCGCTCGGCGGGCAGGGTTGCGCCGGCCTCGAGGCGCCCGTCGCGGATTGCCTTGCGCAGCAGCTCGGCGAACTGGGCATAGAGCGGCTTTCGGCCATGCGCGACGAGCGCGCCCAGCGAGGGGCGGCTGTCCTGGCGACTCACGGGAATCGGCTCGCCGGGCTCGGGCCGGAAGAGACCAATCGACTCGGCGGGATGCTCCTGCCGGAGCGGTTCCGCGCGCATCGCCATGGTCAGCGCAGAGGCATCTGTGTCGTACATTTATCCTCTCATCCGGCTTGTCCTGCACGGCGCAACATACTGGGTTGATGGCCAAATGACACGCTTAGTTTTCATATACAAAATATATTTGCAAAAACTGTTGCGTGATTGGTTCCCTTGTGGTTACACAATGGTCCTCAGGCGCCCCGAAGTCCGGATTCGCAAAAACCGGTCGGGAGAGGCGCTCCAGACAATCTGTATCCGCAGGAAATCCGGGCTGGCGTGGGTCAGCCCTGCGATGCAAGCGAGGGGGGTTTGATAGATGAATCTACGACTCAAGTTCCTGATCGGCACGGCGTTCACCTGTGCTGCCATCCCGGCCTATGCGCAGGATTCGGTGCCTTCACAGCAGGAAGGCGAGATCGTCGTCACGGGTATCCGCAAGAGCCTTCAGGACGCGATCGAAACCAAGAAGCGCGCCGATTCGATCGTCGACGTGATCAGTGCCGAGGATGTCGGCAAGCTGGCCGACAGCAACGTGGCGGAGTCGCTCTCGCGCCTGCCCGGCGTCACCGTCGACCACCAGTTCGGTGAGGGCGAGCAGCTCTCGATCGCCGGTGTCGAGCCGGCGCTCAACCGCCTGACCATCGACGGCCATTCGGTCGCCTCCGCAGACTGGGGCGGCAACCCCTCGGATCGCTCCAGCCGCTCGTTCAACTATTCGCTGCTCTCGCCGACGATCATCAGCCAGGCGGTCGTCTACAAGACCCCCGAGGCACGCCTCCAGGAAGGCGCGATCGGCGCGAGCGTCGACATCGTCACCCGCAAGCCGCTCGACCTGAAGCCCAACACCGTCGCGATCACTGGCGGCGGCGAGTATAACAGCCGTGCCAAGCGCGGCAGCTTCCGCGGCTCGGCGCTCTACAGCTGGCACAATGAAGACGGCACGATCGGCTTCCTCGGCGCGGTCAACTACGACAAGGAGCAGCTCAGCCGCGCAGGCTCGGCGGTCTATTGGTATCGTACCGGTGATGCCCTGCTCGATCGCTATCCGAAGGATGCCAACGGCAACATCATCTATGGCGCGGACGGCCGCGTCACCAGCGGTCCGACGCTGAACGGCCAGCTGCCCAATGCCGCGATGATCGCCGACTTCAGCAAGGCGCGCGTCGCCTCGTTCCTCGCCCGCGAATTCTTCAAGCAGGAGCGCGAGCGCATCGGCTTCTCCGGCGCGATCCAGGTCCGCCCTGCCGACAACCTGACGCTCACCGGCACCGCCCTGGTGATCCGCGGCAACTACGACAATCTGTCGAACTCCCAATATACCTATGGCTATGAGGGCTCGCTGCTCCAGAGCGCGACCTATGCCGACGGCATGGTCACCTCGGCGACCTTTGCCGGCCTCCCCGCCGGCAGCACCGGCGCCACCGGCCAGCTCGACACCAACTTCCGTCGCACCCGGGTCAAGAACGACTCGCTCACCCTGATGCTCGACTGGAAGCCGGGCGACTGGGTCATCACCGCGAACTTCGGCGGCACCCGGGCCTCGGGCGGCAAGGACCCCGAATATCTTCTCGATTTCCGCACCCAGCAGGGGTTCACCTCGGGGACCAACGGCAAGGACACGCTGGTCAACTGGCAGTATCCGGCGAGCGACCCGTCGCACTGGCTGGGCAACTACACGGCGCTCGGCGGCGAGAACCAGAGCGAGCCGGCGGTGCTCGCGGCCAATGGCGGCAAGCCGTTCTTCGGGCGCCAGATCGGTGGCATCACCTTCGCCGAGAAGACGCAGGACCGCGAGCTGTTCGGCCAGGCGGACGTGTCGCGTGCCGTCAATCTCGGCCCGATCAACAAGATCCTGTTCGGCGCGCGCTTCGCCAGCCACAACAACAGCAACACCACCTATGGCGGCGCGGCGTTCACCAACCAGAACTTCACGCTCGCCGATCTCAATCCCTATGTCCTCGACGGCAACCTGTTCGACGGCCTGGGGGTGAGCGGCAACGGCACGCCCTATGCCACGCTCGATGCCGATGCGATCCGCGCGACGCTGGAGAAATACGGCACGATCAACGTGAACCGCGGCCTCTCCAAGGACCAGTATTTCCACGTCAAGGAGACGATCGTCTCCGGCTATGTCCAGGCCAATTTCGAGGCCGGCCGTTTCCGCGGCAATATCGGTGGCCGCTACGTCTTCACCCGCGACCAGTCGCAATTCTACGTGCAGAGCGGCGGCGTCTTCGCACCGACCCAGGTGACGACCGACGACAACCGCTTCCTGCCGGCCGCCAACCTCATCTTCCAGGCGGGCGAGAATGTGGTGCTGCGTGCCTCGGCGGCGAAGGTGATGGCGCGTGCGCGCTATTCGGATCTCGCCGGCTCGCTGTCGCTCGACGACACCACCCGGTCGGGCAGCGGCGGCAATCCGGACCTGAAGCCCTATGCGGCGACCAATTTCGGCCTCTCCGCCGAATGGTATTTCGCCCCGGCGAGCTACATCTCGGGCGAGGTCTTCTACCGCGACGTGTCGAACTATATCGGCAACGCGGTGCAGGACGGGGTCAGTCTCACCAACACGGTGACCGGCCGCACGCTGGAATATTCGATCTCGCGGCCGGTCAACGGCGGCAAGGCGAAGGTCACCGGCTTCTCGCTCACCGCAAACGCCAACCTGTTCTGGGGCTTCGGCATCCAGTCCAACTACACCTTCACCGATGCCGATACCGGCTCGCCCACGGGCCTGCCCTATCTGTCGCGCGATACCTTCACCCTTGTCCCCTATTTCGAGAAGGGGCCGTTCCAGGCACGCGTGAGCTTCAACCGGCGCTCGAAGTACTTCTACCGCTTCGGCCGCCAGCAGTCGCAGGACTATACCGACGGCTACAGCCAGCTCGACGCCTCGGTTTCGTACAACATCACCGACAAGCTCCAGGTCAGCGCCTCGGCATCGAACCTGCTCGACGAGACCTATTACCAGTACAGCTCGGATCCGAAGTTCCCGACCTCGGTGTACAAGAACGGGCGCGTCTACTCGCTGAGCGCTTCGTTCCGCATGTAAGCATGTCCCCGGGCGCGGCCGTTCCTCCCGCGCCCGGTTCCCTCCGTTTTCCCGAGGTGCCGATGGTCTCCAAGATCGGCACCCAAGCCTCGCCGCCCGTGCTCTGCTACGGGCGGCTTCTTTGTGCCCGGGGCTATTCGGAATAGTTGGTGAAGACGAGGTCGGCCTGCTTGTCGATCGCGTCCAGCTTGATGTGGCAGGCGAAGCAGGATTGGGTGAGCGCGACATTCTGGTCCGCCACGCCCTTTTCGAACTGGCCATAGCCCCAGCCGCCGGTCGCGGCATAGCGTTTCGAATCCTTCACGCTCACCTGCACATTGGTCGGTGCCCCCGCCACGAAGGACTGGGGCGCCGGGAAGACGCTGTCGTTGCGCGGCGACGACTCATATTGCCAGGCGACGCGGACGATGATCGCGCCATCCGGGAAGGGGCGGATGTTCTTGCGAAAGGCCTTCATCGCGATGTCGTTGCCCAGGATGGCGCGGATATCGTTGTTCTTGCCGGCCTCGTGCGCGACGCTGATCACCTGCCAGTCGCGATAGCCCTTGGGCAGCTCGACGCCGAACACCGGCGAGCGCTGGGGCTGATGCTCCTGCCTGGGCCAGCTCGCCGCGACCCCGAAGACCAGGGTCGCGAGCGCAAGGCCGGCGGCGGAAATACGCTGCATCTTCATGCCGCTCAGCCCGCCATCTTGGCGACGTCGAGCACCGCCTTGGCGAAGGCGGCCGGGGCCTCCTGCGGCAGGTTGTGGCCGATGCCGCCGCTGATCAGCCGGAACTCATAGGGGCCGGTGAACTTGCCGCGATACTGTTCCGGTGCGGGGTGGGGCGCGCCATTGGCGTCGCCTTCCATCGTGATCGTCGGCACCGTGATCACCGGCGTGGTCGCCAGCTTCGCCTCGATCGAATCATATTTCGCCTCGCCCTGGGCCAGGCCCAGCCGCCAGCGATAATTGTGGATCACCAGCGCGACATGGTCGGGATTGGCGAAGGAGGCGGCGGTGCGCGCATAGGTCGCATCGTCGAAATTCCACTTGGGCGAGGCGAGCTGCCAGATCAGCTTGTTGAACGCGTCGGTGTTCTTGGCATAGCCGGCCTCGCCGCGCGCGGTGGCGAAGTAGAACTGGTACCACCATTGCAGCTCGGCCGCCGGCGGCAGCGGCGCGGCATTGGCGGCCTGGCTGCCGATCAGATAGCCGCTGACCGAGACCAAAGCGGTGCAGCGCTCGGGCCAGAGCAGCGCCATGATGTCGGCGGTGCGGGCGCCCCAGTCGAAGCCGGCGACGATCGCCTTCTTGATGCCCAGCGCGTCCATCAGCGCGATCCCGTCCATCGCGATCGCGGCCTGCTGCGCGTTGCGGAAGGTGTCGGCCGAGCGGAAGACCGTGCTGCCATAGCCGCGCAGATAGGGGACGATCACGTGGTAGCCGCGCGCGACCAGCAGCGGCGCGACTTCGGCAAAGGCGTGGATGTCATAGGGCCAGCCATGGAACAGCAGCACCGCCGGGCCGGTCGCCGGACCCATCTCGACATAGCCGATGCTGAGCGGGCCGGCATCGACCTGCTTGACCGGGCCGAAGGAAGCCGGAGCTGGCGCGGCACCGTGCGAGGCGCTGGCGGCCTGGGCGGTGACGGCGCCGCCGAGCAGGGCGGCGATGGCGGCAGCGCCATGGACGAAGCCGCGGCGATCGGTGACGGTTTCGGGCATCAGGTTCGACATGATCGGTCCTTTCGGGGCAGCGTGGGTACCGGTCCGAGATAGTCCAGCCCGGCACCGGCCGCCCGTTAATCGCTATGATCTGCTGTGAGCGGCGGTCCGCTCCGGGCGGAAACTAACAGCGTCTAACTGGCAACCACTCTGGCACGCGCGCCATAAGCGGCAATACGCCCTGTGAAGCTGGAAGACCGATGCCCCAATTCAGTCCGGCGACGGAATGGCATGTCCGCGATGCCGAGAATGCCTGGAACATGCGCAACCTGGATGCGCTGCTGCTCAGTCACACGATCGATTGCCAGTGGCGCAACCGGGTGACCTTCCTGTGGGGACGCGAGCAGATTCGCGGCTTCCTCGACCGCCAGTTCCGCCGCGCGCTCGACCTGCGGGTGCTGCACGAGCCCTGGTCGGAAAGCGCCGGGCGGCTCAGCATCCGCTACGCCGCCGAATTCCACAGCGACAGCGGCACCTGGTTCCGCGTCTATGGCAATGAAGAGATCGAGCTCGACCATGCCGGCCTGATCCGCCGCCGCCTCACCGCCGCCAACGAACACCCGATCCAGGAACGCGAACGCGCGCTGCGCTGGCCGGCAGGGCCAAGGCCCGCGGACCATCCAAGCCTGACGGAATTGGGGTTTTAGCCAGAATCTCCCTCTCCCCTTCAGGGATCATCAGGTCGGCCATGCCCCCGGCATGGCCTAAACAGCGCGGGGCGCTGTTTACCTGATGATGGCCGGGGAGAGGGGCAAGGCCGCTCCCTCCCTTCAATCGTCATCCCCGCGAAGGCGGGGATCCAGAGTCACACGCTGTGCGCTGGCGGCTTGCCTTGGAATCTCCGTCTGGCATGTGCTCGATTTCTTCGTTCGTCCTCCCTTACCCTGGATCCCCGCCTTCGCGGGGATGACGAAGACAGAAGCTACCTCGCCTCAGCCCCCCACAAACTCCATCCCCCGCGTCTCGCGCAGCAGTCCCGCCGCGACCAGCACCAGCACATAGGCGACCGAAACATAGATCCCGATCGAATGCGCGATCCCATATGCCGCGATGCTGCCGCCCACCGCGAACGGCGCCAGCCCGGCCACGCCGCGCCCGACATTGTAGCAGAAGCCCAGTCCCGAACCGCGCAGCCGCGTCGGGTAGAGCTCGTTCAGCACCGGCCCGATCGCGCTGTACAGCCCCATGGCGAACAGCCCCAGCGGTGCGCCGAGCGCGAGCAGCATCGCGTCGGAGACCGGCAGCTCGGTCGCGGCCAGCACCGTGACGATCCCGCCGGCGGCGAACAGCGCGAGTGTCGCTCGGCGTCCGATACGATCCGCAAGCGTCGCGCCGAGCGCATAGCCGGCCAGCGATCCGCCGACGAGCATCGCCATGTGCGTGGCGGCTTGGGCGTTGGTCATCCCGCGCTCGAGCTTCAGCATGGTCGGCCACCAGGTCGCCAGCGCCCAATAGCCGCCATGGGTGCCGATCGCGAGCAGCGAGCCGCGCAGCGTATTGCCCAGCATCGGGGCGGCGAAGATTCGGTGCCAGCCGTCGGCGCCCGGACAGACCAGGAAGGTCGCGGACTCGTGCAGGCGCCTGCGGGCGAGGAAGATGACAGCGGCCATCGGCAGGCTCAGGAAGAAGGCCGCGCGCCAGCCCGGCTCGGGCGGCAGCAGCGCGATGGCGAGGGTGGAGCTCGCGGCGGCCAGCCCCCAGCCGACTGCCCAGGCGCTCTGCGCGGTGCCGACCAGCCGGCCGCGCGTCGCAGCCGCGGCGATCTCGCCCATGAACACTGCGCCCACCGCCCATTCGGCGCCGAAGCCCACGCCCTGGATCACCCGCGCGACGAGCAGCTGCTCGTAATTCTGGGCGAGGCCACAGACCATGGTCGAGAGCGCCATCCACAGGATCGTCGCCTGCAGCACCCGGACCCGGCCGAGCCGGTCGGAGAGCAGTCCCGCCAGCCAGCCGCCGGCAGCGGAGGCGACCAGGGTCACCGTCGCGAGCAGTCCGCCGGCCGAAGGGGAGAGCTGCCAGAGCGTCAGCAGCACCGGCAAAGTGAACGAGTAGAGCTGGATGTTCATGGCGTCCATGCTGAACGCCGCATAGGTGGAGCCGAACGCGCGGCGGCCGTTCGGATCGAGGTCGCGATACCAGCGCGGTGCCATCATCGGTGTACGAATGTTCCGGTGTCCATTTCTTCCTGAACCACATCTTGAACGATCGTTCCAGTACATTATCTCCCCTGCATGGCACGTCCCCGTGAATTCGATGTCGATACCGCCGTCCAGTCTGCCGTGGAGGTTTTCCGCGAGCATGGCTTCGAGGGCGCCTCGGCGCAGATGCTCGTCGATGCGATGGGGATCGGCCGGCAGAGCCTCTACGATACGTTCGGCGACAAATGGGGCGTCTATCTCGCTGCGGTGAAACGCTATTCGCAGGAAGAGGTGCGGGTGCACGCCGATCTGCTGGCCAGCCGCGACCGCGCAGTCGAGGGCATCCGCGCGATGTTCGATCGGGTGGTGGGGGAGGCGGACAGCGCCTGTCTTGGCGTAAGCTCCACGGTGGAATTCGGCTGCACCCGGTCCGATCTTGTCAAGCTGCGTGAGGCTTCGTCCGCCACGCTCGTCCGCGCGATGAAGGGGGCGCTGGCCCTGGCCCGCGAGCAGGGCGATGTCGCCGCCGATCTCGACATGGACAGCCTCGCCGCCTTCCTGATCACCACCATCTCCGGCATCCGCCTCGCCGCGCGTGCGGGGGCGGGCCCCGCGCAGCTTTCCGCCCTGGTGGATCTTGCGATGCGCGCCCTGCGCTGAGTTTTTTTGACCAATTCTAGAATGATCGTTCAATATAGGAGACCGCATATGAAGACCGTCGTCATGACCGCAGTTGGTGGTCCGGAAGTTATTGAGATACTTGAATTACCCGAGCCCGTGCCGGGCCCGGGGGAGGTGCTGGTCGAGATTGCCGCCGCCGGTGTAAACTTCATGGACATCGGCGTCCGCAACGGCATGGCCTGGCACGAGCTCCCCTTGCCCCGCGCCCTTGGCGTCGAGGGGGCGGGCAGGGTTCTGGCGCTGGGCGCGGGGGTGACCGATCTGGCGGTCGGCCAGCGGGTCGCCTGGGTCTATGCCCCGGGCAGCTATGCCGAGCGCCTCGCCATCCCCGCCGCCGCGCTGGTCCCGGTCCCCGACGACATCGACGACCGCACCGCAGCCTCGCTGATGATGCAGGGCCTCACCGCCAGCCACTTCGCCACCGACTTCTACCCGGTCCAGCCCGGCGATGTCGCGCTGGTCCATGCCGCCGCCGGCGGGGTGGGGCAGCTGCTCACCCAGATCATCAAGCTGCGCGGCGGCACGGTGATCGGCCGGGTCTCGAGCGAAGCCAAGGTCGCGGCGGCCAGGGCGGCGGGGGCGGACCATGTCATCGTCGATGCCGGGGGCGATTTCGCCGCCGAGGTGCTGCGGCTGACCGGGGGCGAGGGCGTCCATGTCGTCTATGACGGCTCGGGCCCGGCGACCTTCGAGGACTCGCTGGCGTCGCTGCGCCGCTCGGGCACTTTCTGCTGGTTCGGCCCGGTGCTGGGCGGGCCCGGCCGCATCGACATCATGAGCCTGCCACGCAGCATCAAGATCGGCTACGCGACCTTCTTCGACCATATCCACACCCCCGCGCTGCTGCGCGCCCGTACCGCCCGGCTGTTCGACTGGGTGCGCCAGGGCAAGCTGCGGATCGCCCCCGCGACCGACTATGCGCTGGCGGACGCAGTGCTGGCGCATGCGGCGATGGAGAGCCGGTCGAGCACCGGCAAGCTGCTGCTCATCCCCTGAGCAAGGCTCTTCCCAAAGTGGCGGCGGCGGTCCATGATATGCGACGGACCGCCGCCGACGAGCGACCGTTGCTGCGTCGATAATCTTCGCTTTTGCGCGACGTCTCCTAATATGAACCCGCGACGCGGGGATTGGGTCGATGAACAAGCAGCACGACTATTATCAGGCTCGCGCCGCGCGCCAGCGCGAGATGGCCGAGCAGTTGAGCGGGTCCGCGCGCGAGCAATATCTGACGCTCGCGGCGATGTACGAGGCACTGGCGACCGAGCCGAAGAAGCCGGATGGGCAGCCGCGCGAGGCGAAGGTCCACGAGCCCGAGCCCGAGGAAGACGAGCAGGCCTATCTGCAGCGCCGCGCCCGGGAAGAACGAGCCCGCGCCTCGAACAGCGACGATCCTGCGGTGCGCCGGATCCGCTTCGAGATGGCCGACGAATATCTCCGCCGCGCGGAGGCCGCCAAGGTCGCCTGACCGTTGGCATCGGGGCGGGCGCTTCCCATCTTACCGGGAACACCGACAAAGGATTCCCGATGCCCCGTCCCCTGAAGATCGATTTCGTCTCCGACGTCTCCTGCCCTTGGTGCATCATCGGGCTGAAGGGCCTGGAGGAAGCGCTGGCGCGGACCGAGGGCGTGGTCGATGCGAAGATCCATTTCCAGCCCTTCGAGCTCAATCCGAACATGGCGCCCGAGGGCGAGAATATCGGCGAGCATATCGCCAAGAAATATGGCTCGACGCCCGAGCAGTCGGCGGCGAACCGCCAGATGATCCGCGATCGCGCGGCGGCGCTGGGCTTCACGATGAACGGCTCGGCCGACAGCCGAATCTACAACACCTTCGACGCGCACCGGCTGCTCCACTGGGCGGAGATCGAGGGCAAGCAGGCGGCGCTCAAGCATGCACTGTTCGAGACCTATTTCACCGAGCAGAAGGACCCGTCGAACCAGGACGTGCTGGTCGCGGCGGCCGAGAAGGCAGGGCTGGACGGCGCAGCGGCGCGCGAGGTGCTGGCCTCGGGCCGCTATGCCGACGAGGTCCGCGCGGCCGAACAGCTGTGGCAGAGCCGCGGGATCAACTCGGTGCCGGCGATCGTGATCGAGGACAAATGGCTGATCTCCGGCGGCCAGCCGCCCGAGGCCTTCGAGAACGCACTCCGCCAGATCGCGGCGGAGGTCGGGTGAGGGAGATCAGCGCACCCCGAACGTCCAGCCCTCAGTACGGGCGAGTTCCGGCGTCAGACCCTCCGGCGCCCAGAGCCCGGCATCATCTGCCACCGCGCGAAGCCAGGCGGCGCTGAGCATCGCGTCGGTGGCGTGGTCGTCATAGCGGGTGAGCGGCGCATGCGGCTCCGAGCCCAGCGCCGCCAGCATCGCATCGAGCGTCGCCGCGTCGCGGATCTTGGAAACGCCCTTGCGCATTCCCGCGGCGCGGGCGGCCAGCGCGGTGTAGATCTCGACCAGCACCGGGCCGGTCTCGGGCAACGGGTCGAAAGGCCAGATCGGCAGCTTGCCCCGCAGCCGGTGCAGCACGCGCATTCCGGTGAGGCTCGACTTGCCGACCTGCGAGGCGCCGACCAGATTGAAGCAGCTGTACGGCGACAGCCGCATCGCCTCCTGGCCATGTTCGCACACCCGGAAGCGGCCGCGGCCGGGCGGGAACAGGTCGCCGCAATCGCCCATCTGGCGGAAATGACGGCGTGCATCCGGGTGCTGCACGAAGCTCGTCGCGGCGAGGTGCAGGTCGCCGAGCGACAGCGCCTCGACCAGCTTCCACAGCGCCGGGCCGTCGGATGGGGACAGCTCCCAGCCGGGGAAATAGGCGCCCGCATCGGCGAGCGGAAAGGCTGGGGACAGGTCGAGCCCGATCAGCGCGCGGGTGCCCTTGTCTGCCAGCTCGGCGAGCCAGTCGGCAATGTCCTGGCGTGACCAGTTGCGCTCGACCAGCACGGGCGCGGCGCTGCCGGCCCCGGCGCGGGCGACGGCGAGGCCCTTCGGCCGCTCGACCGCCTGGCCGGACCAGTCGATCGCGATGAAGTCGGTGAAGTTCAGGGGCGTTCTTCCATCCCCGCGGCGATGCGCTGGGGCTTCTTCGCCCGGTCCCACCAGGCGCGCTGGATGTAGAGTTCGATCCGCTCGCGGCTCTCGGTGCCGTAGCGCACCAGCAGCATCGGGTAGTTGGCATAGTGGTCGGTCTGCCAGAAGGTGTCCGGATCGGTCTCGAACAGGATCTCCTTCTCGGGATGGGTGACCATCAGGCCGAAGCTGCCCTTCTCGCGGCCGGGCGACATGAGGCCCCTGCCGTTGATCTTGGGGCAGGGCGTGCCCCACCAGCTCTCCATCACCACATCGGGCAAGGTGCGGGCAAAGGCCGTGGCGTCGTCCCAGTCATCCATCGCGCTTCCGCTCCCGCATCTCGTTCCACCACGCCAGCCGCTCGGCGATGCGCTTCTCATGTCCGCGGTCGGTGGGGGAGTAGAAGGTCTGGGGCGCCATTTCCTCGGGCCAGTAATTGTCGCCCGAGAAGCCGCCCTCGGCATCATGGTCATAGGTATAGCCCTGGCCATAGCCGATCTGCTTCATCAGCTTGGTGGGGGCGTTGAGGATGTTCTGCGGCGGCATCAGAGAGCCGGTTTCCTTCGCGCTCCGCCACGCGGCCTTTTGCGCCATATACGCCGCGTTCGATTTGGGCGCGGTGGCGATGTAGAGACAGGCTTGGGCGATCGCCAGCTCGCCCTCGGGCGAGCCGAGGAACTCATAGGTGTCCTTGGCCGCGAGACACTGGACCAGCGCATTGGGGTCGGCCAGGCCGATGTCCTCCACCGCCATGCGGACAAGCCGGCGCAGCACGTAGAGCGGCTCCTCGCCGGCGGTGAGCATGCGCGCGAGATAGTAGAGCGCCGCCTGGGGATCGCTGCCGCGCACCGATTTGTGGAGCGCGGAGATCAAATTGTAATGTCCCTCGCGATCCTTGTCGTAGACTGCGACGCGGCGCTGGAGGAACTCGCCGAGCGCCGCCGGAGTAAGCGGCTCCTCGAATTGCACCGAGAACAGCGTCTCCGCCTGGTTGAGCAGGAAGCGGCCATCGCCGTCCGCGCTCGCCACCAGCGCATCACGCGCATCCGGCGTGAGGGGCAAGGGCCGCTCCTCGGCGGCTTCGGCCCGATCGAGCAATCGGGTCAGCGCGGCGGGATCGAGCCGGTGGAGGATCAGCACCTGGGCGCGGCTGAGCACGGCGGCGTTGAGCTCGAACGAGGGATTCTCGGTGGTCGCACCGACCAGGGTAACGGTGCCGTCCTCGACATAGGGCAGGAAGCCGTCCTGCTGGGCGCGATTGAAGCGGTGGATCTCGTCCACGAACAGCAGCGTCTTGCGGCCGAGCCGGGCATATTCCCTGGCCTCGGCGAACACCTTCTTCAGGTCCGCGACGCCCGAGAACACCGCGCTGATCGCCACGAAGCGCAGGCCGACGGCATCGGCGAGCAGCCGGGCGATCGTGGTCTTGCCGGTGCCCGGCGGCCCCCAGAGGATGATCGAGGAGAGCTTCCCCGCCGCGACCATCCGCCCGATCGCCCCCTCGGGACCGGTGAGATGCTCCTGTCCCACGACATCGGCGAGCTGCTGCGGGCGCAGGCGATCGGCGAGCGGGCCATTGAGCGGCGCGGCGTCGGGGCGGTGGGACGGTTCCTGGGCGGCGAAAAGGTCGGCCATTCCGCCAAGATAGGCGCAGCGGACGATTTCTGCATCCCAAGCTTTGATCGAACGCAATTGGCGTGGATGGCGGCGGCTGCCGATGTTCCTTTCGGGTGTGCAGGGCATGCTGACGGCGCGCCAGATACGTCGTCATCCCCGCGAAGGCGGGGATCCAGTACCAAGGGCGATGGCCGTGATGCTCGCCTTATCGTTCCCGGTAAGCGTGCGCCTTATTGCATCGCTTTCCCGAACTGCCCTGGATCCCCGCCTTCGCGGGGATGACGGCAGAGGGATGGCGGCAGAGACATGGCGGGAGAGTTCGAGAGGACGCTGGCGGAGAATGCAATTTCTCCAACCTCGCCCTTGCCAAAACCCTTTCAAGATATATCTTGTGCGCATCAAGAGTCGTACAGGAGATATTATGCGACATCATCATTGCGGCCCGCGGGGCTTTGTTTTCGGCCGCCGCGGCGGCTTTGGAGGTGGTCCGGACTTCGTCATGGGCTGGGGCATGGGTGCCCGTGGTCGCGGTGGCTTCGGCCATGGCGAGCGCGGCGGCCGTCGCCGCATGTTCGACGGCACCGAGCTCCGCCTCATCCTCCTCAAGCTGATCGAGGAACAGCCGCGCCACGGCTATGACCTGATCCGCGAGATCGAGGAGCGTTCGGGCGGCGCCTATGCCCCCAGCCCGGGCGTGGTCTATCCGACGCTGAGCATGCTCGACGAGATGGGCCTGATCGAAGAGGCCAAGACCGAAGGCGCCAAGAAGCAGTTCGCGATCACCGCGGACGGCACCGCACACCTTGCCGAGCGAGCCGAGGAAGTGGAGGCGCTGTTCGAACGGCTGAAGCAACTCGCCGGCATGCGCGAGCGTTCCGACGGCGGGCCGATCCGCCGGGCGATGGGCAATCTGCGCACCGTCCTGCAGGAGCGGCTTGCGGCCGAGGGCGTCAGTGCCGACATGCTGCACGACGTCGCCGAGATCCTCGACGAGGCGGCGCGGAAGATCGAGCGGCTCTGAGCTTGCCTCGGCTGGAACTGTTGCGGCGGCGGCTCGGGATCGTGCCGCCGCCGAAGGAGACGATATCCATGACCATCACGACCTTCTCGGCCGAGACGCTGGCGCCGACCGGCCATGCCAGCCGCTACCTCCAGCAGCTGTGCAAGCATTGGGAGCACAACCTGCAGGTCGAGTTCACCCCCGAGAACGGCACGGTGATCTTCCCCAGGGATGCGCGCGGCGCCAATCATCCGGGCGACGCGGTGGTGACCTTCAACGTCGCCGAGACCGGGCTCGACATCCGCATCGACGCCAGCTCGACCGAGCAGCTCGAGGGGCTGAAGGGCGCGGTGGAACGCCATCTCGACCGCTTCGCCTTCCGCGAGGAAGGGTTGAAGTACGACTGGAAGTAAGCCGGCTACCGTGCTGGCCAGGACCAGCGCGGCGCTTCATGTTCCTCGATCTGCGTCTCGCCGAGCCGCTTGGACAGGGTTATTTCGCGCACGCCGCGTTCGCCGCCAAGGCTCTCGATCAGCCGCTCGCTGTGCGAGACCAGCACGATCTGGCACTGGCGCGATGCCCGGACGAGCAGCCGCGCCAGCGGGTCGAGCAGGGAAGGGTGGAGGCTCGCCTCGGGCTCGTTGAGGATCATGATCTCGGGCGGGCGCGGCGACAGCAGGGCGGCGATGAGCAGCAGGTAGCGCAGCGTCCCGTCCGACAATTCCTTGGCGCCGAGCGGCCGGAGCAGGCCGGGCTGCTGCATCTCGACCATGCCATATTCCCCAGGATACGCGATGACCCGCGAGCCCGGAAAGGCGTCGTCGATCGCCTCCTCCAGCGCCTGCGCGTCGCCGATCGCCAGGATCGTGGCGATGGCGGCGGCCAGGTCGGCGCCGTCGCTGCCCAGCACGGGCGTGTAGGTCATCACCTGGGGGCGGCGCGCGGGCGCATCGATGTCGGTGCGCAGGTTGTCGTAGAAGCGCCAGTTGCGCATGCGCTCGCGCATCAGCAGCAGCTCGAGGCCATCGACGGAATCGGCGCAATGGGTGACCATGCTGTCGAAGGGCAGCAGATTGTCCATCGCGCGGCGCCATTCACCGGTCGCGGCCGTGCGTAGCCGCACCGCAGGTCCACGCCGTTCCGCGAACGCATTGCCCCGCTCGAGCAATGGGCCAGTCCACATCGTCTCGACCTTGATCTCGGGATCGCGGGTGAAGGGAAAGGTGGGATCGGGCATACCGAGATCGATCGCATAGCCGAAGTCCGAGCCGGAGAAGCCGAGCTTCAGGCTCACCGGGCCCGAGCGGACCGTGCCCTGGATGGGCTGGGTGCCACGCAGCATCTCGCGGCTGAATTTCTCCGGGCCTGCCCAGAGCGTGGAGGAAAGGCCGCCTTCCGCGGCGAGCGAGCCGATCAGCCGGCCCTGTGCGGTGTCGGCGAGCAGGCGCAAGGCTCGGTACAGGCTCGACTTGCCGCTGCCGTTCGCGCCGGTGACCAGGCTCAACTGCCCCAGCTCGAGCGTGACGCTGCGCAGCGAACGATAGCCGGCGACCGCCAAATGCGAGATCAAAGCAAGGGCCCTTCGAAACGGTCGCGCTGCGAGAGGCGAGGATCATCGCATCTGCGGCAGGACCCGCAAGGGCTTTATCCGTCCCGGCGCTCCATCACGTCCAGATAGGCATCGAGCACCTTCTGGTTGACGTCGTCCCAGATCAGCGCGCTGGCGCGGGCATGGCCTTCGGCACCCGCGCGGCGGCGCAGGTCGGGATCGGCGACGAAGCGGGCGATCGCGTCGGCATAGGCTCCGACATTGCGCGGGGGGACGAGGAAGCCGTTCTCGCCATCCTCGACCAGATCGATCGCCCCGGTCGCGCGGGCGGCGACCACGGGCACGCCGCTGGCCATCGCCTCGGAGGTGACGTTGCCGAAGGTCTCGGTGAGCGACGGGTTGAAGAACACGTCCATCGAGGCGACGGCGCGGCCGAGATCGTCGCCGCGCTGGAAGCCGGTGAACACCGCTTCGGGCACGCGCTCGGCGAACCATTCGCGGGCCGGGCCTTCGCCGATCACCAGCACCCGGTGCGGCACGCCGCGCTGCCGGAGCGCGGCGATCACCTCGGCGAACACGTCGAGCCCCTTTTCCAGCACCAGCCTGCCGAGGAAGCCGACTGCGACTTCCTCGTCGCCGATGCCGAGCGAGCGGCGCCATTCGAGGCTGCGCGCGCCCGGATTGAATCGCGCATGGTTCACGCCGCGCGCCCAGGTGGTGATCGGCGTGGTGACGCCCCAGCCGCGGATCAGGTCGGCGGTCGACTTGCCCGGCGTCACGACATGATCGACGCGATTGTAGAAGCGGGTGAGCAGGCGGATCAGCGGCTTTTCGAGAAAGCCGAGATGATAGTAGGCCGGATAGGTCTCGAAGCGCGTGTGGAGCGAGGCGAGCGTCGCGATGTTGTTGCGATCCGCCCATTTGAGCGCGCCGTGGCACAGGAACTCGGGCGCCGAGAGATGGACGATGTTAGGGGCGAACGCCTCGACGTCCTCGCGGGTGCTGCGCGGCAGGCCGGTGGCGAACTTATACTCCTCGCGTCCGCCCGGAACTGGCCAGGACGGCACGCTGACCAGGTCGCCGGTGGGCGGGAAGGCAGGCGTGCTCGTGGTAGGCGAATAGACGCGGACGGCGACCCCTTGCGACAGGAGATAGCCGACAAGCAGGTTGAGCGCCTGGTTCGCGCCGTCGCGGACGTAATTGTAGTTGCCGCTGAACAGCGCGACGCGGAGGTCGGTGGGCTTCATGGCGGGCGCATACCTTCCGGGCGCGCGCGCAGCAACCTAAAGGCGCGCGCCGGGTTGGAGGTGTATGACTAATGAATACCGAAAAGGCGCGAAGGTTTGGTGGCGCTGGGGTGCACACCATGCGTATGGCAAGGTTGCCCAACGCTTCGAACGTCGCGTCCAGCGGACGATCAAGGGCGAGAAGATCATCCGGAACGGAAGCGCGAAGAATCCGGTCTATCTGCTCGAACAAACGGATGGAGGGACCGCGCTCAAGCTCGGATCGGAGCTATATGCGGATTGAGCGGCGCTACCTCGCCTCCAAGCCGGTTTGTTTGGCGATCTCCCGCCCTATCGCTCCGCGCTGGGCGCCAGCGAAGAGATAGGGATCACTGCTGTAAAGGCCGCGGAGATAGCCCAGATCCCATTGAGTCATGCTGGGAGCCGCGGGGCTGCCCATCGGCGTTTCGAGAACCTTGAGGATCGAAGCGGTCGGCGCGGCATCTAGCCGGTCCGGATAGGTTCGGGCAAAGGCACGCATGGCCACATAATCCGCCAGCTGGGTGGTGGTCAGTCCTTCAACTGCATTGGCCTCTATCACCACCACCGCGCCCTGAAATTGTGGGCGGACGCTGTTCGATGCGCGCGTGTCGGGTTCCATGGTCCTGTTGACGTAGTGCCCGCCGATATTGGTCGGGTCGGACCCCATGCCCTCGTCCAGAAACACCGGCGTGCCGCGTTTGGTGAGCAGGGGGCCTTCGCGGTGCCAGGCGACCGCGGGACCCCGCGTCGCTGCGAGGCGGCGGACTTCCATCGGGCTGAACTCGCCGAAATAATCGGGCCGGACCTGGACCAGCGCCTTCACAAACGCGCTTTTGTTCGCGGTGAGGATGACATGGACATTGGGATAGCAATTGGCGGCGGGTGCGGCTTTGATTCCCACTGCTTTCGCGACCTGGCGCAGCCGCGTATCGACGGCGGACGCTTGGCGCGGCGAAAGGCCGATAACTGCGGGGCAGATCGCGTCTTCGAAGCGGGTCAGTTGCTTGATGGCGGGATTTTCGCCAATGGCGTTCACGAAGGCCCGGATTTCCTTTTTGGTGCTCTTCCGTCCTTCGACGGTGATGTTCGAACTCTCACCGTGCGCTGGAGCGGAATCCTGCGCGATTGCCGGGCTGCCAGAAAGCAGGGTGGCACCAAATGCTGCGAGCAAGCGGATACCGGACATCAGTTCTTCTCCGTTTCGCCTTCCTGAACCTGCTTGGTGACCCCGGCCCGGATCGCGCCCCGCTGCACGCCGGCATAGGCATTGGACGGGCTCGCATAGAGGCCCCGCAGGAAGCCGAGATCCCAATTCGTCAGGCTGGACGGGGTTTCGCTGCCCATCGGCGCCTCGAGTACCTTCAGAATGGTGGTCGCGGTGGAGACTTCGAGGCGCGAGGGCTTGGTGCCGGCATAGGTGCGCATCGCGGCATAATCGGCCAGCTGCCTGGCGGTAAGACCGTCCACCGCCGCGGCATCGATCACGACCACGGCCGCGGCGAATTGCGGGCGAGCGGTGGCGCGCAGGCGCGTCGCGGGCTCCGCGGTGGTGTTCATGGGCGGGCCACCCACGCCATCCATGATCACCGTACCGCGCGCACTGATCGCCGGTCCCTGCAATTGCCAGGCGGTCGCGGGACCTTTCTCGGCAACCAGTCGACGAATCTGTATGGGTTCGAGATCACCGAAATAGTCGGGTTTCCGGTCGCTGAGCAGCTTGAGGAAACCGTGCTTGTCGGGCGTGACGATCGCCACGACGTTTACCCGACAACCGGGCTTGCCGACGCGAATGCCGGCAGCCTCGGCCACCTGACGCATGCGATTGGCCACGGCTTCTGCCTGGGCGGGAGGAAGACCGACGGCCTTGGGGCATACGGCGTCTTCGAAACGACTGAGTTGGCTGGTGGCCGGATCTTCCGCCAGCGCTCCCACGAATTTGGCGATGTCGCGCTTCAGGTTCTTGTTGCCCTGTACGACGATCTGCGCGGAATCGGCTGTTGGCGACTTTTCCTGGGCAAGTGCGCTGCCGGGGGAAAGAAACACGGCACCGAACAACATGCCCAGCGGAATCCGATAAGACATCAACCTTCTCCGATAATCGGTGAAAACTAGCATTGGCAGCCAACCGCTACCAGCATCGCTTTGAATCAAGCCGCTTCCAATCTGGCGATTGTTCTCGTCCTGTTCTGTTGCTAGGCAGGGGGAATGGCGAAACCGAAGAAACGTTATGTCTGCCAGGCCTGTGGCTCGGTCACCGCGCAATGGGCGGGGCAATGCGGCGATTGCGGCGAATGGAACCAGCTGGTCGAGGACGCCAATGCCAATGTGACGCCGTTCCAGTCGAAGCATAATCTCCAGTCGGGCGGGCGGGCGATCATGCTCACCGGCCTGAATACCGATATCGCGCTGCCCGATCGCATGGCGACCGGCATTGCCGAGCTCGACCGTGCGCTGGGCGGCGGGTTCGTCGAGGGATCGGCGACGCTGATCGGTGGCGATCCGGGCATCGGCAAGTCGACCCTGCTGCTTCAGGCCGCGGCCAAGGTCGCGCTGCGTGGGCTGTCGGTCGCCTATGTCTCGGGCGAGGAGGCGGCGGACCAGGTGCGGCTGCGCGCGCGGCGGCTGGGCCTGGGCAAGGCGCCGGTGCAGCTCGCCGCGGCGACCTCGGTGCGCGACATCCTCACCACGGTGGGCGAGGGCGCGCCGCCGGCGCTGCTGATCATCGATTCGATCCAGACCATGCACTCGGACCTGATCGAGGGTGCGCCCGGCACGGTGAGCCAGGTGCGGGCCAGCGCGGGCGAGCTGATCCGCTTCGCCAAGGAGCGCGGCACCGCGGTGGTGCTGGTCGGCCATGTCACCAAGGACGGCAGCATCGCCGGCCCGCGCGTGCTCGAGCACATGGTCGATACCGTGCTGGCGTTCGAGGGCGAGCGCAGCCACCAATACCGCATCCTGCGCGCCGTGAAGAACCGCTTCGGCGGCACCGACGAAATCGGCGTATTCGCGATGCAGACCGAGGGGCTGGAGGAGGTCTCCAACCCTTCCTCCCTGTTCCTAACTTCGCGCGACGAGAACGTCACCGGCACGGTGGTCTTCCCGGCGCTGGAGGGCACGCGGCCGGTGCTGGTCGAGGTGCAGGCGCTCACTGTGCGGCTGGCGAGCGGGGCGACGCCGCGGCGTGCGGTGGTCGGCTGGGATTCGGCACGGTTGTCGATGATCCTCGCGGTGCTCGAAGCGCGCTGCGGGCTGAGCTTCTCGACCTGCGAAGTCTATCTCAACATCGCCGGCGGCTACCGCGTGCAGGATCCGGCGGCGGACATGGCGGTGGCGGCGGCGCTCGTGTCGGCACTGTCCGAGCGGCCGATCCCGGTGGACGCAGTTGTGTTCGGCGAGATCGCGCTGTCGGGCGAGGTGCGCCCGGTCGCGCATGGCGCGTTGCGCTGCCGGGAGGCCGCCAAGCTCGGCTTCGGCCGGGCGCTGGCGCCGGTGGCGCAGGTCAAGGACAAGGGCGGGCTGCAGCTCGCCGGGTTCAAGTCGCTCGGCCAGTTCGTCGATCACCTGCTGGGGCGGTGAGGCACGGCGCCTGACGGCCGCTACGGGGTTGTAATCGCTTGTGGTGTGATGGAATATCGTCACCAGGAGAGACTGCCGGAGCGACCCATGCTGCGAGAACTGGCCGCCGACTGGGCGCGCCCGGGGATGCTGGTACCGACCTTTTGCGCCGTCGTGTTGATGGCGGCGATCCTGGTGGCTGGCCGCGAACCTGCGCGCACGCCGCCACCGTCGCTCGCCTTTGCCGGGCTGCCGGTGAGCGGCAGCGCGGAGGACGCGCGGCGCGCCGGCTTCACCAAATGCGTCAAGATCGACGCCTTCCGCACGCGCTGCCTTCGCGAAGAGGTGCTGGTGATCGGGGAGGGCCCCTATGAAGCGGCGATCGACCTGATCGGCAGCAAGGGGCAGGGCGGCTTCGATCACCTGATCCTGTGGAAGAATGGCGGGCAGGAGGAGATCTACAGGCTGGTCGAGGCGCTGCAGCGCCGGGGCTGGCGGCATTGCGAGACCGGCAACGAGCGCTGGGGCGACCAGGACATCTATAGCCGCGCCGGGGTGCCGGTGCGCGCGTGGATGGACCTGAGCTATTATGGCAAGCGCCGGGTGCGGATCATGCCGCTGTGGAAGGACACGGAGCGCAGCTGCAAGCCCTGGCATTGAGGGCTTTGCTTTCCGCAACTTACGCCGCAGAGTGCGCTTCATGAAGCGTTCCACTGCCATTTCGATCGCCTCGGGCGTCGCGGTCGCCGCGATCGGCGGCATCTTCCTCTATTCGCGCGCGACGCGCCCGCCGGTGATCAACAAGAAGGTGCCCGAGCCGGCCAAGCCGGTCGACCTGACCCGCTATCTCGGCAAATGGTACGAGCTCGCCCGGCACGAGAACCGCTTCGAGAAGGGGCTCGACGCAGTGACCGCCGAATATGCGCTGCTCGACGATGGCAAGATCAGTGTGATCAACAGCGGTACGCACAACTGGCCGGATGGCGACCGCAGCGTCTCCGAAGGCAAGGCGATCGTCGCCGACGAGACGACCAGCGCCAAGCTCAAGGTCTCGTTCTTCGGGCCGCTCTACACGGGCGACTATTGGGTGCTCGATCACGGCGACGACTATGCATGGTCGATCGTTGGCGAGCCGAGCGGGCGCTATCTATGGGTGCTGTCGCGCGAGGCGGTGCCGTCCTCGGCGCTGGCGCAGAAGATCATGAAGCGGGTGGAAGAGCTCGGCTATGACCGCTGGGCGCTGCGGATCACCCGGCAGGGCTGACCAGGTCCAACAGCGCGCGCCGGAGCCGGTTCGCCAAAGTACATAAAGTACACGCCAAGAGCTGATTCTGCAGCGCCTGAACTGGCCCAAGTCCGGCGAGCGCGCATATGCTTGTAATATTATTGCGCGGTCGGGATCCTATTTTCCAACATGTCAAAGAGCGGCCATGCGATAGGCGCGGTTGCGCAAGCCAAGCGGGCAGAATCCCATTTTGCAAGCGTGGGGGCGGGCGTGGGCGTCACTTGCTTTCGGCCCTGACCCTCTCCCTGACCCTCTCCCGCGAGCGGGAGAGGGAGAATGGCTTCCGCTCCCCCATCGCTTAAGGCATAGGAACGCCCGGGAGGGACGTGTTCCAATGACTTTGACCGGGCTCGACATCATCGTGCTGCTCGCCATCGGCGGGTCGGCCGTGCTGGGCTTCATTCGCGGCTTCGTCACCGAGGTGCTGGCGCTGGTCGCCTGGCTGCTGATCGTGCTTGCGCTCAAGCTGTTCCACACCCCGCTCGCCGCCGCGCTGGCCGGGATGGTCGGCACCGAGCAGGGCGGGGCGGTGCTCGCCTTCGTCATCCTGGTCGGCGTGACCTATTTCGGCGGCCGCCTGCTCGCCCGCGCGATCGGATCGCGCACGCGCGAGAGCTTCCTCGGCCCGATCGACCGCGCCCTGGGCCTGGGCTTCGGCGCGCTGAAGGGCCTGATCCTGGTCAGCATCGGCTTCCTGCTGGTCGTGCTGCTGTTCGACACGGTGAGCGGCGGCCCGGCCAATCGCCCGCAATGGATCACCAAGTCGACCACCTATCCGCTGCTCAACGCGACCAGCGCGAGCATCGCCGATTTCGTCGATCGCCGCCGCAAGGGTGAGCCGGTGTTCGGCGACGAGAGCGACAATGGCAGCACCGCCAATCGCAGCGAGGCAAATTCTACCCGATAGGGGGTCGCGCATCGCGACTTGCTCCCCTAAGTCGGGAGCGGAATGAACGCGCCCCTCTACAACACCGAAATCCTGCGCCTGGCGGCTTCCGTGCCGTTCGAGGCGCGGCTGGAGGGGGCGATGGCCTCTTCCGAGAAGCGATCCCCGGTCTGCGGGAGCCGTGTCACCGTCGACGTGAATCTGGATGACACCGGCCGGATCGCGGAGATCGGCATGGTGGTGCGCGCCTGCGCGCTCGGCCAGGCATCGTCGGCGCTGATGGAAGCCCATGCGGTGGGACGCTCGCTGGACGAGTTGGAGACCGCGCGCGACCAGCTCACCGCCTGGCTCGCCGGCGAGTGGACGACGCCGCCCGACTGGCCTGGCCTCGACCTGTTCACCCCGGCGCTGGAACATCGTGGGCGCCATGCGGCGATCCGGCTCGCCTTCGAGGCGGTCGCCGAAGCCGCGCGAAAGGCGCGCGGCTGATGGAGCATTCGGAAGCCTCGCTGCTCGGCGAATATGTTCCGCTGCTCGGCTTTGCGCTGCTGTTCGTGCTGCTGTTCCGCCGGCTCGGGCTGGGCGCGACGCTCGGCTATCTCGTCGCCGGCGCGGTTGTCGGGCCGCAGGTGCTCGGGCTGGTCGGCGATGCCGAGAGCAAGATGGGCATTGCCGAGCTCGGCATCGCGCTGCTGCTGTTCCTGGTTGGGCTCGAGCTGAGCCCCGGGCGACTGTGGCGGATGCGGCGCGACATCTTCGGGCTCGGCCTGCTCCAAGTGGCGATCTGCGGACTGGTGGTCGCCGCGATGGTCTGGATCGCGACCGGCAGCTCGATCGGCGCGGCGCTGGCACTGGGCCTGCCGCTGGCCTTGTCCTCGACTGCGCAGGTGCTGCCGCTGCTGCAATCGGCCGGGCGACTGCGCACCCCGTTCGGCGAGCGCGCCTTCGCGATACTGCTGTTCCAGGACCTGTCGATCGTCCCGCTGATCACCATCGTTGCGGCGCTATCGCGCAACCCGCATGACCAGGGCGGGCCGCCGGGATGGCTGCTGGGCATCTACACGGTGGCGGCGATCATCGGGCTAATCCTGGCCGGCCGTTACCTGCTGCGCCCGCTGTTCCGGCTGATCGGCAATCTCGGCGAGCGCGAGATGTTCATCTTTGCCGGGCTGTTCACCGTGATCGCCGCAGCGGCGATCATGGAGATGCTCGGGCTGTCGGCCGCGCTGGGAGCTTTCATCGCCGGCGTGATGCTGGCGGACTCGCCCTATCGGCACGAGCTGGAGGCCGATGTCGAGCCGTTCCGCTCGATCCTGCTCGGCCTGTTCTTCCTCGCCGTGGGCATGACGCTCAACCTGCACGCGATCGCCGAGCGGCCCTTCTTCGTGATTGGCATGGCGCTGGCGCTGATCGCCGCCAAGGCCGCGATCATCATGGGGCTCGGGCTGCTGTTCGGCATGCCGCGGCGCCAGGCCTTTGCGCTCGGCGTGCTGCTCAGCCAGGGCGGCGAGTTCGGCTTCGTGCTGTTCGCCCAGGCCCAGTCGGCGATGCTGATCGAGGGGCAGGCGGCGAGCATCTTCGGCGCGATCGTCACGCTTTCCATGGCGACCACGCCGTTCCTGATGATGGCGACCAAGAAGCTGCGCACCGAGCCGGCGCCGAGCGCGGCAGGGCTCGACCTGCCGCGGCACGAGGGCTCGAACGCCGTCGTGGTCGGCTATGGCCGGTTCGGCCAGACGGTGGCGCAGATGCTGCTGTCGCAGGACATCCCCGTCACCATCATCGATACCGATGTCGAGATGATCCAGACCGCCAACGACTTCGGGATGAAGGTCTATTATGGTGACGGTCTGCGCATCGACATGCTGCGCCAGGCGGGCGCGGCCGAGGCCGAGCTGGTGCTGTTCTGCAACGACGGCGACAAGATCGACACCGAGTTCCTCGAGGCGGTGCACTATGCCTTCCCCAAGGCGACGGTGTTCGTCCGCGCCTATGACCGGCGCAGCGTGATCAAGATGAAGGGCGCGCCGGTGGGCGGTGTGGTCCGCGAGCTGCTGGAGAGCGCGGTGATGATGGCGCGCCAGGCGATGCAGGCGGTCGGCGTCGACCAGCGCGAGATCGACAAGACCGAGGCCGAATATCGCCGGCGCGACAATGCCCGGCTCGATGTGCAGCGCGAGACCGGCGACCTGCGCGCTGGGATCGACGGGATGATCACCCATGCCAGCCGGGCCGCGGCGATAGAGGTCGACCTGGAGAGTTCGGGATGATGCGTCTGGTGACGGTGCTGGCGGCGCTTTCGGGGGCGATCGCGGTGGCGGCGGGAGCCTTTGCCGCGCATGGCGCGAGCGGGCAGGCGGCCGAGTGGCTCAAGACCGGTGGGCAGTATCAGCTGATCCACGCGGTCGCGGCGCTGGTCGCGCTGCGGATGGGCGAGCGGATCTCGCCCTGGCTGTTCGTGGCGGGCGGCGCGCTGTTCGCGGGGACGCTCTATGCGATGGCGTTCGGTGGGCCACGCTGGTTCGGGGCGATCACGCCGATCGGCGGGGTGGCGCTGATCGCTGGTTGGATTTGCCTGGCGGTGGGGGCGTGGAGGCGGTCCGCCTGAACGCCGCCGAGTTCATCCGGGCAAGGCTGCCGCTGCTGCCGGTGCCCGGCATTCCCCAGATCGTGCTGCACAAGGCGGTGCCGGCGAGCGGGCTGGGGCAGTTGGCGGCGGAGGACGCGGCGTTCGGCTCGCCTTACTGGGCCTATTATTGGCTGGGTGGGCTGGCGCTGGCGCGGTTCGTGCTGGACCGGCCGGAGGCTGTAGCCGGGCGGCGGGTGCTCGATCTGGGGTGTGGGTCCGGGCTGGTGGCGATCGCTGCGATGAAGGCGGGGGCGGCGAGCGTGCTGGCGGTGGATATCGATCCCTATGCGGTGGCGGCGACGGCGCTGAACGCTGCAGAGAATGGCGTGGCGGTCGAGGCGCTGCATGCCGACCTGACCGAGGGGCCGGTGCCGGAGGTCGACCTGATCCTGGCGGGGGACGTGTTCTACGATCCCGAGCCGGCCGCGCGTGTCACGCCGTTCCTGGCGCGGTGCCGGGCGGCGGGGATCGAGGTGCTGGTCGGCGATCCGCGGCGGGCGCCGTTGCCGGTGGCGCGGTTGCGGGGGCTGGCGGAATATCGGTTTGCCGAGACGGATAGCGGGGTGATGCGGGTCAGCGAGGTTTTTGCGTTCGACTGAACCTGTTCGTCATCCCGGCCTTGTGCCGGGATCCACCGTGCGGCGAGTCATGGACAAGAGGCTGGATGTCAGTCGGTGCGGAACCGTGGACCCCGGCACAAGGCCGGGGTGACGGTTGGGATTGGGTTGAGGAAAGGGCGTCAGTCGTTCGCCTCGACGATCTTCGCCACGCCGGCCGCTGCGTTGGGATGATACCCTGCCTTGGCACCCTCGTAGAACCGCAGCGCGATCGGCTTGCCCCAGTCCCCTTGCGCCATCAGGTCCTTGTAGATCGGGTAGATCAGCAGGCCGCGGCCGACATGCTTCACGAACGCCTCGATGCTCGGCAGCGCCGGCTCGTAGCGGTTGGCGATCGCCAGCTGGGCCCAGGCCGAGCGCACATAGGCGTTGCTCGACGCCGACAGGCCGAGCGTCTCGTCCAGCTCCTTGAGGCGGGCCGGGGTCTGCTGGCGAGGCAGGCCGTTGAGGAAACGGAGCCATTGCTGGGTTGCCCAGCCGGTCGGTTGCACCGCGCTGGCTGGGCCGCCGGCATTGAACGCGGCCAGCTTCGCATCGACTGCGGCGAGCGTCGCCGAAGTGATATGCACCGCATTGTCAGGCAGGCCAGCCTGATAGGCCCAGCGATCAAGCTCGAGCTTCGCCTCCAGCGCCTTGTCGCCCTTGATCAGATTGGCGCGCATGTCCGCCAGGAAGCCTGCGGTGGTCTGCGGCTGGAAGGCGTGGCGATCGAAATAGGAGCGCAGATAGGCGTCCCACTTTGCCCGGCCCACCGCTGCCTCGATCGTGCGCAGGAAGGTCGAGCCCTTGAAATAGTCGAGCTGGCCGAAGGTCGCGCCCGGATCGCCGTGCAGGCGGGTGGTCGCCGCGTCATTGCCGCCGGCGTCCTTGATGTCCTTCTGCAGCCCGTCCCAGTCGAGATCGGCGTACATGGCGGCGCGCTCCTTGCCATAGACCGCCTCCATGATCCGGTTCTCGAAATAGGTGGTGAAGCCCTCGTTGAGCCACGAGTCCGACCAGGTCGCGTTGGTGACGAGGTTGCCCGACCAGCTATGCGCCAGCTCGTGCGCGACCACGTCGGTGTTCGAGCGATCGCCGGTGATGATCGTCGGGGTCAGGAAGGTAAGGGTGGGGTTCTCCATGCCGCCATAGGGGAAGCTCGGCGGCAGGACGAGCATGTCGTAGCGGCCCCAGCGATAGGGGCCGTAGAGCGCCTGGGCGGCGTCGATCATCTTCTCGACATCGGCGACTTCGTGCGCGGCGGCATCGAGCTGGCTCGGCTCGGCCCAGACGCCGGAGCGCGGGCCCGTCGCCTTGAAGGCGAGGTCGCCGACGGCGAAGGCGATGAGGTAGGGCGGCACCGGCCGGTCCATCTTGAAGCGGAACTGGCGCTTCTGGTGCGGGACCAGCGTGCCGGTGGCGCCATCGAGCCGGTCGCCGCTCATCACCGCAACGAAGCCGTCGGGCACGGTGAGCGTCGCGGACCAGGTCTGGCGGATGCCGGGGCTGTCCTGGGTGGGGATCCAGCTGCGGTTGTTGATCGGCTGGCCCTGGCTGAAGAGGTAGGGCTTCTGCTTGCCGGCGGTCAGCTCGGGGGCGAGCCAGCCGAGCGCGCTGGCGCCGGGCCTGGTCTTGTAGCGGATCAGGATCTGCTTGTTGCCGTCGAGCTGGACGGTCAGCGCCGAGCCGAGGCCGATCTCGGTCTCGCGCGGGCCGATCTTGTAGGGGAGCGGCTTGCCCTTGGGGCAGGTGACGCTTTCGATGTCGAGATCGTCGATATCGAGGACGATGTCGGTCGCGCCCTTGGCCGCCAGCACGTCGAGCGTGGCGATACCCGAGAGCGTCTTGCTGGCGAAATCGACGTCGAGGTTGAGGTCGACATGGGTGACGCGCGCCGCCTCTGGCTGGGCGTGGGTCCACACGTCCTTCGCCTCGGGCGTGGTGAGGATCGGGGCGGGCTTGCCGGTCTGGGCGGCGGCGGGCGCGGCGATCACGATCGCGGCGGCGAGGGCGGGGAGGATGCGCATGGTGGCGTGCTAAGCGGATCGGCGATGAACGGCAACTGACGCTTGCTCCCCTCTCCCCGGCCCTCTCCCCGCGAGCGGGAGAGGGAGTTATTGATCGAGCATGTCCCGGACCTTCGCCGCCAGGTCGGTATAGGTGAAGGGCTTGGGAAGCAGCTGCACGCCGGGATCGAGCCGCCCGTGATGGACGATCGCGTTGCGGGCATAGCCGGTGGTGAAGAGCACCTTGAGATCGGGCCGCCGCGCCTGGGCCTCGGCGGCGAGTACCGCGCCGGTCATGCCGCGGGGGAGGACGACATCGGTGAACAGCAGGTCGATCCTGCCCGGCTCGGCGTCGAGCGCCGCGAGGGTGGCGGGGCCGTCGCCCGCCTCGATCACCCGGTAGCCGAGCTCGCGCAGCACCTCGACCGTATAGGCGCGGACATTCTCGTCGTCCTCGCACACCAGGATCGTCTCGTGGACGCTGCCCTGGGGCACCAGCTCGGCGGGCGCATGGGGCGCCGCAATGCCGGTCGTGCCACGGAAGCGCGGCAGGTAGATCTTCACGCTCGTGCCGTGATCGGGCTCCGAATAGATGCGGACGTGCCCGCCCGACTGCTTGATGAAGCCATAGACCATCGACAGGCCGAGCCCGGTGCCACGTCCGACATCCTTGGTGGTGAAGAAGGGCTCGAAGGCATGGGCGAGCGTGTCCGCATCCATGCCGTTGCCGGTGTCGGAGACGCTGATCAGGACATATTGGCCGGGCGTCACTTCGATGTCGCGCGCGGTGTAATGGCTGTCGAGATGCGTGTTGGCGGTCTCGATCGTCAGCTTGCCGCCCTCGGGCATCGCATCGCGCGCGTTGATCGCCAGGTTGAGCAGCGCGTTCTCGAGCTGGTTGGCATCGACCTCGACCGGCCAGACGCGCCCGGCCTGGACGATCTCGACCTCGATCGTCTCGCCCAGGCTGCGGTGGAGCAGGTCGGACATGCTGGCGATCAGCCGGTTGGGATCGACTCTTTCAGGGACGAGCGGCTGGCGGCGCGAGAAGGCGAGCAGGCGCTGGGTGAGCACCGCTGCGCGCTGCGCCCCGTTCATCGCCGCCCCCGCCGCGCGCGCCAGCCGTGGCTGATCACCGGGCAGGTTGCGCTGGAGGATGTCGAGATTGCCGGTGACGATCTGGAGCAGATTGTTGAAGTCGTGCGCGACGCCGCCAGTGAGTTGGCCGACCGTCTCCATCTTCTGCGACTGGCGCAGCGCCTCTTCGGCGGTCTCCAGCGCCTCCGCCGCCTCGCGCTCGGCGGTGATGTCGCGCGCGACGCAGTAGAGCAGATTGCCCTCGGGCACCGTCGTCCAGCTGAACCAGCGATAGCTGCCGTCCCGGGCGCGCAGGCGGTTCTCGAAGCGCCAGGTCGGCTCGCCCTGCTGGAGCTTCTCGAGCTCGGCGCGGGTGCGTTGCCTGTCGTCGGGATGCTCGATCCATTCGGAGCTGCGGCCGACCAGTTCCGCCTCGCTCCAGCCGAGGATCTCGGTCCAGGCCGGGCTGGCATTGCGCCAGATGCCATGCGTGTCGGCGATCAGGAAGGGATCGCGGGCGAGCGTCCACAGCCGCGTGCGATCGGCCAGCGCCTCGCGCTCGGAGAGGACCCGCGCGGTCGTTTCGCTGACGATGCAAAGCACGCCACCGACCGATCCGTCGTCATCGAACACCGGCGAATAGCTGATGTCGAAATAGACCGTCTCACCGCGGCCCTGGTCGCGCTCGATGTAGAAGGGGCGGTCCTTGGCCCAGAAGGTCTCGCCGGTGTCGCGCACGCCCTGAAGCAGCGGGCCGAGATCGTCCCACAGCTCGCCCCACCAGATCCGCGCCGACTGTCCCAGCGCGCGGGGATGCTTGTCGCCGATCGTGGGGGCATAGGCGTCGTTGTAGAGCGCGCAGAATTGCGGGCCCCAGAACATCACGATCTCGGCATGCGAGGGCAGCATCATCCGCACCGCGGCGATGAGCGCGTTCGACCAGTCGCAGGCGGGACCGAGCGGCGATTCCTCGCCGATCGCGGACGTCAGCCGGCCCAGTTCGCCAAAGGCGTCGAACGTGGTGGCTGGTGCGATTGCGGTGGCCATGCGGTTCCCGAATGAGTCTCTATCGTTGCGCAGGCGAAATCGAACCCGCTGGATGCATCAACGCGGGGCGCGTCGTTCTGCTCCCGGGAGGCAGCGGAAATCGGTGGATCAGTGGCCGAAGGCGGCGAGCGCAGTACGGTAGCTGCGGCCGAGCGGGACGATCGTGCCGCAACGCAGCTGGACGGCGGGTCGGCCGCCCGCCTCGCGATAGATTTGCGAGACATGGCCGCGGTTCACCACCACCTGGCGGTGCACCCGGACGAAGCCGAGCGCGGCGAAGCGCTCGGCCAGCTCGGAAAGCGGCGCGCGGACCAGGTGGACGCGGCCATGGGCGAGGATCTCGCTGTAATTCCCCGCCGAGCGGATCTGCGCGACATCACAGGCACGCACGCGCAGGAACGGCGCCTCAGGCAGGTCGAGCCATTGCTCGCCGTCCGACCGGGCATTGGCCGGGGGCAGCAGGATCGGCAGCGGCTCGTAATAGTCGTCCGGATCCTGGGCGCGGCGGCGGTCGGCGAGGTGGCGGGCCCAGGCCATCAGCGTCAGCAGCGCGGTGGAGCCGAGGATCGCCGAGCGGGGCAGGAAGCTGACCAGCGACGGCGGCAGGGCAGGGCCGTCCGGTCCGCACAGCTCATAGGGCAGGATGGCGAAGGCGAAGCGTGAGCTGGCCAGCTCGGCGAGCGTCACCGGTACGAAGGCGAGCGCGCCGAGCAGCAGCGGCGACTGCCGGGGCGCCTGGAGCATCTCCTGCACCGGCTTGCGGCTGGCCCAGGCGATGGTGAGCATCGCGCCCCAGACGAGCAGGCGGGCGAGCCGCGCCTCGTCCGGATGCTCGGTGGCGAAGCTGTCGGCGCCTGCCTGCATCCCGCCCATGCCGAAGCCGAGCAGGAAGGTGAACAGCGCCAGCGCCGCCGCTGCACTCAGCGGGACCCGAATGTCCCAGATCGACTCGTTCGCCGCCCTCTCCATGCACGCAGGATAACCCGCGAACGCGCGCGCGCGAACTGCCGTTCGTCACACCGGTCGCCCGTTCGTCCCAGTCCGCTCCACCCGGCCCTCCGCACGGCGGCAAATCCGTGCCGACAGGGGGTGTCAGGGATGAGGGTTCCAGTCATGCGTCATTCGGTATTCTGCCTATCGCTGCTCGCGGTGCCCGCCGCGCATGCGCAAACCGCGCGGGCGCCCCAGCCGCCCGCCAATGGCGATGTGGTGCGCGCCGCCGACGATGCCTTTGGCCGGCGGATCGGGATCGAGGAGGTCGGGCTCTATTCGGAGAGCGAGGTGCGCGGCTTCGACCTGCAGGCGGCGGGGAACTACCGGATCGAGGACCATTATTATGTCCGCGTCGCCGGGATGCTCCAGCCGCTCAACGGCGGCACTGCGATCCGGGTCGGCGCCAATGGCCTGCGCACCGATTTCGCCGCACCTTCGGGCGTGGTGCAGTACACGCTGCCGAGCGGCGGCGCGGGTGCGCGGGCCTCGCTCGAGGCGGGCTGGTGGGGCGGTTCGGGCCCGGTGGCGATGCTGCGCGGCGCGGCGGGCACGCCGGACGGCAAGCTCTCGCTGGCGGGCGGGCTCCAGCTCAGCCTGGGCCAGCAATATACGGACGGGACGACCGGCGACTTCACCGCCGTCGGCCTGGTGCCGCGCTGGTCGCCGGCGCCGGGGGTGCAGATCACCGGCCTGTGGAGCCACAACTGGTTCCCGCGCGAAGGCGATACCTTCTTCGCCAATCCCGCGGCGGCGCCGCGCGAAGTGAAGCGCTGGACCGAGCGCACGCAAAGCTGGATGGGCAACAAGAACGGATCGGACCTGATCGGCGCCTTTGCCGATGTCGACGCGGGCGCGGGCTGGCGGTTCGGTGCCTCGGTCTTCCGCAATGCGCTGCCCTATGACTATAGCGCCTTCAACCTGCTGCGCTTCACCGGCAACGGCACCGAGGTGGCGCAGAGCGGCCTGCTGTTCGGCCCGGAGAATCGCTGGGCGGTGTCGAGCGAGGTGACCGCCGCCAAGCAGTTCACCACCGGCAATCTCACCCACCGCATCCTCGCCATGGCGCGGCGGCGCGATTCGACGGTGATTGCCGATCCGGGCGTGGCCTATTCCGCCGGCACCTATGCCGATGTGAACCACATCCCCGAAGTCGCGGCGCCAGCTGTCTCGCGCGGCTCGGCACGGATGCGCGACGATGTTGGGCAATGGACCGGCGGGCTCGGCTATCGCCTGTCGATCGGCGCGCTGGCCGAGCTGCGGCTCGATGCCCAGCGGGTGGAATATGCCAAGCGCGTCCGCGCAGCCGATGGCCGGGTGACGGAGCAGACCACGCGGCCCTGGCTCTATGGCGGGGCGTTGTCGGTGGCGATCAGCGACCGGCTGACCGGCTTTGCCAGCTATGCGCGCGGGCTGGAGGAGGCGGGCGTCGCCCCCGCCAACGCCACCAACCGCGGCACGGTGCTGCCCGCCGCCATCTCGCGCCAGGCCGAGCTGGGAGTGAAATACCGGTTCGAGGGCGGGCCGACGCTGATCGCCGGGGTGTTCGACCTCTCCAAGCCGACGCCGGGGATGGATGCGAGCGGCGCGTTCGACTTTGTCGGCACGGTGCGGCACCGCGGAGTGGAGCTGTCGCTGGCCGGGCCGCTGACGCCGCGGCTGAGCGCGGTGCTGGGCGCGACCTATCTCGATGCGAAGATCGAGGGCGAGTTGGTCGACCGCGGCGTGATCGGCACGCGGCCGATCGGCCGGCCGGAAGTGACGGCGCTGGCCAACCTCACCTGGCGGGTGCCGGGGGTGGAAGGGCTGACCGTCGATGGCGGGGTCAATGTGCGCGGCGAGCGCTATGCCGATCGCGAGAACCGAGTGTCGCTGCCTGGCTATGCGCTGTTCAATCTGGGCCTGCGCCAGGCCTTCGAGCTGGACGGCCACCCGGTGACGCTGCGTGCGCGGGTGACCAACCTGACCGACAGGTTCGCCTGGAACCCGACCAATTCCGGGCTGATCACGCCGATCTCGCCGCGGACGCTTACCCTGACGCTGACGGGGGAGATTTAGGTCAGCTTTTCCCCGCTCCTCGTGCTCCTGCGAAAGCAGGAGCCCAGGGTAGCGAAGTACCGGATAACCCTGGGTTCCTGCTTTCGCAGGAACACGGTGTGGGCAGGTTTCAGCGCTCCTGCGCGTCCAGGAACGCCGCCACCTCGGCAAGGTCGACCGTCTTGTCGAGATAGGTCTGCCCGATCCCGCGGGCGAGCAGGAAGGGCAGGGTGCCCGCGCTCATCTTCTTGTCGTGGAGCATGTGCTCCACGAGCCGCGCACCGGAGGCGGTGATCCCCGCCGCCTTCAGCCCATTGGGCAGGCCGACCGCGGTCAGGTGCGCGGCAACCCTTTCGGCGTCCTGGCCGGGGCAGATGCCCTTGGCCGCCGAGAAGCCGAAGGCCAGCGCCATGCCCGCGGCGACGCCCTCGCCGTGGAGCAGCTTGTCGGAGAAGCCGGTCTCGGCCTCCAGCGCATGGCCGAAGGTGTGGCCGAGGTTGAGCAGCGCGCGGGTGCCGGTGGTCTCGCGCTCGTCGGCCGCGACGATGCGGGCCTTGGCGCCGACCGAATGGGCGATGGCATATTCGCGCGCCGCCGGATCGCCGGCCATCAGCGCGGGGGCATTGGCCTCGCACCATTCGAAAAAGGCGAAATCGTCGATCAGCCCGTATTTCACCACTTCGGCATAGCCGGCGCGCAGATCGCGGGCGGGCAGGGTGCCCAGCACTTGCGGGTCGATCAGCACGACGCTCGGCTGGTGGAAGGCGCCGACCAGGTTCTTGCCGGCGCGCGTGTTGATCGCGGTCTTGCCGCCGACCGAGCTGTCGACCTGGGCGAGCAGGGTGGTGGGCACCTGGACGAAGTTGCAGCCGCGCTTGAGGATCGAGGTCGCGAAGCCGACCAGGTCGCCGATCACGCCGCCGCCCAGCGCGATGACATGGTCGCTGCGCTCCACGCCCAGCTCGAGCAGCTTGTCGAGCAGTGCCTCGAGCTGGCCCCAGCTCTTGGTGCCTTCGCCGGGCTTGAGCACGATCGCCTCGCTCGGGCCGAGGCTCGCCTGCAGCGTGGCGAGGTGGGGCAGGACATTCTCGTCGGTGACGATAACCCAGCGCCGGCCCTTGTCGAAGGGCGCGAGGGCCTCGCCGGCGCGGGCGAGGAGGCCGGCTTCGATGCGGACGTCATAGCTGCGGTCGCCCAGGGCGACGGGAACGATTGTCACGGGTGCAGGGCCTTCAGGATCGCGTCGACGGTGGTGTCGTGCGGCGCTGCTATGCTGGGCACCCGGATCGGCGCAAGCGCGTAATAGGGATTGCGGACCGCGGCGAGTTCCGAGAGCACCGCTTCAGGATCGCGTCCGCGCAGCAGCGGGCGGGTGTCGCGGCGGCGGACCCGGTCGGCCAGCACCGCCGGCTCGGCATCGAGCCACACCGCAATGGCATGCTCGAGGATCAGCTGGCGGGTATGCTCGTTCATGAAGGCGCCGCCACCGGTGGCGATGATCTTGGGCGCGCCATCGACCAGCCGGGCGATCACCCGGCGTTCGCCATCGCGGAAATGCGCCTCGCCGAACCGCTCGAAGATATCGGCCACGGTCATCCCGGCCGCCGCCTCGATCTCATGGTCCGCATCGACGAAGGGCAGGCGCATGCGCTGCGCTAGGCGCCGGCCGACCGTGGTCTTGCCCGCACCCATCAGGCCGATCAGCACGATCGCCTTGCCCGTCCATGCGGTATTCGCTGCCTGTGTTTGTAACATGTTCGGAAGGGCTATACAGCGAGGTCGGTCGTCGGGCAAAAGGCCCGCGAACTCACAATTTCCGGACCGGTTTTCATGTCCCGCTTGATCGTTGCGTTGATCGTCATTCTCGTCGTCCTGGTCGGCGGCCTGTTCTTCCTCGCGGGCCGCGAGACGAAGAAGGAGCCGGTGCGCATGGAGAAGGTGGTCCCGCTTGAAAATCTCGCGAAGTAAGGGCCGCCACCTCGCCCTTGGCGCGCTGCTGCTCGCCGGGGCGGCGGTGCCCGCGCTGGGGCAGCAGGACAAGCCCGAATCGCTGCTGCCGCCGGGCTTCGACCAGCCCGAGCAGACGCCGGCCCCCGCGCCGCGTCCCGCGCCCGCGCCGGCTGCGACCGCGCCTGCATCGAGCCCGGCACCCGGCGCCGTGCCGATCCCCAGCGTGCCGGTGCTGGGTGGCGACTCCGCGCTCTCGAACATCGCTTCGGCCGAAGAGACGCTGCCCGCCGGCCCGGTAGACCTGTCGCGCTACGAGCTGCCCGACTTCGCCAAGCATTCGCTGAACCGCACCGGCGTGCTCGCCGCGGGCAATGCTCCGTTCCCCGCAAAGGCGTTCGGTGCCACCGATGGCCGCACCCTTGCGGTGCTGATGCAGCGGCTGAGTGCCCCGGTCGCCTCGCGCTGGGTGTCGATCGCGCTGCGCCGCGCGTTGATGTCGCCGCTCGACACGCCGAAGCACATCAACGGTGCCGATTTCGCCGCCGAGCGCGCCTGGCTGCTGCTGCGCATGGGCGAGGCCAACGCCGCCCGCGCGGTGATCAACGATGTCGACGTGGACAATTACACGACGCGCCTGCTCCAGGTGGCGATGCAGTCCTCGCTCGCCTCGGCCGATCCGGGCGGGCTGTGCGGCATCGCCGAGCTCGGCAACCAATATGTCCACCAGCGCGGCTGGGCGCTCGCCCGGGCGATGTGCGCGGGCCTTGCCGGCAAGCCCAACGAGGCGGGCCAGCTGCTCGACCAGGCGCGCGGCGGCACCCCCGCCAGCGACATCGACAATCTGCTGGCCGAGAAGGTGCTCGGAACCGGCGCGCAGGGCCGCCGCGCGGTCACGCTCGAATGGAGCGGGATCAGCCGGCTGAGCGCCTGGCGCTGGGGCCTTGCCACCGCGACCGGGCAGGAAGTGCCGGCGTCGCTCTACAACACCGCCGGCCCGCAGGTCCGCTACTGGCAGGCGCTCGCCCCGCAGCTAACGCCGCGCGCCCGCGCCGCCGCTGCCGAGCTCGCTGCCACCGCCGGGGTCTTCTCCAGCGCCGGGCTAGTCGATCTCTACAGCGAGATCGCCGAGAGCGAGGACGCGAACAGCACCGAGGGCGGCGTCGCCCGCGATCTGCGCACCGCCTATGTCGATGTCCAGGTTGCCGACCGGCTCAAGGCGATCCAGACCTTGTGGAGCGAGGCGACGACGCCGCGCACCCAATATGCCCGGCTTATCCTCACCGCGCGCGCCGCCTCCTGGATCCCGGCCGATGCCAAGATCGAAGAGCCCGAGAAGCTGATCGCCTCGATGCTCTCCGCCGGCTACGAGGCCAAGGCGATGGAGTGGCGCAATGTGGTGCCGCGCGGCAGCGTGGGCTGGGCGTTGCTCGCGCTCGGCGATCCGGTGGCGCAGGGGCCGGTCGCATATGGCGATTTCGACGCGTTCAAGGATGCCGCCGGCCAGCGCCGCGCGCAGCTGGCCTTTGCCGGGCTCGCTGGGCTCGGCCGCTTCGAATCGAGCGATGCGCAGCGCGGCGCCCAGGCGCTGAACGTGGCGATCGGCGCGCAGAACGACTGGACCCGCGCGATCGACGCGGCCGGGCGGCGCGGCGATTCGGGCATGGTCGCACTGCTCGCCGCGGTCGGCATGCAGTCGCGCGTCTGGGACAATGTCGCGCCAGAGGCGCTGTTCCACATCGTCGCGGCGATGCGCGCGGCGGGGATGACCAGCTATGCGCGGATGATCGCCGTGGAGGCGGTCACACGGTCGGCTTGAGCTTTTCAGACGACCGCGCGCTGATCGAGCGCTTCCTCGAGATGATGCGGGCGGAGGCGGGTGCCGCCGCCAACACCATCGCCGCCTATCAGACCGACCTGCGCCTCGCCTCCGAATTCCTCGGTGGCGGGCTGGGCGGGGCGGGGCGGCCCGAGCTGGAGAGGCTGGGCGGCGAATGGCAGGCGCTCTCCCGCGCCACCGTCGCGCGCAAGTCCGCGGCACTGCGGCGCTTCTTCGCCTTCCTTGCCGACGAGAAATTGCGCGCCGACGACCCCAGCGCCGCGCTGCCGCGCCCCGGCACGGCGCGCGCGCTGCCCAAGGTGCTCAGCGTCGAGGATGTCGACCAGATGTTCGCGGCGATCGCCGACCGGATCGCGCGAGTGCAGGCCGATCCCAACGACCTGCGGCTCCAGGCGCTGATCGAGCTGCTCTATGGCTCGGGCCTGCGCGCCACCGAACTGGTCTCGCTGCCCCGCAACGCCGTGGCACCGGATCGGCCTTACCTGATCCTCAAGGGCAAGGGCGGGCGGGAGCGGCTGGTGCCGATCTCGGACCGCGCCCGCGCCGCCGTCTCCGCCTGGCGCGCGCATGTCGATTCGGGGCGGCCCTTCCTCTTCCCCTCGGGCAAGGGGCACCTCTCGCGCGTGCGGCTCTACCAGCTGGTCCGCGCGCTGGCCGGGGAGGCGGGCATCCCGCCCGACCGGGTGAGCCCGCACGTGCTGCGCCACGCCTTCGCCACCCACCTGCTAGAGGGCGGCGCGGACCTGCGCGCACTGCAGGCGATGCTGGGCCATGCCGATATCGCGACGACCGAGATCTACACGCATGTGGACAGCCGGCGGCTGGTCGAGCTGGTCAACCAGCGGCATCCGCTGGGCGAGGCGCTGGGGAAGCGAGATTAGCCACCAACTGTCACCCGGCCACAGGGCCGGGGTGACGAATTGGAGGTGGAGTCGAGCTTCACAACGGGATCGCCCGAACCCACCCGCTCGTTGACGTAGCCCCACGGCAAGGTTAGCCCCCGCAGCGATGACCACTTTCCTCGACTTCGAGAAGCCGATCGCCGAGCTTCAGACCCGCATCGACGAGCTGCGCCAGACCGCCGAGGGCGGCGCCGTCGACATCGACGCGGAGATCGCCCCGCTCCAGGCCAAGGCGGAAAAGCTCCTGCGCGACACCTATGCCAAGCTCACGCCCTGGCAGAAGACGCAGGTCGCGCGCCATCCCGAGCGCCCGCACTTCAAGCATTATGTCGCCGGGCTGATCGAGGAGTTCATGCCGCTGGGCGGCGACCGCGCCTTTGCCGACGACAACGCCATCCAGGGCGGCCTTGGCCGCTTCCGCGGGCGCCGCGTGATGGTGATCGGCCATGAGAAGGGCGACGACACCGCCAGCCGGCTCAAGCACAATTTCGGCATGGGCAAGCCCGAGGGCTATCGCAAGGCGATCCGCCTGATGGCGCTCGCCAACAAGTTCAACCTGCCGGTGATCACCCTGGTCGATACCTCGGGCGCCTTCCCGGGCGTGCAGGCCGAGGAGCGCGGCCAGGCCGAGGCGATCGCGCGCTCGACCGAGGCCTGCCTCAACCTGGGCGTGCCCTTGGTCGCCTCGATCCTCGGCGAGGGCGGCTCGGGCGGCGCGGTGGCGCTCGCGGCGGGCAACACCGTGCTGATGATGGAGCATGCGGTCTATTCGGTGATCTCGCCCGAAGGCTGCGCCTCGATCCTGTGGCGCACCGCCGACAAGGCGGCCGATGCGGCGGAGGCGATGAAGGTCACCGCGCAGCATCTCAAGGAACTGAAGGTGATCGACCGGATCGTCAGCGAGCCGCTGGGCGGCGCGCACCGCGACCAGGGCGCCGCGGTCCATGCGCTGGGCGATGCGATCGAGGAATCGCTGCGGAAGCTCGACGGCATGTCGCCCGAGAGCCTGCGCCAGGCCCGCCGCGCCAAGTTCCTGGCGATGGGGCGTATCTGAAGGAAGTCGGGGGAACGCGCGGAAGGGCGCATTCCCGGCCGTAAAGCCCTGGGCCCGCGCTTAGCGGATCGGGGCGCTGTGCTCGGACGCGGCGATGCTCGCACCGAGCATGCCCAGGCCCTGCACGACCGCGAGCACCGCGCAAAGCGCGAGGAACGCGACCACCGCGATCTCGATCGGCGTCACCGCCTTCTTGGAGGATAGCTGCTTCATCCTGTCCTTATAGGACGCAAGGTCTGTACGCTGGCTTAAGCGGGCGGTCCGGCGCGGTTCAGGAGAAATACGAGGTCGTGGATTTCCGGGGGGCGATCCCGGGAGCCCAGGCAAGAAAAAGGGCGGCGGGAACCTGTCCCGCCGCCGATCTCGTTCGCTTCGTCGGAAGGTCTTAGACCTTCATGCTCGACGAAACGTTGGTGAAGGTCGACTTCAGCGAGTTGCCGAGGCCCTGCATGGCGGCAATCGCGGCGACGGCGATCAGAGCGGCGATCAGGCCGTACTCGATCGCGGTGGCGCCCTTGGAATTCTTCAGGAAGTTGCGGATCTTCATGATCATAACCGGTCTCCAGTGTTCAAAAACAGCTTCATTCACCCGGCCTCCCCGGAAGACTCCGGTTCGGCGAGTCGAAACTACGATCTGGAAGTAAAGAAACGGCTAAGGGCGAGCGTTACGGTGCCGTAACCAAATCACGACTGAGTCGAGGCCGCCTGCACCTTGTTGGTGACGTTGCCCCACATGCTGGTGGTCTGGTTGGCCACGCTCATCAGGCTGACCATCATCGCGATGACGATGAGGGCGAGGATGAAGCCATATTCCACCGCGGTCGCGGCGCGGCGGTCGTGCATCACTTCACGGATCGCTCGTACAAAGGCTCGCATCTCGGGCACTTCTTCTCCAATGGTGCCCTGAATTTAGCCAAAGAGGCTTAACGAAAAGCTGATGGATGCGTCTGACATGTTGCTCGTGGTCGCTGCCGCACTGATCGACGGGGAGGGCCGCGTGCTCCTCCAGCAGCGCCCGCCGGGCAAGCCGATGGCGGGGCTGTGGGAGTTCCCCGGCGGCAAGATCGAGCCCGGCGAGAGCCCCGAATCCGCCCTGGCACGCGAGCTGCACGAGGAACTGGGAATAACCCTTAGCGGTGAAGACCTGAGGCCGATCGCCTTTGCCAGCGAACCCTTGGCCGGCCGCCACCTGCTGCTCCTGCTCTACACGCTGCGCGCCTGGCAGGGCGAACCCCAGGCCCATCACGCGACCGAGCTGCGCTGGGTGACCCCGGCCGCGATGCGCGACCTGCCGATGCCGCCGGCGGATGTGCCGCTGGTGGAGGCGCTGGTGGGGGTGGGGTAAAGTTAATTGTGCTGGATGGGAGCTAGTCTAGGTCCTCGTCTTCGAGGCCGAAATCTTCAGGCATGCTGGCAACTGATTCGCGGAAATCCCCATCGTATTCTGGGGCAATCCTCCGGAAAGCATCGCTCAGTATTCTGCGCGATTCTTGGTCCAGGGCTTGCATATCTGCACCCATGATTTCCTGAATTCTTACAATGTCATCCGAGTCGATGTTTTCTCCAGAATATTCTAGTGCAAGGGTAAGGTTGGCAAGAATGCGTGCGATTTGATCAATCATCATGGTTTTACGATCCTCACCTTTATATTGGATATTCCGAGTTTTTCGAGTAATCGAGATGCTTGCAACATTTTGGATTTCGTGGGAACCTCCCAAATCCCAATAAGATTGTTGTTACTTAACGCTTGTGATTGGCGAAGGGCTTGGTCTTTTAAATTCTTCCTCATGACAATAGACCATTTTCGATCAATCATGACATGGCCGTATATACTGTCGAAATCCGTTCCATCGAATTTGACCAACCGCTTCGTGCCGTCCGGCATCGTCCGTTCAATTGCGGGCGCTTGCCCCTTCTTGCTAAGAACGCTGGATCGTGCTCCCGTCGCGGAGTCGTTATAAGCTCTTGCTTGTACCTTCGTTCGGCCGCTGAAGGTTGGTGTTTCGTCCACCCAAGTGATCTTCGGCGGTCCTTTCGGAACGATTATAGTCTCGATTTTGCCCGCGCGCACGGCAGTCGAGATTTTTGCGGCGATCGCGCCCGGGGTTACTGTTAAAGCGACGTTGCTGGTAGCCGCTCCGGTAGCATAACCCCAGTCCTTGGCCGAGGCATGGGCCACTGAGGCTTTGGCACGCTCAAACTGGATGTAACCGGGTGTGTCCTCGGCTTGGATCGCCGCATCGATTAAGCCAGCCGCACCGTTTTCAAGGTTTCTGAATGTGGTAGCTGGATTAGTTGTAGCCAGCGAGTACAGGCCCTTTGCCGTCCCTTTTGCGACATCATAAGCACCTTCCCCGAATCCGGTGACGAAGTCTTTTGCGTTGCTTAAAACACTTTTTGGTGGATTCGGAGTTGGGAGGTGCTTTTTAAATTCTCGGTATTTTTCTTCTATCGCTTCGGGATAGCCGCGCCAGTGCCCGTAATTCTTCAACAATTTTGCTTTCCACGCGTCCAGCTCCGCGACGGTAGTCATTTGCGGTAGTCTGGGATCGATTTTGAATATGCTCTTCTTTGGAGCCGGTTTATCCTGGCCCTTGGGTCGAGGGCCGTCAGGTCCAAAGGTGAACCGTCCGTCCCGCGGGTCATGCCAAGGATTGAACTTGAGTTCTAAATTTCGACCATTTGTGGGGCGGGGCCATCGCCCCGTTCGCATCCAGATCGAAAACGCCGTTCGTCCGTCCTTCTTGAGATTGTTCATTGCGCCGCCTCTCGCTAATGCGGCCGGAACATTTCAAGAACATTTCCCAACAAAGCAAGCCGAACTCGCTCCAATCCGGAGCGAACAACATAACATAAAGCGTAAATCAGCAGAGGTGGGCGCGGTCAGGCCTCGCGCGGCCTCCCCCGCAAAGCCTCCGCCAGCGAAACCGTAGCGCTCCCGCGCCGCGCCGGCCTGGGCTGCGACTCGTCCGGGGCCCAGCCGGTCAGGTAGACGATCTCGAAGCGCTCGGCGGTCTTGCCGTCCGGGTCGGCGCGCTCGACGAAGCCCTCCGCTGCCCGCGCCAGGGTGCCGCGGGTCAAAGGCGGGGTGCCCGGCAGCAGGTTGGTCGCCGCCATGCCGCGCAGGTCGCTCAGCAGCGAGAAGATGCTCGAATAGCGCACGGTCAGCGGCTCGACATCGGCCACCGGCAGCGCGAAGCCGGCGCGGCTGAGCAGGTCGCCGGCGGCGCGCACGTCGATCTGGGGGTGGAAGCGCGCCACCGGGCGCTCGCCCTCGGCCTTGAGGAACACGCTGCGCAGGGTCGCCAGCGTGCCCGCGCCGAGGAAGGCGCCGAGGAACAGCCCGTCGGGGCGGAGCGCGCGGCGGGCAAGGGCGAGGGCGCCCGGCACGTCGTTGACCTGGTCGAGCACGCCGATGCTCACCACCAGGTCGAAGCTCGCCTCGGGGAAGAGGTGGCGGTCCTCGTCGGCATGGACGCCGCCGGCCTGCGCCGCGAAGGCCGCACCCGCGTCGATCCGGGTGATGGCGGTGCCGGGCAGGTCGAAGCCGCCGCCGAAGCTGCCCAGGTCGAGCACGTCGCGGAAGTCGCGCTTCACGCCGACCAGCCGGTCGTGGATGCCCTCGAGCATGTGCTCGCGGACAAAGCCCTCGTAGCGGCGGGCGGCGCGGTCGCGGCGCTTGCGGCGCAGCGCACGGTCGAAGATCTCGGCGGAATCAGTCGGTCCATTCTGGGGCATGGCGCGCTTGTGCGCCCGCGTGCCGCCGGGGACAAGGCGGGGATGGCGTGGAATCTGCCCCTTGCGCGTCCGCTGGCATGGCCGGTTGCCCGGCCGCTTGGGCGAATCGCCGACCTGGCGCTGCCGCCGCGCTGCCCGGGCTGCGCGGCGATCACCCCGGCCGACCATCGCTTCTGCGCCGCCTGCTGGGGGAGCCTGGCGTTCCTCGGCCCGCCCTGGTGCGCGGCCTGCCATCTGCCGTTCGGGCATGACCGAGGGGAGGGGGCGCGCTGCGCCGCCTGCATCGCCGCGCCGCCGCCGCATGACGGGATCCGCGCCGCGGTGGCCTATGGCGAAGTGGCGCGCGGGGTGGCGCTCAAGCTCAAATATGCCGGGCGGCTCGCCTGTGCCGAGACGATGGCGCGGGCGATGGCGCGGCTGATGCCGGCGGAGGCGGAGCTGCTGGTGCCGGTGCCGCTGCATCGCTGGCGGCTGTGGTCGCGTGGGTTCAACCAGTCGGTGCTGATCGGCGCGGCGCTGTCGCGGGCGCACGGCGTGCCGCTCGAGGTGGAGCTGCTGCGCCGGGTGAAGGCGACGCCGGTGCTGCGTGGGCTGGGCGCGCGGGCGCGGGCCAGGGCGGTGGCGGGGGCCTTCGCCCTGGCGCCGGGCGCGCGGGAGAGGCTGGCGGGGCGGACGGTGGCGCTGGTCGACGACGTCCATACCAGCGGCGCGACCGGGGACGCCTGCGCGCGGCTGCTCAAGCGGGGCGGGGCGGCGAAAGTGATCCTTCTGTGCTGGGCGCGCGTTCTGGACAGCGAGGAAAGCCCGGATTGACAAGCGACCCGGGCGACCACAGGTGTACGCTGCAATGCCCAAGATCGAAATCTACACCAAGGCGTTCTGCCCCTATTGCTACCGCGCCAAGGCGCTGCTCGACGGCAAGCACGCCGAATATGAGGAGATCGACATCTCGATGGGCGGCCCGCGCCGCGCCGAGATGATCGACCGTGCGCATGGCCGCACCACGGTTCCCCAGGTCTTCATCGCCGGCAAGCATATCGGCGGGTCCGACGATCTCGCGGCGCTCGATGCCCGCGGCGGGCTCGATCCGCTGCTCGCCGCCTGAGGGCGGGTCCGGTGCGATGATCGTCTTCGACCTCAAATGCGGCCAGGGCCATGTCTTCGAGGCATGGTTCGGATCGAGCGCGGCCTGGGAAGGCCAGCGTGCGGCCGGGCTGGTCGCCTGCCCGATGTGCGGCAGCGCCGAGGTGGAGAAGGCGGTGATGGCGCCGAATGTCGGGGCGAAGGGCAACCAGGCCCCAGCCGTGGCGACCCCTGCTGCTTCGGGCGACGCACCGGTTCCGCCGGAAGCGATCAAGGCCGCCATCGCCGCGCTCGCCGCCGCCCAGGCCCGGGCGCTGGAGGGCTCGCAATGGGTCGGCACCGGCTTTGCCGACAAGGCACGGGCGATGCACCTGGGCGAGGCGCCCGCCGCCCCGATCCATGGCCAGACCAGCGCGGCCGAGGCAAAGGCGCTGATCGAGGAAGGCGTACCCGTCGCGCCGCTGCCCCTGCCGGTGGTGCCGCCCGAGGCGTGCAACTGAGCAGCCACCCCTAACTTACGTTCATTGCGCGGACATTCCGGCAGCGTAATCATGCGCCAGCCGGATACGCGTCATTGCGGGTCCGGGGATGAAGAGGGGACCATCCATGACGCCGTTGCACCTGATCCTGCCCGTCGCCGCGCTGCTCTCGGCCTCCGCCGTGCCGATGCAGCAGAGCTGGCAGCGCTACACGCAGCCGACCAATCTCTCCGCCGAACTGCCCGGCGCGCCCGAACGCGTCGATGTCCGCAACGAGGCGATCAAGAGCCGCGTGATCCAACTCAACCATACCGGCCGCGACGCGAACGGCGACTTCCGGTCCTTCTATTTCCTCCAGGTGGTGATCGCCGACCAGCCGTTCGACGTCGACGCGAAGATCGCCGAGGACATTGCCGAGGCGAAGGGCGGCGGCGATGCGGCGGTGGGCAAGACCTTCGTCAGCCAGCGCGCGCTCAAGCCGTCCGAGATGCCGCTGCCCGGCATGCGCGGCACCGAGCTGGTCTACACCTATAGCGGCTTCGGCTCGGACGGGAACCAGATCGAGACGTCGCGCAACATGTATGTCGGCAACAAATGGCTGTCGGTCTCGGTCCGCCATTTCGAGAACGACAGGAACTGGCCGAAGGAGCGCTTCTTCAATTCGGTTACCTGGCGGCCTTGATGTGAGATGCGTTTCGATAATTGTTCGCTAGGCGTACATCAATAAGCTGGCGGCATCCCTCTTTGGATTTTGAGAGTAAGCGATGGCTTCATGCGCCGTATAACTTCGTGCGCCATGTAATTTCGAAAAAATTCATTCGAATCGGTCTAATAATTATAATAAATTTTGTTCCTATTTTAAAGTTCTCTTTCGCCATGCTATCATAACTACAGTAATTGAAGTAATTATTGCTAAATTTGTTGGTGATATTAGGCTGGGTGGCAATCCTATCATCACTGCGAAAATTGATAATAAAATAACAAACAAGCCAACAAAAAACATTATCTTAAGGTTTGTTTTGATTTTATAGCTAATCATACTATGTCTTCCAGTATCCGGCGCATTTTGCGTACCCCTTAATCCCTCCCCAAGCGGCTCCAACTGTTCCGGCAATGCCGCCACCTAAGAGCACGCCACCAACCGCGCCTCCAGGGCCACCCAATATCGCTCCAGTCAAGCCGCCCGTTGCACCTCCAACGATAGCCCCTTCGATACCCCCTTCTTTGAACCCCTGAAATCCCTCCAAAGCGCACTGGGTGATTGTCTTGCCGTTGGCTAGTTTGGTCTGTCCGCTCGGAAGTACTTGCCACGAGTAGCCGGTCTTTGGGGAGCGCCTGCCTCGCTGGGCGCTTCCGCTCAAACCCACTCCGCCAATGTCAAAACTGAACGGATGCCCCGTAACAACAATCGGGTCAGTTTCTGTGCACCCGCCGATGCCGTCCCCTGGAAGAGAGATGCATTGCGTACCCGTTGGATCGATGTTGCTGATTGGATCGTTTTGCACATACGCATACCAATTCAGACCGTCGCGATAGCCAAGTGTATCAGGCTGCAGAAAACGGCCTAGCGATGCGGAATAGGCGCGGGCCTTGTAGTTGTAAAAGCCGACCTCATTCATCCACGCTTGCCCAGTATACTGGAAACGGCCCGTGTTCCCCGCTCCCGGGATGCCAAACTCGTCATAGTTGTTAACGCTTGCGGAGCCATTGCCATTGGTTCGTGCAATGACCGAGCCACGCTCGTCCGCTGCCAGCCAAGTCTTGTTGCCACCGGAATCATATTCAACCAGCGCCTCATCGGCGCCGGGACCGAAGATGTAGCGCTTCTGCAGCGTACCCGAACTGTTGGCCTCCGCCGCGAGTTGCACGCCGTCATAATACATGCGCGTCGCACCGCTCACGCCATACTGTGCCAGGCGACCCAGCGCGTCATAGTTGAATGACACGCCGCCCGGGGCGGTCTTCATCAGGTTGTTCGGCCAATAGCTGTAGCTCGACCCACCCGACGTCGCGAGGTTGCCGCGGGCGTCATAGGTGAAGGCGGTGCTGCCGGCGCTGTTATACTGGTTCAGGCCGTTGGATACGTGCCCGCGATTGACATTGGTCGCGCCATTCCATGCATAGGCGTCGTTCGAGCGCGTCGTCGAAGTGATCTGGTTCGCGGCGTTATAGGTATAGCCAAGCGTGACGTTGGCGCTCGAGCCCGCCAGGGTCAGCGAGGTTAGCCTCGAGACATTGTCATAGCCATAGGTGGTCGAGGTGCCGTTGCCGCGCGACAGCGTGTTGCGCCGGCCGAGCGAGTCATAGGTGTAGGTCACCAGCGCCGTCCCGCCATTCTCGCGGATCGCGTTCACCTCGCCCGTCACCGAATAGTCGTAGGTGACGTAGAAGCTGTCCGGCCAGGTCGCCCTGGTCCGGCGTCCGGCCAGGTCATATTGGTAGTTCATCGTGCCATAGGGCTGCGCGTCCTGGGTCCGGCGGCCCAGCGCGTCATAGGTGAAGCTGGTGTTGAACCCGCCCGAGCGCGTCGCCTGGGTCAGGCGCCCCAGCAGGTCGTAGCTGTATCCCTGATCCGCGTCACTACCCGGCGCGTCCTCGGAAACCAGCCGGGCGAGGCCGTCATAGCCGAACTGCACGACCTGGGTGCTGTCCGCCGCATAGCCCCGCAGGCGGCGCTGGGTGAGGTCGCCCTGCGCGTTGTAGACCAGTTCCTCATAGTCGGTGGTCGAGCTGGTCGCCGCGCCCTTGGTCGCGACCGGGTAGCGGGTCTTCACCAGCCGGTCGAAACCGTCATATTGATAGGTCGTCCGGTTGGACTCCCCGTCGGTGACCGTCTCGACCTGGCCGTTATTGGTATAGGTGGCGGCCACATCCGTGGCGACACCCGTGGTGCCATAGCCGCTCTGCACGCTCGTGACCTGCCCGGCATAGTCGTAATTGTTCTTGGTGATCCGATCGGGGCCGTCGGCGGTCACGGTTGCCGGCGTGCAGGCGGACGCGGGATTCGACGCCAGGTTCGCGGCGTTCATGCGGATGGCGGTGCAGTCGAGGCGTCCGGCGATGTCGTAGGAATATTGGGTCATGGCGCGGCGGGCGGGGCCGCCATGCACATCCTCCTGGGTGGGCCTTCCATAGACATCGAAGGTGGTCGAGGTCGACTGGCTCGGGGAGAAGGCGGCCCAGGCGGCGTCGGTCTGGCCATTGACCGTGCCCAGCTGGATACTGGAGGTCTGGCCGTCGGCCGAATAGACATAGCGCACCGCGCGGTTGGGCAACGCGCCGGCGCCGTCAGGATCCGGCGAAATCACGCCGACGAGCTGCTGCTCCGCATCATAGCGATAGCGCGTCGTGTCCGCGCTGCCCGGCAGCGGGCCATCCATGGTCTCGACATTGCCGAAAACGTCATAGGTCACTGCGCTGGTCGCAGTCAGCGAGCCGTTGCCGGCGCCTTGCGACACCGATGTGGCGAGCAGGTTGTTGGCCACGCCCGGCGTGCCATAGGTGACCGTGGTCAGGACCTCGTCGGCGGTGCCGGCACAGGTGGAACCGGTCTGGCAGGTCGAGCTGCTGGTCTGGCGATAGACTGCGCTTGGCGCCGCGGTCAGCGTGCCGGCGGTGTTCTTGTAATAGGCCGTCAGCGCCGTGTAGCTGTTGCGCACCTGGGGACGGGGTGCGCCCGAAGTCGGCGCCGGGGCGGTGGCGGTCAGCAGGCCGCCATGCGTCGCGTCATAGGTATAGTCGGTGACCCCGCCGCGAATGTCCGTGGTCGAATTGGGCTGGTTGCAGGTCTTCGGGTTGCTGCAGCTCGCGTCATAGCTGGCGGAACTGGTGAGGTTGGCAAGGCCGGACCCCGATTTCGCGACCTGCACCGTCTGGGTGACGTTGCCGCGTCCGTCATAGGTCAGCTGGGTATAGTTGCCCTCGGGCATCGTGACGCGCTCGACGCGGCCGAGCCCGGCTGCGTCATAGGTGTAGCTGGTGGTGCGGCCGAGCTCGTTGGTGAAGGAGAGCACCCGCTTGATGTTGAGGTCCGAGACATAGGTCTTCGATCCGCCCAGCGGCTGGGTCACCACAGTGGTGCGCTGCGAGCCGCTGTCGGAATAGGTATATCCCCAGCTGCCGCCGCCACGGCTCAGCGTCATTACCCGGCCATTGCCGTCATAGGACACCGAGAAATCCGGGTTGCTTACGCCCGGCCGCTGCACGCTGATCACGCCCGATGCGCCCGAGGTGATGGTCGTGGTGTTCGACAGGCGATCGATGATGGTGCTCGTCTGGATTCCGCCGCTGGTCGTCGTGCCGAGCGTCAGCTCGGGCCAGGACTGGGTGAGGGAGGCGCACGCATTGGCTGCGGCGTCGCAGCTGTCGACCGTGTTGTTGATCGCCGTCACCTTGATCAGGCGTGACCAGTCGTCGTTCGGCGTGCCGTTGGTGTTCCAGGTGTTGCTCGCATAGGTGGCCTTGAGCGTGTAGCCGAGGTTGCTCGTGATGCCCTGCACGCGTCCGGCGCCCAGGACCTGGACGCAATTGAGCTGGGGGTCGCACTGGAAGCGCCCGTTGTTTCGCAGCCAGGAATAGGTCAGGATCTCGCCATCGGGCTTGGTGATCGTGCTGACCCGCGCCGTGACGGTGGGAATCGTATTTCCGAGTGCCTTCGAGAACACCATCTCGGTGCCGTCGCGTCCGGTATATTTGTAGATGTTGGTCGCGCTGTCGAAGGTGAAGAAGGAGCCGTCGCCGTCGGTGGACTCCCACCGGTTCGCGATGGAGGCGTTCGGCGTGAAGCGCTTCAGATTGCCGAAGAGCACCATGTTGATGTTGGAGCCCGACAAGGTGAACTGGACGGTGAAGGCGTCATAATATTCGCCGCCGGCCCAGCCCGATGCATAGGTCAGCCCACCTTCTCCCGGACGGCCGGCCGTGATCGAGACGACCGGCGCGTTCATCTTGCCGCTGATCACGTCCACGCCGTTCTCGTCCGGCGCCTGGCGCTCCTTGTTTCCAAGCAGCAGCTGGGCATGCGCCGCAGGAACGGACAGGGCGGCGACGGAGGTGGCGGTGATGAGGGCGCGCAACAGGGCGGCGCGCGTCGAAGAGGTGCGCATCGGGAATCTCCGGATGAACCGAGGAAATGGGGAAGGGGCCCGGGTGGGGCCGGAAGCGACGGTGCTTAGGGAGCGCCCGTCACGTTGACGTTCACCCGGTTGTCCGCCTTGTCGTAGCTGTAGTTGGCGACAACATTGTTGTTGACGCTTCCCGAATGCTCGACCTTCACGAGCCTGCCGTGCACGTCATAGCTGTAGTTCACGGTCTCGTTCATCACGGGCGGAGACGCCGTTGCCGAGAGCGCAGCCAAGCCAAGGACAATGGCTGCGGCGGGTAAAGCCAATTGTTTCAGATAACGCACTGGTCCCCCTTTGACCTTCCCCGGCTGCGACCAACGGGCAGGGGGTCGGAAGATCGAGGAGATGATTATTCCAATTTGTTTCTCAATCATGTCCAGGCTCGGGTGAAGATCGGAATGGTTCAAATAAACCGCGAAGGGATGCGGGCTTGCCGCTTCGCTTGTTCGCGATTGACCGGAAAGGCGCGGAAACCTAGGGCTTCCACCGAGTGCCTCCGTAGCTCAGCAGGATAGAGCGACGGTTTCCTAAACCGCAGGTCGTGAGTTCGAATCTCGCCGGGGGCACCATTTTAGGCCATCCCGCCGTGCGCCCGCGCCGCATTTCGCGATCAGCGCCCTTGCGGCTGTATGTCATAAACCTGTAACGCGCACCCCTGTCCCGACGGAGCCGTTGCCATTCGCCAGATTGCCGCCTTGCCCTATCGTACCGAGGGCACCACGATCGATGCGCCCGTGCGCGTCCTGCTGGTGACTTCGCGCGAGACGGGTCGATGGGTGATTCCCAAGGGCAATCCGCCCAGCGGTATCACCCTGCACAGCGCCGCCGCGCTCGAGGCGAAGGAGGAGGCGGGCGTGCTCGGCCTGGTCTGCCCGACGCCGCTCGGCACCTATCGCTATCGCAAGAAGCGCCCCAACGGCGCCTCGCTGATGTTCGATGTCGAGGTCTTTCCCCTCGCGGTCAGCGCCGAGCTGTCGTCGTGGAAGGAGCAGTCGCAGCGCGAGCGCCGCTGGTTCAGCCTCGCCGAGGCCGCCGACGCGGTCGACGAGGAGGATCTGCGCGACCTCATCCGTTCCTTCGGCCCGTCCGAGTTCAAGGCAGCCACCCAGCGCATCGGCATCCTCGCCGCTGTCGCCGAAAAATCGAAAGTGAAATCCATGTTCGCCTGGTTCCAGCGCCTCCTGCCCAAGACGGGCAATTTCTTCGAATTGTTCGAGGCGCACGCAGTCACCGTCGCGGCGGGCGCCGAGGCGCTCTCCCGCCTGGTGCAGGACGGCAACCGCGACCATGTCCGCGAAGTGATCGAGCGCGAGCATGATGCCGACGAGATCATCCGCGAGATGCTGCGCACCGTGCGCGAGACCTTCCTCACCCCGTTCGACCGCGGTGCGATCACCTCGCTGATCGGCTCGATGGACGATGCGATCGACGAGATGCAGGCCGCCGTCCAGGCGATCGACCTGTACGAAGTCGGCAAGTTCGAGCGCGAGATGCAGGACATGGTGGCCATCATCGTCGATGCCTCGCGCCTGGTCGTCGAGGCGATGCCGCTGCTGCGCGACGTCGGCCGCAACGCCGCGCGCCTGCACGAGCTCACCGAGCGGCTGGTCCGCATGGAGAGCCATGCCGACGAGATCCACCGCGACGGCCTGAAGCGCGCCTTCAAGGAGCTCGGCCCGGTCGACGCGCTCAGCTTCTCGGTCCAGCGCGAGATCTACAAGCATCTCGAGCGGATCGTCGATGCGTTCGAGGATGTCGCGAACGAGATCGATGGCATCGTCATCGACCACGCCTGATCGAGGCCCAGAGCGATGCACGAACTCGCCCTCCCGCTGCTCATCGGCCTGATCATCGTCGCGCTGGCGTTCGATTTCCTCAACGGCCTGCATGACGCGGCCAACTCGATCGCCACCGTGGTGGCGACGCGGCTGCTCAAGCCGGTCCACGCCGTCGCCTTCGCCGCGGTGTTCAACTTCGCCGCCTATTTCCTCACCATCGCCTTCCCGGCGCTGCACAAGGTGGCGGACACGATCGGCCAGGGGCTGATCGACAAGAACTTCGTGACACCTGCGGTCGTGTTCGGCGCGCTGATCGGCGCGATGTTCTGGAACGTCGTCACCTGGCTCAAGGGCATTCCGTCCTCGTCCAGCCATGCGCTGGTCGGCGGAATGATCGGATCGGGCGTCGCCCATGCCGGGCTCACCGGCGTGAAATGGACCGGCCTCAACAAGACGCTGATCGCCATCGTGCTCTCGCCGACGATCGGCATGATCCTGGCGATGCTGGTGATGCTGGTCACCTCCTGGCTGTTCATGCGCGCCAATTCGCGCACCGCGGAGCGCAGCTTCCGCACCCTGCACCTGATCTCCTCGGGCGCCTATTCGCTGAGCCACGGCCTCAACGATGCGCAGAAGACGATGGGGATCATCACCGTGCTGCTCTATTCGACCGGCTATCTGCACGGCGAGTTCCATGTGCCGCACTGGGTGGCGATCTCCTGCTACATCGCCATCGCGCTGGGCACGCTGAGCGGTGGCTGGAAGATCATCGAGACGATGGGCAGCCGCATCACCAAGCTTTCGCAGCACCAGGGCTTCAGCGCCTCGCTGGCTGGCTCGATCGTGCTGTTCACCGCTTCGGCGCTCGGCATCCCGGTCTCGACCACCCACACCATCACCGGCGCGGTGATCGGCGCGGGCACGGCACGGCGCGCCTCGGCGGTGCGCTGGGGCGTGGCGGGCAACGTCATCACCGCCTGGATCATCACCATCCCCGCCTCGGCGGCGGTGGGGGCCTTGTTCTACGCACTGACCCTGTTGTTCTGATTTACAGCAACTAGGCCGTCATCCCCGCGAAGGCGGGGATCCAGGGTGGCAGAGCGATGTCCCTTGTGGCTCTGGATCCCCGCCTTCGCGGGGATGACGGAAAGAAAGCTTTTCCGGTGCGATGCAGAGGGCAGGGCGCCCCTCCGCCTCAATGCAGCGCGAGCGTGCGCGAGAGCAGCGTCTCGGTGATCGCGCCGAAGCGCGCGGGCTCGCCGAATGCGCGGGCGGACAGCATCGCGCCATAGACCGCCGACATGAACGCGTCCGCTTCTTCCGCCGGGGAACGAACCAGCGTCACGCTGCCCTGGCGCACGCCGAGCGCGAGCAGCTGCGCCAGCCAGTTCGTCAGCTCGGCGAAATGCGCGCGCACCGACACCGCGACATCCTCGGGCAGGCTCGGCAGCTCGGCGGCGAGCATCGCGGCGACGCAGAAGGGCGCGCTGTTGTCGAGGATGCAGCGCTCCCAATAGAGCGCATAGGCGCGCAGCTGGGCGCTCGCATCGGGTTCGGCCTGGGCCAGCGCCTCCACCTGCGCGTGGATCAGCGAGCGCGAATGGTCCACCACCGCCTTGGCCAGATCGCTCTTGCCGGCGAAATGGTGATGGATGCTCGCCTTGCGGATGCCGATCGCCTCGGCGATGTCGGCATAGCTGAACCCGTTATACCCGCGCGTCATGATCAGGTGCCGCGCCTGGTCGACGATCTGCTCGGCCGTGCTTCGTGTCATTTATCTACCTTCCAATAGGTAGGTATTCGCTTGCGGCGTGTGCGGCAAGGGGCTACCAGCCTACCAACTGGAAGGTAGATTTAAGGATTCGCAAATGTCGCATGTCATCGAGCAGGGTGCCACCACCGCCGCGCCACAGGTTTCCGCAGGGGAGGCCATCCGGCTCCGCAACTATTACCTGCTGCGCGCGCTCGTCTCGGCGGTGTGGGTGGCTGCCGCCTTCACCGTCGGCAAGGATCTCGGCTGGGTCGCGGCGCTGCTGCTGATCGTCTATCCGGCCTGGGACGCGTTTGCGAACCTGATCGACGCGGCCGGCAGCGGCGGGCTGGCGCGCAACCGCACCCAGGCGCTCAACACCCTGGTCAGCCTCGCCACCGCGCTGGCGGTTGCCGTGCGGATCGGCGACATGCACGCAGTGCTCGCCATCTATGGCGGCTGGGCGATCTTCGCCGGCCTGCTCCAGCTCGGCACCGGGGTGCGGCGCTGGAAGGCCTATGGCGCGCAATGGGCGATGGTGCTGAGCGGCGCGCAATCGGCGCTGGCCGGCGGCTTCTTCATCTCGCGCTCGCTGGGATCGCATTTGCCGGGCATCACCGACATCGCGCCCTATGCCGCGTTCGGCGCCTTCTATTTCCTGGTCTCGACGCTCTGGCTGACCTTCAGCCGCAAGGGCTGAGGCGGAAGGGGCGAGGCGTCAGAGCGTGAGCCGGACGACCTCGCCATCTTCCTTGGTGAACTGCTCCGGCTGGCGCTCGAGCAGCGACAGCACCACCTCGGACGGGCGGCACAGCTTCGCCCCCTTCGGCGTCACCACGATGGGGCGGTTCACCAGGATCGGATGCGCCAGCATCGCCTCGACGATCTCCGCGTCCGGCGTGGCGGGATCGAGCAGGCCCAGCTCCGCTGCGGGCGTGCCCTTCTCGCGCAACAGGTCGCGGGGGGCGACGCCCAGCGCAGCCAGCAGTTCCTGCAGCAGCGCGCGTGTCCATCCCGCCTTGCGATACTCGACGATGGCAGGCGCGTAGCCGGCGGCTTCGATCATCGCCAGCGCGTTGCGCGAGGTTCCGCAGTCCGGGTTGTGATAGATGGTGATCGGAAAATCGTCGGTCATTCCGGAGCTTCCTTGCTGAACAGCCAGCCGAAGAAGGCGACGGCCGTGACGGCGCCGGCGATCTGCCCGGCGATGAAGAGCGGGACGGAGGCCGGTGCGATGCCGGCGAAGGTGTCGGAAAGGCTGCGCGCGACCGTGACTGCCGGATTGGCGAAGGAGGTCGAGGCGGTGAACCAATAGGCGGCGGTGATGTACAGGCCGACCGCGACGGGCGTGAACTCGGGGCGGGATCGCTGTGTGCCCAATATCGTCCCGATCAGCCCGAAGGTCGCGACGAACTCGGCAAAGCCTTGGGACGGCCCGTCGCGCAATTTGGTCGAGACCTGCAGCAGCGGCTCGGCGAACATGAGATGCGCGGCCCATACGCCGGTCACGGCGCCGAGGAACTGCGCACCGGCATAGCGGATCGCCGCGGGGCGCTCGATCTCGCCGCGCATCCAGAAGGCCAGGGTCACCGCCGGGTTGAAATGCGCGCCGGATATCGGGCCGAACAGGTGGATCAGCACGATCAGCCCCGCGCCGGTCGCGATCGTGTTGCCGAGCAGGGCAATCCCGTCGTTTCCGGCAGCGAGGCGCGCGCCCATGATGCCGGATCCCACCACGATGGCGAGCAGCAGCGCCGTGCCCATGGTCTCGGCGGCGAGGCGGCGCATCATGGCTGCGGGCAGCAGCCTTGCGCGACCTCGGCAAGCGGTGCGCAGATTTCGGGTTGTCCCGCGCAGCAATCGGCGACGAGGAAGCCGAGAAGGTCGCGCATGCCGTCATAGTCGGCGGAATAGAGGACCGACCTGCCTTCGCGCCGCGATCGGATCAGCCCGGCATGGCCCAGGATGGTCAGGTGCGTCGAAAGCGTATTGGGCAACACGCCGATCTCCCGCGCGATCTCGCCCGCCGGCACGCCGTCTGCGCCTGCCTGCACCAGCAGGCGGAAAACGGCGAGCCGATGGCCATGGGCGAGGGCGGACAGCGCCTCTACGGCAGCGGGAATCTGCATCAGCAGCAGGCCTTGGCGGGCGCGGAGGCGGGGCAGCAGGCGCCCGCGCTGGGCTCGGGCAGCACTTCGTCCTCGCCATAGGCAGTCGAATCGCCATGGGTGAAGAAGGTCTCCCAGCGGACGCCCGCCGTGTCGGTCACCCAGGACTTGTCCGACCGGGCATAGCAGCAGGTCGTGGCGTCCTGGTCGAAGGTGGTCGATCCTGCGGCCTTCAATCGCGTCGCCAGCGCGGCGAGATCGTCAACATTGTCCACCTGCACGCCGACATGGTCGATGCCGGTGGCGCGGGCGCGCGAGGAGATGGCGAGGTTCACGCGCGGATCGTCCAGCATCCATTTCGCGTAATCGTCCTTCACCACCAGGGGCGGCGCGTCGAAGAGCGTGCTGTAGAAGGCAATGGCGTCCTCGATCGAGGGGACGCTGATGTGAAGATGTAGCCGCTTCATGCCGGATCCCCTTGCTTCGATAATTCGAATATCGTCGAAATATCGATTCGGCAAGGCGGAATGGGTTTGGGTGCCCTGGGCTCGAAAACCGGCTTTTGGCGTGTACTTCGTGTACTTTGGCTACAGCGCCACCCCGAAGCCGCGCCCGATCGCCCTCACCCGGCCGATCAGCGGCGAGATCAGGCGGTCCGGGTCGTTGGCGGGCAGGTGCACGCTCTCGGGCAGCACCGCCATCGCCTCACGCATCGTTACGGCGCCCTGGCGCAAGGCGGGGCGGGCGACCAGCCACCACAGCCGGGCATGCTCGCCGTCCACCTCGATCCGCTCCTGCGGCGTTAGGGGCGTGCGGGCGACATGGTCGGCGTGGAGCGCGGCCAGGATGCGCGACAGGCGGCCGAGCGTCTCGAGGTCGGGCGCCGGGTCACGCTGCATGAAATAGCGCACGACCAGCTCGGCATTGCCCTGACTCTCGTCGCCGAACAGCGGCTGGTAGCGCTCGCTCAGCACCCGTGCCGCGCTGGCCGCCATGGTCTCGGCGAACTTCTTCGAGGCGCCGCCGGGATGGCAGCGATAGAGGAGATGCGCCTCGTCGAGCCGGGCGATCCGCCCGAAGCGGCTGAGGCGGTGATAGAGGTCGAAGTCCTCGGCATAGCGCACCTGCGGGCGCTCGAACGGATCGAGCAGCCGGGCGGCCTCGGCGCGGAACATGACGGTCGACCAGACCAGCGGGTTCTGGGTGAGGATCAGCCAGTCGATCGTCGCCGGGGTGAGCGGTCGGTCGCCGGGCCAGGGCGTGGCATGGCCGTTCTCGAGCAGCTCCGCGGCGGTGGCGACGAGCACGCTGGCGGGATTGGCCTCGAGATGCGCGACCTGCGCGGCGAAGCGGCCGGGCTTGCAGAGGTCGTCCTGGTCGAGCCCGGCGATGTAGCGCCCGCGCGCCGCCGCGAAGCCGATGTTGCGGGCGACGACCGGGCCGCCGTTTACCGCGGCATGGAGCACGGTGATGCGCGGATCGGTCAGCGTGGCGAGCAGGGCGCGGGTGTCGTCGGTCGAGCAATCGTCGACGATCACCATCTCCCAGTCGGTGAGGTCCTGGGCGAGGACCGAGTCGATCGTCGCGCCGATCCACGCCGCGCCATTATATGCGGGCATGATGACGGAGACCGTGGGCGCGGCGCTCATGCGGCGAGGCTCACGCTCTGGCCGAGCAGCTGGTCGACGATCAGCTGGCCGACATCGTTCTGCCACTGCCACAGGCCATTGGCCTTGCCCTTGAAGCTCTTCTCGCCGCCGAGCCGCCCTTCCGGGACGAAGCCTGCGGCCAGGCCGATGCCATAGGCGCCCGGGATCGGCTGGCCCTCGGCATCGGTGACGCGGCAGAGCTGGTCCGCCAGCCGCGGACGGCCCGGGGCATGCGCGCTGAGCGCGATGCGGTGGCCGGCGGCGTCGAGCAGGGGCAGGGCATGCGGGCGATAGCCGAGCGCGGCGACGACCACGTCCGCCTCGGCGAGGATGCGACTGGTCTCTGGGTCGGGACCGTCCAGCTGGTGGAGCCGGACGCGCGGATCCGGCGCCCGCCCGCCGATGCGGAGCATGCGTAGCACCAGCTCGCGGGCTTCGAGGCGGAAGCCGGCCAGGCGATAGACGAAGCCCGAGAGCGGGCAGATGTCGTTGGGGCCGAAGTCGCTGAAGCCGTCGGCACGCGCGGCTTCAGCATTGGGGTACCAGGGCCGCAGTGCCTCGCGGTGGAGCAGGGTCAGGCTCTCGGCACCGAACGGAATGTCGGACTTGAGCAGCAGCACGGCGGAGGCGATGGCGGAGGTGGAGGCGCCGATGATCGCGATGCGCGGCGCGCGCTTGCCGGCGATCCGCTCGCGCAGCCGGTCCATGCCGCCGGTCCGCAGCATGTCGTCGCACAGCATCGGCCGTTCGCCGACCTGCTCGCCGAGCGGTTTGCCGGCGACGGAGGCTGCGGTGACGTCGCTCGCCGACTGGTAGCCGCCGGTGGCGATGACGATGTTCTCCGAGAGCAGGTCCTGCTCGGTGCCGGTGGCGATATTGCGGACTCGGGTCTGCCACAGGCCGGCGGGGGTGCGGCGGGAGTCGATCACCTCATGGCCGGTCAGCACGCTACCCCCCGCATCGGTGACGACCGCGCCGACGCGCTGGCCCATCGCCTCGAGGAAGGGACCGGTGCGATACAGCGGCACGCCGAGCTTGCCGACATATTGGGCGATCTCGCGGGCGGCGGGGTGCTCCATCAGCGCGGCGATGCCGGGCTCGGGATTGTCCTTCACCGCGCTGAGGAAGGTCTCGGCCGTGCTGTCCGAGGTGATCGCATAGCCGGGCAGCTCGCCCGCGCCGAGGCTCGGCCGGCGCTCGACCACGGCGAGGCTGGCGCCGAGTTCGCGCAGCTTGCCCTTCTTGCTCGCCGAGATGAGGAAGGCGACGCCCGCCGGTCCGCCGCCGATCAGGACGGTGGAGAGGATCTTTTGTGGCGCGGCCGGTACCACGATCCGCGGCTTGCGCAGTGCGGCGTGGAGCGTGTCGCAGATGGTGGTGACGTCGCGCTCGGTCATCGCGTCGGTGACGGGCAGCGAGAGCATCCGGGCGGCGAGATCGTCGGCCACCGGGGTCGGGGTGAGCAGGCACTCGCGTTGGAAATAGGGCTGCTGGGCGAGGTGCGGCGCGAAGTAGTGGCCGGCGCCGATGCCCTGTGCCGCCAGCTCGGCCATCACCGCGGCGCGGTCGCTGCCCTGGGGAAGCAGCATCGGCATGAACTGGGCGACCTGGCGCCGGGCCCGGGTGGCCTGGAAGGTGAGGGTGTCGCCCAGCTCGGTGCGATAGGCCTTGTCGAGTGCGGCGCGGTGCTTGGCGACCGCATCGATCTCATCGAGCTTGGCGAGGGCGAGCAGGCCAAGGACCTCGGGCAGCTTGGCATTGGTGCCGGGCTCGGTAGCCGAGCGGGGCGCGCCGAAGCCAAAGTTGTGCATGCGGCGCAACGCCTCCACCTGCTCGATGTCGGCGCTGTAGATCAACCCGCCCTCCGCCGTGGCGAAGGTCTTGGTGGCGTGCATCGAGAAGACGCTGGCGAACGCCGCGCCGGTGCCGAAGCCACAGCCTTCGGCATCGAGGCTCCCGAGCGACGCGGCGGCGTCGACGACCACGCCGACATCGTGCAGCTCGGAGAGTCGGGCATAGCGGGCCAGGTCGATGCAGGTGCCGAAGGTGTCGTAGGGGACCAGCACCGCGACTTCGCCGGCATGGCGGGCGAGGGCGGCCTCTTCGGCCTCGGCGCTGGCGGCCCAGTCATTGGGTTCGCTGTCGACCAGGATCGGGGTGAGGCCGGCCCAGATTGCGGCATGGGCGGTGGCGGCGAAGGTGAAGCTGGGGATCAGGGCGTACTTGCCCTTGCGGCCCTGGGCGGCCTGGCGGATCGCCAGGATCAGGCCGATGGTGGCGTTGTTGACCGCCAGCGCCGCGCCCTGACCACCGAAGAGCTCGGCGACGACCCGGGCCTCGAACTCGCGGACGACCGGACCGCCATTGCTGTAGACGCCGCGCGCCTCGATGGCCCGCAGTGCCTCGGTCATTTCGCTCAGGCGCGGCGGTTGCGGCGCGATCAGCGGTAGGTTGTGCATGTCCCCGGCAAGGTCCCTCGTCCCCAATCCGGAAATTATGCCTGCACGTCTCCTAAGATTAGGTAAGCCGCTTCAACGCCACCAGCTCGCGGTCCAGCGCCTGGAGGAACGCCGAGCGGTCCGCCGCCGAGAAGGGCCTCGGGCCGCCGATCTGGTCGCCGCCGGCGCGCAGGTCGGCCATGATCGCCCTGGTGGCGATCGCCGAGCCGATCGAGCTGGTCGTGAACGGCTTGCCGTTCGGCGCCAGTACCTTGGCGCCGGCCTTCAAGGCCCGGTTGGCCAGCAGGATGTCGGCGGTGATCACCACCGTATCCCTGCCGGCCTGCTCGGCGATCCAGTCATCGGCGGCATCGAAGCCGTCGCTGACCACCTGCCGGCTGACCAAGGGATGCTGCGGCACCCGGAGCCAGCTGTTGCTCACGATCACCACCGGCACCTCGTGCCGCCAGGCGACCTTGTAGATCTCGTCCTTCACCGGGCAGGCGTCGGCGTCGACGAGGATCCTCACCGGTGCGACGGGCCCCGGGGCGGCGGCGCCTTGCGATAGGGCTTGGCCTGGTGCCGCGGTGCGCCGGGACCGCCCGCCGGACGGTTCGGGCCGCCGCGCTGCGGACGAGGCCCCTGGCCCTGGGCCGGCGGTGCATCGGACTGCTCGATGCGGACGTCCTCCTCACCCTCGGTGGTGCGGGCGACGGCGGCAATGAACTTGCTCGCCAGCGCGCGCGGGATCTGGAAGGCGGTCTCGTTCGGCCCGATGCGGATCGCGCCGACTTCGTTCTTGGTGATGTGGCCGCGGCGGCAGATCAGCGGCAGGACCCAGCGGGGATCGGCGTTCTGGCGGCGGCCGATGTCCATGCGGAACCAGACGACGTCGTCGAAGCCCGGACGGTGCTGGCCGGCCTGACGCTCCTCGCGGCGGTCGCCCTGGCTGCTGAGCTCCTCGGGTGCCGGCAGCGCGGCGCGGTGGGCACGGACCAAAGCGGCGGCGATGTCGGCGGGCGAGCGCTCGGCGAGCAGGCGCTCGGCGATGGCAGCATCCTCCTCGTCGGTCTCCACGGGTGCGAGCAGGGCGGTGATCAGGCGCTCGCGGTCCTGCTCGCGGATCGCCTCGGCGCTGGGCACGTCGGTCCACTCGACCGGGATGCGCGCGCCCTTGAGCATCATCTCGACGCGGCGGCGGCGCTGATAAGGGACGATGAGCACCGCCGTGCCCTTCTTGCCCGCACGGCCGGTGCGGCCCGAGCGGTGCTGGAGCGTCTCGGCATCGCGCGGCAGCTCGACATGGACCACCAGGGTGAGCGTCGGCAGGTCGATGCCGCGGGCGGCCACGTCGGTGGCGACGCAGACCCGGGCGCGCTGGTCGCGCAGCGCCTGGAGGGCATGGTTGCGCTCGTTCTGGCTGTGCTCGCCCGACAGTGCCACTGCCGAGAAGCCGCGCTCGACCAGCGTGGCGTGGAGGTGGCGGACATTGTCGCGGGTCGCGCAGAACAGGATCGCCGTCTCCGCCTCGTGGAAGCGCAGCAGATTGATCACCGCATGCTCGATGTCCGAGGGGCTGACGGTGACGGCCTGATAGCTGATGTCGCCGTGGCCGCGGTCTTCGCCCACGGTCGAGATGCGCAGCGCGTCATTCTGGTAGCGCTTGGCCAGCGCCACGATCGGCTTGGGCATGGTCGCCGAGAAGAGCAGGGTGCGGCGGGTGTCGGGCGCTCCGTCGAGGATCGCCTCGAGATCGTCGCGGAAGCCCATGTCGAGCATCTCGTCCGCCTCGTCGAGGACGACGGCGCGCAGGGCGGTGAGGTCGAGCGCGCCGCGCTCGAGATGGTCGCGCAGACGGCCGGGCGTGCCGACGACGATGTGCGCGCCGTAATTGAGCTGGCGGCGCTCCTTGGCGGCGTCCATGCCGCCGACACAGGTGGCGATGCGCGCACCGGTGGGGCCGTAGAGCCAGATCAGCTCGCGGCTGACCTGCAGGGCGAGCTCGCGGGTGGGGGCGATGATCAGCGCGTGCGGCTCGCGGGTCGGCGCGATCTTGCCATCCTCGCCGAGCAGCTCGGGATGCATGGCCAGGCCAAAGGCCACGGTCTTGCCCGAGCCGGTCTGGGCGGAGACGATGAGGTCGCGGCCCGTGGCTTCGGTGGCGATGACGGCGGCCTGGACGGCCGTGGGCGCGGCGTAACCACGCGCTGCGAGCGCTTCGGCGAGAAGCGCAGGGAGTTCAGCAAATGACATGAGACCCCGCACATGGGCTCGAAGGGGCCTTACCGCAAGGGAAAAGAGGGTTGATGGCCCTCGGCGTCGCTTTGTGTCGCGCGGCCGGGTGGTTGAGCAACTAAATGGCGGATTTCGGCGGTTTTCGGTTGTCGCTTGTAAATTCTTTACAAGGGAAATGTTGAATCCCTTGAATCTCTCTCGGGTGCGCGGGGCGAGGGACTCGGGGTGTGGTTGCATCTCCGAGGGTAGATCAGACGAAATCCTATTTTGCCAGTTCGGCGGCGTATTCCGGAGGGGAGGGTACCTGTTCGCATTCGCTGTGCTCCTGCGAAAGCAGGAGCCTAGGGCAACCAGGTACTCCGCTACCCTGGGCTCCTGCTTTCGCAGGAGCACGCGAGGTAGGCGCGGGTTGATGAGCAGGAATCAGCCGATCAGCGCCTTTACGCCGTCCGCCAGGCTGGTGGTGGGGTGGCCGATCAGCTTCGACAGCGCCTTGCCATCGTCGAACAGCGCGCCGTTGGCGGTGTCCACGTCCCAGCCAGCGAGCAGCTCGGCGAAGGGGGCGGGGACGCCGGCGCCGGTGAGCGCGGCGGCGTAATCGCCCTGGGGCAGGTTGGTGTAGGGGATATCGCGGCCGGTCTGGCGGGAGAGCTCGGCGGCGAGGTCGGCGAGGGTGAAGGCGGTGTCGCCGGCCAACTCGTAGATCTTGCCGTCATGGCCGGTGCCGGTCAGCACGGCGACTGCGGCATCGGCATAGTCGGCGCGGGCGGCGGCGGCGATGCGGCCCTGTCGGGCGGCGCCGATCAATGCGCCGTGCGCAAGCGCGCCCGCGACGCCGGCGGCGTAATTCTCGATGTACCAGCCGTTGCGCAGGATCGTGTGGGGGAGGCCCGAGGCGACAAGCGCGCGCTCGGTGGCGCTGTGCTCGACGCCGAGGCTGATCGGCGTGGTGTCGGCGCGCAGCAGGCTGGTATAGACGATGCAGCCGATACCGGCCTGCTTCGCGGCGGCGATCACCGCTTCATGCTGGGGCACGCGCTTGCCGACTTCGCTGCCCGAGATCAGCAGCAGCGTTTCCACGCCGGCGAGCGCGGCGGCATCGGGACGGTCATAATCGAAGGCGCGGACTTCCACGCCGAGATCGGCGGCCTTTTCGGGGCTGCGGGCGAGCGCCACGATCCGGTCGGCGGGCAGCTTGCCCTTGAGCTTGTCGATGACGAGGCGGCCGAGCTGGCCGGTGGCTCCGGTGATGGCGATGGTCATTGTCCGTTCCTTCTGGCTGGTGACGGACATCCAGATATTGACCTTGCTTACTATTCGTAAGTACATACATTGAAGTAAGTATGGAAAAAGATTCCGAACCCTTCTCGACCCGCGTGCGCCGCGGCGCGGTGCTGGAGCGCAACTGCCCGTCGCGCGAGGTGCTGAAGCACGTCACCAGCCAATGGGGCGTGCTGATCCTGATCGTGCTGGAGGGCGGCACCCACCGCTTCAGCGAATTGCGCCGCAAGGTGGACGGGGTGAGCGAGCGGATGCTCGCCCAGACGCTGCAATGGTTGGAAGGCGACGGGCTGGTCGAGCGGATTGCCTATCCGGTGGTGCCGCCGCACGTGGAGTACAGCCTGACCCCGATCGGGCGCGAGGCGGCGGGGCACATCCGGGCGCTGGCCGACTGGATCGAAGTGCGGCTGCCGGACATTTGCGATGCGCAGGCGGCGAAGGCGGCGGCGGAGTAGGAGTATCTCTCCTGCTCCCTTTGGGAGCGGGAAGGGTACGCGAGCGTAGCGAGTGGGAAGGGTGAGGGCGACCTTACCCCTCGACCCTCACCCTTCCGCTGCCTTCGGCAGCTCCCTCCCTCTCCCAATGGGAGAGGGAATTTCAGTTCAGAACGTTGCCCATTCCTCGGTCGTGGCCCGGACCACCGGCCTGGCCGTGGCGAGCGGCTTGACCGGGGAGACATAGCCGCGCGGCTTGCCCGGCTTTTGCGGGCGCGAGGGCAGGCTGGCGCGGGCCGTGGCGCCCACCTCGAACTTCGCGGCCTGCTCGCCGAGCGCGGCGACTTCGCTGGCCAGGCTGCGCGCGGCGGCGGCGGATTCCTCGACCATCGCGGCATTCTGCTGGGTCGACTGGTCCATCGTGCCGATCGCGGTGCTGATCTGGGTGATCGCGGTGGCCTGAGCCTGGTTGTCGCCGGCCATCTCGCTGAGCAGCGCATGGACCTCGCCGACATCGCCCGAGATGCCCGCGAACGCGCCGTCGACCTTCTGGACCATCTCGACCGCGGTGATGATGTCGGCCTGGGTATGGGTGAGCTGGTCGCGGGCGCGACCGGCCTCTTCCTCGGCGCGCATGGCGAGCGCGCTGACCAGGTCGGCGACGACCGCGAAGCCGCGGCCCGCCTCGCCGGCACGCCCGGCCTCGACCGCCGCGTTCATCGCGAGGACGCGGGTCTGGAAGGCGATCTTGTCGAGACCCTCGATGACCGAGTCGATGCCCTTGGCGCTGTCGGCCACGCGGGTCATCGCCTCTACCGCCTCCTCGGCGATCACCCGGCCGCCGGCGACGGTGGCAATGGCGCCATCGGCACGCTCGACGGTACGGCTGGCCGCTGCGGCGGTAGCCTTGAGGCGATTGTCGATCTGGGCGACCGCGGCGCTGGTTTCCTCGATGCTCGCGGCATTGGCTTCGGTGCGGCGCGACAGGTCCTCCGATGCCTCGGCGATCGCGCCCGAGCCGGTCTGGATCGCGGCGGTGCTCTCCATCACCGCGCCGATCAGCCCGCGCAGCGCGACCAGCGTGGCGTTGAAGTTGGTGCGCAGCTCGGCATAGCCCTGCGGGAAGTCGCTGCCGATCTCGGCGGTCAGGTCGCCCTGCGAAAGGCGCGAGAGGCTGGTGCCGAGATGGGTGACGGCGTGCGCCTGCTCCTTGGCCTGGCGCTGCTGCTCGACCGCATTGTCGCGGAAGGTGTGCATCGCCTTGGTCATGCGGCCGACACAGTCCCGATAGTCGGTGAACTGGATCGGGCTGTCCAGGTCGCCGGCGGCGAGCGCCTCCATGCGGACAACGGTGGCGACATAGGGATCGGCGATCGCGGCGCGATAGCGGACGCACTGGACCGCCGCGCCACCGATCAGCAGCGCGACCAGCGGCAGGGCGATCATGGTCGGTGCCAGCAAGGCGACCAGCGCGACCAGCGTCATGACGCCGATCAGCGAGCCGAAGGCGACGTAGAGCTTGAGGCGAATAGGCGCGGTGGCCTGGAACCAGTGCATCGAAAAATCCTCCTGAGCGGCCCCCGGGAGATACGCGCCCGGCAAGCCTTGGCGCCGGCGGGCAGGCCCGTCGGACAAGCCCTTTTTAGGAGGCCCAGACGCGAAACGTTCGCAGCTGCACCAAATTCACTACGGGAATTTACGGAAGCAATTGCTTCGAAATGGTGCAAGTGCATGGAAATGCAGGAAAACGGGAAAGCAACGGCTTGGCGCCTGTTCCTGCGATATCCGACTAGAGCGCCAGCCCGGCGGCGCGGCCGCTCGCCCAGGCCCATTGGAAATTATAGCCGCCGAGCCAGCCGGTGACGTCCACTGCCTCGCCGATCGCGTAGAGGCCGGGGAGTTTCCGCGCTTCCATCGTCTGCGAGCTGAGCTCGGCGGTGCTGATCCCGCCGATCGTGACTTCGGCCTTGGCATAGCCTTCGGTGCCATTGGGCGGGAACGGCCAGTCGGCGAGGCGGCGGGCGGCCTCTTCGAGCTTGCGGTCGGGGGTGTTGGCGAGTTCGGTGGGGAGGGCTAGCTTCTCGGCCAGCGCATCGGCGAGGCGATCGGGCAGGGCTTCGCCGAGCAGCTTGCGCAGCGTGACGCGGGGGCGGGCGCGCTTGGCGGCGAGCAGCCAACCGGGTTCGGCCTTGGGCAGGAAGTCGATGCCGATGCGCTCGCCGTGGCGCCAATAGCTCGAGATCTGGAGGATGGCGGGGCCGGAGAGGCCGCGGTGGGTGAAGAGCGCGGCTTCGCGGAAGCTCGCCTTGCCGGCGCGGGCGATGACGTCGGTCGAGACGCCGGACAGCTCGCGGAACAGCGCTTCCTCGCCGCTGAGGGTGAGGGGGACGAGGGCGGGGCGGGGCTCGACCACCTTGAGGCCGAAGCGGCGGGCGAAGTCATAGGCGAAGCCGGTCGCGCCCAGTTTGGGGATGGAGGGGCCGCCGGTGGCGAGAACCAGTGCTTTGGCTTCGGCGGTGCGGGGGCCGAAGGTCAGGCGCCAGCGGGCATCCGCATGCTCGAGCTGGGGAGTATGACCGAGCCAGATCTCGACCTTCCCCTGCGCGCACTCGTCGAGCAGCATGTCGACGATCTGGCGGGCCGAGCCGTCGCAGAAGAGCTGGCCGAGCGTCTTCTCGTGCCAGGCGATATGGTAGCGCTCGACCAGGTCGAGGAAATTCTGCGCGGTGTAGCGGCCGAGCGCGGACTTCATGAAGTGCGGGTTCTGCGAGAGGTAGCGGTCGGGCGCGGTGCCGATGTTGGTGAAGTTGCAGCGCCCGCCGCCCGAGATCAGGATCTTCTTGCCGGGCGCGTCGGCGTGGTCGACGAGCAGCACGCGCTTGCCCCGCTGGCCGGCGGTGAGCGCGCACATCAGCCCCGCGGCGCCGGCTCCCAGGATGATCGCGTCGTACATCGGCCTGCGCCTAGCAGTTGTTCAGGCTGCGGCAAGCGGGTGTGACGGACGTTGCGGGTCCGGAAGGAGATTGGGGATGCATCTTCTGCTTGGCCTGGCGTTGCTGGCTACACCCGTCGTCGAGGACGATCCGATCTGCGCGGACCTGCAGCGGCTGTCCGCGGCGGTGGCCGAGCCGGAGGCGTACAAGGCGCTGTACCGATCGGACTTCGCGCCGCGGCTGTTGCGGGGGTGCTTCCGCAGTGACGGCTATTTCTGCAGCCAGACCATGCTGCCGCCCGAGATCACCCACGAGACCATGGCGAAGCGGATTGCGGCATGCCTGCCGGGCGCGACGATCGCGCCGGGCGAGCCCTGGCCGGGGCTCCAGCGCAGCGTGGTCAGCGGCGGCGGGCTGGTGTTCAAGCTGGAGGAAAGCGGCAGCGAGCGCGCCCATGTCGGGCGTATCCTGCGGATCGAGATCGGGCCGAAGCCCGAGCTCTAGTGCAGCTTGGCGATGCTGAGCCCGTCGAGCTTGGCGCGGTCCTTCACCGATTCCTCGCTGCGGGTGAGCGCCTTCGCGATCGCCTTCAGCGCCATGCCCTTCTTGGCGAGCGTGTGGAGCTTCTGGATCTCGTCGGCGCGCCAGGGCTGGCGGTGGCGTTCGAACTTCTCGGCCATGTCGGTCTCCTAAAGCAAAAGGGCGGGCCCCGTGGGGAACCCGCCCTTCGCGTTTTCAGCGGCGGGGCGCATCGCCCCGGCCCGGCTTACTTGACGTGCTTCGCGATGTGCTTGTTCATCTCGAACATCGTCACCTTGTCGGCGCCGAAGATCGGACGCAGCACGTCGTCGGCGAGGATCTCGCGCTTGTTCGCCGGGTTCTGCAGGTTGTTCTTCTTGATGTATTCCCACAGCTTGCTGACGATCTCGCTGCGCGGAAGATCCGCGGTGCCGACGATCTTAGCCAGCTCGGGCGAAGGGGTCACCGGCTTGGCGATGCCGCCGCGTGCTTTGGTCTCGGCCATAATGTTTCTCCTGTTCCTGCCCTTGGACGGGCTATGCCTTCGTTAGCGCCAGCGGCGTGTGCGAACCCTTCCGCCGCCTTTCGCGCCTACGATGTACCGCGGTGAGAGCGTTACTCCTCACCTGCACACCCTTTGATCGTCACAAATCGCGTCTGTCTAGAGAGCAGATGCGCCGAGACGCCCCCAGAGAGCGACATTTTGGGGATAAGTCGGGTTAAACGGCCGGTAGGAGAGGGGAAAAGGCCATGCTAAGGGGGATTTTCACGGCAAAAGGGGAGGGCGGGATGCGCGTTCTGGTGCTCGGCGGACTGGTGATTCTGGCCGGATGCGGCGGTGGCGGGACGACCGGCACCAACTATTCCGACCCGCCACCCATGGCCGAGATCGTCGCCACGCCCAGCCCCAGGGCGAGCGAGACGCCCGAGGCCGACGCCGCGGCGGTCAATGCGACGGAGGCGACGAGCGCAGCCGACGACACGCTCACCAATAGCGACGCTACGGCAGCCACAAACACAATGTGAGTGGACAAGACAGCGCGGGCCTGTCTAAAGGCATGCCCAACATGATGACCCGCGCACTTCTCGGCCTGCGACTTATCCGCCCTTAGGGGCCGGACGCACATGCGCACGCCCCTAAGGGCACTTCACGATTGAAATCGAAGTCTCCAGCCGAGAGAGAGCTGTCATGTTGCGCGATCCGTCCATCAAGTACCGTCCCTTCCCCCAGGTAAACCTGCCCGGCCGCCAATGGCCGAGCCGCACCATCACCAAGGCGCCCCGCTGGCTGTCGACCGACATGCGGGACGGCAACCAGGCGCTGATCGATCCGATGGACGCGGAGAAGAAGACCCGCTTCTTCGAGCTGCTCTGCAAGGTGGGCGTGAAGGAAATCGAAGTCGGCTTCCCGAGCGCGGGCGCCACCGAGTTCGATTTCATCTCGGGCCTCGTCCAGCAGGACAAGATCCCCGACGACGTGATCGTCCAGGTGCTGACCCAGTCGCGCCAGGACCTGATCGAGACCAGCTTCCAGTCGCTCAAGGGCGCGAAGAAGGCGATCGTCCACCTCTACAACGCCGTATCGCCGGCATGGCGCCGCATCGTGTTCGGCATGAGCCGCGAGGAGATCAAGCAGATCGCCATCGCCGGCGCCAAGGTGCTGCGCGACGAGGCCGCCAAGCAGCCCGACACCGACTGGCATTTCGAGTACAGCCCCGAGACCTTCTCGACCGCCGAGCTCGATTTCTCGGTCGAGGTCTGCGAGGCGGTGATGGACATCCTGCGTCCCACCACCGACAAGCCGCTGATCCTCAACCTGCCGGCGACGGTGGAGGCGGCGACGCCCAATATCTATGCCGACCAGATCGAGTGGTTCTGCCGCAACATCCGCAGCCGCGACACGGTGGTGATCAGCCTGCACACGCATAACGACCGTGGCACCGGCGTCGCTGCGTCGGAGCTGGGCCTGCTGGCCGGCGCGGACCGCGTCGAGGGCTGCCTGTTCGGCAATGGCGAGCGCACCGGCAATGTCGACCTGGTCACGCTGGCGCTCAATATGTACACGCAAGGCGTTGATCCGGGACTGGATTTCTCGGACATCGACGAGGTGATCCAGACGGTCGAGTACTGTAACCAGATCCCCGTCCACCCGCGTCACCCCTATGCCGGCGACCTGGTGTTCACCGCCTTCTCGGGCAGCCACCAGGATGCGATCAAGAAGGGCTTCGCGGCGCAGGAAGCGCGCAACGACGACTTCTGGGACGTGCCGTATCTGCCGATCGACCCCAAGGACCTGGGCCGCGATTACGAGGCGGTGATCCGCGTCAATTCGCAATCGGGCAAGGGCGGCGTCGCCTGGGTGATCGAGCAGGACAAGGGCCTGAAGCTGCCCAAGCGCATGCAGGCCGACTTCTCGCGCCATGTGCAGGCGCTGGCCGACGAGACCAGCCGCGAGCTCAACGCCGCGGACATCTGGGGTCGTTTCGAGCAGACCTATCTGCCGGGCGACAAGGACCGCTTCGTGCTCGAGGATTATGAGGAGACCGGTGCTGCCGGGCAGCGCGTGTTCGTCGGCCGCATCGCGGTGGACGGCGAGACGCGCTCGATCTCCGGGCGCGGCAACGGCCTGATCTCGGGCGTGATCGACGCGCTTGCCGGGACGACCGGCCCGGCGCTCGACGTGGTCGATTACAGCGAGCACGCGATCGGGCATGGCGCCGACGCGCAGGCGGCAGCCTATGTCGAATGCCGCACCGCCGATGGGCGCACCGTGTTCGGGGTCGGCATCGACGCGGACATCGCGACCGCCTCGGTGCGCGCGGTGCTCAGCGCAGCGAACCGGGTCTGATCGGGAACCGGCGCGGGATGCTCTCCGGTATCCTGCGCTGGTCCAGGCTCGCTGCGCTGATCTGGTGGGCCGGTACCTTCTGGGCCTTCATGCTCTACGGGCTCGCCTTTGTGGCGTACCCCACGCTGTGGGTGCCGATATCGTGCACGATCGCTGACATGGTCTTCGTGATCCTGATCCACGAGACCGGCCACGCCGCGGCGGCGATCGCCTGCGGCTGGCGGGTGCTGGTCTTCGCGGTCTGCCCTTTCGGGCTGCACCTGCCGACCCGGACGATCACGTTCCTGCCGCGCGGTTACAGGGAAGACGCTGGCGGTTTTGTCGCCAGTGTACCGCGCAGTCAGGCGCGCGGGACGCGCGCGCGCAGGTTCATCATCGTCGCGAGTGGGCCGGCGGCGTGTTTTGTTCTTGCCGCCGCCGCGTTGGTCGTGCGTGAACTGTGGCTGCGCGGGATCGACACGCGGCTGTTGGTCGCAAGCAATTTCGGCCTGGCCATCGCCGTCCAGGCATGCGTGTCGGGGCTGATTTCGCTGCTTCCCTATGACGGGAGCGATGGGGAAAAACTGCTTGTGCTGGCACGGCCCGATCCGGAACGGCTCCTGCACGCTCCCTGCGGTTGGATGGCGACCCAGCTCCACTACAATGTCCGGCTGCGCGACCTTCCCGAATGGCTGATCGCGGCGCAGCGGGCGGTGCCGCATCCCGGGGCCGAGCCCGACCGGCATGGAGAAGGGATCGACATCGGGCGGATACTCGATGCCGATCGACCCGACTTCGCCCGTGCCCGCGAACGGATCGATGCCTATCGGACCCGCTACGGCGGTAGCGCATGGCTCGATTCCTGCGATGCCTATCTCGCGGCAATCGGGGAGGGCGATGCCGCGAGCGCCGCCGCGCGCCTATGGAAGGGCGAGCCCGATCCGGGGGCACAGTCGATGGAGCATGCCGCCAAGGCCTCGGTGCTTGCCGTTCAGGGTCACGAAGCGGGCATGCAGGCCGAACTGCGCGCAATGCGCAAGGCCGTCCGCGCCCGCTCGCCCTATCGCAACGCCACCTTCCGCGACATCGAGCGCCGGATCCGCGCCGCGCTGCGCCCGGCCTAGCGGCTCGGATCGATCAGGTATTTCTCGCCGGTGGCCTTCTTCGCATAGGCTTCCACCACCGCCGGATCGAGCGCTTCGGCGAGCGAGATCGTGTTGGTGTAGTGGCTGGCGAAGGTCGTGGTCAGCTCGGCGGCGACGCGGGCGCGCAGGCGCAGCGTGCCTTCGAGGCCGAGCTTCATCAGGAACGGCGTGACCAGGAAGCCGCTGACGCCCCAGGCGAGGCCATAGCCGCGGTCGAGCTCCATCGGCGACGTGTCGAGCATGCCGTAGACATAGACCTGCTTCCAGGTTGCCGAGCCATAGCGGCTATAGGCGGTGGCGGTGCGATTGATCGCGGCTTCCATCGCGTGGAGGATCGTGTTGACGATCCTGCCGCCGCCGATCGCGTCGAAGGCGAGGGTGGCGCCGGTCTCGGTGATCGCGTCGGTCAGCTTCTCGCGGAAATCGGGCGCGCTGCTGTCGACGATGTATTTCGCGCCGATCTCGCGCAGGATCGCGGCCTGGGCCTCGCTGCGCACGATGTTCACCAGCGGCACGCCGTCGGCGATGCAGATGCGGTTGAGCATCTGGCCGAGGTTCGAGGCGGCGGCGGTGTGGACCAGTGCCTTGTGCCCTTCCATCCGCAGTGTCTCGACCATCGACAGGGCGGTAAGCGGGTTGACGAACATCGAGGCGCCATCGGCGGCGGTGGCGCCTTCGGGCAACACGATGCAGTCGCGCGCCGCTATCTTGCGATACTGGGCGTACATCGAACCGCCGAGCATGCCGACCTTCTTGCCGAGCAACTCGGCGACATTCTCGCCTGCCAGGACGACGGTGCCGGCGCCTTCGTTGCCGACCGCCATCGACTGGTCGAGCCGCGGCTTCATCGCCGGCATACGCGCGGCCGGGATCGTGGCGGTGAGCGTCGGGTGGTCGGCGGTGCCACCGGTCTTGAGCGTCGCCATGTCGGCGGGGCCGAGCAGCAGGCCGAGATCGGACGGGTTGAGCGGCGCCGCCTCGACCCGGACGATGACTTCGTCGGGGCCGGGCGCGGCCAGCGTTACCGGTTCCAGCGAGAGGGTGAGATTGCCGTCGCTCGAGATGGTCGAGCGTAGCTCGAGACCGGTCAGCGGGTTCGCCATTGCACTCTCCTCTTGGCCATGTTGCGTCGCCGCCCCGGGCGCGCGTCCTGCCCTTAGATATCGCGCCCGCCTGCGGCGTCCAGCGCTTCCCGGGGAAAATACGTAGCTGGTAAGGCTGGTGTTAACGCCTTTCCCGCCAAGGTCGCGCCATCGGGGGAAGTGGATTGTTCGTCAGTCTCACAGCGGTGCATGCATGCGTCTTCGCGACGCTGGCCCTGCTCGTGGGCGCGATCCGCATCGGCATGCGCAAGGAATCTGCGCTGTCCTGGATGGTCGCGGCTTTGCTCTGCGGCACCACGGAGATGCTCGTCCTCGCGCTGGCGCGGCATGGACGGGGCGAGTTGCTCGCCGCGATGCTGCTCGTGCCGCCGGCCTATCTCTGCTTCGGCCAGGCGCTGCGCATATCTACCGGCGGCAGGCAGAATTGGGGGCTGATCGGCACGAGCATCGGGCTGGTCCTCTGCGCGCTGGCGCTGATGGCGGCGGGCGCGCCCTTCGTGCTGATGACAATACCCTTCCAGCTGGGATGCGCGCTGGCACTGGCCGACGGGATCACGCATCTGGGGCGCCGGCCCGACGGGGTGATCGATCGCGCGCTGCTCGGCTGCCTCTGCCTGCTCGCGACGCTCTTTCTTATCCGCATCCCGCTCTATCCGGCGCTGTTCGGCGTCGATGTCCATTATGCCGCGGTCATGCCGTCGGCGTTCGAGCGGAGCCTGCTGCTCGTCTCGGCGCTGCTGACGCCGCCCTCGATCTTCCTGCTGCTCGCCAAGATCATCATGGGCATCATCGCGCGCTACCGGCTGCGGGCCGAGCGCGATCACCTGACCGGGGTGCTCAATCGCCAGGCCTTCGAGCAGGCGGTGCGGGCGGAGCCGCTGCGCGGCGGTTCGGTGATCTTCTGCGACATCGACCGGTTCAAGCGGGTCAATGATCGCTATGGCCATCATGTCGGCGATGAAGTGATCCGGCTATTCGCCGACATCCTTGCCGCCACTGGCTTTCGGGTGGGGCGGCTGGGTGGCGAGGAGTTCGCGATCTTCCTGCCGGGCAACAGCGCCGGCGATGCAGCAGGGCTGGCCGAGGTGCTGCGGATGCATTTCCACAACAGCACGCATGACGCGCTGACCTCCGATCACCGGCTGAGCGCCAGCTTCGGGGTGGCCGATTATGCGCAGAACGAGGCGCCGGCGGAGGCGCTGATCCGCGCCGACGTCGCACTGTACCGGGCCAAGGGCGAGGGACGGAACCGGGTTGCCGTGTTCCACGCCTGGAGCCTGGTGCCGGTGGTTCAGGAACCGCCGCGCGCCGCGGCCTAGCGGCTGCGGACGACCTCGCAGCCGATGCGGGCGTCGGGATAGATGTCGAGCTTCATCGAGCGGACGGTGACCTGCTGGACGCGTTCGTCGGACAGGGCGAGCGCCGCGACCTGCTCGCAAAGCGTCTCCTGCAGCTCGAAATGGCGCGATTCGACCAGCTTGCGGATGCCGGTTCGCAGGAAGTCGTAATCGACCACCGCGTCGATCCGGTCCTCGGGCGGGCTGGCATAGCGGCAGGTCATCGCGACGTGGAGCGTCACGCGCTGCGGGGCGGCGCGCTCTTCGGGGTGGATGCCCAGGCCCATCGCCACCTCGAGCCCGTCGAGCAGAATGGTATATTCAGCCATGCGGGCGCTCCCGGCCTTCGAACATCACGTCGCCGTCGCGCTGCAGGAAGCGCTGGCCGCAATCGACGAAGATGTTCTGCCCGGTGATGCTGGGGGTGACGAGCAGCATTTCGACCGTGGCGGCGATGTCGGCCAGCGCGACGGGGCGCTGGAGCAGGTTCTGCCGGGCATGCTCGGCGAACTCCTTCGCGGTCTGATCGAGGCTGGGAAGGGTGAGGCCGGGCGAGACGGCGTTGACCCGGATGCGCGGGGCAAGTCCGCGGGCGAGCAGCTCGGTGGCGGTGGCGAGCGCGGCCTTGCTCAGCGTGTAGGTGAGGAAGTCCGGATTGAGATTGGCGAGCTTCTGGTCGAGCAGATTGACCACCGCGCCTTGATCCAGATCCTCCTGCGCGGCCAGCGCGGAGGCGAGGGCGACGGGCGCGCCGCAATTCACCCGCATGTGCCGGTCGAACAGCGCGAAATCGGTGAGGGGCAGGGCGTCCCAGGCGAATTGCGAGGCATTGTTGACCAGCCCCTCGATCGGGCCGCCGAGCCCTTCGCGTGCGGCGTGGATCAGGGCGTGGGCGGTTCCGGCCTCGGCCAGCTCGCCGGTCACCACGCAGGCGGTGCCGCCTTCCGCGGCGATCTGGGCGGCGAGGGCCTCGGCATCCTCGGGGGCGTGGTGGTGGTGGATCGCAACCCGGTGGCCGCGCAGGGCGAGGCGGCGGGCGATGCCCGCGCCGATCCGCCGCGCGCCGCCAGTCACGAGAACCCGCATCAATAGCCCATCAGCTTGAGCACTTCCTGGCGGCTGCGCTCGTCGTCGCGGAACACGCCCATCATGCGGCTGGTGACCATGCCGACGCCGGGGGTGCGCACGCCGCGCGCGGTCATGCAGCCATGCGTCGCCTCGATCACCACGGCGACGCCCTGGGGCTTCAGGCGCTCCCAGATGCAGTCGGCGACCTGGGCGGTAAGGCGCTCCTGCACCTGGAGCCGGCTGGCGAAACCGTGGAGGACGCGGGCGAGCTTGGAGATGCCGACGACGCGGTCCTTGGGCAGATAGGCGATCGAGGCCTTGCCGGTGATCGGCGCCATGTGGTGCTCGCAGTGCGACTGGAACGGGATGCCGTTCAGCAGGACGATGTCGTCATAGCCACCGACTTCCTCGAACACCCGGCTGAGATGGTGCGCGGGATCCTCGTCATAGCCCTGGCAATATTCCTTCCAGGCGCGGGCGACGCGCTCGGGCGTGTCGAGCAGGCCTTCGCGGCCGGGATCATCGCCGGCCCAGCGGATCAGGGTGCGGATCGCGTCCGAAACCTCGGCGGGGACCGGAATCTTGGGCGACGGCGCAACGATGTCACCATCTTCGGGGCCGTCCTGATCATGCACCATTTTCGTCTCTTCCTAACCGCTTCCGGGCTTTACGCTACGGCAACTGCGTTTCTTGCAGAAACCGGGTGTGGCCCAACTGTATCTCCCCGGGAAAAATGGCCGGAAACCGCAGAGTTCCGGCGCTTATCCCCGTTGACGGGCTGAAAAATGCAGCGTTAGTTTCGCTGGCGATAAAAGCAACGCCGTGACCGGTAACAACCGGCGCCGGCACCCAGAGGAGGGGATGCACCAGATGAAGAAGCTCGACCTGCTCGCGGCAACCGCGATCACGCTGTTCCTCGCGACGCCAGCCTTTGCCCAGCAGACTACGCCGACGCCGGCACCCGCGGACGACGGCCAGGAATATCAGTCCTCGAACGAGATCATCGTGACGGCGACCCGCCGTAACGAGACCGTGCAGGACGTGCCGATCGCGATCACCGCCATCGGCGCGCAGGAACTGCAGAATGCCGGCGTCGACAATGTCCGCGACCTTGAGCAGCTCGCCCCCTCGATCCAGAGCTCGACCGGCCAGTCCTCGGCGACCGGCACCACCATCTATCTGCGCGGCATCACCACCGGCGGCGACAATCCCGGCTTCGAGCCGGCGGTCGGCGTGTTCATCGACGGCGTGTTCCGCGCCCGCGCCGGCGTCGCCATCTCCGAGCTTCCCGAGCTGGAGCGCGTCGAAGTGCTGCGCGGCCCGCAGGGCACGCTGTTCGGCCGCAACACCTCGGCCGGCGCGCTGAGCATCTACACCGCGCTGCCGCAGTTCGAGACGCATGGCTATGTCGAGGGCAGCTACGGCAACTACAATGCCTATGGCGTCAAGGGCGCGATCACCGGGCCGGTCAGCGAATCGATCGCGCTGCGCCTCGACGGCAGCTATCGGAAGCGCGACGGCTATATCAAGGATGCCAACAGCAGCCGCCGCTTCAACGATGTCGACCGCTGGGCGCTGCGCGGCCAGGCACTGCTCGACAAGGGCGACATCACCTTCCGCCTGATCGGCGACTATTACCAGACCGACGAAGTGTGCTGCGCCACCGTCTCGGTGGTGCGCGGCCCGCTCGCGCCGGTGATCCAGAGCATCGCCGCCTCGCAGGGCCGCACCGGCATCTATACCGGTCCGGGCAGCGACCGTATCCAGGCCGCCTCGCCCAACCGCAACTATGGCGAGAAGGTGAAGGACTGGGGCTTCTCCGGCGAGCTCAACTGGGATCTGGGCGACGTCAAGCTGACCTCGATCACCGCCTATCGCGACTGGCGCGCGCTGCGTAGCCAGGACATCGACTTCTCGGGCATCGATCGCGCCTATCGTGACGGCTATCGCACCGAGCTGAAGGACTTCACCCAGGAAATCCGCCTCCAGGGCTCGGCGCTCAACGGCAAGCTCGACTGGCTGATCGGCGGCTTCTACCTGAACGAGAAGAACGACCTGACCGACACGGTGCGCTTCGGTGCTGATGCCAACCGCTATGTCGACACGATCTTCGCCGGCCAGCTCGGCGCCGCCTTCGGCACGCCGCTGCAGTTCTACGGCTCGCTCGGGCCGACGGTGCCGACGCTCGGCGCCGCGCTGCTCAACCCGGCGGTGCCGAACAGCCTGCCGGCGCTGCAGGCAGTCTATGGCCAGCTCGCGCCGCTGGTCGGCTGCTTCCGCGCCCAGGCAGGCACGGCGCCGGCCGGCCTCTGCGTGATCCCGGGCTATCCGTCGACGCCGATCCCGGGTCTCGCGGCGCTGGCGGCCAATCCGCTGCCGGGTGCGACCGCGGGCCAGGGCAACAACAATGACGTGTTCGGCGTGAAGACCGACGCGATCGCGCTGTTCACCCACAACATCGTCAACGTCACCGACAATCTGTCGCTGACCCTCGGCGCGCGCTGGAACCACGAGCGCAAGACGATGAACGCGTCGATCAACAGCAACACCGGCAGCTGCACCTTCTTCAACCAGGTGCGTACCGGCAACGCCGCGGCGGTGGCCTATGCCAATGTCCTCAAGCAGGTGCCGGGGTTGTTCAACAACCTGTTCCTGCTGAGCTGCAACCCGGCGGTGAACAGCGAGTTCAACGGCAACTATACCGACAGCTTCACCGACGACGAGATCACCGGCACCGTCAAGCTGGCGTACAAGTTCTCGCCGAAGTTGATGGTCTATGGCAGCTACGATCACGGCTACAAGTCGGGCGGCTATAATCTCGACCAGGCGACCTTCGACTCGGTGCTGCTCGGCGGCAATGGCGCCCAGGGCCGCGACCTGCGTTTCGGGGCGGAGACCAACGACGCCTTCGAAGTCGGCTTCAAGGCCAGCCCGACCCGGGCGTTCACGCTGAACGTCGCGGCGTTCTACATGAACTTCTACGGCCTGCAGTCGCTCGTCTTCTCGGGCAACAACTTCGTCGTCCAGAATGTCGACAAGAGCGTGTCGAAGGGTGTCGAGGTCGAATCCTCGATCCGGCCGGCGAACAACCTGACCATCCAGCTCGCCTACAGCTATATCGACGCGCAATACGCCAAGTCGAACAACTTCACCGGCACGCCGCTGCAGGGCCAGGAAGGCAAGCAGTTCCAGAACCAGCCCAAGCACACGGTGACGGGCGCGGTGACCTGGGAGCCGCGCGTGTCGAGCAACCTGAAGGGGCTGGTGCACCTCGACTTCCGCTACAACAGCGAAGTCAACATCCCGTCGAGCAACCCCAACCCGGTGACCGGCCGTACCGCGATCCGCAACGAAGGCTATGGCCTGCTCAACGGCGCGATCGGCCTGCAGACCAATGACGGCAAGATCCGCGGTGAGTTCTTCGTCGAGAACATCACCAACACCTTCTATTATATCTCGGGCTTCGCGGTGCCCGAGCAGACCGGCAACTATAACGGCTATCCGGGCTATCCGCGCTTCTACGGCGCGCGGCTGCGCTTCGGCTTCTGATACCGGCCTTCGGGCAGGAAGGGGCGCCTCCGGGAAACCGGGGCGCCTTTTTCTTTTCTGAAGGCGGCTAAGGAGCGCCTTTCCCCGGCGAAGGCCGGGGCCCAGACTTGGAATCTGAAATTGACGTGGATGGTGCTGGAGAGCGGTGCGCGTGTCGGACATCCAAGAGTTCGATATGCGCTTTCCAGACTTCAAGTCTGGGGCCCGGCCTTCGCCGGGGAAAGAAGAGAAGACTTCAGGGCCTGGCGATATGGTCGTAGAGATCGTCCCAGTTCGGGTTCATCGTCTCGATCTCACGCACCTTCCAGACGCGCTTCCATTCCTTCATCTGCTTTTCGCGCAGCCTTGCCGCCTCGAGGCTCTCGAACGGCTGGTACCAGACGAGCAACTTGCAGCTATATTTCTTGGTGAAGCCTTCGATCACGCTGTTGCGGTGTTCCCATGCGCGTTTGGCCAAGTCGCTGGTGGCGCCGACATAGAGCGTGCCATTCCGGCCGCTTGCCATGATGTAGACATAGCCCTGCAGCTCCATCTCAGACTCCAAGTCTGGGCCCCGGCCTTCGCCGGGGTAAGGCTAGTGCTGCGCCTCGGTCACCCCCCGAACAACCTGTCGATCGGACTCTTCGGCAGGAACCACAGCACCGCCACCAGCGCGGCGCAGGCCAGGCCGGCCCAGGGGGAGGCGAAGGTGAGGGCGATGCCGCTGGCATAGATCGCCGAGCAGACCAGGCCCTTGCGCAGCATGCGCTGGTGATATTCCTCCGCCGCCTCGCCTTGGCGGCCGGTGCGGCGGACCACCGTCTGCAGCCAGACATAGGCGAAGCTGGGCAGCATCATCACGCCCATATAGACCAGTGTCGCGTCGTGGCTGAAATGCTGCTCGCCCAGATAGGCGGTGGCGAAGGGCACCAGCGACAGGGTGAACAGCAGCAGGATGTTCGACCAGACCAGCGCATTGGTGACGCGGGTCGCGAGGCCGATCAGGCGGTGATGATTGACCCAGTAGATCGCGACATAGGCGTAGCTGAGCACATAGGCAGTGAAGACCGGCCACAGCGCCCAGATGTGCTGGAGGCCATGTTCCTCCGGTGCCTTCATCTCGAGCACCATGATCGTGATGATGATCGCGATCACGCCGTCGGAAAAGGCTTCCACCCGGGTGACGCCACCACGGCCCTCGTCGGTCTCACTCATTCCAATAGCCCTCGCATGCGCTTCCCGCCTTCTTGTCGGGATCGCATGCGAGGGGAAGCCCCGTTCGGGTTATTGGGCGGTGAAGGCCGCGTTGATCTGCAGGGCGACTTCGTCCGAGACGAAGGGGACGTACTTGTCCATGCCGAAGTCGCTGCGCTTGATCGTGGCGGTTGCCGAGAAGCCGAAGTTGAGCTTCTTGCTCATCGGGTTCTCGCCCGCGCCGACGAACCTGGTGTCGAGCACCACCGGGCGGGTGACGCCGTGCAGGGTGAGGTTGCCGGTGATCTTTGCGGTCGTGCCCTTCACGGCCACGCTGGTCGAGACGAAGCGGATGTCCGGATATTTGGCGTTGTCGAAGAAGTCGGCGGTGCCGAGATGCTCATCGAGCGCCTTGACGGTGGTGACGATGCCCGAGGCCGGGATGGTCACGTCGAGCCGGGCGTCGGCGGGCTTCTTGGGGTCGATGGCGAGCGTGCCGGTGGCGCCGCCGGCCTGGCCGGTGAACTTGCTGAAGCCGAAATGGTCGACCGTGTAGCTGACCTGGGTGTGGCCACCGTCAACGGCATAGGTGCCGGCCGCGATGCGGGCCGGATCGGGCTGGCCGGGAAGCTGGGCGGCCTGCTGGGCGGCGAAGGCGGCGAGCGGGGTGGCGGCAAGCAAAGCAACTGCGAACAGAACGCGCATGAGAACTCCTCTGTGGGGAAGGAGCGCGTCTTGTGGGGATGCGGGGTCCGCCGGAAAATCCCGAAGACGGCAACGCATGGTTTCCGAAACCAGGCGGGAGCCGCGGAGACAGGGTGAACGAGAAGCTAAAGGCGGGTTCGGGGGAGTTCCGCGCTGGTGCCGACGATGTGCGGGTGAGACGCTCTCCCGACGCTATCGGGAGTCGCGTCATGGGATATTTCTTCCACCTGCCCCAGCCTCGCCAGGAGGCCTCGCACGCCCCGGCAGTGGCGCTTGCCGTACAGGTGGCGGCTGCCGGGAAAAGGGCCGGGGCCGGCGCGCACCGCCGGCCCCGGCAAAGCGATTAGTTCTTGGTCTGATCGACGAGCTTGTTGGCGCCGATCCACGGCATCATCGCGCGCAGCTCGCTGCCGACCTGCTCGATCTGGTGACGCTTGGCGGCGATGCGGCTGGCCTTCAGCTCGGGCTGGCCGGCGCGGTTGTCGAGCACGAAGTCCTTCACGAAGCGGCCCGACTGGATGTCGGCGAGCACGCGCTTCATTTCCTTCTTGGTCTCTTCGGTGATGATGCGCGGGCCGGTCTTGATGTCGCCATACTCGGCGGTGTTCGAGATCGAGTAGCGCATGTTGGCGATGCCGCCTTCATACATCAGGTCGACGATCAGCTTGAGCTCGTGGAGGCACTCGAAATAGGCCATTTCCGGCGCGTAGCCGGCCTCGACCAGCGTCTCGAACCCGGCCTGGACGAGCGCGGTGGCGCCGCCGCAGAGCACGGCCTGCTCGCCGAACAGGTCGGTCTCGCATTCCTCGCGGAAATTGGTCTCGATGATGCCCGAACGCCCGCCGCCGACGCCCGAGGCATAGGCGAGGGCGATGTCGTGCGCGTTACCCGAGGCGTCCTGGTGGATTGCGATCAGGCAGGGCACGCCGCCGCCACGGGCATATTCGCTGCGCACGGTGTGGCCGGGGCCCTTGGGCGCGATCATGATCACGTCGATGTCGGCGGGGGCCTCGATCAGGCCGAAATGGATGTTCAGGCCGTGGGCGAAGGCGAGGGCGGCGCCGGGGCGCAGGTTGCCCTTGATGTCGTTCTCGTAGATCGCGGCCTGGTGCTCGTCCGGCGCGAGGATCATCAGGATGTCGGCCCAGGCGGCCGCTTCCTTGTTCGGCAGCACCTTGAAGCCGGCGCCTTCCGCCTTGGCGGCCGAGGCCGAGCCGGGGCGCAGCGCGATCGCCACTTCCTTGACGCCGCTGTCGCGCAGGTTCTGCGCATGGGCATGGCCCTGCGAGCCATAGCCGAGGATGGCGATCTTCTTGTTCGAGATCAGGTTCAGATCGGCGTCGCGATCGTAGTAAACGCGCATTTCTCTTCTCTTCCCTATGTGATCGTCATCCCCGCGAAGGCGGGGATCCAGAGCCAAGAACGGTGTCGCCTGTGACCCTGGGCCCCCGCCTTCGCGGGGGTGACGGAATGAAAAACTCAGGCCGCCTCGGCCCCTCTCGCAATCGCGACGATGCCGGTGCGGGCGACCTCGACCAGGCCGAGATCGCGCATCAGCTCGACGAACTTGTCCAGCTTCTCCGAGCCGCCGGTGACCTCGAACACGAAGCTCGACACGGTCGCATCGACCACCCGGGCGCGGTAGACTTCGGCGAGGCGCAGCGCCTCGATCCGGTGATCGCCGGTGCCGCTGACCTTCACCAGCGCCAGCTCGCGCTCGACATGCGGGCCGAAGGCGGTGAGGTCGGTCACCTTATGCACCGGCACCAGCCGCTCGAGTTGGGCGATGATCTGCTCCATCACCGGCGCCGAGGCGTGGGTGACGATGGTGATCCGGCTGATCAGGTCGTCGTCGCTGATCTCCGACACGGTGAGCGACGAGATGTTGTAGCCGCGCGCGGTGAACAGGCCGGCGATCCGGGCGAGGATGCCCGGCTCGTTGTCGACGATGACGGCGAGCGTGTGCCGCTCGACTGCTTCTTCCTTGATATGCATGAGGTTAGACCAGCGCCTTGGCTTCGTCGTCCATCTCGCCCGAGACTTCGGCCGACTGGAGCAGCATTTCGGTATGAGCGGCGCCCGACGGGATCATCGGGAAGCAATTGGCGAGCTTGGCCACCCGGCAATCGACGATCACCGGGCCGTCATAGGCCAGCATCTCGGCGATGCCGCTATCGAGCTGGTCGCGGGTCTCGATGCGTATGCCCTTCCAGCCATAGGCCTCGCCCAGCTTGACGAAGTCGGGCAGGGCGTCGCTGTAGCTCTCCGAATAGCGTGACTGGTAGGTCAGCTCCTGCCACTGGCGGACCATGCCCATATATTCGTTGTTCAAAATGAAGATCTTGACCGGCAGGCGATACTGGGTCGCCGTGGCCAGCTCCTGGATGTTCATCTGGATCGAGGCTTCGCCGGCGATATCGATGACCAGCCGGTCCGGATGGCCCAGCTGGGCGCCAATCGCGGCGGGCAGGCCATAGCCCATCGTGCCGAGACCACCCGAGGTAAGCCATTTGTTGGGGTCGTCGAAATGGAAGTGCTGGGCGGCCCACATCTGGTGCTGGCCGACCTCGGTGGTGATGATCGGAGCCTGGTCCTTCGTCGCCTCCCACAGCGCGCGGATGGCACGCTGGGGCATGATGACCTGGGGATCGCTCTCCTGGAAATCGAGGCAGCCGACGTGGCGCCAGCCCTGGATGCGGTTCCACCACTCGGACAGGTCCGGACGCGGATGCCTGCGAAGTTGATACGCATCGATCATCGCCTGGATCGCCCGGCCGACGTCCGCCACGATGGGCAGGTCGACGCGAACGTTCTTGTTGATGCTCGAACGGTCGATATCGACGTGGATCTTTGCACTGTTGGGCGAGAAGGCATCGAGCCGGCCGGTGACGCGGTCGTCGAAACGGGCACCCAAAGCGATGATCAGGTCGGCCTGGTTCATCGCCATATTGGCTTCGTAGGTGCCGTGCATCCCCAGCATTCCCAGCCACTTGTCGTCCGAGGCAGGGAAGGCGCCGAGGCCCATCAAGGTCGATGTAACAGGCGCGCCCGTTACATCGGCGAGCTGGCGGAGCAGACGCGCCGCTTCGGGACCGGAGTTGATGATCCCGCCGCCGGTGTAGAAGATCGGGCGCTCGGCCGCGGCCAGCATGTCGACCGCGCGCTCGATCGCGACCATGTCCGGCTCGGTCTGCGGGCGATAGGTCTTGTGCGAGATCGGCGCATTCTCGCCGCGGCGCGCGGTGGCGACCTGGACGTCCTTGGGGATGTCGATCACCACCGGACCGGGGCGGCCGGAGGTGGCGATGTAGAAGGCCTCGCGGATCGTCGGCTCGAGCCGGGCGGGGTCCTTCACCAGGTAATTATGCTTCGAGCAGTGCCGGGTGATGCCGACCGTGTCCGCTTCCTGGAACGCATCGGTGCCGATCAGCGCGGTGGGGACCTGGCCGGTGATGACGACCATCGGGATCGAATCCATCAGCGCATCGGTGATCCCGGTGACCGCATTGGTCGCGCCCGGGCCCGAGGTGACGAGGACGACGCCGGGCTTGCCGGTGGCGCGGGCATAGCCCTCCGCCGCATGCGTCGCCGCTTGCTCGTGGCGGACGAGGATGTGCTTGATGCGGTCCTGCTTGAAGATCGCATCATAGATCGGAAGCACCGCGCCGCCCGGATAGCCGAACACGACTTCCACACCGAGATCGCTCAGCGTCTCGATCAGGATGTCTGCTCCACTCTTCTCGGTCACAATCGGCCTCCGTTTGTTGCGGTGCGGGAAACACCGCCGAAAGGCGCTGCTACCCGCACGAAAACTACGCGTCAAGCCGTATTATAGTAATTTTGTTTCGAATCCTTCAAGGAGTCTGTTCGTTTGTGTCTCATCCGTGCGCTCCCATTCAGGCGGGGGCTGGCGGCGGAACCAGGTGTACTGTCGCTTGGCGTATTGGCGCGTGGCGAGCGAGCCGGCGAAATGCGCTTCGTCCAGGTTGCTCTCACCCGAGAGGGCGAGGCCGATCTCGCGCACCCCGATCGCGCGGAGCACGGGCGCGTCGTCGGGCACGTCGGTGCGGGCGAGCAGAGCCTCGACCTCTCCTTGCGCGACCTTGACCATGTGGCGGAAGCGGCGGTCGATCCGGTCGGCGAGCCAGGTCTTGTCGGGCAGCAGGATGGTTGCGGCGATGCGGACCTCGGCGTGGATCCCGCCATGCCGCTCGGCCTGCCAGTCGCCGAGCGATTTGCCGGTGGAGCGGACGACCTCAAGTGCGCGCGAGACGCGGGCGATGTCGGCAGGCTTGAGGCGGGCGGCGGTCGCGGGATCGAGCCGCGACAGTTCGGCATGCGCATCGGCGACCGCAAGGGACCGGACCTCGGCGCGGATGATCGAATCGATTTCGGGCACGGGCGCGATGCCCTCGACCAAGGTGCGCAGGTACATGCCGGTGCCGCCGACCAGGATGGGGAGGCGGCCGTCCTCGTGCGCTTCGTGGATCGCGGCGCGGGCCTCGGCCGCCCAGCGCGCGGCGGAATAGGCCTCGGCGCCGTCGACATGGCCGAACAGCCGGTGCGGGGCGCGCTTCTCCTCCTCGACCGGCGGGCGGGCGGTGAGGATGCGGAGATCGGCATAGACCTGCATCGAGTCCGCATTGATCACAGTGCCGTTGTGCCTTTCGGCGAGCGCGAGGGCGAGCGCGGACTTGCCGCTCGCGGTCGGCCCTGCGATGAGCGCCACCAAAGGCAGGTCAGGGGATCCGATGTTCATTGCGACGCTTATAGCAGATGGTCTGGCCGCAGGGCAGCTTTCGGAAGCGGGTGACCGGCTGGCTTCGGTGCATTGCGGTCCAGGGAGCTGGCGCTGGATCGACGAAGGGCGCGCGGCGGACCTGGCGTTCGCGATGCATCCCGATGCGGCGCGCGGGGCGCTGGAGGGCGCGTTTCCCTTTACCGATATCGTGGTGCAGCCGGCCGAGGGGCGGGCGAAGAAGCTGCTGGTGGCGGACATGGACTCGACGATGATCACCGTCGAATGCATCGATGAGCTGGCCGACTATGCCGGTATCAAGGCGCAGATCGCCGAGGTGACCGAGCGGGCGATGCGCGGCGAGCTGGACTTCGGCGCGGCACTGGATGCGCGCGTGGCGTTGCTCAAGGGACTGTCCGAGCGCGCGATCGAACAGTGCCTGGCCGAGCGGGTTCGGCTGATGCCGGGGGCGAAGCCGCTGGTGCAGACGATGCGGGCGCGGGGCGCGACCTGCGTGCTGGTCTCGGGCGGGTTCACGCGGTTCGCCGAACCGGTGGGCGCGGAGATCGGGTTCCACCGAGTGATCGCCAACCGGCTGGTGATCGCCGACGGCGCGCTGGACGGCACAGTCGAGCGGCCGATCGTCGACAGCGGGACGAAGCTGGACACGCTGCTGGCGGTGCGGGCCGAGCTGGGGCTGGAAGCTTCGGATACGCTCGCGGTGGGCGACGGGGCGAATGACCTGGCGATGATCCGTGAAGCGGGGCTGGGGGTGGCGTACCACGCCAAGCCGATCGTCGCGGCGGCGGCTGGGGCGCGGGTGGACCATGGGGATCTGACTGCGCTGCTCTATGCGCAGGGGATTGCGCGGGGGGATTGGGTTACTTCCTAGTCCTCTCTCACTTCTTTTCGTCATCCCCGCGAAGGCGGGGATCCAGAGTCAAGAAGGATGACGCTTTGCCACCCTGGATCCCCGCCTTCGCGGGGATGACGGTGGAAGGGAATGGCGACGGAAGGAAATGGGAGGAGAAGCAGAAAGATGAGGGCCAGCACGCTTGCCCTAAACCCCCAGCCATCGAAAGGCGCGCGCAGTCACCCCCCGCGCATCGCGTCCCACCGGGGCGCCGTGGGCCATCACCAGCTGCTCGGCCGGCCAGTCGAGGATGCGGCGCACCGCGGCGCGGGCGGCGGGGCGGTCGGAGAAGGCGTAGCGGAACTTGCGGGGGACCTGCGGCTCGGCCGCGGTCATTCCGTCGAGCCGGGCGACGAGCGCGCGCCAGCCGGTGAACCAGCCGCGCGGGAAATGCTGGATCAGGTCGGTGAACAGCAGCGTGCGGCTGGGGCGGTGGAAGAAGGCCAGCTCGGTCGTGATCCGGTTGCCCGGGATCACGACCTGGCCGATGTCGGCGCTCCACGGGAAATCGCTTTCGTCGAGGTTCCGGCCGAAGCGCAATTCGGGATGGCGCCCGGCGAGCCCCGGCGGGGCGTGAAGCCCGGCCTGTGGCCAGGCGCGCTGCCATTCGCCGAGGAACCGATCGTGGAGCGTGTTGGGGGCAACGAGGTAACGCACCTCGCCAAGGGCTTCGACGGCGCTTCGAAGCGGATCCGAAAGCGCGACGGGCGACCAGAGAAAGAGCAGGTCGCCGGGCAGCCGGATGACCGCCATCCGCGTGGGATAGCGGAAGCCGGCGACTGCCACGACCGGACCGTTCGCCAGCCAGATCTCCTTGCCGAAGGGAATTAGTGCACTTGCCATCGCTGCACGCTCCCCGGGGACGAGGCCGCTACCGCACGCCCTTGCCGAAGGTGAAGCTGAGCCCCAGCCCGCCCGAGAGCTGGTCGCGGGTGCCGAGCGAACCATGGGTGAGTGGGCTGTCCGCGCCGTCACCGGTCAGGCGGTCGTAGCGGGCATAGCCGTACAGGCCCCAATGCTTGCTGAACTGCCAGGTGGTGGTGCTGCTTACGCCGAGCGCGCTCACCGCGCTGCCATCCGAGCGGTAGACGGGCAGGCCGGTGCGGGCGGCCGCGCCGGGCGAGACGTCGAAATAGGCGCGGCGGTACTTGGTGTCGGACAAAGTCACGCGCGGGCCGATCGAGACCAGCCATTTGTCGCCGTCGCGCATCACATAGTCGAGCCCGGCGCTGCCGATCAGGCCCTTGTGCCCGTTGACGCCCTTGCGCAGCTCGGTGTGGAGGCGGAGCGATTTGGCAAGCCAATATTGCGCATAGCCGCCGAGCTCGACCGTGGTGCCGACCTCGTCGATCGCGGCGTGCGATTCCCTGCGCTTGCGCGAGCCCTGGAAGTTCGCCGCGGGGCCGAATTCGAACCCGCCGGTCTTGAGCACCGGGAAGCCGAAGCTGTCATCGGCGGCTTCGAAGGCGAAAGGCTCGTCGCCGCGCGCGATCGCGACATCGACCAGCGGGCTTAGCTGGATCTGGTCCGAACCCGGATAATTGGGCGAGACCTGCGGGCCGAGCGAGATGCGATAGCGCTTGGGCGGCTTGCTCTCCCCCTCCTGCGCATGAGCGGGGAGGGCGAGCGCGAGGAGCGGTGCGAGCGCGAGGAAGCGATACATGACGCCCCTAACGCCACGATCCGGGATTTGTTGCAACTGCGATATGACCGAAGCGGGGGGATTTGTGCCGGAGCGAGATGGGGGCGGCACTTCCCAGATTATCCTCGTCATCCCCGAAGGCGGGGATCCAGGGTGGCAGAGCGATGTGCTGCTTGGCTCTGGATCCCCGCCTTCGCGGGGATGACGGATAGAATGAAAGGGGGGAGGGAAGGCTCTAGTTGCTGACCGGCACGCAGGGGCTGACGCCGCGGCAGGCGCCCGCTGCATCGGCGTGGCTGGCGAAGGGGCCGACCAGCACCTTGGTGAGAGTGCCCGACTTCACATAGGCGACCGAGCGGCCCGGGAAGCGGCCGCCGACCTGGCTCCACAGCTTGCGGGCATTGCCGGGATCGCCGAACGCGCCGAGCTGGAGGCGCCAGCCGCCGTCGCGGATTGTGGGGGTCGCAGGTGCAGGGGCGGGGTTGGTGCGGACGGGCACGGGGACCGGGCTCGGCGTGGCGCGGGGCGGGGTGCGGACCGGGGTGGGGCGCGGCGCCTGGGCGCTCGCGACCTCGACCGGCGGGCGGTCGGCGCCGGGCAGCGGGGCGCGGTTGGCCTCCTGCTCATATTTGCGCGCGAGGGTAAGGGCAGCCTGGCGGTCCTGCACGGACATGTACTTGTCCATCTGGGCGAGCGCGCCCGAGGCCTCGGCCAGACCCGACTGGGAGGAGCGGGTGACCAGCGCATAGGCGCGCACCCAGTCCTTCGGGACGGCGTCGCCGTTGAAATACATCGTGCCGAGCACATACTGGGCGCGGGGATCGCCGCGGCCGGCGGCGCGCTGCAGCCAGGGTGCCGCCTTGTCGCGCCTGCCATTGGCGAAGAGGGCGAGGCCGTAGCTCGCCTCGGCCTGCTCATGGCCCTGGGCGGCGGCCTTGCCATACCAGGCTTCGGCCTGGTCGAGATCGGCGGGCACGCCGCGGCCGAGCTTATAGGCCTGGCCGAGGTTGAACTGGGCGTCGGCATCGCCCTTCAGCGCCGGGCTGCGCCAGCGATCGACGGCGGCCTTGTAGTCGCCGCGCTCCCAGGCCTCGACCCCGGCCTTGACCGGGTTTTCCTGTGCGAGCGCAAGCGGGGCGGCGAGTGCGATCCCCGCAGCAGCGATCAACCCAAGAAGCTTCATGCGACCTTCGACTCCCACCCCGGCAAGATTGGATAAATGCCCGTTTACCATCCTTTGGGAAAGAAATCCTTAGCCCGATGTCCTCAGGGGAATCCCGGGGCGGAACGCCGTTAACGCATTCTTAGACGACCGCATGGCATCTCCACCCTCGGGTAACTGGTATTTCGAGGGGGTTCATGCGCGTTCTCGCGATGGCATCGCAGAAGGGCGGATCCGGCAAGACGACCTTGTCGGGCCATCTGGCCGTTCAGGCGGAAAGGGCCGGCTGTGGCCCGGTCGTGCTGATCGACATCGATCCGCAGGGCTCGCTCGCGGACTGGTGGAACGAGCGCGAGACGGACCTGCCGGCTTTTGCGCAGACCACGGTCGCGCGGCTCGCATCCGATCTCGAAATTCTTCGCCAGCAGGGATTCAAGCTGGCGGTGATCGATACGCCGCCGGCGATCACCATGGCGATCCAGAGCGTGATCGCGGTGGCCGAGCTGATCGTCATCCCGACCCGCCCGAGCCCGCACGACCTGCGCGCCGTGGGCGCCACGGTCGACCTGTGCGAGCGCGCGGGCAAGCCGCTGATCTTCGTGGTCAATGCCGCGACCCCCAAGGCGCGGATCACCAGCGAAGCCGCGGTGGCGCTGTCGCAGCACGGCACCGTCGCGCCGATCACGCTGCATCACCGCACCGATTTCGCCGCCTCGATGATCGATGGCCGCACCGTGATGGAAGTCGATCCCAAGGGCCGCTCGGCTGCCGAGGTCGAGGCGCTGTGGACCTATATCAACGACCGGCTCGAGAAGAACTTCCGCCGCACCGTGTTCGCGGCGCCGACCCCGGTCAACCAGTTCGGCGCGCCGCGCGCCAATGGCGGCTTCGGCCGCAGGGTGGTGAGCTGATGTTCGGCACCCCCAAGCCCACCGCCTCGCTCTCCTCGAGCCTGCTCGCCCGCAAGGGCCAGGCGCGCCCGGCGATGCGCCCCCAGGGTTTCGTCGGGCTGAACCCGGCGACCGCCCAGGAAGATCTCGGCTGGAACGACATGGGCGACGATGCCGCGCATACCGCGCATGTACAGCAGTTCGCGCCCGAGCCGCAGCCGATCCAGCACCCGGTGCCCAAGCCGCAGGTGCTCCGCCAGATCGAGCAGCTCGACGAGCGGTTCAGCAAGCCCGAGCCGGTCGCCGCGCAGCCCGCGCCGCAGCCGGTCACTACGCAGCGGCCCGAGCCGGCGCCTGCGCCCGCCCCGGTGGCGAAGCGCCAGGCGCTGCCGCCGGTGACTGCCGAGCGGCTCGCCCGTGAAGTGGCCAAGAAATCGAAGGCGGCGTTCACGCTCCGCCTCGACAATGACCGGCATTTGCGCCTGCGCCTCGCATCGGCGGTCACCAATCGTTCGGCGCAGCAGATCGTGACCGAGGCGCTCGACGCCTTTCTCGAATCGCTGACCGAGGTCGAGGCGCTCGCGCGCCAGGTCCCGGCCGGGAACCGTTGAAGGAACGGATGATGAAGACCCGTAGCAAGCTCGTGATCGGCCTGTCGGCACTCTGCGCCGGCGGCACGCTGGCAGCCGGCATCGCCACCCAGGGCTTCGCGCTCTCGGCCTTCGCGACCGACGCGCCCAACGCCAAGAAGGCGGCGCAGGAAGCCGGTGCGGCCCGCAAGGCGATCGCCAAGCGCAAGGCGGGCGACGCGGTCGCCCATGCCGAGGCCGCGGTGGCGAACGATCCGCAGAACGCCGAGTATCGCGCGCTGCTCGGCCAGGCCTATCTGCTCGCCGGCCGCTTCGCCTCGGCGAACCAGGCGCTGGGCGATGCGCTGACGCTCAACCCGGGCGACGGCCGCGTGGCGCTGAACCAGGTTCTCGCCAAGATCGCCGGCGGCGATTGGGCGGGGGCGCGGGCGATGCTCGACAGCCATCAGGATACGATCCCCGCTGCGGATCGCGGCCTGGCCTTTGCGCTGGCTGGCGATCCGGTGAAGGCGGTGGAGATTCTCGGCCCGGCCGCACGCGCCGAGGACGCCACTGCCAAGACCCGCCAGAACCTCGCGCTCGCGCTCGCGCTTTCGGGCCGCTGGGCCGAGGCCAAGCAGGTCGCCTCGGTCGACGTCGCGCCGGACCAGATCAGCGCGCGGATGCTGCAATGGGTGAACTTCGCCCGCCCGACCAACGCCTATGACCAGGTCGCCGCGCTGCTCAACGTCACGCCGGTGCAGGATGCCGGCCAGCCGGTGCGCCTGGCGCTCGCCCAGCAGAACGTCATGCTCGCCGCCGCCGCGACCCAGCCGGTGCAGACCGTGCCGGCGCAGGATGCGGTCGACACCTATATGCCGGGCGTGCCCGCCAATGCCGAGGCGGTTGCCGCCGAGGCGAGCGTCGCGGCGCCCGCCGCCGAAGCCGCTCCGGTCGCCCTGGCCGAGGCCGCGCCGGTGGCCGGCACCAATGCCGGCGTCGTGTTCGGCCCGCGCGCGGAAGTCGTGCAGACCGTCCCGGTCGCCGCGGTCCGCGCGCCGGCAGCCGCCAAGGCTTCGCTGAGCGCCCGCGCGCCTGCCCCGATCGAGAAGGCGGCCACCGCCAAGCCGTCGCGCGGCAATTTCTATGTGCAGCTCGGCGCCTATGTGAGCCCGGCGGTGGCGCGCGATGCGTGGAACCGCATGGACGACCGCGTGCCGGCGCTGGCCAGCCAGACCCCGTACGGCGCCAAGGTCTCGACCAAGGCGGGCAATTTCTATCGCCTGTCGGTCGGCGGCTATGACCGCAGCGGCGCCACCGCGCTGTGCCAGCAGATCAAGGCCAGCGGCCAGACCTGCTTCGTCCGCGCCGGTGCGGGCGACGCGACCGCCGCCTGGGTGAAGCCGGGCGTGCGCATGGCTTCGCGCTGACGAATTTTCCCACTCCCATCGGGAAATAGGAAAGGCCGGGGCGGCGACGCTCCGGCCTTTTTCGTGCGCGCTTGACGAACGCATAACTGGTTGGTTATGGGAATGCATAGCCGAACGGTTATGCATTTGAGGGAGAGTGTCATGCTACGTCAGGTCCACCGCTGGAGCGGCTTCATCTTCAGCATCATGGCGATCGTGAACATCGTCGCGGTGATCCTGCAGGCCAATGCGCAGTGGCTGGGGCTGCTCGCGGTGGCGCCGCTGCTGGTGCTGCTGCCGACGGGGCTCTACATGTTCGCACGGCCCTATTTCGCGAGGAACGCATGAGCGAGGAAAAGACCGCAGCCGAGCAGATCGACGCCCGTATCGCGGCGCTGGACGACTGGCGCGGCGAGATGTTGGCCCGGGTGCGCAAGCTGATCCACGAGGCCGATCCCGAGGTGGAAGAGACGTGGAAGTGGCGCGGCGTGCCGGTGTGGGAGCATGCCGGGATTATCTGCACCGGCGAGACCTACAAGGCGGCGGTGAAGCTGACCTTTGCCAAGGGCGCGGCGCTCAGCGATCCGAAAGGGCTGTTCAATTCGAGCCTGGACGGGAATGTGCGGCGGGCGATCGACATCCATGAGGGCGAGGCGATTGACGAGGCGGCGCTGAAGGCGCTGATTCGCGAGGCGGTGGCGGCGAATCTGGTGAAGCAGGCGCGGGGGAGGAGGCCGAAATAGCCTGTGTTGAGGGAACTTGCACTCGCGCGCTTATCCGATCATTTACTTTCGAGAATTGATCTTTGGCGGGGGGCGTATGGGAGGGAAAGAACAAGGCGCGGCTGAAAGCGGTCGCAATCCAGTGCCTACCCCGGCAACGGGCTTCTTCTTTGGTCTCGGAATTTGGGCTCTTCTGCTGGTTGCTGTCGTAGCAACAGTGGGGGTGCTTGTTGCTGGATACAGGAACGTTGATGCGTTTAAAGCCCTCGGAACATGGGGCGATTTCACTGGCGGGCTGCTGAATCCGGTCCTCACGTTCATCACATTCTTAGCAGTGCTTCTGACTCTATGGCTTCAGCGCCAGGAGCTAAGCTTAACTAGGGACGAGATGGTGCGGTCGGCGAATGCTCTTGAGCAACAAGATGCCACGCTAAAACGCCAATCTTTTGAGCGTACCTTTTTTGAAATGCTGGGACTCCACAATTCTATCGTGGAATCCATCGATCTTGTTAACCCTGAAAGTGGACAAGTTACCAAAGGTCGAGATGCATTCAACGTATTCTATACGAGGCTAACAAAGATATATCGCGCGAATGCTGATAAATCGAAAGGAAAATATAATAAACTGGAGATATCCGAGTTGGCTTATTTCATTTTTTGGAAAGATGCTAGAACGGAACTTGGGCATTATTTCAGATTCCTGTTTAATTTTTTCAGATTTATAGAAAAGAGTGATATAAAAGACCCCTTCTATGCTAAATTGCTCCGATCTCAGATATCGGATCAAGAACTATTAATACTATTCTATAATAATATATCGGAGGCGGGTAAACCATTTCGGCATTACGCGAATCTGTACGAATTGTTCGATAACCTTCCAGTCGCGCGGCTTCTTGATGAAGATCATGCTACCTTCGCGGATAAGAAGGCATACGGTAGAAACTCGATGGAGTTTCGTCCTTATCTGCCTCGGGCTGCGCGCCCTTGAAACAGATAAATACCGCGCCGATTTCGATAGTGAGATAGCCTGAAAAGCGAAGCCTATCGCGAGAAGTCTTACTACTCGATCTCCCGCCCGCCCTTGAACACGCGGTGGACCTTGCCCTGGACCGGCAGCGTGTCGAACGGGGTGTTGCCGGCACGGGCCTTCATCTTGGCGGCGTCGATCACCCAGGGCGTGTCGGGGGCGAAGAGGATGAAGTCGGCGGGCTTGCCCGGGGCGAGCGTGCCGGCGTCGAGGCCGAGGACGCGCGCCGGGTTGGCGGCGAGCAGTTCGAACAGCCGGTCCATGCCGATCAGCCCTTCGCGGACCAGGCCGAGCGAGAGCGCGAGCAACGTCTCGGCGCCCGACATGCCTTCATCGGCGTCGATGAAGGGCAGGCGCTTGCCTTCGGGGCCGCGCGGATCATGGCCCGAGGCGATGACGTCGATCGTGCCGTCGGCCAGCGCGGCGCGGACCGCCTGGCGGTCGCTGTCGCTGCGCAGCGGCGGCGAGAGACGGGCATAGGTGCGGTAGTCGCTGATATCGATGTCCGACAGCAGCCAGTGCGCCGGGGTGACGCCGCAGGTGACCCGTACGCCGCGGCGCTTGGCCTGGCGGACCAGGTCGAGGCCGGCGGCAGTAGTGACCTGGCGGAAATGGATGGCCGCGCCGGTATCCTCGGCAAGCATCGTGTCGCGGGCGATCGCCAGCGCCTCGGCGATGGCCGGGGCCGCGGCGAGGCCCAGGAGCGTGGCGGTGAGGCCTTCGGTGGCGACGGCGTCGCGCGCCAGATTGCCGTCCTCGGCATGGGCGATGACGGTGAGGCCGCAGTCCTTGGCATAGGCGAGGACCTTGCGCATCACGCCGGCGTCGGCGATCCAGCGGCGACCGGTGGCGACGGCCTTGGCGCCGGCCGAGGCGTTGATCGCCATCTCGGCAAGGTCGGTGCCCTCGAGCCTGCGCGTGGCGGCGGCGAGGGGGTGGACCCACAGGTCGGGCTTGCCCATCAGCGCGGCGCGGCGGATGATGCCGGGATCGTCGAGGATCGGCGACTGATCGGGCATCAGCCCGACCCGGGTGATGCCGCCGGCGCGGCAGGCGGCGCGATCGACCGCGAACACGCCGAGGTCGATGATGCCGGGGGCGAGGTGCAGGCCGCCGCCGTCGATGGTCTCGGAGTTCGTGGTGTCGGTGGTGATGGTTTCGCCGGAGAAGGCGAAGTCACCGGTGAAGCCAACCGGCTTGACGTTGGTGAATGTGCGGCTGGTCATCGAATTTCCCCCTCGTCATCCCCGCGAAAGCGGGGACCCATCTCGTGTGCGTGCCGCGTAGAACAGCCGCTGTAAGACGGGAGAGGGTGGGAGATGGGCCCCCGCTTTCGCGGGGGTGACGGCGGGAGGAGGTGGTTCATGCCCAGCCCTCCACGCCGCGTTCGGCTCGGGTGAGGACGTCGAGGCAGGCCATGCGGACCGCCACGCCCATCTCGACCTGCTCGGTGATCGCGCTGCGCTCCGGATGGTCGGCGATCGCGCTGTCGATCTCGACGCCGCGGTTCATCGGGCCGGGGTGCATGACCAGGGCATCCTCCCTGGCGCGGGCCAGCCGCTCGGGCGTGAGGCCGTAGCGGGCGTGGAACTCGCGGGTCGACGGGATGAAGCCGCCGGCCATGCGCTCGTTCTGGACGCGGAGCATCATCACGACATCGGCGCCTTCAAGTGCGGCGTCGAAATCGGTGAAGGGGGTGACGTAGAGCCCCTCGATCGCCGGGGGCATCAGCGTGGAGGGCGCGACGACGCGGACCTCGGCGCCGAGTGCGGTCAGCGCCAGCATGTTCGAGCGGGCGACGCGGCTGTGCAGAAGGTCGCCGCAGATCACCACGCGCTGGCCGGCGACACTGCCGCGGCGGCGGCGGATGGTGAGTGCGTCGAGCAGCGCCTGGGTCGGGTGCTCGTGCCAGCCGTCGCCGGCGTTGAGCACCGGGCAATCGACCTTGTCGGCGATCAGCTGCACCGCGCCCGAGGCCATGTGGCGGATGACGATCACGTCGGCGCGCATGGCGTTGAGCGTCACCGCGGTGTCGATGAGGGTCTCGCCCTTCTTCACCGAGCTTTGCGCGGCGTGCATGTTGACCACGTCGGCGCCCAGCCGCTTGCCGGCGATCTCGAAGGAGAGGAGCGTGCGGGTGCTGTTCTCGAAGAAGGCGTTGATCTGGGTGATGCCCTCCAGCCGGCGGTCGCTGCGCGCGCGCGTCCGGTTCGCTTCGATCCATTGTTCCGCTTCGTCGAGCAGGAACATGATCTCATGGGGCTGAAGGCCCGCAATGCCGGTGAGGTGCCGGTGCGGGAAGACGGCGCGGCCCTGTATCTGGGCCGCGGGGCGATGATCTGAAGCTTGCATTAAAGCCGTCGCCTAGACCTGCCGAAGCGCGGGCGCAAGGAGTCTCGCGCCTGCCGCAAATCGCAGATAGGAAGCCAGCCGCGTTGCGTTTCGGGGGGAGCGTTCGTGCAGGGCTATTGGACTGGGTTTCTCGGCTGGATGATGCGCGATCCGGCGTGGTGGGCGGCGTTCCAGGCCGGGGCGTTCTTCTTCGTCGTGGGGCTGGTGCTGGTGCTCGTGCTGTTGCCCTGGTGGCTGGCGCGGGTGGAGCAGGCGCGCTGGCGGCCGATGCGGCGCATGCTGGCGCTGGCAGCGCTGCAGGCGCACCGCGATTGTGGGGCGAATGTCGTGGCGCTGTCGCGGCAATTCTTCCGCGAGAATGAAGCCGCACCGCTGGAGCGGCTGCTCCGCGCGCGGCGGGCGATCGAGGCGCAGCAGGCGGACGGCGCGCGCTTCGGGCGGGCGGTGTCGGTCTATGCGCCGGCGGTGGATGCGCGGCGTGCGGCGCTGCTCGCCGATACCGCCGCGCTGGCCGAGCTCGCCGAGCGGACGCTGGCGGGGCTCAGCCGGCTCTATCTGGGGCAGGCGACAGTGCGGGTGGGGGCGAACGCCGTGCATGGCGACGACGCGCTGGGCTACGCGCCGGCGCAGCTGGTCTCGCTCTCCTATGTCGCCGAGATGGAGGCGCTGGCGGATGGGTTCGCCGAGGCTGCGGCCGGGCATCGCGGGCGGCTGGAGGCGGCGCTGGGCCGGCGGGCGCGCAAGGCGGTGCGGGGCGAGCTGGAGCGGATCGGCGAGGATGTCGCGATGCTCGGCGCCGATGTGCGACGCTTCTGCGCGCGGCTCCAGCCGGCGGATGCGGGGGATGTGGCCTACAAGACCCGGGAGCGGGGCGAGCGGGGTGCGCGGTCGCTGGATGTGCTGATCGCGCGGTTCGACCGGGGCTAGACGTTCACCAGCGCGTCGATCGCCGCCTGGAGGATGTGCGCGGCGGCCATGTTGTCGATCATCTCGGCGCGGCGGGCGCGGCTGAAATCCTGCTCGATCAAGGTGCGCTCGACCGCGACGGTGGACCAGCGCTCGTCCCAGAGCAGGATCGGCATGCCGAGATCGTCCATGTTGCGGGCGAAGGCACGGGTGGACTGGGTGCGCGGGCTGTCGGTGCCGTCGAGGTTGAGCGGCAGGCCGATGACGAGGCCCTTGACCTGCTGCGCGGCCATCAGCGCCTGGAGCGCGGCCTTGTCCTTGGAGAATTTGGTGCGGCGGACCAACTCGGCGGGGCTGGCGAAGCTCCAGCCGGCGTCGCACAGCGCGGTGCCGATCGTCTTGGTGCCGACGTCGAGGCCGATCAGGCGGCCGCCGGCGGGGAGCGCGGCGCGGAAGTCTGCGGGGGCGGTGGTGATCACGCCGGATCCTCTAGCCCCAATCGTCATCCCGGCGAAAGCCGGGATCTCGCGCGATGGCGGGGAAAGAGCCGCCTGAGATCCCAGCTTTCGCCGGGATGACGGATTTTAGAACGGCCAGAACTTGCGGCGTGCCTTGAGCCGGCGTTCGGCATCGGCGCGGACGTTCGCCCAGAACAGGCTGTAGTCGAACACATGGTAGTTGTTGCCCGGCAGCACATAGGGGCCGAGGTCGGGCGGGGTGGTGCCGATCATCAGGAAGCCGCGGCCGTCGCAGCGGGCGGGGACGAGGTTCTTGCGGAGCACCGCGCTGGTCAGGTCCCGGCTCGGCATCAGGCCGCCGAGATTGGCCTCGGCCGGGGCGCTGTCGCCCGGCTTGCCGGTGATCGGGTTGGTGCAGACCATCGGCGTGCCCTTGCGCGGCTGGCCGGTGAAGCCATGGGTCTGGTCGAACGTGTCGACGATCAGCGACGGATCGGCGGGCTCGGCGAAGCTCTGCCACGAGAGGATGCAGCCGCTGTCGTCGGGGCCGGTGCAGGCGGGCAGGCCCATCTTCGGCAGGTCGGCGGTGATCGAGACCGGCCAGCCGACGACATAGGCAGCGACGATCCGCTTCGCGAGCGGCTTGCCGGCGACGCGGTCGACGAGCAGGCGGGTGAGGTGGAGCGCGCCTTGCGAATGGCCGGCGAGGATGATCGGGCGGTTGCCGGCCTCCTTGAGGAACTGGTCGAACGCCGCGGCGACGTCGCGATAGGCGAAGTCGAGCGCCTGCTGGGCCTGGGACTTGCTGGTCAGGAAGGCGCCGAAGGTCGCCTGGCGATAGCGCGGCGCCCAGACCAGGCCGGAGGAATTGAACGCGCTGGCCTGGCCGCGCAGGAACAGCTCGGCCCGGGCATTGGCGGTCACGTCGTTCAGCGGGGCATTCCACTGGGTGCGGTCGAGGAACGAGGTGGGGTGGACGAAGAACACCGCGGCGGGCGGGTTCTCGGCCGGCTGGAAACCCTCTGGCGTCCAGAGCGCCGGGTTGCCGGGCCTGTCGGGGCGGGCGAGCCAGAGCTCCGGCTTCGAATAGTCGCCGGGGGGCGACAGCCGGGCCACCTCGGTCGTCGGGACGAGCGCCTGGCGGAGCAGCTCGGCGCCCCAGAAGCGGAAGGCGAAGGTGGCGGCTGTTGCGAGCACGATGAGTCCTACGATGACGTAGAGGAATTTACGGGCCAAGCCCCACTCTCCATTGTGCAATGCAGCATAGTGCCGCTTTGTTGCAATCGCATTCCCATCGGGCACGATTTCTCCGGATGCAACCGCGATTGCGGTTCGGGCCGTTCTGCACCGGAAATCCACTTTACCGCCCGTGCCCGATGCGAGAGCATGCCGGCGAGGGGAGATTTTCATGGACGAAACCGAAACCGCGCCGTCGGGCGAGGCGGGGCGCTGGACCTGGCGCCCGCTGCTGCTCGCCGGCCTGGGGCTGGCGACGGGGATCGTCGTCCACCTGATCCTGGGCAGGGCCCAGATCTATTACAACGGCCTGGGCGTGATCCGGGCGGGGCTGACCCTGGGCATTACGCTGGCCGCGGTGCTGATCGGCTTCACGATCGAGCGGCGGCTATGGTGGGCCGCCCTGCTGTTCGGCGGCGTGATGGGCATTGTCGGATTCCTCGTCACGCTGGGCAATGGCACGCCGGGAGGCTGGGGATCGGTCGAGGGCTGGCGGACGATGAGCCTGGCGCTCGCGATCACGATCGCCGCGCCGCTTTTCCAGGCCGCGCGCGACGAGGGGGCGCTACGTCCTTCCTATATCGGCGTGCATGACCATGTCTGGGCCAATGTCGTGCTGTGGTGCGCGAGCTGGGCGTTCGTGGGCCTGGTCTGGTTGATGGCGATCCTGCTCGCCAGCCTGTTCCATCTGATCAAGATCGACTTCGTCCAGCAGCTGCTGGCCAAGGACTGGTTCGCCCGCGCGATGACCGGACTGGCGTTCGGCGCAGCGCTGGGATTGCTGCGCGAGCATGACGCGGTGGTACGGACGCTTCAGCGCGTGGTGGCGATCGTGCTCGCGGTGCTCGCGCCGGTTCTGGCGATCGGGCTCGGCCTTTTCCTGATCGCGCTGCCCTTCACCGGCGTGCAGGCATTGTGGGATGCGACCTCTGAGACCACTCCGCTACTGCTTGCCTGCGCGGCGGGTGCGCTGATCCTCGCCAATGTGGTGATCGGCCGGGAAGATGCGGACGAGCGCCGCAATCCGCTGCTCCGTTACAGCGCAATGGTGCTGGCCGCCGTGATCCTGCCGCTGGCGGTGCTGGCCGCGGTGGCGACCGGGCTGCGAATCGGCCAATATGGCTATACGCCGGAGCGGCTCTGGGGCGTCGTCTTCGTCGGCGTCGCGCTGTGCTGGGGCCTCATCTATTTCGCGACGCTGGCGTTGCGGCGGCTCGGCTGGACGCGACTGGTGCGCCCAGCCAATCTGGCGCTGGCCTCCCTGGTCTGTGCGTTGGGCTTCGTGCTGGCGACGCCACTGATCAGCTTCAACGCGATCTCGACTGCCGATCAGGTCGCGCGGCTCGAATCGGGGAAGATCGCCCCGGACAAGTTCGACTGGCCCGCACTTGCCTTCGAGTTCGGCAAGCCGGGCCGGGAGGCGCTGGCGCGGCTCAAGCGCTCGGTCAACGCCGCGATCCGGGCGAAGGCGGCGGAAACCGAGAAGGCTGAAAGTCCCTATACGCTGGAACTGCGCGAGCAGCAGAAACCGTTCGCCGGCGGCTATGAGGTGCGCCCGGGCGGTACGGCGCTGCCCGATGGACTGAAGACGATCGTGCTCCGCGAAAGGGCGTGCGAGTTAGATCATCTCTGCCGCGTCTATCTGCACGACGCGAAAACGGCGACGGTGATCGACGATGGCTGCGCCAAGCTGCCGCCCGAAAGGCAGAACGATCCCACGAACAAGTGCGCGATGAGGGTCCATATCTATCTGCTGACGGCGGACGGCTGGAAGGACGTGGACGATTTGCCTGACCCGACCAATCCCGAGGTAAAGGAATCGCCCAGGAATATGCCGGCCGACCAGGAACGTGCGCTTCTGGAGCGGGAATATGCAGCGATCACCGGCAACGGCGTCACCGTGCGCAAGGTCGAGATGCGGCAGGTGTTCATCGGCGACAAGCCACAGGGACGGCCTTTCAAGTAACCGGTGCTTGAAGGCGGGAGGCGCCCCTGTTAGGCGCCTCCCATGTCCGTCGATACCGCAACCGTGAAGAAGGTGGCGAGCCTGGCCCGCATCGCGATCAGCGATGCCGATGCCGAGCGTCTCGCGCCCGAGCTCAACAACATCCTGGGCTGGATCGAGCAGCTCGGCGAGGTCGATACCTCGTCGGTCGAGCCGATGACCGCCGTGATCCCCAACAAGCTGCGCCTCCGCGAGGACGTGGTGACCGAGGGCAACCAGCGCGACGCCGTGCTGCAGAACGCGCCGCAGGGCGAGCACGGGTTCTTCACCGTGCCGAAGGTGGTCGAATGAGCGGCATCACCGAACTGGGCGTCGCCGAGCTGCGCGACGGCATCCGCACGGGCAAGTTCTCCGCGCGCGAAGTGGCCGATGCGTTCATCGTCAAGGTGAGCCAGGGCAAGGCGCTCAACGCCTTCATCGTCGAGACTCCCGAGCATGCGCTTGCCGCCGCCAAGGCCGCGGACGAGGCGATCGCCAAGGGCGAGCCGCTCAAGCCGCTTTCGGGCGTGCCGCTGGGCATGAAGGACCTGTTCGCCACCAAGGGCGTGCAGACCACCGCCGCCAGCCACATGCTGGAGGGCTTCAAGCCGGTCTATGAATCGACCGTCTCGCAGAAGCTGTGGGACGCCGGTGCCGGCATGCTCGGCAAGCTCAACCTCGACCAGTTCGCGATGGGCTCCTCGAACGAGACGTCGTACTTCGGCAATGTGATCTCGCCCTGGCGGCGCGGCGGCGGCGACAATGCCCCGCTGGCGCCGGGCGGCTCGTCGGGCGGCAGTTCGTCGGCGATCTCGGCGCGGCTGGTGCCGGGTGCCACCGGCACCGACACCGGCGGCTCGATCCGCCAGCCCGCGGCCTTCACCGGCATCGCCGGCATCAAGCCGACCTATGGCCGCTGCTCGCGCTACGGCATCGTCGCCTTCGCCTCGAGCCTCGACCAGGCCGGGCCGATGGCGCGCGACGTGCGCGACTGCGCGATCCTGCTCGAGAACATGGCGGGTTTCGACCCGAAGGACTCGACCTCGCTCAACCTGCCGGTGCCGAATTGGGAAGAGGCGCTTTCGGGCGATCTGACCGGCAAGAAGATCGGCATCCCGGCCGAGTATCTGATCGACGGCACGCCGACCGAGATCGCCAAGCTGTGGGAAGCGGGCATCGCCTGGGTGAAGGACGCCGGCGCCGAGGTGATCGAGGTGTCGCTGCCGCACACCAAATATGCGCTGCCGACCTATTACATCATCGCGCCGGCCGAGGCTTCGTCGAACCTCGCCCGCTATGACGGCGTGCGTTATGGCCTGCGTGAGCTGGCCGACGGACAGAACCTGCAGGACATGTATGCGGCGACGCGCGCGGCGGGCTTCGGTCCCGAAGTGCAGCGCCGCATCCTGATCGGCACCTATGTGCTGTCGGCGGGCTTCTACGATGCCTATTTCACCAAGGCGCAGAAGGTGCGCACGCTGATCGCGCAGGATTTCGAGAATGCCTTCTCGATGTGCGACCTGCTGCTGACCCCGACCGCGCCGTCCTCGGCATTTGCGCTGGGCGAGAAGTCGGCCGATCCGCTGGCGATGTACCTCAACGACGTGTTCACCGTGCCCGCCAGCCTAGCCGGCCTGCCGGCGATGAGCGTGCCTGCGGGGCTGGACGCGGGCGGCCTGCCGCTCGGCCTGCAGATCATCGGGCGTCCGCTCGATGAGCAGGGCGTGCTCAATGCCGGCTTGGCGATCGAGCAGCGCGCGGGCTTCGCGGCGCGGCCGGAGCAATGGTGGTGATTGAGAAGGCCGGCGTCGATCATATCGAGGTTGGCCGGAAGGCGCACGAATTGGAGGTGCGTCATGGCGATGGGGCTTACCGCTATGCGCAGCGGCTTTCGGAAGAAGCCGGTGCGAAGGAAGACCCGGACGATCATCGATTTTGGAGTGCAGTCGCAGCGATGCTGAGGCCGCGCTAAGCTTGAGAAGAAGCAAAATGACCGAGTCCACCTACCGCATCCAGGGCGAAACCGGCGAATGGGAGGTCGTGATCGGCCTCGAAGTCCATGCCCAGGTCACTTCCAATGCCAAGCTCTTCTCGGGCGCGGCCACGGCGTTCGGCGCGGAGCCGAACAGCCAGGTTAGCCTGATCGACGCGGCGATGCCGGGCATGCTGCCCACGCCGAACCAGGAGTGCATCCGCCAGGCGGTGCGCACCGGCATGGCGATCGGCGCGGTGATCAACAAATGGTCGCGCTTCGACCGCAAGAACTATTTCTACGCCGATTTGCCGCAGGGCTATCAGATCAGCCAGCTCTTCCACCCGCTGGTGGGCGAGGGGCAGATCGACATCAGCCTGGACGACAAGGATCCCGAAGCCAACGTCAAGACGATCGGCATCGAGCGCATCCATGTCGAGCAGGACGCCGGCAAGCTGATGCACGACCAGCATCCGACGCGCTCCTATGTCGATCTCAACCGTGCCGGCGTGGCGCTGATGGAGATCGTGTCGAAGCCCGACATGCGCTCGCCGCAGGAGGCCGGGGCCTATCTGAGCAAGCTGCGCGCGATCCTGCGCTATGTCGGTTCGTGCGACGGCAACATGGACCAGGGCTCGATGCGCGCCGACGTGAACGTCTCGGTCCGCAAGCCGGGCGCCGAGTTCGGCACCCGCACCGAGACCAAGAACGTCAACTCGGTCCGCTTCGTCATGCAGACGGTGGAGATCGAGGCGCGGCGCCAGGTCGAAGTGCTCGAGGCCGGCGGCAAGATCGTCCAGGAAACGCGCCTGTTCGATCCGGACAAGGGCGAGACCCGGTCGATGCGCTCGAAGGAAGATGCGCACGACTATCGCTACTTCCCCGATCCCGACCTGCCGCCGCTCGAGCTGGACGATGCCTTCCTCGAGGAATGCCGCGCCAGCCTGCCCGAGCTGCCGGATGCCAAGCGCCGTCGCTACGAGCAGGAGTTGGGGCTCTCTGCCTATAACGCCGCGACGCTGACCGCCGATGCGGACACCGCTCGCTGGTTCGAGGCGTTGCTCGCCGAGGGCGCGCGCATCCAGAAGAAGGGCGAGAACGAAGTCGCCCGCGCCTCGGCCAATTGGCTGCTGTCGGACCTGTACGGCGCGCTCAACCGCCTGGGCAAGGATCTCGATACTTCGCCGGTAAGCCCGGAGCAGGGCGCCGAGCTGCTCGCGCTGGCGGCCGACGGCACGCTGTCGGGCCCGCTCGCCAAGCAGGTGTTCGAGATCATGCTCGAGACCGGCGATGCCGCGGGCAAGATCGTCGAGGAGCGCGGGCTCAAGCAGACCAGCGACACCGGCGCGATCGAAGCGGTGATCGCCGAGGTCCTGGCCAAGAATCCGGGTCAGCTCGAACAGTATCGCGGCGGCAAGGAAGCGCTGTTCGGCTTCTTCGTCGGCCAGACGATGAAGGCGATGGCGGGCAAGGCTAATCCGGCGGTGGTCAACGAGCTGCTGAAGAAGGCGCTGGCGGGTTAAAGCATCTCAGCCGGCGGGCGTGCGCTATCCTAACGTGCCTCGACCGCGTGCAGGCTCGCGCGTGCGGGCAGGGTACCCGGCGTGCGGATGTCCCAGGCCAGCCCTAGCCGCTCCAGCAGCCGGATGAGGACGAAGCCCAGGTCGCTCTGGCCCGGATAGAGCCCTATCTTCGCCGAGCCGGGGAAGGCGTGGTGATTGTTGTGCCAGGCCTCGCCCATGGTGATCAGCCCGGCCCAGGGCACGTCGTGCGCCTGGACGCCGGCGTCCGCGACGATCCAGCTCTGCGGCCCGCGATTATGGGCGAGGTGACCGACTAGCCAATGGCCGTGCACGCAGGCGAACATGCGCGCGCAGACGCCCCAGACCACGAAGCTCCAGCCGCCGGCCCAGAAGAGCAGGGCGGCGATCGGCAGCTGCTGCACCATCCAGCTTGCCTCGAGGAAGCGGTAGAAGCGGTCGCGGCCGATACGGCCCAGGTCGAAGCGGGGCGGACTGTCGAGCTCCAGCCGGCAATGGAGCTGCCACCAGGCGTCCCTGGCCCAGTGGTTGGCGTGGCTGAGATAGGGGTGGCAGTCGCTCCGGCGCTGCGCCCAGTCGCGCAGGTCGTGGGTGCGGATGATCGCGAAGGGGCCGCTCAGCCCCGCCTGTGCGCCGAACCAGACGAGTACGCGCTCCAGCCAGAGCGGGCAGCCGAAGCTCTTGTGGATCAGCCGGCGATGATAGCCGACCGAATGACCGAGCAACAGTGTGGCCCCGGTCGTGCCCAGGAACAGCGCGAGGGCGGCGGGGGAGAAGGTGAGGGGCCCCAGGATCAGCGTCGCCGCCGCCATGCTGCCGTTCCAGAGCGATTGCACAGGGGCCCAACGCACCGTCCCGCGGACGGGATCGGCACCGGGGGTCTCGACCAGGTGGTTCACGGCATGCGGATCGTTCATGGCGCGACTCATAGGTAGTTAAGGAATTACCTAATTACTCTCTTTGCACTGGCAGGCAATGAAGAAATTGCTTAAATACCTTTTCATGCAACGCGTCTTCGAAGCCCTGTCGTCCACGGTCCGCCGCAAGATCCTGGCCTATCTCGCCCATGCCGAGCTGACCGCGGGCGAGATCGCCGCGCGGTTCGACATCTCCAAGCCGGCGGTGTCGCAGCATCTCGCGGTGCTGGAGAATGCGGGGCTGGTCACCAGCGAGAAGCGCGGACAATATGTCCATTACCGGCTGGTGCGCGAGCATCTGGCCAATGTGCTGAACGACTATGTGCAGGAAGTCTGCCCGGTCTCGCGCCCGCTCAAGCGGGAGAGCGCGGCGCTGGGGGATGCGCCTGCCGCCGAGGGGGAGAAGGAATAGCATGCGCTGGTTTGCCGCTCTTGTGCCGAGCCTGTTCGCGCTGCCCGCGCTCGCCCAGACCGCCGCGCCCGCGCCGACTCCCGCCGTTGCCCTGCCGCGCGTCGCGCTGGTCACCTCGGCGGGGACGATCACCGTGGAGGTGGACAATATCCATGCGCCGATCACCGGCAACAACTTCCTGCGCTATGTCGACCAGAAGCGGCTCGACGGCGTGACCTTCTACCGGGTGGTGAAGGTGATCGACCATTTCGGCTTCGTGCAGTTCGGCGTGCAGAACGCGCGGGCCAAGGTGCTGCCGCCGATCAAGCACGAGCCGACCACCCAGACCGGCATCAGGCATCTCGACTTCACCCTGTCGCAGCCGCGCAACCAGCCGGGCTCTGCCCAGGGCGAGTTCACCATCATGCTGGGCGACCAGACCCCGTCGATGGACGCCGATCCGAGCAAGCCGGGCGACAATCTGGGCTATGCCGCCTTCGCGCATGTCGTCGACGGCAAGGACGTGGTGGTGAAGATCTTCGACGCGCCCAATTCCCCCACCGCCACGCTGAGCGGCACCTTCAAGGGCGAGATCCCGGCGGCGCCGGTGAAGATCCTGAGCGCGCGCCGGGTCAAGCCCTAGGGTTCGCCCGACCGCGTCAATTCGCCGGGCGATCGAGGTACAAATAGAGTGGGTCGAACTCGGCCAGCGCCTCCAGCCCCGGCCGGTCGTGGATCGTCACCCGGCCGCCGCGGAAATCGGCGAGTCCCGCCTCGCGCAGCTCCCGTAGCACGCGGTTCACGTGCACGCCGGTCAGGCCCAGGCACTCGGCGAACTGGTTCTGGGTGATCGGCAGGCGGAAGCTGTCGCCCTCCGCCGCCCCGACCACGAGCAGCCGCGACTGGATCTCGCACAGCAGGTGCGCGGCCCGCTCGATGGCGTTGCGCCGGCCGAGCGAGACTTCCCATTCGCGGTGGATGCTCGCGTCGAGATTGGTCGAGAACCAGAAGGCGCGGGTGAGGTGCGGGAAGCGGTTGGTAATTGCCAGCAATCCCGTGTGCGGCGCGCGGGCGATACGGCAGGGGGTGAGGGTGATCAGATTGTGATCGAGATACCCGAGCGTATAGCCGTGCAGGTCGGCGAAATCGCCGGGCACATGGATGTGGGTGATCTGGCGCTGGCCGTTGCTCAGGTCCTTGTACCGCGCGAGCAGGCCCTCGAGCAGCAGGATCGAGCTGTTCAGCCGCTCGCCGCGCCGCACGATCACCTGTTCGGTCTGATGGTCGAACGGGCCCTGGAGCACAGCGCGCAGCGCCTCTTCCTCCGACGCACTGACTTCGCAGCGCAGCCGGAGCTTTTTCATATGTTTGTCGATCATGGGCGGCCGGGCGTTACTGCGCGTCCGAATCCTGGTTCTTCACGTCGCCGGCTGTGCCGCCGACGCCGTCCGAGGCGCCTGGGTCCTCGAGCGGCGAATGGCCGTTGCCGCCTTCGCCGCGCTTGACGGCATCGGCGCGCGCTTCGACGATCTGCTGGAGATCGGAGCGCGGGTCTTCACGGTTGTCGTCGTTCATCCTCTCTTCTCCTTGTCACGCGATGGGCTGACCCGGCGCCGGGACGCTCGGCGTGGCCGGCTGGGGCGCGGGCACGTCGATGTCCGGGGCGGGCGGATCGAGCTCGGGGGGCGGGCTCGTCGGCTGGCCGGGCTGCGGCGCCGGGGGTAGCTCGGCGGGCGGCACGGTCGGCTGTACGGGCGGCTCAACGGGCACGATCAGTCTCCTTGTTTCGCCTGACCAACGCTTCGTGTTGCGATGAAGTTTCTTGCGCCCTTGCGATGAAGCACCCGACTGCTATAGAGCCCGCCGACCGGCGGTGCCCTGTGCGGGCGTGGCGGAACTGGTAGACGCGCCAGATTTAGGTTCTGGTATCGAAAGGTGTGGGGGTTCGAGTCCCTTCGCCCGCACCAGCATCGCCGCTCGTTTCCCGCGTCACCGGACGCCTGCCAATTCCTTTTCTTGAAGTTTGGAAGCCTGAGAAAAATGCAGACTGTCGAGACGTTGAACGAGGGCCTGAAGCGCGCCTACACGCTCAAGATCACTGCCAAGGACATCGACAAGAAGGTCGATGCCGAGGTCAAGCGGGTCGCCCCGCAAGTGCGCATGCCGGGCTTCCGCCCGGGCAAGGTGCCGGCCAATCTGGTCCGCAAGATGCACGGCGATGCGATCGCGCAGGACGCGCTCAACAACTCGATCCAGGAAGGCGTGCAGAAGCTGATCGCCGACCACAAGCTGCGCCCGGCCGTGTCGCCGTCGGTGAGCCTGGAAGGCGAGTATGCACCGGGTGGCGACGCCGAGATCAAGGTCGAGCTGGAAGTGCTCCCCGAGGTTCCGACTCCGTCGATCGACGGCCTGAAGCTCGAGCGCCTGACCGTTCCGGTCAGCGACGACGAGGTCAACACCCAGCTCAAGCAGCTCGCCGGCCAGCAGAAGGCCTGGACCGACGCCCCGGCCAAGCACAAGGCGGCCGAGGGCGACCAGGTGACCATGGACTTCGTCGGCACCGTCGACGGCGTCGCCTTTGACGGCGGCACCGGCGAGGGCATGTCGGTTGAGATCGGCACCGGCCGCCTGATCCCGGGCTTCGAGGACCAGCTCGTCGGCGTGAAGACCGGCGACGAGAAGACGATCGACGTCACCTTCCCGGCCGATTACGGCGTTGCCGACCTGGCCGACAAGCCGGCGCAGTTCGCGCTCAAGATCACCGCGGTGAAGACCGCCGGCGAGACCGAGATCAACGACGACTTCGCCAAGACGCTCGGCCTGCAGAGCCTCGAGCAGCTCACCGGCCTGCTCAAGGGCCAGCTCGAGCAGCAGCTCAACGGCCTGACCCGCACCTATATGAAGCGCAAGCTGCTCGACCAGCTGGCCGCGGGCCATGACTTCGAGGTTCCGCCCTCGATGGTCGAAGCCGAGTTCGACCAGATCTGGCACCAGCTCCAGCACGAAGCCGAGCATGAGGCCGATCCGGCTGCTGCCAAGGCCGAGCTGGACGCCGAGCGCGAAGACTATGTGAAGATCGCCGAGCGCCGCGTGCGCCTGGGCCTGCTCCTTTCGGAGATCGGCACCGCCAATGGCGTCGAGGTCAGCTCGAACGAGATGAACCAGCTGATCGCCCAGGCCGCTGCCCAGTACAGCCCGAACGATCGCGAGCGCTTCTACCAGTATGTCCGCAACGAGCCGATGGCCGCCGCCCAGCTGCGCGCGCCGCTGTTCGAGGACAAGGTGGTCGACTTCCTGTTCGACAAGGCCGAGATTTCGGATCGCGAAGTGACCCGCGAGGAGCTGGAAGCTGCGATCGAGAGCGATGACGGTTTCGACACCGGCACGCACACGCACGATCACGACAACCACAAGCCGCGCAAGTCGAAGAAGGCTGAGGACGGCGAGGCCAAGGCCGAGAAGAAGCCGGCTGCCAAGGCGAAGAAGGCCGACAAGGCTGAAGAGCCGGCCGCGGAAGCCGAGGCCGAGCCGGCCAAGAAGCCGGCCGCCAAGAAGGCCGCCGCCAAGAAGGCGGACGACGCCGAGGGCGAGGCTGAAGCCAAGCCCGCCAAGAAGGCTCCGGCGAAGAAGAAGGCCGACTAAGGCTTTTCTCCTTCGGGAAAAGTTCAGGCCCTCGCTCCTCGCGGAGCGGGGGCCTTTGCTTTTGGGATCAGGCGAAGACTTCCGCGACTTCCGCGGGAGACAGGCGTCGCTGGGCCGCCGCGATATTCTGGATCATCATGATCGCGACGATGGCCAGTGCGACGTCTGCGGCAGCCGCCAGTGGCAGGATGCTGGGGTTCTCGAACCCCCGGAAGAGGCGATTCAGCAGGTTGTCGAGCAGCCAGAGCGCCCACCAGGTCGAGACCAGCGGCACGGTGATCGTATATTCCCGTTCGCCATGGCTGGCGTTCCACAGCTCGCGCATGCCCTGATAGGGCTTGAACAGCGTGGCAATGGGCACGGCGAACCACCAGATTCGCGACGCCGGCGTGAATTCGAGATCGTCATAGCCGGCGCGGACCAGGTTGCTGCCCGCCTGATGGATCCAGACGGCGAAGGTGATCATCGTCAGGATCGTGAAGACGAGGGCGCAGAAGTCGAACGTGTCGGCGATCGGTGCGATGTTCGTCATGAGGAATTCGGGGAACATCCCCATGGAGGTGGCGACGAGCAGCGTGGGCAGCGTCTCGAGCGCCACCATGATAGTAACAATCCAGGTCAATAGTTTGAGCGTGCGAAGTTCCATTGTGATCCCCCCTTTGAGCGGGCGGGACCATCGCCGGGCGGATCGGGGTGCGTCAAAGCGAAATTGCTGTCGAAACGCAGCCGTTTCGGCCCTATGGCTGGCGCATGACCATGCCCAAAGTCGCCGTTCTCCTGCCCTGCTACAATGAAGAAGCCGCGATCGCGCAGACGATTGCCGCCTTCCGCGCCGCGCTGCCGGACGCGACCATCTATGTCTATGACAACAACAGCCGCGACCGTACGATCGAAGTCGCCCGCACGGCCGGCGCCGTGGTCCGCAGCGAGCGGATGCAGGGCAAGGGCAATGTCGTCCGCCGGATGTTCGCCGATATCGAGGCCGACATCTATGTGATGGCCGACGGCGACGCGACCTATGACGCGACCTCGGCGCCGGCGATGGTCGCGCGGGTGGCGGAGGAGGGGCTCGACATGATCGTCGGCACCCGCGTGCACGAGGCGGCCGAGGCCTATCGCCGCGGGCACGTCCTCGGCAACCGGATGATGACCGGCATCCTCGCCAGCCTGTTCGGGCGCAGCTTCACCGATATCTTCTCGGGCTACCGCGTCTTCTCGCGCCGCTTCGTGAAGAGCTTCCCGGTGCTCTCCGCCGGCTTTGAGATCGAGACCGAGATCAGCGTCCATGCGCTCGAGCTCAAGATGCCGGTCGGGGAAGTCGAGACCCGCTATTTCGCCCGGCTCGAGGGCTCCGAATCGAAGCTCAACACCTATCGCGACGGCTGGCGCATCCTGAAGACGATCGCGGTGCTCTACCGGATCGAGCGGCCGATGCTGTTCTTCGGCTGGATCGCCGCGGTCTTCGCCCTGCTGGCGATCGGGATGAGCATCCCGCTGGCGGTCACCTGGTTCGAGACCGGGCTGGTGCCGCGCTTCCCCACCGCGATCCTGGCGACCGGGCTGATGATCCTCGCCTTCCTCAACCTGTTCACGGGGTTGATCCTCGACACGGTGGTGCGCGGGCGGCGTGAGATGCGGCGGCTTGCCTACCTGGCCCAGCCCGGACCGCTCAAATAATCCATTCCAAGGTAGGCGGGTGTAAGCGGATCCGATGGAGCTTGCTTTATCGGATGAGGTTGCGTGTAAGTTCCAGTCATTCCGAATTTGGATCAATTTCGGCTGAGGGGATTTATAATTTTCCGGTGGTGGTATTTCGAAGTTAACTGCAGAATTACTTTTGAATATTGCTACATGAAACGAAAATGAAACGGACATTACTGTAGGGCTACTGCGAGCGTAACAATAGTGCCAACAACAATGCGTAGGGGCGGCCCCGATCAGGAATAAACCTGAGCTTCAGGGATACCCCAAATGCCAAATCTCTCCCGCTTCCGTCTGTCGCTGCTCGCGGGCACGACGCTGCTCGCCCTGTCTGCGACGCCCGCGCTGGCGCAGGACCAGGCGGCGACGTCCACCGTTGCCCCGGCTTCCGACAATGACCAGGGCGGCCTGACCGAGATCGTCGTCACGGCGCAGCGGCGCGAGACGAACCTGCAGGAAACCCCGATCTCGATCTCGGTGCTGAACACCGAGAACCTGCAGGACCGCCACGTCCAGAGCCTGTTCAACCTCGCCGACGGCTCGGTGCCGTCGCTGCGCGTCGCCACCTTCGAGGCACGCCAGTCGGCGCTGACCATCGGCATCCGCGGCATCGTTCCCTATGACCAGAACCAGACGGCGCGCGATGCCGGCGTTGGCGTCTATATCGACGGCGTCGCGCTCGGGAAGACCCAGGGCCTCAACGCCGCGCTGTTCGACATCGAGCGCATCGAAGTGCTGAAGGGCCCGCAGGGTACGCTGTTCGGCCGCAACACCGAAGGCGGCGCGCTGTCGCTGGTCACCAAGGCGCCGACCGGCGTGTTCGACGGCCGCGTGACTGCCGGCGTCGGCAATTACGGCAGCCGCAGCGCAGAGGCGCATCTCGACCTGCCGGCCTTCGCGAACATCGCGCTGAAGTTCGACGGCGTGTACCAGCACCAGGATCCGACCGTGAAGGACCCGCTCGCGGGCTCGACCGGCTGGAACTATTACGACCGCAAGGGCGGCCGCGTCGCGGCGCGCTGGACCCCGATCGACGGCCTGACCGCGGACTTCTCCTATGACTATGCCAAGGACGACAACACCCCGCAGTACAGCCAGCTGATCAACTACAACCCGAACGGCTACGCCGTCGGCACCTATACCAACCCGGCTACCGGCGTTGTCGGCACCCAGCTGTATCTGCCGAGCACCACCGGCGTCGCCATCGCTTGCGGCGGCACCATTGCCGTCGGCGCCACCACTCCGGTCTGCATCGCGCCGCGCGCGCCGATCGTCGGCGTGCATCCGGACCGCCAGACGGTTGCCGATGTCGGCGTGCCGCAGCAGCCCAGCGTCGACATCACCCACGGCTTCACGTCGAACCTGAAGTACAAGGTCTCGCCGAACATCGAACTGCGCTCGATCACCGCATGGCGCGGCGTCAGCACCGACCAGTGGGACAATTCGGGCGGCCCGGAGCGCAGCAGCTTCGCGCCGAACACCAACGGCACCAACGGCTTCTTCAGCCGCTACAGCCTGTCGTTCCTCGACCAGCACCAGTTCAGCCAGGAATTCCAGGCGGTCGGTAGCTTCGACCAGTTCGATTTCGTCGTCGGCGCCTATTACTACACCGAGCATGCGAGCGAATATGCCGCGACCCCGCTGAGCAACCAGTGGAACGCGGACGGCACCGCCTACACGATCCGCAGCCCGATCTTCGTCGGCACGGTGAATTCGGGCAACAATTCGAGCTATCAGCCCTATGCGGCTTCGTGCAACAACCTGCTGGCGACCACGGTTCCGCAGTTCGCCAACAGCTGCCAGTTCATCACCCGCGCCAGCGAAGCCTGGGATCACAACTATTCGGCGTTCGGTAACCTGACCTTCTCGCCGGAAGGCACCGGGCTGCACCTCACCGCCGGTGGCCGCTTCACCAAGGACAAGCGCCACGGCAGCCTGTTCGTGGTGAACAACAACTACATCACGGTCGGTGGCGTCAGCACCTTCCAGCCGGGCTTCGTGCCGTTCCAGTTCGAGAACAGCATCAGCCGCTTCGATCCGATGCTCAACATCGCGTTCGACGCGAGCCAGGACATCCACTTCTACGCCAAATACTCGACCGGCTTCCGCGCCGGTGGTGCGAACGACCGTTCGCAGCAGTTCAACGCCTTCGGTCCGGAGTCGGTGAAGTCGTATGAAATCGGCGCGAAGATGGACTTCTTCGATCACCACGCCCGCCTGAACCTTGCCGGCTACATCATGAACCGCAAGAACACGCAGTTCGACTTCGACCTGTTCGACACTGCCGGCGGCAGCCCGACCCAGGGCAGCCATATCGAGCAGACCCAGAACGCCGGTGACACCAAGATCCGCGGCATCGAAGCGGATCTGACGGTGAAGCCGACCTCCGCACTCACCCTGTCGGCCTCCTATGCCTATACCTATTGGAAGGCACCGGCGGCGGTGAACCCGATCACCGGCGGCGCGCCGCAGCAGCTCTACATCGTCTACACGCCGAAGAACGCGGCTTCGGGCGCAATCGACTATGTGCTGCCGCTCACCCTGGCGGGCGGCGCGAATGTGCGCCTGCACCTGGATGCGAACTATGCGAGCAGCCAGTACAGCTTCCAGCTGGAGCCGACCAAGACCGATGCGAGCTTCGTGGTGAACGGCCGCATCGCGCTGGCGGACATCAAGATGAACGACACGAGCTCGGTGACGCTGTCGCTGTGGGCGCGCAACCTGCTCGACAACACTTATATCTACCGCCGGTCGAACGCGAACTCGTCGCCGGTGTCCAACTACGGTGCGAATGGCGCGCTGGTGTCGACTGCCTATGGCGGCATCCTAGGCGACTATGCCAACTTCAACCCGCCCCGGACCTTCGGCGCGGAAGCCAGCGTCAAGTTCTGACGCCCGGCTTGAAGCCAAATGCGAGCGGCCCGGATGGCGACATCCGGGCCGTTTCGTTTTGGTGGCGTTTCCCACGTCATCCCCGCGAAAGCGGGGCCCCATCTCGTACGCCATCCTCCCCTACTCCGGGGGGTGTTTGCTGATCGGGCAGGAGATGGGCCCCCGCTTTCGCGGGGGTGACGGCCACTAGCGTGCCAACGGCAGCCGGACGCGTACCGCTAGTCCCGGACCATTGTCCGCCAGCTCCAGCGTTCCGCGATGCAGTGCGACAATCGCCTGGACCAGGGGAAGGCCGAGCCCGTGGCCGGGCCGGTTGCGGCTGGCTTCGAGGCGGCCGAAGCGGCGCAGTGCCCGTGCCTGCTCGTCCAGTGCGATGCCCGGGCCATTGTCTGCCACCGTCAGCACTGCGGCATCGCCGTCGCGCGCCACCGAGACCGTGATGACGGAGCCGGCGGGGGTGTGGTTGACCGCATTCTCGACGAGGTTGACCACCAGCTGGGTGAGCAGCCGCTCGTCGCCGTCGATCGGGGTGGCCTCCCAAGGGCCGAGGTGCAGCGTCTGCGTCTTGTCGTCGGCCAACGCCTCGATCGCCTCGGCGGCATCCTGGGCAATCCCGCTAAGGTCGAGCCGGCGGAACATCGCCCGGCGATCGCCGCCCTCGACTTCGGTGATCCGCAGGATCGCGGCGAACATCGCGAGTATCTCCTCGCTCTGCGCCAGTGCTTCCTCGACCTGCGGACGCAGCGCATCGGCCGCCGGCGTCGCGGCAAGGCGGGCGAGCTGGGCGTGCAGGCGGGCGAGAGGGGTGCGCAGATCGTGTGCGACGTCGTTCGAGATTTGCGAGAGGCTGGTCATCAGCGCCTCGATCCGGTCGAGCATGTGGTTGAAGGCCTGGGCCTGGCGCCCGAAGGCGGTGCCGGCACCTTCCACCGGCACGCGGGCGCGCAGGTCGCCGTCGACGATCGCCTCCGCCGCGCCGCGCACCGCCTCGATGTTCCGGCGGATCGCCAGGCTGAGCGCGAAGATGCCGAGGCCGACGAGCAGCAGGATCGTGCCGAAACCCGAAGCGAGGATCAGCAGGCGCTGCGCATCATGATCGTCGATTGGTTCGCTTTCCGCCGCCAGCGCCAGCGTCATGCCCTCGGGCAGGGCGTGGACCAGCGCCCGGCCGCGGGTGAGCCCGGGGATCCCGGCGCTTTGGTCGATCGTCGAAAGGCCGAGCGGGAAGCCGTGCGCCGGCGTCATGTTGCCGGCCAGGTGCCTGCCGTTCCGGTCGGTCAGCAGGAAGCCGATATCGCCGCTGTCGCGCCGTCGCGTCTCCTCCATGATCCGCTGCATGAGCAGGGTCTGGTCCGGACCGTCGGCGAGGAGCTCGGCTGCCTCGCCGTGCAGCCGCTTGTCGATCTGGCGGTCGATCGTGGCCAGCAGTGCCAGATAGACGGCGAGGCAGGTGAGCACCGTCGCCAGCCCGATGGCGGTGAGGAAGGCGAATGCGATCGCCCGGAGCGAGCGCAGCGGCGCCATGGCTCAGACGCGGAACATGTAGCCGACCCCGCGCACGGTCACGATCGGATCGGGCAGGCCAGGCAGCTCGAGCCGCTGGCGCAGGCGGCGGATATAGGCATCGACGATGTTGGTGGTGGGGACGAAATCATAGCCCCAGACGCGCTCGAGCAGCAGCGGCCGGCTGAGCACCGTGCCCGCCTCGCGGACCAGCTCGGCGAGCAGTCGGATCTCGGTCTTGTGCATCTCGACCGGCTGGCCGGCGCGGGTGACGCGGTGGCGGGCGACGCTCACCGTCACGTCGCCGGCGCTCACCGTGGCGCTGTCGGCGCTGTTTGCCTGGCGGCGGCGGAGCAGGGCGCGGATGCGGGCGTGCAGCTCGTCGATCTCGAACGGCTTGACGACATAGTCGTCGGCACCGGCCTCGAGCCCCTCGACCCGCTCGGGCAGGCGGCCGAGCGCAGTCAGCAGGATCACCGGGGTCATCACTTCCTGCTCGCGCAGCCAGCGCAGCACGTCGACGCCGTCGACAAAGGGAAGCATCCGGTCGAGGATGATAGCGTCGAACGGATCGCCGCCGACCGCGGCGATCGCCGCGCGCCCGTCACCGACCGACTGGACCTCGTAGCCGAGTGCCTGCAACTGCTCGCCGAGCAGGCGGCGCAGCGGCTCGTCATCCTCCACCAGCAGGAGGCGTATGGGTTCTTCGGGCGTTGGTTGGCTGCTCAAGATTCGCATCCGCGCGGAGTTTGCCCCGCTGTAGAGAGCGGCCGTGCAAAGGTCGATGCGAAAGCGCTCAGCCGCGCGCCTCGATCAGTCCCAGGTCGATCAAGCTGCGCGCGGTGGCGAGGATCGCCTCCTCGTTGCTGCGCGGCTGCCAGCCGAGCAACTCGCGGGCCTTGGCGTTGCTGGCGCTGGAGCGGATGCCGAGCCGCGGCGCCGCCTCGCGTGCCATCGGGTTGAACAGCGCCATGATGTGCACGACCCAGCTGGGCACGCGGCGGCGGGTGATCCGGGTGCCGGCTGGCCCCAGGCCGCTGCGCAGCACCTCCGCCATCTCGGGGATCGACATCGCCTTGCCCGCCACGGCGAGGAAGCGCTCGCCGGCCGCCTTCTCGTGCGTCATCGCGTCGACCTGCAGGCTCGCCACGTCGCGGACATCGACCACGCCGAACCACAGGTCGGGCAGGCCGGGCATCCTGCCCTCGATCATCGACTTGACCAGCCAGACCGAGGTGGAGAGATCGTCGTTGAGCGCGGGGCCGAAGATGCCGACCGGGTTGACCACAGCCAGCTCCAGGCCCTTGCCCTCGGCCGCGACGAAGTCCCAGGCGGCGCGCTCGGCCAGCGTCTTGGATTTCATGTAGGGCTGCACGGCCGGGCCGTTCACATCGGTCCAGTCGGCCTCGGTATAGTCGCTGTGGCGCTGGCCGTGGCCATAGCCGATCGCGGCGAAGCTGGAGGTGAGCACGACGCGCTGCACCCCGGCATCGCGCGCGGCGCGCAGGACGCGCAGCGTACCGTTCACCGCGGGGCGGATCAGCTCCTGCTCGTCCTCGGGCTGGCTCTGGGGGAAGGGCGAGGCGACGTGTTGGACATGGTCGCAGCCGGCCACTGCCTCGGCCCAGCCTCCGTCCTTCTCCAGATCGGCGGCGAAGAAACGCAGCCGGCTGGTGTCGGCGCCCGCCTTCTCCAACGTCGCGCGCACCTGGGGCTCGCGGGCGAGGCTGCGGACGGTGGTGCGCACGTCGTGCCCCGCCGCCAGCAGCTGGAGGATGACATGGCTGCCCACGAAGCCGGAGCCGCCGGTGACCAGGACCGTGTGCGTCGTCATTGCGCCATCATGCGGCGGCGTTGTTGCACCTGCAAGGCCGCGAAGGCGTCGACCAGCAGCCGTACCGCCAGGAAGGCGAGCAGCGGCCAGACGACATAGGCATAGCGCGGGATCGGCAGGACCAGCGCATAGGGCAGGCCGGCCAAAGCGATGTAGAGCGCGAGCAGCCCGTAATGGCGCCGCCGCTGGACGAGGCCGATCAGCAGGCCGAGCAGTCCGAGCGCCGCAATGGCACGGATCGCCTCGATGCGGAGCGTCGGGAAGGCCTGCCAGTTGGTCAGCGCGCCCTGCCAGCGATCGGGAAAGTAGAACTGGCGATAGTGGCGTAGCGCCAGCCGGGCGAAGTCGAGCGGATGCGCGCGGATCCACGCCCAGGTCTCGCGGCCCAGCCCCTGCGCATAGGCGACCTCGCCGCCCGCTGCGCGGAGCCGGGAGAGTGCCTCTGGATTCTGATAGGGATGTATCGCCCGCATCCGCGCTTGGGATTCGGCATGCGGATCCGCGGGATCGAGCGCGCCGGGGTAGTTGGCGAGTGCGGTCTCCAGCCCGAAATTGTCGCGCAGCAGAATCGGCTTTCCCATCACCTGCGCATTGCGGAGCACCCAGGGCGCCAGGACCAGGGCGAGCGCCGCCGCGGCGGTGGCGGCGAAGCCGGCGGCCTGGCGGAAGGGGAGGCGGCGCAGCGCCAGCCAGGCCCAGCAGGCATCGACCGCCAGGCCGGTGGTGGGGCTGACGAAGAAGGTGGCGGCCGACAGCGCCGCGCCGAGCAGCAGCGGCTGCCACTCAATCGACGCACGCCGGTCGAGCGTGACGATCAGCCAGAGATTGGCGAGTGCGAGTAGCGTCGCGAGCCCGCCTTCCCAGACACGGAAGTCGGCAGCCTCCTGCGAGATGTGGGCGGGCACCAGGCAAAGCAGCGCCAGCCCGCCGATCAGCGCCGCGCGGTTCCATCCGGCGCCGGCGAACAGGGCGCGGGCGATCAGCCAGATCGCCGCGAGCTGGGCGAGCGTCCACAGGCTCAGCAGCAGGTTGCCCAGCGCAGAATCCGCGCCGAACGCGCGCTGCACCGCGCCGACGATCACCACGACCACGGGCATCAGATGCGCGGTCGGGCCGGAGCCGGGACCGAAGGCATCGGCGATCGTGCCGGTGCGGGCCAGCGCCGCGGCGGCCTGGCTCGCCTCGCCAAGCTCGAGCGGGTGGGCCAGCGCGCCTACCAGCGCGAGCCAGGCGATACGCAGGATCAGCCCGGCCAGCACCAGCCGTACCGCCACCCTCTGCGTCGCCTTCAACAACTGCCCCGATTCGTCCCCGGCGATGGCGCCCTCCCGCAAAACCCCTTGTCGAGGCTAACCATAACCAAGGCTTGAACTCCGAACGTCAAGCGCCGATGTTGGCCTGGGCAAAACAGACATAACGAGATTTTCACCCATGCATCCGCTTTCCGATCAGATGACCATTGATCCCGTCACCGGCGGCCTCGTGCCCATCGTGATCGAACAGTCGAGCCGCGGCGAGCGCAGCTTCGACATCTATTCGCGCCTGCTGCGCGAGCGAATCGTGTTCGTGACCGGCCCGGTCGAAGACCATATGGCCTCGCTGATCACCGCCCAGTTGCTCTTCCTCGAGTCCGAGAACCCGAAGAAGGACATCTGGATGTACATCAACTCGCCGGGTGGCGTGGTGACCGCCGGCATGGCGATCCACGACACCATGCAGTATATCCGTCCGCGCGTCGGCACGGTCTGCATCGGCCAGGCCGCCTCGATGGGCTCGTTCCTGCTCGCCGCCGGTGAGCCGGGCCTGCGCGTGGCGCTCACCAATGCCCGCATCATGCTCCACCAGCCCTCGGGCGGCGCGCAGGGCATGGCGTCGGACATCGAGATCCAGGCCAAGGAGATCCTGCGCATCCGCAAGCGGATGAACGATCTCTATGCGAAGTATACGGGCCAGCCGCTCGAGCGAATCGAGCAGGTCATGGACCGCGACAGCTTCTTCGAGGCCGACGAAGCCAAGGCGTTCGGCGTGGTCGACGAAGTCTATGAAAAGCGGCCGGTTCCGACCGACGGCGAGGCTGCTGCAGCCTGATCGGCAGGACCTATTTAAGGAGTCTGGCGTAATAGCCAGATTCCGGTTTGCCGGAATATCGCCCGCGTGTAGGATGGCGGGTGGCGTAACGTGCGCGCGACGCACGAAGGATGGAAGTGAATGACCAAGCTCAGCGGCGGTGACTCGAAGAGCACGCTCTATTGCTCGTTCTGCGGGAAGTCGCAGCACGAAGTGCGCAAGCTCATCGCGGGCCCGACCGTGTTCATCTGCGACGAGTGCGTCGAGCTCTGCAACGATATCATTCGGGAAGAGACCAAGTCGGCGCTCGTCAGCAAGAAGGACGGCGGGGTTCCGACGCCGCAGGAGATCTGCGACGTCCTCGATGACTATGTGATCGGCCAGAAGCGCGCCAAGCGCGTGCTGTCGGTGGCGGTGCACAACCACTACAAGCGGCTGAACCACGGCGCCAAGGGCGCGGACGTCGAACTGTCCAAGTCGAACATCCTGCTCGTCGGCCCGACCGGCTGCGGCAAGACCCTGCTCGCCCAGACGCTCGCGCGCATCCTCGACGTGCCCTTCACCATGGCGGACGCGACCACGCTGACCGAAGCCGGCTATGTCGGCGAGGACGTGGAGAACATCATCCTCAAGCTGCTCCAGGCCTCCGACTACAACGTCGAGCGGGCGCAGCGCGGCATCGTCTACATCGACGAGATCGACAAGATCAGCCGCAAGGCCGAGAACCCGTCGATCACGCGCGACGTGTCGGGCGAGGGTGTGCAACAGGCGCTGCTCAAGCTGATGGAAGGCACCACCGCTTCGGTTCCGCCGCAGGGTGGCCGCAAGCACCCGCAGCAGGAATTCCTGCAGGTGGACACGACCAACATCCTGTTCATCTGCGGCGGCGCCTTCTCGGGCCTCGAGAAGATCATCGGCGATCGCCTGCAGGGCAAGTCGATCGGCTTCGGCGCACATGTCGCCGCACCGGACGAGCGCCGCACGGGCGAGACGCTGAAGCAGGTCGAGCCGGAGGATCTCCTCAAGTTCGGCCTGATCCCCGAGTTCGTCGGCCGCCTGCCGGTCATCGCGACGCTCGAGGACCTCGATGTCGAGGCGCTGGTGAAGATCCTCACCGAGCCGAAGAACGCGCTGGTCAAGCAGTATCAGAAGCTGTTCGACATGGAGGGCGTGAAGCTCGGCTTCAACGACGACGCGCTCACCGCGGTCTCGAAGAAGGCGATCGAGCGCAAGACCGGTGCGCGCGGCCTCCGCTCGATCCTGGAGGGCATCCTGCTCGACACGATGTTCGACCTGCCGTCGATGGACGGGGTGGACGAGGTCGTGGTCGACAAAGACGTGGTCGCGGGGTCGAAGGACCCGGTGCGCGTCTATGCCAAGAAGGAAAAGGCGGGCTGAGGCTCGGGCTTTACCGATAGCATTTTGGAAGGCCCTTCCCGGAAGCGGGGAGGGCCTTTCCGTTTAGAGCAAACCGTCATCCCGGCGAAAGCCGGGATCTCGTGCGGTTCCTTCCCGCGCCATCGCCTGAGATCCCGGCTTTCGCCGGGATGACGGAAAGGGGGCACGCCTTTCTGTCTCGCGCTTGTTCCGCCGTATTCCTCTGCCATCATGCCCCCATGCGGCGGGGGCTGAACAGAACCGACAAACTCGCCGCCCGGCAGACCCGGCGCCGCAATGTCCGCTTCCGGCATGCATTGGTCTGGCTGCTGATCGGCGCGGTCCTCTATGCGATCGCGCTGGCGATCGCAGTCCTGCTCTATCCCGATCCCAAGGATGTGCTGGCGCCGGTGATCGGGACCAGCCTCTACCTGACGCCCCTGTTCGGGCTGCCGTACCTGTTTGCCAGCATACGCCAGCGCGGATGGGCACAGCGGCTGGTCTATTTCGGGGCGGCGCTGCCGGTCGCGCATGTCGCGGCCAATTATCTCGCCTGGCGGCATGCGATGCTGAGCTTCCCGCTTGAGCCCGATCCCCAGGCCTATCTGCGCGATCTCGGCACCGGTGCGGTGGGCGGCCTTGCGGGCGGGACGCTGGCGCTGATGCTGCTCGTGCCGCTGCGCTTGGCCCCGCTGGGTGCCGGCAGCCGCGCGATCATCCTGCTCGGCATCGCCGCGCTCACCCTTCTCGGCGCGATGGGCATGGCGCAGGGGCTGCTCCTCACCAACGCGCTCGAATATCCCCTCCGGTCGGCGCGCTTCCTCTTCTGGCTGGAGTGCGTGCATTTGCCCTGGCAGGCGTGCCTGGCGTTCTTCCTCGCCTGGCTCATGCGGCTTGGGCGAAGGCCTGGGGCTTGAGGCGCATCAGCCCGGTGTAGACGATGAGCGCGATGGCCAGGCCGACGAACCAGGCCCAGCTATAGATCGCCGCCCAGATCGGCCCGACGGAAAAGGCCGAGGGCGCGGCGGTGGCGAGGAAGCCCGGCAGGTTGGGCAGCACGCCGGCCGCGAAGGCGATCAGCGCCGCCGGGTTCCAGCCCGAGCGATAGCGATAGACGCCATCCGTCCGGTAGAGGTCGGCGACCTGCAGCCGGGTGCGGCGGATCAGCCAATAGTCGGCGATCAGTATGCCGGCGATCGGGCCGAGCAGCGCCGAATAGCCGGCGAGCCATACGAAGATGTACCCGCCGGTCGAGGCAAGCAGTTTCCAGGGCATCATCAGGATCGCGATGGTGGCGGTGATCATCCCGCCGGTGCGGTAGCTGATCCGCTTCGGTGCGACCGAGGAGAAGTCGTAGGAGGCGGAAACCAGGTTCGCAGCGATGTTGCACGAGATGGTGTCGACGCTGATCACGATCAGCCCGAGCAGCACCAGCGGCCCCTCGAACCGGCCAGACAGCGCGACCGGGTCCCAGATCGCCTCCCCATAGATCACCACGGTGGCGCTGGTGGTGATCACGCTGGCCAGCGCGATCAGCCCCATCATCGGCGGCAGACCGATCGACTGGCCGATCACCTGGTCGCGCTGGGAGCGGGCGAAGCGGGTGAAGTCGGGGATGTTGAGCGCCAGCGTCGCCCAATAGCCGATCATCGCGGTGAGCGCGGGCCAGAACACCACCCAGAACTGACCCTCCCGGGCGCCGCCGGGCACGAAGGCCGAGGGGGCGTTGAAGATCGGGCCGAACCCGCCTGCCGTCTGCACCGCCCACCAGACCAGCGCGATGCAGACCAGGATCTTGACCGGCGCGGTCCAGGTCTCGAGCCGGCGGATGGTCAGCAGCCCCTTGCGGACGAAGAAGAGCTGGAGCGACCAGAAAGCGAGGAAGGCGGCCAGCTGGCCGATCTCGATGCCGAGCAGGGGCAGGGGCGTGCCGCGCAGGTCGCTCTTCAGCAGCACGCCGAGCAGGGTCAGCAGCGCCTCGCCGCCGATCCAGGTCTGGATGCCGTACCAGCCACAGGCGACCAGCGCGCGGGCGAGGGCGGGAAGCCGCGCGCCGGTGGTGCCGAACGAGGCGCGGACCAGCACCGCATAGGGAATGCCATGGCGGGCGCCGGCATGGCCGATCAGCAGCATCGGCACCAGGACGACGAGGTTGCCGAGCAGCACGGTGAGCGCAGCCTGTCCGGCCGACATGCCCTGCTCGACCAGCCCCGCGGCGAGCATCCAGGCGGGCACCGCGACGATCATCCCGATCCACAGCGCGGCATAGTGGTACCAGGCCCAACTGCGCTGCCCGGGCCCGGTCGGCGCGAGATCGGTATTCCAGAGCGTTTCGTCCGCCATGCTTCCCCCCGAAATGCAGGCTCCAACGCGCTGGAATGTCGCGCGATCTACGCTGCGCTGCAAGATCGACTTTTGTTGACGCGACTCAAGTTGAGGCGCACCTTCGCTGTATTAGCCGGATAAAGGAGTCGTCCTATGTCTGATGCTGCAATCCTCGCGGACGAAGATCCCCGCGAGTATCACTCGTCGTTCAATCTTGCCCTCGATTCCGCCGCGGGCACGGCTTTCAAGTGGCTGGTCCTCGGCCACCTGCTCTTCATTGCGGGGTTGTGCGTGCTCACGCTGGCGAATGTCGCCAACGGGGCGGTATGGCTTACCCCGCTTCTTACCTTGCCCCTGGTCTGGGCAGGGCGGAGCCACAAGCTGGCGATGAAGGTCGCGGTGCTGATCGTCGGCCTCACCTTCGCACACTGGGTGGCGGCCCAGCTGGCGAGCCAGGTCAACGCGGCCGCCACGCCGATGCTGCCGGGCCTTGTCGGCGGCGCGGTAGGCGCAGGCCTCGGGCTGCTGTTCGTGCTGGGCAGCGGGCTTGGCCGGCATGGGCTGGCGACGGCGATCTTCGCCGTGTTCGGCACGGCGATGCTGGCGGGCCTCGGCGCGCTGGTCGTCTATCTCTACATGACGACCGGTTCGGGCAACCAGGGCTTCCCGGGCTACTGGCTCCAGCTGCTCAAGATCTATGTGCCCTGGCAGATCGGCTTCGGCTTCGTGCTGGCCAAGGTGCTGCGGCCGGACGGCGGGCTGATCGAGGACTAGCTTGCCCGCCAGCTGGGGGCATTGCCTCTCTCCCCGACCCTCTCCCCGGAGGGAGAGGGAGAAGAGGCATTGCCCTATCGCCGGTACGCGTAGCGCTGGAAGGCCTCGACGGCCGCGGAATATTTGAGGATCCGCGAGTCCGGATCGACGATCACATGCGCGTCGGCCGGCACCTTCACCGTCGCGGTGCCGCCCGGCATCTCGACCTTCTGCACCTTCCCATCGATCGAGACCTCCACCGGCAGCGGGAAGGGCTTGTCGTTCGCCACCTTCCAGCGCAGCACCAGCGTGTCGCCCTGGCGCGTTTCGACCAGCTCAGGCAGTGGCGCCTGATAGAGATAGACGTCGAAGAACCATTGCAGGTCCTTGCCGGTCACCTTGTTCACATCGGCGATGAACTCGGGCGTGGCGGCGAAGCGCGGGGTGAAGTTGCCCGGCTTGGGGTCGGTGCGGCCATAGACGAGCAGGCGGGTGGCCTCGAAGAACCTGTCGTCGCCGATCAGGTTGCGCAGCGTGTGGAGGATCCAGGCGCCCTTGACGTAGATGTCCTGGCCCGGCCCGCCATTCTCCTCCTCATAGACCTGCTCCTCGGTGCGGATCTGGCCCGAGACGATCGGGGCATGGTTGGTGATCTGCAGCCGGAACTCGTCCATCATGATCGCGTAGCGCGCCTCGCCCTCGCGCCAGCGGCCGTAGAGCGGTTGCATGTACTGGGCGAAGCCTTCGTGTAGCCAGTAATCGTCCCAGTTGCCCGCGGACATCTGGTTGCCGAACCATTCATGGCCGAGCTCGTGCTGGAAGATCTCGTCGAAGCCCGAGGGGTATTGCTTGTAGTTGTTGCCGTACGCGTTGATCGTCTGGTGCTCCATGCCGAGGTGCGGCGTCTCGGCCACGCCCACCTTCTCGTCACCGAATGGATAGGGGCCGATCAGGCTCTCGTAGAAGTCGAGCGTCGGGGCGAATTCGGCGAACAGCTTCTTCGCCTTTTCGTCGCGGCCCGGCAGGTACCAATATTGCATCGGGATCGTGTGGCCGAAGCGGCTCTTATAGTCCGCCTCGATCAGCTTGTAGGGCGCGATCTGGAGGGTGACCGAATAGGGGTTCGGGCTGCGCGTGCGCCAGTTCCAGGTGGTGCGGCCATCGGCAAGCGTGTCGGTGCCGATCAGCTTGCCGTTGCCGGCGACCTTCAGGTCCTTGGGCACGGTGATGTGCATGTCGACCGTGTCCGGCTCGCCGCGGGGGAAGTCGAGGCAGGGCCAGAACAGGTCGCAGCCATAGCCTTCGGCTGTGGTGGCGATCCAGGGCTGGCGATCCGTCCCAGGCGTCTTCGCCCAGACCATGCCGTCGTCCCAGGGCGCGCGCACCGCGACATGCGGCGTGCCGCCATAGCTGATCTTCACCTCCGCCTTGCCGCCGGCCTTGAGCGGGCGGGGCAGGGTGATCATCAGCCGGCCTTCGGGATTGGCCCATTCCTGCGGCGTGAGCGCCTTGCCGTCGATGCTCACCGCGGTGACCGGCAGGTTCCGGTCGAGATCAATCTGCAGGACCTTCTGGGCGATCGCGCTGGTGATCGTCAGCGTCGCCACGCCGGCGATGCGCTGGGTGGCCGGGAACACCTCGATCGCCAGGTCTGCATGGTCGAGATGCAGCGCGGCGCGCTCGGCGCTGATCGGGCCGCCCGATTCCTGCGTGGTCGGCGTGATCGGCGGCTCGCCGGGCTTTACCGTCTGCGCGGCGGCAGGAAGAGCGGCGAGCGCCAGGGCCGAGGCGGCGAGGAGCAGGGACGTGCGGATGGGAGCCTCCTTCAGGCGGGAATCACGGTATACTTGTCGAGAGTGATGCGGAAACGGAACGGGCCCGGCAATGGCCTGATCGAATCAGGAGCGATTTCGGGGGCCTGATCATGCCGCATTGGGCGCGCGCTTGTCCGTTCCAGACGGAAAAATGCTTGCCCCTGCCGCTACGGCAAGCAACACTCCACAGCCTAAGAGCGTTCGCAGATTGATGCGGGCTCCGCGACCCCCATATAATGGAGGAGAGGAGCCCTGTGCGGGCTCAGGAGTATTCATGAAGCAGTCCTACCCCGTTCTTCCCCTTCGGGACATCGTCGTCTTCCCGCACATGATCGTGCCGCTGTTCGTCGGCCGCGACAAGTCGGTCGCCGCGCTTGAGGCCGCCATGGCCGATGACAAGGAGATCTTCCTGGTCGCGCAGCTCGATCCGGCCGAGGACGATCCTGGCCGCGAAGACCTGTACGATACCGGCGTCTCCGCCGAAGTCCTCCAGCTGCTCAAGCTGCCCGATGGCACTGTCCGCGTGCTCGTCGCCGGCAAGGAGCGCGGCGCGCTCGTCTCGATGGAGGAGGGCGGGGCCTTCCTCACCGCGAGCGTCACGCCGATCGACGACGATGCCGTCGAAGGCACCGAGATCCAGGCGCTGATGCGCTCGGTGGTCGACCAGTTCGAGAATTACGCCAAGCTCAACCGCAAGCTGCCGGCCGAGACTGCCGTCCAGCTCGCCGAGCTCGAGGATGCCTCGCGCCTCGCCGATGCGGTTGCCGCCAACATTGCCGTCAAGGTCGCCGAGAAGCAGTCGCTGCTGGTAGAGACCAATCCGATGAAGCGCCTCGAGATGGTGTTCGCCTTCATGGAGGGCGAGCTCGGCGTGCTGCAGGTCGAGAAGAAGATCCGCAGCCGCGTGAAGCGCCAGATGGAGAAGACGCAGCGCGAATATTACCTCAACGAGCAGCTCAAGGCGATCCAGCGCGAGCTGGGCAATGAGGGCGAGGAAGGCGATGGCGACGAAGTCGCCGAGCTGACCCAGAAGATCGCCACGCTCAAGCTCTCGAAGGAAGCGCGCACCAAGGCCCAGTCGGAGCTCAAGAAGCTCAAGACGATGGCGCCGATGAGCGCCGAGGCGACGGTGGTGCGCAACTATCTCGACGTGCTGCTGGGCCTGCCCTGGGGCAAGAAGTCGAAGCTCAAGAAGGACATCGCCGAGGCGCAGGGCGTGCTCGACGAGGATCACTATGCGCTCGAGAAGGTCAAGGACCGGATCGTCGAGTATCTCGCGGTCCAGGCACGTACCAACAAGCTGAAGGGGCCGATCCTGTGCCTCGTCGGCCCGCCGGGCGTCGGCAAGACCTCGCTGGGCAAGAGCATCGCCAAGGCGACCGGGCGCGAGTTCATCCGCCAGTCGCTGGGTGGCGTGCGCGACGAAGCCGAGATCCGCGGCCACCGTCGCACCTATATCGGTTCGCTGCCGGGCAAGATCGTGTCGAACCTCAAGAAGGCCGGCACTTCCAACCCGCTTTTCCTGCTCGACGAGATCGACAAGCTCGGCCAGGATTTCCGCGGCGATCCCGCCTCGGCACTGCTCGAGGTGCTCGATCCGGAGCAGAACAACAAGTTCAACGACCATTATCTGGAGATCGACATCGATCTCTCGGACGTGATGTTCGTGTGCACCGCGAACTCGCTGAACCTGCCGCAGCCGCTGCTCGACCGCATGGAGATCATTCGTCTCGAGGGTTATACCGAGGACGAGAAGGTCGAGATCGCCGAGCGGCACCTGATCGAGAAGCAGATCGAGGCGCATGGCCTGAAGGAAGGCGAGTTCGTCCTCACCCAGGAGGGCCTGCGCAAGCTGATCCAGCAATACACCCGCGAGGCAGGCGTGCGTACGCTGGAGCGCGAGATCGCCAAGCTCGCCCGCAAGGCGCTGCGCAAGATCCTCGAGGGCAAGGCCGAGAGCGTGACGATCACGCCCGAGAACCTCCACGAGTTCGCCGGCGTGCAGAAGTACCGCCACGGCCTTGGCGAGGAAGAGAACCAGATCGGCGCGGTCACCGGCCTGGCCTGGACCGAGGTGGGCGGCGAGCTGCTGACCATCGAGAGCGTCACCGTGCCCGGCAAGGGCATGATCAAGACGACCGGCAAGCTGGGCGACGTGATGAAGGAATCGGTCGAGGCCGCATTCAGCTTCGTCAAGGCGCGCAGCCCGGCCTATGGCATCAAGCCGAGCCTGCTCCAGCGCAAGGACATCCACGTCCACCTGCCCGAGGGCGCGGTGCCGAAGGATGGTCCTTCGGCGGGCATCGGCCTGGTGACGGCGATCGTCTCGACGCTGACCGGTGTCTCGGTCCGCAAGGACATCGCGATGACCGGCGAAGTCACGCTGCGTGGCCGCGTGCTGCCGATTGGCGGGCTCAAGGAGAAGCTGCTCGCGGCGCTCCGCGGCGGCATCAAGACGGTGCTGATCCCGGAGGAGAACCAGAAGGACCTCGCCGAGATCCCGCAGAACATCCGCGACGGTCTCGAGATCGTGCCGGTCAAGCATGTCGACGAGGTGCTGCGCCTGGCGCTCACCGAGCCGCTCGTGTCGATCGACTGGAGCGAGGCGGATGAGCTGGCGGCCCAGCCCACTGCCGGCACGGCCGGCATTGGAGACGCCGTGCACCACTGATCCAGGTTAGGCCTGACCGTTCGGACACCGTAACCTTTTCGTCATTTGGAGGGAAAAGCGGGCCGAAACGTTTTGACAGCCCCAGCGGCGGCGTGCTGACGTGATCGCTCGGCCTGCCGCCGCGACTCGCGTATTTCTGCGTAATTCATGAGGGGGAACGTCACAAAATGAACAAGCAAGAGCTTATCGGACAGGTCGCCGATACCTCGGGCCTCGGAAAGGGCGATGCGAGCAAGGCTGTGGAAGCCGTGTTCGATGCCATCCAGACGGCGCTCAAGAAGGGCGACGAAGTTCGCCTGGTCGGCTTTGGCACCTTCTCGGTCAGCAAGCGCAAGGCATCGACGGGCCGCAACCCGCGCACCCGCGAGCCGATGACCATCAAGGCGTCGAACCAGCCGAAGTTCAAGGCGGGCAAGGGCCTCAAGGACGCGGTCAACTAAGACCGCACAAATGCGGGTTTTGGGGCTGGACAGCTGGGGCTGCGCCGCCTAAAGGCCCGCTTCCCATTTCGGCCGCCAAGGGTTTTCGGACCTGGCCAATGGGCGCGTAGCTCAGTGGTAGAGCACACCCTTCACACGGGTGGGGTCGTAGGTTCAATCCCTACCGCGCCCACCATTTCAAAGCCCGTCGGTGATCCGGCGGGCTTTTTTGGTTTGGCGAGACCGAATGCGGACGCCCTCTGCATCACGCCTGCACCTGTCCGCGGCATGCCTTGCCCGCGAAGGGAGAAGCACATGGTATTTCGCAGGCTCGCCATGACGATTGCGCTGTCCGCGCCGCTTGCCGCCTGTGGCGATGGCTGTGGGAATTACGTCGCCTCCAGGGCCGATGCGCCGGGTGGCGCCATGAGCGCGGTGATGTTCCAGCGGGATTGCGGCGCGACGACCGGCTTCACGACCCAGGTCTCGATTCTTCGGCCCGGCGAGTTACCCAACGGCAAGGGCAATGCCTTCATCGCGGACGACGATCATGGTGCAGCAAGGGCGGGCGATTGGGGCGGGCCCTGGGCGGAGATCCAATGGCTCGGTCCGGACCGTCTCCGCATTCGCTACGCATCGGGCACGCGCATCTTCCTTCGGCGCGAGGAAGAGGCCGGCGTGCGGATCACCTATCAGCAGGTGAACGAAGAATAGCGGCTCGCGCAAGGATGTTGCGCGGTCCCCAACAGCATGACAGTCTGTTCCCAGACGCGCCTAACGTCTCAATTTCGGGGGACCTCCATTGAAGAAGATTCTGCTGCTCGCCTCGGCCATGGCCGTGCTCGCGGTGCCTGCCATCGGTTTCAGCCAGCAGTCCGCCGCGCCTGTCGCCGCAGGTGCCACCGCTGATGCCGGCGCAACCCGCTACGGCGCCTGGGGCTTCGACCTCACCGGCATGGACAAGAGCGTGAAGCCGGGCGACGACTGGTACCGGTTCGTCAACGGCGCCTGGGTCGATCGCACGACGATCCCCGCAGACCGCTCGTCCTTCGGTGCCTTCGCGGTGCTGCGCGACCTGTCCGAAGTGCGCATGCGCAGCCTGATCTCGGGCTATAGCGCTACCGACACCGCGCATCCGGACCGGATGAAGGCGGCGATCCTGTACAATGGCTTCATGGACGAGGCGGCAGCCGAGAAGCTCGACGCCCAGCCGCTCGCCGAGCGGCTGGCGCCGGTCAAGGCTGCGGCGAGCAAGGACGACCTGGCGAAGCTGATGGGTGCCTCGACCGGCGGCTTCGGCGGCAGCTTCTTCGGTATCGGTGTGAATGACGATGCCAAGAACCCGGACGTCTACGCCCTCTACCTGCGCCAGTCGGGCCTGGGCCTGGGCGACCGCGACCTCTATCTCGACGCCAAGTTCGCGCCGCAGGTTGCACGCTACCAGCAATATGTCGCGCAGCTGCTCGGCATGGCCGGCTGGGCCGATGCCGATGCGGCGGCGGCCAAGGTGGTTGCGATGGAGACCCAGATCGCCAAGGCGCACTGGACCCGCGCGCAGAGCCGCGACCGCGACAAGACCTACAACCCGACCAGCGTCGCCGAGCTCAAGGCATCGGCGCCGGGCTTCGGCTGGGACAGCTTCTGGGCGGCGGCCGGACTCACCAGGGCGGATCGGGTGATCGTCGCGCAGAACACCGCGATCCCGCTGCTCGCCAAGGTCTTCGCCGATACCGATCTCGACACGCTCAAGGCCTGGCAGGCTTTCCGCACCGCCGACGACATCGCGCCTTTGCTGTCGAAGCGCTTCGTCGATGCGCAGTTCGAGTTCCGCTCGAAGTTCATGAACGGCCAGCCGCAGCAGCGCGACCGCTGGAAGCGCGCGGTGGCGTTCACCGAGCGCGGCGTGGGCGAAGGCGTGGGCCGCGACTATGTCGCGCTCTATTTCCCGCCGGCCTCCAAGGCGAAGATGGACACGCTGGTGAGCAACCTGCGCGTCGCGCTTGCGGGCCGGATCAACGGCCTCGCCTGGATGAGCCCGGCGACCAAGGAGCAGGCCCAGGCCAAGCTCAAGGGCTTCACCGTCAAGATCGGCTATCCGGACAAGTGGCGCGACTATTCGGCGCTCGAGGTCAAGTCGGGCGACCTGGTCGGCAATGCCGAGCGCGCCGGCCGCTTCGAATGGGACTATCGCCGCAACCGGCTGGGCGGTCAGGTCGACAAGGCCGAGTGGGGCATGACCCCGCAGACGGTGAACGCCTATTACAACTCGGTGAAGAACGAGATCGTCTTCCCGGCCGCGATCCTGCAACCGCCCTTCTTCGATCCCCAGGCCGATGACGCGGTCAACTATGGCGGCATCGGCGGCGTGATCGGGCACGAGATCAGCCACGGCTTCGACGACCAGGGCCGCAAGTCCGACGGCAATGGCGTGCTGCGCGACTGGTGGACGGCGGAGGACGCGGCCAAGTTCGAGGCCCAGGCCACGATCCTCGGCGCCCAGTATGAGGCCTATACCTTTGAGGGCCTGCCGGGCGTCCACATCAACGGCCGCGCCTCGATGGGCGAGAATATCGGCGATCTCGGCGGCGTGCTGATCTCGCTCGACGCCTATCACCAGTCGCTGAAGGGCAAGAAGGCCAAGGTGATCGACGGCTATACCGGCGACCAGCGCTTCTTCCTCGGCTGGGGCCAGGTGTGGCGCACGCTGTTCCGCACCGAGGCGCTGCGCCAGCAGCTGGTCGGCGATCCGCACTCGCCGGGCCAGATCCGCGCGATCAACCCGCTGCGCAATGTCGATGCCTGGTATGCGGCCTGGAAGATCACGCCGGACCAGAAGCAATATGTCGCGCCGGACAAGCGCGTCCGCATCTGGTGAGCTGATCCTCTCGAGTTGAACGAGCCCGCCGGTGGAAGCGCCGGCGGGCTTTTTCGTGCCGCGCCTGCACAGCCTCTGCACAGGCTTTCCTCCGAAAGCTGGTTGGCGCTTTCCGCCGCGGGAGCGCACAGCCTGATCGTCAACACAGGAGGCAGGCATGGCAGCGCAGACGATGAACCACCCGCACACCGGCAACCGGCTGCGGATAGCGGCGTGGAGCACGGCGGCGGGGTTGCTGCTGCTGCCGGCGGTCGCGATGCAGTTCACCCGCGAAGTCGTATGGGGGCCGCTCGATTTCCTCGTCGCCGGTGCGCTGATCGGCGGCGTCGGCCTGACCTTCGAGCTCGCCGTCCGCACGCACCAGAGCAGCGTCTATCGCGCCGGCGCGGCGGTGGCGCTGCTCACCGCCTTCCTCACTGTCTGGGTCAACCTCGCCGTCGGGATGATCGGCAACGAGGACAACCCGATCAATCTGGTCTTTGCCGGGGTGCTGGCCGTGGCGGCGCTCGGCAGCCTGGTCGCCCGCTTCCGTCCGGCCGGCATGGCCTGGGCGATGCTGGCGACGGCGGCGGCGCAGGCCGCCACCATCCTCCCCGCGCTCGCCCAGGAGCCGCGCACCGCGCCGCTGATCGTGGCCTTTACCTTGCCCTGGCTGCTCTCGGCCGCGCTGTTCCGCGCTGCCGCTCGCGAAGGTTAGGTCATATCGACATTCAGCCTGAAACTCGAAATGCGCCTTTCCCCGGCGAAGGCCGGGGCCCAGACTAAGCAGTGCGCGGCGAAGACGCGCCAGGGCGCGCCACTTTCAAGACTGGGCCCCGGCCTTCGCCGGGGAAAGAAGGGATAGAATGTCAGCGCGACCTACTTCGCCTTGCCCGCCTTCTCGTCCGCCAGCCGCTTCGCCAGTGCCGTCGCCGACCGGGCGGCATAGGCCCGGCAGGCGCCCGGATCGACATAGGGGTTCGGCCGCACGCCCTTGGTGAAGCGCGCATATTTCTCCGGGCCGCCCGAATTGTCGGGATGCGCGCTGAACAGGATGTCGCAGGGCATGGCGCGCACCCTGGCCTGGGTCGAGCGGAAGCTCGCCACCACCTCCGGATGCCGGGTGAAGCGATAGCCGTTCGCCGCCACCGGATTGAGGCTCGAGGCGAATACCATCGTCCGGCACACCCGTCCCTCGCAGTTCCGCCAGGTCCAGCTCATGCTGCCCGGCGTATGCCCGGGCGTCGCCCGAGCGGTGACCGCGACATTGCCGAGCCGGATCACCTCGCCATCCTTCACCGCGCGCAGGCGCGAGACGGCGGGGAAGGGGACCAGCCAGGCCGCCTGGGGATCGTCCGGCGTGCTCATCCCCTGCTTCAGCGCCGTCACCGACCAAGCGCCGGCCAGCACCGTCGCGCCGCTGTCGCGCACCAGCGCGGCGAGCCCGCCGGCATGGTCGAAATGCGGCTCGGTGCTGAGGATCAGCTTCACGTCCTGGATGCGATAGCCGAGCTTCTGCAGGTTCGCCTCGACCGAGCGGACCGATTGCGGCACCGCGCCGTCGATCAGGATCAGCCCCTTGCCGGTGTCGATCAGCCCGACGTTCATGCCCTCGAAGCCGACCAGATAGCTGTTGCCGAATACCCGGATCGGCGCCTGCGGGCCGATCCACTTGGCGGCGGCCTCGGGTTCGATCGGGCGGGTGAGCGGATCGTCCTGCTGCGCCGTGGCGGCACTGGTGAGCAGGGCGAGGGCGGCGAGGTGGATCGACTTCATCCGGGGTTCCTTGGTTGCTGCCCGGGCGGAATGATCCATCCGGTCGGCCATGCACAAACCACCATTTCTCGGAAGAGCCATTAGCTGGATTGATGACTCGGCTCTCCAGGGGGCGCTCCAAATATCGTCACCCCCGCCTTCGCGTCGATGACGGGAGGGGGTATGGCGCCCGAATCAAGAGGTTGCGGGAGTAAACGGCGTGCTTTGGGCAGTGGCGACGGTGGCGGCGGCAGCGTTCCAGGTGGGGCGCAACGCGCTGCAGCGGGGCATGATGTCCAACACCGGCCCCTGGGGCGCCACTTTGGTGCGCTTCCTGTTCGGCCTGCCTTTCTCGATCGTCTTCACCGCGATCGCCTTTGCGCTCAGCCCGCATCTCGATCCGCAGTTCGGCTGGGCGTTCTGGTGGCCGGCACTCACCGGCGCGGTGGCGCAGGTGCTGGCGACGGCGGCGCTGCTGCTCGCCATGCATCATGCCGGCTTCGCGGTGGGCACGGCGCTCCAGCAAAGCTCGGTGCCGCTCGCCGCCACGGTCGGCCTGATCGTGTTCGGCGACAATCTGTCGGTGCTCGGCTGGACGGGCGTGGCGGTGACCACCCTCGGGCTCGCCCTGCTGGTCTGGCCGAAGAAGATCGAAGGCGCGCATCATCCGGTGCTGGGCGTCACCTATGGCGTCCTTTCCGGCCTGCTGTTCGGCTTCGCGCTCAACGCCTTCCGCCATGCCGGGCTGCGGCTCGAGCCGCATCATCCGGTCTTCTCGGCGATGGCCTGTGTCGCGATCGTCCAGGCGGTGCAGTCCGCCGGACTGGGGCTCTACCTTGCCGTGCGCGACCGTGCGGCGCTGGTCGCGGTGGCGAAGGGCTGGCGCCAGTCGCTGGGGGCAGGGCTGTTCGGGGCGCTGGCTTCCTCGGGTTGGTTTCTTGCGCTCAACCTCGCCCCCGCCGCGGCCGTGCGCGCGCTAGGGGTGATCGAGATGCCGATCGCCGCCGCGGCCGGCCACCGGCTGTTCCGCGAGAAGTTGAGCGCGAAGCAGATAATCGGCGTGCTGGTGATCACGGCCGGCGTGGCGATGACGGCGATGTACTGACAACATCGTCATCTCGACGAGTTAGCCGTCATCCCGGCGGAAGCCGGGATCTCAGGCGATGGCGGGAAAGAGCCGCACGAAATCCCGACTTTCGTCGGGATGACGGTAGGGGTCGGGATGAAGGTAGGGGTGGCGTCGGCGCCTTCGCTTTGTCAGTCTTGCCCCATGACCAAGCTCCGCGCCTTCATCGCCCTTGCCGCGTTTCTCCTTCCCGCCACCGCGCTGGCGCAGAAGGCGCCGGTGCTGCTCGTGCCCGACCGCGTCTTCACTGCGACCGATCGCGCCGTCCATCCCGGCTGGAAGGTGCTCGTCGCCGACGGCAGGATCGTCGCGGTCGGCCCGGATGTCGCCGCCCCCGCCGGCGCCGAGACGCTGGCACTGCCCGGCACCACGCTGCTGCCCGGACTGATCGACCTCCATGTCCATCTCTTCCTCCACCCGTACAACGAGACCAGCTGGAACGATCAGGTGATGAAGGAGCCGCTGGCGCTCCGTACCGCCCGCGCGGTCGCGCATGCGCGCGCGACGCTGCTCGCCGGCTTCACCACCGTCCGCGATCTCGGCACCGAAGGGGCGGGGGATGCCGATGCCGGGCTCAAGGCGGCGATCCAGCAGGGCATCGTGCCGGGACCGCGCCTGCTCATCGCCAGCCGCGCGCTGGTCGCCACCGGTGCCTATGGCCCCAAGGGCTATGCCTTCGACGTGCCCCAGGGGGCCGAGGAAGTGAGCGGAGAGGGGATCGTCGCCGCAGTGCGCCGCCAGATCGCACACGGCGCGGACTGGGTGAAATTCTACGCCGATTATCGCTGGGGTCCGGGCGAGCCGAGCCGGGCGACCTTCAGCCTCGACGAACTGAAGGCCGGCGTGGCCGCGGCGCATGATGCCGGGCGCAAGGTCGCGGTCCATGCCAGCACGCCGGAGGGGATGCGCCGGGCGATCCTGGCCGGTGCCGACACGATCGAGCATGGCAATGACGCGACGGGCGAAGTCTTCGCGCTGATGAAGGCGCATGATGTCGCCTTCTGCCCCACGCTCGCTGCCACCGACGCGATCACCCGCTATGGCGGCTGGAACGGCGCGGCGCCCGAGCCCGAGGCGATCCGTGCCAAGCGGGCGAGCTATGCCGCGGCATTGAAGTCGGGTGTCACGATGTGTGTCGGCGGCGACACCGGGGTGTTCGCGCACGGCGCCAATGCGCGCGAGATCGAATTGATGGGGGCCTGGGGCATGGCGCCGGACGCTGCCTTGTGGACGGCGACGGCGGGCAATGCGGCGATCCTCGGCATGTCGGATCGCATCGGCAGCATCGCGCCGGGCCAAATCGCCGATCTCGTCGCGGTCGCGGGCGATCCGCTCAAGGATTTGTCCGCGCTCGAAAATGTCCGGCTCGTGATGCAATCGGGCAACATCCTCACCAAACCGTGAACGGTTTCGGGGCATTCTGCCCCGGATGTCACAATATAGTCATGTGACTGTCTCTGAAACGTCTTCGATTCCGCGCCGACGAGTAACAATGCGTCCCTAGCGCGCCCTTGCGGCCGACGGGGGTAAGCCGAGTCGATCCCGCACCGTATTTCGAATTCGTGCAACCCGGCGTCCGCCGGAACGGAGATCCTATGGCCAGCTTCAAACGCGTCAGCCTTATCATGATGACTACCATTGCATGTGGCGCCCTGGCGGCCTGCGATGGCGCGAACGACATCGCCTCGCCGGGCACCGGCGGCAACGTCATCATCAACAACCCGCCGGCTCCGACGCCGTCGCCGACCCCGACGCCGACCACGGCGCTGGTGACCCCGGCCACGGGCTGCCCGACGATCGCCGATCCGAAGGGCCTGACCAACGACGGCACCATCAAGGGCCCGACCGGCGAATGGCGCGTCTGCACCCTGCCGTCGATCATCTCGGCCAGCGTGACGCTGCCGAAGATCGCCGGCCTGGTCTATCAGCTCAAGGACCGCGTGAACGTCGGCTGCGACGGCGGCTTCACCGCGCCGACCGGCGCCGCGCCGCGCGCCAGCTCGACCGTGGGCTGCACCGCCGCGAACGGCTTCACCCTGAACGGCGCCGGCCAGCTGTCCGCCGACACCAACGTGACGCTGACGATCGCGCCGGGCGTGATCCTGTTCGGTGGCACCGGCACCTCGTGGCTCGCGGTCAACCGCGGCAACAAGATCGCCGCCAACGGCACCGCCACCGCGCCGATCATCTTCACCAGCCGCGACAACCTGCTCGGTCTCGCCGACGACACCTCGATCGGCCAGTGGGGCGGTGTGGTGCTGATGGGCCGCGCCAAGATCACCGACTGCAACACCGGCACCACTGCGGCCGGCACCTGCGAGCGTGAGACCGAGGGCGCCTCGGGCACCGGCCCGGCCACCTTTGGCGGTACCGACGACACCTACAATGCCGGCAGCATCAAGTACACGCAGATCCGCTATTCGGGTTATGTGCTCGGTGCGAACGTCGAGCTTCAGGGCCTGACCACCGAAGGCACCGGCAGCGGCACCACGCTGGATTCGGTCCAGAGCCACAACAGCTCGGACGACGGCGCGGAGTTCTTCGGCGGCACCGTCAAGTTCAAGCACTACATCGCCACCGGCGCCGATGACGACAGCCTCGACATCGACACCGGCCTGCAGGGCTTCTTCCAGTACGTCCTTCTGCTGCAGCGTCCGGGCCAGGGCGACGCCCTGATGGAAGTCGACAGCAACAACAACGAAGCCGACACGCCGCGTCAGGTGACCCGCGTCGCCAACTTCACAGCGGTCCAGCCGCAGACCAGCGCCAACAACGAAGCCAATGACCAGGCCTCGATCCTGCTGCGCGGCAACGCCGATCTGACCCTGGTCAACGGCCTGGTGATCAGCCCGGCCAACGAGTGCCTGCGCATGAACGGTTCGGGCGGCGCCAATGCGGCTACCCTGATCGCCCGTGCGGTCGCGATGCAGTGCAACGCCACCAAGTATCTCGGCACCGGCAGCTACACCGCCGCCCAGGTCCAGACCTTCTTCGGCACCGGCGCGAACGGCAACAACGACGCGTTCACGCCGTCGCTGACCAGCCTGTTCATCAACGGCGCCAACGAGACGGCCGTCGCCGCGATCGATCCGAAGACGGTGGACGCCACCGGCTTCTTCGACACGACGACCTATGCCGGCGCGGTCAAGGACGCGAACGACAACTGGTACAAGGTCTGGACCTGCAACTCCGGCTATGCGGCCTTCGACGACACGACGAATGCCAACCGCCGCTGCTCGTCGCTCCCGACGAACTGAGGCCAGCCCGATCTGAGACTGGGCGGGGCGTGGCCACGGGCAACGCTCCGCCCTTTCAGGATTTGCATTGGGGGTTACCATGACGAAGCCGCTCCGGCTTGCCAGCCTGTTCCTTTTCACTTCGGCGCTCGTTGCGCCTTCCCTTGTCTGGGCGCAGACCACGCCTTCGACGCCGGACACTTCCGGCGGCCAGTCCGACGCGCCGGCTCCCGCCCAGGACCAGGCTGCACCTCAGGAAGAGCAGGCTCCGGACGTTTCGGTTCCGGGCGGCGACGCCATCGTGGTGACCGGTCGCCGCGTCAACGTCGCGCGTGACACCCCGCAGGTGGTCTCGGTGCTGTCGAGCGCCGATATCGCCCGCACCGGCGAAGGCGACATCGCCGGCGCCCTTGGCCGGGTCACCGGCCTCAGCGTGGTCGGCAACGGCTATGTCTATGTCCGCGGCCTTGGCGATCGCTATTCGCTCGCGCTGCTCAACGGCTCGCCGCTGCCCAGCCCCGAGCCGCTCAAGCGCGTCGTGCCGCTCGACATCTTCCCGACCAACGTGGTCTCGTCCTCGCTGGTCCAGAAGAGCTATTCGACCAACTTCCCCGGCGAGTTCGGCGGCGGCGTCATCAACCTGACGACCAATTCGGTGCCGAAGGAAAGCTTCCTCACCGTCAGTGGCGGTGTCGGTGCCAATCTGGTGACCACCGGCCATGTCGGCTATGTCTATGCCGGCGGCGGCCATGACTGGACCGGCTATGACGACGGCTCGCGCGATCTGCCCCCGGCGCTCGCGGCCTTCTTCGCCAGCGGCGAGAAGATCAGCTCGGGCAACATCGATACCCAGGCGATCGCGGGCCAGCTGGTCAATGCCAAGAACGCGCTGGTCCAGCGCCAGTCGCGCATCGGCCCGAACTGGTCGGCGACGATCTCGGGCGGCGCGTCCTTCCCGATCAGCGACGACGTCACGCTCGGCGTGATCGCGACCGGTGGCTACAGCAACAAGTGGACGACCCGCGACGCGATCCAGCAGACCTCGCTGAACAGCGATATCTCGACGCTGGAGAATGATTTCCGCCGGGTCTCCACCGACAACCGTATCGTCACCAACGGCCTACTCGGCCTCGGCCTCGAATTCGGCGACAACAAGATCCGCTGGACCAACCTCTACATCCACGACACGCTGAAGCGTGCGCGTCTCGGCCTCGGCAAGACCAACAACAACGCCGTCACCGACGTCATGCAGCAGGATACCGCCTGGTACGAGCGCCAGCTGGTCAACACCCAGCTGGTCGGCGAGTTCAAGTTCAGCCCCGAATGGAGCCTCGACCTTCGCGCCAGCTATGCGAACTCGAAGCGCAAGGCCCCGAGCGAGCTGACGCTGGAATATGTCCGTACCAACGTCGCGTCGGACCTCTATGGCGCCTATTTCGTCAATCGCCTCAACAACGGCAACAATGGCGATGCGCACATCAGCTATTCGGACCTGAACGAAGACCTGTATTCGGGCGGCGCGGACCTCACCTTCAAGCCGATCGCCGATCTGGCGCTGACGGCGGGCTATTCGTACCTCAAGACCAAGCGCGACAGCTCGCGCCGCGACTTCCAGTTCACGGCGCCGAGCAGCTTCCCGACCGCGGTCGGCATGCTGCGCCCGGACCTGCTGCTCGGCTCGGCGATCATCGATTACTACAACATCGCACTGATCGACACGAACGAGGGCGCCCCGGCGTTCCGCGCCGAGCTGGAGAACCATGCCGGCTACGGCAAGGTGAACTGGCAGGTGTCGCCCGAGCTCTCGCTCGACTTCGGCGTCCGCTACGAGACGGCGACCGAGACGGTGGTTCCGCTCCAGGTGTTCAACACCCCGACCGGCAGCACCGCGGCGACCAACCTCGACAACAGCTACTGGCTGCCGGCCGCCACGCTGACCTGGCAGTTCCGCCCGGACATGCAGGTTCGCCTCAGCTCGTCGAAGACGATCGCCCGCCCGCAGTTCCGCGAGCTGATCTACCAATTCTATTTCGACCCGGACAGCAACCGCCAGTATCGCGGCAACCCGCTGCTCCAGGACAGCACGCTGGTGAACGCCGAAGCGCGCTACGAATGGTATTTCGCGCCGGAGCAGCGCCTGACGGTCGCGGGCTTCTACAAGCGGATCAAGAACCCGATCGAGACCTTCATCACCGGCAGTGACTTCGTCACCAGCTTCGCCAACGCGCCGCGTGCCGACCTATACGGTGCCGAGCTCGAAGCGGTGAAGAAGTTCCCGCTCTCCAACTGGTCGGGCTCGAACTTCTTCGCGGATCGCCACCTGATCGCGATCGCCAACTACACCTACACCAAGTCGAAGCTGAAGGTGCAGCCGGGCGACCAGACCCGCATGTTCGCAGCGTCGTCGACGCTGGCGACCGACTATTTCCAGGACGGTTCGCCGCTCACGGGCCAGTCGGATCACCTCGTCAACTTCCAGTTCGGCATGGAAGACAAGGCCTCGCTCTCGCAGCAGACCCTGATCCTTTCCTATGCCAGCAAGCGCGTGACGAGCCGTGGCCTGGCGAACAGCGGACAGCCGGACGTCTACGAATATCCGGGCCTCAACCTGGACTTCGTGCTGCGTCAGGGCGTCAACGTGATGGGCCGCCAGCTCGATCTGAAGCTTGAGGCGCGCAACATCACCAACCGGAAGCACAAGGAAACCCAGACGCTGGGCAAGAACACCGTGATCTACAACAATTATTCGGTGGGCCCGACGTTCAACTTCTCGCTCTCGACCACCTTCTGATCGCGAGCATCCGGAACTGAAAAGGGAGCGGCCCGCCTGGCGGTGCCGCTCCCTTTTTCATGTCGTCAGGCCGGGGGCTCACCAGCCCCAGGTCCTCTCGCGATACCATTGCGTGACCACGTATTTCAGTCCCGCACGGACTTTCATGGCGTGGTGGATGGTCGAGGGGTTGGGCGTGCCGTCGGGGCGGAGGTTGTTCCAGGCTACTACCTTGCCGGTTTCGGGCTGGATGATCTTGTCGACGGCCTTGAACCGCGTCGCGCCGCCGGCTTCGACTTCGTTGAGGTAGAGCATCACCGTCCAGGTGCGCTGCCCCGCGACTGCGCAATATTTGTCATAATCGCGGCCCTGCGGCTCGAAATAGTCGGTATGCGCCTTGAACTCCTGGCCGATCTCGTAGCGCTGGCCCTGCATCGGCTCGCCATGCGTCGGGTCGAGCCCGGTGAACGCCGTCATCCGCCGCTTCAGCTCGGTCACCACCGGATCCTGCGAACTGAAGTCGCAGGTCTCGCTGGTACGGAAGGCATAGTCGTCATTGGCGTCGGCGATCGTCGAGGGACGGCGCTCCGCATCGATCTTGATCATCAGCAGCTGGCAGAGCTCGGGCTCCAGGAAGTTCTTGGCGATGAACATCTGGATCTTGGGATGCGGCACGCGCTGCACGCCGGGCCAGCGCATGATGTGATCGACGACCGGCTCGGACGGGTGGCCCGAGCCCAGATTTAGGAGCGGGGAGGCGGCATTCTGCATGGCGGCTTTCTGCCAAAAGCCTTGGCGGCGCGCCAGCGTGACGCGAAATCGTCATAAAATCGCAAGCGCGGTGTCACACGACCTGCCTAGCGAAGGGCGCTCCGCAAAGGGGACCCTATGGAAATCGAAGCCGAAGCGCTGGCACCGGTGGCGGAAACTCCGCAGCCGCTGTTCTTTGCCGGCGCCCGGGGCGATTCGCCGGTAGAGGCGCTGATCGCCGAGGCTCGCCGCCGCCGCGCTTCGCATATCCATATCGAGACCGCGCCTGCAGCGATGACCGTGCGCATGCGGATCGCCGGCCAGCTTACCGAGCCGCGCCACTATCACGCCGATCCCTCGCTGATCTCGGAGTTCAGCGCTCTGGCCGGCGCCGCGATCCTGACACAGGGGGAAGGCGAGCGCATCGTGTTGCGCATCGATGGCGGCGAGCAGCGCGAGCACGCGCTCGAAGCGATCGGGATGAGCCGCGCGATGGTCGATGGGCTGCTGCCGGCGCTGCGCCGTGGCGGCCTGGTGCTCGTCGCCGGTGGGCCCGGCTCCGGTCGCAGCACGACCGTCGCCGCGTTGCTCCGGCATTTCTCCGGTTCCCCGCGCCATATCGTGACGATCGGCACGCTGCCGGTGGAAGGGGCGACCCGGATCGAGGGGATCGCCGGCGCCGCCGCGATTCGCGCGGCGCTGGAGCAGGATCCCGATATCATCGCGCTCGACGGGCTGGACGGCCGTGAGGCCGCCGCAGCAGCTGCCGAGGCCGCCGAGAGCGGACATCTCGTGCTGGCCTCGATCGACGCCCCCGATGCCGTCTCCGCGATTCGGCGGATGCGCGACTGGCGCGTCGAGCCATTCCGCCTCGCGTCCACCGTCGCGGCGGTGCTTGCCCAGCGTCAGGTTCGCCGGCTCTGTCCCGATTGCCGCCGTCCGGTGCAGGCGCAGGGCTCGGTCTCGGCGCTGCTGGGTTTCGATTCGGGTGCGATCGTCTTCGAGGCGATGGGCTGCGAGAGTTGCGAGGGCACCGGCTTCACCGGCAGGACCGGCGTGTTCGAGGCGATCGTCGCCGATGGCGCGATCCGCCGGCTGATCAACGACGGCGGCGACGAGGCGATCCTGGCCCGCCACGCCTTCCTGCGCGCGCCCAATCTCGGATCGGCCGCGCGGGCGCTGGTGCGGGAGGGGGTGACCACTCCCGAGGAGGCCGTGCGAATTTCCCGCGGATAAAGCCGAAATATGTGGGGTAATTATCTTGCGCTTCGCTTCGGCCCCGGCTAAGCGCGCCTTCTTCACGGCGGTTGTAGCTCAGTTGGTTAGAGCATCGGTTTGTGGTACCGAGGGTCGCGGGTTCAAGTCCCGTCATCCGCCCCATTTCTTCCCCTTGTGACCGCACGCGGCCCACAGACGTGTGGCACTATCCCGCAGGAATGTAGCGCGTGATCACCGACTGGGGTTTCCCCGATTTCGACGACCATGAAGGCGTCCATCTGTTCAGCGACCGCGAATCGGGGCTGAGCGCAATCATCGCAGTCCATTCGTCCAAGCTCGGTCCGGCGGCCGGCGGCGTGCGCTTCTGGCATTATGCCGACCACCGCGCCGCGATCACCGACGCGCTGCGCCTGTCACGGGGCATGAGCTACAAGAACGCGATGGCCAACCTGCCGCTCGGCGGCGGCAAGGGCGTGATCCTGGCGAGCCAGCCGGGCGCGACCGTCACCACCGCGCAACTCGAGGCGTTCGGCCGTGCGGTCGAATCGCTCGGCGGCAAGTACGTCACGGCCGAGGATGTCGGCATGTCCGAGGAGCGGATGAAGGCCGTCGCGACCCAGACCCGCCATGTCTCGGGCCTGCCGGTCGCGGCCGGCGGCGCCGGCGGCGATCCCGGCCCGGTCACGGCGCGCGGGGTCTATCTCGGCCTCAAGGCAGCGGCGAAGCGCGGCCTGGGTGCCGATTCGATGAAGGACGTCCGCGTCGCCATCCAGGGCGTCGGTTCGGTCGGTGGCGGTGTCGCGCGCCTGCTCGCGGCGGATGGTGCGAAGCTGGTGCTGGCCGACGTCAATGCCGAGCGCGCCAAGGCCCTTGCGGCGGAACTGGGCGGCGAGGCAGTTGATGCCGCCGAGATCCTCGGCATCGAGACCGATGTGCTGAGCCCCAATGCGCTGGGTGCGATCTTCACCGAACAGTCGATCGCGGCGCTGAAGACAACGGTGGTCGCCGGCGGCGCGAATAACCAACTCGCCACCCGCCAGGACGGCCACCGCCTCCACGACCGCGGCATCCTCTACGCCCCCGACTACGTGATCAACGCGGGCGGCATCATCAATGTCGGCCTGGAATATCTGGGCCAGGGTAACATGGCCGAGGTGCAGGCGCGGGTGGACAAGATCCCCGAGCGCCTGATCGAAGTGTGGGACGAGAGCGCCCGCACCGGTGACCCAGAGAGCGAAGTCGCCGACCGTATCGCCCAGCGGCTGATCGGCCGGGGCTAAAGGCACCACAGGCTTGCACGGGGGATGCGTGGCCAATAGCGTCGCGCATCCCCCTCGCATTTCTGCGGAGCCCCATGCGCACTTTCCTCCTCGCCACCGCCGCCCTGCTGATCGCGGCGCCGGCCACCGCTCAATCCGTCGATCCGGCCACCGTCGCCGTCCTGGTCGATCAGGGCACCAATCATTCGGAGGTGATGACCACCGCCGAATATCTCGCCGACGTGATCGGCCCGCGCATGACCAACTCGCCGGCGATGCGCGAGGCGGAGAAGTGGACGCAGGAGAAGTTCAGGGGCTGGGGCCTCACCGACGTCCACAAGGAAGGCTTCGATTTCGGCCGCGGCTGGTGGATCGAGAAGTCGAGCGTCCGCATGGTAGCGCCGCGTCCGGTCCAGCTCACCGCCATCCCGATCGCCTGGACGCCGGCGACCAATGGTCCGGTCACCGCTCCGGTGATCGTCGCGCCGTTGCGCAGCCCCGGCGACTTCGCCCAGTGGAAGGGCAAGCTCGCCGGCAAGATCGTGCTGACTTCGGCACCCGGCACCGGCTCCGAGCCCAAGGAGCCGCCATTTCAGCGGCTGAGCGACGAGGACCTCGCCAAGCTCGACGTCTATGAGGAACCGAGCTGGGATCCGGCCAAGCTCGACCAGTCGCTGAGCCGCGCCAAGTTCGAAGGCCAGCTGGCCAAGTTCCTCACCGAGGAAGGTGCGGTCGCTTACGTCACGCGCTCGCGCAACGACGGCAAGCTGATCCATGGCGAGGGCTATCTCCACCATGTCGGAGAGACGCCCAAGGTGCCCGGCATCGAGATGGCCGCCGAGGATTATCGTCGCCTCGTCCGTCTCGCCTGGACCGGCAAGGCGCCGACGCTCGAGATCGACAGCAACGTCCATTTCGACGACAGCGACACCAAGGCCTACAACATCCTCGCCGACATCAAGGGCCGCGACCCCAAGGCCGGCTATGTCATGGCCGGCGCGCATCTCGACAGCTGGGTGGCGGGCGACGGCGCCGCCGACAATGGCGCGGGCAGCGCGGTGGTGATGGAAGCAGCGCGGATCATCGCCGCGAGCGGGATCAGGCCGAAGCGGACGATACGGTTTGCGCTCTGGGCCGGGGAGGAACAGAGCCTTTACGGCTCTATTGCGTATATCGAACAGCATCTGGCGAAGCGTCCGGCCTGGGATCATGTGCCGAGCGCGGACGAATTCTACTATAGCTGGGCGACGCGCTTCCCGATCACCCCGCTGCCAGGGCACAAGGAGCTGAGCGCCTATTTCAACCTCGACAATGGCTCGGGGAAGATCCGCGGCATCTATGCCGAGAACAACATGGCAGCGGTGCCGATCTTCCGCGAATGGCTCGCGCCCTTCGCCTCGATGGGCGCCTCGACTGTGGCGATCCAGAAGACCGAGGGCACCGACCACCAGTTCATGCAGGCGGTTGGCATCCCGGCCTTCCAGTTCATCCAGGACCCGCTCGACTATGAGAGCCGGGTGCACCACACCCAGCTCGACACCTTCGATCACCTGAAGGCGACGGACATGCGCCAGGCGGCGATCATCCTGGCGGCATTCCTGCTCGACGCCGCCAATGCTGACAAGCCGCTGCCGCGCCTGCCGATCCCGACCCAGCCGAACGTCACCGATCCGTTCGCGGCACCGGCCGAGGGGAAATAGCCGCCGGCACCGATACGGACCGAAAAGCCCCACGCCCTCCGCGCCCGGCATGATATTCCGGGCCGGAAGGGGAGGGGCGATGTCCGAATTCTGCGTGGAAGCCGTTGCGGGCCAGAAGAGCGTCACGATCGAGATCGCCACCGGTGATTTCGAGGCGCTCCGCCAGGATGGCTATTCGCTCTGCCTGGCCAAGAAGCTCACCGCGGGCGGTGTGGACTATGACGTCGTCTGGCGCTCGGACCCGAACTTTCTCCCGTCCAACACGCTGAGCTGGATTCCGGATTTCCAGCTGTTCGCGACGAACCAGTTCGCCGAGGGCCAGCTGGTCAATCCCGCGACCAATGTCGTGGTGATCGGCCAGGGCGAGACGAGCACGCTCGATCAGAACGGGATATTGCACGAGGCCGTCCCGGGCGGACCGCCCATGGGGTTCGTCATGGTGAATGAGTTCGGCCCGATCCATCCCGGGCTGAACCAATGGCTCACCTGGATCGATGGCAGCATGCAGCCGCTGCCGATTTTCGTCCTGCCCTATGCGGCGGTGCCCGGGACGGTCGATTTCCAGCCGATCGATACCGTGCTCGTCTGGTTCGAGCAGGATATCGAGACGTCGGTGATCTTCACCACGCCGCGCGCCAATGCGGTCGAGATCGACCTGACCTATGCCAGCTCGGCGACCTGCCTCTATTCCAACGGGGCCTGGTCGACGCCCTGAGAAGATATTTTCGCGGGTTGGCGAAAAAATGCGGCGGCATGTCACATCCCGCGCGGCCATCTCGTCATGCATGCGTCCACACAAAAGGAGACGCATGATGACCGGCCGCCTCGACCTCTACACCGCCGCCCCCGCCGAGATGAAGGCGTGGCTCGAAATGTCGCTCAAGATCGCCCCCAAGATCGAGCACAGCCTGCTCGAGCTGGTGAAGATCCGTGCCTCGCAGATCAACGGCTGCGCCAACTGCCTGAACATGCACACCGCCGATGCCCGCAAGGCCGGCGAGACCGAGCAGCGCCTCTATCTGCTCAGCGCCTGGCACGAGGCGCCCTGTTTCACGCCGCGCGAGCGCGCCGCATTGGCATGGACCGATGCGTTGACTCTGGTATCCACGGCACGGGCGCCGCAGGCGGTCTATGAGGAATTCGCCTTCGAGTTCAGCCCGGAGGAACAGGTGCAACTCACCCTGATGATCAACGTGATCAACGGTTGGAACCGCCTCGCGGTCGGCTTCGAGCTGTTCTACGAAGCCAAGCCGGCAATGGTGGCGGCAGCGTGAGCGGCGCGGACGCAGCGGCTGTCTTCGATCCGCTGCGTCCGCGGCTGGCGCGTATTGCCTATCGCATGCTCGGCTCGGTCGCGGACGCCGAAGACGTGGTGCAGGATGCGTTCCTGCGCTGGCTCGACACCGACCGCGACCAGGTCCGTGAGCCCGAGGCGTTCCTGCGCCGGGTGGTGACGCGGCTGTGCCTCGACCAGCTCAAGTCGGCCCGGGCGCGGCGCGAGACCTATGTCGGCCCCTGGCTGCCCGAGCCCGTGGTCGAGGAGGAGGACGAAGTGGAGGACGTGACGCTTCCGCTGATGATGGCATTGGAACGCCTGTCGCCGCTCGAGCGTGCCGCCTTCCTGCTCCATGACGTGTTCGGGGTGAGCTTCGACGAGGTGGGCGAGACGATCGGCCGCGATCCCGCCGCCGCGCGCCAGCTCGCCAGCCGGGCGCGCACCCATGTCCGCGCCGCGCGCCCGCGCTACGAGATGCCGAAGGAGAAGGGGATGGAGATCGTCGCCGCCTTCTTCGCCGCCTCGCGCAGCGGCGACATGACGGCGTTCCGCGGCCTGCTCGCCGACGACGTCACCACCTGGTCGGACGGCGGCGGCAAGGTCCCTGCGGGGCTGCGTCCGATCCACGGCGTCGACGACAATATGAAGCTCTATGCTTCGCTGGCGCGCTTCTTTGCCAAGGAGATGTCGAGGATCGTGCGCTACGGCATGATCAACGGGCTGCCGGGCTTCGTCTCTATCGAGCTGGGTGGCGTGCTCCAGACGACGGCGCTGGCGATCGAGGACGGCAGGATCACCGGCATCTATGTGACGCGCAATCCGGACAAGCTGGGGCATCTTGGCGCGGTGCATTGAGGGAAGCGACACCAAGATTCCCCTCCCTGAAAGGGAGGGGCTAGGGGTGGGTGGAGACTTGGCGATACTGCCGAGCTGGGCCTGATCTCACCGTATCGGTGGCAAGGACCCACCCCCGGCCCCTCCCTTTCAGGGAGGGGAGTGATTGCCCATCGCCGCAATGTCTCCAAACATTAACCCTCGCCGTTATGCCGCTGGAAACGCCGGATGGGTCAGGCGGGGGACATGCGCGCCGCACTCCTGTTTCTAGTCCCCCTGGCGCTCGCCGCCTGCAACCAGACCAATGGCAAGGCCGCGGACGAGATCACCGGCCATCGCTGGGCGCGTGCCGCGGCCGAATGCGACGATACCTATTTCACCTTCTCGCCGGACGTGATCGATTTCGTCCGCAAGGGGCGGGCGATGAACTCGCTGCCGGTGCGGCGCGTCGTCACCGATGCCTCGGACGCCAATACGGTGATGTTCGTGATCGAGGTCGACAGCGCGCTCGCCGTCCGGCCGGAGTCGCGCAAGGACGCCGCCGACGTGGCGATGGCGTTCCGGATCGAGGGCGACAGCCTCCGCCTCGTCGGCCAGGGCGCGCCGGACCGGCTGCTGCCGGTGTCGGTGGGAGAGGGCGGCTTCCCGACCATGACCCTGCGGCGCTGTCCCGGCTGAGCGGCTCGCAGCAACGCACGGAACCTGTCAATTCTCAGCATGGATTCCGCATCCGAACCCCGCTAGTCATCGCGCGTGCCTGCCTTGCATGCCCTTGCTAACCCCGCGCGCTTCCTCAGGATTGCGCGGCCGCTGACGCCGATCCTGTTCTGGGTCGGGGTGGCGCTGGTGCTGTTCGGCTGCTGGGCCGGGCTGACGCTCACCCCGCCCGACGCGGTGCAGAAGGAGAGCGCGCGAATCCTCTACATCCATGTCCCTAGTGCCTGGCTGGGCATGGGCGGGTGGAGCGGCCTGGCCATCGCCTGCCTGAGCTATCTGATCTGGCGTCATCCGCTGGCCAGCGTCGCCGCCCGGGCGATCGCGCCGGCGGGGGCGACCTTCGCGGCGCTCTGTCTGCTCACCGGCTCGATCTGGGGGCGCCCGACCTGGGGCACCTGGTGGGAATGGGACGGGCGGCTGACCTCGATGCTGCTGCTGTTCTTCGTTTACATCGCCTGGATCGCGCTTGACCGCGCCGATGCCGAGCGTTCGGGCGACGGGCGGGTGCCGGCGCTGTTCGGCGTGGCGGGCAGCGCGCTGCTGCCGATCGTCCATTATTCGGTGATCTGGTGGAACACGCTGCACCAGGGCGAGAGCGTGGTGACGGGCAAGATCCATATCTCGCTGCTCTGGCCTTTGTTCTTCACGCTGGGCGGCTTCACCCTGTTCTTCGCCGGCGTGGTGCTGATGCGGATGCGCGCGATCCTGGCGAGCCAGAAGGTCGAGGCCCGGCTGCGGCGGATGGCGGCGGCATGAACCATTGGCCGTTCATCACTGCCGCCTATCTGGTCGTGCTGCTCGGCACGGCCGGGCTAGCCGCGCTCAGCTATGCCGCGATGCGCCGGGCCGAGGCTGCGGCCGAAGCGCTGCGGAGTGGCCGCGAATGAAGGCGAAGCACCAGCGGCTGGTCCTCGCGCTGCTCGCTTTGGGCGCGATCCTCGGCGCATCGGCGCTGGCGATGTCCGCGCTCAAGGACCAGGCGGCGTTCTTCTATGCGCCCGCCGATGTGAAGGGGAAGCCGCTGCCGCTTGACCGACATGTCCGGCTGGGCGGGATGGTCGAGAAGGGCTCGATCCGGCGTGCCGCCGACGGCGTCTCGATCCGCTTCGTGGTGACCGACGGACAGGCCACGGTGCCGGTCGCGTTCAAGGGCGTGACGCCGGACCTGTTCAAGGAAGGATCGGGCGTGGTCGCCGAGGGCAAGTTCCAGCCGGACGGCAGCTTCGTCGCGGACAATATCCTCGCCAAGCATGACGAGCGCTACATGCCGCCCCAGGCCGCCGGCAACATGCACGAGACGAAGACGCTAGAGCAGTGATCGCCGAAGCCGGTCTCGCCGCCCTGTGGCTCGCGACGGGCTTCGCGCTCGTCCAGGTGATGCTCGCCTGGGGCGCGGCGAAGGGCGCTCTGCAGGGCACCGGGGCGGCGGTGATGACCGCGCTGCGCCGCGTTGCCGTCGTCCAGGGCGTACTGGCGCTCGCCGCGTTTGGGCTGCTGATCGCGCTGTTCGTGCTGTCGGACATGTCGGTGGAGCTGGTCGTCGAGAACAGCCATTCGATGAAGCCGCTGATCTACAAGATCGCCGGCGCCTGGGGGAACCATGAGGGCTCGATGCTGCTCTGGGTCACCGTGCTGGCGACCGCCGGGGCAGGCGTGGCGCTGTTCGAGAAGCGGCTGGCGACCGCGACGCTCGCCGCGACATTGGGCGCGCAGGCGGCGATTGCGATCGGTTTCTACGCTTTCCTCGCCTTCGCCTCCAACCCGTTCGTGCGGGTGAGCCCCGCCCCGCTGGATGGGCGGGGGCTCAACCCGCTGCTGCAGGACCCGGGCCTCGCCTTCCATCCGCCGACGCTCTATCTCGGCTATGTCGGGCTTTCGGTGGCGTTCAGCTTCGCGGTCGGCGCGCTGCTGATGCGCGATGTCGGCCCTGCCTTTGCCCGGGCGATGCGGCCCTGGGTGCTGGCGGCCTGGATCTTCCTGACCATCGGCATCACCGCGGGCAGCTACTGGGCCTATTACGAGCTCGGCTGGGGCGGCTGGTGGTTCTGGGACCCGGTCGAGAATGCCTCGCTGATGCCCTGGCTGGCAGCGACCGCCTTGCTCCATTCGGTGACCGTGCTCGCCACCCGCGACGGGCTGCGCGCCTGGACGGTGATGCTGGCGGTCGTGGCCTTCTCGATGTCGATGATCGGCACCTTCCTGGTCCGCTCGGGCATCCTGGTCAGCGTCCATGCCTTTGCCGTCGATCCGACCCGCGGCGGGTTCATCCTCGCGCTGCTCGGCCTCTATATCGGCGGGGCGCTGGCGCTGTTCGGCGCCCGGATCGGGACGGTGAAGCAAGGCGCGACCTTCGAGCTGGTGAGCCGCGAGGGCGCGCTGGTGCTCAACAACCTGCTGCTCTCGGTGATCCTCGGCGTCGTCTTCATCGGCACGCTTTATCCGCTTGTCGCCCAGGCGGCCGGCGTGCAGCTGTCGATCGGAGCGCCCTTCTTCGAGAAAGCGGCGGTGCCCGTCGGCCTCGCGCTGGTCGCCGCCACTGCGGCGGGACCGCTGCTCAAATGGCGGCGCGACCAGTGGAAGACGCTGTTCGGCAAGCTGCTGGCGCCGGTCGGCGTGGGCGTCATCGCGTTCGCCCTGGTCCTCGCGCTGGGCGGCGCGCACTGGATGCCGTCGCTGGCGCTGGGGCTCGCGGCCATGCTCGCAGTCGCCAGCGTCATCCCGCTGTTCCGCCGCAATCTGCGCCGCACGCCGCTGCACATCTACGGCATGGTCACAGCCCATCTCGGCATCGCGGTGAGCATCGCCGGCATGGCCGCAGACGGCGCGTTCAAGGTCGAGCGGCTGGCGGCGATCTCGGTCGGGCAGAACGTCACCGTCGGGCCGTACCGGGTCGCGCTGCTCGAGGTGCGGCCGGCGGTCGGCCCCAACTGGTCGGCGCTCGAGGCGCATCTCAAGGCGACGCGCGGCGACGACACGCCGATCGACCTGTTCCCGCAGCAGCGCTTCTTCGCCAACCCGCCGACCAACACCAACGAGGCGGCGATCGCGACCCTGCTCGACGGCCAGCTCTACACGGTGATCGGCCAGGGCGACGGGGCGGGGCGCTGGCAGATCCGGGCGTGGTGGAAGCCCTTCGTCACGCTGATCTGGGCGGGCGGCTTCCTGATCGCGCTGGGCGGGCTGCTCTCGCTGGTCGGGCGGGTGCGGCGCGAACGGCGCGATGCGGAGAATGACGCATGAAGCGGCTGCTGATCTGGGCGCCGCTGGCGCTGTTCGCCCTGGTCTTCGCGCTGGTCGCGGGCGGGCTGATCAAACCGGCCGACCGGACGATCCATTCGGCGATGGTCGGCAAGCCGCTGCCGGCGCTGACGATGAAGCCGCTGCTGGCGAGCAAGCCGGGGATCGACAGCGCGGCGCTGAAGGGCAAGCCGCGGTTGCTCAACGTCTTCGCCAGCTGGTGCATCCCGTGCATCGCGGAGGCGCCGCAGCTGCTCAAGCTCAAGCAGGCCGGCGTCGAGATCGACGCGATCGCGATCCGCGACACGCCGGAAGCGGTGCAGGCGTTCCTGCAGCGCAACGGCGATCCCTATGCCCGGATCGGCGACGACCCGACCGGCAAGGCGCAGATCGCACTGGGTTCGTCGGGGGTGCCGGAGACCTTCCTGATCGATGACCAGGGCAGGATCATCGACCAGCATATCGGCGATATCCGCGCCGACGACATCCCGGCGATCCTCGCCAAGCTGGAGGCGGCGAAGTGAGGCGGTTCGCGATCCTGCTCGCACTGCTCGCCGCCAGCCCGGTGCTGGCCGATTCGAATCGGCCGGCGGCGCCGCTCGCCTATAGTCAGCTGCCCGATGCGGCGCAGGAGGCACGGGCCAAGGCGCTGATGGAGACGCTGCGTTGCCTGGTCTGCCAGGGCCAGTCGATCGCCGACAGCGACGCCGAGATGGCCGGCGACATGCGGGCGCTGGTCCGCGAGCGCATTGCCAAGGGCGAGCAGCCGGCGGCGATCCGCCGCTACCTGGTCCAGCGCTATGGCGATTACGTCACCTATGACCCGCCGCTCAGCTGGGTGACCGCGCCTTTGTGGATCGCGCCGCTGCTGCTGCTCGCCATCGGGCTGCTGCTCGCGCGGCGGCTGTTCCGCAAGGGAGGCGCATGATGGGCTGGCTGATGCTCGCGCTGGTGGCCCTGATCGCGGCGCTGGCGCTCGTGCTGCTGCGCTATCCCCGCAAGCTGTGGACCGTGCCGGCGACCGCGATGATGCTCGGCGCGGCGGGCTATGCCTGGCAGGGGAGCCCGGCGCTGCCCGGCCATCCGGTGGCGGCCGGGGCGGAGAAGAACCTGGTCAACCAGGAGATGGTCGACCTGCGCGACGCGATGTTCGGCAAGTACGGCACCTATGCCTGGAGCTATGGCAACCTTGCCGACGGCATGCTCCGCCTGGGAGACCGCGAGCGGGCGACCAAGGTGTGGCAGGGCGCGGTGCGGCAGGTGCCGGGCGACGTGGCGCTGTGGACCGGCTTCGGCGCGGCGCTTGCCGAATATGACGGCAACCAGATCTCGCCGGCCGCGCAGTTCGCCTTCGACAAGGCGCTGGCGATCGGCCCCAATCATCCCGGCCCGCGCTTCTTCTACGGCCTCGCGCTGGTTCGTGCCGGCCGCTACGCCGAGGCCAAGCCGTGGTGGGAGAAGGCGCTGGCGCTGACCCCGGAAAAGGCGAGCTACCGCGACCAGCTGGCGGCGCGGCTGATGGTGCTGGACATGTTCCTGGCGGATCAGGCGCGGCAGCAGGGCATGCAGGGAGAGCCGCAGCCGGCTCCGGGGAACGGCCCGACGGTAACGCCGAAGCCGTAAGGCCTTTCCAACAGGGGCGCCCCGAGTCGCCGCTGGAAGTTCACTAAGGTAATGACATTGGCGGCCTTCGCGACGCCCGAAAGCGTGCACAGCGCAACATGCTGTCGCGCGGCTGATCCTATCTTTCCAACAAAAGCAAAGAGCGGCCGGGACATGATCCCGACCGCTCCACGCAAACAGATGAAATCCTACATTACAAGGCCGGAGACGAGATCAGCCCGCCCAGGCCTCGTACGGCAGGTCGAGATCGTCGGCGACGGCCTTGAACGCGATCTTGCCCTTGTAGACGTTGAGGCCGTTGGCGAGGTGCTTGTCGGCCTGCATCGCGCCCTCGGCACCGAGGTTCGCCAGCTTGAGAACGAACGGCAGCGTCGCATTGTTGAGCGCGAAGGCCGAGGTGCGGGCGACCGCGCCCGGCATGTTGGCGACGCAATAATGGATGATGCCGTCGATTTCGTAGACCGGGTTGTCATGCGTGGTCGCATGGCTGGTCTCGAAACAGCCGCCCTGGTCGATCGCGATGTCGACCAGCACCGAGCCGCGCATCATCGTCTTGAGCATGTCGCGGGTGACCAGCTTGGGTGCCGCGGCGCCGGGCACCAGCACCGCGCCGATCACGACCTGCGAGGTCTTCACCGCCTCGGCAATCGCGGCCTTGCTGGCATAGGCGGTCTTGATCTGGCTGCCGAAATGCATGTCGAGTTCGGCCAGACGCTCATTGTTGATGTCGTAGATGGTGACGTCGGCGCGTTGGCCCGTCGCCATCTGCGCGGCGTTGATGCCCGAGACGCCGCCGCCCAGGATCGCGACCTTGCACGGCGCCACGCCCGGCACGCCGCCGAGCAGTTCGCCGCGGCCGCCCTGTTCCTTCTCGAGATAGTGCGAAGCGACCTGGACCGACATGCGGCCGGCGACTTCCGACATCGGCTTGAGCAGGGGCAGGGCGCCCGAGTTCGAGGTGACGGTCTCATAGGCGATGCAGGTCGCGCCCGAGGCCATCAGGCCCTCGGCCTGCGGCTTGTCGGCGGCGAGGTGGAGATAGGTGAACAGCACATGGCGCGGCTCGAGCAGCGCGATTTCCTGCGGCTGCGGCTCCTTGACCTTCACGATCATGTCCGAGCCGGCGAACACGGCGGCGGCATCGGGAGCGATCTTCGCGCCGACAGCGGTATAGGCCGCGTCGTCGAAATCGATGCCCATGCCGGCCTTGGTCTCGACCAACACTTCGTGGCCGGCATGGACCAGCTCGGCCACCGAGGCCGGGGTCAGGCCGACACGATATTCGTGATTCTTGATTTCCTTGGGAACGCCGATGCGCATGGGAGCCTCTCCTGAAAGCGATTGGCGCGCAGAATATAGCATGGCGGGCCGCGAATCCCTGCAAAGATATGACAAGGCGCCCAGCTGAACGCATGGAATTGCTGTAATTTCCCTGAGAATGGGCTATCTATGCAGGATGGACAGGATCGACGCAGCTATCCTCAAATCGCTCGCCGCCGATGCGCGCGCGCCGGTGAGCACGATCGCCGCCGAGGTGGGGCTTTCACAATCGGCCTGCACCAGGCGGATCCAGGCGCTGGAGGCATCGGGGCATCTGCTCGGCTATGGCGCGCGACTCGGTCACCGGCGGCTGGGCTATCGGATCACTGCGCTGGTCGACATCACGCTGGGCACGCAGGTGGAGGAAGACTTGGCGCGGTTCGAGGCGGCGGTGGCGCAAATCGACGGGGTGGTGGAATGCGCGCTGGTCTCGGGCGGGCAGGACTATCGGCTGAAGATTCTGGCGCGCGACCTGGACGATTATGAGCGGCTGCACCGTGAGCATCTCGGGCGACTGCCCGGCGTGGTGACGATCAATTCGAGCTTCGTGCTGCGCGCGATCCCGACGCGGAGCGAGGCGGAGGCGCTGTTCGGGGGGCGGTAGGCGCGGTCGGACGCCCGAAGAAGCGGTTCAGTGGAAAGCCAGTCATGCTCCTTCGATCGCGTCCGTTGCGGGCGCGGCGGCCATCGCGCGAAACGCCGGAACGAGCCACTCGCGGAACCGGGCGATCTTGCGCGTATGCCGGCGGTTCTCGGCATAGACGAACCAATAGGCAGTGCCCTCGTCGGCTATGTTGGCGAAAGGACATACGAGACGCCCGCTCGCGAGTTCCGAACGCCATAGCATTGGGGTCATCAGCGCAATTCCATGCCCTGCGAGCGCTGCCTGCCCCTCGGTCGCCTGTGAGTCCATCCGAATGCCGCCGCGCCCGAGATCGTCCCCGATCTCCACACCGGCAGCTTGAAACCATATCGGCCACCATCGATCCTGCGGGCTGATCCTCCGCATTTCCAGGGCTTTGCCCGCGTCCAGCGGCAAATCGCGTCCCTCGAGCAGCGCCGGACTGCACATCGGGGTGAAGTCGACCATCGCCAGATGCTCGGATTTCAGCCCCGGCCAGTCGCCGCGGCCCGATCTTATGGCGACGTCGATGCGGGCTTCCGAGAGGTCGATCACCGTACCGCTGACTTCGAGCTCGATCTCGATATCCGGATGCGCGGCCTGGAAGGCGCCGATGTTCCCCGCCAGCCAGTTGTTCGCGAAACTCGCCGTCGTGGCAATGCGCAATACCGTCTCGCTCTCGCCGGTAAGCTCATCGAACGCCATTTCGATCTCGTCGAAAGCAGTCGCCAACCGTGACGCGACGCGGGCACCGCCGGCAGTCAGTTCAGCGCGTCTTCCCCGCCGAACGAAGAGCGGTTCGCCGATCCGCTCCTCGAGTATCTTGATCTGATAGCTGACGGCCGCCTGGGTCATCCCCAATTCAGAGGCTGCGGCGGTGAAGGTGCCCCTGCGCGCGACCGCTTCAAATGCGCGAACTGCGGGAAGCGGGGGGAGCCGTCGCATGGCGCTTGATAAAGCCTCTTGATAAGGCGTGTCGATCCCTTTGTTGGACGCGGCAGCCGAAGATCCGCATCTCTTCCAGGCCAGCTTCAAGTCCGGAGGGCAGCCATGATCGATGAGATGTATGATCGCGCCTGGGGTGAACATCGCCAGCGCTTCAGCCAGGATATAAGCGCTGTGTTGCGCAAGGCTGGGCGCGCGTTGCAACCCGCATCAAGGCGCCGAATGTCTTCGGACGCGAAGCCGGATATTCGCGGTTTGGCGCAAGGTGACGAAGAACGCGTTGACGCGGCGGTACGCTTCGCGGCGGCGGATGTCGGATGAGAGATGGTGAGGCCCGCTACGACACGCGGCTGGCTCTCGCTATTTCGCCCCAGGCAGCTTGATCCCCAGCAGCACGAGCCGCTCGCCGGTGATGCCGAACCAGTGCGGCACGCCGGCGGGGACCAGGATGACGTCGCCGGGGCCGAGCGTGCGGGTGGTGCCGCCCTCGATGCGACTGCCCTCGATCAGGCCGGGGTTGCGGGTCGTCGGGTCGGCCAGGGTGCCGCCCGAGACCAGGGTGCCGGCGCCCTCCAGCACGATCGCATATTCGGCCTCGGCCGGGTGGACCGCGGGGCGGCCCGGCTTCTTCCAGATCTCGATCGCCGCGACCCGCTCGCCGTCGCGGACCAGCGGTCGCCACATGAAGCCCTGGTCGGGCTTCATCTCGGCGAGCATCGCGCGGGTCTGGGCCTGGACCTCGGTGCTGCCGGCGAAGCTGGTCGGGTCGGTGGTCGTCTGGGCCGAGGCGATGCCGGACGCGCATGCGAGGAGGAGCGCGAGGGTCTTTGCCATGGTCTTCACTGCGTCTCTCCTCTGCCGGTCCGTTGGCGACAAGACATAAGAAGCGGGGCCCCGGGTCAAGCCCGGGGCGACGGGGAAGGACTACGACCTTAGCCGTGCTTGCGGCGGCGGAAGTTTCGCGCAACGCAAGGGGCAGGGGAGAGTCGAACGATGCGGATTGCCCAGCTTCTTTGTGGTCTTGCCCTGGCGTTGGCGCCGCTCTCCGCCGGCGCCCAGTCGCTGGCTACGGTCGAGCGCAACGGCGCCTTCGTCGCGGTCGAGCCCTATGCGCCGAACATCGTGCGGGTGACGATCTCGCTCGAGCGGGCGCTGAGCGACGCGGCGCCGGGCCCTGGCATCTCGGGCAAGGCCGATGCGAAGGGCTGGACGCACAAGGCGGACGGCAGCGGCGACGTGTTCGCCTCGCCGGCGCTGACGCTCACCGTCGATCCGCAGCCCTGGCCCAAGGCGCCGAGCCAGATGGAGCGCTATTTCGTGCCGTCGCTGCCTCGGGTATCGCTGTCGGTGCGCGGGGCGGACGGGCGGCTGCTCACCAAGATGAATGGCTGGGAGCTGGCGCCGCACACCGTCAACGGCGAGAAGACGTTCAAGGCCGGGGCGAGCTTCGCCGCGCCGACAGACGAGCATTATTACGGGCTGGGGCAGAACCAAGAGAGCGTGGGCGCGCTCGACCTGCGCGGGCGGACGATCGACTGCCGGCATTATTACGATGCGCCGGCGGGCGAGACGGTGTGCATCCCGTTCCTGATGACCAACAAGGGCTATGCGGTGGTTTGGGACAACCCGTCCGCCACCATCGTCTCTCCCGGTCTGCACGGCATCACCCACTGGCAATCCGAAGTGGGCGAGCGGGTCTCCTTCTTCGTGATCACCGGGGCGACCACCGACGCGATCTATGCCGGCTATGCCCAGCTGACCGGCGACACGCCGCTGCCGCCCAAGGCGGCCTTCGGGCTGATCCAGAGCAAGGCGCGCTACGAGAGCCAGAAGGAGCTGCTGGGCGTGGCCGAGGGCTATCGCAGCCGCGGCTATCCGCTCGACGTGATGGTGCTCGACTGGTTCTACTGGACGCGGATGGGGCAGCTCGACATCGACCGGAATTTCTTCCCCGATCCCGCCGGCATGAACAGGCAGCTCCACGACCAGGGCATGCACAGCATCATCAGCGTGTGGCCGCGCTTCGAGCGCGAATCGCGCTATTTCAACATGCTGAGCGCCAAGGGCTGGCTGCTGAAGGACAAGGACGGCGGAGTCGTGGATGGCCTGCCGGTGCGCGCGGACCGGGCGGGGGCGCTGCTCGACAGCACCAATCCCGAGGCGCGTTCGTGGTTCTGGGAGAAGATCCGCGACAATATCGCCAGCCAGGGCTTCGACTGGTTCTGGCTCGACGAGACCGAGCCCGACCTGGTGCCCGACGGCAATTTCTATTCGATCGGATCGGGCGACCGCTATCACAACCTCTATCCGCTGGTGCACACCGCCAGCGTGATGGAGGGATCGGCGCGCGACCGGCCGGATTTCCGCAACCTGATCCTCGCCCGCGCGGCCTATCTGGGGACCCAGCACAGCGGCGCTCTCTTCTGGTCGTCGGACGTGCAGGCGACCTGGGAGGCGCTGCGGCGCCAGGTGCCGGCGGGGCTGAACTTCACCGCCAGCGGCCACGCCTATTGGAGCAGCGACACCGGCGGCTGGCAGTGGCCGAGCGGTCCGCCGGCCGAGCGCCCGTTGCTGCTCGATCCGGCGGGCGCCACAGCGATGGGAGCGGACTACAAGGACTATCCCGAGCTGTTCACGCGCTGGTTCGCCTACAATGTCTTCACCCCGACCTTGCGTATCCATGGCCAGCGGCCGGGCACCGCGATCTGGGAATATGGCGCGGCGGCCGAGCCGGTGCTCGCGAAGTTCCTGCGGCTGCGCTACGCGCTGATCCCCTATCTCTATGCGCTGGGGTACAGGACGCACGAGACCGGCGCGCCGTTCATGCGCGGGCTGTTCATGGACTTCCCGGACGATCCCAATGTCGCGAACCTGGGCGACGAATACATGTTCGGCCCCGCCTTCCTGGTCGCGCCGGTGACCGAGCAGGGCGTGACCTCGCGGCGGGTGTATTTGCCTGCCGGCACCGACTGGTACGACTATTGGACCGAGGAGAAGCTTGCGGGCGGGCAATGGGTCACCACCGCGGCGCCAATCGACCGGATCCCGCTGTTCGTGCGGGCGGGGTCGATCGTGCCGCTGGGCGCGCAGGTGCCGAACACCTCGGCGCGCCAGCCGCTCGAGGCGATCCGTGTCTATCCGGGACGGGACGCCAGCTTCACCCTTTATGACGATGACGGCGTGACTAACGCCTATCGCAAGGGAGCAGGGGCGCGGACCGAGCTGCGCTGGAACGACCGGGAAGGGCGGCTTTCCGCTTCAGGAAGGCTGCCCGGCGGGCAGGATCTCCAGGCGCTGGTACGGGTCGCGGGGGCCCCGTCCGCGCCGAAATGACGGCCGGGCATTTTCGTAACGGAACCAGCCGGACCCCTTGCGCGTCGAGCCCTGCGTAACGACATTCGTTGATTGCCTTTGCTGCGCGTGCTAACGGCGCGCCCGCAATTAGAAGATCGAGAACGCAGGTCGCATGACCAGGTCCGTTTCCTTTCCGACGCGACACCCGCGCCCGTGAACATCCCCAAAGAAGGAGCCGACGAGTCGGCTCCGGCTCCGCTCGACGCGCATGCCGCGCATGGCCACAGCCATGACGCGACGTGGAAACTGGCGATCGGCGCGATCGGCATCGTCTTCGGCGATATCGGCACCAGCCCGCTCTACGCCTTCCGCGAGACCTTTGCCGGGCACCACAAGCTCGACCTCGACACGATGCACATCATGGGCGTCATCAGCCTGATGTTCTGGTCGATGATGGTGGTGGTGACGCTGAAGTACGTCACGATCATCATGCGGGCGGACAACAAGGGCGAGGGCGGCAGCCTGGCGCTGCTCGCGCTGATCTCGCGCAGCAGCGGCAACCCCAAGCGCTGGACGCAGGGGATTGTGCTGCTCGGGGTGTTCGCCACCGCGCTCTTCTATGGCGACTCGATGATCACTCCGGCGGTGTCGGTGTTGTCGGCGGTCGAGGGCCTGTCGGTCGCGGCGCCGGGCTTCGCCCGGCTGGTGCTGCCGATCGCGGTGGTGATCCTGGTGCTGCTCTTCTCGATCCAGCGGACGGGCACGTCGCGAGTCGGCGCCTTCTTCGGCCCGATCATGCTGTTCTACTTCCTGACGATCGCGACGCTGGGCACGCTGAGCCTGGTGCAGACGCCGACGATCCTCAATGCGCTGCTGCCGCACCATGCGGTGATGTTCCTCGCCGCCGACCCGATCAAGGGCTTCCTGGCGCTCGGCTCAGTCGTGCTGGCGGTGACGGGGGCAGAGGCGCTCTATGCCGATATGGGCCATTTCGGCCGCAAGCCGATCCGCATCTCGTGGCTGTGGTTCGTGCTGCCGGCACTGATCCTCAATTACATGGGGCAGGGCGCGCTGCTGATGCGCGATCCCGCGGCGCTGCACAGTCCGTTCTACGAGCTCGCACCCGAGGTGCTGCAGTTCCCGCTCGTCATCCTCGCCACGATGGCGGCGGTGATCGCGTCGCAGGCGGTGATCTCGGGTGCCTTCTCGGTCACCCAGCAGGCGATCCAGCTCGGCTTCGTGCCGCGGCTGCGCATCGAGCATACCAGCGCCTCGACCGCCGGGCAGATCTACATCCCGCTAATCAACTGGGCGCTGATGATCATGGTGATCCTGCTCGTCCTGACCTTCCAGACTTCGTCGAATCTCACCGCGGCGTACGGCATCGCCGTGACCGGCGCGATGCTGATCGACAACTGCCTGCTGGCGGTGGTGCTGTTCGGCCTGTGGAAGTGGAAGAAGCGCTATGCGATCCCGCTGCTCGCGCTGTTCTTCACCGTCGACCTGGCCTATTTCACCGCGAACCTGACCAAGGTGCCCGATGGCGGCTGGTTCCCGCTGTTCGTCGGCTTCGTGGTGTTCACCCTGCTGACCACCTGGTCGAAGGGCCGCCAGCTGATGATCAACCGGCTGCGCGAGAGCGCGATGCCGATCAAGATCTTCATCACCTCCGCCGCCACCGCCGCGACGCGGGTGCCGGGCACCGCGGTGTTCATGACCTCCACCCCCGAGGGCGTGCCGCACGCGCTGCTCCACAACCTCAAGCACAACAAGGTGCTGCACGAGCGGGTGATCCTGCTGACGGTGAAGATCAAGGACGTGCCCTATGTCCCTGACGAGAACCGGATGATGATCGAGGACCTGGGCAAGGGCTTCCACCGCATGATCCTGGCCTATGGCTTCATGCAGGAGGCGGACGTGCCGGCGGCGCTCAAGTCGGTCAACGCCTGCGGCGCCGAGTTCAAGATGATGGAGACCAGCTTCTTCCTGGCCCGCCAGACGCTGCTGCCCTCGTCGCGGCCGGGGATGATGATCTGGCGCGAGAAGCTGTTCGCCTGGATGCTGCGCAACGCCGAAAGCGCCATGGAGTTCTTCCGCCTGCCGACCAATCGTGTGGTCGAGCTGGGCAGCCAGGTGGAAATCTGATCCCGGACTCCGGCCGTACCTGCCTTTCCCCGGCGAAGGCCGGGGCCCAGACTTGGAATCTGGCAGAGCGCTGCCGCGCTCGAGATTTGCCGGAGCTGGACCCCGGCCTTCGCCGGGGAAAGGCTTTGGTGGGCAGGTGAATCTGGAACCGAGACCCGCTCCCCTTATCGTCACGGCGCTGCTCGGGCGGCAGGACCAGGCCTGGTTCAACGCGCTGCGGCGCGCGCATTATCCGCCCGAGCGGAACGTGCTGGATGCGCACCTGACCCTGTTCCACCAGCTGCCACCCTCGATGGCGGACGAGCTCAAGCACCGGCTTTCGGTGGAGACGCGCGGGGTGCGGGCGCCGCGCGCCAAGGTGACCGGGCTGATGTCGCTGGGCGGCGGGGTCGCCTACCGAATCGAGGCGCCCGAGCTGGTGGCGATTCGCGAGGGGCTGCTCGACGCGTTCGCCGGGCTGCTCACGCCCCAGGATGCCGGCCGCTGGCGCCCGCACGTCACCATCCAGAACAAGGTGCGCCCGGTGCTGGCCAAGGCGGTGCTGACCGCGCTCTCCCGCGATTTCGTGCCGCGCGAGGTGGAAATCGCGGGTCTGGCGAGCTGGCATTATCGCGGCGGACCCTGGGAAGCGCATTCCCGTCACATGTTCGCTTGACCTTGGGCGAGGCCGGACCTATTGGGCCCCCTCGCTTCGGCGACAGCCTCTTTGGGGCGGAGTAGCTCAGTTGGTTAGAGCAGCGGAATCATAATCCGCGTGTCGGGGGTTCAAGTCCCTCCTCCGCTACCATTAGTCCCCCCGACCCTGCGGGGTGTGAGGTGATCGGCAGCCGATCGAAGTGACTCGCCGCTAGCAGCGCTTTCAGCCTCCCAGCCAAAGCTGTTGTCCACAGCCATTGCGGGCGCGCCTACACTCCCCATGTTGCCTCGACCCTTGCGCAGCCCCTAGATGCGGGGCTCAGCCATTTCGGAAGCCCTATGACCGCCACCCATTCGACTCGCATGCTGATCCTCGGCTCCGGCCCCGCCGGCCTCACCGCCGCCATCTATGGCGCGCGCGCCGGCATGGCGCCGATCGTGGTGCAGGGCATCCAGCCCGGCGGCCAGCTGATGACCACCACCGATGTCGAGAATTATCCCGGCTTCCGCGACGTGATCCAGGGGCCCTGGCTGATGCAGGAGATGCAGGCGCAGGCAGAGCATGTCGGCGCGCAGATGATGTGGGACACGATCGTCGAGGTCGACGTCTCGCAGCGTCCGTTCCGCATGGTCGGCGACAGCGGCACCGTGTACCTCGGCGACGTCCTCGTGATCGCCACCGGCGCCCAGGCCAAATGGCTGGGCCTCGATTCGGAGCGGCTGCTCCAGGGCAAGGGCGTGAGCGCCTGCGCGACCTGCGACGGCTTCTTCTTCCGCGGCAAGAAGGTCGCGGTGATCGGCGGCGGCAACACCGCGGTGGAGGAGGCGCTCTACCTCACTAACCACAGCCATGACGTCACCGTGATCCACCGCCGCGATTCGTTCCGCGCCGAAAAGATCCTACAACAGCGCCTGTTCGCCAATGAGCGGATCAACGTGCTATGGAACAAGAAGGTCGAGCGCTTCATCGGCGGCGGCCAGCCCGAGGGGCTGGTCGGCATCGAGCTGAAGGACATGGAGACCGGCGAGCTCTCGACGATCGACGTCGATGGCGGCTTCGTCGCGATCGGCCACCACCCTGCGACCGAGCTGTTCCGCGGCCATATCGAGCTGGATTCGGACGGTTATATCGTGGTCGAGACCGGCACGACCAGGACCAGCGTGCCGGGCGTGTTCGCCTGCGGCGACGTGATGGACAAGCATTACCGCCAGGCGGTGACCGCAGCCGGTACCGGCTGCATGGCCGCGCTCGACGCCGAGCGCTTCCTAGCCGAGGCGGACTTCGAGACGGTGGTCCAGCACGCGGCGGAGTGATCCGCGTAGACGCGGGGGCTGGCATTGCTTTTCCCCGGCGAAGGCCGGGGCCCAGTCCTTGAAAGTCACGCGCCTTGGCGCGTCTTCGCCGCGCACTGCCTAGTCTGGGCCCCGGCCTTCGCCGGGGAGAGGGCTAGCGGAGAGCCTCGAGCACCTTCTCGAACAGCCAGTCCTTGTCGGCGGCGCTGGCGAAGCTGTGGCTGTCGCTGTCGAGCTGGTCGATCTTCACCTTCGCGCGTGCTGCGTCGAACGCCGGTTCCTTGAACGCATCGGCGAAGGCGATGGCGGTATTGTCGCCCTGGGCGAGCAGGATCGTCACCGGCACCTGCGCGTCGCCCAGCGCGGCGGCGAGGCGGCCGGCGAGCGAGGTATCGGCTTGCGGCGCGCTCTTCGAGATCCTGGCCAACCCCTTGGCGAGCTTGGCGATGTTCACGCCGCCGCGGGCGGCGCGCAGCCATTCCTTCGGGTCGCGCAGCTTGGCGGCATAGTGCGAGCGTATCGCCGCGGCGGGGGGCATCTCGTCCACGGTCTCGACCGTCCAGGGGTTTGCGAGGATCAGCCCGTCGATCCCGGCCTGGGCGTGGAAGAAGGCAAGGGCGGTGGCGGCGTCGCAATTGCCATAGGCGATGATGCGCTCGACCCCGGTCTCGCGAAAGGCCTGCGCCGCCGCTGCTACGTCGGCCGCACTGCTCTCGAACCCGCCATTGTCGCCGGTCGAATCGCCGATGCCGCGGCGGTCGTAGCGCAATACCGGATGGTCGGCGCGGGCAACGCGCTCGGCCAGTTGCGCCATGCCGCGATGCGCGCCGATGCGGATCTCGTTGCCGCCTGAGACGATCAGCAGCCCGGTGGTCCCGGCCGCGTCGTCGAGCGTGCCGACCAAAGTCTCCTCGCCGCAGCCGAACTCGATCAGCTTGCGCATGCGCGGATCCAAGCGGCGATGTCGTCGGCGAGCAGGGTGGCGAGCGCCGGGTCGTTGTCCGGCTCGGCGCGGCGCCAGAGCGGACTGCCCTCCACCTTGAGCGCGGCATCGGCAGTGTCGGTGGCGAGGCGGACGATCCGTGCGTTCGGCGCCGGACGGGCGATGGCAAGCTCGCCGAGCAGCGCGGGCGAGACCAGGTTGCCGGCGATCTCGATCGGCGAATCGCCGCCGAAGATCAGCGAATCCAGGTCCTTGCGCTGGGGATCGGCGGCGAGCGCGGTGCGCTTGAGCTCGCGCAGCAGCTTCTCGCCCAGGATCGGCGCGAAGTGCCAGCGGCCGGCGACGGGGGCGAGCACATCGAGCAGCGCGCCGCTGCGCAGCGCCAGGGCGTAGCAGGGGCGGCCCTCGCGATCGAACCTGTCGCAGGCGAAGTTGAAGGCGTCCTGCAGCTTGAGCAGCGAGGTGCGGTGCGTGGGCACCAGGCTCTCGCCCTGGCCGGGCAGATCGGGGAGCGCCCCGGCGATCCCGCGCGCGGCGAGGAGGCGCAGGATCGTCACCACGAAGCTGCGGGTGCGGTTGGCTTCCTCGAACAGCGGCAGCGCCGCGACCACAACCGGGCCGGCATCGGGGCCGAAGCGCATCATCGCCTCGCGCCCGCCCGCCCAGTCATAGCTGTCGATCACCCGAGCGCCTTGGCAGCGGCGAAGCGGGTGAGGGCGCCGAAGCTCTCGAGCATCTCGCCATCGACCTCGTCGTCCTCGATCAGGATGCCGAGCCGGTCCTCGAGCTCGGTGAGCACGCCGGCAACGGCGAGCGAATCGAGCTCGGGCAAGGCGCCGAACAAGGGCGTATCCTCGCGGAATTCGGCGACTCTTTCGGCACTTAGGCCCAGCACGTCGCGCAGGACGGCGCGAACGGTGTTTTCGACTTGGAGCGACCCATCGGGCTGCAATGTATTTCCCCTGCCGGTTTTTTCGTTCCCGTAAGACTTGGCGCGGGCGCTGCCAAGTATAAGGGTAATGCCGTGATACCGCTCGACCCCGTTCCCAGGCCGCTGGATAGCCTGACCCTGCGCGGCGCCCCCGACGCCGTGGCGCTGGAAGACAAAGCCGGGACAATGACTTACGCCCAGCTGGAGCAGGCCGTGGGCGAGATGGCCTTTGCCCTGCAGGCCCTGGGGCTCGAACCCGGCGACCGGGTGGCGACCTGGCTGCCCAAGACGCGGACCGCCTGCCTGATGCCGCTGGCGGCGGTGCGGGCGGGGCTGGTGCATGTGCCGGTCAACCCGGTGCTCAAGCGGGCGCAGGTGGCGCATATCCTGGCGGACTCGGGGGCGCGGGCGCTGGTTTCCCAACAGGCGCGACTAGCGGTCTTCGAAGTTGGCGAAGTTGGCGCCGATTGCCGGGTCCTGACCGATGCGGACCTCACCGCCGAGCGGACACTTCCACCCTCGGATGTTGGCACCGATACGCTTGCGGCGATCCTCTATACCTCGGGATCGACCGGCAGGCCCAAGGGGGTGATGCTGAGCCATGCCAATTTATGGCTCGGCGCCATCAGCGTGGCGCATTATCTTCATATCGATTCTGAGGATCGCGTGCTCGGCGTGCTGCCGCTCAGCTTCGATTACGGACAGAACCAGCTCTTCTCGACCTGGGCCGCCGGCGCCCGGGTGGTCCCCCTCGATTATCTGACCGCGCGCGACGTCATCAAGGCGGTCGAACGGTTCGACATCACCAGCCTGGCGGGGGTGCCGCCGCTCTGGGTACAACTGCTCGAGGTGGAGTGGCCGGTTGAGACTGCGTCTAAACTCCAGCGGCTAACCAATTCGGGCGGCGCGCTTACCCCGCGCATGGTCCGCGACCTGCGCGCGCGCTTCCCGAGGGCCGACCTCTATCCGATGTACGGGCTGACCGAGGCGTTCCGATCGACCTACCTGAATCCTACGCTGGTCGACAAGCATCCCGACTCGATCGGAACGGCCATTCCGTTCGCGGAAATTGTCGTGGTCGGTGCTGACGGGGCGCCGGCCTCTCAGGGCGAACTGGTCCATGCGGGCCCTCTGGTCGCCCAGGGTTACTGGCAGGACCCCGAACGGACGGCACAGCGCTTCCGGCCGGCGCCCGCCTTCGCGAAGAGCGGCGGCATGGCCGTATGGTCGGGCGACACGGTGCGGCTGGGCGAAGACGGGCTGCTCCGCTTCGTCGGGCGCGACGATGAGATGATCAAGTCGGCCGGCAACCGGATCAGCCCCACCGAGATCGAGGAGGCGGTGCTTGCGGGCGGCGAGACCGGCGAGGCGGCGGCGTTCGGCGTGGCGGACGCGCGGCTGGGCCAGGCGATCCTTGTGATCGCGCGCGGCGACGGCAGCCGCGAGGCCGAACTGCGCGAGCGGCTGCGGCGCGACCTGCCGAGCTTCATGCAGCCGGCGCGCTACGACTGGCGTCCGGAGCTTCCACGCAATGCGAACGGGAAGCTGGACCGGACGGCGTTGCGGGCGAGTTTGGGAGAGGGAAAATGACCATCACCGCGAAACCCTTTGGCCCGATCCCGCCCGAATTCGCGGAACTGCGCCAACTTCCGTGGCTGGACGTCCGCACCCCGGCCTATGTCTATGACTTCGCCGTGGTCGAGGCGCGGGTCGCGCTGTTGCGCGCGGCGCTGCCCGGCAGGGTCGGCGTGCACTATGCGATCAAGGCGAACCCGTTCCCGCCGCTGCTCGAGCGGATCGCGCCGCTGGTCGACGGGATGGACGTCGCCTCGGCGGGCGAGATGGGGCGGGCGCTCGACGTCATGGCGGCGACCGCGATCAGCTTCGCCGGACCCGGCAAGCGCGACGCCGAGCTGGAAGCGGCGATCCGCGAGGGGGTGACGATCAACCTCGAATCGATCGCCGAGGGACAGCGCGCGCTGGCGATCGGCAAAGCGCTGGAGAGGACGCCCCGGCTGGCGGTGCGGGTGAACCCGGACTTCGAGCTGCGCGGATCGGGGATGAAGATGGGCGGGCGCGCGTCTCCCTTCGGCATCGAAAGCGCGCATGTGCCCGAGCTGGTCCGGCTGCTGCGCGGCGAAGGCGCAGAGTGGCGCGGGCTGCACATCTTCGCCGGATCGCAGTCGCTCGACACCGAGGCGATCATCGCGACCCAGGCGGCGACGATCGAGCTGGCGGCGCGGCTGGCCGACGAGATCGGCGCGGTGCCGCCGCTGGTCAATCTGGGCGGCGGGTTCGGCATTCCCTATTTCCCGGGCGACACGCCGGTCGATGTCGGCGCGATCGGCGCGGCGCTGGCGGGCGCGGTGAGCCGGCTGGACAGCGAATATGCGATCGAGCTGGGCCGCTGGCTGGTCGGCGAGGCGGGGGTGTACCTTGCCCGGGTGGTCGACCGGAAGGAGAGCCAGGGCGAGACCTTCCTGATCGTCGAGGGCGGGCTGAACCATCACCTGGCGGCGACGGGCAATTTCGGCACGGTGGTGCGGCGCAACTATCCGGTGGCGGTGGCGCACCGGATGCAGGACCCGGCGGAGGAAGTGGTGACGGTGGTCGGGCCGCTCTGCACCCCGCTCGACCGGCTCGCCGACCGGGTGGCGCTGCCGCGGGCCGAAGTGGGGGACGTGATCGCGGTGTTCGCCTCGGGCGCTTATGGTGCGACGGCGAGCCCGAGCGCGTTCCTGGGGCATCCGGCGGCGGGGGAAGTGCTGGTTTGACCCTTCTCCCCTCCCTGAAAGGGAGGGGTCGGGGGTGGGTTGCGAGCGCAGCGAGCTTCTTCCTCCGGTGGCGAAAGAGAAAAGGCCGGGCATCGAGCCCGACCTTTTCTAACCCACCCCTAGCCCCTCCCTTTCAGGGAGGGGGATTTAGCGTTGCACCCCCAGCACCGTCAGGAAGCGGTCGGGCCAGAGGATCGACTGGCCGGTCTTGAGCCCGATCAGCGCAGCGCCGACGGGTGTGAGGATCGAGATGCGGCCTTGGGCGATGTCCGCGTCGGAGGGGTAGACCAGGGTGACGGTGCGGCGGGTGCCGTTGCTGTCGTCGAGGAACTCCACCGTGGCGCCCATCGTCACCGTGTCGGGCGAGATGGTGGCGGCGCTGTGGAGGCGGGCGCGCTCGGTTTCGCGGAGCAGCAACGCGCTGACCGCGGGGAAGCGGCGGGCGACGCTCAGGGCCAGGCCGGCGAGCTGCTCGGCTTCGGAATCGATCATGTCGATCGGCGGCCGGCCGGCCGCCTTGCGGGTCTTGCTCATCTTTGGATCTCCCAGGCAAAGGCGGCGCGGTGCCGCCGGGGCGCCGAATGACGGCGCGTTGCTTGGCCCCGGGTCTCCGGGACGTGCCGTAGGAGAACCCGGGGCTAACTGCCTGCCAGGAGCTGTCCCGCATGGACGCGGTATCGCAGCGAGGGTGCGCGAAACGTCATGCCGGGAGGATGGGACCCGGGGTGCGGCTTGTCAAACCGGGTCCTAGTGCGCCCCGCCCTTATTTCCGGCCGGCGGCGGTAGGGGCGAAGTCGAGCCGGGCATATTCGCGGATGCGCCCGTTGCTCAGCTTCCCCTCGACCAGCTCATAGCCCATTAGCGCGAACACCCGGTCGCCGAGGAAGATCGGCCGGGCATTGCCGTACCAGTCGACGCAGGACGCCTTGCAGTCGTCGTCGCGTGCGGTCTCGGCATGGGCGGCGAGCTCGCCGGCGGGGGCGAGGCGGCGGGCATCGCGGCGCAGGAAGGCGACTGCCGAGCCGCTGCCGAGGAAGCGCGCCGCAGGACTGTTGCCGAGGTCGCGGGTGACCGGCAGGCCGAGCGTGCCCGACGATCCATCGCGACTGTTCGGGTCCGGGCGGTAGAAAAAGGCCTGGCTGCGCCGCTCGCCCTCGCGCGCTGCAGGCAGGAACGAGGTGTCGCCGAGCCGGGGCGGGCCGCCGGCCAGTTCGATGGCGGAGAAGCCGAGCCGGTCCTTCGCGTCGTTGCCGATGACGACGGCGTCGTTGCCGATGATGTCGATCCGGTCGACGCCGTGCGGCGCGCGGATACGGCCGATCAGGCCGCCGTCGAGCGGGACGACGAAGACGGCCGCCTCATTCTGCTCGCCGGCGAAGCGGCCGGCCGAATAGACGAGATGGCGGCCCATGAAGCGGTTGTGGAACGACCAGTCCGGCTGCTTGCCGAGCGGCAGCGGGCGATAGGCGCGGCCGGGCGCGAGATAGGCGCCGTTGCCGAATGCCGAGAGCGGCAGGCGAAGCAGCGCGGCGTCGCCGGAGCTGACTTCGGGCCGCCACATCCAGTCTCCGCGGCTTTCTGCCCGGACGACCACGTCGAGCGCGCGGGCGGCGCGGTCCTCACGGAAGGAGAACTGGTCGACCGGGCCGCCCCAGGCCTGGAGCGCGCCGGGACGGGAACCGTCGAGCGGCATGCGGTAGAGCATCGCCCGGTCATGGCCCTTGCCGCCGGGCAGGGCCTCGCCGATCCAGACATAGACGGCGTTGCCGGAGACGTAGAAGTTGCTCGAATCCGAGCCGAGCACGGCGGTGGCGCGGCAGGAGAGCCGGGGCGCGGCGAGATCGCAGACGGTTACGGTGTGGAGCGTCGAGATGTCGGCTTCGGAATTGCGGCGGATCGGCTCGGGCACATAGACGCGCGTGGCCGGGGTGATCCGCTGGAAGCCGTCCTTGCCGAGGCCGGCATAGCGATCGAGATCCTTGCCGGTCCAGCGGCGCAGCGCGGGTAGCTGCGCGACGATCGGCGCGTAGGGATCAAGGTCGAGCGGGGTGTAGAAGATCAGCTGGCTGCCGATGAGGCGCGAGGCATAGTTGCTCGAGGAATAATAGTCGTTCGAGCGCAGATGGTGACTGTCCTCGTAGCGCAGCCGGCCGGCGGCATCGATGCGGAAGCGGTTGATCTCGGTGCCGCCGCGTTCATAGCTGTAGCCGACCACGATGACCCGGTCGCCGGAGACGAGCATCTCGTCATACCAGGCGTCGCCATTGGTGCCCGGCGGGAAGGCGTCGACATGATCGACCGCGCGCATCGTGCCGTCGCCGATCCGGACGGTGAACAGCCGGCCGCGGCGCAGCACCACCAGATGGTTGCCATGGACCTTGACGATGCCGCCCTCGTCGACATCGGCTTCCTGGGTGTTGGTGATGCTCGGGGACGATGCCCGGGTGCCGGTGACGACCACGGCCTCGTTGGCGGCGCCTGGTGCGGACGACGGGGCCATCACCATCGTGGGGGCGGGAGGCGGCAGGTCGGCCGGCATCGGCGCGGGGTGCTGGCGTGCGCGGCGCTTGAGGAAGGTCGCGAGCTCCTGGTCGCTGGCGAAGGCGCGGAGCCCGGCGGTCTGCGCCTGGGCCTGGGGTGCCGGAAGGGCGCCCGCGCAGATCAGGGCCGCCAACAAGGATGTTCGCCACATGCGCATTGCCCCCTCTATCGTTCGCGGACAGCTTAGCGGCCGGGGTGGCGAGGGCAATCGCCTTGATGCGGTTCAGAGCCGCTCGGCGACCAGCAGGCAGGCGAGCATCGCCAGCACCAGCGCGATCAGCGCGATGCCGAGCGCGGGCCAGCCCCAGATAGCGACGACCATGCCGGCGAGCGGCGGGCCGAGCAGCGCGCCGCCCGCGCCGAACTGGGTGATCAGGCCGTTGGCCGCGGCGATGCGGGGATCGTCGGGGGTGGTCGCGCCGGCCTGGGCGGGGAGGCGGGCGAACATCAGCGGCGGGACGAGGCCGCTGACCAGGGTGGCGGCGATGGCGAGGGCGCCGCTCTCGACCAGGCTCGCGGCGGCGTGGCGGTAGAGCCAGAAGACCAGGGGCAGGGTGGCGAGCAGGGCGAGGGTGGAGACCAGCATCATCCGGCGGCGGCTGAGCTGCCCGCCGCGCATCAGCCACATGGCGGCGGCCGAGCCGGGCAGGGCGGCGAGCGAGGCGAGCGCGGTGACCAGCCCGACCTGCCCGATCGGGGCACCGCTGCGCTCGACCAGGAAGCTCGGCAGCAGCATGAGCAGCGCGCAGACGAACAGCGTGTAGAGCCCGAAGGCGAAGGTGGAGACCCAGGCGGCGGGGGCGGGGAGGGTGATGCGCTGGCCGCCGGCGCCGGGCAGGGGGAAGCGGGTGAGCAGCGCGGTGATCGCGGCGAGGACGACGGCCCAGAGCAGCATCACGCCGCGGGGGCCTGCCAGCGTGACCAGCGAGGCGGTGACGGCGCTGCCGAGCGCGAGTCCGACGGGGACGAAGGTGCTCCACAAGGCGAGGGCGCGGCCGCGGCTGCGATCGGTGGCGAGGGCGGCGATGGCGGTGGGGGCGACGATGACCATCAGGAGATAGCCGACGCCCTCGACCGCGCGGGCGGCGAAGAGGATCGCCGGAGAGGGGGCGATCGCCTCGGCCAGGCTGGCGCCGGCCAGCGTCGCGCCGCCGGTCAGCAGGAAGGCGCGCATGCCGAACCGGGCGAGGCCGAGCCCGGCGACGAAGCCGAACAGCCCGCCGCCGACCTCGAGCAAGGAGATCAGCAAGGCGATCTGGGGGAGGGTGAGGTGGAAGCTCTCGCGCAGGATCGGGGCGATGGCGGAGATCTTGGCGAGCTGCGCGGCGGCGAGGATGCCGACCAGCCAGAGCGTCAGGATTCGGGGCCAGGGCGTGCGCATGCGGGCCCTGCTAGGGGCGGCGGGCGTGGATGGCCACGAATAGATTATACGGGGTCGGAGGCGATCGTCGTGGTGATGCGGCCGATCCGGCCGTCGGCGAGCGGCACCGTCTCCCAGCGCATCGTGCTGGGCAGCACCGCGATCACGGCATTGCCGTTATGGCCCGTATGGAACTCGAGGCGCTGGAAGGGCCGGTCGTACCAGCCGCGATCGGCGAGCCCTTCCTCGGCGGCGACGATCTCGGGGCTGGCGAAGCGCCAGAGCGAGCGGTCGAGGAACGCCTCGGCGCCGCCGGGCCAGCCGGCCACCCGCGCGGGCGATGCGGCGAGCAGGCGGTGGGTGGCGTCGCAGACCAGGTGGACCGGGGCGGTCGAGGTCTCGATCAGCCGCTTGAGGGCGGCGTCGGCGTCGTTGCCGGCGCGGGCGGCGATCATCGCGAGGATACGGTCGCGCATCGCCGGCTCGGGCAGGTGCGCGCCGCTCTCCCAGCGCGACACGCTGGCCTGGGTCACCGCCAGGCGCTCGGCGACGTCGCCCTGCTTGATCCCGTGCAGCAGACGGAAGCGGCGCAGCGCCCTGCCCAAAGGGAGATCGTGCAGCATGGCCGCAGGATAGGCCCGTCGGCGGTCTGCGACAAGGATGGCGGGCGCTAGAACAGCTTGCGCAGGCTGAACTTGATCGCCCGGCCGAGCGGGTCGAGATAGGGCGGTTCATATCCGGAGGGCGTCACGCCCTGCGCATTGGTGACGCGGGTGCGGGCGTTGGTGACGTTGGTGACGGCGATGGTGGCACGTGCACCCGCGAGCCACGGCACGCGCTTGCCCAGGCCACTGTCCTTGGTGGGCGAGAGCGACAGCTTCAGGTCGACGGTGGCGAGCGACGAGAAATCGAGCCCGTTGGGGCCGTCGGCGCGCGATCCGCTCTGCCAGCGCGTTTCGAGCGCGGTCGACCATATGCCCTTGGCGACGTTGAGCTGGGCGGTGAGGTTGTGGAGCGATGGGGTGCGGCCGCCGATCGGGCCGGTGGCGAGCAGGTCGCGCTCGGGCAGGCCGTCGCGCAGGCGCAGCCTGTCCTCGAGCTTGAGATCATAGCTGAGGCCGAAGACGATCCGGCCGCGTGACGGGTCCGTCAGCATCGCCGTTGCGGACTCCGGATCGGTGGCGACGCGCTTCGCGCCGGTCATCATCGACAGCATGCCCATCATCGGATCGGCAGGCGGCGGGGGCGGCGGCGCCTTCCTGCCGAAGGGGGCGGCGAGGAAGAAGCGGGTCGACAAGCCACGCTGGCGCTGGCGCTCGAAGTTGATCGGACGCAGGTCGAGCGCGGTCAGGCGGCCCTGGGCATCGCGCTCGAAACGATCGGGGAAGGCGGCTTCCACATCGGCATCGATCGCCGGCAAGGTGCCGATGCCGTCGCGGATGACTGTCTGCCGGAAGCCGATGGCGAAGTTCAGATTGGCCTTGCTCTTGGGGCGCCAGCTTGCCTCGACGCTGATTGTGTCGGTCTTCTGGGGAAGCAGGTCCGGGTTGCCGCCGCTGATCTGGGTGATGCTGGCGGTCTCGCCGCGCACGAAATCATAGACCGGGACATTGGGCACCCGGATCGCCGGCAACCCCCGCTGGTCGATCGGCGGCAAGGCGCGCGCGCTGCCCAGCTGCCCGCGCAGCGACAGCGACTGCAGCGGCGCCCAGTTGAGCCCGTAGAGATATTCCTGCGCGCTGCCGACGCCGGACAGCGCGTTGCGGCGCAGGGTGAGCGATGCCGAGACGTCGCCGATCGCCTTGCCGATGCCGCGTGCCCGGCTGAGCAGGCCGATATTGAGCCCGAGGTTGAGGTCGCTCTCCAGATTGTTGATGTCGCGGCTGAAGACGATGCCGCCGATATGGCTGCTGCTGTCGATGCTGTGCCCGGTGACGCTGCCGCGCGCGTTGACCGTGATCGCGCCGCCGGTGGGCAGCGTTAGCAGCTTGCCGAACACGAGGATGTCGGTGCCGACATTGGCGGTGTTGGACGTGACGCGATCGACCGACCGGGCGCCGAAGCGCGCGAGCGCGATCGGGCCGAAGGGGTTGAGGCCGGGATCGCCGGCGTTGAGCAGCGCCTGGATGCCGGCGGTATCCACATCGCGATCATTCCGCGTTTCGGACCAGCTGGTGTCGGCCTTGCCGCTGATCACCCAGTTCCATTTGCCGAACGGACCCTGCAGGGTGAGGCCGCCCGTCAGCGTCTGGCGTAGCGAATGCGAGCGCAGCGCCCCCGCCGAATCGAGCGCGCGCGACAGGGTGACGTCGTCGCCGAAGGGCGAATAGGGATTGCCGGCGGGGAGCAGCCAGCTGGTGCGGGCCAGACCGTTCGCGCCGTCGCTCTCGTCGCGCAGATAGTTGAGCGCGAGCGACAGGGTGCTCTCGTCCGGCAGGCGCATATTGTAGGCGGTACCCAGAGCGAGTTTGGTGCTGGCGGGCATCAGCGTGCGATAGGCGCCGGTGGGATAGGCATTGGGCTTGTTGGCGGTCGCCAGCCAGTCGGTCAGGCCGGTGGTGCCCGAGGGCGCCGTGGCGGGGGCGCCGGCCAGGGTGACCGGCGTGCCGGCGAGCGCGCTGAGGCCGGGATCGAGCTGGGCGTTGCCGCCGGCGGGCGTTACATTGCCCACCGTATCGAACAGGCCGTAGCCGCGCCCCTGAAGGATGCCGCGCTCGCTCTCGTAGAGTGCGGTGGCGCGGGCATAATCGATGCTGATGTTGAGCCGGTCGAAATCATGGATCGCGGTGATCGTGGCACTGGTGCCATATTCGACGCGTCCGCCTTCGGTGGCGAAGCGGGCGCTGGGTTCCAGCGTGGTCTTGCGGAAGCGCTTGAGCAGGATGATGTTCATCACGCGCTGATCGGGGGCGAAGCCGAGCTCCGCCGCCGCCTCCGGCTTCAACAGCTCCATCCGGTCGATCGCTTCGGGGGGCAGCTTGGCGATATCGAGCATGTTGGCGCGGCGGCCATTGACCAGCAGGGCCGGGGCCTTGCCGCCGGTCTGCTGCGAGATCTTGCCGACCAGCTCTTCGATGTCGCTTGCGGCATAGGTGGCGATATCGGCCTGGCTCAGGCTGATCTCGACAGGATCCTGCAGGCGCTTGCCGAGCACGACGATCTCGGGGCCGCTGGCCTGGTCGGTTGCCGGATCCTGCTGCTCCTGCGCTGGAGCGGATGCGGGAGGCGGTGCCGGCGGGGTCTCCTGGGCCAGGGCCGGCACTGTACCCAAAGGCGCGCCAAGGGCGAGAAGGGGAAGGCCAGTGAGGGATTGCCGCCAGACCGATGTGCCCTTGGCACGCCCCATGGGCGCGCAGGCGCTCCCGCTTGTACGCATCTACTCTCTCCCCGATCGGAGGCTCTTGCCTCCCCCCGATCGAGGACGTCGCGCAGGGGAAAACCCACAGTAACGGATGCGAAATAAAATTGATGCTCGAGGATCGGAGGCCCCGGGGGGCAACCTCCGCTAATAGGGCGGACCAGTCCGACAGCTTTGAAATCGGCCGGACGCCGGCCGAAAGCCCAGCATTGGGTGAATAGTTCCCTGTCCGCTATCTGGTGCCCAGCGCCTATGCCCCCATTAGGCTGCTCCAAAATCCTGGGGCGCTTCACTGCCGTCGGGGTAAAACATCACGCTTTCGGTAGTGTAGATTGCCAGTTCGATGCCAGAGCATTCTGGGATAACCTCAATTCTCAGTACCGACCCGTTGTCATCGGAAGGCCGATCGCTGGGGTCGTACAATAGGATTAGCTCTTCACCAGGGTTCAGCCGGAAGCGCGCGGTGGAAAGTTCCAGGTTGAGGAAGATGGGAGACCGTGTCGGATTGGCAAAGGTCTGCTTGAGTTTAGTCATGTTGCCCCCTTGCGAAGCTTACCGCGATTCGCGGACCTCCGCTCGCAGGCGCTATCGCGCGGGCAGCGGAGGTCCGCAAATGGGCGTTGGCTGCCTGTCCGTTCTTGGGCGGGCTGCTGCACGGCTGAACGACCGTCAATGGGTGGGAAGCGGGCACTAACGCTCTAGCAGCCGAATTGCAGCTTGTAGCTCGGACAAGCGGATCACGTTCAGACGATAGCGGCACTGGGCTTCCAGAATATCGGTTCCGCTCCCGCCGAAGGCCACGCCGCCCTCAAGTGCGCACTGTGACATAGAATAGCTGAGCCAGGCTGCCTGAGCAGCTTTCAAATCTCTGACGAGGACTGCGGTTGGGAGCTTCCTCGGACGCGCAAACGCATTTTGCTCCTTCTCCAAGGCGACGGCAGCCCGCAGAGCTCGATTGAACGCACGATCCACATGAAGCCGAGACTTCTTGGCAGCGTCGAGAAAGCAGCCCAGGACTCTCACTTGCGGGGCAAGCCCGTCGCAACGTTCCTTCGTGCGATCAAATGCGCCTACTGACCGCGCGACAGCCTGGGCTGAGCATGCGCCAGCCCAGCAAATAGCTGCCATGATAAAAGCAATTCCGCAGATGCATCTCATATAGCCAGCTTAAGCGCCTCGCGAATGACGGCAACTGGCGCGTTAGCGGACCGGTGGCTTTTGCAGCTGCCAATCGTCCCGGAATGCCAGAGAGGGGGACACTCTCGATCGAAGGGGCACAAAAGTTGTTATTGGGCCTCGGGCTTCGCGGCAGCCGCGTCACCTGTCACACGCGGCACCCAGATCGTGCAGGATAGCCCGCTGTCTGCGGGCCTGCCGTCAGGGAGCCGAACGCGCTTGAAGCAGCCGCCAAGTGGGAATTCGCGGCTTAGCCAGCGACCTTCGGGGGTTTCCTGCTCATAGGAACGAATCTTTGCGCGTTCCAGAAATGTCCAGAGCCGCGCGGCTGCATCGCCAGCACAAATATATTTGTGGCTGTCTTCCGTGTCGGTCACGTCTCCCGACGCAGTCGCGGCTGTCAAGCACGCCTCCATCAAGCCGGGCATCTGCTCGGGAAACGCAGTCGTATCTTGGTCAGCCGCGAGCAGTGCGATGGCAAGGATCAGCATGGGTCAATGTCATGATCATCCTTGTCCATTTCGACAAGCGCCTATGTTCCAGCTCGCTTTACGCCTGAACGCCCGTAATTGCGGCGGCTCCGTCTTGGAATCGGCCGCGCCGATGCGGAACGGCGGAGATCCGGTGGATTGCCGGCGGCCCGTCTTTCGACTTAGACTGGGGCATGTACTACGCGATCTTGTTGATTGCTGGTCTGGCGGCTGTCCCTGGCGCGCCTGAGCAGGCCGGGGCGCAGGATCATGCGCTTGCCTATGGCTGCGACGACATTGTCGTGGTGGGGCGGCTCAAGAACGGGGGTTGGGAGCATGTCGAGATCGCCGACGATCTGCTCGGGCACGGCTGGGCCTCGGCAACGCTGAAGGTCCGCAAGCGCGTGCACGGGGCGCCGGGCGCTTCCGTGATCCCGGTCCGGTATTTCGAGCACACCTATCTGCGCGAAGATCGCGATTTCCTGTTCGTGCTTACCAAGGCCGATGGCGGCACCTATGAAGTCGTCGGGAAGAAACTCATGTCGGCGCGTCCACGCCTGGCCATGTCCTGCACCTGACCAACCATGCCGCTCGGGGGAACGATATTGCCACTGATCCTGTCCTTCGCCCTTCTGCTGGGCTTGCCGATGCAAGACCAGCGCGAAGCGGCGATCAAATCGACGCAGGCCGATGTCGAGGGCTACAAATATGACGAGGATGTCGGGCTGAAATACAAGGGCGTGACCCGCGCCATCGTGCGCGCGGAGAATGCCGGTCGGTGCCGCACCAAGTTCATCCTCGAAGAGGAGGGCAGCGTGGTCCTCGACTGGACTGCGATCAAGGCGGTGACGGCGCAGAAATATCAGGTGGACCTGACGGCGGGCAAGCCATCCGAGGCGATGCGTTTCGAGGTCGACCTGGCGGATCAGGCGACGAACTTCGCGGAGGTCTTCGACTATCTGCGGGCAGCCTGCGCGGGCAAGAAATGAGCGCGCGCGTTTCGTAGCGGCCACGCCGCCTATGCCTTTGCTTCCGACGGAGTTGCTCCATGCACCATCTGCTCACTGCCAAGCTCATCGCCTGTATCGCCGTGCTGTCCGCGGCTGCGCCTGTCGGGCCGGGCAACGAGCCGGTGGACGGCCGCTTCGATGTCGGTGGGCGGTCGATCCGGCTGTCCTGCCAGGGGGCAGGCGCTCCGGTGGCCGTGATCGATGCGGGCATGGGGACGGCGCCGGTGGAGGATCCGGGCTGGCGGGGCATCGCGGACCGGGTGGCGCAGACCACGCGTGTCTGCCTCTATGATCGGGCCGGGCTTGGCGGAAGCGATCCGGCGCCTGCGGGGACGCGTTCCAGCCTTGATGCCGCGCATGACCTGCATGCCGCACTGTCGGCGGCCGGGGTAAAGCGGCCCTATCTGTTGGTCGGCCATTCGCTGGGCGGGCTGCATGCCCAGGTGTTCGCTGCGGAGTATCCCGCCGACACGGCCGGCCTAGTGCTGATATCGACGACGCACCCCGACCAGTTCGCGCGCTGGCTGGCGCTGCTGCCGGCTCCGGCGCCGGACGAGGAAAAGGCGGTGACCGAGGCGCGCGCTTTCCTGACCAATGCGCAGGCGGACCCGACCCGGAACGAGGAGCGGATCGACATGCGGGCGAGCGCGGCGCAGGCGCATCGGCTCGGTTCGCTGGGCAGCAAGCCGGTCATCGTGGCGACGCACAGCCCCCGCTTCCGCATGGTGCCCGGCCTGTCCGAGCCGCTCGCGGTCAAGCTGGAGGATGCCACCCAGCGGATGCAGCGGGAGTATCTGTCGCTGTCGAGCAATGCGCATCAGAACGTCGCCGAGCGCGCGGGGCATGGCCTGCCGCATGAGGCGCCCGACTTCGTGGTCGACAATATCCTGCAGGGTGTCGCGGCAGTGCGTGGGCAGCAGGCTCGGCGGTGATGTGATCCTGCCCCAGCTCGGGAGCGGCGTTGCCACCGCTCCCGAGCTGGGGAACAGGCTTACCAGCTCAGGCCGAGGCGGGCGTAGATGTAGCGGCCGCCAAAGCCGAAGGGCGAGTAATAGGGGAAGCCGACCACGCCGGTCGTGTTGTTCGTGGCGATGGTATAGTCGGGATATTCGTCGAACAGGTTGTTCACGCCGAGCGCGAACTGGGCGCCCTTGAGCGCCTGGTAGCGCAGCTCGAGATCGGCGATGGTGTGCTTGCCGGTGGGGATGTCGCCTGCCGCGGTGGTGCCGGGCTGGATCACGCTGCCATAATAGCTGGCGCGCGCCGTGATGCCGATCTTGTCCAGCGACCAGTCGATCGTGCCGGTGACCTTTTCGCCGGGCGTGCCCTGCTCGATCGAGTAGATGCGGCTGCGGGCGAACAGGGTGACCGGGCTGATCACGCCAGTGCCGGTGGGGACCGAGCTGCGATCGACCTTGGTCTGGTTGAGATTGCCGGCAAGGGTGAAGTCGAAGGTGCCGGCATCGTCGGCGCGCAGCTTGTAATGCGCCACGACGTCGACGCCGCGGACCCGCGAGCGCAGGCCGTTGATGAAGAAGCGCGCCGCCGTGGCGCCGGTGTTGGTGTTGAGCAGCAGCTGGGCGATCTGCCGGCTGACCGGATCGGGCGAGGTGAGCGAGCCGGTGATGTTCTCCGACAGGGCAAGCTGGTTGCGCAGGCGGATCTGATAGGCATCGACGGTGAGGTCGAAACCGCCCGAGCGGATCACCGTGCCGAGCGACAGGTTGGTCGAGCGCTCAGGCTCGAGCGGCAGGCCGCCGAGCGCTGCGGAGACCGGGCTGACCGACGGGAAGGTACCGGTGAGCACCGGGGCGCCGTTGACGATCACCGAGGCGATCGAAGTGAAGTACTGCTGCTGCAGGCTCGGCGCGCGGAAGCCGGTCGAGGCGGTGCCGCGCAGGGCGAACCAGGGGGTGAAATCGTAGCGCAGCGAGACCTTGCCGGTGCCGGTGTCGCCGAAATCGGTGTAATGCTCGGCGCGGCCGGCCAGGCCGACGAGGAGCTTGTCGGTGACCTGCGCCTCGAGATCGACATAGCCCGAGACGTTCTTGCGGCTGCGCTCGATCGCGTTGCGCGGCGAGAAGCCGCCAAAGCCCTGCGCGCCCGGCGCCTGGCCGGCGACCGCGCCGGTGGCGGGATAGTCCCAGGAGGCCTGTTCGCCTGGGGTGATCTTGAAGCCTTCGCGTCGGCCCTCGACGCCGAAGGCGACGTTGAGCGACTGGAACACGTCGAACTTGCGCGACACGTCGAGCCCGGCGACCCACTGGTCGTAGATCAGCGCGCCGTCATAGAAGCTGGTCGGCGAGGCGTTGCCATAGGCGTAATTGGCCGAGTTGCGGGTGTAATAGGCGATCTTGTTGCGGCCGTACGCGACGTTGAGGTCGACGTTCCAGCCGGCGAGATCGCCCTTCAGGCCGAGCGCGCCATTGGCATTGGTCGACTTGGTGTTGATGATCGGCAGGAAGCCGTTCGGATAGATGCCCGAGACCGCGGTGGCGGCGCTGGCAAGGCGGGGGAAGGCGGCGCTGCGGCTGTCGCGGTCCTGATAGCCGAACCAGCCATAGAGCTTGAAATTGTCGCCGATGCCGGTGCCGGCGTTGACGTAGCCGGTGTACTGCTCGACCTCGGGATCGCCGAAGCGGCCGGTGACGCGGCTGGGGGTGACGCGCGGATCGTAGTCGGCGCGGTTCGTCGGCTCGCGCTTGGTATATTCGCCCGAGACGGTGACATAGCCGTCATTGCCGAAGCCGATGCCCTGCCAGGCCGAGGCGGTGAAGGTCGGCTCGCCGGTGATCGAGCGGCTGCCGCGGGCGGTGTCGATGTCGGTGGCGTAGAAGCCATAGGTGGCGCTGACGCCGCCGCCCGAGCGGGCCTCACGCAGACGGACGTTGATCACGCCGGCGATCGCGTCGGAGCCGTACTGGGCCGAGGCGCCATCGCGCAGCACTTCGATCCGCTCTAGCGCGGTGGCGGGGATGGTGTTGAGGTCGACGGCGGCCGAGCCGCGGCCGACCGAGCCGTTGATGTTGAGCAGCGCCGAGGCATTGGCGCGCACGCCGTTGATCAGGACGAGCGTCTGGTCGGGCGAGAGGCCGCGCAGCGTGGCGGGTCGGATCGCGTCGGTGCCGTCGACGGCCGAGGGGCGGGGGAAGTCGATCGAGGGAGCGACGGTCGAGAGCGCGGCGCCGAGCTCGGTAGTGCCCTGGTTGCGCAGCGCGGTGCCGCTCAGCACGTCGACCGGCGAGGCGGTGTCGAGCCGCGAGCGGCCCTGGGCGCGGGTGCCGGTGACGACGATCTGGGTGTCCTCGGCGGGGGCGGCCTGGTCGGCCTGGGGTTCCGCGGCGGGGGTTTCCTGCGCGAGGGCGGGGGAGGCGGCGACCGCCAGCGTGGTGGCGATGGCGAGAAGCGAGGGGGTACGGAAACGCATGATGATGGCCCACCTTTTCTTATGGTGAGCGGAATTTCTACCAATCCAATGGGAATTGATAGAAAGGAAAGTTTGGTCCGGGCAAAAGGGCGTTTCTGCGGTGTTGCGCTAGGGCAACACAGTTGGGGGCGGAACGCGTGGTGGCGGGATTGGTTCCGGAGGTTAGATAACAATTCATCCGGGCTGAAATAATAATTCAATCGTCACCCCGGCCTTGTGCCGGGGTGACGAGGTATTTTACTCGCCGCCGGCGATCGGGGTCACCCGTCCCGCCCCGGTACGCGTGCCCGAGTGGGATAATCCCCGCGACCCCTAACCCGATGTTTACCTCTCAAGCGCATAGCTGACCCTGATCCTGTGCGGGTTGCTGCCGAGACGTTGGCGGCTTCCGGCCCGGCAGGAAAAGGAGCTCGGTATGCGTTTGATCGGTTTCGGCAGGACTGTTCTGGCTCTCGGCATGGCGGCTGTGCTTGCCGCGTGCGGCGGTGGCGGCGGTCGTCCCGAGCTGCCCCCCGCGGCGGCGGTGGCGGGCCGCGAGACGCCCAGCGACGAATATGTCATCGGTCCGATGGACCAGCTCCAGATCTTCGTGTGGCGCAATCCCGAGCTATCGGCGAAGGTGCAGGTGCGCCCCGACGGCCGCATCACCGTGCCGCTGATCAGCGACATGCCGGCGGTGGGCAAGACCCCGGCGATGCTGGCCGACGACCTGAAGTACGCGCTCAGCGAGTATATCAAGGACCCGATCGTCTCGGTGATCGTCGAGAATTTCAACGGCACCTACAGCCAGCAGATCCGCGTCGTCGGCGCGACCGAGAAGCCGGCCTCGATCCCGTACCGCGCCAACATGACCGTGCTCGACGCGATGATCGCCGTCGGCGGCCTGAGCGAGTTCGCCGCGGGCAACCGCGCGCGGCTGGTGCGCTACGACCGGCAGACCGGCAAGCAGACCGAGTACAAGGTGCGCCTGGGCGACCTGCTCAAGGACGGCGACATCCGGGCCAACGTCAAGCTCGAGCCGGGCGACGTGATCATCATTCCTACGAGCATGTTCTGAGGTAGCGCGGGTGGGGAACCTCTACGAAGAGCTGCGCGGCGCACTGCACGCGGTATGGCAACGGCGCTGGATCGCGCTGGCGGTGGCCTGGTGCATCTGCCTGGCCGGCTGGCTGGTCGTGTCGCAGATGCCGAACAAGTATGAGTCGCGTGCGCGCATCTTCGTGCAGCTGCGCCAGATCATCCCGACCGACGGGACGACGGCGCTCAACCAGCAGAAGGACCTCGACCGGATCCGCCAGACGCTGACGTCTGCTGTGAACCTGGAGAAGGTGGTGCGCGGCACCGATCTGGCGCGCACCGTCGCGACCGACCGGGACGTGGCGGACCGGGTCGCCGGGCTGCAGGCGGCGATCAAGCTGACCGCGCAGCAGGACAATCTGTTCGAGATCACGGTCACGGCGCCGAGCGGCAAGCTGGCCAAGCAGATCGCGCAGAAGCTGATCGACATCTTCGTCGAGACCAACCTTTCCGACAATCGCGACCAGTCGAGCCAGTCGCTCGACTTCATGGACCAGCAGCTGGCCGAGCGGCAGAAGCAGCTGCAGGACGCCGATACCAAGCGGGCGGACTTCCAGGCGAAGTTCCTCGGCTCGCTGCCGGGCACCGGATCGATCGATGACCGCGTCTCCGCGGCGCGCACCCAGCTCGGCCAGATCCAGGGCGACCTGGCGGCGGCGCAGTCGAGCCTCAACGTGGTCAATGCCCAGATGGCGGGCACCCCGGCCAGCGTCGCGGGTGCCGGTGGCGGCGCGGTGGCCGGCCCGGCCCGGGCGCGGCTCCAGGCCATCCAGGGCCAGATCGCCGACGCGCGCGCCAAGGGCTATACCGACAGCCATCCCGACATGATCGCGCTGAAGAACCAGCTTGCCGCGGCACAGGGCGCGGCGGCGCGCGAGCCGCTGGTGGGCGGCGGCGCGGGCAGTGCCTCCAACCCGGTCTATATCGGGCTGCAGTCGATGCGGGCGGACAAGCAGGCGACCGTCGCCGCGCTGATCCAGCGCAAGGCGCAGATAGAGGGCGACCTCAACCTGCTCCAGGCCAAGCTGGCCGAGGCGCCGGGCGTGGCCGCCGAGCAGGGCGAGATCGAGCGCCAATACCAGGTGCTCAAGGGCCAGTACGACACGCTGCTCGCCCAGCGCGAGCAGATGAAGATCGCCAGCCAGGCGCAGAATGTCGCTGATGCCGACAAGTTCAACGTAGTCGATCCGCCGGCCCAGCCGCGCGGGCCGACTTCGCCCAACCGGCCGCTGCTGCTCACCGCGGTGCTGATCGCCGGGCTGGGCGCGGGCGTCGCGGCGGCATTCGCGCTGGGCAAGCTGACCACGACCTTCGCGACTGCCGCCAAGCTGGAAAAGGCGAGCGGCATGCCGGTGATCGGATCGATCGGCGAAGTGGTGACCGCCACGCAGACCGCGATGCGGCGCAAGACGCTGACCCTGTTCGCCGGCGGGGTGGCGGCGCTGGCCGTCGCCTATGTCGGGCTGATCGGCGTCGAGTTCCTCCAGCGGGGCATGGGAGCCTGAGATGAACGATCACACGCCCCGCCGCCTGAAGGGGTCGCTGCTCGAACGGGCGGCGCCGTCTTTCCATTATGCGCCTGCGCCGGTCGAGGAAGCGCCTGCCGCGCCGGTTGTGAAGCCGGCGCCGAAGCGCGTCGAGACGCCGGTGGTGCGGCCGGTCGTGCCGCCTGTGGAGACGCCGGTTGCTGCTCCGGTGGTGGTGCCCGAGCCGGCTCCGCAGCCTGCGCCTGCGCCCGTGGCAATTGAGCCGATGGTTTTGTCGCAGCCCTTGCCGCAAGCCGAGCAGCTCCCCAGCGAAAGCCGGGGTCCAGCCTCAGCGTTCCAGACTGAAAGTCTGGGCCCCGGCCTTCGCCGGGGAGAATCGCAGGAAGAAGCTGCGCCGCAGATCGCGACCGCTCGGAATGGTGTCCGCCATGTCGCGCCGATCGACCGGGACGTGCTGGAGCGCGGCGGGATGCTGATCCCCGGGGCGGCGATCACGCCGCTGGCGGAAGAATTCCGCATGGTGAAGCGCCAGCTGCTGCTCACCGCGCGCGCCGTCGCCGCCAAGGATACCGCCAAGGCAGCGGATCGGGCGCGGATGATCCTCGTCTGCTCGGCCCAGCCGAGCGAGGGCAAGACCTTCTGCGCGATCAACCTCGCGCTCTCGATGGCGACCGAGAGGGACGTCGAGGTGCTGCTGGTCGATGCCGATTTCCCCAAGCCCGACGTGCTGCCGCGCCTCGGCCTGCCGAACGGCCCCGGGCTGCTCGACGTGCTGGCCGGATCGGTGGCGAATGTCGAGGACTGCATCATCGACACCGATATCCCGCAGCTCTCCGTGCTGCCGGCCGGCACCCGCTCGGTCAGCGACACCGAACTGCTGGCGAGCGACCGCGCCCGGGCAGTGATCGACAGCCTGGCCGCGGCCAATCCGCGCCGCATCGTGATCTTCGATTCGCCGCCGGCGCTCGCCGCGTCGCCCGCCTCGGTGCTGGCGCTGCATGTGGGGCAGGTGATGCTCGTCGTGCGCGCCGACCGGACCAGCGAGAGCGACCTGCGCCAGGCGGTCAACACGCTCGACGGCTGCGAGGATATCCAGCTCGTGCTCAACTCGGTCTCGTTCCAGCCCGGCGGTCGCCGGTTCGGCAGCTATTACGAATATGGGGAGGAAGGCCGGTGAAGCGGCTGATCATCTTGACCGGCATCGCGGCGGGGGCCGCGCTGCCGGCGCACGCGCAGCGGGTGCAGGTCGCGCCCTATATCGAGGCGAGCCAGGTGGTCGCGGCCGACCTGAACGGCGGCGACGTGCTGACCTATTCGACCGTCGGCGCGGGCATCGACGTGGGCGTGCATTCGCGCCGCGTCGAGGTGCAGGTGAGCTATCGCTACGAGCACCGCTTCGACTATCAGAACAAGCTCAACAACGATCACACGCATAGCGGCCTCGCCACGGTCAAGGCGGCGGTGGCGCCGGGCCTGTCGATCGAGGCGGGCGGCATCGCGACGCGCACCCGTTCGGACATCCGCGGCGACGTGCAGACCAGCCAGGTCGGCAATTTCAGCAACTCGGCGCAGGTCTTCTCGGGCTATATCGGGCCGAACCTGGCGACGCATCTGGGGCCGATGTTCGTCAACGGCGCCTATCGCTTCGGCTATACCAAGGTCGAGGCACCGGGGCAGACCGGCGTCGCGCCGGGCCAGCCGCGGCTCGATTACTACGACGACTCCAAGGTGCATGTCGCGACCGCCAGCGTCGGCGTGAAGTCGGGCACGGTGCTGCCCGTCGGCATCACCGCCAGCGGATCGTACACACGCGAGGATGCCGGGCAGCTCGACCAGCGCTTCGAAGGCAAGTGGGGCCGCGGCGACGTGGTGCTGCCGGTGCTGCGTGGCCTCGCGCTCGCGGGCGGCGTCGGCTACGAGCAGATCAAGATCACCCAGCGCGACGCGCTGCTGAACGGCGCGGGCCAGCCGGTGGTCGACCGCAATGGCCGTTTCCAGACCGATCCCAATTCGCCGCGCCGCATCGCCTACGACCTGGACGGCGTGTTCTGGGACGCGGGCGTGATCTGGAAGCCGAGCCGCCGTACCTTCCTGGAGGCGCGTGTCGGCCGTCGCTATGGCTCGATGAGCTATACCGGCTCGCTCAGCTATCAGGCGGGTCCGGGCAGCGGCATCCAGATCGGCGTCTATGACACCGTCCAGACCTTCGGCCAGCAGCTCAACGGCCAGCTCTCGACGCTGCCGACCGCGCTTGCCAGCACCACCGATCCGTTCGGCAACCAGTTCTCGGGCTGCATCTACGGCACGACGGGCGCGGCGGCGGGCGGCTGCATGAACGGCATCTTCGCCTCGGCGGCGACCTCGGCCTATCGGGCGCGCGGCGTGACCGGCGTGATGGTCGCGGGCCGTGGCGGCACCCGCTTCGGCATCGGCGGCGGCTGGGCACGGCGCGACTTCATCGCGCCGTCGGGCGGCACCGCCTTCACCACCAACGGCACCAGCGACACCAGCATCTATGCCCAGGCCTTCGCCTCGACCGATGTCGGCGCGAACGGCTCGCTCCAGGGCAGCATCCTCGGAAGCTATTACAATAGCGACCTGCCCGGGAATGACGGCATTTACGGTTGGGGAGCGAATGCAGCCTATACCCACCGCTTCGGACGGCTGGGCGCGACTCTCTCGGGAGGCGTGTTCGGGTTCGAGCGGGATGGCGACAGTTCGGCCAGCGCCCAGGCGCTGCTCGGCCTGCGCTACGGTTTCTAAGCGTCGGGACGAAAACATGTACGACGATCACTATGGATTGACCGGCCGGCCCTTCCAGCTGACCCCCGATCCGAAATTCTGGTTCGACACGGCGACGCACCGCAAGGCGATGGCCTATCTCGGCTATGGGCTGAGCCAGGGCGAGGGCTTTGTGGTGATCACCGGCGATCCTGGCGTGGGCAAGACCACGCTGATGGGCCACCTGCTCGGCGAGATCGACCGTGAGCGGCTGAACGTGATCAAGATCGTCTCGACCCAGCTGCGCCCCGAGGACCTGCTGCGGCTGGTCTGCCAGGGGCTGGGGATCGACAGCTCGGGCCTGAACAAGGCCGAGATGCTGGGCGAGATCGAGCGCGGGCTGCACGCCGTGGCGCGCACCGGCCGGCGGACGCTCGTCGTGGTAGACGAGGCGCAGTCGCTGCCGATCGAGAGCCTGGAGGAGCTGCGCATGCTCTCCAATTTCCAGGCGGGCGGCTATCCGCTGCTGCAGATCTTCCTGCTCGGCCAGCCCGAGTTCCGGCTGACGCTGAGCGACCCGAAGCTGGAGCAGTTGCGCCAGCGGGTGATCGCGATGCACCATCTCGATCCGATGCAGGCGGACGAAGTCGAGCCCTATCTGATCCACCGCCTGTCGTGCGTCGGCTGGCGGGGCAAGCCACGCTTCACCAACGACGCGGTGGCGGCGATCCATCGCTGGTCGGGCGGCAGCCCGCGCCGGATCAACCAGCTCGCCAGCCGTGTGCTGCTGTTCGGCGCGGTCGAGGAGATGGAGACGTTCGGCGCGAACGAGCTGGCGGCGGTGATCGCCGACCTCAACCAGGATACGCCGGTCTCCGCCTATCGCCCGGCGCCGATCGAGACCCCGGCGGCCTTCGCGCCGCCCCCGGTCGCCGAGCCCGAGCCCTATGAGCTGACCGACGTGGCGCCGATGGGAATGGGCGCGCCGGTACCATCGCCGCATCCGCATCCGTCGGACCCGGTGCCGCTGCGCCCGGCCTTTGCCGCGCACCCGCCGGTGCCCGCGGCGGCGAGCGACGACACGCTCCAGCGCCGCATCTCCGACCTGGAGACGCAGCTGCGCGACCAGGACGAGGCGCTGCGCCGCGTGCTGGGCTTGCTGGTCGACTGGGTGGAGCAGGGCGAGTCCCAGGGGCGCCGGCCCGACCTGTCGGCGGTGCGCGGGAACGTGGCCTGATGTTTGTGGGCGCTTCTTCTCTTGTTCTCCTGCGAAAGCAGGAGCCCAGGGTTACGAAGGGTGCCGCTTTTGGCTCTGGGTTCCTGCTTTCGCAGGAGCGCAAAAAGGCTTGCGGGGAGCGCTGATCCGATGGTCGTCAACGCCCTCTCGGTCGATGTCGAGGACTGGTTCCAGGTCGGCGCCTTCGAGAACACGATTGCGCGCGACGACTGGGATTCGCTCGAGCACCGGGTAGAGGCGAACACCGACAAGGTGCTGGCGCTGTTCGAGGCGGGCGGGGTCAAGGCGACTTTCTTCACGCTGGGCTGGGTGGCGGAGCGCTATCCGGCGCTGATCCGACGGATCGCCGAGGCGGGGCACGAGGTCGCCAGCCATGGCTGGGACCATCAGCGCGTCTTCACCATGGGCCCCGAGCAGTTCCGTGCCGACCTCGCCACCGCGAAGAAGGCGCTGGAGGATGCAAGCGGGCAGCGGGTGACCGGCTACCGCGCGCCGAGCTTCTCGATCGACCGCCGCACGCCCTGGGCGCATGAGGTGCTGGCCGAGGAGGGATACACCTACTCGTCGAGCGTCGCGCCGGTGAAGCACGACCATTATGGCTGGCACGATGCGCCGCGCGGGGCCTTCTGGCCGGTGCCCGGCGCCGAACTGGTCGAGATCCCGATCACGCTGGCGAGCTTCTTCGGGCGCGAGGTGACCACCGGGGGCGGCTTCTTCCGGCTGCTGCCCGGCGAAGTGACCTATCGCGCCGTCCGCGCCGCCAATGGCGCGGCTCGTCCCGCGATCTTCTACTTTCATCCCTGGGAGATCGACCCGGGCCAGCCGCGCGTGCAGGATGCGCCGTTCAAGTCGAAGCTGCGCCATTACAGCCGGTTGGGCGCGATGGCGGGTAAGCTCGAGACGCTGATCGCGGGGCATCGATGGGGCCGGATGGACGAGATCGCGAAGGGCGAGGCGGAGCGGCTGAAGGCGGAGTGCGCCAAGTGAACGCGCCTTTGCTCGCCAAGCCCGTGCAGCTCCGCATCGCCGATCTGGGCGACGCGATCGAGCGCGCCCGCATTGGGGCGTTCGTGCATGAGCATCCCGAGGGCACGCCCTTCCATCTGCCCGCCTGGAGCGTGGCGGTGGCGCGGGGTTGCGGGCAGAAGAGTCATTACCTGGTTGCCGAGGACGCTCGTGGCGAGCTGGCCGGCGTGATGCCGCTGACCGAGATCTACTCGCCGATCTTCGGCAAGGTGCTCGCCTCCGCCGGGTTCGGCGTGGGCGGAGGAATCCTGACGCACGACCCGCGCATCGTCTCGCAGATGGCCGAGCAGGCCTGGACGCTGGCGCAGCAGCTGAAATGCCCGGTGATGGAAGTGCGCGGCGGCCCGCTGCCGGGGCCGGAATGGAGCGTGGACGACACCCGCTATCTGGGCTTTGTGCGCGATCTCGCCGCGGACGACGACGCCCAGCTGCTCGCCATCCCGCGCAAGCAGCGCGCCGAGGTACGCAAGGCGCTGGAGACCCAGCTGGAGATTTCCACCGGCTGTCACGCGGATGACGTGGCGGCGCATTATGCCGTCTATGCCGAATCGGTCCGCAACCTCGGCACCCCGGTATTTCCCCGGAGTCTGTTTTCCGAGGTTTTACGGGAATTTGGCAACTCGGCGGACGTGCTGGTCGTCCGTCACCACGGGGTGGCAGTGTCGAGCGTATTGAGCCTTTACTGGAAGGGGACGGTGTACCCCTATTGGGGCGGCGGCACCCAGGCGGCGCGCGGCATGCGCGCCAATGACCGGATGTATTTCGAGCTGATGCGCCACGCCCGGACCAAGGGCTGCAGGCGCTTCGACTTCGGCCGCTCGAAGGTCGGCACCGGGCCGGCGGCGTACAAGAAGAACTGGGGCTTCGAGCCGAAGCCGCTGTGCTATTACGACCGGGTGGCCGAGGGCGCGAAGCCGCGCGACGCGAGCCCGGTGAACCCGAAATATTCGCTGCAGGTGCGCGTCTGGAGCAAGCTTCCCTTGTGGATCGCCAATCGCGCGGGTCCCCTGATTGCGAAGGGCCTGGGCTGATGGGCGACATTCTCTTCCTTGCGCACCGCGTACCCTATCCGCCCGACCGGGGGGACAAGATCCGCGGCTTCAACGTCCTGAAGTACCTGTCGACCAAGCAGCGGGTGCACCTGATCGCGTTCGCCGACGACCCCGCCGACCTGAAGCAGAAGGGCGGGCTGACCAAGTATACCGGCAACCGATCGATCGTGTGGCGCGCCAAGTCGCAGCTGGTCGCGGGGTTCCAGGCGCTGGTCCAGCACCGGCCGGTCTCGCTCACTGCGTTCGACAACGACGCGCTGCGCCAGTCGGTGGAGAATATCCTCGAGCGGCACCGGATCGACACGATCTATGTCTTCTCCAGCCAGATGGCGCAGTATCTGCCGCCGCGGCCGCGCCAGCGGGTGATCATGGATTTCGTCGACATGGATTCGGCGAAGTTCGCGGCCTACGCCAAGAGCAGCAAGGGCCCGATGGGCTGGATGCTCGGCCGCGAGGCGCGGATGCTGCTCGCCCACGAAAAGGCGATCGCGCAGCGCGCCGATGCCAACCTGTTCGTGAGCGAGGCGGAGGCGGAGCTGTTCCGCCAGCGCACCGGCGCCGACCGGGTGCATGTGCTCGAGAACGGTATCGACACCGAATATTTCGACCCGGCGGCGACCTTCAAGCGCGTTGACGTGATGGGATCGACGATCGTCTTCACCGGCCAGATGGACTATCGCCCGAACATCGAGGGCGTGACCTGGTTCGTCGAGACGATCCTGCCGCATGTCCGCCTGGCGCATCCGGACGCCCGCTTCATGATCGTCGGCCGGAACCCGACCGATGCTGTGAAGGCGTTGGCCAAGCATCCGGGCGTGGCGGTGATCGGCGAGGTGCCCGATGTGCGCGGCTGGCTGGCCCAGGCCGCGGTTGTCGTCGCCCCGCTCAAGCTGGCGCGCGGCATCCAGAACAAGGTGCTGGAAGGCATGGCGATGGCGCGGCCGGTGGTCGCGTCCGAGGCTGCCGCGACGGGCATCGACCATGGCGGCACGATCCTGGTGGGCGCGACCGTGGGCGAGATCGCCGAGCATGTGACGCGGCTGCTCGCCAACCGCGGCAAGGCCGCGGAGCTGGGCGAGGCGGCACGGCAGCGGGTGATCGACCGTTACAGCTGGGAAGCCCGGCTGAGCCCGCTCGACGCGGTACTCGGCGAGCCGATGCGGCCTGCCAAGGCGGAACGCGTGGCGCGCGTCACCGACGTGCCAAAGAAGCCGCGCCGGGCGGCGTGAGCAATCTACATCCCGTCATCCCCGCGAAAGCGGGGACCCATGTCCTGCACGTGCAACGGAATGCAGCGGTGCGTGCGGGGATGGACCGGGAGATGGGCCCCCGCTTTCGCGGGGGTGACGAAAGGGACTGAAGACGTGGCCGAAGCTGTGATGCCCGCTGCCGCGGCGCCCGCAACCGCTACCTTCGACGCGCGCTGGAAGCGGCATGCTGCGATCCTGGCCGCGGTCTGGGTGGCGCTGCTCGTCATCTTCAGCCGCGACACTGGCGATCTGGCGACGATCTACTGGACCAACACGACCTTCGGGCACTGCCTGTTCATCGCGCCGGTGATCGCCTGGCTGGTGTGGCAGCGGCGCGCCGAGCTGAGCGAAGTCGTGCCGCAGGGCTGGTGGCCCGGTCTTGCGATCGTGGCGTGCGGCGGGCTCGGCTGGATGGTCGGCGATGCCGCCGGCGTCGCGCTGTTCCGCCATGCGGGGCTGGTGCTGATGCTGCAGGGGGCCGTGGTGAGCGTGCTCGGGCCGAACGTCGCCCGGGCGCTGCTGTTCCCGCTCTGCTACATGGCGTTCCTGGTGCCGTTCGGCGACTTCATGGAAGGGCCGCTGCAGGACATCACGATCACGATGATCATGCCGATGCTCCATGCATTCGGCGTGCCGGCGAGCGTGGACGGGGTGCTGATCACGACGTCGAACGGCTATTTCGAAGTGGCCGAGGCCTGTTCGGGCGCCAAGTTCGTGATCGCGATGGTCGCGTTCGGCGTGCTGGTCGCCAATGTCTGCTATGTCTCGTGGCAGCGGCGCGCGGCGTTCATGGTCGCGGCGATCGTGGTGCCGATCCTCGCCAACGGCCTGCGCGCCTTCGGGACGATTTATGCGGCCTGGTGGACCTCGGTCGAGGCGGCCACCGGCTTCGACCATATCGTCTATGGCTGGGTGTTCTTCGCGATCGTGATGGCGGCGGTGCTGGCGATCGGCTGGAAATGGTTCGACCGCGACCCCGATGCGCGCTGGTTCGATCCCGCCAGGCTGCAGGCGGTGCCGGCGAAGCGCGTCGACGCGCCGATCGCCGCTGTGCTGGTGCTGCTGGTGGCGAGCCTGTTCCTGGGCTGGTCGAGCCTCAACGATGCACGCGCCTCGAAGCTGCCGGCGCAGATCACGTTGCCCGAGGTGCCGGGCTGGCACCGGGTGGCTTCGAGCACCCGTGCGGCCTGGTCGCCGAACTTCCCGGGTGCGGACCATATGCTGGTCGGGCGCTATGCCGATGACAGCGGACGTGCGGTCGACCTGGCGGTGGCGGTCTATGCCACGCAGCATGAGGGGCGCGAGCTGGTCGGCTTCGGCATCGGCGCGATCCGCGAGAATGACCGCTGGGTGAAGATCGAGGATTTGGGGCCGGTGCGCCGGGGGGCCGCGTTGCGCATGACCGGGCCGGGGCGCGTCGAGCGCGAGGTGGTCACCTGGTACCGGATCGGCGGGGTGCTGACCGGCAGCGAGAAGCGGGTGAAGCTGGAGACGCTCAAGACCAAGCTGCTCGGCGGCAACCAGGCGGGTGTGGCGGTGCTGCTCTCGGCCGAGCAGGGCGGCGACAATGGCGCGCATGCGGCGATCCAGGACTTCCTCGGCGCGCTTGGTCCCGTGGAAGGGCTGGCCGATCGCATGGCGGGCGCCCGCTGAGCTTGCCAATTTCCGTCATCCCCGCGAAAGCGGGGACCCATCTCCTGCGTGTGCGGCATATGAGCCGGTGCGTTTGTGGACAGTCAGGGAGATGGGCCCCCGCTTTCGCGGGGGTGACGACTGAAGACGTGGGGGACTTCGCCTAGCATGTGCGGCATCGCCGGCCTTTACTATCCCGCGCTGGCCAAGCCGGTGGACCCGGCGCGGATCGTGCAGATGACCGATGCGCTGGTCCATCGCGGGCCGGACGGCTCGGGCGTGTGGACGACTGCGGGCGTAGGGCTGGGGCATCGCCGCCTGGCGATCATCGACCTGGAGGGCGGCGTGCAGCCGATGGCGACGCCCGATCAGGGCGTGGTCGTCACCTACAATGGCGAGATCTATAATTTCCAGGAGGTCCGCGCCGAGCTGGAGGCCAAGGGCGCGCGCTTCGCCACTGGCAGCGACACCGAGGTGCTGCTGCATGGCTGGCGCGCCTGGGGTCCGCGGATGCTCGACCGGCTGAACGGTATGTTCGCCTTCGCGCTCTATGATGCGGGCGCGCAGAGCCTGTTCCTGGCGCGCGACCGGTTCGGGGTGAAGCCGCTCCATTATGCCGAGCTGTCGGACGGGGCGGTTGCCTTCGCCTCCGAGCTTAAGGGGCTGCTCGCCCATCCGCTGTTCCGCCGCACGCCGGACTTCAAGGCGGTCGAGGATTATCTGGGGCTCGGTTACGTGCCCGACGACAGCTCGATCCTTGCCGGGGTGAAGAAGCTTCCGGCGGGGCATTTCCTGCTGCTCGAGCGCGGCAAGCCGGTGCCGCGGCCGCAGCGCTGGTGGGACATCGACTTCTCGCGGCGCGCGACGGGGAAGATCGGGGACCTCGAGGCAGAGCTGCTCGACATGATGCGCAGCGCGGTGCGCGCGCGGATGATCGCGGACGTGCCGCTGGGCGCGTTCCTTTCGGGCGGCGTCGACAGTTCGGCCGTGGTCGCGCTGATGGCCGAGGCGAGCAAGGCGGCGGTGAAGACCTGCACGATCGGCTTCGACGAGGCGGATCATGACGAGACGGCGTACGCGCAGACGATCGCCGAGCGCTTCGCCACCGCGCACCGGACGCGCAAGGTGGCGGCGGACGATTTCGCGCTGATCGACACGCTGGTAGGCGCGTTCGACGAACCCTTTGCCGATGCCTCGGCGCTGCCGACCTACCGGGTCTGCGAGCTGGCGCGCGAGAGCGTGACGGTGGCACTGTCCGGCGATGGCGCGGACGAGGCGATGGCGGGATACCGTCGCTACAAGTTCTTCGCCGCCGAGGAGCGGGCACGCTCGCTGCTGCCGCAAGGCGTGCGCGAGAATGTGTTCGGCACGCTGGGACGTCTCTATCCCAAGGCCGACTGGGCACCGCGGCCGTTCCGCGCCAAGACGACGCTGCTCGCGCTCGCCGAGAATGGCGAGCATGCCTATCCCAAGGCGGTGGGCGTCACCGGGCCGGCGCTCAGGAATGCGCTGTACAGCGACGCGATGCGGAAGGCGCTGGCGGGTCACACCGCGGAGCAGCGCTATACCGACGCGATGCGACAGGCGCCGGCGCGCGACGGGCTCGACCGGGCGCAGTACGCCGATATCCAGCACTGGCTGCCGGGGGACATCCTCACCAAGGTCGATCGTGCCAGCATGGCGGTGAGCCTGGAGGCGCGCGAGCCCCTGCTCGACTATCGCCTGGTCCAGTTCATGGCGACCCTGCCGCCCTCGCTGCGGATCAAGGCGGGGCAGGGCAAGTGGCTGATGAAGAAGGCGCTCGAGCCCTATCTGCCCAAGGACGTGCTCTACCGGCCGAAGATGGGCTTCGTGACGCCGATCAGCGCCTGGTTCCGCAAGGCGCTGGCCGACGAGGCGGCAGCGCTGGGGCGCTCGAAGCTGCTCCACAGTACCGGCTGGTTCGACCTGCACGCGATCGAGAAGCTGGCGGCGGACCACAAGGCGGGCAGGGCGGAGCATGGCCGGACGCTGTGGCAGCTGCTGATGCTGGAGCGGAGCCTGAAGCGGCTGTTCGGCTGAATTGACTTGCCGTTACCGAGCCGTAATGATCGGCAAATGCTGCTTTTCCGATCGCTTCTCGTGCCTGCCGTGATGCTGGCGGCGGCCCAGGCCAACGCCCAGGAGGCGGCGCCTGCGCTGCCCGATCCTGCCACGGTGGATGTGCCCGATGTCACGCCATCGACGGACCCCAAGGTTCGGGAAGAGGGCTATAAATTCTATTATTTCCACAGCCCGGATGTGAGCTTCGCCGAAGCCTATCAGGATCTGAAGGAATGCCGCGCGTATCTGCCGATGAGCGGCCCGGTCAAGGTGCCGGGCTTCATTCCCTGGGACGAGACGCAACGCCGCCGGACGATCGAGTCGCCCGGCATGTTCGGGCTGGTCGGCTATGCGATCGGCGCGCTCATCCAGCCTAAGCTGGAACGCGGCGTGCGCAGCAACAAGATGCGCCGCTGCATGGGTACGCGCGGCTATGTGCGCTACGCGATCCCCGAGGCGACCTGGGAAAAGCTCAACGACGACAAGGATGAAGGCGCGCTGATCCTGAAGCAGGCGAAGCTCGCCTCCGGGCCGGCGCCCAAGGACGAGGTGGTGACCAAATGAGGGGGATTGCTCTTGCCGCGCTGCTGACGGCGGCGCTGCTTCCGGCCGGCATCGCTTCGGCGCGGGACAATGCGGGCGTGGTCGCGCTGGAGACGGCGCCCGCCGCGCTCAAGCCGGATGCCGCCTATATCCTGATGCGGACGAGCACCGCCAAGTCGGGCATGTTCGCGATCCAGCACGTGTTTCTCCGCGTGCCGAGCGCGCAGGAGCTCGAGGCATATCGTGCAGCGAAGAAGCAGGCCTATGACGCGGCGCTGCCCAAGCTGACGGAAAAGGCGCAGGCCAAGGGCAAGCCGGTCCCGGCCATCGATGAGTTCGAGTTCGACTATGCCGGCAAGGCGAATGCGTTCGTCGTCCAGAACAAGCGGTTTCTCGAGGACGGCGAGATGCGGACGCTCCTGCTCGAAGTGCCGCCGGGCAAGTACATCGTCTATGGCAGCACGCTGAGCCAGGGGCTGGTGAGCTGCAATTGCCTCGGCACGGTGAGCTTCGAGGTGCGGGCGGGCGTGATCAGCGACATCGGTTCGCTCTATGTCGACAAGGTGCACAAGCCCTCGCCGGTGCCGCATCTCGAGGACAATCTGGGCGAGCAGATGTTCCAGTACAGCTTCATCTTCGGGCAGGCGCTGGTGCCGGCGGACAGCAGCACGCCGGTGCCCGCGGCGCTGCGCGGGCTGGCGATCACGCCGGCGCATTTCGAAGTGGTCGGCCAATATCATGAGCCGGGGGCGAGCAGCATCAACCGGCTCGCGCCGATCCCCGGCCTGCTCGGCTACACGCATGGGCGGCCGGTTGACCTGCGCACCGGCCAGGTGGTGCGCTAGGCCTAGCGGTCGACCACCATCGCCGTCGTCTCGATCGGGGCGGGCTGCGCCTGCTGGTGCAGCACCGCCACTCCCGCGTGCAGGGTCAGCGCGACCAGCACCAAGGTCGAGAGCAGGAACAGCAGGAAGCGGACCGAGACCTTGTTGAAGGTCGCCTGCACCAGGCTGTGGGCGATGCGCAGCAGGACATAGGCCCAGGCCAGCCACAGGTTGAGGCCATGCCCCTGGCCGAGCAGCGCGAGCGCCAGCGCGATCGCGTAGAACAGGGTCGGCTGCTCGTGGAGATGGTTGTAGTTGTGCGCCTTCCACTGCGCCTCGGCGGGCAGGATCCTGTCGGCGTCCGAGCCCTTGGAGCCGACCAGCTTGCCAAGGTCGACGCCGGCCTTGCTCATTGCCGGGATGCGCAAGGCGAGCATCCAGACCAGCATCACCAGGGTCCAGGCCACGAGCAGCACCACCGGCGCCAGGATTTCGCTGTGCATTTGCAGTCCCCCTCCCACTGCTTTTTGTAGGGGGAGGCTGCCGCAATCAGTTCGGGAATGCAACTAAACGGGCGAGAGCAGGCTCTCGAGCAGCAAATGGGTCGCGCGGCGCAGTGCTGCGGCGTCCTGGGCGGGCCAGACGGCGTTGCGGCAGAGCACGCCCATCACATGCGCCTGGACCAGCCAGCCGATCGCCTCGGCATCGGCATCGGCGCGTGCCTGGCCGGTCGCGATCAGGCCGCGGACTGCCGTCTCCACTGCGAGGCGGAGCCGTTCCAGGTTGGCGGTGTTGCGCTCGCGCAGCCCGGAGTCGCCGGCGCTGGCGGCGGTGATCTCGATCCCGAAGCGGGCGTTCGCCGGCGGCAGGGCAGGGGCGATCTGGTGCTCGAAGACCGAATCGGCGAGCGCCGCGATGCTGGCCTCTTCCACAGGGCCGAGCTCGGCGGAGAGCATGTCGGTCACTGCATGGATCAGTGCCTCCTTGCTCGGGAAATGGCTGTAGAAGGCACCCTTGCTGATGCCCGCCGTCGCGCAGACGTCATCGACCGAGGTGGCGAGCAGCCCGCGCTCGAACAGGCTGCGCGCGGCGGCTTCGAGGATATGCATGCGGCGCTTGGCGGCCGTCGCTTCGGTAAGACGGGGCATTCAACTCTCACTGATGCATCAACCACAAGTTGCACCGGGATTGATGCCCGTATGTTGCAGGATACGGATCTAGGAGGCTGGGAGGTTTGTTTTCCCGGGCCGGGACGGTTTTTCGTGCCTATGCGCCGCAGGCTTCGGCGCGAGCGACGAGGAAGGCGACCTCGCGTGCGTTGCGGGTGAGTTTTGCCGCCGCCTCGAATTCGGTGCGGGCTTCGGCGAGCCGGCCGGCCCGGAACAGGAAGTCGCCGCGGGCGGCGGGCAGGGGCGCGTAGTTGCGCAGGGCGGCGGCATCGGCGAGTGCGTCGACCAGCTTCAGGCCCGCCTCGGGCCCAAAGGCCATGCAATGGGCGACCGCGCGGTTGAGATCGACCACCGGCGAGGGCATCACATCGCGCAGCCGGTCGTAGAGCGACGCGATCCGGGCCCAGTCGGTATCCTCCGCCTTCGCCGCGCGGGCGTGGCAGGCGGCGAGCGCGGCCTGGAGCGCATAGGGGCCGTCGGCACCACCCAGCGCCTCGGCGCGGGCCAGCGCATCGAGGCCGCGGCGGATCAGCAGCCGGTCCCAGCGGGTGCGGTCCTGCTCGGTGAGGGTGAGGAGGGCACCGTCCGGTCCGGTGCGGGCATGGAGGCGCGAGGCCTGGATCTCCATCAGGGCGAGCAGGCCGAACACTTCAGCGTCCTGCGGCATCAGCCCCGCCAGGATGCGGCCGAGCCGCTGCGCCTCCATGCAGAGGCTCGGGCGGACGAGGTCTTCGCCCGCCGTCGCCGCATAGCCTTCGTTGAAGATCAGGTAGATCACCTCGAGCACCGAGGCGAGCCGCGCCGCCCGCTCGGCACCGCGCGGCACGGCGAAGGCGATCCCGGCCTTGCCGATCGTCTTCTTGGCGCGGACGATGCGCTGGGCGATGGTCGGCTCGTTCGACAGGAAGGCGCGGGCGATCTCGTCGGTGGTCAGCCCGCCGATGACGCGCAGCGTGAGTGCCGCGCGCGCCTCGGCCGAAAGGATCGGGTGGCAGGCGGTGAAGAGCAGCCCGAGCAGCTCGTCGCCAAGATCGTCGTCCATGCTGGCCTCGATCGCTTCGGCCGGATCGTCGACTGCGCCATCGAGTTCGCGCGCGATCTCCGCGTGCTTGCGGCTGCGCATCGTGTCGCGGCGGATCGTGTCGATGGCGCGGCGCTTGGCGGCAGTCATCAGCCAGGCACCGGGATTGGCGGGGATGCCGGTCCGGGGCCATTCGGCAAGCGCGATGACCAGCGCGTCCTGTGCCATCTCCTCGGCCCGGTCGATGTCGCGCACCAGCCGGGCGAGGCCCGCGATGAGCCTGGCCCGCTCGATGCGGAAGGTCGCTTCGATCGTCCGGTGGGTCTCGCCTGCGGTCATGCCGCCTTGTCGGGCAAAGCTGCAGGGCGGGCAAGCGCCTCAGGCGACGCCGAGCCGGCTGCGTTCGCCGTCGCGCGGGGCGGCAAGATCCTCGGCCTCGATAAAGGGCCAGATCTCGACCGCGCTGGGCACCGCCATGATATTGGGGCAGCGTCTGGCCCAGGCCAGAGCCTCATCCATGTCCTTGACCTCCCAGATCGAGAAGCCGGCGACCATCTCGCGCATCTCGGCAAAGGGGCCATCGATCACCGTGCGGGCGGCGCCGTCGACCAGGATGCGCTTTGCCGAGGCGCTGGGCTTGAGCCCGGCACCGGCGACCAGCACGCCGGCATTGACCAGCTCCTCGGTGAAGCGGTCCATCGCCGCGAACGCCTCGGCCGCGGGCGGGACGCCGTTCTCGGTATCCTCGCCGGCTTTCACGAACACCATCACGCGCATCGCCTGTCTCCCGGGTCGAGCGGCCCATCGGCCGCGCATCGGGACGACGAGCGAAGCTTCCCGGAATCGACAGCGTCCGGCGAATTTTCTCGCGGCAAAAGAAAAGGGCGGCCGGGGATGTCCCGGCCGCCCTGTTTCTCATCCGATCGTCAGGCGATCAGGCGAACAGCTTCGCCCAGCCGCGCTTGACGCGCTCGCGCCAGTGGCCGCGGTGATAGGCGTCCGACGCCAGCAGCGGCATGACCGAGCCCGCTTCCGCGAACACCATCTGCTCGATGCCGGTGTTGACCTTGCCCCACGAGGCGGCCTCCTGGAGGGTCGAGGACGAGCAGGCGCCGTCGCGCACGTCGGCGACGGTGATCTGCACGGCGTACTTGTGCACCTCGACATCGTCATGGCCGAGGATCTCGGCGCAGACGACGGTGTCCTGGATGAAGTTCTTCGGCACGCCGCCGCCGATCATCAGCAGGCCGGTGGTGCCCGCCTGGATCTTGATCTCGGTCAGCTCGCGGAAATCGGCGATGGCGTCGAGCAGCAGGTAGGGCTTGCCTTCCTTGGCGCGGTCGACCTGGTGCTTGACCAGGCCGAAGCCGGCCGACGAGTCGACGAACGCCGGGCAGAAGATCGGCACGTCATGCTCATAGGCAAGCTTGACCAGGCTGTTGTCCTTCTTGCCATGCTCGACGAGATACTTGCCCATCTCGCGGATGAAGGCGCGCGACGAATAGGCCTTGGGCTCGAGCGTCTCGGCGATCTCGAAGATCGTGTGGTCGACGTTCTGGAGCGCTTCCTCGTCGATGTACGTATCATAGATGCGGTCGATGTAGAGCGAACGCAGCGTGTCGTCGTCGGGGATCTCGAGCGCCTGATAGTGCTTGTGGCCAAGGCCCTCGAAGAAATCCATGTCGACGATGGTGGCGCCGGTGGCGACGATCACGTCGACCATGTTGTTGCGCACCAGCTCGGCATAGAGATCCATGCAGCCGCCGGCCGAAGTCGAGCCGGCGATCACCAGGACGACGGTGCAGTCCTTGTCGGCCAGCATCTCGTTGTAGATCTTGGTGGCGCGGCCGAGGTCGCGGCTGGTGAAGCTCATATCGGCCATCGCGTCGACGATCGGACGCGCGTCGAACGACGTGATGTCGATGTGCTTGACCTGCTTCGACAGCAGTTCCGCCTTGCGGGTGTCGTTGATCGGGGCGTTGGCGCTCGCCTGCTTGTTGAGCGTGGTGGTGTCGGTCATGGGGTTTCTCCCATCTTCTTGGCCGCCGTCATTTCGAAAAGGGGACGCGGAAACCCAAAGCATTCGTCACCCCGGCCCTGAGCCGGGGTCCCGCTTGCTGGCGCCTGTAAAGGCAGCGGGACCCCGGCTCAAGGCCGGGGTGACGAGGTAGTAGCGTGCGTTGCGTTACAGCTTGACGACGTTCCAGGCCGGCTGGCGTTCCGTGAGCTCGACATACATCGAGGCCATCGGTTCGTCCGCCACGACAACGGTCGCGTCGGTGCCGAAGCCGTTGAACGCGGTGCGCATCGCCGAGCCATAGGCGCCGAGCATGCCGATCTCGAAATAGTCGCCCGAACGGGTGTCGGCCGGCAGAAGGAACGGGCCCTTCATGTAATCGAGATCGTCGCAGGTCGGGCCGTAGAAGCTGAACTCGACGTTCTTGGCGTTCGATTCGGGCTCGCGCAGCAACTCGACCGGGAACTTCCAATCGATGTGCGCGGCGTCGAACAGCGCGCCATAGGCACCGTCGTTGATGTACAGCTCCGCACCGCGGCGACGCTCCACGCGCACCACGATCGAGCTGTACTCGGCGCACAGCGCGCGGCCCGGCTCGGCCCAGAGCTCGGCCGAATAGGAAACCGGCAGGCTCTCGAACGCGCGGTGGATCGTCTCGAAATAGGCTTCGAGCGGCGGCGGGGTCATGCCCGGATAGACCGAGGGGAAGCCGCCGCCGACGTCGATGACGTCGACGGTGACGGCCGACTCGACGATCGCCGCACGCACGCGCTCCATCGCATTGGCATAGGCGTCCGGCGACATCGCCTGCGACCCGACATGGAAGCAGATGCCCAGCGCGTCGGCGACCTGGCGGGTCTCGAACAGCAGCTTGGCGGCTTCACCCGGGCCGGCGCCGAATTTCGACGCGAGGCTCAGCTTCGAATGCTCCGACGAGACGCGCAGGCGCACGCAGAGCGTCAGGTCGCTCGCGGCCACGCCGTCGCGGCTGGTGGCGCGGACGATCTTCTCCAGCTCTTCGAGGCTGTCGAGCGAGAAGGTGCGGACACCATGCGTGAAGTACGCCTCTTCGATTGCTTCCTCGGCCTTGACCGGGTGCATGAAGCAGAGCGTGGCTTCGGGGAGCGTGCGCGCGACCAGGCGAACTTCGCCGATCGACGCCACGTCATAGGTGGTGATGCCGTTTTCCCACAGGATCTGCAGCAGTTCGGGCGAGGGATTCGCCTTCACGGCATACATTGCCTTGCCCGGGAACTTCTCGACGAAGAACCGAGCAGCCCGTGCCGCGGCGTGCGGACGGACGAGCGTGACCGGCTGGACCGGACCCTGCTTAGCGATGTCGATGCCGGTCACGGAGGAGCCGGCGGTCGAGAGGGGCGCTAACCCCAGCGCGCGATGATGCTTGTGCAACTCAAGGGACCTCCAAGTGCCTTACGGCGATCGTTGACAAAAGCTGCCTTGCGGTTGGAAGTCCCATGGGGCAGCGGAAGGCGGCACATAAGGACGTCGGTCCCCTGTGTAAAGCGATTCGAGGTCCGGAAATTTACGGCGGGGGTGAAGTGTGACGATTGAGCGACAGCCGACTCGGGCAGGGGTGCGGGACGCCGCTGCGAAGATCGCCAGCATCCTGCCGCAAACCCCTATGTTCGTTCACGAAATTCACGGCGTGCCGGTGTGCTTCAAGGCCGAGTGCCTGCAGCCGATCGGGGCGTTCAAGATCCGCGGCGCCTGGCATCGACTCACCGCGCTGGACGACGAGGTGCGTGAGCGGGGCGTGGTCGCCTTCTCCTCGGGCAACCACGCGCAGGGAGTCGCCTGGGCAGCGAAGAAGCTCGGCATCCCAGCGGTGATCGTGATGCCGGCGGATGCTCCCAAGGTGAAGCGCGACGCCACGCTGGCGATGGGCGCGGAAATCGTCTCCTACGACCGTGCGACCGAGAGCCGCGAGAAGATCGCCGCGCATCTGGCCCATGCCCGCGGTGCGACGCTGGTGCCGAGCTTCGACGATCCCTGGATCATCGAGGGGCAGGGCAGCGCCGGGATCGAGGCGATGACCCAGATCGTCGAGGCGCGCCTGCCCGATCCGCTGAACGTGCTGGTGCCGTGCGGCGGCGGCGGGCTGGCTTCGGGCATCGCGCTGGCGCTGCCCGACGCCGAGATCGTCACGGTCGAGCCCGAGGGCTGGGACGACATGCGCCGCAGCCTGGAGGCGGGGTGGATCGAGCCGGTGGGCGAGAACCCGCCGCCGACCGCTTGCGATGCGCTGCAGACCACCCGCGTCTCGCCACTGACCTTCGACGTGCTCTCGCGGCGGGGCGCCACCGGCCTGGCGGTGAGCGAGGCGGAGATCCGCACGGCACAGCGCTGGGCCGCGGCCAAGCTGCACGTGGTGGTGGAGCCGGGCGGTGCGGTGGCGCTGGCCGCTCTGCTCGCGGGCAAGGTCGATTTCAGGCCGGGCTTGCTCGTCCTGCTTTCCGGAGGCAATGCCGATCCCGATGCCTATGCCCAAGTCCTTTCCGGGAAAGACTGACCCGGTGGCGAACCGCTTCGGAGCCGTGATCGCGAATGTGATGAGCGTCGGCGCGCGCGCGCTCGGCTATTTCCTCTGGGGCGTGCTGCGCATCGTATATCGCGGCGACCTCAAGATGATCGCGCTGTTCGGCGGCGTGATCGGGGCGATCGCACTGATCATCTGGCTGATCGCGCGCTGATGCCCGATCCCAGCCTCGAGCCGCTGTGGCTGAGCATCGCAGTGCTGGCGATGGGCGCACTGGTCTGGGGCGGGTGGAAGCAGTTCCGCGCGGACCGGACCAAGGCGATCCTGATGTGGGTCTGCGCGGTGGTGATCCTGGGCAACCTGCTGGTGCTGCGGATCTGATCCGGCTGCGACATCTCGTTACACAAGATCGTTGGACGCACTGCCTGCCCCCCACTTATCCTCGCGGCATCGGTTCGAGGAGGTGTGCGATGCGCAAGACCCTGATCCTGCTTCCGTTGCTGCTCGCCGCCACCCCGGCGCTGGCGCAGTCCTCGCCGGCGCGCGAGATCGCCTATGGCACGGCGCAGCTCCAGAAGCTCGATTTCCACAAGGGCACGAAGGCCGCTGCGCCGCTGCTGGTGTTCGTTCATGGCGGCGGGTGGAAGCGGGGCGACAAGGGCAATGCCACCGGCGCAGAGAAGGTCGCGCATTTCACCGGGCGGGGCTTCGCCTTTGCCAGCATCAACTACCGGCTGGTGCCCGGCGCGACGGTGGAGGAACAGGCGCAGGATGTTGCCGACGCACTCGGCTATCTGGTGAAGCATGCCCGCGAACTGGGCGTGGATCCCGGCAAGGTCGTGCTGATGGGGCATAGTGCCGGCGCGCATCTGGCCGCGCTGGTCGCCACCGATCCCGCCTATCTGCGCAGGGCTGGCTGGAGCCTGGACAAGATCGCTGGAGTCGTGCTGCTCGACGGTGCGGCCTATGACGTGCCAGCGCAGATCGCCGACGGCCCGCGGATCATGGGCGATACCTATCGAGCTGCATTCGGTAACGATCCCGCGCGCCAGCGGGCACTCTCGCCGACGCTGCAGGCTGCTGCGCCCAATGCACGGGACTTCCTGATCCTGCATGTGCAGCGCGAGGACGGCACCCGCCAGTCCCAAGCGCTGGGCCGTGCGCTCGAGGAGGCGGGCGCGCATGTGACGGTGCAGGGCCTGGAGGGCCGGGGGCTGCGCGGCCACATGCAGATCAATCGCCAGCTGGGGGACCCGGGCTACCCGGCGACGGCGGTGGTGGATCGCTGGATAGACGGGGTGCTGGCGCGCTGAGCATTGGCGTGGCGCGCACGAGCCCCTAGATGAGCGCTATGTCGCTTATCGCCGAACTCCATTACGACGCGTCCGACTTCGACGTGATACGCCCGGGCACCCATGTCGTCTGCGCCGTCAGCGGCGAGCCCATCCCGCTCGACCAGCTCAAATATTGGAGCGCCGAGTTCCAGGAAGCCTATCGCGGTGCGCATGAGGCGACTGCCGCCATCCTGGCAGGCGGGGCGAAGAATCTGAAGAAATAGGCGGTCGTCCCGGCGGCATATCCGTCATCCCGGCTTTCGCCGGGATGACGGCATTCAAGCTTCAGCGGATCGGCGAGTTGGGGTCGAGCCGCATGTCCAGATACTTGTCCACGCTCTTCATCAGGTCGTCCATTTCGTTCTCGAAGAAATGGTTCGCGCCCGGGATGGTGTCGTGGTGGATGGTGATGTGCTTCTGGGTGCGCAGCTTGTCGACCAGCTTCTGCACGGCGCCCGGCGTCACCACTTCATCCTGCTCGCCCTGAATGATGATGCCCGAGGACGGGCAGGGGGCGAGGAAGGTGAAGTCGAACATGTTCGCCGGCGGGGCGACCGAGATGAAGCCGCGAATCTCCGGGCGGCGCATCAGCAGCTGCATGCCGATCCAGGCGCCGAAGCCGAAGCCGGCAACCCAGGTCGAGCTCGCTTCCGGGTGGAAGCTCTGCACCCAGTCGAGCGCCGAGGCGGCGTCGGACAGTTCGCCGATGCCATTGTCGAACGTGCCCTGGCTCTTGCCGACACCGCGGAAATTGAAGCGGAGCGTCGCGAAGCCGCGGCGCTGGAAGGTCTTGTAGAGTTCCTGGACGATGCGGTTGTTCATCGTGCCGCCCGCATTGGGATGCGGGTGGAGGATCATGGCGACCGGCGCGCGCGGCTTGGGCGCGGGGGCGAAACGGCCTTCGAGGCGGCCTTCGGGGCCGGGGAAGATGACTTCGGGCAAGGCAGGTCCCTGTAGAATTGGAGGCGCGCTGTGGAGCGCGGTGAGTTGGGCGCTATATAGGCACCGCACCGTCTTACGCAATTATTACGAGAGCAACTTGCCCGATCGCATCTATCTCGATCACGCCGCGACCACGCCGATGCTGCCGGAAGCCCTTGCGGCCGTGGAGGCAGGGATGCGGCATTGGGCCAATCCCAGCTCGCCCCATGCCGAGGGGCGCGCCGCCCGCGCCGCGCTGGAAAAGGCCCGCTCCGACGTGGCCGCCGCCTATGGCTGGGCGCACGAACTGCTCTTCACCAGCGGCGCGAGCGAATCGCTGCACTTGGCGTTGACCCGATCGATGGCGCCGCGCCGGCTGATCAGCGCGGTCGAGCATGATTCGGTGCTGCGCCACGCCGAGGGCGCGCAGGTGCTGCCGGCGGATGCGGACGGCGTGCTCGACCTCGACGCGCTGCGTGCCGCGCTGGCGGGCGGGCCGCGCACGCTGGTGGGCGTGCAATGGGCGAACAGCGAGACCGGCGTTATCCAGCCGGTCGAGACGATCGCGGAGATCGTGCGCGCGGCGGGCGGAATATTGCTGGTCGATGCGGCGCAGATGCCGGCGCGCGCATCCGCGGCGGTGTTGCGCCATGCCGACCTGGTCGCCGTCTCGGCGCACAAGCGTGGCGGCCCGCCGGGGATCGGCGCGCTGCTGGTCCGCGACTTCGGCACGCTGCTGCCGATGGGCGGTCAGGAAAAGGGCTATCGCGCGGGGACCGAGAACCTGCCCGGCGCGCTCGGCTATGCCGCCGCCGTGTCGGTGCCGGAGGAACTGGCGCCGATGGCGGCGCTGCGCGCCCGGCTCGAGACGGTGATCTTGGCGGAGGGCGGCGAAGTCGTCGGGGCGGGCACGTCGCGCAGCCCGCTGATCGGGGCGTACCGGATGCCGGGCGTGTCGTCCGCTGCGCAACTGATCCGCTTCGACATGGCCGGCATCTCGATTTCGGCGGGCAGCGCCTGCTCCTCGGGGAGCATGCGGCCCAGCCATGTGCTGACCGCGATGGGCTGGCAGGAGCCGGCCTTGCGGGAGGTGGTGCGGGTGAGTTTCGGGCGCGGCACGACCGAAGCGGAGGTCGATGCCTTCACGACCCTCTGGCGCCGGATCGCGATCGAGGCCAGAAACAGGGCTGCATGACCTATCTCGACTATCAGGCGACCACGCCGCTCGCTCCCGAGGCGCTGGCCGCGATGCTGCCGCTGCTGGAGGCCAACTTCGCCAATCCGCATTCCGCGCACGCCCCCGGTCGTGCGGCCAAGGCAGCGGTGGAAGTGGCGCGCGACGAGGTCGCCGGGCTGCTGCCGCCAGGGGGCAAGGTCAGCTTCACCAGCGGCGCGACCGAGGCGCTCAACTGGGCGATCAAGGGAAGCATGGGCGGGATCGTGACGATCGCGACCGAGCATGCCGCTGTGCTCGACACGGTCGCTGCGGAAGCGCGCAAGGGCAGGGAAGTGACCGTGCTGCCGGTAGGGCCAGAGGGGTTGGTCGACCTTGCTGCCGCGCGCGACGCGATCAAGCCGGGCGTCGGCCTTGTCGCCGCGATGCTGGTCAACAACGAGATCGGGGTGATCCAGCCGGTCGAGGAACTGGCGCATCTCGCCCACCAGGCCGGTGCGCTGTTCCTGTGCGACGCGGTGCAGGGCTATGGCCGGGTGCGCATGCCCGATGGCTGCGACCTGATCGCAGTCTCGGCGCACAAGATCCACGGGCCCAAGGGCGTGGGTGCCCTGTGGATCCGTGACGGGGTGATGCTGGAGCCACTGCTGCATGGCGGCGGGCAGGAGCCGGCCGGGCGCTCGGGCACGCTGTCGCCGGCGCTATGCGCGGGGTTCGGGGCGGCGGCGAGGCTGGCCAAGCAGCGCTTCGGTGCCGACCATGCCCATGTCGAGCAGCTCTACCGCGCGGCGCTGAGCCGGATCGCGGGCGACTGGGTGCTCAACGGCGCGCAGGACGACCGGTATCGCGGCAATCTCAACCTGCGCCATGACGGGCTCGATGTCGCGCGGCTGATCTCGGACCTGCGCGACGTCGCCTTCTCGGCGGGCTCGGCCTGTGCGAGCGGATCGGGGCGGCCCAGCCATGTGCTGGCGGCCATCGGGCTGAGCGACGCCGAGGCGCGCTCCAGCATCCGTATCGGCTTTGGCCGCTACACCAGCGAGGACGAGCTGCTCCACGCGATCGACCGGATCGTCGCCGCTGCCCGCGCGCAGAGCCGCGCCGCATGATCCGCGTCACTTTCGTCAGCGCCGACGGCATCTCGCACCAGGTGGAGGCCGAGGAAGGGCTGCGCCTGCTCGAAGTCGCGCAGAATGACGGCCAGCCGCTCGAGGGCACCTGCGAGGGGCAGATGGCCTGTTCGACCTGCCATGTGATCGTCGATCCCGAGCATTTCGCCCGACTGCCCCGCGCGGCGGAGGAAGAGGAGGACATGCTCGACCTGGCAGTGGGCGCGGTGCGCACCAGCCGGCTCGCCTGCCAGATCCTGCTCACGCCCGAACTGGACGGGCTGGTGGTGCGGATGCCCGCCGGGCACCGCGACATGCAGGGGCGCTAAAGCGCCAGCGCGTAGAAGCGCGTGTCCACCATCATGCGCGGGAAGGTTGGCGGCAGCAGCGCCGAGTCGACCGGCTGGAAGCCGTTGCGCGCATAGAAGCGGTGGGCGGCGAGGAAGCGGTCGGTGGTGCCCAGATAGAGGCGCGACAGGCGCCAAGCCCGAGCATGATCGAGCAGGGTGTCGAGCAGCGCGCGGGCCGGGCCGCCGGTACCGCGATAGCCGGGGTGGACGAACATCTTGCGCAACGCCGCCGCCCCGTCGCCAATGTCCCGGAGCCCGATCGTGCCGACAATCTCGCCACCCGGTGCCTGGGCGACCCAGAAGTCGCCGGCGTCGCGCTGGTAGAAATCGGGGATCTCGTGGAGGTCGGGCTGGTCCTCCGCGGTGATCGCGATGCCGAACTCGTCATTCTGGATCGATACGATCAGTGCGGTCACGCCGTCCCGATCGGCGGGCACGAAACGCCGTATTGCTGCCTTGTCCATCGCGGCGGGCTAGCACCGGGGGAGGGCGGAAGCGATGGCGCAGGGGCCTGTCGCCAGATTTAACACATTGCGGCAACGAACCAGACATTCAGGCGCCCGCAATCCGTCTCGTTTCAGGATCGTGCATGGAACCGAAACGATCGTTCCGGTTTCCGACCATGCGGGTCTTTCCCCCGCCAGCAGGAGAGAGAACACCATGAAACTGCTTCCGATCCTCGCGGCCGCTGCCGCCGCGACGCTTGCCCTTCCGGCCGCCAATGCCGCCGCTGCTCCGGCGGCCCCGGCTGTCGCGGCGAAGGCCGAGTTCCAGCACCACCGTCCGCATGCGCGCAAGCGCGTCTATTGGCGCAACGTCTGCAAGACCACCTGGCGCCATGGCCACCGCCAGCGCGTGTGCCGCAAGGTCCGTTACTGGCGTTAAATTCCCGGGGCGGGAGCGTGCCTGCGTTCCCGCCCTTGCCTAACCGTCTGACTTTGCCCATATGCGCCGCGGGAGTCGGGCGGACGTAGTCGTCGCCAACCTGGTCAGATCGGGAACGAAGCAGCCACAACGATTTCGCTGCGGGTCGTTCCGGCTCCCACCTTTCCGCACATCGACAGCCTGTCTAACCGCCTTTGCCGCGAGCATCGGCTTGGACGTGGCGGTTGGAACACGCTAGGAACGGACGGCATGTCCGATTCCCTGCTTGGCCTCGACGAACCCCCGCAGCCGCGCGACAACGCCTATCGGGTGCTGGCGCGCAAATACCGGCCGCAGACCTTTTCCGAGCTGATCGGGCAGGATGCGATGGTCACGACGCTGGGCAACGCGATCAAGCGCGACCGGCTGGCGCATGCCTTCCTGCTCACCGGCGTCCGCGGGGTCGGCAAGACCTCGACCGCGCGGCTGATCGCCAAGGCGCTCAACTGCATCGGCCCGGACGGGTTGGGTGGGCCGACGATCGATCCCTGCGGCATCTGCGAGCCCTGCCGGGCGATCGCCGAGGGCCGCCATATCGACGTGATCGAGATGGACGCCGCGTCGCATACCGGCGTCGACGACGTTCGCGAGATCATCGAGGCGTCGCGCTATTCGGCGGTCTCTGCGCGCTACAAAATCTACATCATCGACGAAGTCCATATGCTGTCGAAGAGTGCGTTCAACGCGCTGCTCAAGACGCTCGAGGAGCCACCGGCGCACGTGAAGTTCCTGTTCGCCACGACCGAGGTGAACAAGGTGCCGGTGACGGTGCTGTCGCGCTGCCAGCGCTTCGATCTGCGCCGCATCCCGGCCGAGCTGCTCGCCGAGCATTTCGCCAGGGTGACGCAGGCCGAAGGCTTCGAGGCGGAGCCCGAGGCGCTGGCGCTGATCGCGCGTGCGGCCGAAGGCTCGGCGCGCGATGGCCTCTCGATTCTCGATCAGGCGATCGCGCATGCGGGCCTGGAGGGCGAGGGGGTGAAGGCGGACGCCGTGCGCCACATGCTCGGCCTGTCCGATCGCGGCGCGATCCGCACGCTGTTCGGCCTGCTGCTCGAAGGTGATGCCGCGGGTGCGCTTGCCTCGCTGCGCGGGCAGTATGATCTTGGCGTCGATCCGCAGGCGGTGCTGCGCACCCTGCTGGAGACGGTGCACGCGGTGACGCTCGCCAAGCTTGGTACCCAGGCCAGCTCGGGCCAGTCGGCGGAGGAGTTGAAGGCGCTCGAGCGCTGGGCGGCGGGGCTGAGCTTCCCGGCGCTGCATCGCCTCTGGCAGCTGGTGCTGCGCGGGCATGACGAAGTGGCGAAGGCGGTGCTGCCGATCGAGGCGGCGGAGATGGCGCTGCTGCGCGTCATCCATGCCTCGCAATTGCCCGATCCGGGCGAGCTCGCCCGCCAGATCGCCAGCGGCAGCGTCACCATCTCGGGCGGTGCTGCGCCGGCTGCAACCCCCGGACCGAACGGCTCGGCGATGCCGACTTCGCTTGGGCAGCTCGCCGATTATCTGGAGGAGAAGCGCCGCTTCCAGCTGGCGACCCAGGTACGCGACTATCTCCGTCCGGTGCGTTTCGAGGGCACCGAGGTCGAGTTCGCCGCGGCGCGGCCGCTGCCCTTCGATTTCATCAAGGAGCTGGGTGCCGCGCTCAAGGAGCTGACCGGCACCAACTGGAAGCTCCAATGCGTTGACGTGCCGGCCCAGGCGATGACATTGCGCGAGGAGCAGGCGGCGAACGAGCAGGCCGAGCGCGATGCGGTGCTCAACTCGCCGATGGTCGCCGCCGCGATGCAAGCCTTTCCCGATGCCGAGCTGATCGGCTGGTCCAAGACAGGAAGTTGAGTATGGATCTCGAAAAGATGATGGCCATGGCGCAGAACGTCCAGGCCGAACTCACCAAGGCGCAGGCCGATCTCGACAAGATCGAGGTCGAGGGCGCGTCGGGCGGCGGGCTGGTCAAGGTCCAGGCTTCGGCCAAAGGCCGGATCATCGGCATCCATATCGACGATTCGCTGCTCAACCCGAGCGAGAAGGGCATGCTCGAGGACCTGCTCACGGCGGCGTTCAACGATGCCCGCGCCAAGGCGGATGCGGCCTCGCAGGAGTCGATGGCGAAGATGACCAGCGGCCTGCCGCTGCCGCCGGGGTTCAAGCTGCCCTTCTAAGTCACGGGGAACCATCGCTCTTCCTCCACGGTTGCTACGGCAAAGATAGAGGAGGATGCACATGGTCGAACGAGTAACCGAGCGTAGCGACGGCGTGACCGCGGAGCGCGTCACCGAGACCGGTGGCGGCGGCACTGTGGTGGTCGAGCGTGGCGGCGGTGGCACCGGCCTGATTATTGGGCTGGTGCTGCTGATCGCCGTGGTGATCGGCGCCGTCTATCTGTTCAACGCGAACAATCGCGAGAATGCCAAGACCGATGCCGTCACCCAGGCGGCCAAGGATGTTGGCGGCGCCGCCAAGGATGTGGGCGATGCTGCGCAGGATGCCGCCAAGAAGGTCGAGTGACGATCTGAAGCCGGCTTGAACCTGATATCATGATCGACGAAGCTTTTCCCGGGTGATCCGGGGGAAGCGATGAAGCACCTGATATTCGGGCTGGCCACTATGGCCACGGCGCCGACGGTAGCACAGGAAGCGGAGCGGCTGCATCTCGTGGTGCCGCTCGGCGCCGATAGCGAAGATTATCCGCGCTGGGCGATCGAGCATGGGCTGGGCGGCCGCAGCATACTCACCCTGGAAGTCGGGCCCGATGGCCGGGTGCGCAAATGCGAGGTGTTCGCGAGCAGCGGCTATGCTTCGCTGGATGCCCGGGCCTGTGCGGTCTATCGGAGCCGCGGCCAGTTCAACCTTGCTGCCGGGGCCGATGTGCGGATCGCGCGGGCGCCGTTCCTGTGGGTGCCGGAAGACGGCGCCGTCAACGATCCGCTGCATGTGTTTGGTCGCTTCGCTGCCGATACCGGCGTGGCGCTGGGAGCAGCAGTCAGCACTCCAGGGTTTCGCGGACGGACGTGCAGAGTGCTCGACGCGGGTCTGGAAATTTGTCGCCTGTTCGTCGCCGGCTCCGACGCATGGCTCGGGCCGAAGATCACCGACAGCGCGTCGCTGCTGGTCGGGGCGAAGGACGGGCGGGTGTTGTCGGTGCGGCTGGGGTTCACGGGGCGCGAAAGGCAGCGCGCGGCTGGCGAGGCGCTTCGTGCCCGGCTCGGCGCGCCTTGCTATGCGCCCTCCGCCACCGGGCCCTGGGGCTGGCGGAACGGCACGGCCTATGTGGTGCTTGGATCGACCGAGGTTTCGGTCTTTGCGGCGGAGGGCGATCCGGAGGTCGCCAAGCTTATCGAGGCGCGCTGCCCGCCGCTTTCGAGATAGCCAGCGCGATCGGCAGGACGTGCGTGCGCGTCATCGGGGCGAGGAGCAGCGCATCGGCCTGCCCGATCTCGACCCAGCGCGCCTCCGCGATCTCGGCGGCGATCACCGGCCGGTGGGCCGCCGTGAGGTGGAAGATCTCGGCCTCGACGATGCGGCCGGGCTCGTTGGCGGCGGGCGCCTCGAAGCGGCCGAGCCAGGCGGGCTCCGCGGCGGGGACCAGGCCGATCTCCTCGGCCAGCTCGCGGCGCAACGCCTCGAGCGGGGTCTCGCCGGGCTCGATCTTGCCGCCGGCCTGCATGTAGGCCGAGGTTCCTGCCTTGCGGACGAGGAGCATGCGCCCTTGGCCATCGTCGATCAGCGCGGCGGCAATACGGATCGGCGGCATCAGCGGATGCAGGAGTCGAGCCCGTCGCCGCGCACCGTGCCGATGCGCGCAGTGATCGCATTGCCGTAGCGCCGGGTGAAGCCGCGCGGATCGATGCCGGCGCGCTTCTTGGGCAGGGGCAGCACCGCGGCGATCTGGGCGGCCTCGCGCGGGCTCAGCTTCGAGGCGTCATGCTTGAAATAGCGCATCGACCCGGCGTTGACGCCATAGGTGCCGATCCCCGTCTCGGCGACGTTGAGATAGACTTCCATGATCCGGCGCTTGCCCCAGATATTCTCGATCAGGACGGTGAAATAGGCCTCCAGCGCCTTGCGGGCATAGCCGCCGCCCTGGAACAGGAACACGTTCTTCGCGGTCTGCTGGCTGATCGTCGAGCCGCCGCGGATCTTCTTCTTGCCCGTGGCATTGCGGGCATAGGCCTGCTCGATCGCGGTGAAATCGAAGCCGTGATGCGTGCAGAAGCGCGCATCCTCGGCGGCGATCGCGGCGCGGGCCATGTTGGGATCTATCCGGCCGATCGACATCCAGCGCTTGGTGACGCCGTGGCCTTCGACCACGTCGCCGATCTGCGTCCAGGTGATCGGCGGCGGCACGAACTTGTAGATCACCACCATGCCGATCGAGATGGCCAGGAAGGCGAGGATCGCCTTGAGGATCCAGAACAGGATGCGGCGAAGCAGCGGCCTGCGGGGCTTGGTCTTGCGCTCTTCTTTCCCCGGCGAAGGCCGGGGCCCAGACTTGGAGTCTGGAAGAGGCGCTGCCGCGCCTGAGTCTGATTCAGGGCTGGGCCCCGGCCTTCGCCGGGGAGAAGAAAATGGATCTGCGTCTGTCCCCAGCGGGCGAAGATCGGGCATCGGCGAAGCGCCGAGCTCCTCCGACTGCCCGGCCGTGGTCGCGCGCGGCGTCCAATCGCGCGGGCGAGGCGCAGACGCGGAAGGCGCGGGCGGGATGTCCGCCGACGCCTCAGGCTGGCGCGGACCTTCCGCGCCGGTATCGCGATCTTGATCCCCCACGTCGTCCGTCAGGCGGTGAGCAGGCGCTTTTCGCCGGCGATGCGCATCATCGCCTTTTGCAGCTTCTCGAAAGCACGCACCTCGATCTGGCGAACGCGCTCGCGGCTGACGTCATAGACCTGCGAGAGCTCCTCGAGGGTCTTGGGATCGTCGGTCAGGCGGCGCTCGGTGAGAATGTGCTTCTCGCGCTCGTTGAGGTCCTCCATCGCCGAGACGAGCATCTCGTGACGGACATCGGCCTCCTGCGCCTCGGCAACCTGCTCGTCCTGGAGCGCGCTGTCGTCCTGCAGCCAATCCTGCCACTGGCCCTCGCCATCCTCGCGCATCGGCACGTTGAGCGACGTGTCGCCGCCCATCGCCATGCGGCGGTTCATCGAGGTAACTTCCTCCTCGGTGACGCCGAGATCGGTGGCGATCTTGGTGAGGTGCTCGGGGCTCAGGTCGCCATCCTCGAACGCGTCGAGCTTGGCCTTCATCCGGCGCAGGTTGAAGAACAGCTTCTTCTGCGCGGCGGTGGTGCCCATCTTCACGAGGCTCCACGAGCGGAGGATGAATTCCTGGATCGAGGCGCGGATCCACCACATGGCATAGGTCGCCAGGCGGAAGCCCCGATCGGGCTCGAACTTCTTCACGCCCTGCATCAGGCCGATATTGCCTTCCGAGATCAGCTCCGAGACGGGCAGGCCATAGCCGCGATAGCCCATGGCGATCTTCGCCACGAGACGCAGGTGCGAGGTGACCAGCTGGGCCGCGGCGTCGGTGTCGCCATGCTCCTGGAAGCGCTTGGCGAGCATGAACTCCTGCTCGGGGCTCAGGATCGGAAACTTCTTGATCTCGGCCAGATAGCGGTTGAGGCTCTGCTCACCACCGAGCGCGGGGATCGTCGCCGGGACGTTGCTGCCGCTAGCCATGATCTATTCTCCCTTTACCTAGGGCGCGCATAGCCGAAGCCAGCGCCGCCCGAAATCATACTATGAGGTTATCGAACAGTTCCTGCATGTCGGCAGGGATTTCGCTTTCGAACGCCAAAGCGGTACTATTGATGGGGTGGATGAACCCCAGATGAGCCGCATGCAAGGCCTGGCGCCGGAAATTCAGGGTTTCCAGAAGTTCACGGTGCGCCTTGCGGACGCTGCCATAAACCGGATCGCCGACGAGCGGATGACCCAAAGAGGCCATATGGACCCGCACCTGATGGGTACGGCCCGTTTCCAGCCTGCATTCGACCAGCGCCGCGTCGCGAAGTTCACGAAGTACACGCCAATGCGTGACCGCGCGCTTGCCGTTCTTCACGATCGCGACCTTCTTGCGATTGTTCGGCGAACGGGCGAGCGGGGCATCGACGACGCCCTGCACGGTGCGCGGCTTGCCGCTGACGATCGCCTTGTAGCGCCGGTCGATCGAGTGCGCCTTGAACTGCGCGGCCAGGCCGACATGCGCCCGGTCGTGCTTGGCGGCGACCATCAGCCCCGAGGTGTCCTTGTCGATCCGGTGGACGATCCCCGGCCGCGCCTCTCCGCCGATGCCCGAGAGCGAGCCCTGGCAATGGTGAAGCAGCGCGTTGACCAAGGTGCCGTCGAGATTGCCGGCGGCGGGATGGACGACCAGCCCGGCCTGCTTGTCGATCACGATCAGATGCTCGTCCTCGAACACCACCTGGAGCGGGATCTCCTGCGCCTCGTTGTGCGCCGGCTTGGGATCGGGCACCTCGACGCTGTACAGCCCGCCGCCCAGCGCCTTCTTCGCCGGATCGCGGACCAGGCCCTGGGGGCCGGTGACCGCGCCGGACGAGATAAGCACCTTCAGCCGTTCGCGCGACATGGTCGGCACGGCGTCGGCGAGCGCACGATCCAGACGCCAGCCATCGGCTGTGTCCGCGATACGTGCTTCGATGATGGAAACCCCCGGATTCATGTTTTATCGTAAATGGGCATGGTGTTGGAAATTTCAAGATATGTACTGATCGGTATTCGGCAGATTTCTGCGGCTGCGGCGCCGCGTGAGGCCTGTGGGTTGCTGTTCGGGAGGGGAGGCGTGATAGATGCTTTCCAAGCTGTTGAAAACGTGTCTGAAACACCCGAGCGGACCTTCGAGATCGATCCGCGCGCGTTATTTGCGGCGCTGAAGGCCGAACGGGCGGGCGGGCCGGAGATGATTGGATATTGGCATTCGCATCCGAGCGGCGATCCCCGGCCTTCTGCGACCGACGCGGCGATGGCGCAGGCGGATGGCAAGCTCTGGCTGATCGTCGCGGCAGGCGGGATGGCTCTGTGGCGCCCGGTCGAGCAGGATGTGTTCGGATGGAGCGACGGCGATCCACGCGCGCATTCCGGCGGGACGAGGATCGGTTTCCACCGCGTGCCCCTGGTCACGGACGATATCCGCGACTTGTTGCCGCACACCAAATCCGATGTGGAGATGGTGCCGCTGCTGGCCGAGGCCGGCTATCCGGCCGTCGCGCCCTATCTCGATGACCTGCTCGGCTGGACCCATGATCCAAACTGGCCGATCGCCGGCCCGATGGCCGAGTGGCTGGCGACCCTTGGGGCACCGATGCTCGAGCCGCTCCGGCGCGTGCTGCACGGGGAGGACGGCGATGCCAAGGTGAATTGCCTCTGGGGCGTGGCGCGATATCTCGCCCCTGAGGTGCGTGCCGGGCTTGTTGGAGATTTGCGCGCGCTGGCCGAGCGGCCGAGCGAGAAGGATCGCCTGGAAGAGGCGGACGCGTGCGCAAGGGAGTTGCTCGCCGAATGGCGGGTGACTGGATAGCGCGTCGACTTCATCGCGCCACCGGCCGGGCCGTTCCCCGGCGAAGGCCGGGGTCCAGTTGCGATGTCGTTTGAGAGGTTCGACTTCCCTAACCAGCTGCGCCGAAACTGGGCCCCGGCCTCCGCCGGGGAACCAGAAGACGGAACCCTATTAGTTGCCGGCAGGTGCAGGTGCATCCGGAGCCGGTGCGTCGGCGGGGGGAGGCGGCGGCGGGCCCATGCGGTGGCCGCCCGGGCCTTCACGGCTGGGGCCGAAGCCATGGCCGCCCTGGGGACCGCCATGCGGGCCGCGATGCCAGCCGCCGCGGCCACCATGGCCACGGCCCATGCGGCGCATATCCTCGAAGCGGCCGAAGCGCAGTTCCTCGCGGGAGAGCTTGCCGTCCTTGCTGACGTCGAACTTCTCGAAGCGCGCGGCGGCGGCCTTCATCCATTCGTCCCTGCTGACGAAGCCGTCCTTGTTGAGGTCGATCGGATTGTGCCGCGGCCCCTGGGCCTTCTCGGCATGGGGCGGGGTACGGTCCTGCGGGGCCGCCATCGCGGCGCCGGTGCCGAAGGTGAGGGCGCCGGCAGCGAGCAGCGCGGCGAATTTCAGTTTCATCATGCCTTTTCTCCGCTCCAGTGATGTCTGGATGACTAAGAATTAGGCCGAGAGTGTCGCGCGGATTTCTCGTTGAGGAGCCGAAATTGTCGCAACTTGTCGGCTCGCCTTTGTCGATGATACCGGTATCATACGCGCGATAACGAGCAGGAGAGGGCGATGCGGGACATGGCGTGCGACCGGCGCGGGGCGATGGGATTGTTCGCGGCGGCCGGGGCCGCGCTTGCCGCGCCGGGTGCCGGGGCGAAGGCCGTCGCCGGGACCGCCAACCTGCTCTGGTACGAGCAGCCGGCGAAGGAATGGACCGAGGCGCTGCCGATCGGCAACGGCCGGATCGGGGCGATGGTGTTCGGCGGGATCGTCGAGGAGCGGCTCCAGCTCAACGAGGATACGCTTTGGGCGGGCGGGCCCTATGATCCGGTCAATCCCGCGGCGAAGGCGGCGCTTCCCGAGGTGCGGCGGCTGATCTTCGAGGGCAGGTTCGCCGAGGCCGAGAAGCTGGCCAATGAGAAGGTGATGGCGACGCCGTTGCGCCAGGCGGCGTACCAGACGATCGGCAGTCTGGAGATCGCGCTGCCCGGGATCGATGCGGAGCGGGCGACGGGCTATCGGCGCAGCCTGGATCTCGACGCGGCGCTGGCCGAGACGCTGTTCACCCTGGACGGGGTGACTCATCGCCGGCGGGTGATCGCCTCGCCGGTCGACCAGGTGATCGCGGTGGAGCTGAGCGCGAGCCGGCGCGGTTCGGTGGCGTGCCGGCTGTCCTTCACCTCGCCCGAGAAGCAGTGGCAGGTGCGGACGGAGGGCGCGACCCTGGTGCTGAGCGGGCGCAACGATCCGCATGGCAGCATTGCCGGGGCGCTGCGCTTCAAGGCGCGCGTGGCGGTCGAGGCCAAGGGCGGGCGGGTGCGTGCCGAGGGCGATGCGCTGCTGGTCGAAGGTGCCGATACGGTCGTGCTGCGGATCGCGATGGCGACCAGCTACCGGCGGTTCGACGATGTCTCCGGCGATCCGGGCGCGGTCACCGCGCGGCAGATCGCGGCGGCGAGGAAGAAGGGGTTCGAGGCGCTTGCCGCCGCGACTGCGGCCGAGCATCGCCGGCTGTTCCGACGGGTGACGCTCGACCTGGGCAGCACACCGGCGGCGGCGCTGCCCACCGACCGGCGCATCCGCGAGTCCGAGACCAGCGACGATCCGGCGCTCGCCGCACTCTACTTCCAATATGCCCGCTATTTGCTGGTCTGCTCCTCGCGGCCGGGGACGCAGGCGGCGAACCTGCAGGGCATCTGGAACGACAAGCCCAGCCCGCCCTGGGGCAGCAAATACACGATCAACATCAATACCGAGATGAACTACTGGCCCGCGCACACGACGAACCTGGCCGAGTGCGTCGAGCCGCTGGTCCAGCTGGTACGCGAGATCGCGGTGACCGGCGCGAAGACGGCGCGCGACATGTACGGCGCGCGCGGCTGGGTGTGCCATCACAATACCGATCTGTGGCGCGCGACCGCGCCGATCGACGGGGCCAAATACGGGCTGTGGCCGATGGGCGGCGCGTGGCTCTGCACGCATCTGTGGGAGCATTACGAATATGCGCCCGACCGCGCTTATCTGGAATCGATCTGGCCGATCCTGAGTGGTGCCTGCCTGTTCTTCCTCGATACGCTGCAAGTCGATCCCGCGAGCGGGCAGCTCGTCACCAATCCTTCGCTGTCGCCGGAGAACGACCATGGCCATGGCGCGTCGCTGATCTTCGCGCCGACGATGGACAGCCAGATATTGCGCGACCTGTTCGACCAGACGATCGCGGCGGCGGGCGTGTTGGGGCACGATGTGGCGCTGGTGCGCGAGATCAAGACGGCGCGGGCCAAGCTGCCGCCGATGCGGGTGGGCAGGCAGGGCCAGCTCCAGGAATGGCCGTTCGACTGGGATGCGGACGCCGAGGACGTGCACCACCGCCATGTCTCGCACCTCTATGGTCTCTACCCTAGTCGCCAGATCGATCCCGAGCGTACCCCCGAGCTGGCGGCGGCGGCGAAGCGCAGCCTGGAGATACGCGGCGACAAGGCGACCGGCTGGGCGACGGCGTGGCGGATCAACCTGTGGGCGCGGCTGCGCGACGGCGACCATGCCCATGCGATCCTGAAGTTCCTGCTCGGGCCCGAGCGCACCTATCCCAACATGTTCGACGCGCATCCGCCCTTCCAGATCGACGGCAATTTCGGTGGCGCGGCGGGGATCGTCGAGATGCTGGTGCAGAACCAGGGCGAGCGGATCGACCTGCTGCCCGCCTTGCCCCGCGCCTGGCCCGAGGGGCGGGCGACGGGCCTGCGCACGCGCGGAGGCTGCACGCTCGACCTCAGTTGGCGGGGCGGACGGCTGGAGCAGCTCCGGCTGCGCGGCACGATCGCGGGAGAGCGGGAGGTCCGTCTGGGCGGGAAGGCGCGCCGGGTGCGGATCGTGCCGGGGCGCGAGGTGCTGCTGAGGGCGGCGGACTTCGTCTAGGCCTCCCCGGCTTCCTCGCGGTCGAGCGTCGGCAGGGTGAAGGTGAAGATCGCGCCGCCCTCGGGTGCGTTCGTCGCGGAGAAGGCGCCGCCGTGCATCTCGACGATGCGCTTCGAGATCGACAGGCCGATGCCCATGCCCTCGCTGGTCTTGTTGGCGGAGAAGCGCTTGAACAGTTCGGCCAGCGTCTCGGGCGGCAGGCCAGGGCCATTGTCGCGGCACTGCACCTCGACCATCGCGTCGGGCGCGGGGCGGGCGGTGATCCAGATGCGCGGGTCCTTCTGGCCGGTCTCGCGCAGTGCCTCGACCGCGTTGCGCATCAGGTTCACCAGCACCTGCTGGACCTGGACGCGATCGACGAAGACGCGAAGGTTCGGCGGCTCGACGTCGCACTCGATCTGTGCGGCGAGGCGGCCCGAGCCGACCAGGACGAGCCGGGCGGCATCCTCGATCATCGGCTGGAGCGGCTCGATGCTGCGCTCGGTATCGTTGCGCTCGGTGAAGCTGCGCAGGCGGCGGATGATCTCGCCGGCCTGCATCACCTGCTCGCGGGCATTGCCGACCATCTCGGTGCCGGGCCCCTCCGATCCGCTGGCCTTGGCGATCATCACCGCGGCGGAGAGATAGTTGGCGGCGGCGGCCAAAGGCTGGTTGAGCTCGTGGGCTAGATCGGCGGCGGCCTCGCCCATCGCGCTCTGGCGGGCGAGATGGGCAAGCTCGGCATTGAGCTGGGCGACCTGGTCCTCGACGCTGAACTGGGCCGACATGTCGCGCATGAAGATCGTCAGATACTGGACATCGTCGGCCTTCACGCGGCCGGCGCGCGCCTCGAGCGGGAAGACCGAACCGTCGCGGCGCTGGCCGATGACGCTGAGCGGCTCGGCGTCCCAAGGGCTGAGCTCGCGCTCGCGCAGGTCCCAGAGCTCGCGCTGGTAGCGATCGGCATGCGCCTCGGGGCCGAGCATGGTGATCGGCTTGCCGAGCACGTCCTCGGCGCGATAGCCCCAGAGGCGTTCGGCGGCGGCGCTGAACTCGAGGATCGTGCCCTGCTCCTCGATCAGGATGACCGCGTCGGGGACCATCGCCAGCACCGCGCTGAGCTTCGCCTCGCGCAGGGCGAGGGCGCTGCTCTGCATGTCGGCATGCCGGATGGCGCGCATCAGCACCAAAGCAAGGATCAGCACGTCCCCAGCGAGGACGAGGAACTGCGCGGCGCCGAAGCCGACCAGCCCGGTCTGATAGGCGGCGATGCCGATCAGCGAGGGGATGGCGGGCAGGATGATGATCGCCGGGGCGAGCTGGACCAGCACGTGCCAGCCGCGCTCGCCCGCCTGGTGTCGCATCGCGTGGAGCGTCAGTCCGGCGAGCGGGAGCAGGGCGATCGCGGTGGAGATGGTCGACTTGCCCAGAAAGGCGGGTGAGATCAGGCCGGGCCCAGTGGTGAGCAGGGCGGCCGCGGCGAGCAGGGTGAGCGCCATTGCCGCGCTCGACAGGAGCAAAGCGGTGATGCGGGGAATCCGCCGGTCCGAGGTGATGGCGACCGCCGCGAGACCGCCCACCGCCTGCACCATGGTCGCGCCCCCGGGGGGCAACCCGTTGTTGCGCACGCCCAGGCGCTGGACGGACTCGGGGAAGAACAGCTGCTCCACCGCAATGGCGCCGGTGATGTACTGGAGCGTGATCAGGCTGAGCAGGATCGCCGCCGGGGCGAAGGCCAGGCGGGCGAGCCGGGGATGGCCGCTCACCGCGAGAAAGGCGGTGAGCGTCACGCTGGCGCCGTTGATCGCGCTGAGCGGCGCCACCGCGTAATTGGGGTCGCCGAAGCCGCGCAGCACGGGGATGCCGAGCAGCCAGCCGAACAGCGGGGTGGAGAGGATGAGGAAGCCGATCCCGGTGAACCATATCGGCAGGCTGGTCGCGCCGAGGCTGGCCCAACGATGGTCGGGAGCCGCCTTGCCTTGCCTGTTCGTCGCCGCGCTCGTCATGGATATTCCCGGGGCCGGGCCACGCCCTTTCCTGCACCTTGTAGCAGGAAGCCCCCCGCGCGGCGAAATCCGGAAAAACCCCAGCGCCCGCCACGGAACGTTCCAGCGGCGCAACCCGTTGAGGGAGAAACTCTAAATGGAGAGCGTGCCGATGCTTTGGACGATCGTCGTCATCCTGCTGATCCTGTGGCTGCTGGGCTTCACCTTCCATGTCGGCGCAGGGCTGATCCACATCCTGCTGGTGGTCGCCGTGGTGGTCGGCCTGATCCAGCTCTTCACCGGCCGCAGGGTGGTATAGTCCCGCACGGGCGCATCATCGGCCCTTCGGTGCTTGGGTGATGCGCAGGTTGTTCGGGATTCCAGATCAGGGCGTGCCCGGTTCCCCGGCGAAAGCCGGGGCCCAGGGTCGCAAGCGGGACGGCAGAGAAACCCTGGGCCCCGGCTTTCGCCGGGGAACAAGGCGGATTAACCGCTAGTCGCCCTGCGGCCCGAGATAGGTCTCGCCATAGACCGCCTTGCGGAAGTCGCGGTGGAGCGACACCTGGAAGGGCTTGGTCTGGACGAAGAACACCGCGGTCAGCTTGTTGACCGGATCGACCCAGAACAGGGTGGAGGCGGCGCCGTCCCAGAAGAACTCGCCGACCGCGCCGCGCTGCTCCTCGGGCGTCTGGGGCTGGCCGATGCGCACCGCGAAATCGAAGCCGAAGCCGACATTGCCCTTGCCGGGCAGCCAGCTCCGCTCGGTGATCCGCGGATCGAGCTGGTTGGTCGACATCAGCCGCACGGTGGAGGGCTTGAGGATGCGGACGCCGTCGAGCGTGCCCTGGCCCAGCAGCATGCGGGCGAAGCGCATGTAATCGTCGATCGGCGCGACGATGCCCGCGCCGCCCATCGTCATCGCCGGCTTGGGGAAGTTGCGCGCGCGGGTGACCGCGTCGGGCTCGCGGGTGAGCTTGCCGTCGGTGCCGAGGAGATAGGTGGCGGCGAAGCGGTCGAGCCGCTCCTGCGGCTGGGTCCAGGCGGCCTCCCTGATCCCGAGCGGGGCGAGGACGTGCTGGCGGACATAGTCCTCGAACTTTTGTCCCGAGAGCTTCTCGACGAGCAGCGCCTGCACGTCGACTGCCGAGCTGTAGCGCCACTCGGTGCCCGGATCGTAGATCAGCGGCGAATGGGCGAGGCGATGGCCGAACTCGGCCAGGTCGTGATCGAGCCCGAGCGGATCGGCGGCGGCAAAGGCCTTCTCCGCCGCGCTCGGCCCGTCGCCATAGGCGAAGCCGGCGGTGTGGCGCAGTACGTCGCGGATCGTCACCGGGCGCTTCGAGGGGCGCCAGACCGGCTGGCCGTTCGCATCGGTGCCGTCCTGCACCAGCATCGTCGCGAATTCGGGGAGATAGCGGGAAAGCGGATCGTCGAGGCCGAACTTGCCCTGTTCCCAGAGCTGCATCAGCGAGACGCCGGTGACCGGCTTGGTCATCGAATAGATCTGGACGAGCGTGTCGCGCTTCATCGGCCGGTTGGCTTCGCGGTCGGCCAGGCCATTGGCGCCGAAATAGACTTCGCGGCCGTCCTTCCAGACGAGCGCCTCGACCCCGCTCGCGCGGCCACTCGAGACCATCTCGGCCAGCGCCTTGTCGAGGCGGGCCTTGTCGATCCGGAAGCTGGCGGTGGCGGTGGGTTTCTCCTGCGCCAGTGCGGGCAGGGGCTGCGCGATCAGCAGCGCGGCGACGAAAGGCAGGACCGGTCGCATAGACTCTCCACTCAATATTTTTCGGCGGTGGTAGCGCTAACTTCGTCGCGTCGGCAAGCCCGACCTTTGTCGCGTGCGGTGCTGTGCGCTTGCAGCATGGCGCCCTCTGGGCCAAAGAAGCAGGACCTGCCGGGGAGCGCGCATCTTGAACATCAGTCCGACCGATTTCGCCAGCCTGCTCTGCTCGCGGCTCTGCCACGATCTGCTGAGCCCGGTAGGGGCGCTCAACAACGGGCTGGAGCTGCTCGCCGACGAGCATGATCCCGAGATGCGGGCACGTTGCCTGGAGCTGCTCAACGAAAGCGCCAAGGCGAGCGCCAACAAGCTGAAATTCTTCCGCCTGGCGTTCGGCGCGGCGGGCGGCTTCGGCGAGACGGTCGACACGCGCGAGGCGCAGGCGGCGATCGAGGGGCTGTTCGGCGAGAACCACCGCGTCAATGTCGGCTGGATGGTCGAGGACCCGGTTCTCCCCAAGCAGGCGATCAAGGTGCTGATGAACCTGTCGCTGATCGGCGGCGACGCGCTGATCCGCGGCGGCCAGCTCGACATCGGCGCGGAGATCATCGACGGCCAGATCGAGATCGTCGTGCGCGCCGATGGGCCGCGCATCGTGCTCGACCCCGAACTGCGCAGCGCACTCGCCGGGGGCAAGGACGACCTGCCGATCACCCCCCGCGCGGCGGCTGCCTATCTGGTCCATGCGCTGGTGACACAGGGCGGCGGCATGCTCCAGGTGAGCCCGCCCGACGCCGAGGTACTGCTGTTCGGGGCAAGCTTCCGGGTCGCCTGACCCCGGCCTAATTGCCTTCCACCGTCCAGATCGTGCAACGTGCGATCCAGGTTTCGAGCTGCTCGATCAGTTCGAGACAGGATCGCGTCTTGAAGCTGTGCATCAGCTTCGCGTTGGCATCGAAGCGGAAGGGCAGGTCGTTGCGCCGCCTGCCGCGCGCGTCGCGAGGCCAGGGCTGATACTCGACCTTCAGCTCGAAATGGCCCTCGGGGTCGTGCTCCGGCCTGAACTCCACGTCGATGACGAAGCGGCGACCTTGATTGGTGGCGTTGAACACGCTGGAGCCGCCGAAATCGCCATCCTCGACGCGCTTGTCGCGGTGGAGCGTGTTCCAGCCGATCTGCCAGCCCGCGGGGATGCGGAGCGGAACCAGCTCGACATAATCGGGAGCCTTCTCGCAATCCGCGAAGACGCCGGCCGATTTCCTGAATGCGCGCGTGCCGTCCATGTCGGACTAGGTTCCACGCGTTGCCGCCACGTGCAACCCATGCACGAGATTTTGCTCCGTTCTGGCAAGGTGTTCCGACGAATTCTTGTTTTCCGGCATCCCTGTTGCGTAGGCTGATCCCTGAAAAGGGGGAATCATGAGACCATTCACGCGAACCATTATCGAGCTGTTTGACGGGAAGCGGCGGTATATGATCCCATTGTATCAGCGGCAATATGCCTGGAAGGTCTCGCCGCAACTGGACCTACTCTGGGAAGATATTGAGCGCGCTTCACGTAAGCTCGAAAAGGAAGGCCAATTAGATGCGCCGCACTTCATGGGCGCGATCGTGATCTCGCAGATCAAGACCTACGGCAAGGAAGTGCAAGCCTTCGAGGTGATCGATGGGCAACAGCGCCTCACGACGTTCCAGTTGCTGCTTGCCGCCCTGCGCGATGTGGCACTGTCGTTGGCGCCGGAATATGCCGACGAGGTCACCAAATATCTGTTCAACGACGGTGTGATGGACAGGCCGGAGATCGAACGCTTCAAGCTCTGGCCGTCGCTCACCGACCGGCCCGCATTCATCGCGATTGCTGATCCGTCGTTGCCGCCCGCGGTCGGAGTAGACGATGAGGAAGGCGTGGTCCGCCCGGCAGTTGCCGCCCATGCCGATTTCCGGCGCCGGATCCTCGCTCATGTGTACAGAGACGGGGTTTTCGAGCCGTTCCGGCTGGAGAAGTTGTTTGAGGCGTTGCGATCCGGGCTGGCGGTGGTCTCGATCGAGCTCGAGGCGGGGGACGAGGCGCAGACGATCTTCGAGACACTAAACAGCCGAGGTGTCGACCTGACGCCCGGCGATCTGATGCGCAACTTCATCTTCCAGCGCGCGAAGGGCATGGGGCAAAGCGACGGTTCCTTGAACGTCGACGTCCTTTACGAACGATATTGGCTGCCGCTTGACCGCTGGTTCTGGCGGGAAGGGGAGACCCGTGGCCGGCAGACCCGGACCCGCCTCGACTGGCTGCTAGTCGATCATCTGGCGATGATGCGGGCAGACTTGGTGTCGGTGGACCATCTGTTTGAATCCTACCGGAAATGGATCATCGATCAGTCTCCGTTCGCTTCGGTGGAGGAGGAGTTGAAGGCGATCACGGCGAGTGCGGCGGTGCATCGGCGGCTCATCGAGCGGAATCCGGAAGATCCCGTCGGGATGTTCGGCAAGTTCGCAGACGCATTCGACGTATCCACCGCGATGCCGCTGGTCCTCTATCTGATCACCGAAGGTGCGATGGGCGCGGAATTGGGCGATGCGCTGAGGCTGATCGAATCCTACATCGTCCGCCGCGACATCTGTGGCCACACCACGGCCAACTACAATCGCTTCTTCGTTGATATCATCGCGAAGATGCGGGCGACGGTAGGGGAGCGGCTGAGCGTGCTACATGCTGCTCTGTCGGGGAGCCAGGCCGATGCGATCCGCTGGCCCGATGATGCCGAATGGCGTGGCGCATGGCTGGGCAGGGACCAGTACAAGTCCAGCCGTCAGCCCCGCCTACGATACATCTTCGAGGCGATCGAACACCAGAAGCGGAGCGCGGAAAGCGAGATCGTTTCGATCCGCAGCGATCTAACGATCGAGCATATCATGCCGCAGAAATGGCGTACCCACTGGCCGGTCCCGGGCTTCGAGCATGTCCCGGAGGGCGAGTTGGATGTGGAGCAGATCTCTCGCGAGCTTGATCGGGAGAATTCGATCAACAAGCTGGGCAACCTCACGCTGCTGACCCAGAAGCTCAATACGACGGTGTCGAACGGGGCATTCTCGGTGAAGATGCCGGCGGTGCGTGCGCATGCCGCACTGACCCTGAACCGCGAGCTTCATTCCTATGAGGAGTGGAACGAGGAGGCGATCGCCCACCGCGGGGCCTCGCTGTTTCGGGCGGCACTCAAAATCTGGCCGGCACCGGCGCCTTCACTAACTCCACCTTAACCACCCATCCCGCACAAGACCCCCGCAAATTTGCTTTCCGGGGCCCCATGGACGACCTGCTGCAGGAATTCATCGCCGAGACGCGTGAGACGCTCGAAGCGCTTTCGGGCGAGATCGTCGCGTGGGAAGCGCATCCGGCGGATCGCGCCCGGCTCGATGCGATCTTCCGTTTCGTCCACACCGTGAAGGGGAGCTGCGGCTTTCTCGACCTGCCGCGCCTGGGCCGGCTCAGCCATGCCGCGGAGGACGTGCTGGCGCAGGTGCGCGAGGGCAAGCGTGCGCCCGATCGCGCGCTGGTCAATGCCGTGCTCGCAGTGGTCGACCGGATCGGCGAGCTGGTCGAGGCGATCGAATCGGGCACGAGCCTGGACGACAGCGGCGACGAGCTGCTGGTCGCGGCGCTGGCCGAAGGGGCCGAGGAAATCGCCCATGCCGGCCCGATCGTCAGCCGCGCGCCGGCGCGCAGCGTGCGCCTGAACGTCGACCTGCTCGACCGGATGATGTCCGGCATGTCGGACATGGTGCTGGCCCGCAACGAGCTGGCCCGGCGGCTGCGGAACGGCGAGATCGATCCCGCGATCGAGGCGGCGCTGGAGCGGCTGTCGCTCACCGTCGGCGAGATGCGCGACACGGTGACGCGCACCCGCATGCAGAAGATCGATGCGCTGTTTTCCGCGCTGCCGCGCATGGTGCGCGACACGGCGGCGGGGCTGGGCAAGTCGGTGATGCTCCAGGTCGAGGGCTCCGACGTCGAGCTCGACCGCGAGATGATCGAAGTGATGCGCGACCCGCTGGTCCACATCATTCGCAACTCGATCGATCATGGCATCGAGGCGCCGGGCGAGCGCCGTGCCGGCGGCAAGCGCGAGAATGGCCGCCTGTCGGTCTCGGCGCGCCAGTCGGGCAACCAGATCATCATCGAGATCGCCGATGACGGCCGCGGCATCGATACCGAACGGCTGATCCAGAAGCTGGTCATCCAGGGCCGCGACGAGGCCAAGCTGCGCAGCCTGTCGGCGCGCGCCAAGCTCGACCTGGTGTTCGAGCCGGGCCTGTCGTCCAAGGACGTGGTGAGCGAAGTCTCCGGGCGCGGCGTCGGCATGGACGTTGTCCGCGCCGCGATCGAGCAGATCGGCGGCCGCGTCGAGCTCGACAGCAATCCCGGCAAGGGGCTGCGCATCGCCATCCATGTGCCGCTGACCCTGTCGATCATCTCGACGATCGTGGTGGGCGTTGGCGGCCAGCGTTTCGCGATCCCGCGCCAGTCGATCGAGGAGATCGTGACCGAGCGCGGCGAGGCGATCCGCGTCGACGTGATCGGCGGCTCGCCGGTCGCCTCGGTGCGCGAGCGGCGCATGCCGCTGATCGACCTGGCATCGATGCTCGGCGTACCGGCCAGCACCGCGCGCGAGGAAGGGGCGCAGATGCTCGCCATCGTCAGCGTGAGCGAGGGCAGCTATGCGCTGGCCGTCGACACGGTGCTCGACAATGAGGAGCTGGTGATCAAGCCGGCTTCGCCCGCGGTGATGTCGACCGGCCTCTATGCCGGGCAGACGCTGCCGGATTCGGGCCTGCCGATGCTGCTGCTCGACTGCGCCGGCATGGCCAAGGCGGCGAGCCTGGATTTCAGCCGCGACGCGCAGCAGCTGTTCGAGGAAGAGGAAGAGATCGAAGTCGAGCAGGGCATGCCCGCGCTGCTGTTCCGCGACCTGGACGGCGTGCGCCGTGCGGTGCCGCTGGCGGCGGTCGATCGGGTCGAGCAGGTCGATGCGGTCAATGTCCGCTTTGCCGCCGGCCGCTTCCGTATCACCATCGACGACCGTATCCTGCCCCTCGCCGCCCATGGCGACCTGGACGGGCTCGAGCGGATCAACGTGCTGCGCCTGAAGGACGGCATCAACGAAGTCTCCTATGCGATCGAGGAAGCAGCCGACATCGTCGTGCTGCCCGAAGAGATCGCGCCGGCCCGCGAGCCGGGGCCGATTGCCGGCGTCGTGCTGGTGGATGGCGAGCAGATCGAACTGGTCGACATGCTGTGGATCTTCGACGAGCATGCCGAGCGCGAGGTGGAGGACACTCCGCCGCTCTGCCTGATCTCGGGCGACGAGGATGGCTGGATGGCCTCGTTCGTGAAGCCGCTCCTTGAGGCCTCCGGATACCGTGTCGCGCTCCGCCTCGCGCCGGGCGAGATGCCCGCCGTGGTGCTCTCCACCGAGGAGGCGCAGGGCGTGCTTGGCGCACCCGCGCCGGTCGTCCGCTTGCGAAAGAAGCGCGCTTCGGGTGGGTCGGGCGACGACAGCGTCTATAGATATGACAGGGCGGGACTGCTTTCCGCGCTCGAAGCCCGGGTCTCGGGCAAGGCAGGTCGCTGATGTCGCATCTCTATCTCATCGCCCAGGTAGCGGGCCGCGCCGTCGCGATCGACTCCGAGCAGGTCGAGTCCGTGGTCGACATCGGCGAGGTGACGGCGGTGCCGCGCGCCTCGCAGCATGTCCGCGGGCTCGCCGCGCTGCGCAGCCGGGTGGTGACCGTGGTCGACACCCAGTCGGCGCTCGGCATGGCGGGCGGCAGCCCGGCGCGCCGTGCGGTGATCACTCAGGTCGAGGGGCATCATTATGCGATGCTGGTCGATGCGCTCGACGATGTCGCGCCGTTCGACCTGCTGCCGCTGGCGCACGGCGTCACGCTCGATCCCGCCTGGCGCGGGGCAGGGCGGGGCATCGTGGAGCGGGACGGCGAGCCGATCCTCGCGATCGACCTCGCCAGCCTCGTCCCCGGCCATGCCGGGATCAATTAGTTCGCAAGATTAACGTCGCACTCACATCTTTCGTGCACTGTCCAATCCCAACCTAGACACCTGAAAGCGGGGAACAGGGGAAAATGAAGACTTGTCTGGTCGTCGACGACTCCAAGGTGATCCGGAAGGTCGCCCGGCACATCCTGGAGACTCTCGACTTCGAAGTGCGCGAGGCCGGTGACGGTCGCGAGGCGCTCGACTCCTGCCTGCAGACCCCGCCGGACGTGATCCTGCTGGACTGGAACATGCCCGTGATGAGCGGCATGGACTTCCTCCGCGCGCTCAAGGACTCGGGACTTCCCCAGCGTCCCAAGGTGGTGTTCTGCACCACCGAGAACGGCATGGCCTATATCCGCGCCGCCATCGAAGCCGGTGCCGACGAATATGTCATGAAGCCGTTCGACCGCGAGACGCTGGAAAGCAAGCTGCAGATCGTCGGCGTCGCCTGAGCGACGCATAGGAGAGGCCCCAGTGGCGCACGCATCTCTTGCGGACACCGGGTTCGGCAGCGCTGCTGCCGGGCCGGCGCAGGTGCTGATTGTCGACGACTCCGTCGTCGCACGCTCGGTGCTGGGGCGCATGGTGGAAGGCACGCGGCGCTTCCGCGTCGCCGCCGCCTATAGCGACGTGCGTGCGGCGCTCGACTATCTCAAGACCCATAGTGTCGACATCATCCTGCTCGACATCGAGATGCCGGGCATCGACGGCCTGACCGCGCTGCCCGACGTGATCTCGGCTGGGCGGGGCGCCAAGGTGCTGATCGTCTCCTCGGCGGCCGAGCAGGGCGCCGCGGTGACCGTGCAGGCGCTGGCGCTCGGCGCGGCGGACACGCTGGTCAAGCCCGGCATCGGCGCATTCGGCGGCCGCTTTGCCGAAGTGCTCGAGGAGCGGCTTTCGCGCCTGCTTGAGACGCATGGTCATTCGGTGCCCGAGCCCGCTGCACCTGTGCATCCCGCGCCTGTGACAGCCAACACCCAGCAGCATGGCCCGGTCCAACTGCCGGACGATTTCGAGCTGGTCGCGATCGGCGCCTCGACCGGCGGTATCCACGCGCTCAGCCAGCTGCTCCGCGCGATCCCGGCGCGCTTCCAGGTGCCGATCCTGGTGACCCAGCATCTCCCGGTCTCCTTCATGAGCTATTTCGCCACCCAGCTCGCCGTGCTCGGCGGGCGGCCCTGCGACGTCGCTGCAGACCGGATGCGCATCCGGCCCGGCCGGATCATCGTCGCGCCGGGTGATGCGCATATGCGCGTGGTCCGCACCTCGGACGGCTCGGCGATCCGCCTGACGCACGAGAAGGCGACGAGCGGCTGCATGCCCTCGGTCGACCCGATGTTCGAGAGCGTCGCGCAGGTGTTCGGCGCCCGTGCGCTCGGCGTGGTGCTGAGCGGCATGGGTCGCGACGGCTGCGAGGGCGCCAAGGACCTGATCGACGCCGGCGCGCGCGTGCTGGCGCAGGACAAGACGAGCTCGGTGGTGTGGGGCATGCCCGGCGCCGTCGCCAATGCCGGCCGGGCGAGCGCGATCCTGCCGCCGGACGAGATCGGGCGGCTGATCGCCCGGCGTGGAGGCGTGGCATGATCCCGACTCCGGGCGCCGCGCCGATCGCTTCCGCCGGCGCGATGAACATGATCGCAGCGCTGCTCGAGCAGCGTGCCGGCCAGCAGATCGCCGCCAACCGCACCTGGCGGATCGAGACGGCGCTGAAGCCGATCCTGCGCGAGCGCGGGCTGGCGAGCCTCGACGAGCTGGTCGCCCAGCTCATCTCCGCGCGAACCGGCGAGCTGGCGGACAAGGTCGTCGATGCGCTGCTCAACCAGGAAACCAGCTTCTTTCGCGATACCGCGGTGCTCGACATGGTGGCGGACGCCGCCCAGGCGATGCAGGCCGAGGCCGGTCATCGCCGGCTGCGCATCTGGTCGGCGGGCTGCTCGACCGGGCAGGAGCCGCTGAGCCTCGCCATACTCTTCTCCGAGCGCGGCATGCCCGATCCCGAGATCGTGGCGACCGACGTCTCGCCCGCGGCGCTTACCCGGGCCCGGAGCGGCCGCTTTTCGCAGTTCGAGATCCAGCGCGGGTTGCCCGTGCGCCGGATGATGACCTGGTTCGACTCGGTGAACGCCGACTGGGTCGCCAAGCCTGAGCTGGTGCGCAAGCTCCAGTTCCGCCAGCACAACCTCACCCTCGATCCAGCGCCTGCGGGCGTGTTCGACATCATCCTGTGCCGTAACGTGATGCTGTACTTCTCGGTCGCGGTGCGCCGGAAGGTGTTCGACACCCTGTCCTCGGCGATGCGGCCGGGCGGGTTGCTCGCGCTCGGCGCCGGCGAGACGGTGATCGGCCAGACCGAGCATTTCACTCCCTGCGAGCGTTATCGCGGCTTCTATCGCGGCGTCGAGGCACCGGGATCGGTGCGCGCGGCGGGTTGATCGCGGCATCGTTACGGGTCTAGCGTTCGGCCCATGCACCACGGCCTGGCCTTTCTCGACGCGCCCTCGCCCAATTTCGACGAGCGGGCGCTGCCGGTCACGATGATCGTGCTGCACTATACCGGCATGGAAAGCGGCGAGGCGGCGCTGGCCCGGCTGCGCGATCCCGAGGCCAAGGTCTCCGCCCATTACATGGTCGAAGAGGACGGCACGATCCATCGGCTGGTGCCCGAGGACAAGCGCGCCTGGCATGCCGGCCGCTCGCACTGGCGCGGGATCAAGGACGTCAACTCGGCCTCGGTCGGCATCGAGATCGTCAATCCCGGGCATGAGCATGGCTATCGTCCGTTCCCCGCCGAGCAGATGGGCGCGCTGATCCCGCTCGTGGCGGAGATCAAGGAGCGCTACGGCATCACCCGCGGCAATGTCGTCGGCCATTCCGACGTGGCGCCGGCGCGCAAGCAGGACCCGGGCGAGCTGTTCAACTGGCATGCGCTCGCCCGCTTGCGCCTTGCGTTGCCGCGACCGACCCGGAACCTGATGGATCCAGGCTGGCCCGATGCCGGCTTCATCATGGCGCTCGAGCGCTTCGGCTATGACGTGACCGACGAGACTGCCGCGGTCACCGCCTTCCAGCGCCGTTTCCGCCCCGAGATGATCGACGGCGAGATCGACATGGAATGCCGCTGCCTGCTGCTCGCGCTGCTTCTGCCCAAGCCCCAGGGCGACGACTGAGCCGGTTTAGTTACGGGTCCGTGCACTAAATCCGTGCAGGCTTCTGCAAGTACAGGATGATCTATAGGAAGGCGGAGGTTGTTTCGCCTTGAGCAATATCGGTTCCTCGACGTCCCTTGGCCCGGTCCAGGCCTATCTTTCCGGCGTGGCGCGCGCCGATGCGAAGGGCGAGGTGCCGTCCTCGGTCAATATTCCCACCGTGAGCGAGGCGACCGAAGCGGTCGAACGGGTCGCGCAGGTGCGCGGCGCCGATGGCGTGGTCGGCCTCGGATCGGACTATCGCAAGATCGCGCTGGCCTCCGGCCTCAGCGTCCAGTGGAAGGTCGAGGTGATGGCCTGGGGCACCGCGGTGCTGCGCACCGCCGATCCGGATGGCGACGGAAAAGCCTGAAGCCCTTGCAGTAACGCGCCGCTTCGCTAGAGCGGTCCGCGCCAGAGGATCGGGCGGCCGCGGGTGCGCAAGCACGCGAGGAAAGTCCGGGCTCCACGGAAACACGGTGCCGGGTAATGCCCGGCGGGGGCGACCCCAGGGACAGTGCCACAGAGAGCAGACCGCCCACTGGTCCTTCGGGACTAAGGGCAAGGGTGAAAGGGTGCGGCAAGAGCGCACCGCGCGACCGGTAACGGAAGCGGCATGGTAAACCCCACCGGGAGCAAGACCGAATAGGGGCGGCGCATGGGCCTGGTTCCGGCCCGTCGCCCGGGTTGGTTGCTGGAGCGGCGGAGCGATCCGTCGCCTAGAGGAATGGTCGCCCATCCCTTTCGAGGGTGGACAGAACCCGGCTTATAGATCCTCTGGCATTTCATGTAACACGGCGGTGCTATGCTTGCGCCATCCGAACGAGTGGCTATCTGGACGGCATGGCAAGGCAGACGCGATCTTCAGACTGGGGCTTTCCACGCTGGCGCGAATATGGCGCCGAGCGCGAGGCCGTGAAGGTGCGCCTGTGCGACCGCCATGGCTGCGACCAGCCGGGCGACCGGCCCGCGCCCAAATCGCCCAACAGCCCCGAGCGCTGGTATTTTTGCGAGACGCACGCCGCCGAGTACAACCGCAACTGGGACTATTTCGCCGGCCTGACTGCCGAGGAGGCTGCCAAGCGCGAGGCGGACGAGCGGCGCGATGCATCGGGCTTTGCCGAGGCGAAGTATAATGGCTGGGCGGGGCCGGGCGACGGCAGCCGCTCGCGCGACGAGATGCGCGCGCTGGAGGTGCTCGAGCTCGAGGTCGACAGCGATTTCGACGCGGTACGCATGGCCTATCGTCGGCTCGCCAAGGTCAACCATCCGGACGTGAATCCCAACGACGCCGAGGCGGCGAAGCGCTTCCACGCGATCCAGGCCGCCTATGACGTGCTCAAGGCCGCCGAGGAACGGCGGACGTGGAAGGGCGATTGAAGCACCGCGTCCATTCCAACTGGGACCATACCGTCCTTGTCTGTGCGAAATGCTCGAAGAAGCTGGACGGCGGCTTCGGGCCGAAGGGCAAGCAATCGCTCGCCAAGGCGTTGCGCAAGCATCTGGGCCTGAAGAAGGGCCGCAAGGCCGAGGCGGGGATCGTCGAGGTCAAGTGCATGGGCGTATGCCCACGCGGGGCGGTGACGGTGATCGACGCCGGCGGGCCGAAGGAATGGCTGCTGGTGCCGAAGGGCGCGGATCTGGATAAAGTGGCGGAGGAACTGGGGCTGGGGCGATAGCCTATTCCCGTCATCCCGGCGAAAGCCGGGATCTCGTGCTGCTCTTTTCCCGCCTTCGCCTGAGATCCCGGCTTTCGCCGGGATGACGAAGAGAAGAGCCTAGGCCGTGTAGCGCTGCGCTGTCTCGCGCACCAACGCGATCATGTTGGGTATGCCCTGGGTCCGGTTCGAGCTGAGCTGGTTCCTGAGGTCGAACGGCGCCAGCGCGCCTTCGATGTCGGTTGCCAGAATCTCGGCCGGGGCCTTGTCTTGCACCGTGAGCAGCACCAGCGCGATGATGCCCTTGGTGATTGCCGCGTTGGAGTCGGCGAGGAAGTGGAGCCGGCCATCGTCGAGGCGGGTGGGGTAGACCCACACCGCGGCCGAGCAGCCGCGGACCAAAGTGGCGTCGGTCTTGAGCGCTTCGGGCATTTCCTCCAGCCCGCGGCCCAGATCAATCAGCAGGCGATAGCGGTCATCAGGTTCGAGGAACGCATATTCGTCCTGCAGGTCGGCGAGGCTGGTCATGCCCCGCCGCTAGCCGGGTGGACCTCAGAGGTCCACCCCGGCCGCGATCGCTTCGAGCTTGCGGATGCGCTCCTTGAGATCGGCGATCTCGATCCGCGAGGCGGCGGTGGGCATTGCGGGTGCCGTTTCCGGCACATGGTGCACATCGAGCTCCTGGCGCTTCAGGGCCAGCCAGCCCCGCCAGCCCGAGAGCCCGGCGGCGATCAGCATGCCCAGCCCGGTGAGGCCGGAAAGGGCGAGGGTGAGGTAGAGAGTCGGATCCTGGGTCACGTCATGCCTCCCTTGGTCTGACGCATTCAGTTCTTGTCGCGCAGCGATTCGATCTCGCGGTCGAGACGAACACTGCCTTCGGTGTCGGTGATCACGCGTTCGAGTACCTGGACGCGCTCCTTGAGCGCACGGACCTCGTCGCGGAGCCGGGCATTCTCGGCGACGGAGGCGCTGTCCGCGGCGTTGCCGCGATAGACCTCGTTGCCGTCCTTGTCCTTGTGGATGCCGTAGCGCGCCTTGAGCACGCTGCCGATCGTGACGATCACGATAATCGCGACAACCATCTCGAACGGGTTCATTCCACTACTCCTTCAAACGCGCTTCGTTGATCAGTTCTGCTGGCCGGCCCGGGCGAGCCGCGCGGCGCGGCGGACGGGGCGATCCCGCTTCTCGGCGAGGGCAATAGCTCCCCCGCACAGTGCGCACAGCACTGCGAACACTACGATGGCAATCATGGTGGACTTCCTCAATACTGGCGGCCCTTGTCGGCGCCGCGTGGGAATTTCAGTTCAGCGGGGGGGCATCCCGCAGCTTCTCGATCTCGTCGGCGAGGTCGACGCCCTTGTCGGTGACGATCCGTTCGAGGACCCGCACCCGCTGCTCGAGCCGTTCGGTCTGGGCCGCATATTGCGCGGCCTTTTCGGCGACCATCTGGGCTTCGAGCTCCAGCTTGCGCTGCTGAAGTGCGAACCAGGGCTTGAGGTAGACACCGCCGATCACGGCGATCGTTCCACACAGGATGCCCAGGATCGGAACGAGGATGGGACTGATCTCCATTGCTTCCTCCTCAGTTGCGGGGGCTGCGCAGCTTCTCGATCTCCTGATCGAGCAGGTGCGAGCCGTCGGTCACGATCCGCTCGACATTGGCGAGCCGGTCCTTGATCGAGCCCAGTTCGGCGCGGAGCTGGGCATTCTCCTGGCTCAGGAGCTTGATCCGCTCCATCGCCGCGTCATTGGTCTTCGGATAGAGTGCCTGGCCCCAGCTGCCGTCGAGCGGATAGCCATGCTTGATACGGAGCCAGGTGGTGAACACCCATCCCGCCACCGCGAGCGCACCGATGATCAGGGCGACTGGGGCGAAGGCTGCGAAGGGAAAGCTCATCTCGTCACTCCTCAGCGCAGGCTGTCGATCTCGCGGGCGACCCGCTCGGCGGGATCGGTGGCGATTCGTTCCAGGACCGCGATCCGCTCCTCGAGCCGGCTGATCTGACCGGTCAGGCGCTCATTCTCCGATGCGAGAAGGGCGATCTTGCGGTCTGCTTCGAGATTGTCGCTCTTTTCGCCCTGGAAGCTGCGCTTGCCGCGAAGGCCGTGAATGCCTTCATTCTCGATCGGGTAGCCGTGCTTGGCGCGGACCCAGGTCTGGAAGGCCTTGGACGCCATCACCGCAGTGACGATCAGAACCGGTACCAGCCACGCTAAATCCCTCATTTCTTCCTCCCTGTTGACTTACCTGGCGATTGGCTCAGCGCAGGCTGTCGATCTCATCGGCGAGCCGGGTGTTGCGGCTCGTATAGTACATCTCGATATCGGCGAGGCGGCGGTCGATGTCGCGGAACTTCGAACGGACCTCGGCGGTCGAGCGCGTCGGGTTGGCGCGGACGCCCTGCCAGAACTTGGCTTCCTCCGGGCCTTCGTAGAGGCCGGCGGGCTTGTTCGAGGCCAGCCAGGCGACCAGGAAGTAACCGACGATCACGGTGCCGCTCGTCGAGAGCGCCAGGATCACCATGCCGAGGCGAAGCCAGATGACATCGATCCCGGTATAGTCGGCAAGGCCCGAGCAGACGCCGAGAAACTTGCCATTGGCCTTGTCGAGATAGAATTTGGTGCGGCTCGACATCTCAATTCCTCCGGGAAATGTCATAGGGGCTCTGTTCCGGGCGAACGTCGCGGACAGGGCGGAAATCGGGGTTGTCGGCGGCGATGATCCGCTCGACGGTGAGCAGGCGCTCTTCGAGCTGGCGTGCAGTATAGTGCAGCTCGTCGAGCAACTTCTCGTCCTCGTTGGTGATCGTGCCGGACTGCTTCCACTTGGTGATGTAGTGCATGATCACCCAGGGCAGCCCGATGAAGAGCATCCCGACGATGACGATCGGAAGGAAGACTTCCTCCATCGCTTAGGCTCCCTTGTTGAGGCGGGCCTTCAGGGCCTCGAGCTCGGCATCCACCTTCTCCGACGAGCGGAGTTCGGCGATTTCCTCGTCGAGCGTCTTGGGGGCGCCGCCCAGGCCGGCAGCCTCGGCGCGGCCTTCGGCGAAGTCCACCCGGCGCTCGAGGACGTCGAAGCGCGAGAAGGCATCCTGCACCCGCGAGCCGTTGGTGATCTCGCGCAGGCGCATCCGGTTGTTGGCGCTCTCCATGCGAGTGACGATCGAGTTCTGGCGGGCGCGGGCCTCGCGCAGCTTGGTCTGGAGCTTGTTGATGTCCTCTTCCGCGGCCTTGAGCGCCTCGTCGAGCACCGAGATTTCCTCGTTCAGCTGCTCGCACATGTCCGAAGCCTTCTGCTTCTCGACCAGTGCGGCCTTGGCCAGGTCCTCGCGGCCCTTGGAGAGCGCCAGCTCCGCCTTCTCGGTCCAGCTCTCCTGGAGCTTCTCGAGCTTGGCGATGTGGCGGCGCATTTCCTTCTGGTCCGCGATGGTGCGGGCCGCGGAAGCGCGGACCTCGACCAGCGTTTCCTCCATCTCGAGGATGATCATGCGGATCATCTTCGCGGGATCCTCCGCCTTGTCGAGCAGATCGGTGACGTTGGCGGCGATGATGTCGCGGGTTCGAGAGAAGATACCCATTTCGTCGTTACTCCTTCGTATTTCGTTTCCTGCCGGGAGGGGCCTAGGGGGTGACCCCTCCCGTCAGGTTTCCGCTCGCGAGGGGCTGCGAGCGGGGGACCCTGTTTCTCAGGCCGTCACCAGGCCGGCCGTGCCGGCCATGATGACCAGGCTGGCGGCTACCGAAAGTGCCACCGAGAAGAAGGCGTTGCGGTAGTAGGCGGCGTTGGCGTTCATGATCTTGTTCCCTGAACCTTGGTGTTTTTCCAGGCCCGTCATTGGGCTTGCTCATAGCATTGCAGGGGGCGTGCCAATTTGTGAAAACCGCAGAAATCTCCCGTTTTTGCCGTTCATAAGGCGTTCAGCTGGTGGATTTAACTTGCCAAGTGTTGGGAAAATACACCAAGGATTTGGCATGGAGCGCGTAACCCAGGTCATCGGCCAGTCCTCGGCATTTCTCGACGCGCTGGAACGCGCCAGCCGCGCGGCTGCGCTCGACCGTCCGGTGCTGGTGATCGGCGAGCGCGGCACCGGCAAGGAACTGGTCGCCGAGCGTCTCCACCGCCTGTCGCCGCGCTGGGACCAGCCGCTGGTTACGATGAACTGCGCTGCGCTGCCTGAGACGCTGATCGAGGCGGAGCTGTTCGGCCATGAGGCCGGCGCCTTCACCGGCGCGACCAAGGCGCGGATCGGCCGGTTCGAGGAAGCGCATCGCGGCACGCTGTTCCTCGATGAGTTGGGCACGCTCTCGATGGGCGCGCAGGAGCGGCTGCTGCGCGCGGTGGAATATGGCGAGATTACCCGGATCGGCTCGTCGCGGGCCGTGCAGGTCGATGTCCGCATCGTTGCGGCGACCAACGAGCATCTGCCCGAGCGGGTCGAGAAGGGCACGTTCCGCGCCGATCTGCTCGACCGGCTGAGCTTCGAAGTGGTGACCATCCCGCCGCTCCGGCACCGGCCGGGCGATGTCGAGGTGCTCGCCGAATTCTACGGCCGGCGCATGGCGTCCGAGATCGGCTGGGTCGACTGGCCGGGCTGGGGGCCGAACGCGCTCGATATCCTCGTCCATTATGACTGGCCGGGCAATGTCCGCGAGCTGCGCAATGTCGTCGAGCGTGCGGTCTATCGCTGGGAGCAGGACGGGCCGATCGACGCGATCGAGATCGATCCGTTCCAGTCGCCGTTCCGGCTGCGCACGATGCAGGGCAGTGCGTCGAGCGCGCCGGCGCCGGCGGTTGCCGCCGCGTCCGCGCCGATGGTGCTGGAGGCGCAGCCTGCGCTCGCTGGGGCGACCGACTTCAAGGGGCGGGTGGCGCGGTTCGAGAAGGAACTGCTCCAGCGTGCGCTGGCCGATCACCGCTTCAACCAGCGCGCGACGGCGGAGGCGCTGGGGCTGACCTATGACCAGCTTCGCCATGCGCTGAAGCGGCACGAACTGTTGCAGGCCGGGGGCTGATCGCGCTCCGTCACCCAGCTTTCGTCATCCCCGCGCAGGCGGGGATGACGGAGGTAAGATTAGCCGTGGAATTTCAAGCTAATGATTAGCGTTCGCAACAGTAATTCCGCCAATCGAACCCAATCGGAATTTTCATTTGCACGACGCAACGATTTTTCCGCGACAGCGGTGAATTTTGCGCGCTAGGGGAGGGACCGCATCGCCCGGCGGTTCGTTGCCCGGGTGAACCCCCTGGTGAACCCTGGAGAGACCAAATGGCCTTCGAACTTCCCCCGCTTCCCTTCGACAAGGACGCGCTGGCGCCGCACATGTCGGCCGAAACGCTCGAGTTTCACCACGGCAAGCATCACAAGGCCTATGTCGACAAGACCAATGGCTTCATCGCCGAGAAGGGCCTGGAAGGCCGCAAGCTCAGCGAAGTGATCGCGCACGCCAAGTCGACGAACGACAAGGGCCTGTTCAACAACTCGGCCCAGATCTGGAATCACAGCTTCTTCTGGCAGGGCCTGACCGGCGAGAAGACCGCGCCGAGCGGCAAGCTCGCCGAGCTGATCGCCGCGCAGTACGGCTCGACCGACGAGCTGGTGAAGAAGCTGGTCGCGGAATCGACCGCGCACTTCTCGAACGGCTGGGGCTGGCTGGTGCTCGACGGCGACCAGCTCAAGGTCACCTCGCTGCACGACGCCGACACGCCGGTGGTCTATGAGGGCATGAAGCCACTGCTGACGATCGACGTGTGGGAGCACGCTTACTACATCGACTATCGCAACCTGCGTCCGAAGTATCTCGAGACGATCACCGCGAACATCATCAACTGGGACTTCGTGTCGCAGAACCTGGACGGTGCCGGCGTGAGCCGCGCCGATCAGGACAGCTGATCTCGCAAACCGCGATTTGAGAAGGGGCGTCCGAGCGATCGGGCGCCCCTTTTCGTTCCGCGCACGGTTCTTGCCGTCGCCCACCATGAGGCAGTATCCGGTATCGATGCTCAATCTCGATAGGGAACAGCCCGCAGGGCAGATTTTTGGTCGCCAGCAACACTGGTCCTGTGGCCGCGCCAAGGTGCTGGTCAGTTTCAGTGCTGCCGAGGATCGCTGCGGGGTATTCATACTCAGTGCTCCAGATGGGTTGGGAGCGGGTCTGCTCTTCACGGAATTGAGGCTTTCAGAGCAACCAGGTTTTACGCTCGAGCCGTCCATCGACTGTTTCGCCATAGGGTGCCCGGTCAATGCGCTTGATGATCTGTTGTCGAGGCTGGCAGCTCGACTGGCCTGAGGTTCGCATTCAGCAGCCATTCAACCGCCGAGCATGACCCTCCGCCCACCACAGCTTTGAGGAAAGTCGTGATGCGCAGCTATCTGATCCTCGCACCCTTGCTCCTCTTCGCCGCGCCGGCATCCGCCCAGATCTGGGGCGGGCCGACGATGCAGGGCCCCTCGGGCAGCTCGATGGGCCATGACCAGAGCGCGGTCGAGACGGCGAAGATTCGCAGCGACATCCGCGACGGGCGCGACAGCGGCCAGCTCACCCGCCGCCAGGCGAAGCGGCTGAAGCGCGAGGCCCATCAGATCGACACGCTCGAAGAGCGCTACGCCGCCGGCGGGCTTTCGCCGTCGGAGGAAGCCGAGCTGTTCGCCCGGCGCGAGGCGCTGCGGAGCGACGTGGTCGCCAAGCGGACGGGCGCGCGGAAGTAGCCCTTCTTTTTCCCCGGCGAAGGCCGGGGCCCAGCCTTGAAAGTCTCGCGCCTTTTGGCGCGTCTTCGCCGCGCACTGTCTAGTCTGGGCCCCGGCCTTCGCCGGGGAAAGCGCAATCGAAAGCCTGGCCTAGGCCTCCCCGTACAGCTCCCGCTGCGAGCGCTCCAGCTCCTCGGCGTAGCGCCGCCGCGCATGCCGCTCGGTGATCAGCCCGACCACGCCGCCGTCGGGGGCAACCACCACCAGGTCGTCCGCCGCGACTCGGTCGAACGTCTCCAGCACCTCGCCGATCCCCATGTCGGGCGTCAGGCGGGCATGGGCGAGCTTGGCCAGCGATCCGATCTCCGCCACCCGCTCGACATCGGGCGACCAGGCCGCCGCGGTCTCGACGATGCCGGCATAATGGCCGTTCACGTCGAGCAGCACGACCCGGGTGGTCGAGCCGAGCGGGAAGCGCTCACGAAAGGCGGAGACGCTGGCATCGGCGGCGAGCTGGGGTACGTCGCGGCGCATCATCTGCCCGGCGGTGAGCGCGCGCATCCAGCCCACGTCGCGGCCGCTGCGCAGCGTCTCGCCGCGCAGGTGCAGGCGCCAGGTCGAGAAGTTGTAGCCGAACATCTCGCGCGCCACGGTCGACGAGATCAGCGTCGCCGCCACCGCGACACCGGTGATCGCGAAGTCGTGCGTCACCTCCAGCACCAGCAGCGACATGGTGATCGGCCCGCCGACCACCGCCACGGCCATCGCCGCCATGCCGACCACGGTGGCGTCGTCGGGCGCCAGCACGTGGAGGCCGGGGATCTGCGCCAGCACCACCTGATAGAGCCGCCCGACCAGCGAGCCGAGGAACAGCGAGGCGAAGAACAGGCCGCCGCGAAAGCCGAAGCCGAGCGACACTGCGGAGGCGAGCATCTTGAGCAGGATGGTCAGCGCCAGCCCGGCGATCGTCACTTCGGCGATCAGGTTGAGGTTGAGCGCGCCGTGCCCGCCCGACAGCGTCTGCGGTGAGAGCAGCGCAAGCGGGATCAGCAGCAGCCCGCCGACCAGCGGCGCCCAGTGCATGGGCAGCTTCGAGCGATGCACCGCATGCTCGATCAGCGAGACCAGCCGCATCAGCGCGATGCCCATGAACGCGCAGATCAGCCCGAGCAGGCCGTAAAGCACATAATCGGCGGTGCCGGTCGGGTGCATGCCGCCGGCGGCGATCACATAGGGCGTCATGCCCATGCCGCGCGCCAGCACGGCGGCGGCGAGCGCGGCGAGCATCACCGGGGCGACGGTGGCGGTGCTATAGGCGCCGAGCACCACTTCGAAGGCGTAGAAGGCGCCGGTGAGCGGTGCGCCGAACGCTGCGCTCACCGCCGCGCCCGCGCCGGCCGCCATCAGCGTGCGCAGGTCGCTCCGCCTGAGCTTCACCTTCTGCCCGAGCAGCGAGGCGAGCCCGCCGCCGGCCTGGGCATAGGCGGCCTCGAGCCCCACCGAGGCGCCGAAGCTGTTGGAGAGCAGGGTGGTGCCGACCACCGTCGCGGTGTCGCGTGCCGGGATGCGGCCGCCGTGCAGCGCATTGGCCTCGACGATGTCGACTGCCTTGCGCCGGCGCAGGAACCACAGGACGAGCCCGAGCAGCGCGCCGCCGATGGGCAGGGCGACCAGCCGCCAGGGGGCGATCGCCTCGGCCGCGCTCAGATGCTCGCCCTGGGCGAGGCCGAACAGCAGGCGCTGGGTGCCGCGCGCGAGTTGGCCGAGCAGGATCGCCGAGAGCCCCGCACCGGCACCGACGACCAGCGACAGCGCCAGGAACCATAGCGAGTTGGTGCGGATCTGGCGCCGCAGCCAGTTGGTGGCGCGGACTGCGCGGTAGAGGGGGCTCGACACCGCCGCTTATTCCTGCGGCGGGATCGGTGCCTCCTCGGGCGTCTCGAGCTGCAGGCCGTGCTTGAGCAGCATCGGGATGTTGAGCATCGCGAACACCAACGTGACCGGGATCATGATCCAGGTCTTGAAGATCACCCACTGGTCCCAGGTGACGAAGTGGCGGACGCATTCATTGGCCACCGCGGCGACCGCGAAGAAGATCGTCCAGTTGATTGTCAGCAGCCGCCAGCCCTTGGCCGAAAGCCCCGGATAGGCCTGCTCCAGCAGCGTCTGCAACAGCGGCTTGTCGGCGATCAGGCCGTAGCCGAGCACGATCGCGAACATCGCATAGATGATCGTCGGCTTGATCTGGATGAAGGTCTGGTCGTGGAAATAGAGCGTCAGCCCGCCGAACAGCAGCACGAAGGCGGCGGTGATCCACAGCATCGGCGAGACGTGGCGGGTCTTCCACCAGGAGAGCGCGATCGCCCCGGCCATCGCCACCATGAACGCCACGGTCGCGGCGAACACGCGGGCGAGCACCGGACCCTGCGCCAGCGAGTTCACTGCGAAGAACACCGCGAGCGGCCCGTAATCGATCAGCATCCGCACGCCGGGCGAGGCGGCCTTCTTCTCAGCCATTGGTCAATTCCTCCACCCCGGCGATGATCCGTGCGACTTCTTCCGCGTTGAACGGGCGCAAATCGTCCACCTTCTCGCCCACGCCGATCGCATGGATCGGCAGGCCGTATTTTTCCGCCGCCGCGACCAGCACGCCGCCGCGGGCGGTGCCGTCGAGCTTGGTCATGACGAGGCCGGTGACTCCGGCGACTTCCTTGAATACCTCGATCTGGTTGAGCGCGTTCTGGCCGGTGGTCGCGTCGAGCACGAGCACCACGTCGTGCGGCGCTGCCGGGTTGAGCCGGCCGAGCACGCGGCGGATCTTGGCCAGCTCGTCCATCAGCTCGGTCTTGTTCTGGAGGCGGCCGGCGGTGTCGACGATCAGCACGTCGGTGCCCTTCTCGGTCGCCTGCTTCACCGCCTCGAACACGATGCCCGCGGCATCGCCGCCCTCGGCACCCGAGACGATCGGCACGCCGATGCGCTCGGCCCAGGTGCGTAGCTGGCCGATCGCGGCGGCGCGGAAGGTGTCGCCGGCGGCGAGCATCACCGAATAGTCCTGCTCCATCAGCAGATTGGCGATCTTGGCGATCGTCGTGGTCTTGCCCGAGCCGTTGACGCCGATGACGAGGATAACCTGCGGGCGCGGGAACGCCTCGACCTCGAGCTTGCGGGCGACGGGGGCGAGCACCTTGGCGACTTCCTCGGCCACGACCAGGCGGATGCCCAGCTCCTCCATGTTGCGCTCGAACTGGCCCTCGGCGAGCCGCTGGCGGACGCGCGCGGCGGTGGCGGGGCCGAGATCGGAGGCGATCAGCGCCTCCTCGATCTCATCCAGCGTCGCCTCGTCGAGCCGCGCCAGGCCGAGACCGGCGAGGTTGCCGATCAGCCGGTCGGAGGTCTTGCGGAAGCCGCCGAGAAGGCGCTCGTGCCAGCTGGGGCCGCTCATGCGACCAGCTTCCCGTCCCGGACATCGACGATCTTTACGCTCACAATCTCTCCGACTTCTTGGGGGGCGAGGCGAACCTCGGCGAAATTGCCGGCATGGCCCCGCTCTCCGGGGCGCTCTACCAGCACTTGTTGGGTGCTGCCTACCAGGCTTTGCAGCCAATTGTCCCTGACGCGGGCGGCCTCGGCGCGCAGGCGGGCGGCGCGAGCCTTGACGATCTCGGGCTCGACCTGGGGCATCTTCGCCGCCGGGGTGCCGCTGCGGGGGCTGTAGGGGAAGATATGGGCATGGACGATGTTGCAGTCCCCAATGAGGCGCAACGTGCTCTCGAACATTTCCTCGGTCTCGGTCGGGAAGCCGGCGATCAGGTCGGCACCGATTGCGATATCGGGCCGCTCGCCTGTTAATCGAGACGCCAGCGCGACCGACTGGGCGCGGCTGTGGCGGCGCTTCATGCGCTTCAGGATCATGTCGTCGCCCGCCTGGAGCGAGAGATGGACGTGCGGCATCAGGCGCGGCTCCCCGGTGAGCAGCGCAAACAACCGGTCGTCGACTTCGATCCCGTCGAGCGAGGAAAGCCTGAGGCGCCGGAGCTTCGGTACATGTGCCAGGATGCGCTCGACCAGCTGGCCGAGGCTGGGCGAACCGGGCAGGTCGGGGCCGTAGCTGGTCAGGTCGACGCCGGTCAGCACCACCTCCGCATGGCTCTCCGCCAGTGCTGCGATCCGGTCGATCACCGCGCCTGCCGGCACCGAGCGGCTGTTCCCCCGGCCATAGGGGATGGCGCAGAAGGTACAGCGATGGTCGCAGCCATTCTGCACCTCGACGAACGCCCGGGCATGGGTCGAGAAGCTGGCGGCGAGGTGCGGCGCGGTCTCGCGCACGGCCATGATGTCCTGCACCGCCACCGGCTCGGGCGAGTGCCAGGCGGCGGCTTGCAGCTTCTCGGCATTGCCGATCACCCGGTCGACCTCGGGCATTGCGGCGAAGGCCTGGGGATCGATCTGCGCTGCGCAGCCCGTCACCACCAGCTCGGCGCCCGGCCGCTCGCGCCGGGCGCGGCGGATCGCCTGGCGGGTCTGCTTGACGGCCTCGTTGGTCACCGCGCAACTGTTGATCACGACGGTGTCGCGATCCGACAATAAGGTGCGGATCGTCTCGCTTTCGGCGAGGTTGAGGCGACAACCCAGACTGATGACGTGAGGGGATGACATTTGGCCGGTGATCTAGGCGCAGCTACACTCGATGTCCACGCGAAGGCCCGCGAAGTGTTGAGCTTCTGGTTCGCGCTCACCCCCGAGCAGCATTTCGCCACCTCCGTCAGGCTCGATGCGGAGATCAAGGCGCGCTTCGGGCCGCTGCGCGATCTGGTGCTGGGATCGGGCGCGGCGGGCTGGCGCGACGATCCCGAGACGTTGCTCGCTGCGATCATCCTGCTCGACCAGTTCAGCCGCAACATCCACCGCGGCACCGCCGAGGCCTTCGCCGCCGATCCACTCGCGCTGCAACTGGCGCTGGAGGCGATCGGCAAGGGCTGGGACGCGGACATGGACAAGGACCGGCGCCAGTTCCTCTATCTGCCGCTCGAACATGCCGAGGACCCGGCGATGCAGAAGCTGAGCGTAGAGAAGTTCGGTTCGCTGGACGACGCCTATCTCCTCGGCTTTGCGGAAAAGCACGCAGCGGTGGTCGCGCGGTTCGGGCGCTATCCGAGTCGCAACGCCGCGCTGGGGCGGGAGTCGACGCCGGAGGAGTTGGCATTCCTCAGTGAGGCCGGGGCGGGGTGGTAAGGGACCTAGCCCGCCCCGAGTCCCGCGCCCTCCGGATGGCGCTCCAGCCGGATGTCCCGCCGGGCCAGCAGCACGCCGCCTTCGCTCCGGGTCAGCTGCACGATCCCGCTGCCGCCGCGCAGCTCCTGTTTCGCGCGATAGGCGGGTGTGACGCCGTACTCGCCGTCGAACACCACGTCGTCGATATAATAGGGACGCTTGTCCGGCTCGCCGATGAAGAGATGGACGTGCGCCGGCATGCTCCGGTCCGGATAAGGCGCGGGCTTGATCGTCTCGAAGGTGTAGACCCCGTCCGCGCCGGTCCGCGCCCAGCCGCGCAACCGGCCATGGCGCCGGCTCCATTCGGTCTCGGGCGTGCCATTGGCATAGAGGCCTGCCGCGTTGGTGTGATGCGCGTAGACGATCACGCCCGGCGCCGGCGCGCCATCCCGAGCCAGTATCCGTCCGGTCAGCGTCATCTGCTCGCCCGGCTCCTGCGCCGAGGCAAGCCGGACCCGGGCGGAAAGGCCTCGGGCGTTCCGCTCGGCCACTGCCGCGCAGCCTTCGCAATTGTAGAGGTCGGGTCGCGCTTCTTCGCGCGTGCTGCCGGGAGAAGGGGTAAGCGCCACCACACCGACAAGGCCGCCTGCCGCGCCGCCCAATAGAATCAGGGCCGTCCGACGATCGAGCATCTCGACTCTCCGCCTGATTAACGGCGCAGTATAGAATATGTCGAGGGGGCGGAAAAGCGGCGATTCAGCCGGTGCGGCGCTGCCCCGAATTGGCTTCGGGGCCGGCCGGGGTGCTGCCGGCGGCAAGGATCAGCCGGCGCTCGGCGAGCAGGCGGCGGACGCCGCTCATCGACAGCGGCTTGCCATAATACCAGCCCTGCGCCTTGGCGCAGCCGGCGGCGCGGAGCCGCTCCTCGATCGCCGCGTCCTCCACGCCTTCCGCTGTGATCGGCAGGTTCAGGCTCTCGCCCAGGCTGATGATCGCGTTGACGATCGCTGCCGAGTCCGCGCTCGAATTGAGTGACAGGATGAAGCTCTTGTCGATCTTGATCCGGTCGAAGGGCAGGGCGCGCAGGTGGGCGAGTGATGAATAGCCGGTGCCGAAATCGTCCAGTGCCAGCCGGGCGCCCTGGTTCTTCAGGCTGCCGACGATCGACTGGGCAAGCGCGAGATTGTCGAACAGTGCGCTCTCGGTAATTTCCACCTCGAGCCGGCTGGCAGGGAAGCCGGTCTCCGCCAGCACCTTGATGATCTTCTGCGCCAGCCAGGCGTCGCGCAGCTGCCAGGGCGAGATGTTGATCGACAGGGTGAGCGAGGGATCCCAGTCGCGCGCGGCAAGGAAGGCCTGGCGCATGATCGAGAGCGAGAGGTCGGCGATCATGCCGGTCTCTTCCGCGATCGGGATGAACTGCTCCGGACTGATCAGTCCGCGCGTCGGATGCTCCCAGCGCGCCAGCACTTCGAAGCCGTGCAGGCGGTTGGTGCTGAGGTCGATCTGCTGCTCGAAATAGGGAACGATCTCGCCGCGCGGGATCGCGGTGCGCAGGCCGTTTTCCAGGTCGTTGCGCATCTGGAGCTCGCGCTCCATCGAATGATCGAACCAGGCATAGCGGTTGCGGCCCGATTTCTTGGCCGCGTACATCGCGATGTCGGCCGAGCGCATCAGCGCGTCGATGCTCGCGCAGTCGAAGTCCGAGCGGGCGATGCCGAGCGAGCAGGAGATGTGCAGGCGGAGGCCCTCGGCTTCGAAGGGCTGGGCCATGCGGCTGACCAGCCGCTCGGCGATGCGCTCGACCACCCCGGGCTCGCTCGGGTCGAACAGGAAACCGCAGGCGAACTCGTCGCCGCCCAGCCGCGCGGTGAGCGTGATCGGCGGCAGGACATGCGCGATCTCGGCGGCCACGGCGCGGAGCAGCGCGTCGCCCACGGCATGGCCGTGCATGTCGTTGATCGTCTTGAAATGGTCGAGGTCGAGCATGATCAGCGCCATCGCCTTGCGGCGGCGCTGGGCCCGGACGAACATCGCCGCGCCTTCCTCGGCCAGGCTGCGGCGGTTGAGAAAGCCGGTCAGCGGATCGCGGTTGGCGAGCTGCTGGGCGCGCTCCTCGGCGGCGGTGCGGATCAGCACTTCCTGGCTGAGCGCTGCGTGACGGCGCCAGCCGAACAGGATCAGCGCGACGTTGAGTAGCAGCGCGATCACCAGCGTGCGATCGGCAGGCGCGCCGCCCTCGAAATAATATTGCAGCGTCTTGGACAGCACGGCGCTGCCGGTGCCGACGAACAGCAGGATCGCAGCCACGCTGATCGCGCCCGAGAGCAGGCCCGGGCGTGGAGGGTTTTGCGATACGGCTTGTTCTTCGAAGTCCAGCGACATGCCGGCGACGATCCCCAACTGTGATCGGGGTCGTTTCTCATGCGTACGGTATAAAACGGGTTAAGCCGGCGACACGTTCGCGCAATATTTTGCGCCCGCGCGCCGGGCTTGCCTCGCGCGGGTGGATGCAGTAGGGGCCATCGCGACCGTTCTCTTTGAACGCGAGACATTTGCCACCCCAAGGGGTGACGCCGGCCGACGAGGTTTCGTCCGCCGGCGTGTTTTGCGTTTGGCGAATCACGGTTCTGATTTGGAGTTTTTGGGTCCGATGTTCGAAAGTCTGAGCGAACGGCTGGGTGGCGTATTCGATCGCCTGCGTGGTCGTGGCGCGCTGACCGAAGCCGATGTCCGCACCGCGATGCGCGAAGTGCGGATCGCCCTGCTGGAGGCCGATGTCGCGCTTCCGGTGGCGCGCGACTTCGTCGAGAAGGCGACCGAGCAGGCGATCGGCCACGAAGTGCTCCGCTCGGTCACGCCGGGCCAGCAGGTGGTCAAGATCGTCCACGACACGCTCGTGGACATGCTCGGCCCGGACACGGCCGAACTCGAGATCGCCGTCACCCCGCCCGCCGTTATCATGCTCGTCGGCCTTCAGGGCTCGGGCAAGACGACCACCACCGCCAAGCTGTCGAAGCTGCTCAAGAGCCAGGGCAAGAAGGTGATGATGGCGTCGCTGGACGTCAATCGTCCGGCCGCGCAGGAGCAACTCGCGGTCCTCGGCACCCAGACCGAAGTCAACACGCTGCCGATCGTCGCCGGCCAGCAGCCGGTCGAGATCGCCAGGCGCGCGCTCAACGCCGCCAAGCTCCAGGGCTATGACGTCCTGATGCTCGACACCGCCGGCCGACTGCACGTCGACCAGGCGCTGATGGACGAGATGAAGGCGGTGGCGGACATCGCCACGCCGAACGAGATCCTGCTCGTCGTCGACTCGCTCACCGGCCAGGACGCCGTGAACGTCGCGTCGAGCTTCTCCGAGCAGGTGCCGCTCACCGGCGTGATCCTCACCCGTATGGACGGCGATGCCCGCGGCGGCGCGGCGCTGTCGATGCGCGCGGTCACCGGCAAGCCGATCAAGTTCGCCGGCATGGGCGAAAAGCTCGATGCGCTCGAGCCCTTCCACCCCAAGCGCGTCGCCGGCCGTATCCTCGGCATGGGCGACGTCGTATCGCTGGTCGAAAAGGCCGCGGCGGCAATCCAGGAGGAAGATGCCGAGCGCATGGCGGCGCGGCTCGCCAAGGGTCAGTTCGACATGAACGACCTGCGCGGCCAGCTCGCCCAGATGCGCCGCATGGGCGGCCTCGGTGCGCTCGCCGGGATGATGCCGGGCATGAAGAAGGCGCAGGCCGCCGTCGACCAGGTCGGCGGCGACAAGGTGCTGATCCGCATGGATGCGATGATCACCTCGATGACGCCCAAGGAGCGCGCCAAGCCCGATCTGATCAACGCCAAGCGCAAGATCCGCATCGCCAAGGGCTCGGGGACGACCGTGCAGGACGTCAACAAGCTGCTCAAGATGCACCTCGAGATGCAGACCGCGATGAAGCGGCTCAAGAAGATGGGCGGCCTGAAGGGTATGCTGGGCATGCTCGGCAAGGGCGGTCCCGGCGGCGGCATGGGCGGCATCGGCAACGCGCTGGGCGGCGCCGGTCTCGGCGACATGATGGGCAAGCTGGACACGGGCGGGCTTCCCGGCCTTGGCGGCCCAGGCGCGCCGCAACTCCCGCCCGGTTTCGAGAATTTGATCAAGAAGAAGTGATACCCCCGCCCAGCCGTCAGGCGGCGGGGCAACAACCAACGATCCTGGCTCCGGCCGGGTGACGAATACGAAGAAGGAAGATTGTAATGGCTATTTCCCTGCGTCTGTCGCGCGGCGGCTCGAAGAAGCGTCCGTACTACCGCATCGTCGTTGCCGACGCCCGTTCGCCCCGCGACGGCAAGTTCATCGAGAAGATCGGCACCTATAACCCGCTCCTCGCCAAGGACGATGCCAAGCGCATCGTGCTCGACGGTGAGCGCGCCAAGTACTGGCTGGGCGTCGGCGCGCAGCCGACCGACCGCGTCGCCCGCTTCCTCGATGTCGCCGGCATCAAGGAGCGCGCTGCCAAGAACAACCCGAACAAGGGCAAGCCGGGCGAGAAGGCCGTCGAGCGCGCTGAAGAGCGTGCCGAGAAGCTGAAGGCCGCCGAGGAAGCCGCTGCCGAGGCGAAGGCCGCTGCCGCTGCCGCCGCTGCTGCGCCGGCCCCTGTCGAGGAGGCTCCGGCCGAGGGTTCGAACGAGGAAGCCGAAGCCGTGCTCGGCGCCGAGATCGAGGCTGCCACCGAAGAGCCGACCGCGGAAGCCGAGCAGGTCGCCGAGGCGACTTCCGAAGAGACCCCGCCGGCCGAGGCGTAAGCTTTGTCCAGCGATCAGCCCGTCACGCTCGCCGTCATCATCGGCGCGCACGGCGTGACGGGCGAGGTCCGTCTCAAGGTCTTCGCCGAGGACCTGTCGGTGCACCGCCAGTTCAATGGCGGTGCGCTAACGCTCAAATCGGTGCGCGGCGGGCCCAACGGCACGATCGCGCGCTTCGCCGAAGTGGCCGACCGCAATGCGGCCGAGGCCCTGCGCGGCACCGAGCTGAGCGTTCCCCGCTCGGCACTGCCCCCGCTCGGCGAGGGCGAATATTATCATGTCGACCTGCTCGGCCTCCCTGCCGTCTCCGATGAAGGAGAAGTGCTGGGCAAGGTCGTGGCGATCGACGATTTCGGCGCGGGCGACGTGATCGAGATCGAGCGGCCGGCTGCCGAGGGCGAGAAGCCCAAGCGCTTCATGGTGCCGATGACCCCCGCCGCGGTGCCCGAATGGGATGCCGAGCGGCTCGTGGTGAGCGCCGCCTTCGTCGAATGACGAAGACCGCCATCCTTTCCGACATCCACGGCAACCTGCCGGCCCTGATCGCGACCGTCGCCGATGCCGAGGCGCGCGGCTGCACGCGCTTCCTCAACTTGGGCGACATCCTCTCGGGCCCGCTCTGGCCCGCGGAGACTGCCGAATGGCTGATGGCGCGCAACTGGCCGACCATCGCCGGCAATCACGAGCGTCAGGTGCTGACCCTGCCGGCGGAGCGGATGAACGCTTCCGATGCCTTCACCAGGGCTGCGCTCGGCTCCGAGGCGCTGGCCTGGATGGCGGCATTGCTGGAGACGCTCACGCTGGATGGCATGTTCCTGTGCCACGGCACGCCGACCAGCGACGTGACGCCGCTCACCGACACGCTGGAAGGCGACACCCTGCGCGTCGCCAGTGAGGCGGAGCTGGCCGAGCGGCTGGCGGGGCAGGGGGCTTCGCTCGTCCTGTGCGGCCATACCCATGTCCCGCGCCTGCTTGCGCTTGCCGACGGGCGCCGGGTGCTCAACCCCGGCAGCGTCGGGCTCCAGGCCTATGACGACGATCATCCGCGGCCCTATCGCGTAGAGAATGGCGACCCGCTGGCACGCTATGCGGTGATCGATGGGGCGGAGATCAGCCTTCACGCCGTGGCCTATGATCACCTTGCCGCAGCGCGGAAAGCGGAAGCGGAGGGCCGCCCCGACTGGGCGACCGGGCTCGCCACCGGCCGGATGGCTCGATAGCGCCGGGGGCCCAAAGTACACGAAGTACACGCCAAGAGGTGGCCCAGGTCGATGCCGGCCGCTACCATGCCTCCGATTGACAAATTAAATCCACTATGTTAGTGGGAATTATAGATGAGCAAGGCCCCTGGTCTCTCTCGAACCCCCACCGACCACCCGGTCTGGACGGCGCTTTCCCATTACACCATCGGCCCCGAGGATGCGGAACTGAGCTTCGCGCAGCGGCTCGCGCGCGAGAATGGCTGGAGCCCTGGCGAGGCCGATCGGGTGATCGAGGAATATAAGCGCTTCTGCTTCCTCGCCGTGACCGCGGACCATCCGGTCACTCCGTCCGACCAGGTCGACCAGGCCTGGCACCTGCACTTGACGTACACCCGCGATTACTGGGAGCGCTTTTGTCCCCAGGTGCTGGGTCGCCCCTTCCACCACGGCCCCACGGCCGGCGGGCGCGAGGAGGGGCATCGCTACTTCACCCAATATGCCGAGACGCTGCGCAGTTACGAGCGCGTCTTCGGCACGCCGCCCGCGGACCTGTGGCCCGACGCGGGGCGGCGACTGCTCGAGGACCACAAGGCGCGCCGCGTGCATCCGCGCGACGCATTCATCGTGCCCCGGAGGCCATTCCGGATCGCGCTGCCCGTAGCGTTCGCAGCGCTCTTCGTCCTGGCCCTGGGGCTCTTGTTGAGGAGCTAGGACTTTATGTCGCCCTTCGATCTCACCGGCGGGCCGTTTCTCCAACTCTATGGCGGGCTGCTGATCGTCACGATCCTCGCGGGTTTCCTCATTCCGCGCTGGATCCGGCCAGAAGGCCGCACCCCGCGCCGCATCGATACCGATGACCTTGCCTATCTCGCCGGCGGCGGCACACGCTTCGCCGAGACCGTCGCCACCCGCCTGCTCTCGACCAACCAGCTGGCGATGGACGGCAAGAACAAGTTCACTCCCAGCCATCTCGGCAACGGCACGCCGGTGGAACGCAGCGTGCTCGCGCTGCCCGACGGGGCGAGCTGGGGCAGGGTCGAGGGGGCGGTCGGCAAGCATGCCGGCAAGATCCGCGAGCGGCTGATCGCCGGCGACCTGCTGATGGGCACCGGCGAGGCGCTGCAGATGCGTTTCTTCCAGACCTTGCCCTATCTCCTGCTGATCGGCTTCGGATACACCAAGCTGCTGATCGGCGAGGCGCGGGGCAAGCCGGTCGGGTTCCTGACCATGTTCCTGATCGTCACGGCGATCTTCGCCTTCATCCGCTTCGCCGCGCTCGACCGACGGACCCGCGCCGGGCAAGAGGTGCTGGCCGAGGCACGCGAGCATAGCGAAAGGCTCCGGCGCGCGCCGGCGGGCGGCGAGACTGACCTTGCGGTGGCACTGTTCGGCACCGCGGTACTGGTCGGTTCGGACTGGGGCGGTTTCCACCAGATGCGCGCCGCCAGCTCGGGCAGCGACGGCGGCAGCAGCGGTGGTGGAGATGGCGGCGGTGGCGGGAGCGGTTGCGGGGGAGGCGGCTGCGGCGGGTGCGGCGGCTAGCGCCGGATCGGGTGTCGCTCGGCCAGCAGGTTGCGGATGGTGGTGGCGGCGACGCCGGCCTCACCCATCGCGTGGCTGATCTGGTCGAGCCCGCGCGCCACGTCCCCGGCCGCGAACAGGCCGGGGACGCTGGTGCGTTGATGGTCGTCCACTTCGAGGCACCCATTCTCGTCCGCCCGCGCGCCGACCTGGATCGCGAGGCCGGAGCGGATCTTCGAGCCTAGCGCCGGATAGACGCTGTCGAAGGCGAGGCGGCCCCCGGCGGTATCGAAGGCGAACCGCTCGCCCTCGATCGCATAGCCGCCGCATGGGCCGTCGATCCGCGCGATCCCGGCCGCGTCGAGCTTCGCTGACTCCTCCTCCGACAGATCATGCGCCTCGGGCGCGACCAGCGTCACGTCCGCGCTGTAGCCGCGCAGGAACAGCGCCTCGGCCACGCCGTGGCTGCCGGTGCCGATCACGCCGATCCGCTTGTCGGTCACCTCATAACCGTCGCAGATCGGGCAATAGCGCAGCAGCCCGCGGGCCAGCGCGTTGTCGTGGAGCTCGCGGGGCATGTCCGGCCGGTTGTTCACCACGCCGGTGGCCAGCAGCACCGTCCGCGCCGCATGCTCGCGCTCGCCGACGCGCACGCCGAAGCCGTCATCGAGCAGCCTCAGGCTCTCGACCTCGGCCAGTTCGCGGACCGCGCCGTATTTCTCGGCCTGGGCCAGCATCCGCGCGAGCAGTTCCTTGCCCGAGATGCCTTCGGGGAAGCCGGCATGATTGCGCGTGCAGGGAATCTGCGCCGCCCGGCTCGATCCGCAATCGAACAGCCGGATGCCGAGATGGAACCGCGCCAGATAGATCGCGGCGGTGAGGCCGGCGGGGCCTCCGCCGATGATGATGCAATCGTCCATGCTGCGGCGAAGCGCGCGGGGCGGGGGTTCGTTCCTTGATTGTCACTGCGAATGTATATACATATTGTATATACGGAGGCGGTCATGGGCGAAGAATATACCGCGAAGACATTCAAGTCGGGCAATTCGGTGGCTTTGCGGTTGCCGAAGGCGCTGGGCGTGAAAGAGGGTATGGAAATGAAGGTGCGCGAGGATCGTGGCACCTTCATCGTCGAGCCTCTCGGGAAGCCCAAGCGCAAGTTCAACATCGACAAGGTGTGGGGCTGCGCGGCAGGTTCCGGCTTGAAGCTCATCAAGGCCGAGGACCGAATCTTCGAGCATCGCCCGCTCTTGTGGGAAGACCCGGATTGGCTGTCGAAGGCTGAGCGCGGCGAGTGAAATTCCTCCTCGATTCAAACATCGTGATCGCTGCGTCGCTTGGGGTGAGTCAGGCCTTGCGCGCGCGCATGGCAGCCTGTGACGAAGGCGATCTCGTCACATCGGCGATAGCGTATGCCGAAATCCTGTTCGGATCGGAGCGCGGCAAACCACCGCCAGTCGACAAGCTGCGATTGTTCATTGAGGAAGTGCCGGTTCTGGATTTCGACATCCTCGCAGCGAGCGTCTATGCGTCGCTTCCTTTCAAGCGCGGCAGTTTCGATAACCTGATCGCCGCGCACGCCCTGTCCCGCGATCTTACCATCGTGACGGACAATATCGCACACTTTGTGGATCTGCCGGGTCTCAAGGTCGAAAACTGGATGCAGAAGTGACCTTCATTGCCACCGTCCTCACCCTTTACCCCGAGATGTTTCCCGGGCCGCTCGGCATATCGCTCGCGGGCAGGGGCCTGCGCGAGGGGTTGTGGAGCATGGAAGCCGTGCAGATCCGCGACTTTGCCACCGACAAGCATCGCTCCGTCGACGACACGCCGGCCGGCGGCGGGGCGGGGATGGTGATGCGTGCCGATGTGATCGCCTCGGCGCTCGACAGCGTCGCAAGCCATGGAGAAAATGGGGGCCGTCCGATCCTGGCGATGACCCCGCGCGGCAAGCCGCTGACCCAGGACCGCGTCCGCGCGCTTGCGGAGGGCCCCGGCGCCGTGGTTCTCTGCGGCCGGTTCGAGGGGATCGACGAGCGGCTGTTCGAGGCGCGCGAGATCGAGCAGGTCTCGATCGGCGACTATATCCTTTCCGGCGGCGAGATGGCGGCGCTCACCCTCCTTGACGCTTGCATTCGCCTCATTCCCGGAGTAATGGGCGCGCCTTCCAGCGGCATGGACGAGAGCTTCGAAACGGGGCTGCTCGAATATCCGCAATATACCCGACCTGTTGAATGGGAAGGGCGCACGATCCCCGAAGTGCTGCGATCGGGGGATCATGCGAAGATCGAGGCCTGGCGACGCCAGCGTGCCGAGATCGATACACGGTCACGGAGACCGGATCTTTGGGAGCGTCATGAGGGCGCTCGGATCCAGTCTCCCTCTGGCGCGCGGCGACGTAAACAGGACGACAAGAAATGAACCTGATCCAGACGCTCGAAGCCGAGCAGATCGCCAAGTTCAACGAGGCGAAGAAGATTCCGGAGTTCCGCCCGGGCGACACCCTCAAGGTCGGCGTGAAGGTCGTCGAAGGCGAGCGTACCCGCGTGCAGAACTATGAGGGCGTGTGCATCGCCCGTGCCAACAAGGGCATGGGTTCGAGCTTCACCGTCCGCAAGATTTCGTTCGGTGAGGGCGTCGAGCGCGTCTTCCCGCTCTATTCGCCGAACATCGACAGCATCGAGGTGGTTCGCCGCGGTGTCGTGCGTCGCGCGAAGCTCTATTATCTGCGTGGCCGCACCGGCAAGTCGGCGCGTATCGCCGAGCGCCGCGACGTGCGCCCGACGGAAGTCGCCGCAGCCGAGTAAGCTCAAGGCTTCACGGTATCGAAAAGGGCGCGGTGGCGATGGTCACCGCGCCCTTTTTCTATGCCTATTTCCCTCTCCCGCTTTCGCGGGAGAGGGAGGGAGCCGCGTAGCGGCGGAAGGGTGAGGGCATGTTCGGCGCAGGAAATGCTCGCGTCTCGTCCAGTCCCTCACCCGCCTCGGCTTCGCCTCGTCACCCTCTCCCGCAAAAGCGGGAGAGGGTTGAGTATGCGCAGCACCACCCTGATCCCGTCGAACAGCTTGTGGCGATGCTCCGCCCATTCGCGCCCGTAGAAATCATCCATCGCCGTCCCCTTGCTCGACGCGCCGCCAGATCGAATAGGCGGTCGTCCCGTTGCCCGAGGCGCTGGCCGGCACGGCGTAGCGCAGCAGCCCGTCCTGCAGGACATAGTCGCGCACCTGCCGCCGGCCTTCCCAATTGGGGAAGGAAGCGCCCTCGACGTCGAAGATGAGCTGCTTGGCGGCCACATCGATACGGACACGGCCGAAATGTGTGCTGGAGCCGAGTGCGGCGGCGCGGAGTTCCTCGGGCGTGCCGCGCACCTTGTCGCCGGCGGCGAAGGCGGGGCGATCGCGGCGGAAGATCTGCAGGCTGTAGCGTCCGGCCCGGTCGACGATCAGCAGCCCGAGCGGATGCTCGCCATAATTGGTCACCCGCCGCCCGTCGGCCAGAATCTCATAGGCCGAATCCATCACCCAGGTGCCGGCCAGGCTCGGCTCGCCGTCCTTCGCACGTGCGTCTCCGCTGCCCGCCGCGGCCAGCATGCCGGCGGCGAGGATGAGCTGTTTCACCATCTCTCGTTCCTCCATGTAACCTGTCGATTCGGTTACATGGATGTGTTGTGCTGAAGGATGTAACCTGTCAATGGAGTTTCATGGGAAACGACGAACCTTCCGCCGAACTGCGCGACGGCTTCCATTTTCGGGGCGGGCATCCGGCGCTCGACCTGGTGGCGACGCGCACCGGCCGGCTGAAACCCGTGCAGCGCGAGTTGCTGGCCGAGCCGGGCGATCTCGCCCGCTGGCTGGTCGCGGCGGGCTTCACGGGCTCGCCGCTGGCTGCGACTTCCGAGGATCTGGAGCGCGCGCGCACACTGCGCGAGGCGATCCACGCGATCGTCGATGCCCGGCTTGCCGGCGGAGCGGATGCGCCGGCCGACATCGCCCAGGTCAATGCAGTTGCGGCAGGCGCGCCGGCGGTGCCCCAGATCGGCGTAGACGGCCGCGCGCGGCTGCAGGGCGGTGTAACCGCGCTGCTCGCGACGCTGGCGGGTGAGGCGGCCCTGCTGCTCGGCGGCGATCAGGCCATGCGCATCCGCCGCTGCGAGGCGGACGGATGCGCGATGCTGTTCCTCGATACCTCGCGGAGCGGCGAGCGCCGCTGGTGCTCGATGAAGCGCTGCGGCAACAAGGCCAAGGTCGCCGAGTTCCGCAAACGGAAGCAGGGAAGCGCTTAGTCCGCCGCCTGCAGCAGATCGCGCAGCTTCTTGGTCGTGTCGTGCCCCCTGAGCACCGAGGTATAGCATTCGCGTACCACGCCCTGCGCGCCGGGCGACATGCGTTCGTCGGCAAGCACCCGGTCGAACTCCTCCTTCAGATAATCCTCGCCGCGTTCGATCTCGCTGAGGATCGCGTTGTCGCCGCCGCCAAGGGCCAGGCGGAAATCCTCCACCCGGCGGTGGATCGTCGCGGCGGTCGAGCCATATTCGGCCGGCGTGCCGCCCAGCTCGCGACTCTTTGCCGAGAGTGCCTCGATCACGCGGCGGCGTTCGTCGGCCATGTCCTCGAAGAACTGGACGAAGCGGCCGGCATCGGCATGCTTCGCCGAATGCTCGTAACCGCGCACGCTGTCGATGGTGGTGACGATCAGGTCGTCGAGCTTGGACACGTCATGGTTGGTGGTCACGCGGGCTCTCCTCGCAAGTCATTGCAGGGAGAACCCCGCGCACCATCCGCGGGTTGCCGAAAATTGATGGTTAGCCAAGTATTTAGGCGTAGCTGACGATCTCGAACTCGGTGCCGTCATGGTCGAGGAAATAGAAGCGCCGGCCGGGATCGTAGTCGGCATGGGCGAAGGGGATCAGCCCCGCCTTCACCACCCGCCGCTCGATGGCGTCGAGATCGTCGACCAGGATGCCGACATGGTTGAGCGGCCGGCCCTTCTCGAACGTCGCCTGGTCGGGCGTCTCGGGCGGGGTGTAGACCGCCAGATAGGTGCGCTCGTCGCCGACATGGATGGTCCGGCCGCCGTCGCGTGCCGGGCCTTCCCAGCGGACATGCCAGTCGAACAGGTCGCCGAGCAGTTTCGCCGCGCGCTCGGGGCTGCGGACGGTGATGTTCACATGCTCGATATAGGGCTGGGACATGGATTTCCTTTCCGGTTGGATGCCATGCCGCGAGCAGCTACAACCTCAACCTAAGTTGAGGTCAAGCGGGAAAATGCGGTGCGCGGGAACGAGCTTCTGACGATCGGCGAGCTGGCGGCGCGCACGGGCATCGCGGTGTCGGCGGTGCGCTTCTACGAGGGGAAGGGGATCGTCCATCCGATCCGTACCAGCGGCAACCAGCGGCGCTTCCTCCGCTCGGACATCCGCCGCATCTCCTTCGCGCTGATCGCGCAGCAACTGGGCCTCACCCTGCCGCAGATCGCCGAGGAGCTGAGCAAGCTGCCCGAGGGGCGCACGCCCACCAGCGAGGATTGGGAACGGATCAGCCGCGGCATCCGCAAGCGGATCGAGGTGCAGATCGCCCGGCTCCAGCGCACGCTCGACGATCTCGATGGCTGCATCGGCTGCGGCTGCCTGAGCCTGAAGAAATGCACGCTCTACAATCCCGACGACCGCGCGGCGGCGAACGGGGCGGGGCCGCGCTTCATCCTTGTCTCGCGCAAGGTGGCGCTGGGGCTGGATTAGCCAAGCCGCCAGCTCTAGTTTGTCACCCCGGCCTTGTGCCGGGGTCCACTATGCCTTCCGGACTGACATTGGAGCCTCTTGCTCATGACTCGCCTCCCGGTGGACCCCGGCACAAGGCCGGGGTGACGAGAAGAAGGAGGCCGAGGCGCCAGCAGGGGAGGGTTGGCGCACGTGGTTTTATTGCGGCCCTGCGCAAGATTCCTCCGGCCTGCCGCTTTACCCCGCGCCCGGACCTCGCGATAACGCCGCCCCAAGGAGATCGGGGTTTATGCGGAAATACTTGGTTGGGCTTGCAATGATGGGAGCGCCGCTGATGGCGAATGACGCGCTGGCGCAGAACAAGGACCTCACGCTCGAGCGCGTGTTCGCCAGCCCCGATCTGAACGGCCCGCAGCCGCGCGCCGCCAAGCTCTCGCCCGACGGCAAGTTCCTGACGCTGCTGCGCAACCGCGCCGACGAGAAGGAGCGGTTCGACCTGTGGGCGATGGACACCCGCACCGGCGAATGGCGGATGCTGGTGGACTCCAAGAAGTTCGGCACCGGCGCCGAGATGTCGGAGGCCGAGAAGATGCAGCGCGAACGCGCCCGCATCGCCGGCACCAAGGGCATCGTCGCCTATGACTGGGCGCCGGACAGCAAGTCGGTGCTCGTGCCGCTCGACGGCGAGCTCTACCGCGCCGGGCTCGACGGCAATGTCGCCAGGCTGCCCGCCAATGCGGGCCCCAAGCTCAACGCCGAGATCAGCCCGGCGGGGGGCTATGTCTCGTACGTGCAGGACCAGAACCTGGTGGTGATGGGCCTGGCCGGCGCTGCGCCGAAGCCGATCACCGATGACGGCCAGGGCACCGTCCATTGGGGCGAGGCCGAGTTCGTCGCGCAGGAGGAAATGGCCCGGTTCAAGGGCTATTGGTGGTCGCCGGACGACAAGCATGTCGCGGTCGAGCGCTTCGACGAGGCGCCGGTCGGCATCGTCACCCGCGCGGCGATCGGCGCCGAGGGCACCCAGCTCTTCCAGCAGCGCTACCCCAAGGCCGGCACGCCCAACGCGCTGGTCGATCTCTACGTCATGGACCCGTCGGGTGCCGGCAAGGTCAAGGTCGATCTCGGCGCCGACAAGGACATCTACCTCGCCCGGGTCGACTGGTCGAAGGACGGCAGGACGCTCTACGTCCAGCGCGAGAACCGCGAGCAGACCGTGCTCGACCTGCTCCAGGTCGATCCGGCCACCGGCAAGTCGGTCGTGCTGTTCAGCGAGAAGGCGCGCGCCAAGAGCTGGGTGAACCTGTCGAGCGCGTTGACGCCGCTCGACGACGGCAGCCTGCTCTGGTGGTCCGAGCGGGACGGCCACGGCCATCTCTATCGCTTCGCCAAGGGCAAGTTTGCCCAGATCACCAAGGGCGACTGGGAAGTCACCCCCGATGTGGTCGGCGTCGACGAGGCCAAGGGGCGCGTATTCTTCCTCGGCAACAAGGACGGCGTGCTCGAGCGGCACCTCTATTCGGTCGACTATCGGAAGGGCGGGGCGATCACCCGGCTGACCGAGGCCGGCTGGTGGAACGAGGCGACGATGGACCCCTCGGGCACCCGCGCGATCGTCAAGCGCTCCAACCCCAATCAGCCGGCGCAGACCTATCTCGCCGACGCCACGGGCAAGCGCATCGCCTGGGTGAACGAGAATGCGGTCACCGCCGCCGACCACCCCTACAGCGCCTATCTCGCCGGGCATCGCGAGCGGACCTTCGGCACGATCAAGGCGGCCGACGGCTCGACGCTCAATTGGGAGATGATCACGCCGAAGATGGAGCCGGGGAAGAAATACCCGGTGTTCTTCCAGCATTATGGCGGCCCGCATTCGCAGACGGTCAGCCGGTCCTGGGGCGGGGCGCTCCAGCAGTATCTGGTCTCGCGCGGCTATATCTGGTTCCAGCTCGACAATCGCGGCTCGGCCAATCGCGGCGTCGATTTCGAGAGCCAGATCTGGCACGCGATGGGCAGCGTCGAGGTCGAAGACCAGGTCGCCGGAGCGAACTATCTGAAGACGCTTCCCTATGTGGATGCCGGCAAGGTCGTCACCTATGGCTGGTCGTATGGCGGCTACATGACGCTGAAGATGCTGGAAAAGGCGCCGGGCGTGTTCGCCGCGGGCGTGGCCGGCGCGCCGGTCACCAAGTGGGAGCTGTACGACACCCATTATACCGAGCGCTACATGGGCGACCCGACCCAGGTGCCCGAGGCGTACAAGGCATCGGACAATATCGGCGAGGCGGCGAAGATCGCCGATCCGATGCTGCTGATCCACGGCATGGCGGACGACAATGTGGTGTTCGAGAACAGCACCGCGATGGCGGCGACGCTGCAGAAGGCCGAAGTGCCGTTCGAGATGATGTTCTACCCCGGCCATACCCACCGCGTCGGCGGCCCGGGCATCAGCGTGCACCTGTGGAACACGATACTCGACTTCCTGGAGCGGAAGACGAAGGCGAAGTAAGTCCATTACCCGATCCGTCATCCCCGCGCAGGCGGGGATCCAGGGTTACAAAGGGCATTGCTCTGCGCCTCTGGATCCCCGCCTGCGCGGGGATGACGAAGGGGAAGGGATGGCGAGAAGCCACACTTGGGTATTCCGAGACAAAAAGTTTCGCGCAGCGTCTCGCCACCGCAATTTTCTTCTGCTAGGGGCAGCGCCATGCTTCGCACGCTGAAACGAACTAGCAAACGAATTACCGCGCGCCCGTAATGGGCGCCGAGGCGGTATTCTTGCCGCGAAGCACAGGAATGCACTGGCATTCCGACACTCTCTGACAGATAGGCGTCCTCGCGGAGTATCTGCGAGGTTCGGAAAGGAACGAAATGGGCTACCGTGTCGTCGTCGCAGGCGCCACCGGCAATGTCGGGCGCGAAATGTTGAACATCCTGGCCGAGCGGGAATTCCCGATCGACGACCTGGCCGTGCTGGCCTCGTCGCGCTCGACCGGCGACATGGTCGACTTCGGCGAGACCGGGAAACAGTACAAGATCCAGAACATCGAGCATTTCGATCCGACCGGCTGGGACATCGCTCTGTTCGCGATCGGCTCGGAGGGCTCGAAGCTCCATGCGCCCAGGTTCGCCGCCGCCGGCTGCACGGTGATCGACAATGCGTCGCTCTACCGCATGGACCCGGACGTGCCGCTGATCGTGCCCGAGGTGAATCCCGAGGCGATCGACGGCTACAAGGTGCGGAACATCATCGCCAATCCGAACTGCTCGACCGCGCAGATGGTCGTGGCGCTCAAGCCGCTCCATGATGCCGCCAAGATCAAGCGCGTCGTCGTCGCGACCTACCAGTCGGTCTCCGGCGCGGGCAAGGCGGGCATGGACGAGCTGTTCGAGCAGAGCCGCAACATCTTCGTCGGCGACCAGGCCGAGCCGAAGAAGTTCACCAAGCAGATCGCCTTCAACGTGATCCCGCACATCGACAGCTTCCTGGACGACGGCTCGACCAAGGAAGAATGGAAGATGGTCGTGGAGACCAAGAAGATCCTCGACCCGAAGATCAAGGTCATCGCCACCTGCGTGCGCGTGCCGGTGTTCGTCGGCCACTCCGAGGCGATCAACATCGAGTTCGAGGACGAGATCTCGGCCGAACAGGCCAAGAACATCCTGCGCGAGGCGCCGGGCATCATGCTCGTCGACAAGCATGAGGACGGCGGATACGTCACCCCGATCGAGTGCGTCGGCGAGTACGCCACCTTCGTCAGCCGCGTCCGCGAGGATTCGACGGTGGAGAACGGCCTGTCGCTCTGGTGCGTCTCGGACAATCTCCGCAAGGGCGCCGCGCTCAACGCGGTGCAGATCGCCGAGCTGCTCGGCCGCCGGCACCTGAAAAAGGCGTAGGCCTTACGACAAAGGAAGGGGGCGGTGGCATCGCGCCACCGCCCCCCTTTTTGTGCCAGTTGTCCCGGGACCAGTCCGTTATCCGGTTCAGTCCGTCATCCGGCCCCAGTCCGTCATCCCCGCGAAAGCCGGGATCTCAGGCGAAGGCGCGGGGACGGAGCCGCACGAGATCCCGACTTTCGTCGGGATGACGGTTGGAGGGCGGTCAGAAGCTCGCCCAGGCGTCCGCATTGCCGACCGGCTTGGCCGGCGCCGGCCGGGTGCTCGCCAGCGGCTTGAAGGTACGCGGGGCGGACGCGCCGCGGCCGTCGCCGATCCGGAAGGTGCTGGCCTGGGCATCGAGCCGGCCGACCTGGTCGGTAAGCGCCCGCGCCGCCGCCGAGGTTTCCTCGACCATCGCCGCGTTCTGCTGGGTCGCCTGGTCCATCGTGCCGATCGCGATGCTGACCTCGCTGATTGCCATCGACTGGGCCTGGTTGTCCGACGCGATCGTGCCGAGCAGCTGGTGCACCTCGCCGACCGTGTCGACGATGTCCGACAGCGCGCTGTCGACCCGCTCGACCGCGCCCTTGGCGGTCTCGACCTCGGCCTGGGTGACGGTGAGCTGGTCACGGGCGCGCTTCGCCTCTTCTTCCGCACGCATCGCGAGGGCGGAAACCAGGTCGGCGACCACCGCGAAGCCACGGCCCGCTTCACCGGCGCGGCCGGCCTCGACCGCTGCGTTCATCGCGAGGACGCGGGTCTGGAAGGCGATCTTGTCGAGGCCCTCGATCACCGAGTCGATGCCCTTGGCGCTGTCGCTGACCCGGTTCATCGCCTGTACCGCCTCGTCGGCAGTTGCGCGGCCCGATCCGACCACCGCGATCGCCGCATCGGCGCGGGTGACAGTCTGGCCGGCGGCCTCGGCGGTGGCGCGCAGCCGCTGGTTCATCTGGGTCACCGCGGCCGAAGTCTCCTCAAGGCTGGCGGCATTGCCTTCGGTGCGGCGGGCAAGGTCCTCGGACGCGGCGGCGATCTCGGTCGAGCCGGTCTGGATCGCGCCGGTGCTCTCCAGAACCATGCCGATCAATTCGCGCAGGCTGGCCAGCGCGGCATTGTAGTTGCCGCCGAGCAGGGCGAAATCGGCGGGGAAGTCGCTGCCGACATCGGCGGTCAGGTCGCCGCCTGCGACACGCTCCAGCGCGCCGCCGAGCATCGCCATCGCGCGCTCGCGCTCGACTTCGCCGAGCCGGTGCTTCGCCTCGGCCGCCGCCTTGTCGTTGGCGGCGACGCGGAAGCGCTCGAGCGCGCGGGCCATCTGGCCGATCTCGTCGGCGCTGCGATGCTCGGGCACGGTGATCGCGGCGTCGCCGGCGGCGAGGTGCTGCATGGCTTCGGTCATCTGGGCGAGGGGGCGGAACATCGCGCGGCAGATCAGGAAGCCGATCACCGTGACGAGCAAGGTGATCAGCGTCGCGGCGATCGCCATCGAGCTGCGAACCGATTGAATTCCGGCCAGAACATCCGAGCGCGGGATGCCGACATAGAGCACGCCGACCACCTTGCCGCTGGCATCCTTGATCGGATCATAGGCCGTGAAGAAGGGCTTGCCGAGGATGTCGGCGGACCCCCGATACGGTTTCCCTTCGCCGAGCACCGCATCCTTGGCCGGACCGGCCGCCAAAGGCGTGCCGACCGCGCGGCTGCCGTCGGGCTTGAGCACGTTGGTGGTAATCCGCGTATCGCCCGCGAAGATCGTCGCGGTGCCGCCGACCAGGGCCTTGATCTCGTCGACGGGCTGGGTCCAGCCGTTGAGCTTGTGGCTGCCGACATAGAGGTCGCCGCCCTCGGCGCGGAACCCGTCGCCCTGGTCGCGCAGCACCTTCCAGGCGACGCGCATGTTGGTCTCCTGGCGCTCGGCCGCCATGCGCTCGGCATCGGCGGTCAGCACCCGGTCGCTCACGACATAGGTGGCCAGCGCCAGCAGCAACAGGCTGGCGATGGTGATGATCATGGTCTTGGTGGCAAGCGGCAGATTGGCAAGTCGTTGGCGCATGGGAAATCTCGTTGGGCGGCGCCGGGCGACGCCGAAAAGTCGGAATTTCCATCATTATAGGGCGGTCGCAGGCAGCCGCGTGCCGCACGCGAAGTTACGCTGGCGCAACAACTTTGGCGGGCGCTATTCGCGCGCCGGTTCAGCTGTCGCAGCTATAGTCCGGCGGGTAGATCGAGCGCCCCAGATCCTTGCGGACGCGGCGGGCCAGGCTGGTCGCCGCGCGGTTGCCGAGCTTCTCGGCATGGTCGAGCACATCGGCGAGCGGGCCCGAGCAGCCGCCGACCTTGTTGAGCAGCGCGACCATGCGCGAGGCGCGGACCGCGCCGTCCTCCGCGCTTTCCCGCGCCGGCAGGAACCAGCCGAGCTCGAGCGCTGGGCGGACGCGGTCGTCCTGGCCGGCATATTTCTTGTCGATCGGATCGATCACCTGAGTGCCGAGCAGGATCGCCCCCGCGGCGGCGGCCATGGTGCCCACGCGCGAGGGACCCTTGGTCACCCGGTCGGGATCGGGCATCGCATAATAGCTGAGCAGCAGCGCGGCGAACGCACGGGCGCTCTGCCGGTCCTCGACCAGCGCCAGCGCGTCGGGATCGACTTCGATCCGGTCGACCCGGGCGCGGGCAAAGGCGCCGCGCTCCTCCGCGGGGATGGTGGCGAGGGTGAACGGCGCGTCGCCCGGCACCAGCTCGTGCAGCGCGACGTCGAGCTGTTCGATGGGGGCAGGGCGCATCGGCGCCGCGGCACCCAGCACGAGCGCGGCGGAAACCATGGCGAGCATCTTGATCCGCATCTGCATTCCCCCTCTTCGTTGCCTGATCCTATCCTGAATCGGTGCGCAGGACGAGACGGTGTCGCGGCCTGGAAACCGCGGACATTCTTTACCGGGAATTGACTGATCGAGGTTAGACAGATGCGTTCACTGGGGTGGGTCGCGTCGCGTGGTGGAAACGAGCAATGCCGGATTGGCCCCGGTGCGGGGCAAGGCGCGCATCGATGTGCTCGACATGCTGCGCGGGATCGCGATCCTCGGCATCTTCTTCATCAACGTGCCCTATATGGCTGCGAGCGTCTGGACCTTCTCGGCCGATGTCCGGCTGATCGGCTGGACCGAGGCGGACCGCGACGCCTGGGTGCTGATCAACCTCTTCCTCGCCGGCACGCAGCGCTGCCTGCTCGAATTCCTGTTCGGCGCCGGCATGATGGTGCTGGCGCGCAAGGCGATGACGCCGGAGGGGCCGGTGGCGGTCGCCGACCTCTATTATCGCCGCAACCTGTGGCTGCTCGCCTTCGGGCTGTTCGACGTGTTCGTGCTGCTCTGGCCGGGCGACATCCTCCACATCTATGCGCTCGCCGCATTGTTCCTCTTCCCGTTCCGCACCCTGGGTCCCAAGACGCTGGTGGTGCTCGGCCTGGGCTGGGCCGTGCTCACCGGCATCGGCATCCCCGAATATGGCGCGCGCGAATATGCCGAGCGCGCGGTGCTGGTGCAGCAGGTGGCGCAGGGCGAGCCAGCCGCGCTCGCCGAATGGCGCAAGCTCTCCGCCCATGTGCCCGACGCGAAGCTGGTCGCCCGCGAGCATGCCGCGCATCAGGGCGGCTTGCTGCCCTATGCCAAGGAAGCGTGGAATTACTGGAGCTACCTCGCCAGCAACTGGCTGATCTGGGACGTGCTGGAGGCGTTCTGCACGATGCTGATCGGCATCGCGCTGTGGAAATGGGGCGTGATCCAGGGGCAGCGCAGCGCGCGCTTCTATCTGTGGCTGCTCGCCTGCGGGTACGGCTTCGGCGTGGTCGCGCGCGCCTGGGGCATTTCGGAGACGCTGAGCTTCACGGCCGGCCCGCGCACGCTGTGGATCACCGGCGAGTTCGCCCGGATCGCGATCGGCCTCGGCCATCTCGCCCTGGTCAACCTGCTGGTGAAGAGCCGCGCCGGCGCCGCGTTGCTGGCGGTGTTCAAGGCGCCCGGCCGCATGGCCTTCTCGCTCTATTTCCTCGAGCAGGCGGTGGGGAAGTACATCCTCTTCGCGCCCTGGGGGCTGCTGCCCTGGGGTCGATATGGCTGGGCGGAATCGGCCCTGGTCTCGACGATCGGCATCGTGCTGCTGGTCGGCTTCGCCAATTGGTGGATGCGCTACTTCGTCAGCGGCCCGCTGGAATGGGCGTGGCGGAGCCTGGCCTATATGCGGTGGCAGCCGTTGGTGCGGCGGACCGATGCGGGGCCTGGGACCGCGCAGGCGGCCACGGCTTGACTGTTCCCCGGCGAAAGCCGGGGCCCAGGGTCACAAGCGAGTCTGCAGAGAAACCCTGGGCCCCGGCTTTCGCCGGGGAGCTGGAGGGTTGGGGAGTGGAGGAACCTAGTGCCCCGCCGCAGCCGGATCATTCTCCACCTTGCCGCCCGGCTTCTGGAGCAGCACCACCAGCGGCACGCTGACCGCCGTCACGATCGCCATCAGCCAGAAATCGTTGAGATAGGCGATCATCGCCGCCTGGCGGTTGACCTCGGCATCGACCATGCCGGTGATCATCGCGCCCTGCGCGCCCAGTTGCTGCATGATCACGCCCATGCCGTTCATCGTCTGGGTGGTGACGTGCTCGCCCAGATACTGGTGGCTGCGCTGGATGCTCTGCGCGAGCAGCGCGCTGACCGCCGAGATGCCCACCGACGCGCCGATATTGCGGGTCAGGTTGAGCAGGCTCGACCCTTCGGTGCGGAAATGCGGGGGCAGGCCGGCAAAGGCCAGGCCGTTGAGCGGCATGAACACCAGGCCCAGGCCCAGGCCCTGGATGAAGCCCGAGATGATGAACGGCGTGCTGCCCATCTCGATCGTCCAGCCCGACATCTCCCACAGCGAGACCGCCGCGATCGCCAGGCCGATGCCCACCGACCAGCGCGGATCGAGCCAGCCGCGCTGGATCAGCTGCGCGCCCGCGAACATCGTGATCACCACGCCCACGCCGCGCGGCATGAGGAGCAGGCCGGTGTCGAACACCGAATAGCCGTACAGGCTCTGCAGCATCGGCGGGAGTAGCGCCATCGTCGCCATCATCACCAGGCCGATCACCATCATGAAGAAGATGCCGGTGACGAGGTTGCGATGCTTCCACAGCTCGCGCTCGAACATCGGGTTCCTGCCGGTGAAGAGGTGGACGAAGAACATCCACAGCGCGACGACCGAGACGAGCATCTCGACCCAGATCTCGGTCGAGGAGAACCAGTCCTGGTCCTGCCCGCGGTCGAGCATCAGCTGGAGCGAGGCGATGCCGATCGCCAGCAGCGCGAAGCCGAACGCATCGAACTGGCGCTTGCGGATCGGGCGCGAGGGGAGGAGCCACCACAGGATGGCGAAGCACACCACGCCGACCGGCAGGTTGACGTAGAACACCCAGCGCCAGTTGAAATTGTCGGTCAGATAGCCGCCGATCAGCGGGCCCATGATCGGGCCGACCATGATGCCCATGCCCCAGATCGACATCGCCTTGGGCTGGTCCTCGGGCTTGTTGATGTCGAGCATCACCGTCTGGCTCAGCGGGTTGAGGAACGCCGCGGTGATGCCCTGCAGGATGCGGAAGGCGACCATCTCCTCAAGGCTCTGCGCCGCGCCGCACAGGGCGGAGGCGATGACGAAGCCGACGGTGGAGATCAGGAACAGGTTGCGCGAGCCGATCCGGTCGGACAGCCAGCCGGTGATCGGGATGGCGATGGCCGAGGCGACGATGTAGCTGGTCAGCACCCAGTTGATCGTGTCGCGCGTGGCCCCGAGCGATGCCTGCATGTGCGGGATGGCGACATTGGCGATCGTCGTGTCGAGGATCTGCATGATCGTCGCCATCATCACGCCGAGGGTGAGCAGGCCCCGATACTTCACCGGCAGGGCGGCGCCGCCCCCGCTCGGGGGGGCAGCTTGCGGGCGGGGAGGCGTGGGGGGAGACGCCTCACCCGCCCTGGTGGCGCGGCCGGGGGCAGCCGTCGCCATGTTACTTGCAGGCGCCGCTGAAGATCACCTTCACATCGGCCGAGAGGCCGGCGATCAGCGCGCGCTGGCTCTTCTCGTCGATCGCGATGCGCACCGGCACGCGCTGGGTGACCTTCACCCAGTTGCCATTGGCGTTCTGGGCCGGGAGCACCGAGAATTCGGAGCCGGTGCCGGCGCCCATCGACTCGACATGGCCCTTCAGGTCGAGGCCCGGATAAGCATCGAAGCTGACCATCGCGCACTGGCCGACCCGCATCTTGTTGAGGTCGGTCTCCTTGAAGTTGGCGTCGATCCAGGCCGGCTTGTCCGAGACGATCGTCACGGCGGCGAGGCCGGTGATCATCTGCTGGCCCACCTGCAGGCTCTTGGTCTGGCTGACGATGCCGCTGACCGGCGCGACCACGGTGGTGCGCTGCAGGTCGAGCAGTGCTTTGTCGAGCTGGACGCGCGCGGCGGCGATCGCCGGATTCTCGCCCGGAACCGCGGCGCCGGTGGCGAGCTTGGCACGCGCCTCGCTCGCGCTCGCCTGCGCATTGAGCAGCTGCGCGCGCGCCTGCTCCAGCGCATGCTCGGCCGACTGGAAGTTGGCGCGGGTGGTGAAGCCCTGCTTCATCAGCGCGGATTGGCGCTCGTAATTCTCCTGGGCGTTCTGGATCGCGTCCTGCGCCGCCTGGATGTCGGCACCCTTGCCCTGCGCGCTCACCTGGTCGGTGTTTAGCTGCACCTGCGCCGCGGCGATCGCAGCCTGGGCCTGGGCGACGGCGATCTTGTAGGGCTCGGGATCGATGCGGAACAGCACGTCGCCCGCCTTGACCGCCTGGTTCTCCTTCACGCCGACATAGACGATGCGGCCGCCGACATCGGTCGAGACCGAGCTCTTGTCCTGCTGGACATAGGCATTGTCGGTCGACACGCTGTTGCCGCCGGTGAAGTAGAAATAGCCGACGATCGCCAGCAGGATCGCCGGCACGCCGAACATCAGCAGCGGGCGCAGCAGGCTGCGCTTCGGCCTGGCCGGCGCCTCGGGCGCCTCCGGGACGGTGGTGCCTTCGGTCGGGATGGTGATCTTGGTCTCTTCGGACTTCTCGATCTTCGGATCTGCGTCAGCCATTTGCGGCCTCATTGCCCTCTTGAACGTTGCTCAGATTGTCGCGGACCGTCTGCAGCGATCCTGTCAGTTGCTCGCGCTGCTCCGTCGTCAGGCCACGGAGCATGTCCTCGATCATCACCTCGGCCAGCACCTGCAGCTCGTCGAGCACCGGGCTGGCCTTGTCGGTCACATGAATTCGCCAGGCGCGGCGATCGGCGGGATCGCGACGGCGCTCGACAAAGCCGGCTTCCTCCAGGCGATCGACCATCCGGCAGGCGGTGATCGGCTCGACTTCGAGCTGATCGGCAAGCTGGCCCTGGTTCATGCCGGGATGACGCGACAGGATCTTCAGCGCGCGCCACTGCGCCACGCTGGCACCGCTGCTGCGCGCACGCTCGTCGAAACGGCGGCGCAGCAGGCGCGCGGTATCACTCAGAAGGAATCCAAGACTCTCGGCCATAGCGCGCACATAATAAGCATACTTATAGATTGCAATCTGCAACCAGAGTGCATTGTGCGATGCGGCAATTGCGTGGGGCGCAATCCAACCTAATCCGTCATCCCGGCGAAAGCCGGGATCTCAGGCGGAGGCGGGAAAAGAGCCGCACGAGATCCCGGCTTTCGCCGGGATGACGACCAGAGGTAGAATGGGAATGAGGAGAGCGCCGACATGGCAGAGGAAATGACCGGCGGCTGCCAGTGCGGCCGGGTGCGCTACACGGCGCAGGTCGCGGACGACGAGGCCTATCTCTGCCATTGCCGCATGTGCCAGCGCGCCACGGGCGGCGTGTCGATCGCGTTCAAGAATATGCGCAAGGCGGACGTCCGCTGGGAGACCGAGCCCGATCGCTATGCCTCCTCGCCGATCGCCCAGCGCGGCTTCTGCCGGGAATGCGGCACGCCGCTCACTTACGAAGCGCATGGCCATCCCCATATGGACCTGACCGTCGGCAGCTTCGACGCGCCCGGCCGCTTCGTGCCCACCGAGCATTCGGGGTGCGAGAGCTGGCACCGGGCGTGGCTTGACACGAGCCACCTGCCGGCATCACGGACCGACGAGAACCCGAGCCTCGTCAAACGCTGGATGGACAAAGTTGGCCGACTTCCCGACTGAAACGCACCGCTTCCAAAGCTTCGACGGCACCGAGCTGGCCTGGACCGAGATGGGGCAGGGCAGGGATGCGGTGCTGATCCATGGCTATGCCTCGACCGCGGAGATCAACTGGATCCGCTACGGGCACGCCGCCAAGCTGGCGGAGAAGGGCTTCCGGGTGATCATGCCCGATCTGCGCGGCCACGGGATGAGCGCGGCGCCGCACGACGCGGCCAGCTATCCGCCCGACGTGACCGCGCGCGACGGGCTGGCGCTGGTCGAGCATCTCGGGCTCAGCGATTACGACCTGGGCGGCTATTCGCTCGGCGCGCGCACCACGGTGCGGATGATCGTCGATGGCGGCGCCACCCCGCGCAAGGTGATGCTCGCCGGCATGGGGCTCTCCGGCCTGGTCGCCGCCTCGCGTACCGGCACCTATTTCCGCCGCATCCTCACCAATCTCGGCAGCTTCGAGCGCGGCTCGAGCGAATGGCTGACCGAGGCGTTTCTCAAGACCTCCAAGGCCGATCCGCTGGCGCTGCTGCCGGTGCTCGACACGTTCGTCGACACGCAGGAGGCGCATCTGCAGCGGCTGACCGAGGAGACGCTCGTCGTCGCCGGGGTCGAGGACGATCACAACGGCTCGGCGCACGAACTGGCCGACCTGCTGCCCAACGCCACCTTCGTCGAGATTCCCGGCAACCACATGAGCGCCGTCACCCGGCCCGAGCTGGGGCGCGCCATCGCGGATTTCTTCGCGGCTTGACCGGCTGGCGGGGCGCGAGCATCGTCCCGCCATCCAGAAAATCCGAGGGGAATCCGTTCAAATGATCCGCACCGGCATCTCGATGCTCGCGCTTGCCTCGCTGCTCGCCGCCGCCCCGCTGGGCGCGCGCGGCCGCGACGGCGACACCGTCCAGGCCGCACCCACCGCCGCCGAGGCCAAGGCCTTTGTCGCCGATGCCGAGGCGAAGCTGTTCGCCCAGGGCGTCGTCGCGGCGCGGGCCGACTGGGTCTACAACACCTTCATCACCCAGGACACCGAGGCGATGACCGCCCGCGAAGGCGCGGCGCTGACCAAGCTCCAGGTCGATCTCGCGCTCCAGGCGGCCAAGTACAGCAACGTCGCCGGGCTCGATTACGACACCGCCCGCAAGCTCGGCATGCTCCGCAACAAGATCGTGCTGCCGGCGCCCACCCGCGCGGGTGCGGCGGAAGAACTGTCCGGCCTCTCGGCCAAGATCACCGGCATCTACGGCGCCGGCAAGGGCACGCTCGACGGCAAGCCGATCAACGGCTCGGACATCGAGGCCGCGATGGGCGAGAGCCGCGACCCCGCCAAGCTCAAGGAGATGTGGGTCAGCTGGAACGACAATGTCGGCGCGCCGATGCGCCCCGACTATGCCAAGCTGGTCGGCATCGCGAACGACGGCGCCAAGGGCCTGGGCTATGCCGATGTCGGCGCGATGTGGCGCTCGGGCTATGACATGGACCCGGCCGCCTTCGCCGCGCTGACCGACAAGATCTGGGACGACCTCAAGCCGCTCTACGTCGCGCTGCACACCTATGTGCGCCACAAGCTCAACGAGAAGTATGGCGACGCCGTCCAGACCGACAAGGGCCCGATCCGCGCCGATCTGCTCGGCAACATGTGGGCGCAGGAATGGGGCAATATCTACGACATCGTCGCCCCGCCGGGCACCGGCAGCGTCGGCTATGACGTGGGCGAGCTGCTCAAGGCCAAGGGCTACGACCATCTCAAGATGGTCCGCGCAGGCGAGGGCTTCTACTCCTCGCTCGGTTTCAAGCAGCTGCCCGAGACCTTCTGGCAGCGCTCGCAATTCGTGAAGCCCGCGGACCGAGAAGTCGTCTGCCACGCCTCGGCCTGGGACATCGACAATGTCGACGACCTGCGCATCAAGATGTGCATCAAGGTCAATGCCGACGACTTCGTGACGATCCACCACGAGCTCGGCCACAACTACTACCAGCGTGCCTACAACAAGCAGTCGCCGCTCTATCTCGACGGCGCGAACGATGGCTTCCACGAGGCGATCGGCGACTTCATCGCGCTGTCGATCACCCCGGACTACCTCGTCCAGATCGGCCTGCTCGACAAGGGCCAGGTGCCGAGCGCCGACAAGGATATCGGCCTGCTGCTCCGCCAGGCAATGGACAAGGTCGCGTTCCTCCCCTTCGGCCTGCTCGTCGACAAGTGGCGCTGGGGCGTGTTCTCGGGCCAGATCCCGACCAATGGCTACCAGGCCGGCTGGGACAAGCTGCGCCTCCAGTACCAGGGCATCGTGCCGCCGGTGGCGCGCGACGAGAGCAAGTTCGATCCGGGCGCCAAGTTCCACATCCCGGCGACCACGCCCTATACCCGCTACTTCCTCGCGCGGGTGCTGCAGTTCCAGTTCTACAAGGCGGCCTGCGACCAGGCCGGCTGGAAGGGCCCGCTCCACCGCTGCTCCTTCTACGGCAACAAGGAAGTGGGCGCGAAGCTCGACAAGATGCTGGCGATGGGCGCGTCCAAGCCCTGGCCGGATGCGTTGCAGGAATTCACCGGCTCGCGCGAGATGTCGGGCAAGGCGATGGCCGAATATTTCGCCCCGCTGAAGAAATGGCTCGACCAGCAGAACAAGGGCCAGACCCAGGGCTGGTAATCATGCGAGGGGCGGGCCGCTGGCTCGCCCCTTTCTCGTTCAGGGAGTTCCGGACATGCTCAAATATGCGCTCGTGCTCGCCTCGGTTGCCGTGCCCCATATGGCAATGGCCCAATCCGCGCCGGTGGACGGCCCCGTGGCGGTGGAGATCGTCTCCGCCGGCCAGGTCAAGGTGCCGGCCAACCGCTTCCGTTTCTCGGTGAAGGTCACCGGCAAGGGCGCGGACGAGAAGGCGGCGGAGGCCGCGCTGGCGGCGAACCGCGCCAGGCTGGTCGCCGCGTTGGGCGCGAAGGGCATCCGCGAGGGCCAGCCCCTCACCGGCGCTGCCTCCAATCCGCTCGCCAGCCTGTTCGGCGCCTTTACCGGGCGCGGCAAGCCGAGCTTCTCGCTCGACGCGCTGGAGGATGGCGAAAAGCCGCAATCGACGGCGAGCGAGACGGTGTTCTTCGATGCGCCCAGCAGGGCCGCTGCGACCGCCGCCAAGCCTGTGGCGGAGGCGAACGGCGCCAAGATGGATGACGATGTGATCGCGCTGCTCGACGATTATGTCGGCCCCACGCGCCAGGCCAAGGCGGACGCCATCGCCAAGGCGCGCGGCGAGGCGGCTGCCTATGCGTCCGCGCTGGGACTGCGCAAGGCGTCGATCGTGCGGATCAGCGAGAAGCAGGACATGGTCGCCGGTTCGATGAGCTTCTTCCTCGAGCTGATCGGCATGTTCGCCAGCAAGCCGGGCGCGGGCTCGGATAGCGTGACGGTGAACGCCAACCTGTCGGTGGAATTCCAGCTCAGCCGGTGAGGCGGGCTCCTATGGGAAAGCAATGCCAGCTGCGGGACTGGTAATTGGAGGCTGGACAGGGGATCAGCGCCCTCCTTTCCGTCACCCCGGGCTTGACCCGGGGTCCCGCTTCTTCCTCAGGCGTGCATTTCGGAAAGGTCATACCATTCCGGATTGCCAGTTTCGATCAGCGCAAACTTCCATTCTCGTCGCCAGCGTTTCACCCGCTTCTCATGGGCGATGCAATCGGTAATCGAGGGAGCCTGCTCCGCCCAGACGAGACGATCGAGCCCGTAGCGACGGCAGAAATCCGAACCGTCCCCGGTCCTGTGTTGATGAACACGTGCGGCGAGGTTGGCGGTCACGCCCACATAGATCGTGCCGCGATAACGATCGGCCATCATGTAGACCCAGCCGCCACGTTCCATTTGCATAAGACATAAGAAGCGGGACCCCGGGTCAAGCCCGGGGTGACGAATGGAAGAATGCCGGATTCGACAAAGTCACGCCTGCCCGAGCAGCGACCTCGCTTCTGCGCGTCTTGAAGGCTGTATCTTCAAGCCTCCGGCGCGTCTCCGTCCGGGATCATGTTCTCGTCGATGATCTGCGCGTCCCACTCCGCCGAACTGTCGGTGCCGTCGGGCTGGTGCGCGTGCGGCGCTTCTGCTTCGGGCTGCTCCTCGGGGTCGATCATCGCAGGTCTCCTTGTCTGAACGCCATTATCTGAACGGCGGCTCGTTGAACGCGCGCAGCTTGCGCGAGTGGAGGCGGGGGCCTTCGCGGCGCAGTTCCTCGCAGGTCTCGATGCCGATCTTGAGGTGCTCGGCGATCGCGCGTTCGTAGAAACGATTGGCCTGGCCCGGCAGTTTCAGCTCGCCGTGGAGCGGCTTGTCCGAGACGCAGAGCAGGGTGCCGTAGGGCACGCGGAAGCGATAGCCCTGCGCCGCCAGCGTGGCGCTCTCCATGTCGATTCCCACCGCGCGGCTCAGCGAGAAGCGCAGCGCAGACTTCGAGTAGCGCAGCTCCCAGTTGCGGTCGTCGGTGGTGACGATCGTGCCGGTGCGCAGCCGCTGCTTGAGTTCCTCGCCCGACTGGCCCGACACCGTCTCGGCGGCGCGAGCCAGCGCGAGCTGGACTTCGGCGATGGCCGGGATCGGGATCTCCGGCGGCAGCACGTCGTCCATGATATGGTCGTCGCGCAGATAGGCGTGGGCGAGGACATAGTCGCCGATCCGCTGGCTCGGGCGCAGGCCGCCGCAATGCCCGATCATCAGCCAGGCCTCGGGACGCAGCACCGCGAGGTGATCGGTGATCGTCTTGGCGTTGGACGGGCCGACGCCGATGTTGACCAGCGTGATGCCCGTGCCGTCCCGGGCCATCAGGTGATAGGCCGGCATCTGGTGCCGCCGCCATGCCGAGGTGTCGTTGAGCAGCCGGTCGGTATCGTCCCCCGCTTCGACCAGGATGCCGCCCGCGCCCGAGACACCGGTGAAGCGCGAGCCTTCGCCGAGCTGATCGACCGCCCAGCGGACGAACTCGTCGACATAGCGGTGATAGTTGGTGAACAGGATGTACTGCTGGAAATGCTCGACCGGCGTGCCGGTATAGTGGCGCAGGCGCGCCAGCGAGAAATCGGTGCGGAGGCCATCGAATAGCGCCAGCGGCCGGGTCTCGTCGACCGACATCCACAGCCCGTCGGCGATCTCGTCGCCGATATGCGCCAGCTCGGTCGCCGGGAAGTGGCGGCCCAGCTCGGTGACCGAGATCTGGTCCATCGCCGCGATATGGCCGGGATCGAGCACATAGGGGAAGGGGATCTCCTGCCGCCCGGTGACGGCATGGACCTCTACGTCATAGTCCTCGATCAGGAAGGTCAGCTGCTCGGTGAGGTAGCGGCTGAACATCGCCGGGCGGGTGACCGAGATGCGATACTCGCCTTCCTCGACCAGCCGGCCGAACGAGCGGCGCGGGGTGGGGCGGTTGCGGTCGGTGCCGCCGCGATAGGTGAGGCGGAGCTCGGGATAGGCGAAGCTGCCGTCCGTCCGGTCCTCCGGACTCGGCGGCGTGCCGTCGTTGATATAGCGGTTCAGGGCGGCTTTGAGGCGATCGACCGAGGCGTTGTAGAGGCGCTCGAGATCGGCGACGATATCGGATGCTTGAGTCATCTTGCAGGGCTAGTGCCCAAAGATGACGCTGGCAAGACTGCCCTTCAAAAGCCCCTCTCCTTCAGGGGAGGGGTTGGGGAGGGGCAGTGCGGTGGGCGGCGCCTCTGCGAGACATCCCCCACCCCAAACCCCTCCCCTGAAGGAGAGGGGCTTTCAGAGGTTACTTCTTCGCCTTCGGTGCCGGCTCCTTGTCGCCGCCCAGCTGGGTGGCGGCATAGGCGGCACCGCCGACGGCAGCCGCGACGCCCGCGGCGATACCCGCCGCTGCGATCGGGTGCTCCTTCACCGCGGTGACGGTGGCATCGACCGCGTCGCCGATCGCTTCCTGCGCCTGGGCGAGGAAGCTCTTCGCGTTCTCGGTCGCTTCTTCCAAAGTCGTCGGCTTAGCGTTGGCAGTTTCGGTATCGGCCATGACGGTCCCTTTCTGAAGTGCTCGCCGAATCAACTCCGGCGAGCCTCCGACGGTTCCGTTACGCCACCGTGTTCAGATCACAGCTTGCCGAGCAGATAATCGGCCGAGCTGACTTCGAACTGGCCCGGCGCCTCGACGTTGAGCTGCTCGACCACGCCGTCATTGACCAGCATCGAGAAGCGTTGGCCGCGCGTGCCCATGCCGAACTTCGATCCGTCCATGGTCAGGCCGATCGCCTTGGGGAAATCGCCATTGCCGTCGGCGAGCATCGTCACCTTGCCGGCGACGCCGCTCTGCTGGCCCCAGGCGCCCATCACGAACGCGTCGTTGACCGCGGTGCAGGCGATCTCGTCGACGCCCTTCGCCTTGATCTCCTCGGCCTTCTCGACAAAGCCCGGCAGGTGCTTGGCCGAGCAGGTGGGGGTGAAGGCACCCGGCACCGAGAAGAGCGCGACCTTGCGGCCGGCGAAGAAATCGTCCGAGGCGATCTGCTCGGGGCCGCCCTCGGTCACCTTGACGAAATTGACGCTGGGGATGCGGTCGCCAACCTGGATGGTCATCTTGCTCTCCTGGAAATTCGAGTCTGGAAATTCAGTGGAGCCGTTCAATCGGCGCGCCGGGGATGATTTTCAAGCGTGGCGGAGCCGAAACGGTGCGGCTACGTTGATCGGCCATGGACTCGACGCGCTTCCTCACCGGCCAGTTCCTCCTCGCAATGCCGGGCATCGGCGATCCGCGCTTCGAACGCGCCGTGATCGCGATGTGCGCGCATGACGGGGAGGGTGCGCTCGGCATCGGCATCGGCGACACGATCGACGGGCTGACGCTGCACGACCTGCTCAAGCAGTTCGAGATCGAGCCCGGCCTCGCGCCCGACACCCCGGTGCATTTCGGGGGGCCGGTGGAGCCGCGGCGGGGATTCGTACTGCACTCGCCCGATTGGGGTGGGCAGGATACTATCGACGTTGGCGGGCGCTGGGCGCTGTCCGGCACCATCGACGTGCTGCGCGCGATCGCGGAAGGGACGGGTCCGTCCAAATGGATCGTCGCGCTCGGCTATGCCGGGTGGAGCGAGGGCCAGCTCGACAGCGAGCTGGCGCGCCACGGCTGGTTCAACACCGATGGCACGCCCGACCTGATCTACGACATCGACGCCGAGGATCGCTGGGCGGTCGCCTTTGCCGGCGCCGGCATCGATCCGCGGCTGCTCGCCAACAGCGCGGGGACGGCGTGAGGCGGCTGCTGTTGCTGGCCGGTGCGGTGCTGCTCGCCGGCGGCGCAGCTGCATCTGAGGGGAAGGTCATCGCCTCGATCGATCTCGCCAGGCCGTTCGCCGCGCGGTCGCCCTGGCGCCTGACCGCGACGCAGGGACCGGAAGGCGAGGGCGTCGCGGGCAACCAGGAACCCGGCAAGATCATCCTGTGCCTCAGCAAGGATGCAGGACATGGCTGCGATCCGGGCCTGGCCGGCATGCTGCTTGCGGGCGAGCCCGATTACTTCTCCGACCCCCATTATCTCGATCCGCCGGAGATCGTGCATCCGGCACCCGGACGGGCGCTGCTGCTTCTGCGGGTGGCTAGTGTCCATAGCGGGAACGGCAACCAGCGCGTTGCCATCCGGCTGCTCGCCTATGATCCCGCGAAGGACAGCTTCGTCACCGCCTATGCGCAGCGGACCGGCCGCAACAACAATGAGGAGGTCCGCTATGTCGCGGACGGCACGCTCAAGGGCGCGGTGATCTTCGCCGAGCCGACGAGCGACGCGCCGTTCGGCTATTGGATCAGCGTGAGCCGGCCCGATGCCGCGCTGCGCTACAGGCAGGTGCTGCGCTTCCGCAGCGCGACCCTCTATGGCGATGGCAACCCGCTGGCGGCGATCGATTCCGAGATGCCGAACCTCCAGCAGCGGCTGGGGCTGTGGCGGCCGGGCAAGCCGCTGCCGCTGCCGGCCGGGCGCGCCTGCCCCAAGCCGCATCTGGTGAAGACCGTGCTCTGGTGCGGCTGACCCGGTTCAGTGCGTCGCGGCGGGGGGCGGCGCCTCGTCGTCGCCCCGCACGAACACCTTGCCCTCCAGCAACTTGATCCGCACCAGCGAATCCTGATGCGGCGAGGTGCAGAAACTGCCGCTGCCCTCGACTTCGATCTTCTCGCCCGTCTCGCGCTGCTTCAGCACGATGCGGACCGGCAGGTCGCAGGTATCCGGGCCACCCGTCTTGAAGCGGATGGTCGCCTTGGCCGGCTGCAGCGCCTCGCCGAACTGGTTGGCGCTCCACTGCGCCTTCTTCCCCGGCCGGGCGGCATCGACATAGAAGCCGATCGCGTCATAGCCGCTGGTCTCGTTGATGATGATCATGCAGCCCAGCTTCCAGCAATTGTCCCGCACCTGCTGGGGCGCGTTGCGGATCATCCAGGCACGCGCGGCCAGTTCTGGCGAAGCGCGCGGCGCTGGCGGCTCGTCGCCTGAGAGGATGTCCTGGCTATGGGCGGGCGCAGCAAGGGTGGTGAGGAACGAAGCGAGCAGGGCGAACGCGGGGAAACGGAACATGACGCACTCACGGGTGGGGAATGACCTGTGTATCCTGCGCCGCCACACCGTTTCCGTCACCAGCCATAATCTGGGGTACCGCCATTTTCGCCGACGTTACCGCCCGGCCGCACCCTGGCCGGGCGGTACCAATCGTCAGGCCGGCTCGGCCACCCGGACGCGCAGCACCCGCGCCGCCGCGACCATCGCGTCGATCGCCGGCTTCACTTCCTCCCATTTCCGGGTCTTGAGTCCGCAGTCCGGGTTCACCCAGAGCTGCTCGGGCGCGAGATGTGCCTGGGCGAGCCGCATCAGCTCGACCATCTCGTCGACGCCAGGCACGCGCGGCGCGTGGATGTCGTACACGCCCGGCCCGATCGCGCTCGGATAGCGATAGGCGGCAAAGCCCTGGAGCAACTCCATCTGCGAGCGTGCGGTCTCGATCGAGATCACATCGGTGTCCATCGCGCCGATCGCCGGCAGGATGTCGTTGAACTCCGAATAGCACATGTGGGTGTGGATCTGCGTCGCGTCGGCCACGCCCGAAGCAGTCAGGCGGAAGGCATCGACTGCCCAGTCGAGATAGGCCTGCCAGTCGCGCTTGCGCAGCGGCATGCCCTCGCGCAGCGCCGCCTCGTCGATCTGGATCGCCTTGCAGCCGGCCGCTTCCAGATCGAACACTTCGTCGCGGATCGCCAGCGCGATCTGCCGGCACGATGCCGAGCGCGGCTGGTCGTCGCGCACGAAGCTCCAGTTGAGGATCGTCACCGGCCCGGTCAGCATGCCCTTCATCGGCTTGGTCGTCAGCGACTGGGCATAGCGCCACCACTCGACCGTCATCGGCTCGGGCCGCGAGACGTCGCCATAGAGGATCGGCGGCCGCACGCAGCGCGAGCCATAGGACTGCACCCAGCCATTCACCGTGAAGGCGAAGCCGGCGAGCTGCTCGCCGAAATACTGGACCATGTCGTTCCGCTCGAACTCGCCGTGCACCAGCATGTCGAGCCCGGCTTCCTCCTGCCAGCGGATCGTCCGCTCGGTCTCCTCGCGCAGGAACTGCTCGTACGCCGCGCTGCCCAGATTGCCGCGATTATGCTCGGCCCGGGCGTGGCGAACCTCGGCGGTCTGCGGGAAGGAGCCGATCGTGGTGGTGGGGAAGGGCGGCAGGTCGAGCATTTCCGCCTGTACGGCGGCGCGTGTTGCATAGGGCGAGGTCCGCTCCCGCATCGTCGCAGTCACCGCCGCCATCCGCGCCGCGACCTTCGGGTCATGGATGCGCGGCGAAACCGTGCGCGCTGCCGCAGCAGCGCTCGATGCGGCAAGCTTGTCCGCCACCCGGTCGCGCCCGCTATTGAGCGCATCCTTGAGCATCGCCAGCTCGTCGATCTTCTGCACGGCAAAGGCGAGCCACTGCTTCACTTCGTCGTCGAGCTTGGACTCCAGCGCCAGGTCCACCGGCACATGGAGCAGCGAGCAGGACGGAGCCAGCACCAGGTCGCGCGTCGCCGCGATCGGCTCCAGCCGGTCGAGCAGCTTCTCGAGATCGGCACGCCAGATGTTGCGTCCGTCGATCACGCCGAGCGACAGCAGCAGCCCCTTGGGCGCGGCGACCAGCACCTTGTCGAGTTGGTCCGGCGCGCGGACGAGATCGATATGCAACCCCGCCACCGGCAGGTTCACCGCCAAAGTGAGATTGTCCTCCAGCGCGCCGAAGTAGGTGGCGAGCATGATCTTGAGGCCGAGGCGCGGCAGCTTGGCATAGGCGCGGGTGATCGCGGCGCGCTGACGGTCGCTCAGGTCGGTGACGAGGATCGGCTCGTCGATCTGCACCCATTGCGCGCCGGCATGCTGGAGCTGGGTCAGCACCGCCGAATAGAGGCCGAGCACTTCGTCGAGATGGTCGAAGGGATCGACATCGCGGCCCTTGGCCAGGCTCAGCCAGGTGACCGGGCCGAGCAGCACCGGCCGCGTCTCATAGCCGAGCGCCTTGGCCTCGCGATATTCGTCGACGATCTTGGAGGAAGAGAGGGCGAGTTGCTGCCCTGCGACCAGCTCGGGCACCATGTAGTGATAGTTGGTGTCGAACCATTTGGTCATTTCCTGCGCGGTGTGGCCATGGCCGTGCGCGCAGGTCGCGGTTTCTCCCGTCGTGCCGCGCGCCATCGCGAAATAGGTGCTCAGGTCGGCGGTGCCGGCGGCGACGCCGTAGCGCTCCGGGATCGCGCCGAGCATCAGGCTGGTGTCGAGCACATGGTCGTAGAAGGAGAAGTCGTTCGACGGAAGCCAGTCGGTCCCGATTGCGGCCTGACGGGCCCAGGCGGCGGCGCGCAGACCGGCGGCCGATTCGAGCAGTTCGGCTTCGGTGGATTTGCCGCCCCAGAACTTCTCGAGAGCGAATTTGAGCTCGCGCCGCGGTCCGATCCGCGGAAAGCCGAGCGTGGCAACAGTGACGGTCATGGTCTTCATACCCCGATGAAGGGAGGGGGAGACCGGCATGGACACGCGCACGCGCCGCTAACGGACGGAAGGCCCGGCCGCGGCAAGCAGGCGGCCAGACCGGGCACCCCGCCGGTGGACGTTATCGCGTCAAAGGCAGGTCTCCTGGCTCGCGGGTCAGCGCGGACGATCCGTCTTCCCAGGGTTGCCCCCAGTGACATGCTGGACCGCCGCTCACCGCTTACAGTTGCGGGGGCAGCGCCGGATTCGCACCGGCTTCCCGTCTTAGCTTCCGCGCGGATTTGGCCCGGCGGAAGAACCTTCGACGCCATAAGCATCCGCCTGTCGGGGTGGTTCGTCAAGGGTAATATAAAGAATTCTTTATGTCTTTATATCATGCATAAGTGGATGCGCTGAGCTGTTCCCCGGCGAAAGCCGGGGCCCAGGGTTTCTCTGCCGTCTCGCTCTGTTACCCTGGGCCCCGGCTTTCGCCGGGGAACAAGAATGGGGATCACCGCTTCCCAGCCACTTCCCGACCAGCCCGGTCCACCCGCAGCCACCGCCCGCCGGCATACCAGTGATGCTCGCCATCCCCCGTCAGCGAGCATCCCATGCAGACTTCGGCAAAGCCCTTTTCGAACGGCATCGCCCCGTCATAACGCCGCGCGATCACCAGGCGCAGCGACCGATCAACATAGCCGATCTTGCCCTGCCACTCCGACCGCGCCCGCCCGTCGACGAACGGATCGGCGCCATTGTCCATCGTCATCACCGGGGCGCTGCGGCCATCGCGGCGGACATAGTGGAAGCTCTTGCCGGCATGGACCACGGCCAGTCCGGAGCGGTCAAAGTCCAGCCGCCTGAGATGCACCGATGCCAGCCGGATCGTCCCATCCTCCGCCTGCGCCGCGCAGTTCTCGAACGTGTCGAGCTCGCCGCCGCGCGGGGCGTAGAAGCAGGGCAGGGGATAGCTCTGCTGTGCCGGCTCGGCCGGAGCCGCGAGCGTCAGGAGCGGAAGGATCAGCCACTGCATGGCGCGAGGCTATCATGCCACCATGCCCTGCACAAAGGCCGGCTCGCCGTGACATATAAAGATATCTTTATATCCGGGTTGCGCCCACGCCGTCGAGCCTGTAGGGCGCCCGCATCCGCAGCCGGCGATTCCCGGCGCGTAATCGATTCACATCTGGAGACCGCTCGTGGCTACCGTGCTCGACAAGGACTATGTCATCAAGGACCTCTCGCTTGCCGCCTTTGGCCGCAAGGAGATCGAGATCGCCGAGACCGAAATGCCGGGCCTGATGGCGCTGCGCCAGGAGTTCGGCGCCTCGAAGCCGCTCAAGGGCGCGCGCATCACCGGTTCGCTGCACATGACGATCCAGACCGCCGTGCTGATCGAGACGCTGAAGGAGTTGGGTGCCGAGCTGCGCTGGGCGACCTGCAACATCTACTCGACCCAGGACCACGCCGCGGCCGCCATCGCCGAGGCCGGCATCCCCGTCTTCGCCGTCAAGGGCGAGACGCTGGAAGAATATTGGGACTACGTCATCCGCATCTTCGACTGGGGCCAGGACCAGACCTGCAACATGATCCTCGACGACGGTGGTGACGCCACCATGTTCGCGCTGTGGGGCGCGCGCGTCGAGGCGGGTGAGGAACTGTTCACCCCGTCGAACGAAGAGGAAGAAATCTTCGTCGCCACGCTGAAGCGCTTCCTCGCCGAGCGTCCGGGCTACCTCACCAAGACCGTCGCGACGATCAAGGGCGTCTCGGAAGAGACCACCACCGGCGTGCACCGCCTGTACGAGCTGTCGAAGAAGGGCAAGCTCCCGTTCCCGGCGATCAACGTCAACGACAGCGTCACCAAGTCGAAGTTCGACAACCTCTATGGCTGCAAGGAATCGCTGGTCGACGCGATCCGTCGCGCCACCGACGTGATGCTCGCCGGCAAGGTCGCCTGCGTCGCCGGCTTCGGTGACGTCGGCAAGGGTTCGGCCGCGTCGCTCCGCAACGGCGGCGCCCGCGTTCTGGTCACCGAAATCGATCCGATCTGCGCGCTGCAGGCGGCGATGGAAGGCTATGAAGTCGTGACGATGGAAGAGGCCGCTACCCGCGCCGACATCTTCGTCACCGCCACCGGCAACGAAGCCGTGCTCACCGTCGATCACATGCGCGCGATGAAGAACATGGCGATCGTCTCGAACATCGGCCACTTCGACAGCGAGATCGAGATCGCCGGCCTGGCGAACTTCAAGTGGACCGAGATCAAGCCGCAGGTCGACGAAGTCGAGTTCCCGGACGGCAAGAAGATCATCGTGCTGTCGAAGGGCCGCCTGGTGAACCTCGGCAATGCTACCGGCCACCCGTCGTTCGTGATGTCGTCGTCCTTCACCAACCAGGTCCTCGCCCAGATCGAGCTGTGGACCAAGTCGGACGAGTACAAGAACGACGTCTACGTGCTGCCGAAGCACCTCGACGAGAAGGTCGCGGCGCTGCACCTCGACAAGCTCGGCGTGAAGCTCACCAAGCTGACCCAGAAGCAGGCGGACTATATCGGCGTCACCGTCGAGGGGCCGTTCAAGCCGGATCACTATCGCTACTGATTTCCGGCATTCTCATGCCAAAAGGGGCGTCCGCCACGCGCGGGCGCCCTTTTTTGTGCCTGCGCGAAAGGAGGCAGCCCAACGATGCCCGTTTGTGGCTGGGCCGTTGCCGCGCGAGGAGTGCGGCGCGCGTGCCCAATCGGCTCACATAATTGCTGCAGGTGCGAAAAGGCGCGTCGCACCCCATTTTGGCGAAACCCGATTGCGCGGAACGGTACAGTGGTGTTGCGAAAATGTCGCTGTCTGTAACTGAATCGCCATTTTGCCCCGCCACGGGCAGGCTACTGTCCCCATCCATCATTGCGGCACAAATGGGCAACAAGCCAGCAATATTCGTATGGAACCGATGCCATCATCTCGGGGCTCGCACCGTTACGGCGGAGCGCCGATAATACGAATAAGGGGCAATATCTTCATGATCGCTAGTATAAAGCGCCGTGCGGCGCTGGTTTCGACGTCTGTCCTCGCGCTTGCGATGACGACCGGTACGGCCTGGGCGCAGAGCTCTGCGGACCAGACTCCGCCGGCACAGACCGACAGCACCTCGGCCGACCAACAGTCTGAAGAGACGATCGTCGTTACCGGCTCGCTCATCCCGCGGCCCAACGCGTTCAACGGAATGGAAGGACTGACCGTCCTTACCAAGGAAAACCTCACGGCTTCGGGCTATGCGAGCACTGCCGACGCGCTGCAGAGCGTCGCGGTCACGCAGGGCGCCGCTCAGATCAACAACGCCTATAGCGGTTTCGTCGTCGACGGCGGCACCGGCACCAACACCGTCGGCCTGCGCGGCCTCGGCCCGGCGCGTACCCTGGTCCTGCTGAACGGCCACCGCCTCCAGCCGGCGGGCACGCAGGGCAACGTCATCGCGAGCGACCTCAACGTGCTGCCCACCGCGCTGGTGAGCCGCATCGAAGTCCTCAAGGCCGGCGCATCGTCGATCTACGGTTCGGACGCCGTTGCCGGCGTCATCAACATCCTCACCGACACCGAGCTGAAGGGCATCACCCTGTCGGCCCAGGCCAATGTGCCGCAGGTCGGTGCCGGCTCGGACTACACGCTGTCGGCGTCGTTCGGCTATCAGGGCGATCGCCTCAAGCTGATCGGCTCGGCGGAATATAGCCGCCGCGCGCGCCTTACTGTCGGTGACGCGAAGTGGGCCCAGTGCCCGATCACCGGCTATCTGACCGACGGCGAAGGCTTCGGTTCGGGCGACTTCATCGATCCGGCCACCGGCCGCTCGAAGTGCTGGACGGTCGACAATGGCGGCGTCACGATCAACACGCTCGGCCTGCCCACCCAGTCGGCGATCGGCGCCACCTCGGGTGCGCTCGGCAACTTCAACCGCTTCCGTCCGAACGCCGCTGTCGGCACCGGCCTGATCGGCTTCGAAGGCGTCGGCACCTATGATCGTACTTCGTTCGATCCGCGCCTGCTCAAGGAAGACCTGATCTCGCCGCTGGAGAAGTACACGGGCTATCTGCAGGCCAGCTATGAGCTGGACGCGCTCGGCGATGCCGAACTGTATGTCGAAGTGCTCGGCACGCAGCGTCACAGCTCGACGGTCAGCTTCCGTCAGCTGTCGCTCGACTATCCGCAGTTCAGCCCGCTGCTCGACGGGATCACGGCTGCCACCGGTCGCCCGATCAACACCGGCGCCTTCGCGCTTCCGACGAACACCACCAACGGTGAGAACATCGGTGCGCGTGCGTTCATCGGTTACGGCCTGCTCGGCACCAAGCAGGAAGTCAGCTTCGTGCGCGCCGCCGGCGGCCTGCGCGGCAACTTCTTCTTCAATCGCTGGAAGTACGACCTGTACTTTGCCAAGTCGTTCAACGACGGCACCTATTCGGGTGACCAGTTCCTGATCGACCGCATCGCCAAGTCGATGGACGTCATCGAGACCGCTCCGGGCGTGTACTCCTGCCGCGCCGCGGTGGGTGGCAGCGATCCCAACTGCGTTGCCGCGCCGCCGCTTTCGGCAGGTGTCGTCGCGGGCAATCTGCCCCAGGCATATCGCGACTATATCCAGCAGAACGTCGTCGGACACACGAAGTATCGTGAGTTCAACATGTCGTTCAACGTCGGTGGTCCGGTGTTCAAGCTCCCCGGCGGCGATCTCTCGCTTGCGCTCGGTGCCGAGTACCGCAGCAACAGCATCAACGACCAGCCGGGTGCGGACAGCATCAACGGCAACATGCTGAACTACTCGTCGGCGACGCCGACCGTGGGCAGCGACCGCGTGTGGGAGCTGTTCGGCGAAGTCTATGCGCCGATCCTGTCGGACGTGCCGTTCGCCTATCGCCTCACCTTCGACGCCTCGGCGCGGTACACCAACTACCGTTCCTATGGTTCGAACACGACCTACAAGTTCCAGGGTGAATATCGTCCGTTCAAGGCGATCGGCTTCCGCGCCAGCTACGGCACGTCCTATCGTGCCCCGGCACTGGCGGAGCAGTTCGTCGGCGCGACGAGTGGCTTCCTCGGTTCTTCGTCGGATCCGTGCGACGACTATCGGAGCAGCTCGAACTCGATCATCGTGCAGAACTGCTCGGCGATCGGTCTTCCGACCAACGATCCGGCCGATCCGACGAACTTCCTCCAGACTGGTGGTGTGAAGGTCCTCGGCGTCGGCGGTGCGGCGACCGGCCTCAAGGCGGAAACCTCGACCAACTTCTCCGGCGGCGTGGTCCTGCTTGCGCCGATCCCGGCCAGCCTCGGCACGCTGCAGCTGTCGGCCGACTATTTCGACATCCGCGTGAAGAACGGCGTCAACCAGCTCAGCGCTGGTACGATCCTCAACCTGTGCTACGGCTCGGCGAGCTTCGATGCCAATGCCGGCTATTGCCGCCTGGTCGAACGTGAGGCCAGCGGTGCCCTCACCGTCACCACCAGCTATCTGAACCTCTCGACGGACGTTCGTCGCGGTCTCGAGTTCAACCTCGACTACGCGGTGAAGATCGGTCCGGGCCGGTTCACGCTGAACGCGGCGGTCACCAAGTATCTCGAGCAGTCGACCCAGCTGTTCGACGGTGATCCGGTGATCGACCAGAACGGTACCATCACGACGCCGGACTGGAGCGGTTCGTTCAACGCGGGCTATCGCGTCGATCGGTTCAGCCTTCACTACGGCCTCGACTGGATCGCCGGCGACAACAAGCGGACCTATCATGTGGCCGCGATCGACTCCGGCACCGGCATCTACAACCCGGCTGACGAAGAGTTCTATCGCGCGAACTACTATTGGAAGGTTCCGAACTACTTCCTGCACAATGTCTCGGCGACCTTCTCGCTGGACAAGTTCAGCCTGACGGCTGGTGTGCGGAACCTGTTCGACTCGGCGCCGCCGCAGACCAGCGTTGGCTGGACCAATGTGATCGGCAACACGCCGCTGTATTCGGGCTACGATTACATCGGCCGGACCTTCTTCATCAGCACCACCGCGAAGTTCTGATAGAAGATCCATATCAAGAGAGGGGCTCCGAGCGATCGGGGCCCCTTTTTTGTGCAATGCCGGATGGTGAAGTGTCCGCATCTCCGGGTTTCCATCCCGGCCGAGCTGCCTTCGGGGCCGGGTTCCTTCGCCAGCGGCGATCGGAGGCATGCCCGAGCCCCTTTTTCTTCGCCGGGAGCTTCCCGCCGGGACCGCTATTCGCCTAAAGGTGCGCGATGCATTTCTTCGGCGGCACAAGAGAATAGCGGTGATCCACATCGCGCAATCCGCCGCGGTGCTCGCCGGTGCCGTGCTCGCGCTGCTCGTCATCGGCGGGGTTTGGGCGCTGTTCGCCGGACTGCGTGCCCGGGCGGACGCCGCGGCGATCGCGGAAACCAATGCGCAACTCGCCGCGCTGATCAGCGGTTCGCCCGCCCAGGCGATGCTGGTCCGCGCCGATGGCCGGATCGAGTTGCCGCGCCGCCTGGGCGACTGGCTGGGCTTCCAGGACCTGCCGCGCGAGCTGGGTGATCTCAGCACCGCCGATGCCGGGCTGCTGCCCGAGGATGCCGAGACGCTCGGGGTGCAGGTTTCCGCGGCGCAGAAGGCCGGCAAGCCGTTCAGCCTCTCGGTTCGCGCGCAGGGCTCGGAGCGTGCCCTGCTGGTGATCGGCGAGCGGGCGCCCCAGGCGGTCAACGCGCCGGGCGGGGTCGTCCTCTGGTTCCTCGACGCGACCGAGAGCCAGTCCGAGATCAACCGCCTGCAGCGCGAGGCCACGCGCCTGCGCGCTGCCTTCGATGCACTTACTGCCCTGATCGAGGCCGCGCCGATGCCGATGTGGTATCGCGGCGCCGACCTGCGCCTGCTCATGGTCAACACCGCCTATGTCCAGGCGGTCGAGGGCAAGGATTCCGAGGATGTGGTCGCCCGCGGGCTCGAGCTGGTCGAGGGCGTCGGCATGGGCGGGCCGCTCGCCAATGCCGCGATCGCGCGCGACACCGGCGAGCCCCAGACCGCGGCGATGCCCGCGACGATCGGCGGCAAGCGCCGCATGCTGCGCCTCCATGACATGCCGCTCGACACTGGCGGCGTCGCCGGCTTCGCGGTCGATATCGAGGAGCTCGAACAGGCGCGGGGTGGGCTCAAGCGCTTCGCCGCCGCCCAGCGCGCGATGCTCGACCGGATCTCGGCGGGCGTCGCCCAGTTCGGTGCCGATCGCAGCCTGATCTTCTCCAACCAGCCCTTCCGCCGCATGTTCGCGATGAAGAACGAATGGCTGGCCGACCGTCCCGAGTTCGACCGGGTGCTCGATCGCATGCGCGAGGCCAATCGCCTGCCCGAGGTGCGCGACTATCCGGCCTGGAAGGCGGAGCGGCGCGAATGGTTCGTCGCGCCCGACGCGGTCGAGGAGACCTGGAGCCTCGGCCCCACGCACATGCGCGTCGTCGCCCAGCCGCTGCCGGAAGGCGGGCTGCTGCTGCTGTTCGAGGACCAGACCCAGCAGTTCGAGCTGCAGCGCGAGCATGGCGAGATGCAGCAGGTGCGCACCGCCACGCTGGAGGGGCTGGCCGAGGCGGTCGCGGTGTTCGGCAAAGGCCGGCTCCAGCTGTGGAACCGCAAGTTCCGCCAGGTCTGGGGCTTCGAGGACGCGTTCCTCGATGGCCATCCCCAGGTGCAGGCCCTGGTCCGCGCCTTCGGGCCGAAGCTGGTCAAGGCGTCGCGCGCCGACATCATCGGTGACCTGATCCGCATCGCCGCGCAGGATCGCCAGTCGCGCGGCTCCAGCATCGCCTTTGCCGATGGCCGGCATTTCGACATCACCGCGGTGCCGCTGCCCGACGGCAATGCGCTGGTGACCATGCTCGACACCACCGATCACCACCGCGCCGAGCGGGCGCTCAGTGCCCGCAACGAGGCGCTGGAGGCGGCGGACCGGGTCAAGACTTCGTTCCTCGCCAATATGAGCTACGAGCTGCGCACCCCGCTCACCTCGATCAAGGGTTTCGCCGAGATGCTCCATGGCGGCTTCGCCGGCCAGCTGAGCGAGAGCGGCCAGGAATATTCGGAGGCGATCCTCGTCTCGGTTGAGCGGCTGGGCACGATGATCGACGAAGTGCTCGATCTCACCCAGAGCGAGGGCGCGCCGCTGGAAAAGGCGCCGGTCGATATCGAGCATGCCGCCCAGAACGCCGCCGAGGCGATCGCGCCGCTCGCCAAGGCCAAGAATATCGAATTGGTCGTCGAGGATGCCGGCAGCGCGGGCAGCATCACCGGCGATCCGCGCCGCATCCGCCAGGTGATCGAGCATCTGCTGCGCCACGCGGTCTCGGCGACGCCGGACGGGGGCAGGGTGCTGCTCCATCTCGACGGCAACAAGCGCGTCGCCCGCGTCATCGTCTCGGACAATGGACCGGGCATGAGCCGGGAGCAGGTCGCCACCGCCTTTGACCGCTTCGCCCAGTTCGGCAATGCCCGCGGCAACCAGCGCTCGCTGGGCCTGGGCCTGCCGCTCGCCAAGCAGTTCGTCGACGCGCATCGCGGTCGCATCGAGCTGATCTCCGAGCCGGGCGAGGGGACGCTGGTGACGGTGGAGCTGCCGCGGAAATGAAGGGTATCCGGTCAATTCCTCCCCGGAACGGGGAGGGGGACCATTCGCGCAGCGAATGGTGGAGGGGGCCCGCTCTCCTCCTGAACAAGTGCCAGTGGAAAGCGGGCCCCCTCCACCACGCCCTTCGGGCGCGGTCCCCCTCCCCGTGCCGGGGAGGATTTTAGATGCTGCTGCGCTCCCCCGAAGACTCGCTCGAACTCGGCCGCCGCCTCGCCGGTCTCGCCCGCCCGGGCGACGTGATCGCGCTGTCTGGCCCGCTCGGTGCCGGCAAGACCAGCATCGCCCGTGGGCTTCTCGCGGCGCTCGGGCTGGAGGAAGAGGCGCCGTCGCCCAGCTTCGCGATCGTCCAGCCCTATGAGCCGCCCGAGGTCCGCTTCCCGGTGCTGCACGTCGATCTCTACCGGATCGACGATCCCTCCGAGGCCGAGGAACTGGGCCTCGACGACGCCCGTTACGATTCGCTGCTGATCGTCGAATGGCCCGAGCGGCTCGGCGAGGCTGCCTGGCATGATGCGCTGTGGCTGTCCCTGGATGTGGCACCGGACGGCGCGCGCGTCTTGACAGCGAAGGTGCCCGCGGCATGGAAGGACCGATGGTCCCTGACATGAATCCGCCCGCCGCGGCGCCCGATTTCCTTGTTGCCGCCGGCTGGGGTGGCGCCGAGATCCGTCCCCTCGCCGGCGACGCCTCGTTCCGCCGCTATTTCCGCGTGGTGGAGCATGACCGCACCGCGATCCTGATGGACGCGCCGCCGCCGCACGAGGACCCGCGCCCCTTCATCAACATCGCCCGCTGGCTGACCGACCACGGCTTCGCCGCGCCGGAGATCCTCCACGAGGACCTCACCGAGGGCCTGGTCCTTATCCAGGATTTCGGCGACGCCCGCATGCGCGAGACCGTCGATGCCGCGCCCGAGAGCGAGCTCAGGCTCTACGAAGAGGCGATCGACCTGATCATCCGCCTCGCCGGGCACCCCGCGGCGGACCTGCTCAAGCCCTACAGCCTCGCCGAATATCACCGCGAGGCGAACCTGCTCCCCGAATGGTATTGCCCCGCGATCGGCCTCGACGTCGACCTGGAGGGATATCGCGCCGCCTGGGACGAAGTGCTCGCCCCGGTCCTCACGGGTCACACGCCTGTCACGGTGCTGCGCGACTACCATGTCGAGAACATCATGCTGATCGACGGTAGCGCGGAGACCTTGGGCCTGCTCGACTTCCAGGACGCTCTGGCGGGCCATCCCGCCTATGACCTCGTCTCGCTGCTGCAGGACGCGCGCCGCGACGTGCCGGTCGAGCTCGAGACCGCGATGCTCGATCGCTACAAGCGCATCACCGGCGCCGGCGACGCGTTCGATGTCGCCTATCACGTCCTCGGCGCGCAGCGGAACGCCAAGATCGTCGGCATCTTCACCCGGTTGTGGAAGCGCGACGGCAAGCCGCGCTACCCGGGCCTCTGCCCGCGCGTCTGGACCTATCTCAACCGCGACCTCCAGCACCCCGCACTGAAGCCGGTCGCCGACTGGTTCGCGGCCAACATCCCCGCCGACATGCGCGGCGACCCCCTCACCATCGCAGGCGCATGAAACCCTCCGCCACCTATTCGCTGCGCCCCAATCCGGTGGTCGCCATGCCCGAGACCGCGATGGTGATGGCCGCCGGTCTCGGCAAGCGCATGCGCCCGCTCACCGTTACGCGCCCCAAGCCGCTGGTCGAGGTCGCCGGCAAGACGCTGCTCGACCATACGATGGATCATCTCCGCGAGGCGGGCATCAAGCGCGCCGTGGTCAACGTCCACTACCTCGCCGACCAGGTCGAGGCGCACCTCAAGGTCCGCGCCGGCGATGTCGAGGTGCTGATCTCGGACGAGCGCGCCCAGCTGATGGAGACCGGCGGCGGCATCGTCCAGGCGCGCGAGATGCTTGGCGACAAGCCCTTCTTCACGGTGAACAGCGACACGCTCTGGGTCGACGGCCCGATCGGCTCCTTGAACGCGCTCGCCGCCGCCTGGGACGACGAGAAGATGGACGCGCTGCTGCTGCTCGTGCCCCTTGCCCGCGCATACAGCCACAAGGGGCAGGGCGATTTCCGCCTCGACCCGCTCGGCCGCATCACCGAGCGCCGCAAGCCCGGCCGCCTCGCGCCGTTCGTCTATGCCGGCGCCCAGATCCTCTCGCCCCGCGTGATCCGCGACTGGCCCGAGGGCCCGTTCTCGACCAACCTGTTCTGGAACCGCGCGATGGAGCAGGGGCGCTTGTGGGGCACGGTCCATCAGGGCCTGTGGTTCGATGTCGGCACGCCGGGGGCAGTCAAGGAAGCCGAAGAGATATTGGCGGCGGTTTGAGGTTGGAGAGGCGGAGTCGAGCCTGCCCAATATCCGTCATCCCGGCGAAAGCCGGGATCTCGTGCGAAGGCGCAACACAGCAGCCGTCACCCCCGCGAAAGCGGGGGCCCATCTCCCGGACTATCCGCAACTAACTACCGTCGTATTTGCCGCCTCTGCATGAGATGGGTCCCGGCCTTCGCCGGGATGACGGATTTCGCGAGGGAACCGCCTGCCGCCTGAGATCCCGGCTTTCGCCGGGATGACGATTACGGCTAAGCCGGATCCCAGCCCATGCCCGAAGCCCTCCACCTCTACACCATCCCCCCGCACCGCGCCTTCGCGGATGCGCTGGCCAACGGGCTGATCCAGCGCTTCGGCGCCGATCCGATGGCGCTCGCCCGCGGCATCGTCCTGCTCCCCAACAACCGTGCCAAGCGCGCCATCCAGGACGCCTTCGTCCGCGCCAGCGGCGGCGGCCTTCTCCTCCCGCGCCTCGTCGCGGTCGGCGACCCCGAGCTCGACGAGGCGGTGTTCGATGCGGCGGGGGATCCCGAACCCGTCGCCCCCGCAGTCGGCCCGCTCCAGCGCCAGCTCATCCTCGCCCGGCTGATCCAGCAGGCCGAGCCCCGCCACGACGCCGCCGAGGCTGTCCGCCTCGCCGGCGACCTCGCCGCCACGCTCGACCAGCTGCTGATCGAGGAGGTCCCGCCGCGCCGCCTCAAGGAGCTCGACCTCGGCCCCGAGCTCTCCGCCCATTGGGAACGCTCGCTCCACCTCTTCGAGATCGTCCTCGAACGCTGGCCCAGGGAACTCGCCCGGTTCGGCCGCATCGATCTCGCCGATCGCCGCCGCCTGCTGATCGACAAGGTGGCGAAGCGCTGGAGAGCCACGCCCCCGGCCGGCTTCGTCTGCGCCGCCGGCATCACCGCCAGCGCCCCGGCCATCGCCCGGCTCCAGCGCGTCGTCGCCGGGCTGCCCCAGGGCATGGTCGTCCTCCCCGATCTCGCCATCGCCATCTCCGATGCCGAATGGGACATGCTCGGCCCGCACGCGCCCGATCCCTCGGGCCGGCGCAAGCGCAACCTCGAGACCCATCCGCAATTCCACCTCAAGCTGCTCCTCGAGCGGATGGGCGTCCACCGTGACGAGTTCGATCCCTGGCGTGCGATGAGCGAGCATGACGCCGCGCCCTCGCGCAGCAAGGCGATCGCCTCGGCGATGCAGCCGCCCGAGCTCACCCATGGCTGGACCACGCTTCCCGAGAAGGAGCGCAAGCTCGACGGCGTCCGTGTCCTCGAAGTCGCCACCCCGGCCGAGGAGGCCCAGGCCATCGCTCTCGCGCTCCGCCAGGTGCTGGAGACGCCGGCCAGGACTGCCGCGCTCGTCACCCCGGACCGCGCGCTCGCCCGCCGCGTCGCCGCGCACTGCGCCCGCTGGGGCATCGCGGTCGACGATTCCGCCGGCCAGCCGCTCTCGATCCTGCCGCCCGGCACGTTGCTGCTCGCGCTCGCCGATGCCGCCGCCCAGCGCTTCGCCCCGCTGCCGCTGCTGACCCTGCTCAAGCACCCGCTGGTGATGCCGGAGGCGCGCACCGAATGGCTCGACGGCGCCCGCCTGCTCGACCGTGCCCTCAGGGGCCCGCGCCCGGCGCCCGATCTTGCCGGCATCGACCGCCATCTCACCGAGCAGGAGGGCAGGGACGGCCCGCTCCGCCAGGCGGCGCTGCGCTGGTGGTCCGAGGCGCGCGCGCTGCTCACTCCGCTCGAAGCCGCCTTCAGCGCCGGCGCCCAGCCGATCCCCGTCCTCCTCGCCGCGCTGCGCGAAGCCGCCCAGGCGCTTGGCGGCGACGGGCTGTGGAGCCGTGCCGAGGGCCGCGCCGCTGCGACCCTGCTCGACGATCTCGAGCGCGAGGGCGTCGACGGCCCGCACCGCGCCGATCCGGACACGCTCGCCCCGATGCTGCGCACGCTGATGGACCAGATCGCGGTGCGCCCGCCCCAGGGCGGCCATCCGCGCCTCGCCATCCTCGGTCAGCTCGAGGCGCGCCTGCAGACCGCCGACCTGATGATCCTGTCCGGGCTCAACGAAGGCGTCTGGCCGGGCCTGCCCGCGCCCGATCCCTGGCTCGCCCCGCGCATCCGCGCCGAGCTGGGCCTGCCGGGGCTGGAACGCCGCATCGGCCTCGCCGCGCACGACCTGGCCGGCGCGCTCGGCGCACCCGAAGTCCTCCTCACCCGCGCCCGCCGCGACGCCACCGCGCCGACCATTGCCTCGCGTTTCTGGCTCCGCCTCGAAGCGCTGTCGGGCGGCCTCGATCGCGCGCCCGATCTCGCCGCCTGGCTCCACGCGATCGACAATCCCGGCGCATACGAACCCACCGAGCGCCCCGAGCCTTCGCCCCCTGTCGAGGACCGGCCCAAGGCGATCTCGGTCACCGAGGTCGATCGGCTCAAGGCCGATCCCTATGCCTTCTACGCCCGCCGCATGCTCAAGCTCATGCCGCTCGATCCGGTCGATGCCGATCCCAGCGCGGCGTGGCGCGGCACGGCGGTGCATGACGTTCTTCAGAAATGGTTCGAACTCGACAATTGCGATCCGGCCAGGCTGCGCGCCAGGGCCGAAGCGATGCTGGTCGACGAGCGCACCCATCCGATGATGCGCGCGCTCTGGCAGCCGCGGCTGATGGAGGCGATCGACTGGATCGCCCGCCAGATCGCCGAGAACCCCGACCGCAAGGTCCTCGCGGTCGAGCTGGGCGGCGAGATCGAGTTCGCCGGGGTGAAGCTGCGCGGCAAGTTCGACCGCATCGACCGGCTGGGCGATAGCAGCCTGGCGATCGTCGACTACAAGACCGGCCAGCCCCCCAGCACCCGCGCCGTCCGCGCCGGGTTCAGCCTCCAGCTCGGTCTGCTCGGCCTGATCGCCGAGCGCGGCGGGTTCACGGATATCGAGGGCGTCGCGCGGGCCTTCGAATATTGGTCGCTCGCCCGTTCCCCGCGCAACGGCGGCTTCGGCTATGTCGACAGCCCCGTCGACCCGAAGAAGAAGGAGCCGATCCCCGCCGAGGAGTTCGTCGACATCGCCGCGCATCACTTCGCCGAGGCGGTCCGCGCCTGGCTCACCGGCGACCAGCCCTTCACCGCCAAGCTGGTGCCCGAATACGCCCCCTATGCCGAGTACGACCAGCTGATGCGCCGCGACGAATGGTATGGCCGTGATTGAGCGCGGGCACTTCCGACCTTCTTCTTTCCCCGGCGAAGGCCGGGGTCCAGACTTGGCGTGCGCGACGAAGGCGCGCCAAGGCGCGCGACTTCAAGACTGGGCCCCGGCCTTCGCCGGGGAAAAGCTCAATCCAATTGCCGGCGGAAATCCCCATGTCTGAAGTCCGCCCCCTCCACAAACTCAAGGGTAACCAGAAGACCGCGTCCGATCCCGGCCGCCATATCTGGCTGTCTGCCTCGGCAGGCACCGGCAAGACCCAGGTGCTTGCCGCGCGCGTCTGGCGGCTGCTGCTGAACGGCACCGATCCCGGCGCGATCCTCTGTCTCACCTTCACCAAGGCGGGCGCCGCGGAGATGTCCGAGCGGATCACCAGCCGGCTCGCTCGCTGGGTGCGCGCATCGGACACCGAGCTGGCCGCCGACCTCGAGGCGCTGGGCGAGAACATCTCGCCCGCGGGCCGCGAAAAGGCCCGCCAGCTCTTCGCCAAGGTGCTCGATGCGCCCGGCGGCGGCATCCGCATCCAGACCATCCACAGCTTCTGCCAGTCGCTGCTCGCCGCCTTCCCGATGGAGGCCGGCCTCGTCCCCGGCTTCCGCCCGCTCGACCAGCGCGAGGAAGCCGTGCTGGCGCGCGAGGCGCTGGCCGAGATGCTCGTCGATGCCGAGCGCGACCATCGCGCCTGGGTGGTGGACGCGGTCGGCGCGCTGTCGCTGCGGCTGGGCGAGGGCAAGGCCGAGGATTTCCTCAAGGCCTGCGCGCGCGAAGGGGAGGCGCTCGCCGAGCTGCCGGTCCTGATCCAGCCCTGGCTCCGCGAGGCACTCAGGCTTCCCCTGGGCGACGTCGATGCCGAGATCGCCCGGCGCTGTGGTGACGACGCCTTTGATCTCGCCAGCCTGCGCATGGTCGCCTCGATGAGCGCCGGCTGGGGCACCAAGTCGGGCCTGGAGCGCGCCGACATCATCGCCGCCTGGCTCGCCAAGGGCCCAGAAGCCCGCGCCGGCGGGCTTGCCGAGCTGCACGGCGTCTGGGCCACCGCCAAGGGCGAGCCGCGCTCCTTCGGCAAGGGCCAGGCACCGCAGGACGACGGCTATGCCGATTATGCGATGCGGCTGTTCGAAGCCTGCGGCCAGCTGCTCGGCATGAAGACCCAGGCGGCCTATGCGGACCTGCTCGCTTCCGGGCTGGAGGCCGGCCGCATCTATGCCGATACCTACAAGCGGGCCAAGCGTCGCCTCGGCGCGGTCGATTTCAACGACCTGATCCACGCTACCGTCGCCCTGCTCGCCGAGCCCGGCATGGGCGAATGGGTGCGCTTCAAGCTCGATCAGGCGACCGAGCATGTCCTGATCGACGAGGCGCAGGATACCAATCCCCAGCAATGGGCGATCGTCAGCGCGATCGCCGACGAGTTCTTCGTCGGCGAGGGCGTGCGCGCCGAGACGATGCGCACCCTGTTCACCGTCGGCGACTACAAGCAGGCGATCTTCGGCTTCCAGGGCACCGATCCGATCTTCTTCCGCGCCGCCTTCGAGCGGTTCCTCGCCAAGTCGCGGATTCAGGCCGATCTCGATTATGATTTCGACGCGGACAAGCCCGAGCCGCGCGAGGTCGAGGAGCTGTCGCTCACCCACAGCTTCCGCTCGACCCGCCCAGTGCTTGAGTTCGTCGATGCCGCGATCGGTGCGCTGCCGATGCCCGGCATGGGCGATCTCTCCGATGCCGAGGAACATGCCAGCGAAGTCGCCGGCCCCGGCACGGTCACGCTCTGGCCCCCGGTCACCGAGGGCGGCAGCGAGGCCGACGAGGAGGAATGGGTCAGCGACGCCACCCGCAAGCTCGCCGGGGACATCGCCCGGGCGATCAAGGGCTGGATCGGCACGCTCGACCTGGAGAGCAAGGGCCGCAAGCTCGCGCCCGAGGATGTGATGATCCTGGTCAAGCGCCGCGGCGAGCTGGCCTCGCTGATCGTCGCGCGCCTCTATGCCGAGGGGGTGCCGGTGGCGGGCGTCGATCGCCTGCGGCTGAATGCGCCGCTCGCGGTGCAGGACCTGCTCGCCGCGATCCGCTTCGCGCTCCAGCCCGAGGACGATCTGTCGCTCGCTTCGCTGCTCGTGTCACCCTTGATCGGCTGGACGCAGGAGGAACTTATGGACGCTGCGGTCCGCTCCAGTGGCGGACTGTGGCGGCACCTGCGCAGGAACCAGCCCGAGGAGCGCCTGGCGCCGCTCTACGCGCTCCTCGCACGCGCTGACATCGCCACGCCCTATCGCTTTCTGGAAGAACTGCTTTCCGGTCCGCTGGACGGTCGCTGCAAGCTGCTGCGCCGGCTGGGCGAGGAAGCCCGCGATCCGATCGAGGAGCTGCTCAATGCGACGCTCAATTTCGAAAAGGTTGCGACCCCTTCGTTGCAGCGATTCCTCGACTGGTTCGATCGCGGCGATGTCGAGATCGTCCGCGATGCGGCCCAGCCCCAGGCGGCGGTGCGGGTGATGACCGCCCATGGCGCCAAGGGTCTCCAGGCGCCGCTGGTTATCCTGGCGGACGCCACGGTGGACCCGACCCGGTCCCCGCGCGACTTTCTGGGTTGGGAACCGTCCACTGCGTCCGGAAAGCTGCCGATCTTCCGTCCGCGCGCCGCTGAGCGGGGCGTGCTCGGGGAGGTCCTCGAAAATGCCGATGCGCGCGAACTTAGCGAACATTGGCGTCTGTTCTACGTCGCAGCCACCCGTGCCGAGGAGCGCCTCGTCATAGCCGGCGCGCTGGGTCCCCAGGCCAAAGGCGTGCCCCCGGCAAAGAGCTGGTACGCCGCCAGCGCCGCCGCGCTCGATGCCCTGGGCGTGGCCGAGGGCGAGACCCGCGAATTCAAGGGCTTGCACCCCCAGGTGCCGGTCCCCGCCCGGCCCCGCGCCGCTGCCGGCCCGGCGGTGGTGGCGGCGCTCCCCGACTGGGCGCGCCGCCCCGCGCCCGAGGAGGCCCGCCCGCCGCGCCCCCTCGCGCCCTCCTCGCTGGGTGACGATGCCGTTGCCGATCCACCCCCCACGCCGGCAATGCGTGCCGCCGCCGAGCGCGGCCGCCTCCTCCACGCCCTTTTCGAGCGTTTGCCGTTGGTTAGCCCGGCAGACCGCCCCGCCGCCGCCGAGCGCTGGCTGGCCGGGGCAGGGGGCGTCGCCGACCCCGCCTTCCGCGCCGAGCTGGTCGCCGCCGCCCTGGCGGTGACCGAGGACCCGCGCTTTTCCGCGCTTTTCGGCCCCGACTCCCTCGGCGAAGCCCCGATCGCCGCGGTGGTGGGGGACGGGCTGGTCGTCTCGGGCACGGTCGATCGGCTGGTGGTGAGCGACAGCCATGTCCGCGTCATCGATTTCAAGACCGGCCGCCGCGCCCCTGCCGGCTTGGAGGCGATCCCGCCCTATCATCTCCGCCAGATGGCCGCCTATGTCGCTGCGCTCGCGGTGATTTTTCCCGGGCGCACGGTGGAGGCGGGGCTGCTCTATGTGGCGGGGCCGACCCTCCATTTGTTGCCGTCCGAGCTGCTGGCCGCGCACAAGCCGGGCTTCGCGGATAAGGAGCAAAGCTTGGGCCTGCGCGCTTGACCCGGCGCAGTGCCGACATAAATTAACCCCCGACATCGTATCAGGAGTAGTATCATGGCCACCAAGGCGACCACCGACGCCCAGTTCAGCAGCGACGTTCTCGAGTCCGGCAAGCCCGTGCTCGTGGATTTCTGGGCGGAGTGGTGCGGGCCGTGCAAGATGATCGCCCCGGCACTGGAAGAGCTCGCCGAGGAACTGGGCGAGCAGGTCCAGATCATCAAGCTCGACATCGACGAGAATCCCGACGCGCCCACCAAGTACGGCGTGCGCGGCATTCCCACCATGATCCTGTTCAAGGACGGCCAGCCGGCGGCGACGCAGGTCGGCGCGATGCCCAAGAGCGGCATCAAGAAGTGGCTCGAAGCCCAGCTCTGAGCGCCGCTTGCCCGGTCCGGCACATGCCGGACCGGGGGCCGGTCAGCTAGTCACGCCAATAGTCATGCCGCTCCGCGCCGTCGAAACCGGCCGGAGTCGAGGCAGCAGCGCTTGAAAGCTCTTTCCGGAGCCGCAGGGACAGGGATCCTTGCGACCGAGCTTCTCGACGAGTTCGATATCTCCGTGAACGAAGCGCAGGCCGCGCTTCACGCGCGTCTCGGACGGATAGCCCTTGCGACGCTTACTCGTGACCTCGAAAGCAGGGGAGGTCATCGCGATCATGACGATGGGTCATTTGATCCTCCTACGATGAGTCGCCACAGGCGGCGACGGGCGCGCCTTTGGCATGCTGCCCTTTCGGCTGCAACCGAAAGGCCCGGCCCTCCCGCGGTCACCTTCCCGCGATCAGCTCCGATAATCGGCGTTGATCGAGATATAGCCGTGCGTCAGGTCACAGGTCCACACGGTGGCGCGGCCTTCGCCGAGACCAAGCTCCACGCCGATCTCGATTTCGCGGCCCTTCAGGTGCTCGGCAACCGGCGCCTCGTCATAGCCTTCCACGGCCAGGCCATCGCGTGCCACCTGGGTAGCGCCGAAGCGGATCGCCAGCCGGTCGCGCTCGGCTGGCTCGCCGGCCTTGCCCACCGCCATCACCACGCGGCCCCAATTGGCGTCCTCGCCGGCGATCGCGGTCTTCACCAGCGGCGAATTGGCGATCGACATGGCGATGCGGTGCGCGCTGGCGTCGCTCTCGGCGCCTTCCACGGTGATCTCGATCAGCTTCTGCGCCCCTTCGCCGTCGCGCACGACGAGCAGGGCGAGCTGGTGGCACAGGTCCTGGAGCGCGGCGCGGAAGGCGTCGGCGCCGTCATCCTCGTCGCTGGCGAGCGGCGCATTGCCCGCGCTGCCGGTGGCGAAGGCGAGCACCGTGTCGCTGGTCGAGGTGTCGCCATCGACGGTGATGCACGAGAAGGTCTTGCGGTTGGCGTCGCTCAGCGCGGTCTGCAGCCAGGCCGGATCGACCGCCGCGTCGGTGAAGACGAAGCCGAGCATCGTCGCCATGTCCGGCGCGATCATCCCCGAACCCTTGATGATGCCGGCGAGCTGGACGGTCTTGCCGCCCACCACCGCGCGGGTCACCGCGCCCTTGGCGAAGGTGTCGGTGGTCATGATCGTCGCGGCGGCGTCTTCCCAGCTGCACGGCTCGGCGGTGAATGCAGTGTCGAGCCCGGCCTCGGCCTTGTCGATCGGCAGCGGTACGCCGATCACCCCGGTCGAGGCGACGAACACGTCCGAGGGCTGGCAGCCGAGATGCGCGGCGGCACGGGCGGCGATCGCCTCCACCGCGGCTCGGCCGCGATTGCCGGTGAAGGCGTTGGAATTGCCGGCATTGACGACGAGCGCGCGCGCGGTACCCAGCGGCAGCGCCTTGCGGCACCATTCCACCTCGGGCGAGGGACATTTGCTGCTGGTCAGCACGCCCGCCACCGCGGTGCCCGGCGCCAGCTCGACAAAGGTCAGATCGCAGCGGTCCCACGCCTTGTAGCGCGCCCGGGCGACCCGCGTCGTTACGCCGGGAATGGCCGGCAGGGCAGGGAAGGGCAGCGCGAGCGGGGAGCGTTCGATGGACATGGTCTGACCTGTTGCTAAGTTGGCGACCGCTTCGGGCAAGTGGGGGTAAAGATCAATGGTTTTGGCGGCCTTGGCAGTGCTGGCGGTGATGCAGGCGGCGCCCTCGGCGCAGGATACGCCCATCCCTCCGCTGATGCGCAAGCCGCAGCCGCGCGGCCGTCCGCAGGCCTGGATTACGGATGACGACTATCCGAGCGGCGCACTGCGGCGTCGCGAGTTCGGCGCGGTGAAATTCCGGCTCGCCGTCGATGCGCTCGGCAAACCCACTATCTGCAGCGTGACGGGATCCTCGGGCTATTCCGCGCTCGACGACAAGGTCTGCGAGATGCTGCTCAAGCGCTCGGTCTTCAACCCGGCACGTGACGGCGCCGGCAAGGACATTCCGTTCGACTATAACGGTACCTTCACCTGGATACTGCCAGGCGGCACGGACACACCCAACCCGGTGAGCGCGATTGCAAGCACGCCGATCGATCTGAGGGTGGAACTGCAGGCCGTGCCGCAGAACTATGCCAAGCCCGCATTGCTGCGATTGATATTCGCCGATGACAAGGTACGGGCCTGCACCGTCGAGACGAGCACCGGAAACGCGAAACTCGATGCGGTCGCCTGTCAGCAGGCGAGGGTGCAGGTGGAGATGTTCAAGATCGATGGCGCCATCATCGCGAAACCCGACAGCCGCATGGTGTCGGTGCGGTTCGAGGCGGCGAAGTAACCCGGCCGCATGGACATCGGCCCGGCGGGTGATAGCAATGCGTCAGTCGCCAAGGACATGAAAGGCATCCGATGATTCTCGCTACCCTGCTGGCCCTTGCCGGCCAGACCGCCGCGCCGGCAAAGATCATGACGATCACCGTGCAGAAGCTGCCTGCCACCTATCATCAGGCGCCGGTCGTCCACCTCGACTTCACCAACGATGGCGCGGTCTCGGCGTGCACCCTGGAGCAGAGCAGTGGCAGCCCGGGGATCGACAAGGTGGTCTGCCAGCAGCTGCAGAGCTTTACCGTCCCCGTCGAGAAAAAGGGCAAGGCCCCGGAATCGCGTTCCGCCTTGGTGGATTTCGTCACCGCGCCGGCGAAGTAACCGACAGCGCCTGATCCCGGCAATCCGCATCCGGTTGCCAGCGATCGGATGCGCGCCAGACTTCGCCGCGACGGATTTTCGGGGAGAATGCATGATTGCGATGACGTTGCTGCTGAGCCTGGCGCTCGCGACGCAGGACGCTGGCGCGACGACGCGGCCGACGCCACGCGGCCGTCCGCAGGCCTGGGTCACCGACGAGGATTATCCCGCGGCAGCGATGTGGGAGCGGCAGGCGGGCGCGGTCGGGGCTCGTCTCGATCTGGACGCGCAGGGCGTGCCGACTGCATGCAAGGTCACGCGCTCCAGCGGCTCGACGGTGCTGGACAGCACGACCTGTGCGCTGATGCAGGCGCGCGCCCGGTTCAATCCGGCCCGCGATGCCACGGGCAAGGCGGTGGCTGGAGCCTATCCCTTCACCTTCACCTGGGTCTTGCCCCAGAGCGAGGCCGGTTTCGGCTCCTGGCTGTACTTCAACCAGATCCGCATCACCGGCGACGGGCGTATCGCCGGCTGCATGGCGCAGAGCCGCGGCATGGGTTTCAGCCGGGCAACGGGCGGCGTCTGCAACCGGCTGGGCGCGCCCGTGTCTCCCGCGATGATGGCCCTGCTGGGCAAGTCGGGCGGCGGCGCGACGGTTCAGGTGATCGAGGCGCACATGGTCAATGGCGAGGCGATCCCGGCGATCGACCGGCCTGCCTCCAGGCCCTTCTACGAACGCAAGATCCGCTTCGACGTCGATGCTGCCGGCAATGTCACCAACTGCAAGCTGGCAGGCGGCGTGGCGGCGCAGGATCCGCTGGGCCTGGTTCTCCATCGCTGCCATTCGGGCTTCCGCTATCCTGCCCAGGCGGGCGGCAGGCGCAGCGTCGAGATGACGGTGTCCATGTACCTGACGCACGAACCGCCGCCCCCGCGCGATCCTGCCGAAGGACCAACGGTCTGAGACAGGCGACGATTTCCGATTGGCGAAGCCGAATCGAGTCACTATGTCCCAAGCTATTGCACGGATGACTGTCCGTGCCGTTTTAGAGACTTGCCGTTTGGAACTGCTGCTTCTCCTGACTGCCTTCCTCGCGAGCCTGACCGGTGTCGGTCAGGCCGATCGCGGTGGAATCCGGCAGGTCCAGGGCGTCGCGGTGGTCCAGGCTGCGCAGGCTGCCCAGGCGGCGGTGCTTCCCGCCCGCCGCGTGACGCCCGCGCTTCCCGTGCCGCTGCTGCGGCCCGAAAAGGCCGCCCCGCTCGCGGCCGTGCAGCTTCCCCTTGGCGAACTGCGCCTGCCCTTCGAGCGCCGGCTCGAATGAGCTTTTCCACGGCCCGCTGAACCGCGAGGCCGTTTCCACCGTTCTCGCATCCAAACGGGCGCCGACCGCAGCGGCGCGCCCGTCCGACCACCCTAGATTTAGACTGGAAAACCCATGCTCGGCGGCATTGCCAAGTCCCTCTTCGGTTCCTCGAACGATCGTTATGTGAAATCGCTCGGCAGCATCGTGAACAAGATCAACGGCTTCGAGCCGGCGATCTCGGCGATGAGCGACGAGGAGCTTTCGGGCCAGACCATCAAGTTCCGCGAGCGCCTGGCGAACGGCGAGAAGCTCGACGCGCTGCTTCCCGAGGCCTTCGCCACCGTGCGCGAGGCGGCCAAGCGCGTGCTCGGCCAGCGCCATTACGACGTGCAGATGGTCGGCGGCATCGTGCTCCACCGCGGCGAGATCGCCGAAATGCGCACCGGCGAGGGCAAGACGCTGGTCGCCACGCTCGCGACCTATCTCAACGCGCTGCCGGGCGACGGCGTCCACGTCGTCACCGTCAACGATTACCTCGCCTCGCGCGACGCCGAGTGGATGGGCCGCGTCTACCGTTTCCTCGGCCTCACCACCGGCGTGATCATCCCCAATCTGTCGGACCATCAGCGCCGCGAGGCCTATGCCGCCGACATCACCTACGGCACGAACAACGAGTTCGGCTTCGACTATCTGCGCGACAACATGAAGTATGAGCGCGCGTCGATGACGCAGCGCCCGTTCAACTTCGCGATCGTCGACGAAGTCGACTCGATCCTGATCGACGAGGCCCGCACCCCGCTGATCATCTCGGGCCCGACCGACGACAAGTCCGAGCTCTACATGGGCGTCGACGTCGTCGTGAAGCAGCTCGTCCCCGAGGATTACGAGAAGGACGAGAAGCAGCGCACCATCGTGTTGACCGAGGACGGCACCGAGAAGGTCGAGCGCATGCTCGAGGCCGCCGGGCTGCTCCAGGGCGCCAACCTCTATGATTTCGAGAACACCCAGGTCGTCCATCACCTGAACCAGGCGCTGCGCGCGAACGTGATGTTCAAGCGCGACATCGATTACATCGTGAAGGACAACAAGGTCGTCATCATCGACGAGTTCACCGGCCGCATGATGGACGGCCGCCGATGGTCGGACGGCCTGCACCAGGCGGTGGAAGCCAAGGAAGGCGTGGCGATCGAGCCCGAGAACCAGACGCTTGCCTCGATCACCTTCCAGAACTATTTCCGCATGTACCCCAAGCTGGGCGGCATGACCGGCACCGCGGCGACCGAGGCGCCGGAATTCTTCGACATCTACAAGATGAACGTCGTCACCATCCCGACCAACCTGCCGGTGCAGCGCGTCGACGAGGAAGACGAGTTCTACAAGACGCTCGAGGAAAAATTCGCGGCGATCGCCAAGAAGATCAAGGAGCACTCGGCCAAGGGCCAGCCGGTGCTGGTCGGCACCGTCTCGATCGAAAAGTCGGAAATGCTCAGCGAGTTCCTCCACAAGGAAGGCGTCGAGCACAGCGTGCTCAACGCGCGCCAGCACGAGCATGAGGCGCATATCGTCGCGCAGGCCGGTCGTATCGGCGCGGTGACGATCGCCACCAACATGGCCGGCCGCGGCACCGACATCCAGCTGGGCGGCAACCTCGAGTTCCGCGTCCATGACGAGCTGTCCGAGATGGAGGAGGGCCCGGCCAAGGACGCCGCGATCGAGCAGATCAAGGCCGAGATCGCGGCCGAGAAGGAGCGGGTGAAGCAGGCCGGCGGCCTGTTCGTGCTCGGCACCGAGCGCCACGAGAGCCGCCGCATCGACAACCAGCTGCGCGGCCGCTCGGGCCGCCAGGGCGATCCGGGCCTCAGCCGCTTCTACCTCTCGCTGGACGACGATCTGCTGCGCATCTTCGGCTCGAACACGCTGTTCGCCAAGATGATGCGCAACAACATCCAGGACGGCGAAGCGATCGGCTCCAAGTGGCTGTCCAAGGCGATCGAGACCGCGCAGCGCAAGGTCGAGGCGCGCAACTACGACATCCGCAAGCAGGTCGTCGAATATGATGACGTGATGAACGACCAGCGCAAGGTCATCTACGAGCAGCGCGCGGACATCATGGACGCCGAGACCGTGGGCGACGTCGTCAGCGACATGCGCGCGGAGACGGTGAACGCGATCGTCGGCGAGTTCTGCCCGCACGGCTCCTACCCCGAGCAGTGGAAGGTCGAGGCGCTCAAGGAGAAGGTGCTCGGCACCCTCAACGTCGAGGCGCCGGTCGACCAGTGGATCAGGGACGAGGCACAGATCGAGCCGGAAATGGTCGAGGAGCGCATCCGCGAGGCCGCCGACCAACTGGTCGAGGCCAAGTCGGCCGACCTTGAGGTCGAGACCTGGCGCCAGGTCGAGAAGTCGATCCTGCTGCAGAATCTCGACCATCACTGGAAGGAGCATCTCGCGATGCTCGACGCGCTGCGCCAGGTCGTGCACCTGCGCGCTTACGCCCAGAAGACGCCGATCAATGAGTACAAGCACGAGGCGTTCGCGATGTTCGAGCGCATGCTCGGCCAGATCCGCGAAGACGTGACCCGCACGCTCGCCTTCGCCCAGTTCCGCATGGAGCCGGCGCCTGAGCTGCCGCAACTGCCCGACTTCCTGACCACCCATATCGACCCGCTGACCGGCGAGGACGACACCTATGACTATGACGCCGGCGCCGCCGGGCTGGTCACCACCCGCATGTCGCAGCTGGGCATTCCTCAGCCGTCGACCGAGGATCTCGGCACCGATCCGGCGCAGTGGGAAGGCGTGGTCAGCCGCAACGCGCCGTGCCCGTGCGGCTCGGGCAACAAGTACAAGCATTGCCACGGCCAGGTGGCGTAAGGTTTCAAATTCCTCCCCCAGCTTGCTGGGGGAGGGGGACCGCTCGCGAAGCGAGGGGTGGAGGGGCCGCCGTCGCAGACGGCGTGCGCCACGATCGCCCCTCCACCACCGCCTTCGGCGGCGGTCCCCCTCCCCGAGACAAGCTCGGGGAGGAATTTTTATGCCCCCAACCCGGCAAACAAAAAAGGGAGGACCTCAGGCCCTCCCCAAACCCCTCCCGCAAGCGGAAGGGGCTTTCTTGTTCGCTTACTTCGGCGACGGCATCTGGATCGACGGGCCGAGGCGATTGACTACCTCGTGCGCGTCGAAGGCGCGGACATTGTCGCCGGGCTTGGGGCCCTTGCCCATCACCACTTCGGCCATCGCCTCATATTGGGTGACGGTGCGATAGTCCCAGTCGCGGTCGCGCCAGAAGGGATCGTCATAGAAGGGATCCCAGCTGCGCCAGCCCCAGCGCGGGCCGCGATAGAAGCGCCAGGACGGGCTCCAATAGCCCCAGGGACCACCGCCCCAGCCCGGGCCGCCCCATGCGCCCGGCGTGCGGACGACATCGGTCTTCTTCTCGGTATCGCGATCCGCGAGCACGAAATAGTCGAAGCCCTGCTGCAGGGTCAACTCGGCGGCCCGGTAGAGCAGATAGCGCTCGACCGTCTCGCGTGCCGTCAGGCTGTTGCCGGCGAAGCTGACGCGGAAGCGATTGCCTTCGATCTGCGTGTCCGAATAGCCGTTGCGGCTGGTCGGGCCTGCGCCGGTGGCAGGCTGGTAGGGGGTCGCGGTCATACAGGCGGACAGCGAGATGCTGCCGGCGAGGATGAGAGCAAGCGCTGCGAACCGAGGGCGCTTGGGAGTTCTCAACATGGTTCCTCCGGAGTTTAAAAGTCTGGGCACTGCGATGACGGAACGAACGCGCGCCGGCAGGGATGTGTCCACGACGGAGCGTGCCATAAGTACGATTGACGGCGGCTGAACGACCTGCAGCAAGTCACGCGAGTCGCTCGGGAACTTCCATCGCCTCCACGGCGAGGGTCTCGCGTGGGGCCATGGCCTCCCAGGGGAAGACGAACCAGTCCTTGTCGACCGATCGGTCGATCTGGCGGGACCGGTAATCGACCCGTTGCGAGGAGCGGACATTGTCGAGCAGCACGGCGAAGCGGATGCGGCTGGCGATTGCGCCTTCGCCGGCCAGCGCGTTGCGGATCTCGCCGATCGTCCTGCCGCTGTCGTTGATGTCCTCGACGAACAGCAGCCGGTCGCCGTCGCGGGTCCGTCTGGCGAGCACCGCGACCAGTTCCTCGCCGAACTGGGCGATCCTGGTCGAATGGTCGATCGAGACCAAGGGCAGGCCCATGCGGTGCGACAGGAACACCGCCGGCGTCAGTCCGCCGCGGCCGATGCCGACGAGCAAGGTCGGGGTCCAGGCTTCCGCCGCCTCGGCGATGGCATGGACGCCCGCGACCATCTCGTCATGGGTGAAATGGGTGAAGACGATGCTCAAGCGTGTTCCTCCGCATAGGCGTCTACCTTGGCGAGATGCGCGGCAACTTCCTCGTCGGAAAGGAACGAACCGAGGAAACTGTTCCGTGCCAGCGTCACCAGGTCGCGCCTGCTGAGCGCGCGGCCCTGGGCGATCGCCCGGTAATTGTCGGCGACATAGCCGCCGAAATAGGCCGGATCGTCGGAGTTGACCGTGGCGCGCAGGCCAAGCTCGAGCATCCGGTCGATCGGATGGACGTCGACCGAGGCGACGTTGCACAGCTTGACGTTTGAGAGCGGGCAGACGGTGAGCGTCATCGAAGAGCGGGCGAGGCGGGCGATCAGCGCCGGATTCTCGAGGCTGCGATTGCCATGGTCGAGCCGGTCGACCGCGAGCAGGTCGAGTGCTTCCTCGACATAGGCGGGCGGGCCCTCCTCGCCGGCATGGGCGACGCGCTTGAGGCCCATCGCGGCGGCTGCGGCGAAGACGCGCTCGAACTTGGAGGGCGGATGGCCGAGTTCGGAGGAGTCGAGGCCGACGCCGGCGATCCGGTCGAGCCAGGGCTGGGCCTGGGTCAGCGTCTTGAACGCGTCTTCCTCGTCGAGATGGCGCAGGAAGCAGAGGATCAGCTTCGAGGTGATGCCGAGCCGCTGCTCCGCTTCGTCCATGCCGGCGAGCAGGCCGTTGGCGACCACGCCGAAGGGGATGCCGCGGTGCGTGTGGGTCTGGGGATCGAAGAATATCTCGGCATGGACCACGCCGTCCTCCGCTACCCGCTCGAAATAGGCGAGGGCGAGGTCGCGGAAATCCTCCTCGGTGCGCAGCACATCGGCACCCGCATAGTAGATGTCGAGAAAGTCCTGGAGGTTGGAGAATTCATAGGCCGCCCGCACTTCCTCGACCGAGGCGAAAGGGATGGCGACATTGTTGCGCTGGGCGAAGGCGAACATCTGCTCGGGCTCAAGGCTGCCCTCGATGTGCAGATGAAGCTCGGCCTTGGGCAGCCCGGCGATGAAAGTGTCGAGATCGCGCATCGACGGAACATCGCAGGCGCGCGGGGGAGTCGCAAGGGGAGCGGTGCGGCTAGCTGCGCGTTGAAGGGGGATGCCGTCGAGCGTGATCCGAAGCTGGGCCTATGACGAAGCCGAACACCGGCTCGACATCATCTTCATGAGCGGGCGCCGCTACAGCTATCACCAAGTGCCGGCGCGGATCGCGGAGGGCATGAAGAAGGCGATCTCAAAGGGCCGCTATTTCAATCGCCGAGTGCGCGACCGCTTCGCCTTCACACAGGCGGCGGCGCATTGATCCCCGGCCAGCCGGTCCGCGCCGGGTCGTCTTCCACCGGCGGCGGCTGCGGGGGCGGAGGGTCGTCGCTCGCCGAACGGCGCCAGGCGCTGGGCGACATGCCGAATTCGGAGGTGAACCAGCGCGTGAAGGCTGCGGGCGAGGCATAGCCGAGCATCTCGCCAACCGTGGCGACGGGCTGGACGTTGTTGAGCAGGTGGCGGACGACCAGCTCGCGCCGGACGCCGTTGAGTACCGCGCTGAACCCGGTTCCCTCCGCTTCCAGCCGGCGCTGCAGCGTGCGCGGGGAGATGCCGATCTGGCGCGCCACGCTCTCGATGGAGGCGTTGCCCGATGCGAGCATGAGATACAGCGCGCGGCGGGTGCGATCGGTTTCGGAGATCGGTGGTGCGGCGGGGAATTGCGCCTCGAAATAGCTGTTCGCATAGGCGGCGAGGTTCGAGCGGTAGCTCGGGTTGCGCGCGCGCAGCGCCTCGCGGTTGTAGACCACGCCGTTGATGTCGCTGCCGAAGATCACCGGGCAGCCGAGCACGCGGTGATGCACTTCGAGCGAGCGCGGGGCGGCGTGCATGAAGTGCAGGCATGCGGGCTTCCACGCCTCGCCGCCGACTTCGGCGAAGGCGCGCGACAGGATGGCGGCAACCGCCTCGTGGGCTTGGCGCGGCACGAAGTCGATATTACTGACGATCTGGGTGCGCACCACGGCGCTGTCGCCCTCGATCTCGAGGTGGAAAGTGAGCAGGTCGCCGAGCAGATGCTGATAGCGGATCAGCGTGCGGATCGCGTCTTCGAGCGTTTCCTGCTGCTGGAGGACCAGGCTGACGGGGCCGAGCGAGGAAAGGTCGCGGCGCTCTGCGATCAGCATCGCGAATTGCGGGCAATTGGCCTCCATCGCCGAACGTTCGAGGATGGAGGCTATCGCACCTCTGGGCAGTCGCTCCTCCGGATTGCGTAATTGGGAGGGGCTGACGCCGGTGTCGGCAAGAATGCGATAAGGATCGAGGCCAACTTCGAGGGCGACCGACACATAGTTCATCAATATGGCTGCACGTCCTGAGGTCATGCAGGGCCCTCCCCATGCCCGGAGTGCATCCGGAACATTCCGAATCTTATGCAGCGTGGCGCAAACTGCCAAGTGGCTGGCGTGAAATGCAAAGCAGCTTGTCGCAGCTCATCATAAAGAAGACTTGGGAACCGGTTTCCTGGGCAGGGACCGGTCGGGGCACGGAGAAAATAACATGGGGTTCGATGGCGCATCGGCCGTCAGGTGCGATGTTGGTAGCGGTAACGGTCCGAATCTGGGGGCCGAGTCGATTCCTTTCCCGGCAAATGATTCGCCTGTCGGCTGCTCGCTCGGCGAGCCCGATGCGCGCGCGCGGCTGACGGCGATGAGCGCGATGGCGGCGGCGATGGCGCATGAGCTCGCCCAGCCGCTGACTGCGGCGAGCAATTACATGGAAGGTTGCGCAGCGGTGATCCGCCAGCGGATCCACGGCCTCGAGCAGCTGCTCGGCTATATCGAGGACGCCGCGGCCCAGACCGCGCGCGCGTCCGATATCGTGCTGCGCATGCGAGCCTTCGTGAAGACCGGCGCGATCGATGCGCGGCCCGAATGCCTGGTCGAGATGCTCGACGCAGTGAGCGCGCGGCTGTCGAGCCTCGAGGATGTCGACGTCGTCCGCAGCTTCGCGCCCGGGGCGACCTGCGTGCTGGGCGATCGCATCCAGCTCGAGATGGTGCTGTCGAACCTGCTGCTCAACGCGGCGCAGGCGATGTGGAACAGCCCGGTACGCCGGATCGAGATCGCCACCTGGACCGAAGGCAGCCGCATCCGCATCCGCGTCGCCGATACCGGTCCGGGCGTCGCCCCGGCGATCCGCGAGCATCTGTTCGAGCCGATGGTTAGCACCAAAGTTGACGGCACCGGCCTCGGCCTGGCGATCTCGCAGACGATCGTCGACGCGCATGACGGCACGTTGACCATCGAGCCTTCCGAACCGGGCGAGGGCGCGGTCTTCGTCCTGATGCTGCCGCGCGGCCCCGAGTTCATCTGACACCTTCCCCCCGAGGGCCTTCCACCAAGGCCCTGAAGCCCCGCCCGTTCCCCCACGGGCGGGGCTTTTTCGTGCGGCGAACATGACGAACATCGCGCACGCACGAATGCGCTGCGATTTTAGGAAAGTCTCTGATTTTCAAGAGGTTGTGGTGGCTCCCTGAGTAGGATTCGAACCTACGGCCGCTCGATTAACAGTCGAGAGCTCTACCGCTGAGCTATCAGGGATCACCATCTTTCCGCGCGGTGAACCGCGGCGGAGGCGGCCCTATGCAGCGGGTTTTGGAGGATTGCAAGGGGTCAGGCGACGAATTGTTCCATCGTAATGCGATCATCGAGCGCATGCTCGGGATCGAAGAGCAGAGTGAGGTCGCGGTGATGGTCGATTCCGATCTCGACCTGCGCCACGTCGCGCACTTCGCGCTGGTCCGCGACGGCGCTGACCGGGCGCTTGTCCGCCTCGAGTACGCGAATCGAGATGCGCGCCTTGTCGGGGAGAATCGCCCCGCGCCAGCGCCGCGGCCGGAAGGGGCTGATCGGCGTCATCGCCAGCATCCCCGAGCCGAGCGGCAGGATCGGGCCCTGGACCGAGAGATTGTACGCAGTCGAGCCCGCAGGCGTCGCGATGAGCATGCCGTCGCAGACCAGCTCGGGCAGCACCACGCGATCGTTGACGGTGATCTCGAGCTTCGCGGTCTGGCGGGTCTCGCGCAGGAAGGAGACTTCGTTGATCGCAGGCATCTCGAACCGCTCGCCGGCGGCATTGACCGCCTCCATCCGCAGCGGGCTGACCTTGAACGGCTTGGCTCGCGCCAGCCGCTCGTCGAGCCCCTCGCGCCGCCAGTCGTTCATCAGGAAGCCGATCGTGCCCAGGTTCATGCCGAACACGGGGACGTTGCGGCGACCCTCGAGCAGCGTGTGCAGGGTCTGGAGCATGAAGCCGTCGCCGCCCAATGCGACGATCGCTTCGGCCTGTTCGAGCGGCACCCAGTCATAGGCCTCGCGCAGCTCGTCGGCGGCGAGCTGGGCAGGTTCGGTGGGCGATGCGAACAGCGCGCGGAGCTGGCTCATCCGCCGGTAACGCTCATGTGGCGGCGCGTGGCCGGCGCGACGCCGGCGGCAATGCGGAAATCGTGGCGCGCGGGCTTGCGGCGCAGCGCGCCGTCGATCGCGTCGTCGAGGCCGGCGACCCCATGGCCGCGCAACGCGGCCTTGAGATCCACGCCCTCGTCATGGCCGAGGCACATATAGAGCTTTCCATCGGTGGCGAGGCGGACGCGGTTGCATCCGTCGCAGAAATTGGCGCTGAGCGGCGTGATCAGGCCGAGCCGCGTCTCGGTGCCCGCAACGCGCCAATAGCGTGCCGGGCCGCCGGTGCGGTGGGTGTCGGGAAGCAGCTCGAAGCGATCGCGGAGGTCGGCGAGCACGCCGGTGAGCGGCAGGAAGCGATCGGTGCGATCCTCGTCGATCTCGCCAAGTGGCATGGTCTCGATCAGCGTCAGGTCCATGCCGCGCTCGGCCGCCCAGCCGAGCATCGGGGCGATCTCGCCCTCGTTCAGCCCCTTGAGCGCGACCATGTTGAGCTTGACCGCAAGGCCGGCGGCCTGGGCGGCGGTGATGCCCGCCAGCACCTTTGCGATGTCGCCATGGCGGGTGATGTGGCGGAAGACCTGGGGATCGCGGCTGTCGAGGCTGACATTGACCCGGCGCACGCCGGCATCGGCCAGGGCGCCGGCATGCTCGTCGAGGCGGGTGCCGTTGGTGGTGAGGGTGACTTCGTCGAGCCCCTGGCCAAGATGGCCGCCGATGTGGCGGACCAAGTCGAGCGTGTCGCTGCGCACGAGCGGTTCGCCGCCGGTGAGGCGGATCTTGCGCACCCCGCGCGCGACGAAGCGATCGGCGACCAAGGCCAGCTCGTCGAGGCTCAGCAATTCGCTGCGCGGCAGGAAGCGCATGTTCTCCGACATGCAATAGCGGCAACGCAGGTCGCAGCGATCCGTGACCGAAATGCGCAAATACTGGATCGCGCGGCCATGTGCGTCGATCAAGGCGGGCGCGGCTGCCATACAAGAGCAGGTAAGCTTGAAGATAGCGGCGGGCAAGCGTTCGCGTTATCGAGGGCGGAATGTCTGAAGATTTCACAGTCATCGAAAGCGCCAACGCTGATGCGGCACCGGTGTTCGTCCTCAGCTTCCGCCAGCGCGACGAAGTGGCGGCGGCCGCGGCGGGAGGCGGCTGGCGGGTCGTCGCGGCGCGACGCTCCGATGCGCTGGAACGGCGCTTCCTGGCGAGCGGTGCCGCCGTCGCAGTGATCGACGCGCGCGGGGCGCTCTCCGAGGGGATGGACGCCTCCAAGGTGCTAGGGGCGACGATCGAGGCGCACGGCGCGGCGATGCTGATCCTCGTCTCGCAGAGCGACACCGTGCACATGCGGCATTTCTTCGACGCGGGCGCGACGCACTTTCTGTCGAGCCCGATGTCCTCGGCGGCGATGGCGCATGCGATTCGCTTCGCCCAGCGCCATGTCGAGCGGCTCTCGGGCTGGCACGGCCAGGAGAAGGGGCCGCCCGAGCCGCTGGGCTGGCGCTTCGATCCCGGCATGCGCTCGCTCCAGCTGACCCCGGCATTGGCGAGCCTGCTCGGCCTGCCCGAGGCGCCGGGCACGCGGAGCTTCTTCGCTCGGCTCGATCCGGCAGACCGGACGCTCGCGCGCAGCGCATTGAAGCGGTTGAACGCGGAGACGCCCTCCACTGCCTTCGCCCATGACCTGGCCGGGGTGGGGCGGGTGGTGCAGCACCTGCAATATGACGCCCAGACCAACCGGCTGCACGCGCTGGTCGAGGCGCTGGGCGTGGCGCCCGACGCCAATGCAGCGGTGCGCGACGCGCTGACCGGCGCGCGCGACGGGCCCAGCGCGCGGCGCTGGATCGACCGGCGCCTGGCCGAGGGCGGCAAGGTGGGCGTGATCCTGATCGGGCTGACCCGGTTCGACACTGTGAACACCGCCTATGGCCGCAATGTCGGCGACGAGCTGCTGCGCAGCGTCTCGCGGCGGGTGGGCGAAGTGGCCCGCGACGCACTGGGCAAGGGCGCGATCGTCGCGCGGATCGGCGGATCGGAATTCCTCGTCGCCAGCGACGATGCCGATGCGGCGCGCATCGGCACCGCGCTGGCCCGGCTGGAGGATGCGCTGGCACGGCCCTTCGTCGCAGGCGGCGACATCGCGCCGCTCGGTGCCCGGCTGGTGACCGCGGAGAGCCGGGCTGGCGACAGCGCCGCGATCCTGCTCCGCCGGGCGAGCGAGACGCTGCTCGGCGACGTGCCGCTGGAGAAGGGCGCGCCGCCGGTCGACGCGCTGGTCGACAACCTCCACCGCGCGCTGGAGCGCGGCGAGATCGGCGTGTTGTTCCAGCCCCAGGTCTCGATCGCCACCGGACAGATTGTCGGCGTGGAGGCGCTGGCGCGCTGGAACCATCCGGAGTTTGGCGAGCTGGGCGCGGAGACGCTGTTCGCCGCGGCCGAGCGGGCGGGGCTCGATGCGACCCTGTCCGACCATGTCCAGCGCCGTGCGCTCGCCGCTGCCGCCAACTGGCCAATGTCGCTGAGCAAGCTGCGCCTGTCGATCAACGTCACCGCCGCCGATGTCGCCCGTTCGGGCTTCGTCGATGCGCTGCTCGGCCGGATCGATGCGAGCGGTTTCCCGCGCAACCGCCTGACCGTGGAGCTGACCGAGAGCGGGATCATGTCCGACCTGGGCGAGGCGGCACGGCTGCTCACCCTGTTGCGCGCGGCGGGGTGCCGGGTGGCGATCGACGATTTCGGCACCGGCTATTCGAGCCTCGCCTATCTGAAGGCGCTGCCGCTCGATTATCTGAAGATCGACAAGAAGCTCAGCCAGGACATCACCGGCTCGCACCGCGATCGGGTGGTGGTGCGCGGAGTGATCGACATGGCGCGCTCGCTGGGGCTCGCCGTGGTCGCGGAAGGGGTGGAGACACCTGAGCAGCTCGACCTGCTCGCCAAGGAAGGCTGCCAGTATTTCCAGGGCTTCCTGTGCGCCGGGCCGGTCGACGTGCCGGCGCTCGCCCAGCTGGTGAGCCGGGCATGAGCGATCCGCGGGACATGAGCGGCGTCTGGTACGGCCATTATGCGAGCAGCTCCGGCAGCGAGCACAATGGCTTCATCGCGGTGCTGGAAGAATCGGGCGGGGTGTTCTCCGGATCGATCAGCGAGCCCGACGGAGGGGGCGGGGTGCGCCGCGCCTCGGTCGCCGGGCGGCGCAGCGGCGGGCTGATCCAGTTCGTGAAGCAATATCGCGGACGCTTGAACCACGCGGTGCTCTACGAAGGCGGCGTGGACGACCAGGGCCTCCAGGCGAGCGGCAACTGGACGATCGACCTCGCCGCGGCGGGCGGCTTCAGCATGGCGCGGGAGAAATTCTCGATCGAGGAGCTGGAGGCGGAGATCGAGGAGGGGGTTGAGGTCCGCTGAGTGGACTCTTCTGCCCCCCTTCCTCCTGCGGGAGGGGTAGGGGCTGTAAGCAGGCTCCGACGACGTCAGGGAGGATAGCCCCTCCCGCAAGCGGAAGGGGGACTAGTGGTCAAACCGCCGGATCGGCGCCGCGGCCTTCGGTGACGCGGTTCAGCGTGACGCCGGCGTAGCGGGCCAGGCTGCCGAGCAGGGCAGTGGTGCTCGGGTCGGCCGGGCCGGAGGTGGCCCAATAGGCGCCCATGGCCATGCTCGGGCCCATCAGCCCGATCGGATACATCGACATGCTGCGCACGAAGGTGGGGCGATAGGCGTCCACCGGCACCCGGTCATCCTCATAGATGTCCGGGATGTGGATCGGCCGGGCCTCGACAATCGCGAGGCCCGAGATGCAATTCTCGATCGGAAAGTCCGACCCGCTCCATAGCGGGGACATCGCGTCCTCGGCGATATAGGCCACGCGATCGCCGCTGCGCCGGATGACGGTGACGCCATCGCAGCGGGCGATCTTGCGCGCGCACTCCCGCAGCACGGTGACCAGTTCGTCGATCGAGTTGGCGCGCGACAACCGGGCCATAGCTTCGGTCAACAATCGGCGTTGGTCGAAACTATCCGGCTCCCTCAAGCCTAGCTCCCCACGAGCGGCCCCATTCGGGGTCACGCCTGATTCCATCACATCCGTCACGGCCTGATACGCAGCCTTGCTCTGGTTGGTTCAACACGAAACCTGCCAAATCGGGTCGGCTTCAATACAACGAAGCCCACAAAGGCGCGGAGACCGCCGGCGGGCTCCCAAAGCCCTGCCGGAGCGGCCATGCGCGCCGATCGACAAACTTTCCCGGACATCCTGAACGCAGTTGCAGCATGCGCAACTACGCAAAAATACCGGGGGGTCGTGCCGGCGGCCTTCTAGAAGGGCGCACGCAGTGCAGAGACCGCGGCGGCGGGCAGGTTGCGCACGCTGCCGCTGATGATCGGATGCCGGCCGTTCGCGCGTGCGGCACGGTCCGCCGCATCGGTGTGGAAGGCGGCGGTCAGCTCGGCGAGCGTTTCGGCTTCCTGGCTCAGGGTGCGGGTGGCGGCGGAGGTCTGCTCGACCATCGCGGCGTTCTGCTGCGTGCCCTGGTCCATCGTGCCGATCGCCGTCGAGACTTCGCCGATCGCGACGGCCTGGGCGTTGTTGTCCTGCGCCATGGTGCCGAGCAGCGAATGGACCTCGCCGACATCGCTGGAGATGTTGGCGAGCGCGCCATCGACCTTCATCACCGCGTCTACCGCGGTGACGACTTCGGCCTGGGTGTGGGTGAGCTGGTCGCGGGCGCGGCCGGCCTCTTCCTCGGCGCGCATCGCCAGCGCGCTGACCAGGTCGGCGACGACCGCGAAGCCACGGCCCGCCTCGCCGGCGCGGCCGGCCTCGACGGCGGCGTTCATCGCGAGGACGCGGGTCTGGAAGGCGATCTTGTCGAGACCCTCGATCACTGCGTCGATGCCCTTGGCGCTTTCCGACACGCGGTGCATCGCCTCGACCGCCTGGCCAGCGACGCTGCGGCCGTCATCGACGGTGGCGATGGCCTGGTCGGCGCGGACGACGGTCGACTGGGCGGCCTGGGCGGTGTTGCGCGAGCGGCTGTCCATCTGGGTGACCGCGGCGCTGGTCTGCTCGAGGCTGGCGGCATTGGCCTGGGTGCGGCGGGCGAGATCGTCCGAGGCCTGGGCGATCTCGTGGATCGTGCCATTGATCCGCCGGGTGCCGGCGGCGACCGCGGTGATCATCGCGCGCATCTTGTCGAGCGTGTGGTTGTAGCTGCGCTCGAGCGAGGCATAGGTGGCGGGCATCTGCGAGAGCTGGCGGGTGAGGTCGCCCTCGGCGAGCGCGGCGAGCGCCTCGTCGAGCGTCTGGACCGCCTTTTCGCGGGCGGCCTGCTCCTCCTCGATATAGAGTGAGATCGACAGCTCCATGTCGAGCAGCGCGGCCTTGACCAGCGCGGCGGGCAGGGTGGCGGCGGCGCGGGGGCGCATCACGCCAAGCAGGCGGCGCCACAGCGGGGTGCGGGCCATGGTCTCGTTGAGCAACTGCTCCAGTACCAGCGCATAGCCGCCGACATACCAGCGCGGCTCGAGCCCGATACGGGCATGGGTGGCGCCGATGCGGCGGACGCTCTGGTAATAGCTGTCGTCGAAGCGTGCCTCGACGATATGCGCCCAATGCTTTTCCTGCGCCGACTGGGCGCCGCGCATGTGATCGGGATTGGCGAAGAAGCGGGCGGTTTCCCGCGTCTGGCGGACGCGGGCGTAGAAATGATCGAGGGCCTTGCCGATCACCGAGCGGATCAGCGCGCTGCTGCCCGAAAGCGTGGCGCGCTGGGCGGCATCCATCTCCATGAACGCGAGACGGGGCGAAAGAGGATCGGTCACTTCTGGAGTTCTCCCAAGGGGTTTGCTCCCATTCTAGGAAGACTCCCCCCGGGCGGCGCCTTGTGCCTTGTTTTACCGCGTCATTATTGATCCCGGTCAATCATCCCGCGGCCTTGGCGAGCCCGCGCGAGAGCTGGAGCGCGCCGTTGAGCCGGGCCTGGGGGGTGGCCCAGGCGCGGGTGATGACCAGTTTCATGTCCGGCCGCAGCTTCGCCGTGCCCTCGAGCTTGTCGACATAGGCGAGCAGCCCCTCGACATTGGGGAACTTGTCGTCGTGGAAAGTGACCAGCGCGCCCTTGGGGCCGACATCGAGCTTGGCGATGCAGGCGCGCTTGGCGTTGAGCTTGGCCTCGATCAGGGTGATCAGATTCTCGGTCGCCTCGGGCAGCTTGCCGAAGCGGTCGATCAACTCCGCAGCGAAGGACTCGATGCCAGCGCGGTCCTCGATCTCGTTTAGGCGGCGATAGAGGCCCATGCGGAGGTCCAGGTCGGGGACATAGTCCTCGGGGATCATGATCGGGGCGTCGACGGTGATCTGCGGGCTCAGGTCGCGCGGGCGCTCGTCGCGCAGGCCGCCGGCCTTGGCGTCGAGGATCGCCTCCTCGAGCATCGACTGGTAGAGTTCGTAGCCGACTTCCTTGATATGGCCCGACTGCTCGTCGCCGAGCAGGTTGCCGGCCCCGCGGATGTCGAGGTCGTGGCTGGCGAGCTGGAAGCCGGCGCCGAGGCTCTCGAGGTCGGAGAGGACCTTGAGCCGCTTTTCCGCCGCCTCGGTCATCAGCCGCTGGGCGGGGGTGGTGAGATACGCATAGGCGCGCGTCTTGGAGCGGCCGACGCGCCCGCGCAGCTGGTAGAGCTGGGCGAGGCCGAACTTGTCGGCGCGGTTGATGATCAGCGTGTTGGCCGAGGGGATGTCGATGCCGCTTTCGATGATCGTCGTGGAGACGAGCAGGTCGTATTTGCGGTCGTAGAAGGCGGACATCCGTTCCTCGACTTCGCCCGCCGCCATCTGGCCATGCGCGACGACATAGCGGATCTCGGGCACGTCGTTGCGCAGGAACTCCTCGATCTCGGGCAGGTCCGAGATGCGCGGTGTGACGAAATAGGCCTGGCCGCCGCGATAATGTTCCCGAAGGAGCGCCTCGCGCAGGACGACGGGGTCCCAGGGCATGACATAGGTGCGCACCGCGAGACGGTCGACCGGCGGGGTCTGGATCACCGACAGTTCGCGCAGGCCGGACATCGCCATCTGCAGCGTGCGCGGGATCGGGGTGGCGGTGAGGGTGAGGACGTGGACGTCCGCCTTCATCGCCTTCAGCCGCTCCTTGTGGGTGACGCCGAAGCGCTGTTCCTCGTCGACGATGACGAGGCCGAGCCGCTTGAACTCGACATTCTTGGCGAGCACTGCGTGGGTGCCGACGACGATGTCGATCGTGCCGTCGGCGGCGCCTTCCTTGGTCGCCTTGGTCTCGGTGGTGCCGACCAGGCGCGAGAGGCGGCCGACCTTGATCGGGAAGCCCTCGAAACGCTGCGAGAAGTTGTTGAAGTGCTGGCGCGCCAGGAGCGTGGTCGGGCAGACCACCGCGACCTGCATGCCGGCCATCGCGGCGACGAAGGCGGCACGTAGCGCGACCTCGGTCTTGCCGAAGCCGACATCGCCGACGATGAGCCGGTCCATCGGACGGCCTGCCGCCAAATCCTCGAGCACGTCGCCGATCGCGCGGTCCTGGTCGTCGGTCTCCTCATAGGGGAAGCGATCGACAAAGGCGGGGTAGCCGCCGGCATCGGGCTCGGCGACTTCGGCGGGGCGGGTGGCGCGCTTGGCCGCGGTGGCGATGAGCTCGCCCGCGATCTCGCGGATCCGCTCCTTCATCCGGCTCTTGCGCCGCTGCCACGCCTCGCCGCCCAGCTTGTCGAGCGTCGCGCCTTCCTCGCCCGCGCCGTAGCGGCTCAGGACCTCGAGATTCTCTACGGGCACGTAGAGCTTGTCGCCGCCGGCATAGGTGAGGGCGACGCAGTCGTGCGGCGCCTTCTGCACCGGGATCTGGGTCAGCCCCTCATAGCGGCCGATGCCGTGATCGACGTGCACGACCAGGTCGCCGGGCGAGAGCGTCGCCAGCTCGTTGAGGAAGGCGTCGGTCGACTTGCGGCGCTTGGCGCGGCGGACGAGGCGGTCGCCGAGCATGTCCTGCTCGGTGAGCACCGACACGTCGGGTGCGGCAAAGCCATGATCGAGCGGCAGCACGATCATCGCGACGGCGCTGTCGGCGATGCCCATCGCCTCATGCCAGTTCTCGGCCTTGCGCGCGGTCTTGAGGCCGTGATCGGCGAGCAGCCCGGTCAGGCGCTCGCGAGCGCCGTTCGAATAGCTGGCGAGGATCGGCTTCCTGCCCGCCTTGCGCAGTTTGGCGATGTGCTCGACCACTGCCTCATAGACATTGGTGCCGGCGGCGCGCTCGGGCGCGAAATCGCGGGGGCCGTCGACGTTGAAGTCGAGGACCGTGGCGCTTTCGGGCTCGTGGAAGGGCGTCGAAGTGTGGGCCGGCCAGTCGGCGAGGCGCTTTTCCCACTCGCTGGCGACCAGATAGAGCGCATCGGCGGCAAGCGGGCGGTAGCTGCCCGGATCGGCCGACTGGGCGCGGACGCGGTTGGACTGATAGTCGGCGATCGCCTCGAACCGGGCCTCGGCGGCGCCGGCATCGCCCGCATCGCGGACCAGGATCGCGTCGTCCGGGAGATGCTCGAACAGGGTTTCGAGGCGTTCCTCGAACAGCGGCAGCCAATGCTCCATGCCGGCGAGGCGGCGGCCGTCGCTGATCGCCTGGTAGAGCGGATCGCCGGTGGCGGTGGCGCCGAATTTCTCGCGGTACCGGGTGCGGAAGCGCTTGACCGACTCCTCGTCGAGCAGTGCCTCCGAGGCGGGGAGCAGGGTGAAGCCGTCGATGCGGCCGGTGGTGCGCTGGTCGGAGGGATCGAAGGTGCGGACGCTCTCGATCTCGTCGCCGAAGAAGTCGAGGCGCAGCGCCTGCTCGGAGCCGCTCGGGAACAGATCGACCAGGCCGCCGCGCACGGCGAACTCGCCGGAATCGTGCACCGTGTCGACGCGGACATAGCCGTTCGCCTGGAGCAGCACCGCGAGCTTGTCGAGGCCGATGCGCTCGCCGGGCGCCAGGCGGGCGACGAGCTGGCGGATGCGGAAGGGCGTAAGGGTGCGCTGGGTGACGGCATTGACCGTGGTGACGAGCAGGCGCGGCCTGTTGCCGCTGCCAGTCTGGAGCGCGTGGAGCGTGGCGAGACGCTCGGCCATGACGCGCAGCGTCGGGCTGGCGCGGTCATAGGGAAGGCAATCCCAGGCCGGGAAGTTGAGGACCTCGAGCTCGGGCGCGAAATAGGGCGCGGTGCTGGCCACGGCGCGCATCGCCGCCTCGTCGGGCGCGACGAACACGGTGAGCCGTCCCGAGCGCGCCAGATCGGCGAGCATCCAGGGGAGGAAGCCGGTGGGGGCGCCCGCAAGGGTGAGGGGCTTTTGCGCGGAGAGGATGGTCTTGAGGTCGGGCATCTTGGCTCTTCTCCCTCTCCCCTTCAGGGGAGAGGGCGGGGGAGAGGGGCAGGGTGGGGAGGGCGGGGTTCTTGCCCCTCTCCCCGACCCTCTCCCCGCGAGCGGGGAGAGGGAGAGGTTATTCCGAAATCGGCACGTAATTCAGGGTCTTGAGGGCGTTCATTACCGTGCCGGCATAGCGTTCCGGCACGGCAGCGGTTCCCATTGCCCAAGCCATGATGTCGACGTCCTGCTCTTCGAGCAGGGCCTCGAACAGGTCCATCTCGGCGTCGTTCCAGCCTTCGCCATGCTGGTCGAAGAAGCCGCCGATCAGCAGGTCGGCTTCCTTCACGCCGCGGTGCCAGGCACGGAAACGCAGGCGCTTGAGACGGATTTCGCGGTCCATTCGGTCCTCAACGGCAAATGGCCGGCAGCGCGAAAATGCGCGGTCGGCGAAAGACGGGATACGGTTTCCCAGATAGGTCGCCGCGCAAGTGAACGCCAGCGGCAACTTAATCGCGCCATTCTCGCGCGATTGCGCCCGCTTCGCCGGCGATCCTCCTAGAATGGAAGACATTCTACGGTGAGGCTGTTTCCATATGCGTTTCGTGATGCTCAAGTCGATCAACGGCGACCCGATCCTGGTGAACATCGCTTCCGTGCGCACCGTGGCGACGATCAACATGGCCGGTGACGATGTGGGCGTGCTTTCGTTCGACGGCGCACACGAAGTGGTGGTCGGCTCGACCGTGAACGAAGTGCTCGCGGCGATCGAGGCGGCCGGCCAGCGGATCGTCTCCCACTGATCGTTGCGCGCGCCCCCTAGCGGCGCGCCGACCCAGGAGCTACCTCGGGCCCGATGCGGCCCGATGTCCTCAATCCACTCTTTGCCGAAGTCACGGCGCTCAAGGGGATCGGCCCGACGCTGGCCAAGCCGCTCGAACGGCTGGGCCTGGCGCGGGTCGTCGACGTCGCCTTCCATCTGCCCACCGGCTTCATCGACCGGATCCCGCGCAGCGAGCTGATGGCATCGGATGCGGGCCGGGTCATCGCGATCGAGCTGACCGCGACGAGCTATCGCTTCGGCAGCAGCCCGCGCTCGCCCGCCCGGGTGCAGGCGGTGGACACGCATGGCAATCATGTCTCCCTGGTCTTCTTCGGCGGCAATTCGGGCTGGGCGAAGAAGCTGCTCCCCCTCAACGAGAAGCGCTGGGTCTCCGGCAAGCTCGACCAATATGGCCAGGAGCTGCAGATCGTGCACCCCGAGGTCGCCGTGCCCGAAGAGGCGGATGGCGGTGGGCGCGAGGCGATCTATCCTTGTTCGGAGGGCATCACCTCCAAGCGGATCGCGGCGATGGCCGCCCAGGCGATCGAGCGCGCGCCCGAGCTGCCCGAATGGATCGAGCCCAGCCTGAAGGACCGCCACCAATGGCCGGGCTGGAAGGAAGCGCTCGCCCGCATCCATGCCGACCCCGCGGATGCCAAGGCACGCGAGCGGCTCGCCTATGACGAGGTCTTTGCCAACCAGCTCGCGCTGATGCTGGTGCGCGGCGAGGCGCGTGCCAAGCGCGGCCGCTCGCTCCAGGGTGACGGGCGGCTGCGCGACAAGCTCCAGCTGCCGTACACGCCGACCGGCGCGCAATCGCGGACGATCCGCGAGATCGAAGGCGACATGGCGCAGATCCAGCCGATGCTGCGCCTGCTCCAGGGCGATGTCGGCGCGGGCAAGACCCTGGTGGCGACGATGGCGCTGCTGATCGCCGCCGAGGCCGGCGCACAGGGCGCGATGCTGGCGCCGACCGAGATCCTCGCCCGCCAGCATTACGAGAATCTCTCGCGGATGCTCGCCGGGCTCGACGTGCGGATCGCGATCCTGACCGGGCGCGACAAGGGCAAGGCCCGCGAGGCGACGCTGATGGGGCTGGCGGCGGGGGAGATAGACATTCTAGTCGGCACGCACGCGATCTTCCAGCAGGGCGTGACCTATCGCGACCTGGGGCTGGTGGTGGTGGACGAGCAGCACCGGTTCGGCGTGGCCGAGCGGCTGATGCTGCAGGCCAAGGCGCAGGTGCCGCCGCATCTGCTGGTGATGACCGCCACCCCGATCCCGCGTACGCTGCAGCTCGCCTCGCATGGCGAGATGGACGTCAGCCGCCTCGACGAGATGCCGCCGGGCCGCCAGCCGATCCAGACCACGGTGATCGCCGAGGACAAGCTCGACGCGGTGGTCGCCGGGCTGGGCCGGCACCTGGAGGCGGGCAAGCAGGCCTATTGGGTGTGCCCGCTGGTCGAGGAGAGCGAGAAGACCGACCTTGCCGCGGCCGAGCATCGCGCGGCGACGCTGACCGCGCGCTTCGGCGCCAAGGTCGGGCTGGTCCATGGCCGGATGAAGGGGCCGGAGAAGGACGCGGTGATGGCGCGCTTCGCGAGCGGAGAGCTGGGCGTGCTGGTCGCGACCACGGTGATCGAGGTCGGTGTCGACGTGCCCAATGCGACTTTGATCGTGATCGAGGCGGCGGACCGGTTCGGCCTCGCCCAGCTCCACCAGCTGCGCGGACGCGTCGGGCGGGGTGGGGGGCAGTCGCACTGCATCCTGCTGCGCGGCGACAAGCTCAGCGAGACGTCGCGGGCGCGGCTGGCGCTGATGCGCGACACCACCGACGGCTTCCTGATCGCCGAGCGCGACCTGGAGTTGCGCGGCGCGGGCGAGATCCTCGGCACCCGGCAATCGGGCGAGCAGACCTTCCGGCTGGCGACTCCCGAGAGCCTGGCGACGCTGATCGCGGCGGCGAATGCAGATGCGCGGCTGCTGGAGGATCAGGACCGATCGCTCCACAGCGCGCGGGGCGAGGCGGCGCGGGTGGCGCTGTACCTGTTCGAGCGGGATGCTGCGGTTAGCCTGTTGCGGGCGGGGTAGACCGGTTCCGGGACACGAATTTTTCGGGGTAGCTGCGGCGATGTGCCGGACCTAGGTCGAGGGCGTATGAGTATCAGGGTGACCGAAGACTTCTGGGCGTTGACCGAGAAGGAGAAGCAGACCCTCCGCCTGATGGTCCGGGGCCATGACGCGAAGTCGATGGCGCGCAGCCTGGGTCTTTCCGTCCACACGATCAACGAGCGGCTTCGCGATGCGCGGCGCAAGATGGCGGTGTCGAGCAGCCGCGAGGCGGCGCGCCTGTTGCTGGAAGCCGAGGGCGGCGATCCGAGTTCGCCGACCCCTGAATTGCCTGGCCCCGAATTGCTTGGGGACACGGAAATCGGGGCAGACCCGGCTTGGACGCCGATGGATCAGGGAGATGCGCCGGACAGCGGCGTGGGGCGGGCATATCGCCATCCCCGGATCCTCATCGGAGTCCTTCTCATGACGCTTGTTCTCGGACTTTCAGTGCTCATCGCCTTGCCGCATTTCGCCTCCGCGCCGCCGGCCGCGGCAACCGCTTCCCGCGTGGCGGAGGACCCGGCGGTGGTGGATGCGGCGCGGCAATGGCTGGCGCTGGTGGATCAGGGGCGTTGGGACGAAAGCTACCGCGCGACGGGCGCGTCGTTCCGCAAGCTGAACACCGTCGAGATCTGGACCGCGACGTCCCGCAGGGTACGCGTGCCGCTTGGCGAGACGATCTCGCGGACCTTCCTCAGCCAGGAAAACCTGCCCGCGCCGCCCGCCGGCTATGAGGTGGTGAAGTTCCGCACGCGCTTCGCCAACAAGGCGGAGGTGGTGGAGACGGTCACGCTCGATCTCGAGGAGGGGAACTGGCGCGTCGTGGGCGTGACGGTCGAGTGACGCTGCCCGTGGCCGCGTTCCCTTTCGGAGCGCGGCTGCTTTGCGAAGATCGTCATGCCGGCGAAAGCCGGGATCCCGTGCGGTTCCTTCCCGGCGCCTTCGCCTGAGATCCCGGCTTTCGCCGGGATGACGGACTGGGGCATGGTCGCGCAAGCTTCGGGCATGTATGCTGCAGAGGCCGTTTGGGGAGCCTGAATGCATGCAGAAGGATCGGAAGAGCCTGCTGATTGCCGTTGCGCTGATCGTCGCTGGCGTGGCCGCGTTCTTTCTCTTTCTGTTCGTCACGGGACATGATCCCGATGAGCGGCCGCTGACGCTTTTCGAGTGGGTGCTCGGCGGAATATTGATCGGACCGGGGTTCGGCTATCTGCTCAAGGCGCGGAACGGGCAGGACCGCGGCGGATAAGGCTATTTCGCCTTCACCATCACCGAGATCAGCTCGTAATAGCTCGCCAGGTCGATCGCCCGCTCGAACTGGCAGCCGATGCGGCCGCCGAGCGCCCAGCGGACTTCCGCCACCATCGTGCCGGCGTGCGGCAGCACCACGCGGATGCGGTCGCCGGTCTCGAGCGGGTCGTCGCACCGTGCCATCAGGCCATGGGGCGAGATGTTGACGACGGTGAAGTCCAGCTGCTTGGCGTCGGGGCCGAAGGCGCGCGCGCGGTAATAGACGTCGTCGCGCCCTTCCCGCCGGGGATCCGAATAAGCCAGGTTCGATCCGAAACTCACGCAACGCCCCACAAACGCTTGAGTACGTATGCGGTAATAGCGCTACCGCATGAAATTCCTTCCAACGAAGCTGCTTAACAACGACTTATCGGCGGTTCCGGAAGATTACGCAGGGGTGAGCAGGCCGTGCTTCTTCTTGCCGAAGCTGAGCTTGACCTGGGCCGTGACGGCAATGTCGAGCGCGGGATCGCTCACCACCTGGTCGTCGACGCGGATCGCGCCCTCGGCGATCTTGCGGCGGGCCTCGCCCTTGGACGGGACCAGGCCGAGCGCGACCAGGCCGTCGACCACGTTGATGCTGCCGCCCTCGACCGCATGGGTCGGGAGCGAGCCGCCGGCCGAGCCTTCCTCGAACACCTTGCGGGCGGTCTCGGCGGCTTCGTCTGCTGCGACGCGACCGCGGCACATGGCGGTGGCTTCGTTGGCGAGGACTTTCTTGGCCTCGTTGATCCCGGCGCCCTCGAGCGCTTCGAGGCGGGCGATCTCGTCGAGCGGCAGGTCGGTGAACAGGCGCAGGAAGCGGCCGACGTCGCGGTCGTCGGTGTTGCGCCAGAACTGCCAGTAGTCGAAGGCCGAGAGCTGGTCGTCGTTGAGCCAGACGGCGCCCGACATGGTCTTGCCCATCTTGCCGCCGTCCGCCGTGGTGATCAGCGGGGTGGTGACGCCGTACACCTCGGTGCCGTCGACGCGGCGGGCGAGCTCGATGCCGTTGACGATGTTGCCCCATTGGTCCGACCCGCCCATCTGCAGGCGGCACGCGGCGCGACGCGACAGCTCCAGGAAATCATAACCCTGGAGGATCATGTAGTTGAACTCGAGGAACGACAGCGACTGCTCGCGGTCGAGGCGCAGCTTGACCGAGTCGAAGCTGAGCATGCGGTTGACCGAGAAATGCCGGCCGATGTCGCGCAGGAAGGGGATGTATTCGAGCTTGTCGAGCCACTCGGCATTGTCGACCATCACCGCGTCGGTGGGGCCGTCGCCGAAGGTCAGGAACTTCTCGAACACGGTCTTGATCGAGGCGACGTTCGACTGGATCACCTCGTCGGTCATCAGCTTGCGCGCTTCGTCCTTGAACGAGGGATCGCCGATCTTGCCGGTACCGCCGCCCATCAGCACGATCGGCTTGTGGCCGGCCTGCTGGAGGCGGCGCAGCAGCATGATCTGCACGAGGCTGCCGACGTGCAGCGACGGCGCCGTCGGGTCGAAGCCGATATAGCCGGGGACGATCTGCCTGGTCGCAAGGGCGTCGAGCGCCTCCGGGTCGGTGACCTGGTGGATATAGCCACGTTCGGAGAGCAGGCGGAGCAGATCGGACTTGAATTGGGTCATGGTGCGGGCCGCATAGCCGAGCGGAACGCTGCTGTCATGCCTTGGGCGTATCGCAGGCCTTGTTGTCCGCATAGGCATTGAGGATTGCCGCGAGCAGGCCGGGGAAGCGGGCATCGACTTCGCCGCAGCGCGTGGTGTTGCGCATCTCCACGCCGTGGCGCTCGGAATGGATCAGCCCGGCATCGCGCAGCACCTTGAAATGCTGGGAGAGCGAGGACTTGGGGATGTCGCGCTCGCCGACGCGCGAGAAGGTCGAGCAGCCCTGGACGCAGCCCTGGCCGGCGACCTGAGCAAAGATCGCCGCGCGCGTGGGATCGGACAGAGCGTGGAGGATCGCCTCCACCGACACATCCTCGATCGAAGGGTGAAACAGCGGCCGCATGAATTTTATCTAGGGGCTCTTGAAGCTTGGTTCAACAGTTCCGAAATCCTGAACTATGGAAGTAAGGAGCCATTCCGGCGACCTGCCCATGGAGAATTTCAGTCATGTCGAAGCTCGCAGACAAGGTCGCGATCGTTACCGGGGCATCCAAGGGCATCGGTGCCGGCATCGCGAAGTCGCTGGCGGCGGAAGGTGCCGCGGTGGTGGTCAATTACGCGTCGAGCAAGGCCGGTGCGGATGCGGTGGTGAAGGAGATCACCGATGCCGGCGGCAAGGCGATCGCCGTGCAGGCCGATGTCGCCAAGGCCGACCAGGCCCAGGCGCTGGTCGATGCCGCGATCAAGGAATTTGGCCGGCTCGATGTGCTGGTCAACAATTCGGGCGTCTATGAATTCGCCTCGCTCGATGCGACGACCGAGGAGCTGTATCGCCGCACCTTCGACGTGAACGTGCTCGGCGTGCTGCTGACCACCCAGGCGGCGGCGAAGCACCTTGGCGAGGGCGCGAGCGTGATCAACATCTCGTCGGCGGTCACCAGCCTGTTCCCGGCCGAATCGGCGGTCTACACCGGCACCAAGGGCGCGGTGGACGCGATCACCGGCGTGCTCGCCAATGAGCTGGGGCCGCGCAAGATTCGCGTCAACGCGATCAATCCGGGCGTGGTCGAGACCGAGGGCACGCATGCCGCCGGTTTCGTCGGGTCGGAGTTCTTCGACGCGATCATCGGCCAGACCCCGCTCGGTCGCGTCGGCTATCCGGATGACATCGCGTCGATCGCCGTCTTCCTGGCATCGGACGATGCGCGCTGGCTGACCGGCGAGAAGCTGACCGCCAGCGGCGGCCTGCGCTGAGCTGGGGGCGGGATGGGGTGAGGGCGCCCTATCCCGCATCGCGGCCGGTGGCGGGCGCGCGCGTCACCATCCAGATGCCGGCGCAGACCAGCAGCAGCGCGGCGAGGTAGCTCCAGCGCAGGATCGATTCGCCGAGGAAGATCGCCGAGAGCGAGACGCCGAACACCGGGATCAGGAAGTTGAACGCGGCGATCAGGCCGACCGGGTTGTGCTTGAGCAGCAGGCTCCACAGCGCGAAGGCGACCGAGGAGAGCAGGGCGAGATAGAGGAGGAGCCCCGCCGACAGGGGCGTGGCCGGGGCCATGTGGCCGCCGCCGATCAGGCCCATGGCGGTGAGCAACAGGCCGCCGATCGTCAGCTGCCAGCCGGTCATCACCATCGCGTCCATGTCGCGCGACAGGCGCTTGCCGTAGATCGAGGCTGCGGCGAGCACGAAGGCGGCGATGACGATGAAGCCCTCGCCGAGCAGGGTGAAGTCGAAGTCGAAATGGCCGCTGCCGCCCAGGTTCACCACCACCACGCCGAGGAAGCCGATCAGGCAGCCCAGCGCCCGGCGGCCCACCAGCCGATCGTCGGCATAGAGGAAATGGGCGAGGATCACGCTGAAGAACACGCCGGTCGCGTTCATGATCGAGGATTTCACCCCGCTGGCATGGGCGAGGCCGACATAGAAGAAGACATATTGGATGCCGGTCTGGGTGAGGCAGAGCAGCGCCACCT